>Ga0209083_1000094_pt1 | contig 134153 bp, 100 predicted proteins | sample AM7aDNAmetaG_FD_184132 | JGI IMG/M metagenome (GOLD analysis project Ga0209083, IMG submission 184132) | Freshwater microbial communities from Finland to study Microbial Dark Matter (Phase II) - AM7a DNA metaG (SPAdes) (version 3) | ecosystem: Environmental > Aquatic > Freshwater > Lake ... | reverse complement strand
CAATTTTTATTAAAGGGACCCTTCAATTGAAATTGCCATCTAACTGGCTATCGATGGATGTTTTGCGCATCAAAATGATAGATCAGTATGGCCGGCATTTGAATACCTGGAGCTGGCCGGTCAAATCACCTGCAGCAAAAATCAAAGACCTGGTAACTTTAGGTGCTGCACCTAAGCCTGTAATTCAGGAAGTTGAAAATGATTTGAAGATCAACGTTGCCAATCTTAACCTTGTCTTTAACAAAACAGACGGGACATTGAAGCAAGTGAAACAAGGCGATAAACTGATACCCCTTTCGAACGGACCATTGTTTGTGAGCAGGGAGAAAAAAATAACCCAGGTGCAGAACCGTTTTGAAGGTAACGATCTGATAATTGAAACTTTGTACGACAACAAGGATGTTGTGAAATGGCAGATCAGGGGAGATGGATTGGTTGGATTGGAAGTCACTTATGCCCCTGCAAACAGCAACCTGTTTGCAGGCATCACCTTTAGTTTTCCGGAAGCAAATGTAGCCGGGATGAAATGGCTCGGTGCTGGCCCTTACCGTGTTTACAAAAACCGGATGAAGGGGAATGAGTTTGGCGTTTGGGAAAAAGCTTACAACAATTCGGTCACAGGCGAGTCGGGTTATATTTATCCAGAATTTAAGGGTTATCATGCAGAGGTTTATTGGGCTAAGATTTTTGGAAAGGATGTTCCCGATTTTAAGGTTTACATCGAAAGCAAGGACATTTTTCTTCGGATGCTCACCCCAACAGAATCAAAAGCTCCTGCAAGGACGAAAATGGAATATCCAAAGGGGGATATTTCGTTCCTGCACAGCATCAACGCGATCGGGACAAAGTTTACCGATCCAACTTCCTCCGGACCCCAATCGATGCCTACACCATTTAATGCCTCCAAGATCCATGGTGGGAAGCTAAACATGAAATTATGGTTTGACTTTAGATAGTAGATTCACCCCCAGCCCCTGAAGGGGTGACTTACAAATAAGATCGTTATTAAAATTTATTTTGATTTTTGAATTGATTGATTGGTACATATAAAAACTTGGTACCCGAAAGTCCACATAGTCGAATAAAGGTGAACAGGACTAATGGCAAAAAAATGTAATTTAGTCTAATATTTTATAATTTAATTAGTTATGAAAAAATCAGCATTATTCTTTTTATCAATGCTTTTGGTGGCTCTCATATTATTTAGTTGCGCCCAAAAGCAAAACATTTTAACAGATCAGGAAAAAGCAGACGGTTGGAAACTGTTGTTCGATGGTCAAACAACCTCAGGTTGGAGAAGCTACAACGCAAAAGGTGTTGATGTAACTGTGACCGTGAAAATTAATAACGATGTCCGTTCGAGCAGCTCCAACGTAAAAGGTGTTGGTGACTGGACCGTAGAAAATGGAACATTGGCTGCTGCCGGAACAGGTAGTGACGGTAACGGTTACATTGTTTCCGATAAGCAGTACGATAATTTCGACATCGTCTTCGATTGGAAAGTTGCCAAAGGAAGCAACAGCGGATTGCTTTATCATGTCATCGAAGGCAAGAAGTTTTCTACACCTTACCTTACAGGGCCTGAATACCAATTGATAGACGACATCGGTTTTCCCGAGAAGCTTGAAGAGTGGCAAAAAACAGGTGCCGATTATGCCATGCACCTTGCCGATCCATCAGTTAAACAACTCAGTCCTGTCGGTGAATGGAACACTTCCAGAATCCTTTTCGATAACGGCCATGTTGAGCATTGGCTCAATGGTAAAAAACTTCTCGAATTCGAGGCATGGACTCCCGAATGGCTGGCTTTGAAAAACAGTGGTAAATGGACCAATATGCCTGAATATGGATTATCGGAAACCGGATATATCTCTTTACAGGACCATGGCAGCAAAGTCTGGTTCAGGAACATGAAAATCAAGGAGCTGCCAAAGAAAGCAAAAAGTGCCAAATCGTTGTTCAATGGTAAAGACCTGACGGGTTGGATCAATTACGGTAAAGAACTCTGGTATGTGAAAGATAGCCTGCTGGTTTGTGAAAGCGGACCTGAAAAGCAGTACGGCTATTTTGCTACGACTGATTATTACAAGGATTTTGATCTTACAGTTGATTTCAAGCAGATTACAAACGGGAACAGCGGGATTTTCTTCCGCTCAACTGTCGATGGTACAAAAGTATCCGGATGGCAGTGCGAAGTTGCCCCTCCGGGGCATGATTCTGGCGGTATTTACGAATCTTATGGGCGTGGCTGGTTGCACCAGATTCCTGATGAAAAGGAAAATATCCTTAAAATGGGCGAATGGAATACGATGCGCGTCAAAGCAGTCGGCAATGATGTGACGACCTGGTTAAATGGAACAGAAATGACCCATCTGAATGATTCATTGATTGGTAAGGCAAACGGACGCATTGCGTTGCAGATTCATGACGGAGGTGGCATTAAAGTTGAATGGAAGAACCTTAAAATTCAACCGTTATAGTCTATAGGAAAATCTAGTGACTTTTATGGATGTGAAATAAGTGGAAATAAATTGAAATATATTGTGCTGTCCAGTAAGGGATTAGGTTTAGGTAGAAATAAATTGAAATAATTGTGATGTCCCGTTAGGGACCAGATATAGGTAGAAACAAATAAGAAATATTAAAAAGTCCCGTGAGGGACGAAATAAATTAGATTATGGAAAAAAAACTATCAAGAAGAGGTTTCATTAGCACATCTGCAACTATAGGTGCTGCCATATCCATTGTGCCTGGATCGGTAATGGGAAAATCTTTCGGCCAAACGGCACCTAGCGATAAACTGAACATTGCCGGGATCGGTGTCGGAGGTGTTGGCAGGCGCAACATGGCCAATATGAAAACAGAAAATATCGTGGCACTTTGCGACGTTGACTGGAAATATGCAGACAAAACATTCAAGGATTTTCCCGATGCAAAGCGGTTTAAAGACTGGCGGGTCATGTTCGACCAGATTGGAAAATCGATTGATGCAATCATGGTGGCCACTCCCGACCATTCACACGCTGGAGTCACAGCCCATGCAATTACCTTAAATAAACATTGTTATACTCAAAAGCCTCTTACTCATTCTGTGTATGAGTCGAGGTTACTGACCAAACTGGCCCAGAAATACAAAGTTGCCACCCAGATGGGCAACCAGGGAAACTCGTTTGATTGGTGCCGTCAGGTGGCTGAATGGATACAGTCTGGCATTATTGGCGAGGTGACTGAAGTCCATTGCTGGACCGACCGACCCATCTGGCCACAAGGGTTGGCAGAGCCAAAGGGGACACCTCCTATCCCTGACACTTTGGATTGGGATCTATGGATCGGATCGGCGAAAAAGAGGCCTTACAATCCAGCTTATGTTCCATGGAACTGGCGCGGTTTCTGGGATTTCGGCACCGGTGCTTTGGGTGATATGGCTTGCCACATCATGGACCCATTGTATTGGGCATTGGATTTGAAATATCCCACCAGCGTAATCGGGTCCTCTTCCTTGAGCAACCTTTATTCTCCACCAACAGCCCAGGTTGTGAAATATACTTTCCCAGCCCGGAAACCTAAGGGTGCGGTCAAAATGCCGGAAGTAAAAGTTTGGTGGTACGATGGAGGATTGGTTCCCGACAGGCCAAAGGAATTGAAAGATGGCGAAATGATGGGTGACGAAAATGGCGGGATCATCTTTGTCGGACGTAAAGGAAAGATCATGACCGGTTGTTACGGAAGTGGTGCTACCCTTTTGCCCCGTTCCGAAATGGCACACTTTAAAGAGCCCACCCCAACTATTCCACGTATTAAAGGTGGGAATGGCGATATCTGGAAAACGAATGCCCATGAACAAGATTGGATTCGTGCTTGTAAAGAGCCTACCGGAAGCAGGACAGAGGCTTCATCCAACTTTGGCTTTTCGGGTCCGTTTAACGAAATGGTAGTGATGGGTGTACTTGCCACACGGTTGGCAGGTTTGCAGGGGTTGCACCGTGAACTGAAATGGGATGGCGAAAACATGCGTTTCACGAATATCTCCCCAACCGATAAGATCAAAATCGTAACGGTCGATGAGTATGCCGTGATTGATGGGAATCCCAATTTTGACCGTCGTTTTGCAGATTTCAATGCGCTCGAAACAGCCAATGAATGGATTAAACATACTTATCAGAATGGGTTCACGTTGCCGGAAATGCCTAGGTAAAATGTAGTTACTTGATATAGAGCATTATACTATAAAATCAAAACCCAACAGATTTTAAATAAAAGATTTGGGGGGTTTTGGTGGCATTTATTAATTTTATATGAATTAGATTATTTCAAAATGAAGACATTGATATTTAAGTATTTAGCATTTTTGTTTGTCGGTTTTCTCACTTTAAGCGTTCAAGCCCAAACCAAAGCTGAAAAGAATGGGTGGTGGTTAGGAATGCAATCCTATACTTTCCACAAGTTTACTTTGGTTGAAGCCTTGGACAAAACCCAACAGATTGGTTTGAATTACATTGAGGTATATCCCGGCCACAAATTGGGAGGGAAATGGGGCGATCAGGTTTTTGGGGCTCAATTGGACAAGAAAACACAAACCGAAATCAAAAGTCTTGCCAACTCCAAAGGGATCAAAATCGTCGCTATGGGCGTTGTCGTTACCGAAAAACCGGGGGAATGGGAGCAGATTTTCCGTTTTGCAAAAGACATGGGAATGGAATACATCTCCTGTGAACCAGCGATTGCAGACTGGGACCTGGTCGAAAAATTGGTCAAACAATATGGGATCAAGATCTCCGTTCACAATCACCCCCAACCCTCTACCTATTGGAAACCTGAAAATTTGCTCAAAGAAATCAGCAATCGCAGCAAGTTGATAGGTTCTTCGGCAGATGTAGGCCATTGGAGAAGGAACGGATTGAACCAGATCGAATGTCTCAAAAAATTGGAAGGAAGGATCATCTCCTTGCATTTCAAAGATATCGCACCCAAAGTTGAAGGTGAAAAGGAACAGCACGATGTGATTTGGGGCAAAGGTATCCTTGATGTGAAAGGGATGTTGTTGGAGTTGAAACGGCAAAATTTCAAAGGGGTGTTCGCCATCGAATATGAGTACAATTGGGATAATTCGGTGCCCGATATCAAAGAATGTGTCAGTTATTTCAATCAGGTTACCGATCAGATCCTATAAAATGAGGAAGTCCCTGTTTTTCATATTTTGCATCTTATTGAATTTCAATATGTTTGCCCAGTTTCAATATGTAGGCCATCGGGGTGCTTCCTATTATGCACCAGAAAATTCCTTGGGTTCCATCAAATTGGCCTGGCAATTAGGGTGCGACGGTGCAGAATGTGATATTCAGTTTACGAAAGATCGGCAGATCATATTGTCGCATGATGCCAACACCGGACGCATGACGGATCAAAAACTGGTGATTTCCGAAACCAATTATTCTGATCTCAGGAAACTGAATTTAAAGCTAAGTGCCACGAATTCAACCTGGTTTGAAGGGGAGAAAATGCCATTGCTGAAAGATGTGCTAACGACCATCCCGAAAGATAGGATGCTGGTCATTGAAATCAAATGTGGTAACGAAGTATTTCCTGAGCTTCAGAAGGTGATAAAAAAGTACTGGAGAACGGGCAAAATAGCCTTTATCTCATTCAGTTTTGAAACGATCGCCCAGGCAAAGGTTCTCTTTCCTGTTGTTCCTTGTTATTACCTTTCATCTTCAAAAGATGACATCATCAAGCGGATTCCTGAAATCAACAAGGCAAAACTTGACGGCGTTGATGCCAATTACAAAGCCATTGATCAGCAATTGGTTGATGAATTAAAGAATGCCAAACTCGAAATCTGGTGCTGGACTATTGACACCAAAGAAGAAACAATCCGGATGCGCGATTTGGGAGTCAAAGTGATCACGACAAATCGGCCAACCTGGCTGAAGGAACAGTTGATGGTGGTTAAGTAGTCGGTTATTTTAATTGTTAAAGTACAGATAATGAAATTATTTATAGTTTTACTTTTGGTATTATCTATCGGACAGCAACTAATCGGTCAACAGAAAAATGAAGCAAAGATTCAATTGCTTCAGGAGAAAATTGCTCAATTGGTTGGGGATTTGGCGAAAGAGACACAACTGAACACCATGAAGCATGTGAACCAGGTGGAAGGTTATAAAGAAGGATTATGGATTGAATCGACAAATGGCGAGTTCTGGTTTACAAATTATAAAACAGGATTGAAGGATGGTAAAATGAATGTCTTCTATACGAGCGGTAAAAAGTATGTGGAAGCAGAATACAAGGAGGGATTTTTAATCGGGAAAGTTGCCTTTTATGATACAAAAGGTGTCGTAGAAGAAACTTATGAAAAGATAGCCTTTAATGATTCAATTGTGGATGTTCAAATTGAAAAAACTGAAGGTGACCATATCTATTTCTCAAAGGAAAAGCATAGGTATGATTATAAAGCTTATATGAAGAGATATACGGCTGCTGGAATTCTATATAGTGAAGGATTCGGGTTATTTGATGATAAATGGATTTTTAAATCCTTTAAAGTTGGTGAATGGATCAGCCATGACAATTGACTTTATCCGTCAACAAGGGCAATCTCTTCAATATTGTTCCCGAATTAAACGCTACTGGCGACTGGCAGTTCGGGGTACGATTAAGATTGAATTCCGAAATATGGTTTTGATAAATAGGCTACTGGCGGCTGGCTTCTGGCGACTGGTTGTTCGGAGTACGATTATAATTGTATTCCGAAATATGGTTATCATCGTTCTACTGTTATTATTATGAATAACAATATTTGCTTTGAAGACTGCCAGCCGCCAGTTGCCAGCCGCTAGCCGCCTGTTTTAGGTACGATTAAGATTGCATTCCAAAATATGCCTTTCATCGTTCTACTTTCATTATTCTGAATTACAATATTTGCGTTGAAGACTGCCAGCCGCCAGTTGCCAATTGCCAGCCGCTTTTTGAATTGATAATCCAATTAAAATATTCCTACATGTTATCAGGAAATTACAAGCTTCTATATCAACAGCTTATCCAATCCATCGATCCCAAACGGATTTTTCATGATCCGCTTCATACTTTGGCTTTTGGAACAGATGCCAGTTTTTACAGGCTGATCCCAAAAATCGTTATCAAGGCGAAAGATGAGAATGAGGTAATGCTGATTTTAAAAGAGAGCTCTAAACTTGGACTTCCGGTAACTTTCCGAGCTGCCGGGACCAGTTTATCGGGTCAGGCAATATCTGATTCTGTGCTTGTTGTTGCCGGCAAACATTGGAAAAAATATCAGATTTCTGATAATGGATTGAAAATCAAACTTCAACCCGGATTGACAGGTGAACGTGTCAATGCGGTTTTGGCACCTTACGGACGGAAAATTGGTCCCGATCCGGCATCCATCAATGCAGCGATGATTGGTGGGATTGCCGCCAACAATGCAAGTGGCATGTGCTGCGGAACTGCCGAAAATTCCTATAAAACATTGGGGAGTATGCGGATCATATTTGCCGACGGTACGTTGCTCGACACATCTGATCCTCAAAGCAAAGAGCTTTTTCGCCAGACGCATCCACAAATGATCCAGGATGTTATAGAGATGGTAAATAAAGTGAAGTCCAATCATCCATTGGCTGAAAGGATTGCCCATAAATACAAGATGAAGAATACGACTGGTTACAGCTTAAATGCACTTGTCGATTTTTCTGACCCTTTTGATGTGATTGAACACCTGATGATCGGTTCGGAAGGGACACTTGGTTTTATCGCAGAAATTACCTATAAAACGGTAGTTGAACATCCATTTCGTGCCAGTTCACTGATGATCTTTCCAGATATTGAAAAAGCATGTAATGCGGTTTCCCTTTTAAAATTTGCCCCAGTTTCGGCTGTTGAATTGATCGATCGTGCTGGTTTGCATTCGGTCGAGGATCAGGAAGGAATACCAGCTTATCTGAAGACCCTGAGTGCTGGAGCCAGTGCCATTTTGGTAGAGACACGGGCATTGTCAAAGAAAGATATTGATATACAGATTAATACAATTTTTGGAATCATAGGTGGGATTCCTACAGAAATTCCGGTTCAATTTACCTCAGATCCATACGATTATGCCCTTTTATGGAAGATCCGAAAAGGGATGTTCCCTTCGGTTGGGGCTATGCGCAAAACAGGAACCACCGTCATCATTGAAGATGTGACCTTTCCTGTTCCAAGGTTGGCTGAGGCTACTCTTGATCTGCGCGAGCTATTGGATAAATGGGGTTATGCCGAGGCTGTGATTTTTGGTCATGCCCTTGAAGGAAACCTCCATTTTGTGTTCAATCAGGATTTTGGCGATTTGAAGGAGATCGACCGTTATAGTAAATTTATGGCCGAGGTTGCCGATCTGGTAGTTCATAAATACGATGGTGCTTTAAAAGCCGAGCACGGCACAGGTCGAAACATGGCACCTTTTGTGGAGATGGAGTGGGGGAGTGAAGCTTATGGGCTGATGAAACAGATCAAAAAAGTGTTTGATCCTCAATACTTGTTAAACCCGGGTGTTATCCTCAACAATGATCCCGAGGCACATCTGAAAAACCTCAAACCGATCCCTGCCGCGAGCGAAAAAATTGATAAATGCATCGAGTGTGGTTTCTGCGAACCAACCTGTGTTTCAGCAGAATTGACGTTGACCCCTCGTCAGCGGATTGTCGTTTACCGTGAAATGTCACGGTTGAAAAAGAGCGGACACGAACCACATATCATGGCCTCCTTGGCAAAGGACTACAGGTATGAAGGGAATGAAACCTGTGCAACTGATGGATTATGCGCCACGGCTTGTCCGGTGAAAATCGATACGGGTAAATTAATCAAGACATTGCGCAATGAGGAGATTGGGTCCGGCCAGAAAAATGCAGTTTGGGTCGCCAATAGGATGGCTGGAGTCACAGCGTCTGCAAGGGTCGTCCTTTCTTTGGTGGGATTTTTTCATTCAATTTTGGGTACTGCCCTGATGAAAGGAATCTCTGGAGGAATAAGGACTTTATCGGGCAACAGGATCCCGCTTTGGAATCCGTTTATGCCTTTGGGTGCGAAAAAAATCAATGTCAATTCGCCACAAACTAATAATACTGGTCGAAAGGTTGTTTACTTCCCTTCGTGCATCAACCGTTCGATGGGCGTTTCGCGTGAGAATAGAAAAGACAAACAATTGTCTGACAAGTTGTTGCAATTGCTTCAAAAAGGAGGGTATGAAGTCATATATCCCGAAAACCTGAATTCTCACTGTTGTGGAATGGCTTTTCTAAGCAAAGGATATACTGAAGCTGGAACTCAAAAATCGAGGGAGCTAGAGTCTGCCTTGATAAAGGCAAGTGAAAATGGGAAATATCCCGTTCTGTGCGATATGAGCCCTTGTCTGTTTACAATGAAAGAAAGCATGGGGAATGATTTAAAACTCTATGAACCTGTGGAGTTTATCAGCGAATATCTTTTGCCACATCTGGAGATAACTCCATTACAAGAAACCATAACTGTTTTTGCAGTCTGCAGCATGAAAAAGATGGGATTGGAAAACAAACTTGTTCAATTGGCCGAAAAGTGTGCGGCAAAAGTGATCGTTCCGGATACAAACTGCTGTGGGTTTGCAGGTGACCGTGGTTTCTCTTTTCCTGAACTGAACCATCATGGATTAAAAGACCTTAAAAGTCAAATCCCTGAAAGGGTAACGAAAGGCTATTCAAACAGTCGCACCTGTGAAATTGGATTAAGCCTCCATTCTGGTATTTCACACCAATCGATTGTTTATCTGGTCGATCAGGTCAGCAAACCAAAAAATAATTGACGATTAATATTGAAATTGTTATTGATCGGCCCTAACTTTTCAACCTGCTGGGCAGAATGTCCCCACCGCCCTGGAAATCCCGCGCCAGGCTCTGGACTGTATTATTAATAATCAGATCGTTGATCGAATTACGGATAGGGGCATATTGTTCATGCAACGGGCAAGGGTGGAGCTCGTCACAATGTTTCAAGCCGAAACCACATCCCGAATAGGTTTTTTCCCCTTCGATGGCTTGGATTACTTTTCGTATGGGAAGGTCATCCTTCTTTTCATCAAAGAAAAATCCCCCATTTTTCCCTTTCAACGACATCAAAAAACCATGTTTCACCAGCCGCTGCATAATTTTTCCGGTAAAAAACAATGGGGCATCAATCTCCTGTGAAATCTCCACGATTCCCGGCTTCAATCCTTTAAGGTTCTGAACCTGAACATAAACCAATCCTCTCAGTGCATATTCTGTCTCTTTGTTGAACATGTTTTTTTATTTTTATTTATCCATCACAAAAATAAGTATAAAAAATTATAAAATATTAAAAGACCTTTTAGTCTTTTAATAAAATTTTATTTAATATTGCACCCGATTTAATATCAATAATATGGAATTTGCAACTAAGAATTTGGAAAATGACCATGTTTCAATCCTGAAACTGATCGATGTGATGGAAAGGATGACAAATAGGATCCCAGTCGTTGAAGATTTGGAAGAGGTCATCGATCTGATCCAAAATTTTGCCGATGGCCTTCACCATGCAAAGGAGGAGTCGATGTTGTTTCCTTTAATGGCTGAACGTGGGTTTTCAATGACCCAGGGACCGATATCAGTAATGTTGAGCGACCATGTCCAGGGTCGGAACTTCGTCAAAGGGATGGCTGGGAATATTGATCTATTAAAGAATGGTGATAAATCTTCTACAAAAGCCATTTATGAAAACATGCTTGGATATGGCGGATTGCTGACCAATCACATTGCAAAAGAGAACAATATTCTTTTCAGGATGGCAGACAATGCCCTTTCCACTTCCGATCATCAATCTTTGGTCACCCAATTTGCAGAGATTGAAAACCAGATTGTATCTGACAATTCAAAAGGGAATTATCTGGCCCGTATCGAAAAGCTCGCTCTTAAATACCTTGAGGGTTTTCCGGAACAGAGGATACATGGGGATAATGAAACTTGCAACTAGCTGCTGGCAAATGGCTTAGCTGCAAGAACTGAAAACGTAATTTTATATTCCAAATAAGTCTCTTTAGGTTTTCTCAATCCGTAATGTGTAGCGGTTTTAGTGCAAAAGCAGGATTATTTTCTGGATTACGAACAGCCAGTTGCCAGTAGCGAGTTGCCAGTAGCGAGTTTGTCAACAGCCAGCCGCCAGTTGCCAGCTGCCAATTGCTTTTTATTAATTGAATCGAACTTTAAAATAGAATCATGGATCGTAAAAAGGTAATTTCGACATTTCGTAAGCTGCACAAGTGGCCGGGAATCATTATTGCTGTTTTTGCGATCCATTTCGCCTTTTCGGGCATTGTAATGAACCACCGCGACCTGTTTTCGGGGGTTGACATCTCCCGGAAATGGATGCCTGGTACTTATGAGTACAAAAACTGGAACCAGGCTGCTGTCCGGGGAGGGTTCAGCCTGAACACAGATTCCACGCTATTTTTCGGAAATATTGGGGTATGGATCAAAACTCAGAATGGTTATGTTAATTATAATCAGGGATTTCCAAAAGGGATAGATAACCGGAAGATCAATCAGCTCATTCAGTTTAAAGACAAATTGATAGCGGCAACCCAATTTGGATTGTATCAACGCGGTAAACTTGAGGCTAAATGGCAGGCAGTCCCTCTCCCCATTGAAGAATTAAGGCTGATCGACCTATTTCTTAAACAGGATACCCTGATGATCCTGAGCCGCAACAATCTGATCAAAACATTCAATTTAAGGGATTTCCAGGTCATCAACCTTCCGGCCACTGAAGGTTACACCCGAAGTGCCGGGCTTTTTACGACCCTTTGGGAGTTGCACAGTGGCGAACTCTTTGGGATCGTGGGCAAGTTGATTGTCGATTTACTGGGGTTTGTGACCATCACCCTTTCGGTAACGGGTCTGCTTCATTTTCTGCTGCCCAAACTGATCAGGCGTAGAAAAAGGCTCAAAGGTAGTTCCGGCAATCTTCCAAAGACTTACCGCAGCAATCTACCCTGGCACAATGTGGTTGGTTTTGCGTTTGTTTTGTTCCTTATCATCAACACAACCGTAGGTATTTTTCTGCGCCCACCGTTGCTGATCCCGATCGTGAACAGCACTGTTGGGATAATTCCCGGTTCCCATCTCGACAATGACAATCCCTGGAACGATAAATTAAGGCGTGGTACCTGGAATCCGCAATTGAAGATCTTTGTCTTTTCAACTTCACAAGGTTTTTATGCTACAGATTCAACACTTTCCAGGCCTATGATCCCGTTTGATTCGCAACCTCCTGTCAGTCTGATGGGTTGCAATGTACTTGAACCTATGGGTGACTCAAAATATCTTGTAGGTTCCTTTTCAGGAATGTATATTTGGGATCTTCAAACGGGTGGAGTTGCGGATTTCTTCACAGGAAATGGCTACCAGATACCAACTGGAATGGCACGTCCCGTATCTGACAATATGACAGCGGGTTACATCAGGGACCTCCATGACAGGGAATGGGTATTCGATTACAATTCCGGGATTGCAACTGTTAATCATTCAGTTAGTTGGGAAATGCCGTTGGAGATCAAAGAAAAATCCCCTATTTCGTTGTGGAACCTCTCCCTTGAAATCCATACCGGACGGATCCTTGAACCATTTATCGGTGTGCTTTATCTTTTGTACATTCCGTTTGCCGGGATTTGCGTACTGATGGTATTGTTGAGTGGTTTCTTTGTGTGGCTTTTGGCACATCGGAAATCCAGATAATTCGGATATTTATTTCACTATTGTCCGGTTAAAATTGAAGCCTTTAAAGATATCACAACTACGTTGTTTCAAAAGTTTTGTAATGGATTTAATTACAAAGATTTAGCAACTATGTTGCTGAAAAAATGCTGCGTAGCAGTAAAATCTTTGTAGTATAATATTGGAAAGCAAAATGAAGCCACGTAGTGGCGACATAAATGTAAATACTTCATATTATATGGATTACAAGACTTATTTTAATTTTAACCGGACACCAATGATTCACAAATTAAACCAAATCTTATTGTTATTCCAAGGAGCCCAATAAGCAAAATTTGCATTTTCAACTTTCTTTAATTCGGTAGGGGGCCTTGGTCCACCTACAATATAGGCTCTAATTGTAACATTTTCCCAGTTTGCTCCGAATAATTCACTAACGTTTAAATACGATTTAATTATGATCCTTTCTCCACTAAGATCCTCAATAGCTATAACTTTAATTGATATTTTTTTTTGAACATTACCTTTAGCATCTAAAATATACCCTGTTGTCCTAACTAAATCTCTTGATAAAGTTGAATTACCAGATCGTGGATTAGGGGTTGATGGATTATAATATTCAGGAGAAATAAATCCTTGACCGAAACATAAATGGGCAGAAAAAACCACAAGAATCAATAAAGAATATTTTTTCATTTGGTTAAGAATAAATATATGTAAGAGAATAAATGGTTCAAATTTCAAAAATAACGTTTTCAGGCTTTATTTTAAAAATTATTCCATTTCCAACTTCTTCAATTATAGCAAACGTTTGTTGAAAATTTTGCCCATCAATCTTAACAGGTTCATTTCCCCAGCAATGGAACAAACCATTCCGGTTTTTAGTTTGATCATTAAATTCTCTTTCTTCATCTTCATCATCAGAATGATCAAAAAGACCCAAATTGGGATCGGTCAATAAACGAAAATTTACTTTTCTTAAGTTTTCCATTAATAAATGTTTTTACTTACCTTCCCGTTCCCCAAGTTAAGGTATATTAAAATAGAAGCGTGGGAACTGTTAATCCATTCCGACCTCAAGGCATCGCCAAACGCCTACAAACCAGAAATAGACAACAGCCCCACGCCCATTTTTAATAGACGTGTGCTATTGCTATTACCCCTGATTTGAATTGAAATTTTGGCGATTTCTGAGGTCGGGAATAATAATTAAGACACTTCGTTATATCGTAAAAAAACAGTTAACTTTTTAACTGTGACAAATTTAATAAATAATAATTAGATTCCATCTTTGGAGATTTAATAAATATTGAATTTATTTTAAGGTAATTTTCAGCACTCCGTTACCTCCCTGCACTCCCCACATCGTGGCGCCGGCATCATCAATAAATTCAATTGCCTTCACCATATTTGGATTTACAAAGGAAATATCTGAGACGATCTTTCCATCAACTACGAACAATACTTTTGGATCGCCATCCGTAGAACGTCTTTTTTTATTCAAAACAGTTGTGCCGGTTACCGTCACTTCATAAACTTCGCTACTAATTAATTGATATATAGATTGATATGTTGAATAGTCCTTTTCATTCTTTTTTTGAATCTGAAGTATTGCTTTTTGAAGTGCATTTTCAGAGATGTGCCCATTATTGACCGCTTTATTGAAATTTTCCGGAGTATTTCTAAACTCCAGTTCGATGGCATCCGCCTTTAATTTCTTTACCTTTATTTTCCTTACTTCAAATCCTGAGGCAGTAATTGTTAAAACATCATTATCCAAACTTTTCAGGCTAAACCGACCAAGTGAATCTGTATGGGTAAATTCATCGGAGCTCATGGCCCGGACATATACATTGTTTAACGGGATGGCACCATAGCAGACTTTCCCGGAAACGGTTATTTTATCCTGCGAGATGGCTTTGGAAGTAAAAACAAGAATGAAAAGGGCGGAAAGAATGACAAATAATTTAGTTTTCATAGTTGGTAAATTAAGCTGCAAGCTATAAAAAAAATGGGATTTAACAAAGATTGCTAAGGATATAACCCTTAGCAATCTTAATTGTTATGATAATCTATCTTGTCAATATCGTACAATTTTGCAGGTCAGCCAGTTGCCAGGCGCTAGTTGCCAGCCACAAAAACTTCTTAGAACTCAAACAAATCAAAAATTGCTGCCTATCCTTCTTTTACGATCGCTTCCATCACTTCCCTGTTTTCCTCAAGTACTTCAAGATAACGGATTTGAGCTAATGCCCTCACCAAATTGTGGCCCGGATAGTCTGTCTTGTAATAGGTATCCCCATTCAGGTAATCGGCAAGAAAACGCATCGCCTGCTCCCATGCCATGTACCTGCAAGAGAAAGGAAGCGATTCAATTTCAAGTGGGGTCAGGAATGTTTTTGCTTCTGAAAGGTATCCTTTTGCAAAAGCCTCGTAAATTTCCTGGTTAAAAATGATTTTCTTCAAATCTGGTTCATCTTCAGGGGCCTTATTCCCGATTGTGCGGATCGCATCCCCAAAATCGTACAATGCCGATCCAGGCATCACTGTATCCAGGTCAATGATACACAATGTATTCCCATCTTTATCAAACAGAACGTTGTTGATTTTTGTATCGTTATGGGTAATCCGGAGCGGTAATATTTTATCGTTCAGCCATTTCTGAATGGAGGTCATGTTTTCTGACCGTTCTATTATCTTATTGATCAACAATTGATTGTCGCTGACCCTTCCTGCTGCATCGTTGGCAATTGCAGTCTTGAAATCGTTGAACCTCGAGATCCCATTGTGAAAATTGGGGATCGTTTCGATCAATTGTTCTCCCGGTAAATCGGAAAGCTGAAACTGGAAATGGCCAAAAGCACGTGCGGCACTGTAAGCCTGCTCTGGTTTCTGGATATTTTCAACCCCCTGGCTATCTGAAATGAACAAGAATAAAGTCCAGAAATTTCCTTCATCATCGTTTACGAACATCTTCCCATCTTTCGCAGGATAATAGGTCATCACTTTGCGGTCAACTTCTGTTTCTCCGGCAGCAACCAGTTGGTTGCGGATATGGGATGTGGCAATCACGATGTTGTTCATCATACCCTCAACGTCTTTGAAGATCTTGTGGTTTTTCCGTTGCAGGATATAATTTGGGGCCTCTTCGGGTAATGTCCTGACAAGATAAGTATCGTTGATGTGTCCGTTGCCAAAAGCTTTTATCTCATTGATATTTAAGTTGATATCAAACTTGTTGACCAATTCTGAAAACAGGGAGTTGCTCATAATCTGAAAGTTTATTTTTAGTTTATAATTTGATGTTCAACCTTATCAGGCCCAAAGGTTTTCAGGATAAGCACCCGATTCGATCAGGTCTTTGATCCTTTGTTGAACAAATGGTTTGTCTTCCCTGTAAGTTACGCCAAACCAAGGTGAGTCGCACTGCAGTACTTTTGTTCGGATGTTCCCTTTTACTATGTTATCGTTGATCAAAAGTGGTATGAAATATTCCGATTTCAGTTCCATCCCATGTTCCTGGAGAAATTCCTTGAACCCTTCGTTCAGGTACTTAAAAACGTTGGGCTTGAGTCCCCAGAAATTCATCGAGACAGGGGTATGCTCTTCGAGTGGGAACCGTTCATCCCCTTCATAAAAGAAAATTCCATCCTCGTCACGTTTGATTTTTGTCCGTTCGACAACAGTTGTAAGGTTGCCATCCTTGTCTGTATTACAAACACCACGTGAAACTGTCCCAAATTCAGACAAAGTATTGGCTACATTGTACCCCACCATCGAATATTCGTTCTCATCTGTTGAAGAACAAAGGAAATCGGCCATCACCTGATAAGCTACATTTCCATAAAAATCATCGGCGTTTATTACAGCCATAGGTTCATTGACAGCCGTTTCTGCCATCATGGTGGCATGGCTTGTACCCCATGGCTTTTCCCTTTCAGGATTGATTACTGATCCTTCAGGTATTTTGTCAAGTGATTGATAGACATATTCTACGGCGATCCTTCCCTTCAATTTGGGATCGAACCTTGCTTTAAACTCAGGGGCAAAATCAGTCCGGATAACAAAAACAACTTTGCCAAAACCTGCCCTGATGGCATCATAGAGTGAATAATCAATTATCGCTTCACCGCTTGGCCCAACTTCATCAAGTTGTTTGAGACCACCGTAACGACTTCCCATTCCAGCCGCAAGAATTACTAAGGTTGGTTGCATAAAAAAATGATTTCTTGAATTAAAAATTGTTGACCATCGAAATTCTGATGGGTGGCAAAATTATCTAAAATATACTTTCAATCCTAAAAAATTACTCCGGTTCCTGGTACCAACCTGCATATTTGTGGTAATTGTTCGCAATGCGGTTGATTTCGCCTTCAAGTAATTCGGGACCGATATCTTTGATCTTCTTTGCCGGGGAGCCTGCATAGACCGATCCGGATTCGATCACCGTTCCTTTTGTGACCACTGCCCCTGCCGCTACAATTGAATTGCTATTGACAATCGCATCGTCAAGTACGACGGCATTCATTCCAATCAATACGTTGTCGTGAATGGTACATCCGTGAACTATGGCGCCATGTGCAATTGAAACGTTGTTCCCAATATTGGTAGGAAACTTTTCAAAGGTGGCATGGATTACCGCATTGTCCTGAATATTAACATTGTCACCTATCTTGATATAGTTTACGTCACCACGTATCACGACCCCGTACCAGATACTGCAGTTATTGCCAATCGTTGTGTCACCAATGATCACAGCGTTTTCCGCTAAAAAACAATTGCTCCCCAAAACCGGGGTCTTCCCTCTTAGGGATTTTATTAAGGCCATATAAAGTTTTTATTTTAATTTGTTCCCCAAAATTAGTAATATGCAGCGAAATTCAGAGAATTAAAACAGGTTTCTAAAATGAACTATTTTCTATGTGGAATCGTTAATTTTGGGTACAGATTCAATTTTGGGACTATATTCTTATTGAACTATTTATTTGTTTATATATTTGTAAATTAATTGCGAATATTAATTTTTTATTAATTATGATTGAAACTAAGGTCATTGAACTGGAAGAGGTTGCAATCCGGTTTTCGGGCGACTCAGGGGATGGGATGCAATTGACAGGAGCACTCTTTTCTGATACCTCGGCATTATTTGGAAATGACATTTCCACTTTTCCTGATTATCCTTCTGAAATCAGGGCCCCACAGGGAACGGTAGCTGGGATATCTGGATTTCAGGTCCAGTTTGGAGCAGGTAAAATTACAACACCTGGCGACTTTGCCCATGTGCTGGTGGCAATGAATCCGGCTGCGATTAAAGCCAATGCGAGTTTTATGCGTCCGGGTGGGACTATTTTCTATGATAGCGATAGTTTTACACAAAAGAATTTCGAAAAGGCCAAATTGAAAACCAGTGATCCTTTTATGGAGTGTAACCTTCAGGATTATATACAGGTAGCGGTCCCGATTACCAGTATGACCAAGGAAGCTTTAAAAGATCTGGATATTGACAATAAGAGTATTCTCAGGAGCAAAAATATGTTTGCATTGGGACTAATTTGCTGGGTTTTCAGTAAACCGCTCGATTACATTGAAGGTTTCATCAAAAAGAAATTCGCAAAAAGCTCAGTAGTTGTCGAAACCAACATGAGAGTATTGCGAGCAGGATGGAATTATGGCTTTACGCTTGAGCACGTGACTCCACGATATGTCGTCCACCCTGCTGAAATCGAAAAAGGAACATATAGGAATATCAATGGTAACCTAGCGACAGCGTGGGGATTATTGGCTGCTTCACAAAAAGCTGGCCTTGACCTATTTATTGGTTCTTACCCTATCACCCCAGCTACAGAAATATTGCAAGCTTTGGCAGACAGGAAAGACCTTGGAGTCAAGAGTTTTCAGGCTGAGGATGAAATTGCGGGTATTTGTACTGCTATCGGAGCTGCCTTTGCTGGAAAAATGGCTGTAACGACCACTTCGGGACCTGGGTTGGCTTTAAAATCGGAAGCCATTGGATTGGCTGTAATTTCAGAGTTGCCTCTCGTTATTGTCAATGTACAGCGTGGTGGCCCATCAACCGGACTGCCTACAAAAACAGAACAATCAGATTTGCTTCAGGCGTTGTATGGACGTAATGGTGAAAGCCCGGCTGTTGTGATTGCTGCCTCTACTCCATCCGATTGTTTCCATTATGCTTTTATGTCTGCAAAAATAGCCCTTGAACGTATGGTCCCTGTTATCTTATTGACCGATGGATTTCTTGGCAATGGTTCAGAGCCATGGAAAATCCCGAAATTCAGTGAGTTGCCAACGATTGCACCAAGGTATGCAACAGATTCGGCAACCTATAAGCCATATGCCCGCGATGAAGAAACATTGGCCCGCGAATGGGCTTACCCAGGAATGGCTGGTTTCCAGCATATTATTGGGGGATTGGAGAAGGATGTAAAAGGTAATGTGAGCCATGATCCATTGAACCATCAGAAAATGGTCAATATCCGAGATGCAAAAGTAAAACGTGTTGTCGAAATGGTTCCTGATCTCGAAGTTTACGGTGATCAACAGGGTGATTTACTGGTTGTTGGATGGGGCGGAACCTTTGGTTATATGGAAAGTGCGGTTCGGGAAATGAGGTTAAAAGGCACAAAAATTGGGCTGGCCCATTTCAATTATATCAATCCATTGCCGGCGAACACAGCCAGCATCTTTGGCAATTTTAAAAAAATAGTGGTTTGCGAGCTTAACCTAGGGCAGTTTGCAAGTTACCTGCGAGATAAAGTTCCCGGTTTCACATACAACCAATACAACAAGGTACAGGGTTTGCCTTTTACAATTAAAGATTTAGTTGAAAATTTTGAAAAGCTTTTGGAGGAATAGCAATGAGCGAAGTTTTAGAATATACGATCAAAGATTTTAAAAGTGAGAACGAAGTACGTTGGTGCCCTGGTTGCGGGGACCATGCCGTATTGAATTCGATCCAGAAGGCAATGACAACTTTAGGGATCAAACACGAGGATTATGTTGTTGTTTCAGGCATTGGCTGCTCCTCAAGATTTCCTTATTACATGAGTACCTTTGGTTTTCACACAATACATGGGCGTGCTGCGGCAGTCGCTTCTGGTGTTAAATGCGCCAACCCTAAACTTTGCGTTTGGGAAATCACAGGTGATGGCGATGCTTTGGCAATCGGGGGTAACCACTTCATTCATGTTGTCCGTAGAAACATCGATCTCAACCTGATCTTATTCAACAACAAGATCTATGGGTTAACAAAAGGGCAGTATTCACCCACTTCAGACCGTGGGGCGGTTACAAAAACTTCACCGCAAGGGACAATCGAAAGTCCATTTGTACCAGGTCAGTTGGTTTTAGGTGCAGGTGGAAGCTTTTTTGCCAGGTGCGTTGACAACAACATCAAACATTCTCAGGAAGTATTCGAAGCAGCAGCCAAGCATCAGGGCACTTCAGTAGTTGAGGTTTTGCAGAATTGCGTGATCTTCAACGATGGGGTCCATGCAGAAATTTCCGATCCAAAAATGCGTGAAGAAAGGCAAATCTTCTTGAAACATGGAGAACCTATGATTTTTGGTACAACCAGGAACAAGGGTTTGATACTCGAAAAAGGGATTCTTAAGGCAGCAACCATAGGGGAGAATGGTGTTACACTTGATGATATTTTTGTCCATGATGCTACTGAGCCAAACGGCTATATCCACCAGCAGCTCATTGGGATGCAATTGCCCGACCACCCAATCGCAATGGGTGTTATCAGGGCAGTAAAAGCACCTGTTTATGACCAGTTGATGGAGGAACAGATTGCAAACGTGAAAAGTAAGGCAAGGATCAAATCAATTGATGATCTGCTAAGTAGCGGAAATACCTGGGTGGTCTAATGTAGGGGCGTACCCTTGTGGGCGACCAAATGCATGGAGCATGGAGCAAGTGGTACGGAAACCTGGGGACGGAAACTGGAGAAGGACGGAAACTGGAGAAAGGAATTTAGCTAAAATATTGAAGAAGAAAGCCCTGAAATTTCAGGGCTTTTCTTTTTTCAACGAACCGGAAATGACCAAATGAGCTTAGGCAACCAGAATATCATTTCATATCCTTTTTCTTTTTGACTGTGTGTTTGAATTTCAAGACTGCGAAGTTTAATTCTATGGTCGTTTCAGACTCGCTCAACGATAAATCGTCTTCTAGTATTTCAGCAATGATTTCTCCGCTTTTTTGCATAAGGCTTTTCTTGTTTTTATCTTCTGTTATTGTGGTTAATTCTTTAATGTTGCGTGATAGTTGCCTTATTCTCGCAAAGGTTTCAATAATAGAAAGAGTTGTTTGAATAGCTTTCTCACCTTTCAGAATGGTGGCAAGCATATATAATCCTTCCTCTGTAAATGCTTTAGGGAGTTGTGGCGAGAACTTCAGTTTTTCAAGGTGGTGGAAATTTTCCACCACCTCTGTCTTTTCAGCTTTTGTCAATTCTAAGATGTAACCTTTAGGAAATTTGTCCGGATTATTCTTCACTGCCTTGTTAATGTCACGGGTCTCAACCCCATAGAGTTCTGCCACATCGCTGTCCAAGAGGACTTTATGATTCCTGATTTCAATGATTTTGCCTTCTACATCTTCTAACCGAATAATTGTTGTCATAGCGTTTTAGGTTTTATTATTGAGATTTTCATTTGAGAAAACCTGACAAGTTTCACTCATTTGAATACTGGAAGTTACACATTTCTTCACAATAAAAGAAGGTTATGGCAAAATATATTCCTTTGAGTAAACAATAAACTCTTATGAATTAGTCACAATTGAACATGATTTTTCCATTTTTCACCCCCAAATTTCCAAAATCAAATAGTTAAATTAACTTTATCGCTTAATTGCAAAAATTGAATCAAAGGATGGATAAATTTGACAACATCTCAATAACTGATATTTATAAACGGAGAAAGACCGATAGGGATATTTTTCAGGAACTGATGCCAAATAAAGTAAAGGAGGTGCTGCTTTTTGCTACCTTATACGATGCATATGCAATTGAAAGGGAGGGGCAGTTTTCTGATAAGATTTTCGGTGAGTACCTTCAGCTTAACTTGTACGCAGCACCCAGGTTTACCAGTGTCAATTCTCAGGAAGATGTCGCCAAGATTATCAATCAGAGGCATTTCGACCTGGTGATTGTTATGGCAGGGGTTGACAAGGAAATGCCACTCCGAATTGTTGAAGAGATCAATGCTGCCAAGCCACGAATTCCTATCCTGCTACTGGTCAACAATAACAACGATGTCAGGTTTTTTAAGATTGCGGCATCCAAAATTCCGGTCATCGACCGTGTTTTCGTTTGGAACGGGAATTCGAATGTGTTCCTTGCGATGATCAAATATATCGAAGATAAAAAAAATGTTGCCAGGGATACCCGGTTAGGGAGCGTAAGGATTATTTTACTTGTGGAAGACTCCATAAAATATTACTCCCGTTATCTGCCCCTGTTGTTTGCAAGTGTGATGACCCAAACACAGGCTTTGGTTTCTGATAAATCCACGGATGAACTTCATAAGATCTTTAAATACAGGGCCCGTCCTAAAGTATTGTTGGTTAGCACATTTGAAGAGGCTCTCCAGATAATCCACGAATACAAGGAGTATTTATTGTGTGTGATCTCGGATGTCAAATTTGCCTGGAATGGAGGGAATGATGAGGACGCAGGGATTGAATTGCTGAAATTTGTGAAGCAGACCCTTCAATATCCAATTCCGTTGCTTTTACAATCACACGATGTCTCCAATGCGGTTAGGGCACAAGAAATCGGGGCAGGGTTCATCAATAAAAATTCAGACACTCTGAGTCATGATATTAATGTCTTTATTAACAGTAATTTAGGGTTTGGCGATTTTATCTTTCGCAACCTTAAGGGTGAACAAATCGGTGTGGCAAAAAACTTCCACGAGTTTGAAGAATTGTTAATGAAAATTCCGGTAGATTCATTTTTATATCATGGAAAAACAAATGATTTTTCGACGTGGCTGGTAGCCAGAGGTGAAATCAATATTGCAGAAAGGCTGAAACCCTTTAAAACAGAAGAATTCGATGATCCTTCAGAGATCAGGGACATTTGTTTGGCTGTATTTGCCGATGTAAAGGAAAAAAAGAACCGGGGAAGGATTATTAACTTTGATCCTTTGCTTGTAAAAGGTAACCGGTATGTAGTAGGGATGGGGCGTGGTTCTCTTGGTGGAAAAGGGAGGGGTATGGCTTTTATGTGCAACATGCTGGAAAACATCGACATGAAGGCTTTAATGCCAGGGATCAATATCCGGATGCCTGCAACGGCGATCATTGGTGCGATTGAATTTGATAAGTTCCTTGAAGCAAATAACCTGTTCGATGTAGCTTACCATCAGACCAACTACCAGGTCGTGAGGGATGCATTTCTTGAAGCCAGTTTAAGTAACTCACTTAAAGAAAGGTTGCTCCAATATGTACGACAGGTAAATACCCCTTTGGCAGTCCGGTCTTCCGGCCTATTTGAAGATTCGTTGCTCCGCCCATTTTCGGGTGTTTATGCGACTTATTTGATCCCAAATAATCATCCCGATGAAAATGTGCGTTTCTTACAATTGAGGACCGCGGTCAAGTTGGTTTATGCTTCCGTCTTCAGCGATGATGCCAGGGCTTATTTTAATGCCATTAATTACAAGATCGAAGAGGAAAAAATGGCCATTATCCTCCAACCTGTTGTAGGTCAGGAGCATAATAATAGGTTTTACGTCGATATTAGTGGCGTGGCGCAATCCTTCAATTATTATCCTTATTCCTATATGGAACCGGAAGATGGTTTTGCAGTGATTGCGGTAGGGCTCGGACAAGCTGTTGTTGGGGGCGAAAAGGCATATCGCTTTTCTCCTAAATATCCGGCGCTTAACAACAATTCTTTACAAGACCAAATCCGCGACTCACAACGACAGTTTTATGCTATCGATTTGACCAAGAATTCGTTTGACCTCTCCTCTGAAGGTGAAATGGCTGCGATCAGGAAATATAAAATTACCGAAGCGGAGAAAGATGGTGTACTGGAACATTGTGCTTCTACTTATAGTATTGAAAATGATTACATTACTCCAGGAATATCTATAAAAGGTACCCGTGTGATCAATTTTGCAAATATCCTTGAATATCAACATGTTCCATTGGCGGATACGCTGGTTTTATTGATGAAGCTTTTCAAACAGGCGATGGGTTCACCGGTCGAAATGGAGTTTGCCGTTGATCTGACCTCAGGTGAAAATGGGTGGCCAACTTTTTACCTGCTTCAGCTGAAACCATTGATCCGTCGTGAAACTGAAATTGAAATTGACCTGGGTCAGTTTGACCTCTCCCAACTTTTGCTCCTATCGACCAAAGGTATGGGAAATGGTAAAATTTCGGGCATCAATGATGTTATTTATGTAGATATTACAACATTCGACCGGACAAAAACGCGGGAGATCGCTGAAGAAATTGCTCAATTGAACAAAGGCTTTAATACGACAAACCGGCAATATGTTTTGATAGGTCCGGGCAGATGGGGGACCAGGGACGAATATACTGGTATTCCCGTCAATTGGGCTAATATTAACAATGCCAAGGTCATTGTTGAAATTGGATTGCCAAATTTTCCTCTGGATGCATCGCTGGGTTCCCATTTTTTCCATAATGTAACTTCCATGAATGTAGGATATTTCTCGGTACCAGATATCAACAGTTCAGATTTTGTTAAATTTGATCTCCTTGCAAAACAGGAACTGATTTGGGAAGGGAAATTTGTGAAACATGTGAGATTTGCCAGTGAACTTGAAATTCTGATGGACGGAAGGAAACGGACTGCGATTATCAGGTTTGAAGAATAGGGGAGAAACTAATGGCAATTTGCGGCTAACTATTGGCGATTAGCAACTGGCTACTTGCTGATCTCATCTGGTAGTTGATTGCCATAATTTGATACACATGGATTAATATACTTTAAATCAAGTAATTATAAGATATTTTAAATAAATTCATTTAAACTGAAATTTTACCGATGAAAGCGATTAAAATTACTTTGGGAGTTGTTGTATTGATTTTGGCGTCCTATTTTATTGGGCCTGTGATGCCAAAGCCAGTGTTAAATTCAAATTTGCCGGTCATTACAGGAAATGTGGGCGAATATGTTGCACATCTTGAGTCGATTGAGAAAGTTCGTCCCGGTAATGAGGCAAAAATTATCTGGGCAAATGATTCCCTCCACCAGCCGACCGAATATGTATTGCTTTACTTGCATGGCTTTTCAGCGAGCCGCAGGGAAGGAGCACCCGTCAACGAAGATTTCCCTGCCCGGTATGGGTGCAATGCCTATCTTGCCAGACTTGCTTCTCATGGGTTGGTCACAGATGAAGCACTGCTCGATATGACACCAGATCGGTTGTATGAATCAGCAAAACAGGCACTTGTGATATCCGGTAAATTGGGAAATAAGGTCATTATCATGTCAACTTCCACAGGTGGAACACTTGCGCTTAAACTTGCTGCCGATTTCCCAGAATTGGTGTATGGACTTATCCTTTACTCTCCCAATGTCCAGATCAAGAGCAAAGCCTCGGTTTTGCTGTCGAAACCATGGGGACTGCAAATTGCAAGGTTGAATTTTGGGGGAAAGTACAGGGATTTGTCTAACGGAAGTACTGAAGAGATCTGTAAATACTGGTATTGCAGGTACCGTGCAGAAGGTCCTGTCTATTTGCAGCAGTTGCTAGATGCAACGATGAAAAAGGAAGTTTTTTCAAAAGTGAAATGTCCGCTTTTTTTGGGATATTATTATAAGGATGAGCAAAACCAGGATCAGACCGTCGAGGTAAAAGCTGCCTTGAAGATGTTCGAACAGGTTGGAACTCCTGCTGTAGCTAAGATAGCACAACCTTTTCCCGAGGCAGGAAGTCATGTGATTGCCTGTGACCTGACTACGAAAGGTTTTGCGGAAGTTGCAAAAGCAACAAATAAGTTTGCGGAGGAAATCTTAAAAATGACCCCAAAATAGTTATTCTGTTCTCAATTTCACGAGTTCTGCATTTAATTCTTCAACTGCGATTTGACATTCTCTTTCGAATCTTGCTACCATAGGTGCATAGGTTTCAACATGGGTTCCGGCAATTGTGGCAAGTTGTAGTGATTTGAGGTCATGGCCAAGCTGTTCCATACCAAGGATCATTACGGATGATTTTGCTTTATGTGCTTCTTTTCCAAGTTCTGGATATTTTCCGTCAGCAAGGAAACCCTTTAAGTTTCCAACGAATTCGGGAACCTGATCAAAAAACATTTCGATTATTTCGCACATTGTATCTTTATCACCTTCGGTAATCGTAGTCAGATAATTCAAATTTGTTAAAGCCATTTTATTAGGGATTATATTAAATTCAAAGTTAGTAATTTATATTCAAACCGAAGTGAGTTTTTTCAGCTTTTAGTCCCAACGGAATATTTAATTTTGCATTTTTAAAATAACATTACAATACGATGACAAGAACACCTTTTTACGAAATTCACAAAAGATACAACGCTAAAATAGTGGAATTTGCAGGGTTTGAAATGCCCGTTGAATATTCCGGGATCAAGGATGAGCACATGACAGTTAGAAATGGTGCAGGGGTTTTTGATGTATCGCATATGGGCGAAATCTGGGTAAAAGGTCCCCAAGCGCTATCATTCATTCAAAAAGTTACCACCAATGATGCAGCAGCATTACAGGTTGGGCAAGCCCAGTATTCCTGTTTTCCGAATGGCAAAGGGGGTATTGTAGATGATCTTTTGGTGTACTACTTTGAGCCTCAGAAATACATGTTGGTCGTCAACGCATCCAATATTCAGAAGGATTTTGATTGGCTGGTTTCTCAAAATGATCTCGGTGCCGATCTTGAAAATGCATCGGGCAAGATCAGCCAACTGGCAATTCAGGGTCCAAAAGCAACTCAGATCCTGCAAAAATTGACGGATACAGATCTCTCAACAATCAAATATTACACTTTCAAAGTAGGAAAATTTGCAGGAATCGACGATGTAATCATCTCTGCAACTGGATATACCGGGGCTGGAGGTTTCGAACTCTATTTTTGTAACGAATATGCCCAACCCATTTGGGAAGCTATTTTTGCCTCAGGTGTCGAGGAAGGGATCAAACCGATTGGACTTGGTGCACGCGACACCTTAAGGCTCGAAATGGGCTACTGCTTGTATGGGAACGACATTGATGACACAACCTCACCTATTGAAGCTGGACTCGGATGGATTACAAAGTTTACTGATTCTAAGCAGTTCATTGATAAAGAGTTGTTTTTGAAACAAAAAAATGAAGGCGTATCTCGGAGGTTGAAAGGTTTTGAAATGATCGACAGGGGGATTCCACGCCATGGATATGAGATTGTGGATGTCGATGGAAATCTGATCGGTATTGTAACTTCCGGAACTCAGTCGCCTGTCCTTGAAAAAGGGATTGGAATGGGATATATCAGCAACGCCTTCTGCTCATTAGGCAGCGAAATATTTGTCCTTGTCAGGAATAAAAGGTTGAAAGCCAGGATTGTTAAAATGCCGTTCATTTAATTTTGTTGATTTTTGTCATGTTTCTGACAAATGTGTTAATTTTGCAAAATAATTTTAAATAGCATTTGTTTCAGTTTTTACAACTTAGTAATCACATTTACAATTAGTTATAATATTTACCATTATTAATTCAAACCCAATGAAAAAGCACAATTTTTACGCTGGACCATCAATCCTTCCTGAATATACCATTCAGAAAACTGCCGAAGCCATCCTCAATTTTGCAGGTACTACCTTATCAGTATTGGAAATATCCCACCGGAGCAAAGAGTTTGTGGCTGTTATGGACCAGGCGATTTCGCTTGTAAAAGAGTTGCTTGAAGTACCCGATACCCATGAGGTACTCTTCCTTCAGGGAGGTGCAAGCGCTCAGTTTTATATGGTCCCTTTCAACTTAATGAAAACAAAGGCAGGCTATTACAACACAGGAGTATGGGCAGCCAATGCAATAAAGGAAGGTAAATTTTTTGGTGAAGTGGTCGAAGTAGCTTCCTCAAAAGACAAGAATTACAACTATATCCCAAAGAATGTGACGATCCCTACAGATATTGATTATCTGCATATTACTTCCAACAATACAATTTATGGCACCCAGATTTATTATGATATAGATTCACCGGTTCCTTTGGTTGCCGATATGTCTTCCGATATCTTCAGCCGTCCGATCGATGTTTCGAAGTACGCCCTGATCTATGCAGGTGCGCAGAAAAACCTTGCCCCATCGGGTGTAGCCTTGGTTATAGTCCGTAAAGATGCCCTTGGCAAAACGGGTAGGCCAATTCCTACAATGATCAATTACCAGACGCACATCGATGCCAAGTCAATGTTCAATACACCTCCTTGTCTCCCGGTTTTCTCGGCACTTCAAACCTTGACATGGTTGAAAGACAACGGTGGTATCAAAGCAATGGAAGCAAAAAACCTGGCCAAAGCCAAATTGCTTTATGATGAGATTGACCGTAATAAGTTGTTTGTATGTCCTGTTCCAGATCCTGAAGACCGTTCACGCATGAATGTGACTTTTGTGATGGCTCCCGGTTATGAAGCCCTTGATAAAGGCTTCCTTGCAAAAGCAAAAGAACTCAATATCCTTGGAATCGAAGGTCATCGCAGTGTTGGCGGGTTCAGGGCGTCGATTTACAACGCCATGCCAATCGAAAGCGTGCAAGTTTTGGTCGATGCTATGAAAGAATTTGAAGCTGCAAATTAAGTTATGGCTATATTAAAACCATTTAAAGGACTGCGACCCCCGGTTGAACTGGCTTCCCTGGTGGCTTCCCGTCCTTACGATGTGCTGAATTCTGAAGAGGCGCGTGTTGAGGCAGAAGGAAACCCTTATACCCTGTTGCATATCATCAAGCCTGAAATTGATTTCCCTGCCGGTACAGACGAACATACTGAGCCTGTGTATCAAAAAGCAGCCGAAAATCTCGATATTTGGCGCAACAATGGCTGGTTGGTCAAAGATGCAAAAGAATCGCTCTATATTTATGCGCAGACCATGGAAGGGAGGACACAATATGGCATCGTGGGTTGTGCTTCTGTTGACGATTACCTCAATGGTGTGATCAAAAAACATGAACTGACCCGTCCCGACAAGGAGGAAGACCGCATGAAACATGTCCGGATCACCAATGCCAACATGGAGCCTGTGTTCTTTGCATTCCCTTATGTTCAGGAATTGGATGAAATCGTAAATAACATAGTCAAAACGCAATTACCTGTATATGACTTTGTTGCAAATGACGGTTTCGGCCACCATTTTTGGTTGATTGATGAAGATGTGACCATTTCTAAAATCGTTGATCTTTTCGCCAAAATACCTGCCACCTATGTTGCTGATGGTCACCACCGTACGGCTGCTGCTGCATTGGTAGGGAAGGAGAAAAGAAGTCAGAATCCGAACCATACTGGTGATGAGGAATACAACTACTTCCTTGCAGTCCATTTTCCCGACAACCAATTGAAGATCATCGATTACAACCGCACTGTCAAAGATCTGAACGGTTTGACTCCCGAAGAATTGATTGAGAAAATCGGGATCGATTTCGATATCCAAAAGGCAGGAAGTGAAATTTACAAACCGGACCAGTTGCATACGTTCAGCATGTACCTCGAAGGTGATTGGTACAAGCTGGTTACCAAAGAGGGTCGTTACAATGATAATGACCCCATTGGTGTATTGGATGTTACGATCCTATCCAATCTGGTTCTTGATAAAATCCTTGGGATCAAAGACCTCCGTACTGACAAGCGCATCGATTTTATCGGTGGTATCCGCGGTTTGGGCGAACTGAAAACGAGGGTGGACTCTGGCGATATGAAAGTAGCTTTTGCGCTCTATCCCGTCTCCATGAAGCAGTTAATTGACATTGCAGATTCCGGCAACATCATGCCTCCCAAAACCACATGGTTTGAACCCAAACTCAGGTCGGGGTTGGTTGTACATGAGCTTGAATAACAGAATATTAAAAAGGCGGCCTGAAAGGGCCGCTTTTTTTTGCCTACCTTAATCAATTGGTTTCCTACCAACGCCGAATTCAATTGCATGCACTGATTATAATACCCGAATTCTACAGATCCAAAATAATTAACCATACTGAGATTTCTCCTATTAGAGAATTTATCAAAGCTCTAAGTAAAATACTTCACAATCCCAAAATATTTCGCTCTTTTTCTTGCAGATGATCAATTTTTTTTGCATATTTGAATTACCATAATTTAAAAATTTAATCTATGAAAAGGATTTTGATGTATTGCACTTCACTTTTATTTCTACTTATTTTTCCTTTGGCTTTAAAAGCTCAGAAAAAAGTTACCGATATTGACGGTAATGTTTATCGTACTGTGAAAATTGGCACACAGATTTGGATGGCTGAAAACCTGAAAACTACCAAATACCGCAATGGCGAACCAATACCAAATGTAATAAATAATGCACAATGGGCATCTTCAAATACCGGTGCATATTGCTGGTACAACAATAATTCAGCAAATAAATCAACATACGGAGCTTTATACAATTGGTATGCAGTATCTGACATCCGCAACATTGCGCCTGTTGGATGGCATGTTGCAACAGATGCCGATTGGACAATTCTTACAATTTTCCTTAATGGCGAAGGTGTAGCAGGTGGCAAATTGAAAGAATCGGGTACGGCACACTGGAAAGATCCAAATCAAGGTGCGACTAACAATAATGGTTTCACAGCCCTTCCTGGTGGTGGCCGGGTCGAAAAGAGTAAGTTTGACTATATGGGATTAAATGGTGCATGGTGGGCCTATTCAGTGGTACCACGTAGAGGGGAATTTAATATAGGATCAACATCCGAATGGAACCGTTACATCAGCTATATAAGTCCCTCTATCTATCGCGTCAACATCAATAAGCACTACGGCTACTCAGTCAGGTGCATTCTGGATTAGTTGTGTAAAGAAACACGGAACGTGTTTCTTTACGTTTCAGTGAATGCTGTTTTTATGATAGTGGGCTGCAAAAGACCTATTTGATTAGATGTTTGGCATGAATTTGTAGGTTAGTACCTTCATCCAATTGAAAATAAGGTAAATAAGCTTTTCCCCCATTCATTATCCTAGCTATTAAGGTTGGGGAAATAAGGGAAAATAAGGTTTGAATCCGTTTTCAAAAGAACCTTATTCTTCTTCATCTTAACCTTAGTAGCCAACGGGTTACCATTCCTCCCCAACCTTATTTACCTTATTTATTTTTGCTTTGAATAAAAAACTTTTGTAGGAGAAAGTTTAATCGAAATAAATAGTTTTTGGAGTTTTGATCTGATAAAGTTTCTTTTTGTATTTTTGGATAAAATGATTCTTGTAAGATGGAAAGAATAGTTATTGAAGTAGATGAAGGAGAAACAGATCCGAAAACAGATGATTATCTTAGATTTCTCAATGAACTGAGAATTGATATGTCCGATAAAGGTTTGACTTCAGAAGAATTGGATAAAATTCTAAAATATGAAGACTAAAATATTAAGAACTGAAAAAGAATATGACGAAGCTTGCGAAAGGATTTACAGTCATTAAACATCCCCTATTCAGTTGTGATCACCAATTTCCTCCCTTTTTTCAGTTCATCATTTGTGATAAAGTAGCCGTTTATCTTTTTGCCTCCATACGAAATATTGGTGATTTTTTTGCCTGAATTCTTTTTTAGGATTGTAAAGGTTGTCTTTTCGTCCAGCTTTAGCTCAACTTTATCAAAAATTGGTACCGTTATGATGTACTCTGGATCAGCGGGTGAGAAGGTATATAACCCCATGGCATTGAACACATACCAAGAAGACATTTCACCAGCATCGTCCATTCCGGCGTAAGCCAGTTTCTCTTTTCCCATATCATAGTAGTGATTCATAAGACTATCCAGGATAACCTGTGTTTTCTGCTGTTTCCCAATAAAATAGTACATGTAAGGGAAATTGTGGTCGGGCTGGTTTCCATGGCAATATTGACCAATAAACCCCGACATATTATCCGCTTCCTGACCTTTAAAGGGTGTGGAAAACAACCCATCCAGCTTTTTCTCAAAATCATCCTTGGTCTTGTAAAGGCCAATCAACCCTTTGGGATCGTGGGGCGCGAAGAAAGAAGATTGCCAGGCGTTGGCTTCGCGGTACATGTATTCATAATAAACAAATTCCGGATCGAAATTCTTGATCCAATCGCCATTCGCCAACTTTCCCCTCATAAATCCGGTCGATGGATCGAACATGTTTTTGTAGTTGCTGGTCCGTATCATCAGCATCCTGTAATTGGCTGTATCTTTCAGTGTTTTTGCAAGTTGAGCGACTGCATAATCATCATAAGCATACTCAAGGGTTTTGGTCACCCCGGCATTTGCAACGGTTTGAAGTACAGGATTTGCAAGGTCTGGTTCCGAAATATACCCCTTTTCGATGTATTCCAGAATATGGGGCCTGCTTTTGTTCTCCAGCGTGGCATTGTGCAACAATAGTTTATAGGCACTTTTCACATCGAAGTTCCTGATCCCGCGTAGGTAAGTCCCTGCGATAAAGGGTGCTGCATGGTCACCATGGAAAAAAGTGGGCATACACCCGGTTTTCTCACCCTTGTCGATCAACGAGCTGATCACATCTGCGGTAACTTTGGGTGATAGCAATCCAAGTAAGACCAGTTTATTCCGGTAGTCGTCCCATAACGATGGCTCGGTGTAATAATTGAAGCCATTGTTCACGACCTTTCCATTCCGATCGGTATAATCCATGTTCGCATCACTTCGCAAGGCTGGCCAAAGGAACGACCGGTACAAAGTCGAATAAAACAAACCTTTTTGCCTTTCGGTTCCTCCTGTTACTTCAATTTTCGACAATAAGGTTTCCCATGTTTTTGTGGCTTCCTGCCTTACCTGCTCAAAGCTTTTGCCCAGCATCTCTTTTTCGAGGTTGGCTTTGGCGTTGGCAACACTGACGAACGAGAATCCGATTTGCAATTCCAGCGGTTTGGGGGAATCTATAAAATTGACCGCAGATAATTCCCTGCTCTCTTTTTTCAGCGATTCTATTTTTTTGATCAGGTGATTGGCAACAGCATAGAAGTACATCTTTTCGCCAGTTTCCTGATAACCGGTAAAAACATTGTCGCCTCCCTGACGGATATCCCAGCCCCTTACTTCTTCATTCGACATTAAGAGATTAGCAACCAATTTCTTGCTCACTCCCGGCTTAAAAGTATATTTATGGAATGCGCACCTTAGTGTTGAAGTCAACTCTGCATTGATGCCATACCGTTCCAGATAAACCTGGTAATAACCCGGATGGGCAGACTCGTTTTTATGGCTATAAGTAGAGCAATAGTCATCTGGTGAAACCGTTCCGGTTACCGGCAACAATGGGATATGGCATAAGTTCCAGTGTCCTTTGCTTGTATGGGCAAATCCATAGATCACAGTGTCTTCATACTGATATCCCGAACCACTGTGGAATTTTGTGACAGGCGTCAACTGGACCATGGCATTGGGAACCGATGATCCAGGAAATGCTTCCGCACCCCATGTCCGGTGTGTTGGCCTGTAACCGATGTCGATGCTGTCCCATAAGGTTGCTGTCCCTAAAAATGGATTTACGAAGTCGGTGAGTTGCTTTTGAGCATTTAGGTAAGTACTTGATAATATAATTATTGCAAGGCAGGTAATTATTTTATTCATCATATGAAAATTAGGGGATTCTTATTTTTTATGCAACGGTTTGAGGATGCACATCGCTTCCATCAGCATACAACCCGACAATTGTGGTGTTAATGCCACCGGATCCGTGGAGGCTGGTGCTTTGTGCCAGTTGCCTCCGTAAAGCATCGTTTCGGGATTGACGCCTTGTTCGGCCATCACGGTGGCACAATTGGTGATGTAACGATGGAACTTTTCGTGGTTGACTTTGTCCAGATCGGGTTCATTGATTAGCTTGACAAAATAACGGAAGAAGATCCCATTGAACAATCCCCCGTCACCCGAGGTTGCATTGTTGAGGACACCCCCGTTTTCGGACATGTGGTCAATGACATAATTGGCGGCATTAACTGCTTCAGCGAGATATTGCTTGTTGCCTGTTATCTCGTAAAGTTCGTGGGCTGCACCGATAAATGTCCCCTGGTTGTAAGTGTAAATTGCCTTGCTGATGTTCCCGGTTGCATTCATATTGTCACAGACTTTTCCTTCAATTGGATCGTACAAATTGTCCCTTAACCAGTTATAGATTTTAATCGCTTCGTCCAGATAAGCTTGCTTTGGCTTCTTGTCGGGGGTCGAAACCTTATCGTACATCGTATAAATCCTTGCAGCGATAATTGCAGCCGGCCCGTTGGAACAGGCGTTCTTCGATTTTTTGGCATCTGTTTTCCAGGTTATCCCACCATGCCATGGAGCCTCATCTTCAGGTCCCCACGTTGGAAAGATGTAATCGTTGTACATTTGTTTTGCCTTGGTGAAGTACATCTCCTGTTTTGTCGATTCGAACATCCGCAATTGGGCAAGTGTAATCCACTCCATGTCATCCACAAAAACGTTCCACCAACGGTCTTCTGGTTTGCCCGAGAAATTGAATTTCGGAACCCCTGTCCACCATAATGGATAAAAGTTGAGATAGTATTTGTCTGAAGTCCTCAGATAAGCATCCACAACCACATCCATCGCATGTGCCTGAGGCCAATAATGGTTTGTGGTCATGTTGGACAAATCACTACCATAATTAAAGTAATATCTTTCAGGGTATTCCTTGAAGTTGGCTCCCCAGAAACGGGTTGTCAATGCCCGGCTCATCCCTTCGGCCATTTTTTTCCAATAGTGGATATCTTTTTTGCCTTTTTTTACTTTTGGGGTTTGTGCCTGAGAATCAATCCCTCCTTTAGTCGTAGAAGGATTTGAAGTTTCTCCACTTACAGAGATAAAAATAGTGGCCAGGATAATGAATATGAATACTTTTTTCATCGATTAATTTCAAGTATGAGTTGGTTAAATGGTTGATATTTAATGGTCTATTTTCAACAGTTACATTCTTGCATGTACAACAATTTCGTGGCAGAAGCCACTACAATGATTTTGATGGTTTGGAATTTATTATTTGCAGCATATTGCAACAATTGTGAAGATGCAGTTTTAATAACCTGTTTTACAGCAACCTCTTCCTTTTCAGCCTTTTCGATTTCTTCGGCTTTCAGGTATTTCAGCTCAATAATGTAATCGAATTTGACATATTCGGTAAACCTCCGGTCGGGTTCGAGGCAAATATCAGCATAACCTTTGTTCTTTTCTTTTTCACTGACCACATCATACAAATTTGTCAGGTTCAGCCAGGCTAAAAGGAACGTTTTCAAACCTTCTTCGTGGAATGTAAAATCCCGGACCGAGACGGCTTCATAAAATTTGTCAACAATGTATTGAAAGGCCGGTTTCCATTCACCGGTTTTGGCCATTTTCTCAAAAGCCTGTTTAAGAAAATTATTACTGATTTTTAAGGCAAAGGCATCAACCATTGCTTTCTGCATATACTCCCATAACAACCTTCGGATCAACTTATTCGGAATTATAAAAGTATAGTCGTTCGTTGGCGAAACGCCATTAATTGTTACGAGTCCGAGATAAAACAACAAGGATACAAATTTCTCTTCATCAATCAACTCATTATGGGCAAAACTCCTTACCAAGATACTTACCGTTTGATTCGTTTCGACAATTTCTTTAAGGATATTGAAATTGCCATTCAATTTTTCCCCCTTGATAATCAGGAAACGCAACTTGCCATAATCGGTACGCAAATTCTCATCGATCAAATTAAACGGAACCCGTTGCAAAGCCAGACTTTCAGTTAGAAAATATAAAATTGAAATTGAGTTGAATATATTGTTTTCAATAAAGTTTTCATCGAAACAGTAATTGTCGTACCACTCTGATAGTAAAGGGAAAAGAGTTTCGTATTGGTCAGGAAGATAATAGTCAACAAGCCCCTTAAGTTCTTCCCTGTTGAAGCCTACCATTGAGGCAAAACCGGGCCAAAGCGAAATATTCTCGCCTATGTTGAACCCACTGGTCACATCGGCCATTACCAATGGAGAAACCCCGGAAATAAAGAGCCGGTCGATTTCCCGGCTATCGGTCATCCCTTTGATTAGGGTGAAAAAATTGCGCAGAAAACCGCCAGAATGGGTAATTTTCCGATAAATTTCTTCATTATGCTCCATCAGGACATTGTTCGCGAAATTATCGTATTCATCGATGATCATGTAGAACGAAACATGTTTCCTTTTCATTTCGCTTTGAAAGACGAGCAACATATCCCCGGGATCAATTTGACTTTCAATTTTTCTTGAAATTTCTTCATCCAAACCGTACCTGGTTTTATATTTTGAAATAAAAGCATCCAGTGCTACCCAGACATTCAGGCAAAAACCATACTTAAGCTGTTCGATAGTCCCTTGTGTTTTGACCATCGAAAAATTGAAACGCAACACAGGATATGAATTTCTTAAGGGTGTTGGATTTTGGCCAATGTAGGTATCGCCAAATAACCGATCGAATTGATCCGCTCCGTTTATATCATAGTAGTGTTCGAGTATTGAGATAAACAGGCTTTTCCCAAAACGGCGGGGACGGAGGAAAAACAAATAGGGCGAACCCTTTTCCTCGATGAGTTGGATGTATTTTGTTTTATCGACAAAATAGTAGTCTTCAGATTTTATTTTGTCATAACTACTTATCCCATAAGGTATCTTTTTCATCACTACTGCATTAGAATCATACAAAGATAATGAAAGATATTGTTAAAAGTAAGTTCATCACGAAAACCTTCATCTCGGGGCATTCCGGTCAACTGTTCCTGTTTTTCATGATAAAATTGTCAATCTGACACCTAATAAGGTTCTGGAGTGATTCATCAAAATCTTCAAATAGTGATAGTCTGACTTGAAGTCAGGCTATCACTAACCTCCTTTAGAAGTCAGGCTGCTGATAACTATTTAATAATCAATACATCAACGATTTATGCAATTTGTTTGCTGATATTCCTGTAAGTATAGGAATAGAAAATATGTCTTCTGGCAAACCTGACCAATGTCTGGGAATTTAAAAATTTGTTGAAAATATTTTTGGGAATTCCAAAGTACTCATAAACGCTCCCATCCTGAAATGTGATTTTTAGTGTTTGCCCTTTGTACTCATAATCGTCAATACCTGAATTATTGGTCGTATTTGTATATACATCAAAATTAAAGGCTTGCGTTTCAGGTGCGATGCTAACAAGGAAGTGATACGCTTCAATAATTCGCTTGCTTTTCGCTTCAGCTTCTGCTTTCCGTTCTTCGTCATCAACGAATTTGTCGGGATGCCACTCTTTGATCAAACTTCTGTATGTGCTTTTTAATCCGTTCAAATCTGTGTCGGGAGCAATGTCCAATAACCTTCTGTATTCAATAATACGCTTCATGAATTTGTTTAATGTAACCAATTTTTAAAGGCCACAAAGGTAATCAAAACAGTCGATCCACCTAATAAATTGACATCGTGCAAATTCCAAAATTGCTCGCGATCACGTTTCAATCGCATCAGATTCCCATTAAAAAGACATAATTCCCTGACCCCACTTTGCAGAATGATTTGCCATCAGCAGTTTTTGAAACTGCAATACTCTTTCCACCTTCGGTTACGGAAGATGGGTTATTCGTTGGCAGATAGATCGTTGAAGACGTATTTACAGGGATTGAAACCTTGAGTTCCAAAGTCTTCGCCTCCTTCTTCCATTCACTTTTGATCGGTCCATAAAGCGATTGGTAAGTTGTTTTAGCCTGAGTGATGTCGCCTACAATTTCAGGACGGATCACAATATTCTTAAAAGCTACACTGTTCTCCTCCTGTTTGATCCCGCCAAGGCCGGTGTAAAACCACTCCATCAAATGTCCCAGCATCAGGTGGTTGTTCGATACCTCTTCGAGCGCGGGCCACGATTCGGTCAGTGCGGTTGCCCCTTTCTTCAATTGAAAACCATATCCCGGCACATCGTCCCGAAAGTTCATGTCAAACAATAACTGCGAACCGCCACCTTCTTCAAGTGCCTTTACCAGAAAGTGGAAACCAATATCACCGGCTGTCAGCTTCTTGCCAGAATCGGTTATAGAATTTACCATATTTTTGAATACTTCCGGACGATCTTTCTCGTCAACCAATCCGACGCACAAAGGCATAGACATTGCTGTCTGGCTTCCGGTCGAATAGACTTTTGTCTGATTATTAAAAAATTTGGCATTGAAAGCTTTTTTGACTTCCTCGCCAAGTGCCGCCATCTTCTTTGCGTCGTCCAGATTGTTGGTTAATTCCATCATTTTGGTCAACAATTGGATGTCATAATAGTAAATGGCTGTGGCAGTCAATGCCTTGGGTGTAAGCTGTGCTTCTCCAGGCGATTTGGGGCCATAATCGAACCAGTCGCCCAAACCGTGCGATAGGATATGGCCATCGGCTTTTGTGCCAAGGTAAGCCACATATTTCTTCATCATCGGCATCGCTTCCTTTAATATCGAAGGATCGCCATACCATTGCCATACCATCCACGGAAGGATGACTCCGGCACTTCCCCATTCGGGTGAATCGCGGAAACCGCCACCAAATGGGACATATTCGGGCGCAATATCTGGAACTAACCCATTATCCAATTGTGAATCAATCATATCGCGGATTGCTTTCACATAAAGTGGGTACAAGGCATAGTTGTAATGCATCGAAGCGCCCATCAGATACGTTTGTTCGAGCCATCCCAACTTTTCACGGTGTGGACAATCGGTGGTGACGCTTTGCAGGTTGCTGCGTATAGCCCAATCGATTAAGGTATAAATCTGGTTGAACAACTGGTTGGAGCATGAGAATTCACCGTTCTTCGGAGCGGAATTGCAGGTGTGGAGCAATTGTAAATCAAGAATTTTGGCTGAACCAGTATTCGATTTTTCCAATTCAGGGGCAGCACCTTCGACCATCACGTACCTGAAACCATAATAGGAAAATTGGGGCCTCCAGACTTCTATTCCATCGCCCTTCATAATATAAGTATAATAATAGGGGTCTCCCGATGCCCTCTGGTTGATCTTCTTGTCCTTGGTGATCAGCTCTCCGGGAATTAATTTCACGACGTCCCCCTTTTTTCCTGATACGACCAATTGCACAATCCCCGAGCAGTTTTGGCCAAAATCGTAAAGGTATTTTCCAGGTTGAGGCTGCTCAATTTTTTTTACTTTAATGATCTGATTGACAGTGACCGGATAATCGGTTTCGGCAGTCAGTTTTCCTGTTGGGACCGTGGCTAGGATGGCCGGGTTCCATTTTGAATCATTGAATGACGGCTGGTCCCATCCTTTTTGTTCAAGGGTCGCATCATAATCCTCACCGCCATAGATACTTGTAAATGTGATTGCTGAAGGTGTGCATTTCCATTCAGTACCGGAAACAATTGTTGACGAAGTGCCATCGGTGTAGTTGACCTTCAATTTACAGATCATCTTTGGCATTCCATATGCGATCACAATTTTTGTGTATCGTTCACGGTTGATGTTGTAAAAACCGTTCCCAACAATCACACCAATTGCGTTTTTACCTTGCTGAAGCTGGGAAGTAATTTCGTAAGTATTGTAAAGGCATGTTTTGTCGTAAAATGTCCAACCGGGCGACAGGAAACTTTTTCCAATTTTTTGCCCATTAACAATGGCTTCGTATTGACCTAAACCACTGATGTATAACTTTGCACTTTGAATTTTCTTCTCAACTTTGAATTCTTTCCTGAACTGTGGGATGATGGTCCTTTTGATTGCTTTTTTCCCCAATTCCTTTCCATTGCCATGAACTGCAGGTACGACCTTCATCGAATCGGGAAGGTTTTCATAACCGATCCATTTTGCGTTTTCCCAATCGCTGGCCAACAAAAGTCCCATTTGCCAGGTTGCAGTTTGACTCCACTCGGTTGTTTTGCCGTTCTGGTTGGTCACCTTTATTTTCCAGTAATAGGTTTTCTCAGAACTCAAAGGAGATCCGTTGTATTCGACCTGGATTGAACGGTCGGATTTCACAGTTTTTGAATCCCATATATTCCCGATATTATTTTGGAGCTTTTCAGGACTGTCGGATACAAGTATATGATAATCAAATTGAATTGTATTTCTTTCCGAGGAGCTGATGATCCAGCTCAAGCGCGGGTTTTTCATTTCGATGCCAACAGGATTAATTTTCGATTCGCAGGTCAATCCCGAAACTGAAATTTGATTTTGGGCAAATGCATTGCTAATCAACAATATGGTAACAAATGTCAATAAATGCTTTGGTCTGGTCATTTGGGTTGGATTAAATTTTTGAATATTTTATCGGATACTTTAAATGCTGTGCCGTGGCGGGCCTCTTTGGGAAAGGTGACCTGATCGGAGACATCTTCCCAATCTTTCAGGTTTTTTGACCGGATGGCCCCGTATTTGTGATCGCGGTATTTATCGAAATAGATATAGACATATTCCCCAACCTCAAGTGCCGTTGGGCCTTCCGCCCAATATTTTCCTGTAATGGGAGCCGAAACGTTGGTAGGATAGGGGCCTGAAGCGTGTTCCGATACGGTCATCCGGATGTTTTTCTCGGGTGGGTTTGGATTTTCATTCTTCAGGAATAGATAGAACTTGTTGTTCTTTGGCAGGATGGTCGCATCGATCACACTAAAATCGGGATTGAAGAACATTTTTGTCGGACTAAATTCCTGAAAGTTGGACGTTGTGGTGCAATACATCCTGTGGTTCAACCCTTTTTCTGTCTCTGAACCGGCAACATCCGAATGCCGGCCAGGTATTGTTGTGGCCCAGAAAATGATATAATTTTTATTTTCAGGATCATAGACCATCTCGGGTGCCCAACAGTTTTTGGCAGTCGGTTCGTGGGCCATTACAGGAATCGATTTTTGCTCCGACCAGTTGATCAGGTCTTTGGAGGAAGCATATCCAATCTGCTGCTCTTTCCAGCTACATGTCCAAACCATGTGGAACAAACCGTCCTTACCCTGAAGGATAAATGGGTCGCGCATCAGTTTATCGACTCCTGCAGTGGGTGTCAGATACGATTTGCCGTCATTTAGGGTTTCCCATTTTAGTCCGTCTTTGCTGTAGGCCAGATGCAAGCCGTCCTGACCGTTGTCGATAAAGTAGGAAAACAAGTAAACAGGTTCCGCTGCCTTGCTTTGTAGGGATAGGAAAAGGAGAATCAGAAGGATGTTACGCATTTTATAAATATTTGCTAATTAATTGATTATATCCTTTGCGGTCTTGGCGAGCTTCGCTTGAGATATTTTTTATGTCTCGCAAAGTACGCAGAGTTACGCAAAGTCTTGTTTATTGAACTCTTTACGGCCTTGGCGGTCTTTGCGCGAAATATTTTTAAGTGTCTCGCAAAGCACGCGGAGTTACGCAAAGTCTTATTTATATGATCCTTTGCGGCCTTGGCGGTCTTTGCGCGAAATATTTTTAAGTGTCTCGCAAAGCACGCGGAGTTACGCAAAGTCTTGTTTATTGAACTCTTTGCGGTCTTGGCGAGCTTCGCTTGAGATATTTTTTATGTCTCGCAAAGTACGCGGAGTTACGCAAAGTCTTGTTTATTATATTCTTTGCGGTCTTAGCGAGCTTCGCGTGAGATTTTTTTATTGTCACGCAAAGTACGCAGAGTTACGCAAAGTCTTGTTTATTGAACTCTTTGCGGCTTTGGCGGTCTTTGCGTGAGATTTTTTTTATTGTCTCGCAAAGCACGCGGAGTTGCGCAAAGTCTTATTTATATGATCCTTTGCGGCCTTTGCGGTCATTGCGTGAGAATTTTTTTATTGTCTCGCAAAGCACGCGAAGTTACGCAAAGGGTTCATTACTTGTTATTTCACTACTATGGTTTTGATATTCACAAATTCCCGGATGCCAACGGCTGATAGTTCACGTCCATAACCACTCTCTTTGACACCGCCAAAAGGAAGCCGTGGATCTGATTTCACAAAGTCGTTCACAAAAACGCAGCCGGCTTCCAACCCTTTCTCAGCCAATTGTTTGCCTTTTTCGATGTCATTTGTGAAGATTGCAGCACCTAACCCAAAAACGGTGTCATTGGCAATCCTGATCGCATCTTTTTCCGTTTTGGCCCTGAACAAAACCGCAACAGGCCCGAACATCTCTTCATGGTAAGCCGGCATTCCGTGTACGACATCCGTCAAAATGGTGGGTGGATAGAGTGGTGCTTTCCCTTCGGGGATATAACCGCCAAGCAATAACTTTGCCCCCAGATCGACACTTTTGGTGACCTGTAGGTGCAGTTCGTCCCGCAGGTCGTGACGTGCCAATGGGCCAATCGTTACCTGTGGATTCATCGGATTCCCATAATTGGCTTCACCCATCAATTCAACAAACCTCGATTCAAAAGTATCATAAATTTGATCCGCAACTATAAACCGTTTGGCACCGATGCAACTTTGCCCGGCATTGAGCAGGCGGCCAGATACGCACGCCTTGACAGCCAGTTCGATATCCGCATCCTCCAAAACCACATAGGGATCGCTTCCACCCAATTCGAGGACCGATTTTTTGAGTACCGATCCGGCAGCAGATGCAACAGCTTTTCCGGCAGGAGTACTTCCTGTCAATGTAACTGCCTTTATCAGAGGATTTTCAATAACTTCCCTCACCTTGCTGGAACCAATCAATAAAGTCCTGAACACATTTTCTGGGAAACCAGCTTCAGCCACAAGTTGTTCTATTGCCAATGCACACCCTGAAACATTGGATGCGTGTTTCAGGACACCTGTGTTCCCGGCCATCAAAGTAGGGGCCAAAAACCTGAAAACCTGCCAGAATGGAAAGTTCCAGGGCATCACCGCCAATACAGTCCCGATGGGTTGGTAGGAGATATACGATGCAGTTGCCTGTGTCTGAATGGTTTCGTTGCTTAAGTACTTAGCAGCATTTTCGGCATAAAACGCACAAACCAGGACACATTTTTCGACTTCGCCAAGTGCCTCCCGAAATACCTTGCCCATTTCAGAAACAATAATTCCAGCAAGCTCTTCCTTTCTTTCGAGCAATTTTGCCTGGAGGTTTTTCATCAGTTTGGCACGATATTCAAAATCAGTACGTTTCCATTGCCGGAAAGCCGCATCGACCTGATCAATGATCCTGTTTACTTCTTTGGAGGTATGTTCCGGATAATCCTTGATGACTTTGCCTGTGAACGGGTTGATTGATTTCATAAGGTTAAAAATTTTTCTATTCAAAAATAGCATTAATTTTGATAAAAATAAAGATGGTGCAAGGATGGAAAAGATGATATGAAACGACTATTTTAAACCTTGCCGGAATTTCCATTTGAAACAATTTAATATTGATAATTAGAAATATAAAAAGTAACCTCTTTGCGCTATTTCATTCACATCGCTTATAACGGGAACAACTACCGGGGCTGGCAAAGGCTACCGGGGATTGTGAGCATACAGGAGGTTATCGAGACCATCCTTAGCCGGATACTAAAAATATCTGTTACCATTCTGGGTTGCGGACGTACTGACGCACAGGTACATGCCAGCCAGTTCTTTTTTCATTTCGATTTTGAGGGTGGGCGGCTCCCTGACTTGTTGTTCCTTTTGAACAAAAATTTGCCGCACGACATTGTTGTTTATGATGTGATCCAAATGGAAGGGTTGCCACATGCCCGGTTCGATGCCATCCAACGGAGTTACGATTATTACATCCATACCCAACAAGATCCTTACCTCATCGGTTTAAGTTCCTATTATCCAGAAAATCAGCTTGATATTGATAAAATGAGCGAAGCTGCCCGACTGCTTGTCAATTTCAACGATTTTGGCTGTTTTTGCAAGTCTCCATTAAAATATGAGCACACAATTTGCAATATAACTGAATCACAATTGTTTACAAATTCTGATCAAACCCGGATCAGGTTTCACATTTCATCGAACCGTTTCCTTGCCGGGATGATCAGGATCATTGTCGGCAAACTGCTCGCAATCGGTTATGGAAAACTTACCATTGGTGAATTCGAGCAATTCCTGATTTTAAAGCAAACGCCTGAGACCATCATACCAGCCTACGCGCAAGGTCTTTATCTCTCGAAGGTCACCTATCCTTATCTTGATTTGCCCAACCGTTCAGTTTTTGGGAAGATGATTCTTGCCGAGGTGGATAAATCTTGTGGCACGTTATAATGGCGGTTGGCGGCTAGCTATAGGCGGCTGGCAGTAAGTGTCGGACAAGTGAATATCCATTGCATAAATAAAGCGGCTGGCGACTGGTGTTTTGAACTTTCGGGTCGAGTGATTTCCAATCGCTTTATAAATCGCCATTGGAAATCACCGGTCCCTTCGCAAAAACGGTTACCCGAGTATGCGGTCCCCAACAAAAGCTAACATAAACAAACACCGTCGGGAGCTTCGCACACCGACGGGTTGTTTGACGATCAAACCCGTTCCCGACGGTGTTTGCGAATTGGAAAGCAACCCCCACAACTATCCGAGATCGAAACTCCGGGAAAGAGGTAACCACCTTTTGGACGGGGAAGAGCCTAATATTAAAAATGTTAAAATCTTATTTTAGTGTCAGGGTGACTGAAAAGCAGTAATTCTTTGTGCGGGCATTTGCTCCAAGTCACCGGGACACTTCATCCTATAGTTTGTTTTTCTGTTCGAGTGACGATTGTTTTCGTGTATTATTGCTATGACATTGCATCCTATAAAGTACTATGAATTAAATAGTTGCTCAAAATCCACCCTGCCCCCTTTTGGGAAAGGGGGAGTTGTTCAAATATTATTTATCGTTCTAAAATTTAAACCCTCAAGGTGCCATTACCTTGAGGGTTTGTAAGTTATCTGTGAAATAAGTCAAAATTACAGTACATGCAGCTAAAGCCAGTTGCCAGCCTCCAGTTGCCAGCCGCTAATAAAATTAACTGTTAAATGCCATCAAAATTAAATCACTAGCAGTCAAAGCCAGCCGCCAGCCACTAGTCGCCAGCCGCGTTCTTCCCAAGCCAACCGCCAGTTGCCAACCGCCAGCCGCAAGTGTAGAATTATCTGCGGAATGCAATCAAAATTAAACCACTTGCAGCTAAAGCCAGTCGCTAGTCGCCAGCCGCCTTTTCCCATTGCCAGCCTAGTTCATTTGTACAACGCTAAACGGTTCTTCCAATCCATAATCCATTAAAAAATAGTCTTTTATTGTTGGAAGTTGTGCCGGAGTCGTGTCCCAGTCGCCTGGACCATTGATCCAACGTTTGTTGTTTTTGTAAAAATAGCCAAACGTATTTTTAAGGCTTCCCGATACTTTAACGGTTATCTTGTTCTGGCCATCGGTTATGAAATGGCTGATATTCAATTCGTAAGGAGGATAGGCGATAACACCTGCACTCTTATCGTTTACAAAGACTTCGGCAACAATCCCCTTCCACTTGTTCAGTTTTACCTTAAACTGGTTTCCAGCTTTCGTAGCGGTGAAATTGTCGGAATAGTCAACTTTCTGACTGTAAAACGGATACCCCATTGATTTCCATGACCCTAACTTGCCAAGTTTGCCTGAGGCGATTTCAAAGCCTTGCTTCAATGGGTTCAGGATAAAATCTCCCACGATATACGCCGGCATCAATTCGGCATGGACCGACATTTTGGGTGCTTTTAATGTGATGGTATTCAATCCCTTTTTAACCTTGTCGCCAACCGGGATTTTGAAAAATTCGCGGTCGATCCACCATTTGTCGCTTTTTTCCACCTTTTGACCATTGATGAACACTTCCCAAAGTTCGGTACGTTCCACAACCGCCGACAAGTTTTTGACCGTTTCGGCATCCGCATTTTGGGCAATCGTAAACCGGTAATTGACTTCAAAACCGGAACCTACCTTAAACGTATCCAAAGCAAGGTAATCCTTTTTGTACTGAATCTTATGCTGCCAAGGATTTCCCATCTTGAAACCGTTGCTGTCGAACAATTGCCGCATCGCCTTCATAAAATAGGTGTCCTTAAGGTCTAGTTTGCTCGATTTAACATCCAGATAATCAAGCACCAAAACATTTTCCTTCTCTGGCTGGATCGCCAATGGACCAGTTCCTGAAACGATTTGCTCTGTCGTTGTTGCCTTTGGAGCTTCCATTTCTGTCACTTTTTGGTTGGAGACATAATACAACGCACTTCCGATCGGAGCAAGCGAAATATCAAAAGTTAATTTCCCATTTTCAGCAGTTGTCGGAATGGAAAAACATTCGCCTGTCATTAAATCCATCTTAACCAGGCTATTACCTAAAGCACTGACCTTCGCGGAAACGCTTTGTAAAGTATCGGTATTGATCACAAAGATGATCTGGCCATCCTCCAGTATCCTGCGCTGATGGTAAAGTTCACCCGAGGTTGGGTCAGCTTCCTTGATCGAGAAATCTGCAAGGGCAAACGATTCCTGAACGGCTTTTTCGTTGGCATCTTTGGCATAAGTGACCTGCCCTGAATATTTGTTCAATAAGGCTCCCACTTCTGTGGATTCTGACCCGTCGAGGTAGTTGATCTCTTTGGTAAACGAAAGTACCTTCCCACCTTGTTTGAGGTATTTTCCCAATAATTCGAAGGTGACCTTGTCGATGTTGTTCAACGTGGCAGGGATAACGAACAAACCATAAGCACGTTGACCCACAACCAATTGACCATTTTTTACCGAACCGATTGCTTTTAACACCTGCTCCGATCCAAGGTCGTATTCAAAATGGTTGCGTTCGAGCTGATAGGCAAAATATTTGAAATCTCGCTGTATCGTGTCGAGTGTGGCATTTTTAACCTTTCTTGAAAAATACATCCAGGCAGTTGTATTGGGCTGGATCACAAGGGCTTTGTTGATCTGCTGACCAGTCGCCATTGCCAATGAAACACGACCCAAATAATCCCCAAGCGGTTTATAGGTATCCCACCAGGGTTCGTGGTAGGTAAAGGATGGTGGGTAATCGAACTTGCGCACACCTTTGATCGTGTAGTAGGAGAGGTGCTGGTTCACAAAGTTCACCCCAAGGACACATTCCCAATCGGCCAGGCGTTTAAAATTGCTGAATGTGATCTCCCATCCTGCCCCACCATAAGTTTCGCTCATCATGCGCGAACGGCCGGTCTGATTGGCAGCACTGTGCAACTCCCTGATGGCACGTGAGTTGCCGAACTGTCCACCCTGGCCATTTGGAACATACTCATTACCAAGCATATCCACTGCCGGTTGTTGGTGGTGGATGTAAAAGGCTGCTTCATCCATCCCATCGGTCGGACGTGGCCAGCCATGTTCCCAGTAGTGGCCTGTCCATTTCAAACCATTTTGTTCACAATATTCGCCCCAAGGTTTGGCCCAACGGTCAACAAACATCTCAACTAACAATTCAAAATAGTCGTGCCTTACTTTTCTCCAATTGCCTACTTCATCAACAAGCGATGGTAGGTTCATTTTCAGGTCGTAGCCCCATCTTTTTTCAAATTCGGGGAACAGGTCGGGTGTCCACCTCAAAGCTGTTTTTGGACCCATGGCTGCTTCGAGATTAGGTTCGTCTGTGAATATGCCCATCAGGGTTTTGCCAAATTCTTCCTTGTTGTATTTCGCGTAGCCTCTCATCGTGATCTCCATAAATTTCTCTGTCACACCTTTATAGAGCAGGTCAACATATGGAAAATTGCCATACCAGTACGATTTTGTGCCGTAGGTTTTTTTGAAGAGATAGTACTTCCCTGGTTTGCCAACGTAGGAATCCTTGTTTGAAGTGATGTCAATGAATTTGTTGTTTTCCATCAATAAGATCACCTCGTACTTGCAGGTATCGGGCTTAAAGGTCTCCTGAACTTCGCAGCCATAACCGGTACCATGGTTGTACGAATCGGGCATCTCGGCCTGAACATGTCCACCTGCGAAGCCGCTTGGGTAGGAGTTCTCGTCATAAATCCAGACCTTCATTCCCAACTCTTTGCCTTTGAGGACTGTATAATTGAAAAGGTAGTCCCAGTCTTCCGAAAGGTATTCGGTGATCAAACCAGGGCGAGGATGGACAAACACACCGCCGATCCCACCTTCCTTGAATTTCTTCATCTGAAAGTCGATCCCATCTTCGGAGATTTTGTCGTTCCAGTCCCAAAGAGGCGCGCTCCGGTATTCGGAAGACGGATCGACGAAATTTTGTTTAAGTCTCGCATAGGTTTGGATTCCTTCAAGGACGACAGGTTTTGGGGCACATCCTATTGCAAGGACAAACAGCAGCAGAATACCCGAAATGGAAAACAAATGGTTTTTTCTCATGATGGTAAGTAATTGATTAATAATATAATTCTCTTATTTTCTTCCTTTAAGTTTCACAGTTCCGTCCGAGACAGCCTTTACGCTTTTCCGGAATTCCGATCGCGGACGGTCTTTTGTGTTTTCATTTTCCCGGGGTTGCGCAATCCTAAAAGAATAGAGCCACTAGGGGCTTTTGTGAGGGATTGCTTACCCTGGGTTATTCCTGGTTGACCCTTACAAGGTCAGCACTATTGAACGATTTTGATAGTAATCCACAATTAGATAATTCCTCATCTTCAAATTTTCAAATTGACGAATTTTCAAATTTTTCTTTTTCCCTTCTCCGGTCTCCCTTTTCCGTATTTCCATGCCCCATGCCCCTTGCTCCAAGCTATTCCACAAGAAACACCGAATGGACCGGTTCTAATTTCAGTACTATTTTGGTCATTTGCAAACCATTTTTAACCAAAGGTGCTGCTTCTATTGACTGAATTTCACCGGTATGGGGATCCATGAGTTTGGGTTGGTGCTTTCCGTTCAGTACCAAATCGATCTTAGCCGAAGTAGCACCCAAATTGGCAAAATAATAAGTATCCTTTCCATTGATGATTTTATGGATATACCTGATATCCTTATTGTTGGGATATTCGACATCAAAATTGAAATCCAGCTTTTGAAGGGCTTCTGTAATCGATTTTCCGCTTGGTTCAGCAATAAAAATAGCTTTTCCTCCAGCCTTATTTAAAATGGGTTTTCCATCAACAGGTATTTTTAAGGTGAACATTGAATTGATGATCTTCTTGATTTCCTTGTCCTTGTTGGATTCGGTTGCAAACTCCGGCAATTGTGACGTAAAAATCAGGTTGCCACCATTGTTGTAGAACGTTTTGATTTTCAAGAGGTTCGACAATGAGATCGTTTTGCAGGATGGGATAACCAAAATACTGAACGACTCCTTGTTGATCTTATTCTGAAGGTGAAGTTTCTTGCCGGAAACTATACATTTTTCATCCAACACTTCGGGGTGCAAAAAGGTGAAATCCTTCCCGGCATCCTCGGTCAGCCAATTGGCCACATCGACATAATCTGCTTTTGGAACGGCCACACCACCTTTGTAATTGCCAAGCGGACCATCCAGAAAGTGCTCGCCTTGAAGCATGTGGATCGGATAAAGTATTGCAATATCGGCCACATGTTGTCCCGGATTTTGCAGGATTAGGTTGAGGCGTGCCATGAACATGTTAAATATCTGGAGACTGTCGGCATAAATTGGGTTGCGGTATGACAATTCCGGTTTGAAAACCACCTTTTTGTCGTTGTACCAGACCGCATGGGGGATCAACTGGTTGATTCCTTTTGCATACTGGTCCATTGCCACCGAAAAGATTTCGTTCCAACCGATGTTGCCCATTGCCCCGTAAGTTTCTGACATCACCAGTTGATGGTCCCAGTTATTGGCTGCGGAACTAACGATCTTGTAAAACCTTTCGGCAGGGCGGTTACCGCCAATTTTGTCGATCCCCGGAATATCGAGGTACTTAAAGCATTTCATCAGGTCGCCCGAAACACTAACCGGATTGATTACCTCCTCCTGGTCCTGATGTCCGGTGGCCGTAACCCCATGTTTCACAGACCAATCGTTGACCTGTTTCATAAAACCCTCGGCATATAACTCCGAACGGAACCCGAAAAGGTAATTTCTGGCAACCCTTGTTTCCGGTCCAATGTCGTACCACAAAGCCGGATAATACATTTCAGGATTGATGCCATATTTTTTCTGGAATTTCTCATTGAACAAGGGTGTCCACATCCTCCCTTTTGCACGATACATCGTGGGTTCGTCAAAAAACGTCCCACTGATCACAGTCCCAAAATATTCCTTAAACCTATCGTAATAGGCTTCATGCGTCATCTTGATAAAATTCTGGGTCGCAACAGGATCAAGATAATCGAGGATTGGATCACCATCTTTGACACAAGTAAAGAACATCACAGTCCATTCACCGGCAGGAGCCTTCCAATTTAAGATACCATCTTTGATAAATTTCCTAAGGTTAATGAGTTCCAATTTAGTCTTTTCCATCGCAATGACTGCCTGCAAATTACCTGTCGGGACTTTCTCGTTGACCACCGAATTCCCATGAACAGTCACCTCCGTTTTGTCGAGGCGTTTGATCGTTAGTTCAGGGAAATTGATCTGGAATCGGTTGATTCCGTCGCCATTTACGGCACCGATCCCTCCGGATGGGAAACCAAACTCATCGTACAGGCTCATCGTAAGTCCCAGACTTTTGGCTTTTTCCAAAGCTGTTTTATAGACTTCAAAATATTGTGGCGACAAATATTCCGGTTTGAAGTGCTTCCCAAACGGTAAAATTCCAAAACCACCATACCCACTTTTATCACGAAAATCCTGCATCTGCTGTTCGATACCATTTTTAGAAACAGTGGTGTCGTTCCAAAACCACAGCGGACGTGAGTGGTATTTCAAAGGGGGATTCTTGAAATTCTCACCCGACAGATTGGATTGTTGACCAATAGAGATATTGATGATCAACAATATAAAGGACAGTTGGATTAAAATCTTTTTCATAATTCAAGTTCAATCTTTATTAATCAATTCAATCGCTTTATCCAGAACTTCATCCTTCCCTTCCCTGATTCGGGCAATGGTCGGTTTAATTTCGATATCAGGAACAATTCCAATTCTTTGTGTTTCAGAACCATTTGGGTAATAAACTCCTTTTCCGGAAATCATCGTCCTTATATTTCCGGGAAGCGATATTGATGATACATCGCCATCTGCTCCGGCAGTTGTACTCCCAATTACCGTTGCTTTTGGGGCTACTCTTAAAGCCATGGTCGTATATTCGGCCTGACTTTGAGTTTTTTCATCAATGAGAATTACCACTTTCCCTTTATAATAGTCCGGGTTTTTCTCTCCCACTTTCAAGGGCTCAAGAAATGTAAAAAGTCCCGGTGTTTTTAAACTGGTCGTGGTGAATTTTGCAAATTCCGTAGGTTCAGGCATTAAATATTTCCCTAACCTAAATACAATAAAGTCAGAGGGATAACATCGGAGGTCAATTACGATTCCTTTTTTATCCCGAAACGATTTCATGATTTCGTCAATTTCTCCTTCTTTGAGCGTACCTGGATAAATGTAGCCAATCTTTTTACCAATTTCGGAATGGGAGGCCACTTCTGCATCCTGAAACCTAACGGCAGTTGAACGAACCGTATTCACAGTTTCTGTGTAAGTTATTGTTGGATTTTCAAGCGTCAGAACGACGGAGTTGGCATTCGTCCTTAAGAGCCTCTTCGAAACATCTCTTAATTTTGTCGTATAATTCGATGCCGGACAATAATTGATTTTTTCGGCAACAATTTTTTCAATTTTAATTCCATTAATCTCAGTAATAATATCGCCGACGTTGATGTGCAAATTACTGCTCAACAGATCAGATTTTTTCACTATGACGACTTTATTTTCTGCAAATTTAACTTCAAGAGGGACGATCTTGTTTCCAAAAAAATCATTCAGCGATTTATCCTGCTGCCCCATATTTGCATGTGTATCGTGTATCTCGCCAATCAAACTTAAAATCGTCAATTTATAGGCCAATTCATCATGGCATGCGACCATTTTGGGAATGTATTCCTTCAAAACTTCGTCCCACCCTTCTTCGATTAAATTTTTATAAGGGAAAAAATATTCAATCATATTCCAATACCTGAATAATGCCAGCAATCGATAACCTGTATCCTCCCATTTCATCCCGGGATATAAATTTTCATTCTGAAAAATTGGATTTCGGATAACGGGAGCAAACGATATATAATAATTCGATTGCTCCCGGCGCGATTGGTCAATTTTGGTCAGTTCCTGGCTCAATTCTTTTTTGAGAAATGAATCGTCCGAGATCCAACGCGTATTTGGTTGTATTTTAATGGTAGCAGCAATAACTTTTTCCTTTCCCATTTTGGTAATACTTCCCAGTGCTTTTATCGATTTTAAAATTTCACTTTCAAAATCCTGAGAATAGATTTTAGGCAACATTCTAAAAAGTTCATCATCCCAGTTAACTTCCCCTTTTGCGATTTTTGGATGATGGTATTTCAAAAATCCCCATATTTTACAGAGTTTATAAAGTTTTTCAATCTCTTTTTTATTGACCGCGTTCAGGCGAAAGTTCGAGCCGTTGTCGAATTCCTTGTCCATTGGAAATTTTGAGACCGTTTTTTCTGCTTTCTGAAAGGTTTGTACATCTTTTCCATCAATTGTCAGGGTGAGATGATCGAACCACGCTTTTCCTTTCCCCGATAATATTCCTGCCACATAAATGTTATCTGCACCTTTCGGATAAGGTAGAGTGATGCTGTATTTGGTCCAATCTTTGGTCCCAGCGATCTTCTGTTTTTCCATATTGTCAAAGGCAAGTGGATGACCTATGCTATCAACCCGTAATAGTAACCCTGCAAATCCGTTTTCCACCTTTTCAATTTTCATATATCCGGTAAGCAAAATCTTGTTGCCGTTGTAGTTGGCAGGAATCTTATAGGCGATACTTCCAAACGAACTTCCCTCTTTATCGGAAACAATTAGTGCGGAGCATTTGCCTGAATAAAAAATTACCATGTCCTTTTTGATTTCATAGTTACCCCATTTAATCCAATTATCGGGTAAATTATTATTCAGATTGTTTTGTTCAAAATCGAGATTGAATTTTGAATTTGGTGATTGAGCGTGGCAACTTATACTCCAAATAATCGTTAGAATTAAAATTAGATGTCTCATTTTACTGTTTTTTTTAACTTGCAGAGAACATGATTTCAAGAATGACTTGACTGATAGGGACAAGCAACTCTATATGTTTCCATTTATTTCAACTTAATTCACTCTCAATTCTCCTAACAAACCCTTACCACCTTCATATTCAGGATTTGCCCTAATTTTTCAATTTTATTGGCAATATGTCCTATTCCAATGGCACAATGGTGGGCAGGCCCTTGTTTCGACCATTCGTTCATAAACCTTTTTGCCCCAACCGAAAAGCGGTAGCGACTGTTAGTATTCCCGATTTCAAGTACAGGACCTGCAACCGATTCACCTTCGGCAACCAATAGGAACAATTCATCCTTTCCTTCAACCACCGATAGCAAAGTTACCGGACCATGTTTGACTGTCATTTGGATCGATAGGCCTTTACCAGGTTTTCCATGGTAGAGTGGGAGGGGGACAAGCTTGACCTTTCCATCGGCTATCGCAAAATGGGCAGGACCATCGTGGCCCAACATCACCACATCATCCTTGAAATCCATCAGGTAAAACTCAGAAAATGAACCACCTGCACCAAATTCGGACATGATCTTCATCGCCTGGGAATTCTTCACTTCACATTCACCGGCAACCGGGATATTTTTACCTGTCAGCAACGTGTTTCCTGCGATGATTGATGTCACAATATTCTCATAGTCATTGCCCGATTCCCCTTCATAATAGTAGGCCATCGAACCCAGGTTGCGGTTTTTGACCAATTTATCAAGTGCTACCGATGTTTTTGCTGCCCGTTTTAGCTCGAAAGTTTCACATTCCGACACCACATCAAAAGTAGATTTAAACTCCTCTAGTTTTAATTCTACTTCATTATCAGATACTTCGTCACGATATTTCTTCAATTCGCACATTTCGAGGAGTTCAATGTGAGTGCCAAAAGCTGCCGACTGTTTCGTGAGGTCTGTATAGACATCGAGCATCCCGCCATAATAATGGCCCAAAACTCCCAACCTGTTGTTGCGCATTGCCGATGCAACCCTGGCCGCCTCTGTCCATGCTTCGATTTCGCGCCAAGCCTCTTCATCCTGAAGATATCCAGTCACAAAATCGTAGTGAATGCCTGAGCGGTTAAACACACTTGCAATTTCGGGAACCGAGCATGCCTGACAATGTTCGAGCCATACACCTGTCATCTTACCTCTGTCACCCAGACGATTAAATGCCTCATAATCCAATTGTTCCACTGGTTGAAGGTTTAGGATGATGACCGGAACTTTCAATTTCTGGGCAATTGGCAGAACTGTTGAGGACAAAGCATAAGTTGAGACATACAGAAAAACGATTTCAATATCCTCCTTTCTCAGGAACTCAGCAGCTTCCCTCGCTTTGATCGGATTGTCAACCATCCCTGCATCAATGACTTCCACATTATATCCTGAAATCCTGATCCTGATTTGTTCCTGATATTCTTTTAAATGGTCCAATAATCCATCGAATTGTGCCCAGTAAGTATCCAGGCCAATTCCAAATAATCCTACTTTAGTCATTTCTATTTTATTCTTTAGTTTTTTATTTCTTTGTAACTGCTTAGAGGAATTCATATATTTTGTAACGTATTGTATATTATATGATTAACTCGAAATCCCCCCTGCCCCCCATTATAAAAGGGGGATTCAATCAAACATAATTTGCCTCCTTTTTTCATTCTTCATTCTTTCATTTTTTCATTCCTTCATTATTTTGACGGGTCCCAACAAGCCAGAATTCAGTAAGGGTGTGCTTCCCCTGATCATGTCAAAGCGGAAACCATCATGGGTTTTTGTGAACCGTTTCTCCTTTGGCAGGTTCAGGTCACCAATCACACGATTGGCCCAAAGATTGATGACGTCGATCTCTAACAGGTTTCCCGTTGACTTTATTGGCCAGGTGATTTCGACACGCCATGGAGCGCACCACAGGATTCCAAGTTTTTTACCGTTCAAACGGACTTCAGCAACATCCTGGACATTACCAAGGTCGAGAAACAGTCTTTTGCCAGTGCCACTTTCTGTTTTCACACCTTCATTAACCTCGTTCAGGTTGAACGATTTTCTATAAGTTGCCTTGCCGGAATAGTATTTAATGCCCTCTTCTGAATGGTTGATCCAATTGCTTAATGTCGGAAACGCCACTTCACCCGGACCGCCCCACTCCGGATCGAAAACAACTTTCCATGAATCGCCAAGTTCAAGAATTGGTGAAAGTTTCGGGAAATTACTGGTATCCTTACCGATGGCATCAATTGCAATTGGTTTGCGGAACACAATAAACCAGGAACCGAATGGTTCGAATTCGAGTGGCAAAGTAATACAGCCATTTGCCTGGGTAAATGCGTTTGCCATGAACATTTCACCTGTAACCGGATTCCAAATCTCAGGTTGTTTTCCTGAAATACGGAAAGTGAAATTGCTGGTTTCTACCTTATTTGTCCGATTAATCACAAAATAGATTTCTGTATCACCACTTGTACGGTGAATATAATCAAACTGTTCCGGGATTGCTTCCTGTCCTATGAAGGTAAAGTCAGGCTTCACACCATCGGCCAGAAGAACCTCCCGGGGAGTTTTTCCCCAAATTACCCGACCTTTGCCAAACTTCCTTTCAGTGCGTGATTTTCCGTCCAGATCGCCCCAAATTTCGGCAGCAATCTTAAGTACTTTCCGATCATTCTCAACATAGTCTTTCACTTCGCCTGAACTCTCAGGTGGAGGACCAACGACGGTTGCCCCGGTAATAATGAGTTCCCTTAATTTTGTGATCACGTCAAGCGACATTTCAGTGGAAGGAACCGGTGAAACTGCCAACTTTTGATAGGAGCTTACCTGACGGCAAATTTCAGGTAAGGGTGAAGTACAATTCTGAAGGACCAACAGCCGGTAGCTCATCCCATCGGGCAGCATGATTCTCCCATCTTTTACTGACATCCTGGTAAGTAATACTTCTGAATTGGTATAGTCACAATCGTAACCTGGACCAAGGGAAGGTATGATGTATTTTGGTGGCACCAACGTGGGAGGCCTTTCGCCAAGGTAAAAACAAACATCCCCAACAAATTTCCCCTGTTGCAGCATGTACTGGCAACGTGAAAGATAGCTGAAGAATGCACCGGACTGTTCCCACCACGTGATGTTTGGCGTAAAGTGCTGTCCTGCACAGAATTCATACCCTGGCTTCCCGTCTGAAGGTGGTTGACAGGTTGCCTGATGCAGCATAATCCGGTTGATCCCTTCACAAAAAGCATCGTTTGCGTAGGGTTTCAGGTCGGCAGGCCCAAGCGACCAATGGGTGCGGTCCTGTTCCTGTTGGGTAAATGACTCGGCCATAGCCTCCTTTTTGCCATAAATGTGTGCCGCGGTGGCTGTTTGCTTAAGGTTGAGCCGAAGGTGTTTATCCTGATTGTAACCGCCAGGTGATTTATAATGCCCGTTTACCCAAAACTCACCGGCAGGAATATCGCAACTCCCTAGGTTTTTCAAAGCATCCAGAGGCGGAATATCATTGGGTCCAGCCGCTTCGTTGCCCACTTTCATTCCATATTGATGGCACAGATCAGCGAAATGACCGTAAAAATTCTCGGCTATGCAATCTTGTATGGTAAGGTCAAAATCATTGAGGAACCGCCTGGAAACCAATGAATCAATCACTGTATATCCAGCAAGGACAGGCATATAGGGTTTCAGGTCGTAATGGCGAAATCTCAGAAACTGATTTGGAAAATCCTGTGTCCATGTCAATTTTCCGCATTCCCAACTATCCGACCACAAATAGGCAAGCTTTCCTCCTGCTTTTTTCGCTTCTTCAATCACCAGTTTGCCAAGATGGTTGAAATGATCATCCAACGATGCAGTGTTCAGATAATCAATTTCATAGCCTTCACCACCCTTGAAGGTATCTCCTTCAGGATATGCGTGCCATTTGCTCCAGGGATGTCCTGTCAACGTATAACCTGTTCTTAGGATAACCCATTGTCCGTCAGGAACATTCCATTCCAACATTCCATCCGGTTTCAGCTGGTCTGTCAGGTCAACGTAGGTTTTGGAGTCGATCGTTTTTCCATCACCTTTGGTGCGAAATGCCTGAACCCAGATATCATGGTAGTAACCATCAACAATTTCTCCCTGTGGCAGTTTACCTGAAAACAATTTAGGACCTTCAATCTTAATTTCTGAATAAATAACTTTTTTCATGGCGTTGTCCTGCGTAACCCATGGACCCATCATGGTCCAGCCACCTGCCATGTTGAAGCCCATTTCAATGTTCAACCGTTTGGCTTCGCTTACGGCATGTCGAAAAAGTTCCCGCCACTGCGTCCCAAGAAACTCAATACCAAGCATTGCCTCCTTTCCGGCATATCCGCCTGTACAAATCAAATTGACACCGCTTATCCCCTTTGCCTTAAACTCTTCCAAATCCCGGGTAATCCCCGCCTTGTCCACCCGATTGAAGAGCCACCACCAATAAACCCGTGGTTTTGCAGTTGCCGGTGGAGAAACAAACGACGTTTGCAACGGATCCAACTTTTGTCCAAAAACCAAACCGCTGTTTAGCAGAACAGAAAGCAAAATAAAAACCAATCCCTGACGACTAAAGGTTTTCATCCCAAAACTAATTAGAAGTCAAAATTCTTACAGGGCCGAGCAAACCCGATTCCATCAGCGGATCCCCTTTTTTGTAAAAGCGATGGGTTGTAAAGGTATATCTGCCACTTGTTCGCGGTGTTCCGTTCAACAGCCATTCGGGCCATTTCCCATCTTTCACGCCATCGTCCGGCATCGATTCATCGCCAATCAGCCTGTTGGCCCAAAGGTTGGCAACTTCGATCTCCAGCAAATTCCCTTTTTCTTTGGCAGCACCCGAAATATTGACCTGCCATGGAGAAGTCCAAACCACCCCAAGATCCTGGCCGTTCAGTTTCACCCTTGCCATATTTTTCACAACTCCCAGGTTGATAAAGAGTTCAGAAGCCTTTGTGTATTTGGAAAATTCAGGAATGTCAAAAGTTTTTGAGTATTTGGCGATTCCTGAATAGTGGCGAATACCATCCTCAGGCCTCGTAGTCCAATCGGTCAACGATTCAAAAACAACTTTTTTAGGACCACCCCAAATGGTATCAAAAGAGACTGTCCATGAACCATTTAAATTCAGGATCGGCTTTTTATCCTGAAAATTCACTGGTTTTGTAACATTCTCTGCAATAGCACTTTTCGATTTGTTGAAAATTACAAAAAAGCTTTGCGAAACATCCAACTTAATTCTGGTGGAAATCCCTTTTGAAGTTTTTTCAAGGTTGTTTAACTTATGGATTTCGCCAGTAACTGCATCCCACAATTCGGCATTTTGGGTTCCGTCACGGAACAGGCAAACATCTTCAACAGGCTGATCTGTACGGTTTGAAACAAAATAGATTTCCCTGTCAGGTATTGACCTATGGTTATATCTGATTGACCCTGAGGCTACAAAATCACGATTGACACCCAGTTTTTGGAGAAGGGTCGCAGTGGAATCGTAAGATGGATAGTAATCTGTCGAAAACTGACCAGCTAAATTCTGTGACGTAATCCGGCTTGTTTTCGAAGGAATGATCAGTTTTTTGCCCCACAATTCGGTAGCCAATTTCTTTAATTGCTGATCGCACTGTGGATAATTGACGAGCGATGGAGATTTGGATGGCGGATTTCCAACAACTGTAGCGCCTGCCTTGATCAGGGCAGCAATTTTCGTAAGCAGTTCTGGTGTCATGGTTTCAACATCTGGCAATACCAAAACACGGTAGGAACCACCACCCGGAAATACGATCCGCTTGTCTTTGACTTCTGCATTTTTCAATAGGATTGGCGAGCAACCATCGAATGAATAGCCCCGTTTGTCGGGCAATACTTCTGTCCCTTCGAGCGCTGAGGCTGGGGCGCGGAAAACTTGGGGGGCACCTTCTGGAGTAAGGTATAAAATATCCGCAACAGCTTTACCCTGAGAAAGAACGAACTGACATCTCGATACATATTGATGATAGGCAGGAACCATCGGCCACCACGTTTGTGCACGGTCCCAATGAACGCCGTAAGGTCCCATCGTAACCCCCGGTTTTAATCCGTCACCATATGGTTTATGGGCAAAAGTGTGGTAAAAGAACCGGTTGATCCCCATGCTGAACGCCCAGTCGCTCTGGTCTTTCATGTTACCTGGGTATTTTTTCCATGCCTCAAACGACTCTGCAGTAAAAGCTTCCGATGCCACCACCGGTTTTCCCTGAATATGAGCAATCGAGGTTGATTCTATGGTACTGAAAGCCGAATTGAAGCCGAATTTGTCGGTCCAGAATTCGCACATCGGCACATCGGCAACGCTCCCAAGATCGAGGTCGGCCGTTGGGTTCATATCGTAAGGCTCAAGCGACAAAGTAAAACCGCTCCGTTTTCCGAGTTCTTTAAACCTTCTTGCATGGTTTTCGATGATCAACTCCTGCGAAGTCAACCTGACATCCCACAAAAACCGCTCACTTAATTCCAGACTTCCTACGATTTGTCCGGCATAAGTTGGAAGGTATAACAGTGGGTCGTAACCTCTTCGTTTGATGAATTGTTTACGGAAATCACCAGTCCAGTTCTGCGACCCCATTTCCCAACTGTCGATATGGATCATTGTCCAGCCACCTCCTGTTGTCGATTTTCGTGGACCCACCTTTTTTAAAAGTTTTCCGATATATGTATCGTAGTGTGAATCAAAGGAAACCGTATCGAACTTGTCAACTTCAAATCCGAGACCGGGTTTGGGTGCAGGGCGTGTGACTGCTCCATTGTTTCGTTTTCCAAATCTCAGGATGGTCCATTTTCCTGCCGGCACCTGCCATTGAAGGGTGCCATCAGGTTTCATGTTTTTTGTAACATCGATGATCTTTGACTGATCAATGGCCGATCCAGCTACTTCGGCATAATTGGCCTGTGTCGGAAGGTATTGTTTGACACCCTTTTGCGAAGTATAAGGAGCCCTGTAATAAAGTGCTTTTTCATCGGTATCTGTGATGGATTGAACTGTTTTAGGAGTAGGATAGGCAAGTACAACGACATCTTCGTACCATCCGTCGCGGATTTGTTTTAACTCCGGGGTAAGGCTTCCGGCTCCAAAAAATGGTTTCTTGGGTTCAGGTTTTGGAAGTTGTGCATTGTAATTGGTTGGTCCCTGAACTTCTGTTGAACTGGAAACAAGGTGCATCATCGATTGTTCAGGTTTTACCCATGGGCCACCGCTACCGGCCCATCCGGGACCAGAACCCAGAACGATCTGTATTCCAAGTCTTTCCGATTCACGAACTGCATGAACATACAAATCCTGCCATTCGTCGCTCAGAAAATCAATTTTACCACGGGGAACACCCACGTTCACTTCGAGGAAAACAACATAACCTATACCAGCCTCTTTCATTGACTCAAGGTCGCCCGTCATGGCTTCTTTGGTTGTGTTCCCGTCCATAAAGTACCAGTAAACACCGGGGCGCGCTGAATCAGGAGGGTTTAAAAAGCCTTTCTTTAAAGGATCCAATGATTGCTCTTCACCCTTCGGCGAAACCCAGCAACCCACCAGTAACCAAACAGCCGTAATAACAAGGTAAAATGTTATTTTATTGTATTTCATAACATAATGATATTTAGATGATTAATTTTTATATTGGCTTTGATCGAAATTTTTTTTCCAACCAATTGCGGTACGCTGTACCTTTTTCTCTATCCTGACCAAATTTGGCTATAAATATTATCGCTGCTCCGCGGCTTAAGTATGTCTTGCATTTTCTACTCTTGTCCTTTATGTAATTCACTAAATTTGCGATGCCAAGAATAAATTTAGTTTGGATGCATGGTGATTTTCCACCTCGCAGAGCCGTAGGCTCGACCCATTTTGTATCAACGGATTTTAATCCGTTGATTAGCGATAAGGCTTCTCTAGGAGCAGAGTGCCGTAGGCACGTCCCATTCTTAATCACTTGAACACACTCTTCACTGCTTCCAGATACCCAAACTTGTTTTTGACATCCGGTTCAAGATAACTCCCTTCTGTCCATTCGTTCCAGCAATTGATGTTCATGATCCTGGGACCATTTGGGTCGGCCAATAACTTGTCTTTTGTCATTTGGAGGGCAGTTCTGAAATTCTGGGGAGTATTGTTGCCGATTGTATTTGTAAAAGGATACCCAAAATTTCCCCACTCCGATTTGATGTCACATCGGGGACTTGGATCCCATCCCATCGAAACATTGGGATAATACGGAACAGGATATTCCGCTTTGGCCTTGTCCCAATATTGAAAATACTGGTCGCGTACCTGGTTGAAATCGGTTTGGCGGTCCGGCAATCCAACATGGTGCACCCAGACATATGAAGTGGCCGAACTGAACCCGAGTTTTTTGATCAGTTCAGGGATATTGGCAGGAACTTTTTCAACCGGCAGGATTGGCCTTCCCCATGGAACCAGGTTCCAGTGGATTCCTTTGAATCCGGCAGCAATTGCTTTTTGGTTCAGCCGGTCCATGGCTGCTTTTGTCGCTTCGAGGCTCCCAAAACCTTCCATGAATTTTTGGATGTCATACACTGAAAAATAGGGTTTCCCATCAATCTTCCAGTAGTTGGGTTGGCTAAAGTACTTTTGGATCAGTTCATCCCCAATCTTCTCAAATCCTTGCGGGGAAACCTTTCCTCCATAAAGAAGTTTTTGAGCAGCCCCTTTTGTATAAGGGTGGATATCAAGCCAATCGTGGTTAGCCCACATAAAGGCAAACATTATTTTATGAGCGTTCTTTGCTTTCAGGAAACCCTCGTCGATACAACGGTTCAGAAAGGGGCCATCGTCATACCGGTACCAGTCGAAAATGAAGCAATCGACGCCATATTTTGCAGCGGCTTCGATCTTTTGGGTCATCACTTTGGGATCTTTTTCATCGGTATATCCCCAAAGTGGAACCTTTGGCTGATCGTGTCCGGGAAACCGTGGTTTTGCTGCTTTTACCAATTCCCATTCCGACCAGTCTTCACCCTTGTTAATGATGTTCCGTGGGTCATTGGTATGATAATTAGGAAAATAGTAAGCCGCAACCGTGATTTTTTCTGTTTTGCTTTTGACTTTAGGTGCGTTTCCAGCCAATAATGATGGGATGAAGAATGTTAGATTAAGTAATACAATAATCAGTTTTTTCATATTTGGAATATCTTGCTTTTAATATTATAACTGCTCGTTTATTTGATTTATATATAAAATTGAACTTTATAAAGTTTAACCGCTACGCGGTAACTTCCAAAACTTACTATTCTCTTCTACAATAGTTTAATCGCTACGCGATATTCAATATGGCTAATCTGTTATATTTCAACTATTTCTATTTTGTATCCAATATTTCCTTATTTCTTTTCCTATTTCAATGTATTTCAACTATTATTATATATCTTCCTGTATTTCAATATATTTCAACTATATTTCAATTCTTACTTCAACCATTTCATGATCTCATTCGCAATCAACTCATGTCCGGCTTCATTCGGATGATTGACCTGCGACATATACTTTGAAAGATGTTCTTTATCGGGATACAAAAATTCAAAAGCCTTGTAACTGTCGGCGAGACCCACCTGATTTTCGGCAGCCAACCGGCGGACCTGTTCGGTGTGTTTTTTAATTAGGTTTTCAGGATCGGTATAATTCACGCTTTGATCTGGAGAAGGTGTCAAGAGGATGATCTTGATCCCGAGGCTCTTTGCTTTTTTGATCATCTGATCCCAGGCTGCATAAGCTTTCTCAAGTCCGGGACCACGGTCATTCAGCGAATAGTCAATTAACAACAAATCCGGTTTGTGGATCAGCACATCCCTTTCAAACCGTTCAGCACCATTTATGGAATTTTCGCCACCAATAGCCGTAACGATCACATTCACAACTGCAAAGGGATACGTCTCCTTCAATTTCCTTAAAACCTGGTTTGGATATGCAGAGATTGTATTCACTTGTGGTGTCTTGAAATAACCTGCCGGAACGCTATGACCATGAAAGACAAGGTTGATGGTCCTGTTTTTGGGCCACTCTTTTTGCATCTCGACTTTAAGGTCGTTCAAATAGGTTGCCGGGTCTGCTGCTTGATTTGTAATCGTTTGACCATTAAGTATTAATGTAAAAATAGTGAACTGAAGGATTAATATTTTCTTTATCATAAAGGAGATAATTAGTCAAGGATCTATATATTAATTTTGATTTTCTGCGTTGATCCGCGAGTTCTGCGGGAAATTATTCCCTCTTTCCCGCAGATCGCGCAGATTTTCGCTGATTTAATAAAATTCATATCAATAAAAAAGTATTTAAATTTGATATAATCTTTAATTTTGATCAAAATTTATTGAATGCAATATCTGAATAAATTAGGTTTCTGTTTTATGATTTATTGATCAAAGAACTTTGATTTTTGACACTACTACATGTTATGCAGCACCCAAAATACACCGATATCCGTTACCTGACCGTTCTTGAACAGGACGAGAACTGGAGCCTGATCGTTAAAGATGCTGGATTTCAATCTATTCCACCAAACAGCAATTATCCATTAGGAGACCATCCATCCGAATATACCTTTAAATTTCAAAACGGCAGGATATTGGAGGAGTTTCAAATGATCTATATTACGAAAGGTTCAGGAACTTTCGAATCCACCAATTGTAAAAATGGTACAATAGGGGAGGGGACGGTCTTCTTTTTGTTTCCTGGCGAGTGGCACCGTTTCAAACCCGATCAGGCAACGGGATGGGACAGTTACTGGATCGGGTTTAGTGGACAGTTTGCCAATAATTTGTTGGCAAATGGGTATTTGTCTGTAAGTAAGCCAGTTGTAAAAATTGGATACAACGAGGAGTTGGTTAGCCTTTACCGTCGCGTTCTTGAAGCCGGGAATGAGGAGCGGTCGGGTTATCAGCAGTACCTTTCGGGAATTGTGATCCATTTGTTGGGCTATGTCTATTTCAGGACAAAGGATGTCCATTATGAAGATCAGGTGGTAGTCCAGAAGATTGACAAGGCGAGGATGCTGATCAGGGAGCAGATCGATGCAAATATTTCCCCGGAAATTATTGCCAAAGAACTAAATATGACCTATTCCTGGTTCCGGAGGTTGTTTAGGCAATATACCGGTTTGGCTCCGGCACAATACATTGCCCAGCTCAGGCTAACCAGGGCCAAAGAACTGCTTTCTACTACACAGCTAATAATCAAGGAGATAGCCGTATTGATGAATTATGAGTCAATCGATTATTTCTCAACCCAGTTCCGCCGGCAATCAAAACTGACACCAACCCAATATCGGAAAACGTGTGATGGCAAGAATCCCAGGGATTAAAATTTGGTCTTTTTTTTCGTTTGTTTTTGAAAAGTTTTATAAGTTTACAAGGAAATAATAAACTAAATAAAGACAATTGAAAATGACAATACTCCATTTATTGGCATCAACACAAGGGCTAAAAGGTAATGAAGCCAACATTGTCCTGGCAAAACGAATTGCTTTGACAGACGATAAAAATGCTGTAAAAGAGCTTGTTGACAATTTGAATAATAAAGACAAAAATATCCAAAGCGATTGTATAAAAACACTTTACGAATTGGGTTATTTTAAACCGGAATTGATTGAAGATTATCATACCGAATTTATCAACCTACTGACCAATAAAAACAACCGCCTTGTTTGGGGAGGTTTGATTGCCGTAGCAACTATCGTTGATTTGCGTCCCAAGGAGATATTTGATTCACTCACAAAAATTATGGAAGCAGTAAGAAATGGATCTGTAATCACCATAGATAGTGGAGTTGAAATTTTGTCAAGGCTGAATAAACATGATGATTATTTTAGCACAACCGATCCTTTGCTAATTGAGCAACTTTGGAATTGTCAGATAAAGCAATTGCCCATGTATATTGAGAAAGCACAAGTCTCAATAAACAAGGCGAATAAAGATATTTATAGGGCAATAATCGAAAAACGAAAACCAGATTGTGAAAATGATTCACAAATAAAGCGATTGGAGAAATCGTTGAAGCAAATAAATAAACTTTAAAAACAAAAAGCCTTATGAAAGCAAAAAGATTAATTATCAGCACTTTGTTGGGAGTGGTATTTGGTTTTGTATGCTATGGTTTTGCATCAAGCGGACAAAATGAAGTATCGACAATCTTGGCCCTGAACATCATTCTTGGCAGGACACTTATTGGCGTGGCCATCGGAATAAGCCGTTTTACATGTAAACATTGGTCTTTACATGGCATTGTTATGGGGTTGGTATTTAGTTTGCCGCAAGGATTTGGTGCAATGTTGGGTCCGGACAGCCCCGAATTTTCACACAACATGATGTTCGTGTCAACGGTCGTTATGGGTGTAATTTATGGATTCCTTATAGAATTGATAACTTCAGTTTTGTTTAAGGCAAAACAGGAGTAATATTGGGTTTATTACCTTTTCTATACTAATTGGATAGGGAGGACTGTTTCACTTTTATAATCACCTCTATTTTAGCAATATAAGATTTTTTTATCCATATCCAGATCAATGAACAAACTAAAAGTGATAATCACCGGTGCCACGGGAATGGTTGGTGAAGGAGTACTTTACGAATGTTTGCAGCACCCCGAGGTTGAAAAAGTTTTGGTGGTCACCCGCAAACCATGTTGCTATTCGCACCCCAAACTGACAGAGATCGTTCACAACAATTTCTTCGACTTTTCAGCAATAAAGGACAAGCTAAATAGTTACAATGCCTGCTATTTCTGTCTTGGGGTTACATCGGCCGGCAAAAACGAAGCAGAATATACAAAGCTCACCTACACCCTGACATTGGGTTTTGCATCAACACTTGCAGCCCTTAACACGGAAATGACTTTCTGCTATATTTCTGGCACTGGCACCGATAGTACCGAAAAAGGAAGGATCATGTGGGCGAGGGTAAAAGGAAAAACCGAAAACGATTTAGTGAGACTTCCCTTTAAACAGGTTTACAATTTCCGTCCAGCCGGTATCGAACCGTTTTTACCATTGAAACCGTCGATGACCTATTACAAACCCTACAAATATTTGGGCTGGTTATTTTCTATTATGAAAGTTGTCGCACCCAATTCTATCGTCTCTTTAAAGTATATTGCAGCAGCTTTAATAAATGCCTCATTAATAGGCTACTCCAAAAATATTCTGGAAGTCAGGGACATTAAGATTTTGGCAAAAGCCAATCTTTCAAAATGAGGGGAATTATTTAATAAATTTTTGAAATACGATGGAAAATAATTCAATGATCTGTCAGAGTTGCGGGATGCCGCTCGACAAGGACCCAAACCAAGGCGGGACAAATTCGGATCAAAGTAGAAGTGATCAATACTGCAGTTTCTGCTTCCTGAATGGGAAGTTTACAGACGAAGGGATTACCCTTCAGGAGAAGATTGACAAAAACGTCAGGATGGCAGTTGCAAGGCTAAATATCCCGAAAGATCAAGCACGGCAAATGGCCGAAAGTATTTTGCCTTTCCTGGCAAGGTGGAAATAGGTGCTGCTGGCATTCGCGACAATAAATCAGGCAGAATATTGAAAACATGTCTTTTTAAAACTTCATTCTGTATTTGAGCCGGTTGCAAACATTCATTAATTTGAACTACTTTTGCACCCTCAATTATTGTTATGGGATTTAAAGAAGAAATATTACGTCGCCGGACTTTCGGCATTGTCAGCCACCCTGATGCAGGGAAAACAACACTCACAGAAAAGCTCCTTTTATTTGGGGGGGCTATCCATGTTGCAGGGGCAGTCAAAAGCAACAAAATCAAAAAAGGGACTACCTCCGATTTCATGGAGATCGAGCGGCAGCGTGGTATCTCGGTTGCTACCTCGGTTATGGGATTCGAATTTAACGGGTACAAAGTAAATATCCTTGATACACCTGGTCACCAGGATTTTCAGGAGGACACCTTCCGCACGCTTACCGCGGTTGACAGTGTGATTATTGTGATCGATGCCGCAAAAGGGGTGGAGCCCCAGACCGAAAAACTCATGAGCGTTTGCAGGAGCCGTAAAACGCCTGTCATTGTTTTTGTCAACAAAATGGACCGTCCGGCAGACGATACCTTTGACCTTCTGGATGATATTGAAAAACAATTATTTATAAAAGTTAGGCCATTGAGTTGGCCGATCAATAACGGACCTGAATTCAAAGGGGTTTATAATATTTATGATCAGAACCTGAGCCTTTTTGATCCAAGCATTACCGATATTAGGGAAGGGATCAGTTTTTCGGACATTAATAACCCGGAGCTTGAAACTTATATTGGCAAAGATGCCAAAGTTTTACGCGAAGAACTTGAAATCCTGGAGGAGGTTTATCCAGAGTTCGACCTCGAACAATATCTTGCCGGCGACCTTGCTCCTGTATTTTTTGGGAGTGCTTTGTACAACTTTGGGGTCAAGGAACTGCTCGACACATTTGTTCGCATTGCACCATCACCGCGACCCAAAAAATCTGAGGAACGTATGGTATTTCCTGAAGAAGAGACATTTACTGGATTCGTATTTAAGATTCACGCCAACATCGACCCGAACCACCGGAGCCGTATCGCTTTTGTGAAAATTTGTTCGGGACGATTCGAAAGGAACAAGAACTACCGGCACATCAGATTGGGCAAAGTATTCAAATATTCGAGTCCTACGGCATTTATGGCCGACAAAAAAGAGGTGATCGACGAGGCATTCCCGGGAGATATCATCGGTATCCCCGATACCGGGAATTTTGTGATCGGCGATACATTAACTGAAGGTGAAATCCTGCATTACAAAGGAATCCCTTCGTTCTCGCCCGAAATTTTCCGCTATATTGAAAACAACGATCCCATGAAATCGAAACAGCTTGCCAAAGGTGTTGATCAGTTAATGGACGAAGGTGTCGCACAGTTATTTACTAGTCAGTTAAATGGACGTAAGATCATTGGGACTGTAGGTGCACTTCAGTTTGAAGTGATCGAGTATCGTCTTGAGCATGAGTACAATGCAAAATGCAGATGGGAATCCTTGTCCTTATACAAAGCTTGCTGGATCCAAAGTGAAGATAGGGTAATGCTTGAAGACTTTAAAAAGCGCAAATACAATAAAATGTCGATCGATAACCATGGGAGGGACGTTTTTATGGCCGATTCTGGGTTTATCCTTGATATGGCACAACGTGATTTTCCCAAAATCAAGTTCCATTTTACATCCGAATTTTAAAAAGGAAAGCCCCAGAACTCGTAATGAATTCCGAGGCTTTCCCCTATAATCAGATGACCTAAACTGCGAAATTATCAGCCTTACGATAGGCTTCGATCAGTGCAAGTTCACCCTCTTTTCCCTGGATACTCCTGCCATGTTCCATGCACAAGGTTCCCTGATATCCTTTATCATAGATGTGCTTGAATACATTGATGAAATTGATCTCGCCCGATCCTGGCTCTTTACGTCCCGGATTGTCGCCAAGATGGAAAGCACCGATTTCAGACCAGGCTGCATCAATATTGGGAATAAGATTTCCCTCTGTGATTTGTTGGTGGTACAAGTCGTCCACAATTTTGCAGGCCGGACTGTTAACTCCACGACAAATGGCATAGGCTTGGGGAACACCTGAGAGGAATAAACCCGGGTGGTCGCGTTTGTTGAGCGGTTCAAGAACGATTGTTAGTCCACCTTTTGCAGCTATATCGCTTAATTCGCGCATGATATCAATGACATTGGCAGTTTGATATTCCCAAGCCATGTGTTCATTGTACCGCCCTGGAACCATCAAGGCATATTTTAAACCAGTGCGTTTAAATATAGCAACGCCCTCATTAATTTTTTTAATCAGCATTTCGTGAGTTGCAGGATCTTTTATGACCATCGATTCAACCTTAAAATCTGCATACAAAACGAATGGACCCATATCCATGTTTTGACGTGCCAACTCTGCAACAATTTTATCCTGGTCCTCAACACTGCGTCCAGGAAAACCATTGTCAAACATAGCCCTGAAGCCCTGGTCGGAACAGAATTTGATGTTATCGATGATATCTTTCCCGCACAATTCAGGGAACATCCCAAAACCTGGAGCATACTTCAGTTTGAATTTTGCGGAATTACTTGGTTTTGCGTCGGCCAATGGGTTTCCCAAAGAGACGCCTGACAATCCTGCGAATGCTGCAGTTGCTGCGGAATTCTGAATAAAGTTTCTTCTTTTCATAGAGATTTCTTTCAAAGATGTTAGTTATAATACTTGTCCTTAGGAACGATGATCCACATTACAAGGTAAATCAATACACCTGGGAATACGACCGTAAAAAAGGTTGCCAGAGCGAAAACAAGCCGAACGACAGTAGGATCAACAATCAAATAATCAGCTATTCCACCACATACGCCGGCTAACATTCTGTCACTGCGGCTGCGGGTGAGTCTTTTGGGAGAATTTAGTTGCATACAAGTCTATTTTTGGTTATCTACTTCTTCATCATCGTCATCCTCTTCATTTTCAAGCTTATAAAGCTCTTCCTCATATTCAAGCTCAAGATCCATGAATTCTTCAGCCTGTTCAAGCAACTCCTTTTTCAACTCTTTGCTTTCAGGCTCATCGTCAATCCAATAAATCTCCTGATCGACAGAAAATGCCTCAACATTACAACCAACTATAAATCTTGGTTGCTCATTATGGATGACGAAGATTTTGTCGGGTAGAACCTGTGAATTGTCCGCTAAAAGAAATTTTGGTAACATGATACTTTTTTTAATATGAATACTTTTTGCACATGTAAGGACATATTTTAAGAGAATACCTATCCTTCATTGCACATTCAAAAATACAATAATTTGTTTAATTAAGTCCTAATTTCAAAAATTTTAGTCAACTAATAATTTCCGATTATTCATGGATTTAGCCTCCTAAGATTTGCAGTCATCAGTTCCACAAATACCGAAGTTGTGCCATCATGTCATTTCTGTTTTAAATATACTGTTAGATTGACATATAGACTACGAAGTGTAATCTTTTCTATCGTTCAGAATATCAATATTATGCAAATATTTTCAAAAATAGTGTTGCTTTTTTGGCATTTTAGTTGTAAAAAAACAACTAAAGGTTGAAATTTAAAACAGAGTTTAACAATTAATGAATGGAGGATCAAGTTATGACACTCGCAAGAATTACCGACAGAATGTTCCCGACTATTCCATCTTTTATTGACAACTTTTTCTCAAGGGATTTGATGGATTGGAACAACTCGAACTTTTCGAGTACAAATAGTACGCTACCCGCTGTAAACATCAGGGAAAATGAAGAATCTTTCCAGATTGAAGTCGCTGCTCCCGGACTTGCAAAGGAAAATTTTAAAGTAAATCTGGACAAGAACCTTTTGACTATCTCTTCTGAATTGTTGCATGAGAAAGAAGAAAACGTAAAAAAGTATTCACGTCATGAATTTAGCTATCAATCATTCCAAAGGAGTTTCACTTTGCCGGAACCAGCAGTGGAAGGTGATAAGATAACCGCAAAATATGCTGACGGGATTCTTTATGTGACACTTCCAAAACGAGAAGAGACCAAACCAAAACCTGCAAGGAATATTGAAATCATGTAAACGGCATCCGAACCGCTCTCAACAGGGGGCGGTTTTTTTGTGAAATTTCAAAGAATGGGAGACATAAGTTTTATGAAACTTTTCTCTAAATGTTTATTAGAATTAGGAACTGTCGTGGAGAACTGCCAGTTGCCAGCAGCCATTGCCTGAATCACCCTTCGCGGTTCAGCAAGTTGACATCCTCAATTAACATTTCCTGTATTTCGAGGAAGTTATCCTGCAAAAGGTTCATATTCTCCGCAAAAAAAGTATACATGGTAAGCCAGTTGCTAAACCTGTGTAAATCAAGGTCTTCCTTTTTAATATAAATTCTGCAGACTTCCTGTTGTTTGGTGTTGAGGTAACAGAAATCCCAGGTCAAACCATTTGAAAATCCCTGTTCAAGAATCAACCTGTATTTTTCGAGCAATTCAAAAACCCGAAGCCGGTTACTTTCAGATCGGTGGTTAATCTCAAGAGCTACCATGGCATAATCGCGCCCGGAGTCAAATTTAAGGTCCAGATGACCGATTTTAGTATCGTGCAGGATCCATTTTTTCTTTTTCCGGGCTAGTTCAGGGACTGTGTTGCAATATGCATCAAATTGTACCCAAAACCGCTGTATGATTGCCTTTTTCTCCTCTTTTGTGAACATTCAGGTAGCCTGATAAAATATCCAACGATGGTAAAAAAGTCCGGAAGAAAGTAGAAGTGGGATTCCCATTGTAATGTAAGCGAGTGAGAGTGAACTCAAAGGGATAATGCCTGATTTGCGCAAAAATATACCCATCGAAATCATTCCTACCATCATGAGGTAGCTTTTTGAACTGAAAAATTCATATAAGTGGTGACGATCACCAGGCAATAAAGAAATGCGTTTGATATGTGAACGCGAAATTTTCAGAAAAAGCAAAACAAAGAAAATCAGTCCACCCAAAAGGCAGGCTGCAATATTTAACCATGGAAATCCTGCTGAAGTATCAAGGTAAGAATTTCCCCTGAGAAGAAGCATTCCACCCGCAAAGGTCCAGACCAGGGCCGCTTCGAAAATGAGGAAGTGTTTTGAAACTTTCAAATTATGGGATTCAAATCTGCCCATTATTACATTAAATTTATTTAACTTAATTAAAAAAAGAGCCCCACACTAAAGGGAGGCTCTTTTTTAATTGCTTGATTTAATGTGTAAAAACTATGCTAGTTTTACATTTACCGCATTCAATCCTTTTCTTCCTTCAGTAACTTCGAAGGTAACTTCGTCGTTTTCCCTTACTTTGTCTTGAAGACCTGTTACATGAACGAAATACTCCTTGTCTGAGCCGTTGTCTTTAATAAATCCAAAACCTTTGGACTCGTTGAAAAATTTTACTTTACCTGATTGCATTTTATTAATTTTTAATCAGGACAAATATAACTCAAAATGATGAATTCCAAAGGATTTTGAAAATATATTTACATTCAATCAATTTAACCAAATTAACTGGAATTAGTCAGCCTTATTATTTGCAATTTGTTGACCCATCATATCCCTTAACTGCACATTAAAATCATGCTTAACCAAAAAATAAATATTTTTGCTAATAAACTGAAATATTGCTGATAAGCGGACAAGCTTTTGAAGCTGTGATTTCGATCTTAACCTTTTCAGTTTCAATTGGTTCTATTTTTAGTATCCTTTTGTATCCGATCGTTGTCCCTTTAATTGCTTCAGCCCATGAGTTATTTTTCCAAACGAATACTGTAAAACCTTTAACACGTTGACCCAGTTTAATATACTCCTGTATAGAGATATATTTAACTGTTTTTTTTGACCCCAGTTCAATGGTAAGGTTTCCAGTTGAGATGTTGTCGTCAGTTGCCCAGTATGTCTCTTTTTTTCCATCTGTCACATTTGCTGCCGAGTAGTTCTTGGAGCTGCCCCTGTAAGTGTTGGCTTTGACTTCAGCATGAAGCGCAAGGTCTGTTTTGAAGGCTTCATCGATCATTTTTTTCCAACCGAGCAACGATTTCACATCATTTTCATGGAACAATCCCCTGCGGTCGGGAGGAATATTCAGGATCAGGTTTGAACCCCTTCCTACAGATGAAAGATAGATTTCGAACAGGTTTTCGGGAGTTTTAACTTTTTCATCTTCCTTTGCATGATAAAACCATCCCGGACGGATGGATACATCCACCTCAGCAGGAATCCATTTATTGCCTTTTTCATCCCCTGAGTTCAAAATTGGACTGATCCCACTCTTTCCCGCATAAATTGTGTCTGTATTGATTGTGTTCCAATTTGTTGGTCCGGCTGATCCGCTTTCATTCCCGCACCAGCGTACGTCGGGTCCGGCATCGCTGAAAAATACGATATTGGGTTCCATTTTCCGTACAATGTCCAACGTTTTTGGCCAGTCATAATAGGTAGCACCACTTATCTTTCGTTTCTCCCTGGCACCACCGTAATAACCATCACCGCCATTTGCACCGTCAAACCACATTTCGAAAACGGGTCCATAGGCAGTAAATAGTTCGCGCAATTGGTTCCTATAGTATTCAACATAGGATGGGGAACCATAATCGGCCCTGTTCCTGTCCCATGGTGAAAGGTAAACCCCAAATTTTAGGCCGTATTTTTTACATGCCTCCGAAACATCTTTCACAACGTTGCCCTGGCCATTTTTCCATTTGCTGTTTTTGACTGAATGATCGGTATATTGACTTGGCCATAGGCAGAAACCATCGTGATGTTTGCAGGTAAGGACGATTGCTTTTAAACCTGCATCTTTAACCGCTTTGGCCCATTGGTTGACATCCATTTCAGATGAAGGATTGAAAACCTCTGGGCTCTCGTCTCCATACCCCCACTCTTTATCTGTAAATGTGTTTGTTGTAAAGTGGACAAAAGCATATTGCTCCATTTCGTGCCAGGCCAATTGACGTTCTGTTGGGACTGGTAAGACAGGTGCAGGAGGCGCCACAGTTTTTTCCTTATTTGATGCAAGTACCTGAAATACAGATAATAAAAAATAAATAAACAAATAATGCCTTTTCATAATCTAAATAGTCTATTGGTTTGTAAAATTTGTCAATCGTTTTTTTCCTGAGTATCCGTGATTTTACCATTTTTGTTTTCCGAATAGCGGGCAGCCACAATAAGTACAATAACAAGTATTATCGCAACATAGAGAGCATTCGGAATCGGTGGGGGATCGCCCTGTCCATAAGAGTGCATACCCGATAAATAGTAATTGACACCAAAAAAAGTCATTAATACAGTGCTTAATCCTACCAAAGCAAGACTGCTCAAAGCAAAAATACTTTTTAATCCGGGTATTTTGCGCAGGTGCAGAATAAAGGCATAAACCAAAACAGTGACAAGTGCCCAGGTTTCTTTTGGGTCCCATCCCCAATATCTGCCCCACGATTCATTGGCCCAAACTCCACCTATAAATGAACCGATTGTCAACAACATTAAACCAATAATGAGGGCCATTTCAATAATATACGATACTTCAAGAATCGTGAATCGGATATTGATCTCATTTTTCTTGTTCCTCAGGATCATAAGAACCAGATTGAGCATCCCCAGCAAAGCACCCATTGCAAGAAATCCGTAACTTGCTGTAATGATTGCAACATGGACAACCAACCAATAGGATTTAAGCACCGGTACAAGATTGGTTATTTCGGGGTTCATCCAACTCATCCCTGCGACAAAAAGAATAATCGCCGCTAAAATCGTTGTGACTGCAAGTGTAATTGGGGATCGTTTCACAAAAATTAACCCAGATAAGCTTGTGGCCCATCCAACATAAATCATCGTTTCATAACCATTGCTCCATGGAGCATGACCAGAAATATACCATCTGATCAATAAACCTGCAGTATAGGATATGAATCCAAGGAATACAAGCAAAATTCCTCCTCTGATAAATTTTCCAACCTGGGCGTGCGGATTGAAAATGAGCATAAAATGGAAGACGAGCAAAATAAATCCCAGAATGGCATAGGTAATCGCCAATTTCCCAAATATGTTGAAATTGTTGTAAAAAATCTCCAGACTTATTTTGCCTGGTGAAGGTATGATGTCGGATCCATAAGTTGTCTGAAATTTCCCGATGTATCCAAGGTATTCATCAGGTTTCGACCAGTTTCCTGAATTTAAGGCACCCAGATAAGCTTCATAATATAAGTTGAGGATGCTGCCGGCAAAATCGGCTTCATCTTTTTTCATGGTTGCCGGAAGCGTGGAGTGGGTCACCCAGGTTTTATTCGGGTCTTTGGGGACAGGAAATATTTTTAAGAACTCCCCATTGAAGATCTGGTAACAGATGTTTACCCTTTCATCAACGTTGATAATTTCCTTGTCAAATTTATTCCGAAGTGTTTGTTTTTTATTGTAAGAAGCCTGCACAAGATTATTTAGACGATAATTGCCGGCTTTATCGAATAAGTTTAGGTAGGAGGAATAATCATCTGAAATCCCCAAAGTTTTCTGCAATTCGGAGTTTCCTATTTTAATAAATGGGATATTCTTCCATTTATCCATATTTGCGCTCATATCAATGAAAAACTCAACTGGCGAAAGTCCATCCCAACTTCCTTTTTTAGATATTTTGCGCAACAGGTCCGATGCCAATGTATTGACCGGCTCGATTCGCCCTTCATGGTCCTGGACCAATAGCCTTCCGAATGAATTGATGTGTTGCTCTTTAGTTGGAATGATGGCACCTGATGCTGAATTCATTGTCCAGGTTATGGTACTAAAGAAAAGTAACAATAGTATTGTTTTACCCGACTTACGCATCTTTTGCAGTTTTGAGCTTAAAAGGATTAACGTTTGGAAGCGGCTTCTTGGGCTAAAAATTGTGAAAACCATGCCAAGAGCCATCAGTAAATAGCCCAGGTATGAAATGAAGGTTCCCCAATAATCGTGGTTAACCGAAAGGATGGTTCCTTTCTCATCCTTATCGAACGAAGATTGGAAAAAGCGGTATCCGTTGTATTTCAGGATGTTATTCATGAATATGCGGAATGGTCTTTCCACTGAGGCAGTGGCATCTTTCAATTTAATTTCGCTTGCATACGAAGAGGGACTATTTGATCCTGGGTACCTTTCAAGTTGAAAATCGACAAGATAAATACTGCATGGGAGATCGCGTACAACAGATCCATAGGTCAGTCTAACATCTATTCCATTGATAGAGCAGGTTGAAGGAATACCTGTCCTTCCGAAAACATTAACTCGTTTTGTTTCATTCCCGGATGAGATTTTAGCTGTAAACGCATCCGGAAGGTTCTGATCTTCAGTTTGGACAAGCTCTGACAGTGCTTTTGGTAAATATTCTTTGAGTACAAAACCCGATTTGCCGGTGCTGTAGAAGGTCTGCTTAGATACTTCGATTAATGTAAGTGGCAACAGTTTCTCGCCTGCCTTACCTCTCACAAGGGATGCCGTAATCGTGTCCATAGAGATCATCTTTAGCTTATTTTCAGCAATTGTGAAGACAATTGCTGCTGAGCCATCCCCAGTCCCAAATCCAAAACTATCGGAGCCTATTGCATGTTTTTCCTTTTCAGCAAGACAGAATTCTGTAATTTGATTTGATTGATCGCTGTATATCAATGAAATAACCGGAAGTCCATTTGGGTCGGCTTTGATATTTTCTGATGCGTTTGGGACGAACATTTCATTTTCAACTGTCAACGATTTTCCGTCTATTTCAATTGTTTTCTTATAGCGATTGGTTGTATTTGGCGTGAATTTTACTTTTGTACTCTCCTTTATTTCTTTTCCGTTTGCAATGGCATTGACACTGATATAAGTTGATTCTGAAATAACCTGGTTGGCCGATTCTCCTTCACGGATGTGCATGCTCCCTTCAAACCCAAAATAGCGGGTAACCCCGGCACCGATGATGATGAGGATAAATGCGAGATGAAAAAGAAGGATTGCCCATTTTTTCTGGTTGACAAGGTTGTATTTGAAAACACTTCCTGCAAGATTGACAACCCCTGTGAATAGGAGCAATTCGAACCACCAGGCCTGATAGATAAGTGCCTGTGCAGTATCGGTTCCATAGCTGTTTTCAATAAATGTTGCGTAAGCTATTGATATTGCAAAAAGCATAAGCAGAATAACGGTGAAAAGCATGGAAAATAGAAAGGAAACTATTTTTTTCATGATTTTAATAAAAGTGGAAAGTAAGGGAATTTTGGATATTTGTGATCTATTATATAGATAATCAATATGCTAAAACAAAAAAACTCCTTTGTTTAAAGTAAAACAAAGGAATTTTTATATTTTTTAATCCGGAATTAGTTTGTCTTTGGACTTGGATCTGCGTGTGCTATTTTAGCTGCGTATTCTTTGTAATTAAAGCCCTTGAAATTTGGACTTTCTTTGTTGTGGCACTTAACACAAACCGCTTCTTTAGGCTCAATCATACCCAATGTCATGGCTTTTTCTTTTTTCATATTTGTGGCCGTTTTATAAGCACTGCCTGGTCCATGGCATGATTCGCATGAAACTCCCTCTTCGACTGTAATCGTAGCAACCAAAGCTTGGTCTGCGCCTGCTGAAGTAGAATGGCATTTCAAACATTTTGCGTTTTTCTGATCTGCAGGTTTTAAATCGGAAAATGCTTTTGAGTGCTTGCTAGCCTCCCATTTGGTAAACTGTGCACCTTTGTCAGCCTTGTTGTGGCACATTTTACACTTTGCTGCCCCAATATACTTTTCCCCGGCAGCATTGGCGAAAGAGACAACAAGGAAAACCATACTCAATAAAAACACTAATTTTTTGTAGTTCATAGTCATTAAATTTTTAAAATTAAAAAAGAATAATTATTTAAAGTATCAATTTGTTTTTCTCTCAATTTATCAGAACAAATATGCAATATTATTTTTAACAAAACAATAATAATGCCATAAATTATAATGTAGTTGCCAATATTAATAAAGTTGTGAATGGCATGAAGAGCAAAGCTCCGTTTTCCATGCATCATCAATATCGGCAGGATGTTTGAATTCAAGTGGCACCATCGAATTTGAATATTCCATTTTGCCACTGTTGCTCTGTGCCAGGATATTATGGCAGAGGTTACAATCTTTGGATATAACTTTACCTTTATCTGTGGCATGTCGGTCGTTGTGGCACCTGAAGCAACCATCAAATTCCATATGGCCTATGTTGTTTGGATAGCTCCTCCAATCGGCCTTCATTGCAGGGAAAATATTGTTTCCATAGCCTGTTTGAATCGCAACGATGGAACTGTCTATTTCTGCTTTTCTGCTACTGAATATTTCAGGATATTTTGATTTATAAAAATTGGCAACCTGGTTTTTGATGGCAAGAAAAGCACTGTCTTTATCCCCATAGATCTTATAAAGGGTTGTCATAGAGATTTTTTTAATTTCAGGAAGAGTTTTTGAAATTTTCCCGGCAGCCATTGATTTATCGATAAAGTTCTGTGGTACATTGTAATTGTGGGATGGCCGGTTATGGCAATCAAGGCAATCCATTACCCGGGTTTCGAGCGAATCGAGTTTTTGCTGGCTTAATTTGTTTTCGCCATCGGTAAATACTTCGCTAACGCCGGTCTTTGTGTTTGTGTACCTGACCCAAGGAATGATTTGTCTGTTCGCTGAAGTCGTCTTATATTCAATTTTAACAGATGAGCTAATGTGCTGGTGGATCCCTTTTGAAATTCCGTCGGAACTCATCTTGGGGCTGGTTTTCATCTGCAACTGAATAGAATGTTCTGTGTTGACATCATCAGCAAGAAAGGAAGTCAAATTCTTGATCTTATTGTCGTAAAATTTTTCAGGCCAGTGGCACTGTTCACACGTTTCCCTTGCTGGTCTCAAATTGGCAATAGGGGTAGGAATGGGGGTAGGGTATTTATGGGCCAAAACCGAATAGACCTGGTACATCCCCGACATTTTGCTTTTTACATACCAGCTTGCACCTGAACCGACATGACATTCGACACATGCAACCCGTTCATGGGAAGAACCGTGGTAGGTTACAAATTCAGGTTCCATTACCTTATGACACAATTTTCCGCAAAATTCAATGGATTCAGTATAGTGAAAAGCCTCGTAACTGCCTATTGATGAGATTATTAAAAGAAAAATAGTTCCAACTACAAAAATGATTGAAGCATTTCGTGTCGCTTCATTGTTAAAATCAATGATTGGCCAGCTGATTGTTTCACCATCCTCCTCTGCCTTCTTAACACTTTCGCGGCTTACTCTCATGCCAATTGGAATAAGAATTAGCCCAAAGATCATAAATGCCGGAAGCAACATATAAATGAATATCCCAATGTATGTACCCCCGAAATCAAAGAATGAGTGAAGTACAACCAATGAAAGGATTGTTGCAAGATTAAAAACTGCCAGAACTGCTCCTGATATCGAAATCCAGTTCTTTATTGATGATGGTAGTTTCATATTTAATTATCCAGATATGTTGTTATAAATATTGGTGCAAGATCGTTAAAAATTGTTTGCGATTCAAAAATCTGGTGTAATTTATACGCTTTCTATATACCGAAAAGATACAAAGAATTTTACCTTTTTAATGAAAAAGCAATGAATAAATAATCAAAATTACAAGTACAATTCCAACAAACAAGAAGATATAACCAAAGAATTTCACGAGTTGCATCCGTTTTTTTGAAAACTCGGTCGTAACTGTGACATCTTTTAAATGTCCTGAATTTTCAAGCTCTTCAAATTCACGTGGTCTGTCTTCCTTATATTCATCAATCTGAACTTTACCAGTGAATATTACTGTGTCCATCGGGAACGCTTCAGGGCGAAGGTGCGTATTGAAGAAGTGGATTGTGAAGATAAACCCAACAGCAAGCAATGCTTCATCACTATGTATAATCTGGGCAACATTGATCATCCAGCCTGGGAACAGGTTCGTGAAGAAAACCGGGAACCAAAGTACAAGGCCAGTAGATCCGATCACAACAACTCCCCAGAAAACAGCCATATAATCAAATTTTTCCCAATATGTCCATCTTCCATACGATGGGCGTGGTCCGCGGCCTGTAAACCATTTAACAGAGGCAATAAAATCTTTCATGTCCTGGCCATTGAACATCAGGGTATTCTTTCCAAAAATGAAATCTTTCCAGCTTACTGCCTTTTGTATCTTCATCAGGATAAGTGAATACACATGGTAGAAAAAGTATCCGAAAGTAATGACTGCAGCAAAGCGGTGGATGATCCCTGCGGTATGTGCACCCCCAATGAATTGTACCAAATATTTGGCCCAATCCATAAATGCAAATTTCAACAACATCCCTGTAAAGGCAAGCGTAAGGAAGCTTATTATCACGAAAATATGGGTGATACTCTGGCTTCTCGTAAAACGTCTGACAAAAACCTTCTCTCCTTCTTTGGCATGGGCTTTCTTCTTCCTCATGGCATGGATCGACCTTGGCAACCACAACAATGTATGGAATCCAAAGAACGCGAATACACTTACGAGTAAGCCGGTCATCGCCCAGAAAGTATAATAAAGCCATGGGTATTTGCTCTTGTTGTTGTGGGTGGCATGGGTCAAATAACCTGTAAATTTCTCACTTGCATCGGCATGGCATTTCTGACAGGTGGCGATAATATTGAATTGACTAACTGCTGATTTTGGATTTGTGATTTTGTAAATCTTGTGCGCTCCATGGCAATCAGAGCACCGGGCTGCCTGCATATATCCAAGTTGGTAAACTTTACCATGATAAGTTTCCATATAAGTTTCTGCAAGTTCTTTGTGGCACTTACCGCATTGCAGGGTAATCTGCGACATGAATTTGTCCTTATGGACTTCGGAAATGGAATGTGCCGTATGGCAGGTACCACAAGTCGGATATTTAATCTTATCGTTGCTGTCCTGGTAGGAATGGTCACTGGCAATGTAATCATTGTATATCCCTTTGTGACAATTCCCGCAGGTTGATGCAATGTTCTTTGGATTTACCGATGACCTTGGGTCTGATTCCTTCAGGTTGAAATGTGTGGTATGACAATCGGTACATACAGCCACCGACAACAATCCTTTTTCAGATAGGCTTTGTCCATGAACACTCAGGGAATAATCGTGCAGGGCATCTTTTTCCCGCAAATCGGTTCCTTCAACTGCCTTTCCACCTGTCCTATGACATTCTCCGCAAAGTTTCGGAATCGAGGACCTGAAAACCGGTGAACTTTCATCTGTTTTTGGCTTTACACCATGCCCTCCATGACAATCGGTACAATAGGGGGCATTTGGTTTTTTGCTGAAGTAGGCTTGTCCATGTCCGCTGGTAAAATAGATATCCGATTCTTTTACATGGCAATTGGAACAATCGACTTTACCCGAAGTTTCGCACGGACGCTTTAAATTGGCTGTTACATCTGAATGGCATTTTACGCAGGTGATCGATTTATGGGTAGATCCTGCAAGTTCCATGACATCAACTTTAAGGGAAACCTCCTTATTGCCAACCATTTTATGCGTTTCTTTATTGTCATGGCATTTAAGACAGGTGTTATCGGCGATGCCCGCAATAAGATTTTTCAATTCTACTTTATGAGGTGGGTGACATGAAGTACATGCAGGGATTGCTCCTGGTTTTTTCTCCCATAACTCTTTGTTAATTACCTTAGTATGTACATCTTCAATCCGGGCATGGCATTTCATACATGTGGTCGCAATGTTGCCGGGTGCAGTGGTGGATGTAATATTGGTGTGTGGTAAAATAAGGTGGTTCCCATGACAATTGTTACAGGTCGCGGAGACTATCAATCCCTTTTTGTACAATCCAACTCCATGGATGCCCTCGCTATAGTTTTCAAGAATATTGTGTTCCCCGATATTATAAGCCCTTGCTACAGGGGCACCTTCTTTATGACATGAACCGCACAAGACAGGGATATTCATTTTATACGTCCTTGATTTGGGCAGGTCCGATTTTAATATATCATGTGTTCCATGACATTCCTTGCATGAAGGTGCAAATTTTTGATTTGCCAACAAAGCCTGACCATGAATTCCACGGTAAAATTTATCCTTTGCATCAGCATGGCATGAACCACAATCTACAGGTTTTAAGTTTTCAGGGTGAGGGAAATCCGCTACTGCCGCCTCTTTGTGGCAGGCAGCACAAAGGACGTCCTTGTGTACTGAATTTTCAACAGCGTTGGGTTTAATGTACAACGAAACTTTTTTCCCTGCTCTCTCTTTTGTCAACTCAGGATCGTTATGGCAGGTAAGACAATCATCATTGGTTTGGGCAAACACCCGGCTTGAACCGGTAATCACAATAAAAGCCAATAAAGCTATCTTTGTCAATAGCCTCAAACCGTGAAACATTTTTAACTTTACCATAATTTTCCTTTTTAAATTAACATTTAAAAATAATCCCAGCTAAACATGGTGCCAACCGGTAATCATGCTCTTGTAATTCTCCAAAGGCGACTTTCCGACTGATGCAATATAAAGATGAATAATCAGGAAGATAGAAATAAAGAATCCCATGGCTGAATGAAGGATAGCCGTCATAAATACACCACTGATTCCATATACTTTATCAATGATAATTTCTGGAAACAGAAGTGCAAGACCTGTAACAATCACAACCGGGACAGCCAGATACATGACCAATACATAAAAATATTTTTGGAGAGGGTTAAATTTCCGTTTCTCAGATAGTGGAAAGGGGTACTTTTCTCCATGAAACATTCCCCAAACATAAAACATTCCCTGCTTAATTGGCCGTTTAAAGAACCCTTTCATTTTGATCAGGTAAAACCGGCCATTGTTGGTTACTAAGTTTCCAATAAAAAATGCAAAGTAACTAACGAATATCACTACACCTGCTATATTATGAAGGTTGACGGTCATGTTAAAACCAATAACATTGGAATCCATATCCGATTGCATCGATATACCTGTAATAATAAGGATAAGGATTCCCAGGGCATTGATGGCGTGCCATACCCGTAACCAGACCGGATAAAAATATATTTTGTGAGTTGCTGACATGACTGACTATTTTTTTAAGATTCTGAAAATGCTATGTATAATAATGCCACCTAAAGTTACAAGGAAAATTACGATACTCAATAATTTTAGTGTTGGACTTTGGTGTGTACCAATTGTATAGGATGAATTGGTCAGGATAGCAGATCCGAATCCTTTTTCAGATCGTTTTTGTAAATTTTGATATTTGTAAAGCGAAGCTTTTAGTTTGGAATCTGATGAATGGCACTGGACACATTTTTTAACTGCTTTGTCCTTGCTCAGGATATTGTGCGAAACCATTAAGCTGTCGATCACCTCAGTGTGACATTCGATGCATCTTACATGACTGAAATGGAGTTCCTGATTGGGCAACCAGCTATGTATCTGTACAAGTTTTGGATTGATGTGACCTGCAACCAGATTGTATTTTTTCATATCGTTGTGGCAAGAAAGGCACATCTTGTTGTCAAAATCCACAATCTCAAGGACATTGCTGCTGTTGCGGGCTGTTGCTACATAAGTGTGCTGGTTGTGGCATTTTGAACATGAGAAATTGTCGCCGTAAACCTTGTAATGAACACTCTTTTTAAACTCTTCCTGAATTTTATCGAATTTATAGGATGCAAAGGCCTCATCACCGCCATGACAATCCAAACAAGTACTTAATGGATCAAGTTTTAATGTTGATTTATGTGGATATGCTTGATATTCTGATGAATGACAATCGGTACAGTCGAACCCTTTATGGACTCCTGCCGACATGGCTATAGTATCGAGAATATAGTAGGGGTTCATCAAACGCTTTACTTCCTTATTTGTTACTTCATTTTTAAATGAATAGGTTTGATTGGAATGGCATTTCAGGCATTGGTGGTGCTGGGCATTTTTATAGGATTGTGCATGTAAGTTTGATAAATTACTTAATAGCGCAATAGAAATTATCAGGATCCAACAGTATTTCTTTTTAGCGATTATCCGTTTCATTTTTTGTTTTATGTTATCAATAATAACTCTCCATATTTAAAAATGGTAACATCCCATAGTCGGAATATTACCATTTTTAGTTTTGATACCCTCAAAAATCGCTCAAATTAAAAGCCCCACAACCTGGTCATTGTAAAACCCAAGGCGAAGCCGTTATTTTTATAGTCGTTCTGGTTCCACATAATGTTGTCCTGAGGCAGGATCGAACTTGTTGAAGCCATATAGATCTGGAAAGCATGGTTGCCGGTTGATATTTCATATCCAAAGGCGATGTTTGGTTTTGGAGGGTTTGTCCATGCCCATTGTTCCGAAATCTTCTTGATTTCCAATGGCTTGTCATAATTGAAAATGATCGATCCCTGTGGGGATACTTTAATCCTTCCGATACAATGTACGCCAACTTTATCGTGGTCGTATGCTTTACCAACAGCGTTGTAGTGTGAGAAGCTGACACCACCCTGAAGAGATAACCACGTGGTAAATTTCCTACTGACGATCAATTCCGAAAAATAGCTTAACCGGTCATCGAACCGATAATGTAAAGGGAGTTTGTAAGCCTGGGGCATTACATAGCCGGATTCGAAAGAACTCAGGTTCCTTCCGTCAATTGCAAAATTACCATATAAAGCAACCGATACGGGGACCGAATTTTTCTTGGTCTGTTGAAACAATGTCCATTTTGCATCAACATCGGTAGTCATTGCTTTTTTGGTAATGCCTGCACCAACCTGAAAGTTTTTTGCCAATACATAATTCAAACCAAGCCTGATGTTGGCTCCTGCTGCATAGACGCCCCACAGATCGGTACGGCCGTTGGCAATGGTGCCAAATTTGTGTTGGATAACAAATTCAAGTGTATTCACCTCAGGTATGACAGTGGTATGGGCATCGATCAGATAACCGCTTTCAAAAACCGAGCTTACCGGATAGTCTTTTTCTTTGCCTCCAGTAGTCCCTTTCGCGTCATTCTGAGCAAACGAACCAGCCGTAATCAATGAAAAAAGGAGTATGAATAGGATGTTCTTTTTCATTTTTGCGAGTTTTAATTTTTACGTTAATTGTTTTTTGCTCCCTCTTTGATCCAGGCAAGGACAAGTGCTGCTTCGGATGCAGTGTACTTTTTCCAGGTATGGACTGCGGCGTTTGCAGGAGAAGGTTCCAAATAAATCATACTCGTTTCCGGACTGCCTGTATTCACGTATTTGGATGAAATTTGTGAATAGGCATTGGCAGATGTGAGATCGGGTGCTTGCCCCCCTGTTTTGTGACAGGCAATACATTTGTCACCGGTTGAAAATATTGGGGCTATCTGTGTTGCAAAACTGATTGGCTGACCACCGGTATTTACCGTCTCAACCTGTTCAGGCAAAATAAAATCATATTTGCATCCATTCAGAAACAATGAAAACAGAATCAAAATAAGAAATATGCGTTGATTTTTCATGATGTTCTTTTTTGTTGTTTGTACCAAAAAAAGGCTTCTATTTTTCAAAAAAGAAGCCTTTTTTTGCTGTTTACATTAATGACTTAATATGATTTCAGGAAATCAATCGATGTTTGAAGGATAGCCATTGCATAAGGTGGATTGTGGACACCAAGCGAAAGCTCGCTATTGATATAACCATAATTGTATGCGGCACCTAACTCACCATATTTCCACTCACGGCCAATCCTTGAGGCAACATCGGTATCAAGCCCAGTCGTCGTTGTTGTACCATAAACAACCAAACCTGTTGTTGCTGATACGGTTGTAAGAGCGGATACGGAAGTGTACAATATTGCGTTTGGCGTATTTGCGTAAAGTACACCGGCATAATCATGGGTTGCAACAGCACTGTATGATACCACGCCACTTGAATTGGTTGTGCTTTTAAAGACTTTCTTTGCAGTAAGAGCAGCACCCAATTCAGCCAATTTAGCCGTTATTGCTGCCTGCGTAACCGCAATTTTATCAGTAGGACTTGTAAGTACATGGCAAGCAACACATTTAGCTGTATTAACAATTAAAGTATGACCTCCTTTTTTGGTTGCAGGATCATAGGTATTCATATGACAGTCGATACATGAATAGGCTGCATGTTTCCATGTTTTTGGATAGGTTTTTCCTGCAAACTCATATCCATTGATACCAGCATTGAGGTTTGCCTGGTTGCCATCATGAACTGCAAACGATTGTCCCTGCCTGTATTGTACAGTAGTTGCTTCTTTGGTGTTGTCCAATGGGAAGAAAGGAAGAGTAGTGTTAGCAGATGAGACACCGCGAATCTGGTGGCATGTAGCACACAGGTTGTCAATTTTACCATAATCTGTACCTGCAAGGAATTTGGTAGCATTAAGTTTATTATACTCCAAATTTACAGGTGTAGTCGTTCTTAGAACATATAGTGCAGTATCACCTGAAAAACTGAAGCTGCTGTGTTTATGGCAAGTTGCACAGGTAATACGTGTAGCATTCGGAATATCGTTTGCAACAACCAGTGAAGTGGCAGTTACTGGTTTGCTTAGGATTTCAAGGAAACCGTCAGAAGTATGGCATCTTGCGCACCATTTGGTGTTTCTGGCACTTGTATTCCCATAAAAGTGTTTCGACAATTCGTATTGAGAATTCATTGCATCCATAACTGTGGAGGCATGGCAGGTCAAACATGCTTTATTGGCATCTGTTCCGTTTGTACCATTTGTACCGTTGTTTCCGGTTGCACCTGTTAATCCCATTGGTCCTTCTTTAACGCAGGAAGAGAAGGCAAACATCATAACAAACGCAAAAAATAAAAGCTGAATCGCATTTCTTTGTTTCATAAAAATGGAGTATTAAAATTCAATCAATAATTCAATAAAACTTATAAGCGTGAAAAATGTAAGAGTATTTCATACGGCTAAAGTAGAAACCTTGCATGATAATTTCAGAAACAATGAATTGACATTTTCAGGGTATGGTATTGATTTGCCATAGGGAGCAAATTGATATATGTCAACAAAATGATGTGCTATTGACATTAATTAACAGAAAAAGCGATTAAATATGATATGTGTCATATATTAATTGGCTTTAAACAAAAAAAAGCTGAAATCCGTTATTCGGATTTCAGCTTTTTTAACGTTTGTTTTAAATTCTTTAGATTAAAAGCCCCACAATCTGGTCATCGTAAAACCTAAGGCAAAGCCGTTATTTTTATAGTCGTTCTGGTTCCACATGATGTTGTCTTGTGGTAAGATAGAACTTGTCGAAGCCATATAGATCTGGAAAGCGTGGTTGCCCGTGGATATTTCATAACCAAATGCAACATTTGGTTTTGGAGGGTTTGTCCAAGCCCATTGCTCCGAAATTTCCTTGATTTTCAATGGTTCGTCATAATTGAATATGATCGATCCCTGATTGGATACTTTGATCCGTCCTGTACAATGGACGCCAACTTTATCATGGTCATAAGCTGTACCTACAGCATTGTAGTGAGAAAAGCTGACACCGCCCTGAAGAGATAACCATGTGGTAAATTTCCTGCTGACGATCAATTCCGAAAAATAGCTTAACCTGTCATCAAAACGATAATGCAAAGGGAGTTTATAAGCTTGTGGCATTACATAGCCTGATTCGAAAGAACTCAGGCTCCTTCCGTCAATTGCAAAATTACCATATAAAGCAACCGATACAGGGACTGAATTTTTCTTGGTCTGTTGAAACAATGTCCATTTTGCATCAACATCGGTAGTCATTGCTTTTTTTGTAATGCCTGCACCAACCTGAAAGTTTTTTGCCAATACATAATTCAAACCTAGCCTGATGTTGGCTCCTGCTGCATAGACTCCCCACAGATCGGTACGGCCGTTAGCTATGGTGCCGAATTTGTGTTGGATAACAAATTCAAGTGTATTCACATCAGGTATGACAGTGGTATGGGCATCGATCAGATAACCGCTTTCAAAAACCGAGCTTACCGGATAGTCTTTTTCTTTGCCTCCAGTAGTCCCTTTCGCGTCATTCTGAGCAAACGAACCAGCCGAAATCAATGAAAAAAGGAGTATGAATAGGATGTTCTTTTTCATTTGTGCGAGTTTTAATTTTTAAGTTAATTGTTTTTTGCTCCTTCTTTGATCCATGTGAGAACAAGCGCTGCTTCAGTAGAAGTGTACTTTTTCCATGTATGGACTGTCGCATTTGCAGGAGAAGGTTCCAAATAAATCAAACTCGTTTCCGGACTACTTGTATTCACATATTTGGATGAAATTTGTGAATATGCGTTGGCTGACGTAAGATCGGGTGCTTGCCCCCCTGTTTTGTGACAAGCAATGCATTTGTCACCGGTAGAAAATATTGGGGCAACCTGGGTTGCAAAGCTGATAGGTTGACCGCCTGTATTCACAGTCTCAACCTGTTCAGGCAGAATGAAATCATATTTGCACCCATTCAGAAAAAGTGCAAACAGGATCAGGATAAGAAATATTGGATTTTTTTTCATTTTACTCTTTAATTTAAGGTTTGTACTAAAAGAGGCTTCAATTTTTCAAAAAAGAAGCCTCTTTTAGTTGATTCTAAATTTATACCCAATTAAAGTTTTGCAATGGAATTGGTCAACAAAGCTTTGGTATATTGGAAGTTGTGGATACCTAAACTATAATCCCTTAAACACAACTGAAAGTTGATAATTGCACCCATCTGTGCATTGGATAAAGTGATTATCGGCAAAGAGGCATTGTAAGCAATCTGGTCGGTACTCCAGGTTGCAGGAGGTGTTCCAACGTATTTAAAACTTTTTGTATTATACGTTTGGGCTGTAGGATTGGTAATCGGGTCATAAATATTAAGGTAACCATCATAGTTGTTTGTTGTAATCCCGTACCAAAGGTTAGTTGCGGAGTCGCCATTTCTGTTCATGATCTCAACACCACCTATGCTAAGTTTTGAGGCAAGAGTGGCCAACAAAGCTTTGATTTCAGCGCGTGGGTTCAACCACAGGGTTGTTGTTGTTGCTGTAACTTGTGTGGTATGGCAACCAGTTGCATTACAAGTTGTTAAGTTACCCACAGCACTAAATGTATGACCGCCTGCTTTTCCATTCATAGCACCCATGTGGCAATCACTACATGAAGCAACAGTTGTATGGGTTGAACTGGTATAAGCTAAAGCTCCAGGAAATTCAATTCCACCTTTACCAGCGTAAACTGCACCAATTGCTCCATAATGGGTATGGGTCCTGTAACTTGGTTTAATGATATTGGTTGCACCTGATGGGTTACCATCATATACTGTACCAACTGTAGTTGCCAAGGCATTGTAATCCAATACATTGCCAGTTAAAGCGTTGGTAAATGGACGTGGCTGGTGACATTTTACACACAAATTGCTTTTTCCTCCATCTGCAGGTAAATCAATTACTTTTGCACCACCCCACATGGTCATCGGAACAGGTTTTACTGTAGTAAATGCAAGATCAGCAGTACTATAGCTAGTGTGCAAAGCACTGTGGCAGGTAGAACATCCCAATTCACCATAGGCTGCTGTAATATCTGTATTGTAATTGTTTACATACTTACCAGTAGTTGTGTTCAATGTAAATGTTGCTGGAACATTGTTTGCACATACATATTTAAATGCTTCCTGTGCGTGACAAGGTGTACAACCAACATTACCCGCTTCAGAGATCGCAGCCTCTCCAGATGAGTGTTTCGAAAACACAAATTGTGTTGAGATCAAATCAACTTTCGTTGCAGTGTGGCACATTTTACAAGTCTGATTGGCATCAGTTCCGTTTGTACCGTTCGTTCCTGCAGCACCTGTAGCCCCTGCAGGCCCCATTGGGCCTTCTTTGACGCACGAAGGCGCAATAAACATTAAAGCAATTGCAAAGAATAAAAGTTGGATAGCATTCTTTAGTTTCATAAAATCGGTGTGTTAATGTTACTATTAATTAATAAAAGTTAAAATGCAATTTTGGAACATCTGGAACAGATATTTCATTGTGCTAAAATAGGAACCTTCACCGGTTTTTTTGGAAACTAAGAATTGATGTTTTGATGTTTTATAATTGATTATCTGCAAATAATTAGTTGATAAATGTCAATTTAAAAGGTCAAAAAAAATCAACCTTTTTTGCCTAAAACTATAAGTGCGTCTTCATCAAGTATATGGATCTGGCTACCATCGACAGCTATGATAGCGGATGATTTGAACTCTTTTAATATCCGGATGAAGCTTTCCATCGTCATACCTGTCATGTCAGCAAGTTCCTGACGTGATAGGCGCGTATCAAAGGGATTTGATAAGAAAATTTCATTTTTCAGGTACAACAATAAATCGGCAACCCTACCCGGCATATATTTTTGTGTAATGCCTACAAGGTTGTTCAACATCCGGATGTTTTGTCGATTATTCAACTTCAACAACTGAAAAGCGAACGTGCTGTTTTTTGAAACCAATTCAAAAATTTTATCGGAATAAATAAAACAACAATCAACTTCGGTTACAGCTTGTACCGTGAATTGACGGATCTCATCCATGAAGATTCCGCCACCTGTTAATATGGAATGGGTCGCAACAAGGTTGAGGATCAGTTTTTTGTCACCCTCACCTTCCGCAAAAATTTTTGCAAGGCCACTCCTGATGCAAACAATATGACTTGCTGAAGTATTCTGCTTTAAAATGGTCTCACCTGCTTTAAAATGTACATGACGTTTTTCTTTCACGAGGAGTTCCAACTCTTCTTTTGTCAGGTAGTTAAAAATGTTCAACTCACCATCGTTCAAACATCGTGTGCAACAGTGATCCTTACACTTGGCGCAGGCTTCTTCGATTATTCGTGGCTCCATATATACAGGCATTTAGCTATGTAAATTTGTGTGTAAATCAATTTTTTGATCTTAACAATTGATAAAAAAGAATGTTTTAATTATCAAATGTTAACTTTTGAATTAATAAAAGGCAAATATAACATTTCAATCAGATTTTATGGTATAATTGAAGTTGAAATATTCCTAAGTTTAGTGGTATCTCATTTAGGTTCCCAAATTAATTCAAATCAAATATTAACATTCTTAAATATCTGTGAATGAGAATAAAAATGGTTCCTCTGGTTTTGCTTGTAATTTTGTTTACTGTCAATCTGAAATTATTGGCGGGTATTTATGCCGGAAACTTAAGGTGCGAATATCTGATCAGCCCATTGGGCATTGACAATCCCAAACCCAGGCTAAATTGGACAGTTGTTGACGATCGGAGCGGGGCGTCCCAAAGTGCTTATCAGGTTATTGTTGGTACGGACTCCTTGGAGGTGAGCAAAGGGTTAGGAAAACAATGGGATAGTGGGAAAATTGATTCCGGGAATATCGGTTGTGAATACGATGGATCCACCCTGGAACCCTTTACCCGTTACTTCTGGAGCGTAAAGGTCTGGGATACAAATGGAATTGGTGCCACCAACCAAATTGTAGCCAGTTTTGAAACAGGTATGATAAGGATGGAAAATTGGAAGGGTACATGGATTTCCGATTCAAGGGACATACAGCTTAAAGCCGCACCTATTTTTAGAAAGGAATTTAGTCCGGCTAAACAAATAAAATCAGCCAGGGCCTATGTTGCTGCTGGTGGACTTTATGAAATTTATCTTAATGGTGCTAAAGTTGGTGATCACCGGCTCGACCCAATGTACACCCGGTTTGACCGGCGGACGCTATACGTCGGATACGACATTACTAAATATCTTCGGGAAGGTAAAAATGCAGTTGGTGTATTGTTGGGAAATGGGTGGTACAACCACCAATCAACAGCCGTATGGTATTTCGATCAGGCACCATGGCGGGCGCGACCTGGATTTTGCCTGGATATCCGACTTACATATACAGATGGTAGCCAAGAGGTTATCAGTTCCGACACGGATTGGAAAACAGCTTTAAGTCCGGTAATATTCAACAGTATTTACACTGGAGAGCATATTGATGCACGTCTGGACCAACCTGGATGGAATATGCCGGGTTTCAATGAATCGAAATGGAAAAACGCGATCCCGATCAGTTCCCCTTCGAATAATATTGTTTCCCAGGTCCTTCATCCAATCAGGGATGTTGAAACGGTCAACACCAAAAAGATGACCAAATTTGATGAAAAGCATTATGTTTTTGATTTGGGGCGCAATATCGCAGGTGTCAGCCAACTAAAAGTGAAGGGGCAGGCAGGAACGGTCATCCGTTTAAAACATGGGGAGCGGCTATATAACAGTGGATTGGTGGACATGTCGAACATTGACGTTCATTATCGTCCTACAGATCAGCTTGATCCATTTCAAACAGATATTTATATTCTTCAGGGGGGAGGGGAGGAGACCTTTAAACCCAAGTTTAACTACAAAGGTTTTCAGTATGTTGAAGTCACGAGCGACCAACCTGTTGACCTGAAAAAGGAGGACCTTGTTGGATTTTTTATGCACAGCGATGTCCCACCCATCGGAACGATCCATTCATCCGACTCCATTATCAACAAGATCTGGTGGGCAACCAATAATTCCTACCTTTCGAATTTGTTTGGGTATCCGACCGATTGCCCTCAGCGCGAAAAGAATGGATGGACCGGAGATGCCCATACTGCAATTGAGACAGCCCTTTATAATTTTGATGGCATTACAGTTTATGAAAAATGGTTGGCCGACCACCGCGACGAGCAGCAACCCAATGGTGTACTGCCTGCAATCATTCCAACAAGTGGGTGGGGTTATACATGGGCAAATGGTCCCGACTGGACGAGTACAATTGCGGTGATCCCATGGAATATTTACCTCTTCTATGGTGACTCAAAATTGCTTTCCGACTGTTATGAAAACATCCGCCGTTATGTTAACCATATTGCAGAAATCAGTCCTTCCGGTTTGACCAATTGGGGATTGGGCGATTGGGTTCCCGTCAAATCAGTGGCATCGAAAGAAATGATGTCATCACTATATTATTATACAGATGTTTCAATTTTAATGAAAGCCGCTCAGATTTTGGGGAAGAAACCTGATTTTGTAAAGTACAAAATATTAGCCCAAAAAATCAAGGATGCGATTAATGCCAAATATCTCAACAAGGAAACCGGAATATATGCAAGCGGTTTTCAAACGGAATTGAGTGCCCCTTTGCATTGGGGAATTGTTCCTGAGGAGTTGAAGGCCAAAGTGGCTTTGAACCTGGCCAACCGTGTCATTGCCGACAAAAAACACCTGGATGTTGGTTTGCTTGGAACAAAAACGATATTAAATGCCTTAAGTGCCAATGGATATGCTGATCTGGCATTTGAAGTGGCCTCCCAACGGACTTTCCCGTCATGGGGATGGTGGATGGTCAACGGTGCAACTACCTTGTATGAAAACTGGCCAATTGATTCAAAATCAGACATTTCGTTGAACCACATCATGTTTGGGGAAATCGGCGCATGGCTCTACAAAAGCCCTGGTGGTATTTATCCCGATGAACAACAACCCGGGTTTAAGAATGTAATTTTAAGACCCGATTTCGTAAAAGGGCTCGATAGTTTTGAAGCCACGCATGTCGGGCCATATGGTAAGATTGTTTCTTCATGGAAAAGACTCGGTTCAAAAATTGCTTACATGGTAACAATTCCCGCAAACAGTACTGCAAGTTTGAGCTTGCTGGCGGATCAATTACTAGAGAATGGAAAGCCATTCACACAGAACAATGCAATTAACTTGATAAAAAGCGATAACAAAACACTGGTCCTGAATTTAAAATCAGGAAGTTACTCCTTCCTGATCAAGCAATAGCAAAAAAAAGCCTCCGAAAAAATCTTTCGGAGGCTTTTTGTAAAATATAGTAGATCAAGAATATAGAGTATTTCTAATATTTCTAGATATTTCTTTATTTCAATTATTTCTGCATTTCAATATTTCCAAATATTTCCAAATATTTCCATTTATTTCTTAATTCCAACCAATAAACAATCTTCTGTTAATTCTTCTAAACAACCGGCAGTTTCCAAGGTTCCCTATAAGAAAGCTTTGTAAATTTATTGGCGTCCTCTTCAACAAATTTCATATTCTTGACATCCCAATGGAGAAGGTTACCAGCTCGGTAAGCGATATTTCCCATTTCAGAAATAATTGCAGTCTGGGCACCCACTTCAACTGAAGCATTCTGTTTTTCCCCTTTACGGATGCCGTTCAGGAAGTTCTTCACATGTTCTTTTAAACCACCTATTGCAGGTTGATTCGGGATATCTTCGATGTATTTTTTTGAATCCTTGTTGCTGACTTCCGAAGTGACCATCCACCCATTTCTGGAGACGATCAATGTTCCCCTGGTTCCTGCGAAAGAGACACCATGGTGCATTCCATAAGGGCCCAAACGTGGGATCAGGCCACATTCCCATATCATGGTATGTTTGGGATAATTGTATATAGCCTGTTGAATATCAGGTGTTTCTATAACACCTTTGTTCAGGAAGCATCCACCGCCAGGTGAAATTGAATCCGGATAAGAAGCATTCATCCCATAAAGGGCAAAATCGAGCAGGTGGACGCCCCAATCTGTCATCGCGCCGCCAGCATAATCCCAAAACCACCTGAAATCGTAATGGAACCGATTTTTATTGAACGGCCGCAAGGTTGCAGGACCAAGCCACATGTCGTAATCGACACCTTCAGGTGGAGTAGAATCTGGTTGGGCTGGGACCGGTTCGCCCATCCCTTTGTAAATCCATGCCCTGACAAGGTTGACGTCACCAAGTTTTCCGGAACGGACATAGTCGGAGGCATCGAACCAATGCTTGGAACTGCGTTGCCACATTCCAACCTGAACAACTTGTTTGGGATATTTGGCCGCCGCTTTCACCATGGCCAGGCACTCTTCAATGCTGTGCCCCATTGGTTTCTCAACATATACATGTTTACCAGCTTCAAGTGCCAGCATCATGATAATGGCATGCCAATGATCTGGCGTACCAATGATTACGGCATTGATTTCCTTTAGTTCAAGTACTTTGCGAAAATCGGCAAAAATCTGGGGTCTTTTGCCTTTTAATTTTTCAACCTCTGCGGCCCGTTCTTCAAGAATTTTTTTATCCACATCGCACAATGCGATACAATCAACATTTTCTTCTTCAAGGAATGCCTTCAAATCGGTGAACCCCATGCTCCTGCATCCGATCAATGCCACGCCGATTTTGTCGGATGGATTGCTGCAACTTACTGTCCATGGGATCATTGATGCTGCCAATGTTGTTCCGGCAACAGCCCCCGATTTTTTTACAAACGATCTGCGGTTAATCTCTTTCATCTGTTCTTTAATTTGGTATCAACTGCCTTTAAAAAGCTTTTCGTGTTCCTTAACGGAGCGCAAACTTAATTAAAAATAAGAAGATGGGAAAATTTTAAAATGTTTACTTTAGTCCAAAATTTAATTTCTGATTTCATCATCAAATATTCCGGTACATGAAAAATCTGCTCCTATTGTTAAGTATCATTCTTACATGTTCTTGCCATACGGTAAATAAATATGCCGGTCAGGAAACCATACTGTATAAAAATATTGAGAAGCACATCGCAGAGCTTTCTTCCGACAGATATTTGGGCCGGATGCCCATGTCGTCAACCGAAGGGATCACGATTGATTATATTGCAGCACAAATGAAAGAAATAGGCCTTGAACCGGCTAACAAGGGAAGTTATTTTCAGGAAGTCCCTTTATTGGCGGTCAATTCCAAAATTTCGCAGACACTTGATTTTGAGACGCCAAAAGGAAGTTTAAGGTTGAATAAACTTGTCGATTATGTGACTTTTTCTCGACGGGTGGAACCGGAACAGTCACTCGACAAATCGGAACTTGTTTTTGCGGGATTTGGGATCACAGCACCTGAATATGGAAGGGACGATTTTCAAGGAATGGACCTCAAAGGAAAAACCATACTTGTTTTTGTGAACGACCCTGGCTATGGCAAGACGGATGATTATTTCAAGGGGAACACCATGACCTATTATGGCCGTTGGACCTATAAATTTGAGGAAGCTGCCCGGAGGGGTGCAAAAGGCTGCCTGATTATCCATGAAACTGGGCCGGCAGGTTACCCATGGCAGGTTGTCCGCAACAACGGCGAAACGACCAAACTCTATTTAAAAACGGATGATGGATACAAGGAGAGGTGTGCTTTTGAGGGTTGGATTTCGTTAAGTTCGGCTGAACAGTTGTTCACAGCTTGTGGGATGAGTTTGGATCAGGCAAAAAAAATGGCTGTTCAGAAAGATTTCAAACCTGTTATTTTACCAGTTAAAGTCTCTGGAGCCATGAAGAGTACTTTTGAAACCAATGTTTCGCGGAATGTTTGCGGACTTATCAAGGGCAGCAAACATCCCGATGAAGTGATTGTCTATACCGCGCATTGGGACCATATTGGGGTTGGGACTCCTGTAAAAAATGACAGCATTTACAATGGGGCGACCGATAATGCAAGTGCCGTATCCTGGATGCTTGAAATCGCAAGGGCATTTAAAAGTGTCCCGGCTCCCGACCGTTCGATCTTGTTTGTATCGGTTACCAGTGAAGAATCCGGTTTATTGGGCTCCTCTTATTATGTGGAACACCCTTTTTTCCCAATGTCCAAAACTGTGGCTTGCATCAATACCGACGTTATGCTCTTCCTTGGGACGTTTAAAGATGTGATGCTGTATGGCAGTGGTCAGTCACAATTGGATGAATGGGTGAAAAAAGCAGCTGACAATCAGGGCCGATATTTGGCACCCGATCCTAATCCTGAAAATGGGATGTTCTTCAGGTCCGATCAGTTCCCATTTGTGAAAAAAGGGGTTCCTGCTATTTATGCCAAAGGGTATGTTGAAGCTGAAAAATATGGCAAAACTGAAACTCTGAAAAAAATTGACCAATATTGGAAACAGACCTATCACAGTCCCTTTGATGAATACCATCCTGCCACTGATGATCTGAGTGGGGTTGTAGAGGACGCCAAACTGCTTTACCAGGTAGGCACTGACCTGGCCAACTCTCCGGAATGGCCGACATGGAATGAAGGCTCTGAATTTAAAGCGATCAGGGAAGAATCGCGAAAATAGAAAAAACCTATTTTTGCAACGAACACGAATTTAATATTTGATAAATATGGCAGAAAAGATATTGGGTGTTGGTTCCAGGGTCAGGCATCCGCAAATGGGCAAAGGGGTTATCGTTCAAATTCGGTCCGATGCCTATGAAATTGGATTTATCGAGCATGGCGTGAGGAAAATTTTGCGCGATCACGAAGGGCTTGAAGTGATTGAAGCTGTTGAAACACCTTCCGATCTTGCGACCTACGAAAAGATGGAAGCCAGTTTGGTCAGGGTTTTGCGTCGCTTCAGCGATGTTCAGGAAACTGTTCCATTGGGCCAGAAATGGACAGGTGGCCGCATGGTCCTTTATCCTGGCGATAAGGCATTGAAAGAGAAGGAAATACCGGTTGAGACTTTTTTCCATAAAATCGTGATGGTCCGTGACAGGGTAAGGGTGATGGAACAGCGGATCAATGCAAGTAACCTTACGGATGAGGAAAAGGTTGATCTTGAGCAATATATCACGCGGATTTATGGCAGTCTGACAACCTTTAATGTCCTGTTCAAAAATAAGGAAGACCAGTTTACAGGAGAGAAGAGCTAAATCCTCATTTTAAAAATGAAATTGAAAGTCTGACATTAGCACTTTTATAACACTTACCATGACGATCATTGCTTTAGTGCGGCCTTGGTAAAAATGGTTTCGGGTATTTGCTGGTCGAACTTGATGTTGGTCATTTTAAATTCCGTGCCATTGCCCTCTTTGAGCAAGTCCTTAAAAAGGATTGTTTTGGGGAACCAACGTCCCTGAATTTTCTCTACATCACTCAATTCCATACGCTTCAGCAATTGACCGCTTTTGGAATACAATTCCTGCCTGAGCGGGATCATCCTTTCTTCGTCGATCCACATTTTTTGTGACTGGTAAGCCACGTTTTCAACTTTGGCTTTCAGAAGGAGGATCAAAGTTTTGCAGCCTTCAACTACTTCTTTGCCAGTTATTTCCGCCGAATATATTTCAGTGAGATTCCGGTCGTCCATCATATCTTCGTAAGAAAGGTCCGAACCCATTACCGACTGACGCAGGAGATGACCTGAAATCTGGATGATACGGTCGCTCGATGGGGAGTAGATCCAAAGCTGGTTGGCAAGTTTTAACATCTTGGTCCCCTTCTCGCTGGCTGGTGAGAGGTATTCCGAAAACGATTTTTTCACCCCTTCAGACCATGACCTGGAGGTAATGGTCCGGCTGTTGCGCTTTCCATGGATTGTCATTGACGATTCGAAAATGCGGTTTGTCGATGACATGTTCTTGTCAATCTTTTCGAGGATTTCAGTACCATCCTGGCCAAAGGCTTTAGCCATTAACAAAAAAACAAGTACAATAGCAATTGAGATTTTCATGGTCATATCGTTGATTACAGTTAATTTTCGAATTCTTTGAACAATTGTGCGGTCTTCCTATGGTAGATTCCAATTCCCGAAAGGGCATTTCCAACCACCACTGAAAATACGCCTGGAACAAATCCAATGTAAAATGCCTGGGGAGTTATGCTTGCCCGAACGACCGAATGCATCATAAAAGTTGAATTTTTTAACATCCCACTGATATCAAAACCAACCTTTTGCAAATAAGCTGATATACAAAGCCCTGCAAATGTGCCAATTACTGAGCCAACTGTTCCAATCAAGAGACCCTCGTAAATCAACGACCAATAAATGTGCTTTTTCTCCTCACCCATTGCAAGCCGGAGTCCGAATTCGCCATATCGCCGCAATCCACCCAACAATCCTGCGTTCCACAAAACAACCGACATCGCCATGACAAAAACAAACAACATGAAACCGCCAATTGTATCAACATAATCCATATAGTCTGCCAGACCTCCCTGATCGCGCAACCGGAGCATGACGGGTGCATATTCGTCTTTTGAATTCACAAATTTCAAGTTAAAGCTTTGACAAACGAGGGTGGCGGCATTGTTGTCGTAATTTCCATTTTTAAAGAATCCCAAAATCTCCCCAGCTGAATTCTCCATTCCAAGTGCTGATTGAAGATCACCAAGATCTGCGATCACTGCACCACGGTCGAGGGCAGATGAGCCAAACCGGACAGTTCCGGCCACGATGAAATTCTTGAACGACATGCTTCCATCTACGGTTGTGCTGAACAAGGTAAACTTGTTGCCTGGATTTATGCCGAATTTGTGGGCAAAATCATAGGTAATCAGTGCTTCCCCGGGTTTGGAATGGATTTTTCCGGCTTTGAGCGATGATTCCAGATTGAAACGGTCCTTTTCGTGCGATGATTGCGAAAACAAGTCGATGCCCCATCCGACCACAGGTCCCTGCACTTTTGTTTCGCCTGTTGAATCGGGAAAATCGATCAGTCCGCCAAACCGTATCCGGCTTACCCAGTCCATTTCAGGATACCCGGTTCTTAAAGATGTTAAAAGGGTATCTGTTCCCAAAAAGGCAAGATCATTTGGCATTTGATCCGATTCCCTGGCATAAGCTTTCGTCATCACTTTTAAATGGCCCATCCCAAAATTGGCACTCAACGCAAACGAGTCATTCATAATGCCTTTCAACCAACAGCTTAGAAAAACGGTGAACATCACCCCTAACGAGACAACAATTACCGGTAGCAAGCTCCGGCCTTTATCGCGGACAATTCCTTTTAGTATAAACCTGATCATTGGATTTTTCCTTTAAGTGCATCGGTGGGTTTCATCCTGGCAATCTTCCTGGCAGGGAAGTAACTCACGATTGTTGCCGAAACGACGACAAGCAGAATTGAAAGGACAATCATGGCAAATGCGTAAACCGGTATGATCTTCGATGCGATGGATACTCCCAAAGAATCGAAAGTCTGTGATATTGGGATACCGTTTTTCTGAAGAAGGTAGAGAAGTGGTGTACCATAGATTGCTGCCAATCCCAGGGCCAGTAGGCTGTGTGCAGCTCCTTCGACCGTGAAAATCCTGACCACCTGCGAACGTGTCATTCCCATCGCGATATACGTCCCGATTTCCCTTTGCCTCCTGAAAATTGACAAAACCTGGGTATCAAAAATAGCGAGCAACGCAATCGAAAGAAGCAAAATGTAAATGACCGCGCTGCCGGCTTTCTTGCTCTTAATGATCTCATCGATCTCTTTTAGAAGATATTTGGGACTTTTAAATTGCCATTCATCGAAATTGCCACCTGTGTAATTGGTTGCTGCAACAAACAAGGTGGCTTCATCAATCATTCCGGTCATTTCCTGCAAAGTGTTCAGCGGTAAGTATATCTGGCCGTTATCGACTGTAGGGACATTGGAATTGAAGATTTCAACAATGTTAAATTCCCGGGCATCGAAAGTTCCATTTTTGTCCCGCCACCTCACAAGCACATTGTCCCCTTTTTTCAAATTGGTGAACAATGCCATCCGTTTTCCAATCATCGCAGGGATCTCTTGCCCTGCATGGCTTACAAGATTACTTGTGGGCAATCCGATAATTTCCTGTTCGGGTTGAACCCCTTTTAGCAGGATATTCTGCATCCTGCCATGAGGAAAGATACTTCCTTGTGTGACCAGCACAGGGGTGATCTGTTTTTGACCGATCAGCTTTTTAGCCTGATTTTCGATTACACCATGTGCTTCCTGTAAACCCAAAAGATCGAATGGATCGTAAAGGGGATGCCAAAGCTGGCCACCACCCACCTCCCAGTTGATCGTGTCATCATGGGCCTGCCTGTTCCATCCATCCAGCATCCCATTGTAGAAGACCATGACCACAAAAGCAACCGAGAGGACCGAAACATTGAGCCATGTCCGCAACCCTGCACCAATAAGGTTCCTGAATGCCAATTTGAGCGACAACATGTTTGATACAATTTAGTTTGATCGAATTATAGTTGTTATCATTGTTCCACTTCACCATCTTTCAACCTGATGATCCTGTCAAGGTGCTGCATCACTTTCTCATCATGGGTTGCAAATATAAAGGTGGTATTCAGCTCCTGGTTCAGTTTCTTCATTGTCTGAACGATGTGGTGGGAGTTGGCACTATCAAGGTTGGCAGAAGGTTCATCAGCCAATACGATGGACGGGCGCTTGACCATTGCCCGTGCGATGGCTACCCTTTGGCACTCGCCCCCTGACAATTGGGATGGTTTCGACTTTGCTTTATCGGTCAATCCGACCCATTCCAGTGTTTCCATCACAGATTTTCGCCGATCGGTCGCTGACATTTTTTGCAACAAAAGCGCAAATTCAACATTCTCAAAAACGTTGTAAACTGGTAACAGGTTATAAGTCTGAAAGATAAATCCGATGTGGTAGTTCCGGAGCCAGGCCGATTGTTTGGCTGTCAGTGCCGATACAGATTGCCCCATGACTTCGGCAGTCCCATCGGAGGGAATATCGAGCGATCCGATGATGTTAAGCAAAGTGGTCTTACCCGAGCCGCTTGGGCCAACCAATCCGGCAAATTCCCCTTTCCCAAAACTCAGGTTGATGTTTTTTAGGGCAATAAATTCACCGTTTCCGACAGTATACCTTTTATAAAGATTGGTAAGCTTTATAATCGCACTGTTTTCCATAACACATTAATTAATAATTATATACCAACATTATTTGAAAACCTTTTCCAGAATAAAGGGTTCCTGCACCACTTTGTTGTGGAAGATTGAAATATTTTGGATTGCTGTAAGCCATCAGGTAAAGGTAGTAATTTTTGAACTGATGTTTCCAGTTCACGAAATTGTAAAGGTTCTGGTTTTTCCAATCGTAATAAACGATTGAACTTAAATGATCGGATAAACCCAAAGGATAATTCACAGACATAGCTGACAGCACCGACGCATCCGCAAAATCAAATGCCTTGTCATTCATTGCCATGACCATTTGCTCATAAACGACGTTTAATCCATTTCCCATCCCAAATGTATAATCAATGCCGGTTGTCATGATCTCCTGATTTGTTAATTTTCCTGAAGGTTTGCCTTTGTTGATCCATGTGCCCTCGAACCACAACCCAACCCCGAGATCCCATTTCGCATCCAACCCGATCCAGTTTTCCGGTACTTGTGAAAGGGTGGTAACATTACCCTGGAGTTCGCTCGTATCTGCCTCCCGGAAATGATAAGAGATCGCAGCCTCACCTTTTTTCACCGGCATTTGAAACCGTCCCCCAAATTCAGGCATTTTCTGAATGGTTTCCCCGATTTCCCAGGTCCTGACCTTTTCATTTCCATACAAACACCATAGCCACAGATTGGCATTGTTCATAAAATAATACCTACCCAACATTCCCCACACACCGTCCGTAATTTGCAACGGGTCGCGGGGATCCAGTTGGTCGAACCACATGAGCGGCCGCAACATCACCGCCTGGCCAAAATTGATTTTCTGCAATCCGACCCTCAGTTCCAACTGACTTGTTGAATATCTGGCCCAAGCCCGGTAGGGTTTAATCTTTCCATCAGAATAAACAGAATCAAAAGGATGTGATCCAATTGATCCATAAATATTTGCAGAACCTTCAAAATCGATTGTCCTATTTTTCTTCAGTTTAGTTTGAAATTGAAAAACAGGAATAGCCCTGCCGCTTAGCCAAACCGGTAAGTCATTTGATGGATTGATGTTACCCCATATGGAAACCTGCCCTTTAAACATTAAAGTATCCTGGGCACAAACCGGTAAAGAATGAACCAAGACTACAAATAATAGATATAGGATTGACCTATATAGCATATTGATTGTTAATGCAATAGAATGTATTTTGTGGATCCGGTCCACTTTTGTGGTAATTTTATCCAAATATAGACATTCTGGATTTTATAAGCTATCTTTGTATTACGGAATAGTCAAAAATGGAACAGCAGAAAAAATATACCATCCCGGCCATGCTCCGGAACAGTTTTAGCAAGTTTGGCACGCACCAATCGCTTGTTTTTGTCGGTGAAGAGTGCCGTACTTATGGGCAACTGAAAGAAGAGGTCGATGTTGTAAGCCATCTTTTAATCAGCCTGGGAATTACAAAGGGCGATAAGGTGGCCATCCTGAGTTCCAATATGCCAAATTGGGGAGTTTCCTTTTTTGCCATTGCGACAATTGGTGCCGTGGCAGTGCCCATCCTTCCCGATTTTTCACCAAACGAAATCACAAATATCCTCGTCCATTCCGAATCGAAGGCCATCTTTGTCTCTGGAAACCTGTTGGCGAAAATCGGACAGCCCCCTTTTTTGTTTTTAAAGGAGATCTTTGACATCGAAAATTATAAAAGTATAATTAGTTCTTGGACTGATCAAAACATACAGATTGGGGAAAACCTTTCGGCCATTGAGGTTGAAGAAGATGACCTTGCCTCGATCATCTATACCTCCGGCACGACCGGTAAATCAAAAGGGGTCATGCTGACCCATAAGAATATCGTATGGGATGCCGAACATGGAGGTTTGATCCAGGTCGTCACTACGAATGACCGGTTTTTGTCAATCTTGCCGCTTTCGCATACTTACGAAAATACCCTTGGCCTTATTTTGCCAGTTATGTTTGGCGCTACTGTCCATTATCTGAAGAAAGTGCCGACCCCCGCAGTGCTGATTCCTGCCTTGCAAATCGTGAAACCAACGGTCATACTATCTGTACCGCTCATTATTGAGAAGATATATAAAAAACAAATTGAGCCAAGGTTTAATAATGGCTTGCTGATCAAAATTTTGTATAAAATTTTGCCGATCAGGATTTTACTGAACCGGATAGCCGGTAAAAAACTGATGAAGACCTTTGGGGGCAATTTGCATTTCTTTGGGATTGGTGGTGCCAAACTGGATGGAAAAGTGGAAAAGTTTCTGCGTGAAGCAAAATTCCCCTATTCAATCGGTTATGGACTTACCGAGACAGCTCCGCTCCTTGCTGGGGCAGGGCCCACAATTTCACGGTTGCAAACTATTGGGCCGCCAATGCCAGGAGTGGAATTGATTATCAATCAACCTGATCCAAAAACAGGACAAGGTGAAATCTGGGCAAAGGGTGAGAACCTGATGAAAGGTTATTTTAAAGAACCCGAACTGACAAAGGAAGTGATCACCCCGGATGGTTGGTTTAAAACCGGCGACTTGGGACTTTTCGATAAAAAAGGTTATCTGGCATTTAAAGGTCGTTTGAAGAATATGATCGTCAGCGCATCGGGAGAAAATATTTATCCCGAGGAGATCGAATCGGTGATCAACAATTTCAGGCTTGTGGTTGAATCATTGGTGATCGAACGAAAAGGCAAGTTGGTCGCATTGGTCCTGCTGAACAAGGAAGAACTTGAAGCAAAATTCCAGTCATTCCGCGACCAGGCTGAGGTTTATAACGAGAAGCTGGATGAAATTATGCAACAGTTTGTAGATGAGCTTCAACAATATGTCAACTCGCATGTCAGTAAATTTTCGCAGGTTCAGATGGTCATTGTTCAATCGGTACCTTTTGAACGGACCCCGACCCAAAAAATCAAGAGGTTTCTTTATTCCTAATTTTTGAATTTTTTTACTGCATATCCCTTTTAATCAAGACATTCTTGAAAACATGATAAAGGAAGTAAATTGCGTTTGAACGACTCCCCCTTTCGTAAAGGGGGGCAGGGGGGATTTGAACACAATCACTTAATATATAACGCATTATAAAAATCTGGATAAATATCAATAAATAGTGGACTTGAATGAAAGGGTTAAGCAGTTTTTTTACATAATTTACTAAAATTCATGCTTTAACAAATTACTCAATGCATTTATTTTATACCCCTGATCTGAAAGAAGATACTTACCGTTTAAGCGAGGAGGAATCCAAGCATTGTGTCAGGGTTCTGCGGTTGACCGAGGGTGACCCGGTCTTTTTGATTGACGGCAAGGGGCTATATTGTGAAGCAGTTATAGTTACCGCACATCCCAAAGCGTGTACTTTAAAAGTGATTGACCGGAAAATCAGTTATGGGAAACGCGATTTTCAATTGACTATGGCAGTTGCGCCTACCAAAAATATCGACCGTTTTGAATGGTTCCTCGAAAAATCGACAGAGATAGGGATCGACAAAGTTGTTCCATTGCTTTGCCGTTATTCTGAACGCAAGGAGATCAAACCCGAAAGGTTGGAGAAAGTGATGGTCTCTGCTATGAAGCAATCCATTAAGGCCTATTTGCCGGTTTTAACCCCGCTACAAACTTTTAGAGAAACCATTAAAAGTCAATTTTCGGGACAAAAGTTCATCGCCCATTGTTACGAAGGTGAAAAACAACTTTTTCGTGATGCGGTGGTCCGGGGGAAAGATGTTTTGATCCTGATCGGCCCGGAAGGGGACTTTTCAGCCGAAGAGGTGGAATTGGCTATCAATGAAGGTTTTGTGCCAATATCCTTGGGCAATTCCCGTTTACGGACCGAAACTGCCGCGTTGGTTGCATGCCACACGGTGAATTTGATTAATGAGTAAGCGGGTATAACATGGTTTTATTCAAGGTCCATATGTTTGAGCCCACTCTGAAAAGCCTTCTTCTGCCACATCTTGTCCCGACTTTCGGGAAAGACACAAAGACACGACTTGTCCCGACACTCGGGAAAGGCCACACAAAGGCTATGGTATTGATATTTAAATCTTTGTGAAACCTTAATAACTTAGGGTCTTCGTGGCATTTCCTTTTAATATCTTTTTGGAGCGGATCCATGTTTTGTTCATGTATTTTCAAACATTATTGTTTGGTTAAAATTGAATCCCATTAAGATGTCGCAACTACGTTGCTTTTAAAATTTATAATGCATTTATCTACAAAGATTTAGCAACTACGTTGCTTTTCAAATTTTGTAATGGATTTATCTACTAAGATTTAGCAACTACTTTGCTTCTAAAATTTGGTAATGCACTTAACTACAAAGATTTAGTAACCAAGTTGCTTGAAAGAATACTACGTAGTAGTAAAATCTTTGTAGAAAAATATTAGAAAGCAAAATGAAGCCACGTAGTGGCGACATAAATGTAAACATATCATATTAAATGGATTACAAGGGTAATTTTAATTTTAACCGGACACCAATGATTTTCAAAAAAAGACCTAACCTTTTTTGTCTTTTCAAACCATGTTTGCGTCTATCTCTGTTTGCACAGTTTCCCAATCAAGGTAATCTTCGCTTTCACTTTGTAATCTTTGGTCCAGTATGGCTTTGTGCCATTGAGGTATGTTTTCGTCATCGGGAATAGCTTCAATTTTTTTCACAAAAGATACACTGTTCAACAATTCCATGAACATGTGTTCTTTATCGTCTTGTATCGTTACCGAAAATACTTTCATTTAACCTTTAAATTACAATTGTTTATACCGCAAATATACAATAAAAAGCAGAATAAAATTTTGTTGTTGTTTTGCTAAATGTAACTTTGTTGCTTGTAAAACTACCGATATGGCAACTTATGAATTACGTCCCATCGCTACCGGCTACCAATTGTTAATTGATCAACAGTTGGCTTGTACCTTGGTTTCTATACCCAAAGGCTCCTTCCTGCGTGAAGACGGCAAAATAGTGACTGTAAATGCTTTTTACATGGCACGTTTCGCAGTAACCCAGGATTTGTACGAAACGGTTACAGGCAAAAATCCATCAAGCTTTCAAGGCAAGCAACATCCCGTAGAAAAAGTCACATGGTACGATGCGGTAAGGTTTTGCGGAATACTGAACAATGAATTGAAGGATTACAAACCCCTTATAGATTCTGAGTTGCTGAAACTGAATAATTTGGAGAACGAACAATTGGATAAATTCGTGCTTGACCCTTCCTCACCCGGTTTTCGTTTACCGACCGAAGCAGAGTGGGAGTATGCGGCAAAAGGCAATGGAGGAAATTTCGATCCGGCAGATAAGGTTTTCAAGTATTCCGGCAGCGACAACCTCGACCTTGTTGGTTGGTACAGCGGAAACAATGAATACGAAACCAAACCTGTTGGCCTAAAAATCCCGAACAATTTTGGTTTATACGATCTAAGCGGCAATGTTTGGGAGTGGTGCTGGGATTGGATGGAAAAGGATTATCGTTATGATAAAGATTCATTGAATAATCCAGTTGGTGCAAAATCGGGTGCGTACCGTGTGCGTCGCGGTGGCTCGTGGATCGACTACGCTATCCTCTGTCGTTCGGTTCGCCGTTACTACTTTACCCCCGACAATAGCGGCAGCTATCTAGGTTTCCGCCTGGTATTCGTCCCGTAGTTTGGTGGAGGCATCCGGTTATTCCTTTGAGCTATCGGAGGGCAAGTGAGCAAGCCGGAAAAAAAGTGAGGCAAAACCGAAGTGGAGCAAGGTTTTGACACGCTTTTTTTTAGGCTTGCGAGTTTATGGATCCGCCTCTAGCGGAAAAATTTTGGCGGATTTTTAAATAACCGATCACGAAGTGATCGAACGTGAAAGGTTGCTGAGCGAAGCCGAAGCATAGCCACAGATGGAATCTGGACAAAATGAAAATAAAGCGAAAAAGGGTCGTGATCACGAAGTGATCAAACGTAAATAGCCATGAATGAAATCCATGGAAAATGATGACAGTTAGACCGTTACTCCCGATCACGAAGTGATCGAAGGTGAATAGCCATAGATGAAATCTGGGGAAAAGACGATAATCCGCCCATTTTTTCCCGATCCCGAAGGGATCGAACATGAAAACCACAGATGGAATCCGTGGAAAATATTAAACAACCGGACCCCCTTATCCGGGTTCAAAAAACAATTTTATGAGCACTTACACCCAAATTTTGTATCAAATCGTCTTTGCGACAAAAGACCATCAATTAACCATGACCGGACCAGGTCAGGAACGGCTTTATCGTTTCATCACTGGCATATTACAAAATAAGAATTGTCACCTTTACCGGATCAATGGTGTTGAGGACCACCTGCATATCGTTACCCATTTGCACCCGACCGTGGCACTCGCCTCATTGGTGAAGGATATCAAGCTCGGTTCCTCCGAATTGATCAAAAGGGAGCTAATTTTTCCTAATTTTGGAGGTTGGCAGGATGGATATGGCGGGTTTACCTATTCCATTTCGGCAAAGGACAATTTGATCGAATATGTAAAAAATCAGAAAGAACACCATAAAAAGGTGAGTTTCAGGGAAGAGTATATATGTTTGTTGAAGGAACATGGGATAGAGTTTGACGAACGATATTTATTTTAAGGTTGATCGTTTTCCATGGGTTTCCATAGGTTTCGCCTATGGCTATTCATGTTCGACCACTTCGTGGTCGGGTGGGAATGGGGGATGGGTTTGCCGTTCCATGGGTTTCACCGATGGCTATTCACCTTTGACAACTTCGTGGTCGGGTGGGAATGGGGGATGGGTTTGCCGTTCCATGGGTTTCACCGATGGCTATTCACCTTTGACCACTTCGTGGTCGGGTGGGAATGGGGAATTGGATTTGCCGTTCCATGGGTTTCACCCCATGGCTATTCGGGTTCGACCACTTCGTGGTCGGGTGGGAATGGAGGATGGGTTTGATCGTTTTCCATGGGTTTCACCTATGGCTATTCATGTTCGACCACTTCGTGGTCGGGAATAAAATGGGTGGCAACGATTAGAATAAACTTATAATATATTGAATAACAGATAAATATAAAATTGATATGGAAACAGAAGCAAAACCTCTTTACGCAATAAGCTTAAAAGACTTGCAGCAGGATATTCTCTTTGGGACATCGCGAATCAGCAACAAACGCTTTGTTTTTGATGAAGGAACTATTGGATTTAAATGGGTGTATCTCAGTAATGATGCAATGGAGGAGGATAAAGATGCCGGTAAAGCAAAAGCTGCAGATTTAAGCTATCTGGATTTCAAAACATTACAGCCCGATTTATGCTATCTGAACGCGAACAACTGGGCCATAAAGAAAGCAACAATCCGCAATTGCCCCAAGCTGCAAACCCTTTTGTTGTTTGGCAACGGACTTGAAGATATCACCTTTGAAGGCAAATTCCCGGAACTCGAACTGATCGACCTGAGCAAAAATGCATTGACTAAAATTGATTTGTCACGTGCCAATTTTCCCAAATTAAGATATCTGTATTTGAATGAAAATAAGCTGGTTGACCTGTCTGGACTGACTGTTTTTTTTCTGCAGGAGGATTTTGATTTTAATATTGGGAATAATGAACCGCTTATTACTCCGCCAAAAGAAATTGTTGATCAGAGTAAAGAAAAAACATCCGAATGGTTTAGACAGGCAGCAAAATATTCTGTTGAAAAGGCTTATGAAGCCAAGATACTGATCGTTGGTGAACCATCGGCAGGTAAAACCACCTTATTGGAATTGTTGTTTGACAGGAATTTTAAAGTCCCCCAACCCGAGCAGCCATCGACACTCGGCATCGAGGTGAAACCAAACCGGTTATTTGCAAATCCTTTGAGTAATTTACCCGACATCAAAGCGCATATCTGGGATTTCGGCGGTCAAGATATTCAATATATGCTCCATCAATATTTTTTAACGGATGATTCTGTTTACATCTTAATGACCGATGGTAGAAGCGGGAAAACACGTTATGGCTATTGGTTTCATATTATCAATTTGCTGGGGAAAAAAAGCCCGGTACTCGTGATGCTCAACCGCAATAAAAAAAGTGATACTGTCGTACCTTTTGATGAAATTACTTACAAAGAGATTTTTCCGGAACTGAACATTGTCAATTGTGGAGAGATTGATTTTAGTAACCTAAATAAAACATGGGAAGCTTTTGAAGAAAAAATTGCGATTCACTTATCTTCGTTACCGGTTGTTGGTCAGACGATTATAAAGCCATGGAAAGGAATTCGTGAAAGAATTGATCAGCTGCGTAACCGGAAATATATACAACTAAGTGAATTCGAAATAATTTGCAATGAATGTGGCTTAACGGAAAGTGATGATATAGAATATCTTCTCGAATACTTCCACAAGATAGGCATTGCACTTAATTTTAATGACCCCAATCTTCAAAACACTGTTTTTTTGGATCCAAACTGGATCACAAACGCCATTTATGATGTTTTAAGCGATCTTTTGGTAATTGATAGAAATGGTGAGTTTGAACAAAATAAACTTTACCGGCATTGGCTTTCAAAAGAATGTACCGAAAAGCATACCCAACCTTATACGAGGGCCGAGTGTGGTTTCCTGCTTAACCTTATGTTGAAAGATAAATTTGATATCTGTTACCAACTGCCTCACAAGGCAGGTTTCTATGTTGTACCTATGAAACTGCCTGACAAAAGATCGGAGTATGATTTAGGAAATGACGAAAAGTTGCATTTCAGGTTTCAATACACCTTTATGCCGGAGGGATTAATGAGCAGATTGATTGTCAGGCTACATGAGAATATTTATGATGGCAAAGTCTGGCTAACCGGCGCAGTATTTGCCGGTAATGACTGTATAGCTGAGGTTTTGCAACAGGAAACAACAAAAGAGGGTTTAAAGTATATTGGAATCAAGGTAACCGGAAAAATTGCAGAGAAGCGTAGGGCTTTTTTGCATACCATTCGTACACAGGTCGAATACATCCACAAAAATACTTTCCCATATATCAATTATACTGAAATGGTTGTATGCAATTGTCCGGTTTGTGAAAAGAGCGACAATCCAAATTTTTATGAATTAGACGATATAAAATCGCACATTGAAGCGAAGGGAAAAACGATATTTTGTAAAATTGGAAAACAACGTGTCGTGATAGAAAAGCTTTTACACGAAGTTTACAACAACAACGGATTATCGGACAACAAAGAGAATTGTACCAAGCCGGACACAAAAAACAAGATTTTCATCTCGTATTCAAGCAAGGACAGGAAACTGCGTGAAATTTTCGAGGAAAACATAAAAAGCTATTTGGCAAGGGCGAAACACAAATACGACTCTGTATGGTCGGATGTGGAGATACCAGTAGGTAGTAACTGGAACAATGAGATACAATCCGCATTGAATCAATCGAATATTGGAATTTTATTGGTCAGTCCGAAGTTTCTTGGATCAGAATATGGTATGCTTGAATTTAAGCAAATGTTGGAACGCCGTAAATCGGAAGGTTATATTATTGTTCCGGTTTTGCTTCGGCAGTGTAATTTTCAGAATAACGAGGACCTGAAAGAAACACAAATTGTAAAAACCTACCAAAGCGAATATGGTGTTACCGACTTGATTGACAAAAATAAACTAATGCCTTTTGAGGATTTGGCAGACATTGAGAAACCAAACGACCGTTTATTGAACAAATATTTTTTGAAAATCGTGGAAGCCATTGATAAAGCTATCGCCGGGTAAAAGTTACAAGTATTTAAAATAGATTGATATGGCAACTTTTGAAATACGTCCCACTGCTACCGGCTACCAATTGTTAATTGATAAACAGTTGGCTTGTACCCTGGTTTCGATACCCAAAGGCTCCTTCCTGCGTGAAGACGGCAAAATAGTTTCGGTAAATGCTTTTTACATGGCACGTTTCGCCGTAACCCAGGATCTGTACAAAACGGTTACGGGCAAAAATCCATCAAGCTTTCAAGGCAAACAACACCCGGTAGAAAGTGTAAAGTGGTACGATGCGGTAAGGTTTTGCGGGATACTGAACAACGCATTAAAGGATTACGGACCGCTCCTAAATTCAGGAATATTGAAAATGAATAACCTGTCTGACAAAGAATTGGATAAATTCGTCCTTGACCCTTCCTCGCCCGGTTTTCGTTTGCCGACCGAGGCGGAGTGGGAGTATGCCGCCAAAGGCAACAAAGGAAATTTCGATCCTGCCGATAAGGTCTTCAAGTACTCCGGTAGTGAAAACCTCGACCTTGTTGGTTGGTACAAAGGAAACAACGATTATGAAACCAAGCCTGTTGGACTTAAACTCCCGAACAATTTTGGTTTGTACGATATGAGCGGCAATGTTTGGGAGTGGTGTTGGGATTGGTGGGGCAGTGATTATGATAAGAAACTTTTAAATAATCCGGTTGGTGCAAAATCGGGTGCGCGCCGTGTGCGTCGCGGTGGCTCGTGGATCGGCAACGCTATCTGCTGTCGCTCGGATTACCGGTACTACGATACTCCCGGCTATAGCCGCGACTCTCTGGGCTTCCGCCTGGTATTCGTCCCGTAGTTCACCCTGTGAAATAGTTCGATCATGAGTTACTTTTATATATATGTGTTATTTAGCGAAAAGGACAATCAGTTTTATACTGGTTATACATCTAATTTGCTTAACAGAATGAAAGAACATGAAGAAGGAAATGTAAAATCCACAAAAGACAGGAGACCTTTGAAATTAGTGTATTGGGAAGGATGCTTAAATCAGCAGGATGCAACCCACAGGGAGAAATATTTAAAAACGACTTATGGTAAGCGATATATAAAAAGCAGGTTGAGTGGGTATTTCACAGGGTAAATGGTTGCTTTTCCGGCCTATTCCTTTGAGCTACCGGAGGGCAAGTGAGCGAGCCGAAAAAAAGAGAGGCAAAACCGAAGTGGAGCGAGGTTTTGACATTTAATGGTTTGTCGTTTGTTACGATTTTCCTTCCATCCACGTCCGAAGGGCATTTTTCTGGTTTTTTGATCGAGGACGGTTTTGGGTGTTGTCATTCTTGCCTGGATTGCGCGGCCCTTTTTTCTTAGGGTCGGTGGTCCCATTTCTCAGGGTAGGCAGTTCATTCTTCCTGGGTAGGTACTCCCCTTTCCCCGGGTAGGCGGTTCCTTTTTGCCTGGTAGGTACTCCCTTTTCCCCGGGTAGGCGGTTCCTTTTTGCCGGGTAGCACGACCCATTTTCCCCGGGTAAGCGGTCCAGGAAGCCTTATACCTTTAAAGGGGTTTTGCTTGGGACCGCCAACCCGGGGTTATTATTGGGGTTCCCATACAGGGAAGTAAGCAAAGTAGGATTTTGAAACGATTCCAAAAATCGAAAGCAATATAATCCATGGTCCCGGAGTGATCGAACGTGAATAACCCAGGGAAATAGGAGCAACCCCAAAACCGTCTGCGCACTAAGGTATGGAAAAGATCGGATCTCCATTCAGACGGGGATGAAAAACCTTTGAAAGATTGTGTCGCAATCCAAAATATTGTCTTCCATTCAACCTTTACTTTGCGGCGCATTAATCATTCACTCTTCCAACTACTATCAGATTGCGCCGCTGGTAAATGGGTTAATTATTTGTTCTACAATACTATAATTCCTACGGAGTATAGATTGGTTCTAAGAGTATCTTTGGACTTCCGAGGCATGATCCACTTAGGAATCTTTTCAAAATCCTTCGACCTTCGCTTCCCTGTAGGGGAATCCCGTAAATAACCCCGGGTTAGCGGTCCAGAGCAAATACTCCTGTCAAAGATCGAAAGATCCCTGGACCGCTTACCCGGGGAAAAGGGACCGCGTCACCCTGGAGAAAAAAACGCGCAACCCAGGGCAAAATGGCAGCACGAAAACCGTCCGCGCTCGAAGGTTCGGATAAGAAGCAATACCCTATCGGACGGGGATGACAATAATTATAAAGGTCTGTGATCCAATCCTCAAAAGGATCAAACGTGAAAATCGTGCGATGGAATCACCGGAAATAGAGAAGTGCAAATTTATATAATAGTGCGATATAGTCGGAGTTCTGGGATATGGGAAAGGGCAGCAACAAGAGCACGCCCCAACTGTATTTTCAAATTTCCAAATTGTCGCATTTTCAAATTCTTCTGTTTTTTCACAAATGCCTGATCTTTAACAATAAATCGTTCTCAAAATGCTTGTCGCAATCTTTTGGAAGTCCGGAATTGGCAAATAACTCTTCAAGGGTCAAAAGATCAAGTTCGGCTTATTCAACAATTAATTAATCATTTTTGTAACCTATTTTTAAAATGTAATTTTAGCCTTTTAATTTACGATATGAAAAAACTCGCTTTATTATTTAATTTGCTGTTATTAAGTGCATTAACTGTCTTTTCGCAACCTTTGTCATCGGTTGCCATCGATAAATTGGTCGAACGGACAATGAAAACGTTCCAGGTACCCGGAATTGCAGTGGCCATTGTCAAGGATGGCAAAGTTGTCCATTCAAAGGGATACGGTGTAAGTTCAATCAGCACAGGTGCTAAAGTGGACGAAAATACCTTGTTCGGGATCGCTTCCAACAGCAAGGCATTTTGTACCGCAACCCTGGGTATTTTGGTGGATGAAAAGAAACTGGCATGGAACGATAAGGTGATCAATTACATACCGGAGTTCAGGATGTACAATCCTTATGTTACCGAAGATTTTACGATCAAAGACCTCATTACCCACCGGAGCGGATTGGGATTGGGTGCCGGCGACCTGATGGTCTGGCCCGATTCGTCAGACTTTACAATCAAGGATATTATCCACAACCTGAGGTATTTAAAGCAGTCCTCACCTTTCAGGACAAAATACGATTACGACAATATGCTGTATATGGTTGCTGGTGAGATTGTTACTCGTGTTTCAGGAGAACCATGGGAACAGTTTGTTGAGGAGAGGATCATGTCCCCGCTTGCCATGGACCGTTCGGCGGCTTCGTTTGCCAGGCTTAAAAACAAAACCAACGTGATCGACGGACATACGGTAATCGACAAAAAAGTTCAGGTCGTGCCACGGCATGATGTGAAAACAGGTCAGTGTTCGGCAGCCGGGATCTATTCTAGCATCAGCGATATGAGCAAATGGATGATCTGTCAGCTTGATAACGGTAAATATGGCCATGATCCTGTCAAACAGTTGTTTAGTACTGTTGTCCAGAAAGAGATATGGAGCCCTCAAACCATCATCCCTACAAGGGCAGACAAATACAACAGCCATTTTAGTGCCTACGGGTTGGGTTGGTTCCTCACCGACATCAAAGGGACTAAACAGGTGTCGCATACGGGTGGAATGGAAGGGATGGTCACCCAGGTGACCTTGTTGCCGGAATTGAAACTTGGAATTGTGGTACTGACCAACCAGGAATCGGGTGCAGCATTTAATTCGATCAGCAACACGATTAAGGACAGCTACCTTGGATTGGCTCCCGAAGATTGGGTGCTGCATTACGATACGATCGTCTCCAAATCGGACAATGAGGATGCTATTCTAATACAAAAAGTTGAGGATGAGATCAATGCAGTGATCAATGCAAACAAGCAACCCATCATTATGGGAAATTTCACGGGAATCTATCAGGACGATTGGCTGGGTGAAGTCAGGATATCGGAAATCGGTGGAAAACTTTGGTTCCAATCGGTCCGCTCCCCACAGTTGAGGGGCGAGATGAAGTCCTACAAAGGAAATACGTTTGCTGTAAAATGGATCAACCGGAGCATGAAAGCCGATGCGTTTGTCATTTTCAACCTCGGTGCCGAAGGTCAGGCTACAGGTTTTAAGATGAAACCGATCTCACCAGAAACCGATTTCAGTTACGATTTTCAGGATTTGAATTTTGTAAGGAAATAGCAGCTTCAATATTCCATTATTGATATGTTTCTTATATTATTGATAATCAATGTTTGGAATGCTCCCCTTTAGGGGCTGGGGGTGCTTCAAAATTAGAATTATATTTGCTTTTACTTACATCTATTATGGAGGTTGTTTTTTTCAAATCACCGGAAGAATTCCGCAATTGGCTGGAAGTCAATTCAGAAACGATGACTGAGATTTGGGTTGGATATTATAAGATATCAACCGGAAAACCTTCGGTTACCTATTCAAATGCCCTTGACGAAGCACTTTGTTATGGTTGGATTGATGGACTCCGGAAATCAGTCGATGAATCCAGTTATTGTATCCGATTTACTCCCCGAAAACCCAAAAGTATATGGAGTGCGGTGAACATCAAGAAAGTGGAGGAATTGATCAAAAATGGGAAAATGATGCCACAAGGTTTGGCAGCTTTTGAGAAACGGAGCGAAGCGCGTTCAGGGATTTATAGTTACGAAAATCAACCCGAAAAGCTGGATCCAATGCTGGAGGCCCGTTTTAATGAGCATCAGAAAGCATGGGATTTTTTTATGGTCCAGCCACCTTCCTATAAGAAATCGTGTATCTTTTTTGTAATGAGTGGCATACAGGAAGCCACACAGATATCGCGATTGGAAAAATTGATTGAAGCATGTGAAGCAGGTAAACGGGTGTATTAGAAATGGATGGTCCTGATTTAATGATTTATGGCATTGTATTTCAATATTTTATGTCATCCCTAAAGGGATTTAATTAATTGTGGGTTATCCTTTTCTACCTATATTGGGTCCCTAACGGGACAATTTCTTTAATGCGTTGGATATTAATATGTTAATGTTTTATTTCCGGATTACAGCATTGTGCTGTTAGGCATGAAATGTAGGTAGAAAAATAGCGAGGGTTGTATGTGTCCCGTTAGGGACAAAATTACAATTCTACCAATATTGGATCCCAAACAAGAAATATTCAATAATACATTGTTTATTAACGCATTAGCATTTTGATTTTATTTAGAGGTCAATGGTAATGTACCGTTAGGTACTAAATATAGGTAGAAAATAAAACGGTGTTGGTGTGTGTCCCGTTAGGGACAAAATTATGAAATCTACAAATTATGATTTTAAACAACATAATGACATTATGGACAATTTCCAAATATTTGCAAAACCTATAGGGGCGCAATGCAACCTCGCTTGCGGGTATTGCTATTACCTTGAAAAACAGGGTCTTTATCCCGACAAAAAAACCTTCCACATGTCGGATGGGTTATTGGAAGAATATATCATTCAACACATTCGTGCATCTGCCGGGCCTGATATCTTTTTTTCGTGGCATGGCGGCGAACCGACATTGGCCGGATTAAAGTTTTTTCAACAGGTTGTTGCACTTCAAAAGAAACACCTTCCCAAAAATTTCAGGTTGCTCAACGGCATTCAAACCAACGGGACATTGCTCGATGACGATTGGTGCCAATTCCTGAAAAAGGAGAATTTCATTGTTGGGATTAGCCTCGACGGACCTGAGGAATTGTATTCGGTACACCGTTTTCGAAAAGACGGGAGATCCAGTTTTGCGGAGGTCATCCGTGGCTTTCAATTGTTGAAAAAATATGAGATCCCATGCGAAATACTATGTGTGGTCAATTCTACCAACGTCAGGTATCCCCTTGAAACCTATCGTTTTTTCAAATCATTGAATGTCAATTTTTTGACCTTTATTCCGCTTGTCGAAAAACCGGATCCAATCAATGGGAAGATTTCCGAACGTACTGTGCCTTCAAAAGCTTTTGGCGAATTCCTATGCACCATCTTCGATGAATGGGTCTCCTCCGACATCGGGAACATAAAAATACAAATCGTTGAAGAGGCACTTCGGACAGCTTTCAATCTGGAACATTCCCTTTGCATCTTTAAAAGCACATGTGGCGGCGTCCCTGTTGTGGAATACAATGGCGATTTTTACTCCTGCGACCATTATGTCGATCAGGAACACCTTGTTGGAAATATTGCCCAAACTACTCTGGTTCAATTGCTTGAAAGTGAGCAACAGAGTGAATTCGGCAATGCCAAACATGATTCCCTTCTTGACTATTGCCTTAGATGTGAAGTGCTTACAATGTGCAATGGAGCCTGTCCAAAAGACCGTTTCCTGTCCACACCGGATGGTGAACCTGGTTTAAATTATTTGTGCGAAGGGTACAGACTGTTTTTCAACCATTGCAAACCATTTGTGGAACAAGTTGCGGAGGCTTGGAAGGCGAGTAAGACAAACATTTAGCATCGAAAAAATTTATATCCCAATTTGGGAAATAAATCTCTTTTTTCATATCTTTGCAAGATGAGAGTTATTGCTTTTAGAACATTAAGGGAGTTTTTTGAGCAACCTGAATATGCCGATTCAGAAATCTCTTTACGAGCCTGGTATCACGATGTTAAGACTGCGGAATGGAAGAATTCAAATGAGCTAAAACGTCGATATAAAAGTGCTAGTTTAGTGGGAGATGGGAGGGTTGTATTTAATATTCGGGGTAATGAATATCGGTTGATCGTTGTGATTGACTATGAATACCAGATGATTTTTATACGTTTTATTGGCACTCATAAACAATATGACAATATTAATGCTAAAACAATTTAAGGTTATGGATATCAAACCAATAAAAACAGAACAGGATTACCGGGATGCAATCAGCAGGATCGAGATTTTATGGGGATCCAAAAAAGACACACCAGAGGGTGACGAATTGGATTTGCTTGTGACTTTAGTTGAATCCTATGAAATGAAATACTATCCTATAGCACCACCGGATCCGATTGATGCTATTCTTTTTAGGATGGAACAAATGGGCATGACAAAAGCTGATATGGTAAAATACCTCGGAAGTCAAAGTCGGGTTAGTGAAATTTTGAATAAAAAGAGAAGTTTGACATTGAAAATGGTAAAGTCATTGTATAAAGGTTTGAAAATCCCTGCCGAAATATTATTGGCTTAGGCAAATATTTCAACCTATACAAAAAAGGCTTATAATTATGTAAATACATGATTATAAGCCTTTTGTAATATTGAAAAAATGAAGGATTTAAAAAGAATTATCAGATAAAAATCAACATTTTGGCTGATAATTCTATTTCAACTTTTCCTTAAAAAACGCAATTGTCCTTTTCCATGCCAGTTCGGCGGCTTCCTTGTTGTAACGTTCCGGATTTGAATCGTTGTTGAAGGCATGTTGGGCCCCTTCGTACATAAACAGCTGATATTCTTTGTTTGAGGCTTTTAATGCTGCTTCAAAATCGGGGATTCCCTTGTTGATCCGCTCGTCGTTGCCGGCGTAATGCAAAAGGAGGGGAGCTTTTATTTTGGCAACCTCTTCGGCTTTAGGCTGACTTCCATAATAAGGAACCGCGGCATCAAGGTCAGGGGCATTGACGGCAACAAAATTGGTCATCGCACCACCCCAGCAAAAACCGGTACATCCTACTTTACCCGTAGTTTGAGGATTGGTCTTCAGATAGGCAACGGCAGCGGTAAAGTCTTTTTTTGTCGTTTCATAATCCAGCTTTTGAAACATGGGGATTGCTTCCTCTTGTTTTTCGGGTGTGCCACCCAAAGGTGATAAGGCATCGGGAGCAAGCGCAACGAAGCCTTCAAGCGCAATCCTTCTTGCCACATCCTTGATATGAGGCTGTAAACCACGGTTTTCGTGAATCACGATCACAGCAGGGTGTTTCTTTTTCCCTTTTGGTCTGGCAAGGTAGGCGATCATGGAACCACTTGCCCCGGCATAATGGACCGTCTCGGTCACCAATGCAGGATCATCGGATTTGGTGATTTCACCAAATAAATTGGAGGGATGCGCTGCAAAGAGCACAGATACACCTGCAATTGCAGCGGTTTGCTTTAAAAACTCACGGCGACGGGTTTTGTTGCCATTTTCATTTTTCGGTTTTTGACGATTTTCTTCCATTTTGCCTATTTTATAAGTTCATTTTTTGATGGATTTCCATCCAAAACAGATGGATTAAAACAACTACCAAAACTACAAATAAAAACGCACATAATTCAGGAAAAAGTTAAATTTGCAATATTCAACTCATGATAAAATGAAAGGAAAGTCAATTTATAAATATTGGGTCTTTATCCTTATCCTGTTAATTGTTAGCCGACAAAGTTGCATCGCCCAACAGTATATTTTTTCACATTTTTCTGTGAACAACGGATTGTCGCAAAGTGTGATCAAATGTATTTTTCAGGACAGCAAAGGATACATCTGGTTTGGCACGCAACAGGGCCTCAATAAATTCAATGGTTATTCATTCGACAATTATTTGAACAATCCTTCCGACACCAATTCAATTTCAGATAATTGGATTTACGCAATTACCGAAGACCATGATGGAAACATCTGGATCGGTACGCGCAATGGATTGAACAAGTTTGACCCTAAAACCGGGCATTTTAAACAATATCTTTTTAATTCGCTTGAAACCAACAGTATATCAAGTAATTACATTTATGGTCTTACTGTTGGCACAAACGGAAACCTTCTGATCAATACTGCCCAAGCCTTTAATATCTTCAATCCCAAAACGCTGGAGGTCAAAAAATATGCCTACCCAACCTTGAACAGCAGTGAAATCAGTGATGAAGGAAGGCCGATCCTTCAAACAATGGATAAAAATACCTGGATCGCAACAGACAACGGGCTTTTGTTTTTTGATCCCAGTAAAAAGGATTATTCGGGGTTTGCAGCCCTGACCAAGATAAATTCGTTGACTAACAACAACATTACGGCTTTAATGGAAGATTCCCACGGCAACTTGTGGGTCGGGTCGCAATCAGGTTTGAACCGGATCAACTTAGGAAATCTGGCCGTTTCAAGATATGATTTGGAACAGAAGCAAACCGATGGTGCAAATTCGAATTTCATCCGTGCGATCAGGGAGGATAACAATGGGAGAATCTGGATCGGGACCAACGGGAACGGATTGTTTCGGCTTACTTTGGGTACTGATTTAAAAATTTCGGAACAAATTAATTTCACTTCCACAGATCAGATAAACAGCAACCTGAGCCACAACATTGTTTTGTCGCTTGCGATTGACCAATCCAATTTGCTGTGGATCGGCACTTTAAATGGGATCGACAAAATTGACCTAAAGAAAAGCAAGTTCAATTTGTACCACAAGTCCAAAGACTTTAATTCCACGGATTTAATGGACAACGTGATTGCATCGCTCTACAAGGACAAACAAAACAACCTGTGGATCGGCAATTGGGGCAGTGGATTGAATATACTGGACCGCATTACCGGAAAGGTTGAACATTATAATTCCCAATCAAAAGGCAATTCATTTATTACCAATAACTTTGTCCATGAAATCTATGAGGATGGCAAGGGCCGCATCTGGTTGGGGACACGCGACAGAATCAATTTGTTTGACAAAGTAAACAATCGCTTTCTGACAATTCCCCAATATTTCAAGACCGATAAATTGCCCGACTTTAAGAACATCAGGGTCAATGATATCCTCGAAGACAGTTCCGGATTGTTCTGGATATCGACGCAAAATGGTTTGTATCAATTGGATATAGAAAACCAAAAATATGAAATTTTTCTTCAGGGAAGTGGAAAAAATAATGTAAGCAGCAATCTGGTTTATCGCACCATTGAGGATTCTTCCCATAACATTTGGATCGCCACAACACAGGGATTGGATAAATACGTCAGGAAGGAAGGCAGCATGGTCCATTTCCAGCGTAATCCAAATTCATCCAATTCATTGTGCAGCAATTTTATCGTTTCACTTTGCGAAGATTTTGAACACAATATCTGGATCGGGACAACGAGCGGGCTAAACAAATTTGTGGTAAGTGATTCATTGTTTGTCTATTATTCAAAAAATAGCGGTTTACCAAGCAATGTAATTTATGAAATCCAGGAGGACAAAAACAAAAATTTGTGGCTGGCAACTGTCGAAGGATTGTGCTTCTATGATCGGAAGTTGAACCAGTTCCGGCGATTTGCGATTGAGGATGGATTGCAAGGGTTGGAATTCAATACGGCATCATATAAAGCCCAGGACGGGGAGCTGTTTTTTGGCGGAATGCACGGAATTAACTTTTTTTATCCCGATTCTGTCAAGGACAACCAGACTATTCCGCCAGTTGTGATCACAAACATCGAAAAGCTCAACTCCCTTGGCAAACATATTGTCCCGCCAGACGATTTTGAGGATCTCCACCTCTCTTATCAGGATTATACGTTTACGATTGAATTTTCGGCACTTGATTTTACCAATCCGTTGAAAAACAGGTATGCCTATAAAATGGAAGGAATTGCCGATGAATGGATCGATTTGGGCAACCGGCGGAACATCTCGTTTTCAAATTTGCCTGCCGGTGACTATGTGTTCCAAGTTAAAGGAGCGAACAATGACGGCATTTGGAATGAGAAAGCTACAAGTTTGAATATCAAGATCATACCTCCAATATGGAAAAGTAAATATGCCATGGTTTTCTATCTTTTCATGGTTGTTATCCTGATTTTTATTTACATCCGGATCCGTGAAAGAAAATTGTTGCAGGAACAAAAAATCCTGGAAGAAAAGGTTGCTTCAAGGACCAAAGAGATTGCGCTTCAAAAAGAAAAAATTGAGAAAGCCTATATCAACATCAAACAACTTTCGGAAATTGGTCAGAAAATCACCGAAAACCTGACAGTTGAAACGATCATCAATACTGTTTATCAGAATCTGAATACCCTGATGGATGCCAGCGTGCTGGCCATTGGCATTTTCAACGATGAAGACAAGAGGCTCGATTTTTACGGGGCCATTGAAAAAGGGGAACAGTTGGACTTCCATTTTGATTTGCTTTCGGAAACCCACCGGCCATCTATCCAGTGCTTTATTAATAAAAGTGAAATTGTATATCGCAATAAATCAGATTATTCACAAGACGCTCCCATGCTGGCAAAAGTTGGCGAGATACCGGAATCGTTGGTTTATTTGCCTTTGATAAAAGGGGAAAAAGCAACAGGTGTCGTGACTGTTCAAAGTTTCAGCGAAAATGCTTACAATGATTACCACATCAGTATCCTTCGGAATATTGCCATTTATCTTTCCATTGCCATTGAGAATGCCGATACTTTCCGTTTGGTGAAGCACCAAAATGATGAACTCAAAGATCTGAATGCTACAAAAGACAAACTATTTTCGATCATCGCCCACGACCTTAAAAACCCGTTTACCGTAATCCTCTCGTTGTCAGAAACTTTGTGTGAATCGTTCAGGGGTTTTGATGAAGAGGACATGGAAGAGTGTCTGAAGAAACTTCACAATTCGGCGCAAAAAATCTATGAATTACTTTCTAACCTGTTGGCCTGGTCGCGTACCCAAACCGGAAATATTCAACTTAAACCGGAAAAGTTAAATGTCCATCAGATCGTTAAGGAGATAGCAGAACTTCTCAAAAATCAATACGGATTGAAAAAAATCACCCTGAATTTGGAGATCGACAATGACCTTGCAGTCTGGGCTGATGTCAACATGCTCAATACTGTGATCAGGAACCTGATTTCCAATGCGATAAAATATACCCACAACGCAGGTGCCATCCATATTGTGGCAAATGGGAGCGATGATGTTGTCGAGTTTGTTGTGCGCGATACGGGGGTAGGGATAGATCAGGAAATTGTTGACAAGCTGTTCAAAATCCAACACAAAGTGAGCAGTCCGGGAACCAACAATGAACGCGGAACGGGCCTTGGATTGATCCTATGCAAAGAATTTATCGAAAGGCACGGCGGACGGATCTGGTTGACTTCGGAAGTTGGGAAAGGATCGGCTTTTTATTTTACATTACCTTATGGGGATAGATAGAAACAAATAGTAATAAGTTGAAATAAATTGAGAAACGATTTAAAATTTCCCTTAGGGAAAATAGATCGGTAGAAAAGTTAAAATTCATTTTTTGTTTTGTCCCGTACGGGACAAAAGAGGATTATTGGGCATTTATTCTACCGACATTCTGTTCCTATCGGAACCACTAAATGAATTTAAACAGTTTCTGAAATATTGAATTATAGAAATATTTTGAATTAGCATGTGATTGATAATTATACAGATAACTTATGAAAAATGTTTTGTTGTGCCTTTTGCTTTTTGTCCCTTTTTTGAAGGCCATGTCCCAGGTTCCTGCTGAAATTCAGGATCCCCAGATCTTTGAAATCAACAGATTGCCAGCCAGGACCTCGATTTGGCCTTCTCCGAATTTGGAGGAAGCCAAAAAAACTGACTACGATCATTCTGTTTGGGTGAAATCGCTGAACGGAACCTGGCAGTTCCAATGGTCGCCCGACCCGCAATCGCGCCCTGTCGATTTTTACAAACCTGAATTTTCAAGAAAGGGCTTTCAAGCGATCCAAGTTCCGTCAACCATTGAACGACAGGGATATGGAGTTGCTTTATACACAAATATTGTGTATCCGTTTAAGGCAAATCCTCCATTTGTAATGGATGAACCCAAGAAAACCTTTACGACTTATGCCCAACGGGATCCTGTCGGTTCCTATTGCAGGACTTTTTCTGTTCCTGATAACTGGAAAGACAAACGTGTGATCCTTCATCTTGCGGGTGCCAGTTCCGGGACTTTTGTTTGGGTAAACGGGAAAAAAGTGGGCTATTCCCAGGATTCAAGGCTTCCTGCCGAATTTGACCTTAGTGAATACCTGATCAAAGGGGAGAATTTTCTGGCCATTGAGACTTATAAATATTGTGATGGATCTTATCTGGAGGATCAGGATTTCTGGCGGTTCAGTGGGTTATACCGCGATGTTTTCATCAGGGCAGTACCCAAAGTTTCAATGTGGGATGTCTATGCCCAACCAACTGTGGACCTGAAAGCAAAAAGTGGGACCATTGCCTTGCACTACACTCCGGCCAATTTTTCCGGCAAAACTGAGAGTAATTTCACAATGGCGGTATCGGTTAACAATGATTCAGGGCAACAAATTGTAAAACAGGACTTTAAAATAGATCCGATTTCTGATGGATTTGGCAAAGAGGTAACACTTCCCCAAATAAAACTTGACAAAGTTGATCTGTGGTTTGGCGAGAAACCGGTCCAATATTTTGTAAATGTCGAATTGAAGCAGAATGGGAAAACCATCGAAGCTTACAGGTTGCCTGTTGCTTTCAGGAAGATCGAAGTTGCAGGAAATACAATCCTGTTAAATGGCCTGAAACTGAAGGTGCGTGGCGTGAACCGGCACGAATTTTCACCCGATCAGGGCTGGACAATTTCGAAAGAGGAGATGGTCCGCGATCTTGAATTGATGAAACAAGCCAACATCAATTTTGTGAGGACTGCCCATTATCCGAACGATCCGCGATGGTATTCTTTATGCGACCAGTATGGGATGATGGTAATGGATGAAGCCAATGTCGAATCGCACGGAATGTCGTATCACCGCCGAATCCTGCCCGGTGACAAACCTGAATGGGAACAGGCTTGCATCGCCCGGATGAAAAATATGGTTGTCCGCGACAGGCAGTTTCCATGTGTGATCATGTGGTCATTAGGCAACGAATCCGGGTATGGAACGACATTTTTGAAAATGCGGGAGGCCACCTTGCAAAACGATCCGGAAAAAAGGTTGATCCAATATGCCGACATGAACCTTGCCGCCGATATGGACAGTCAGACCTACCCGACAGCCGAGTGGATGAAGCTCCATTTACAGGGCAAAGCTGCTCGGAAGGGGGAACATGGGGAATCGTCAAATGAGGAGCAGCACGGCAAATATCCATCGGGTAAGCCGTTCATGCTCAACGAATATGCCCATTCAATGGGAAACAGCCTCGGCGATTTTAAAGAATATTGGCAACTTATTTATGCCAACGACCTATTTGCCGGTGGGTTCACATGGGATTGGGTTGATCAGGCACTCTGGAAAAACCCGGAGAAGAAGTCTGGCGGTTTCCTGTATGGTGGCGATTTTGGCGACTTCCCGACCGACACAAATTTCTGTGTCAACGGGATCATGGGGGCTGACCGGATTGCCCATCCACATTATTACGAACTGAAAAAAGTCTATCAGCCATTTACTTTTGAATTGGTCTCTTCCAACCCATTGACCATCACCATTTTTAACCGTAACCTTGCTACCAATTCAAATGAGTATTTATTAGGTTATGAGGTAATTGAAGACGGGATCAAAACTTTGTCAGGAGTACTTCCTGCTGTGGATATCAAACCTTTGGACAAATTGTTGTTTAAGCTACCGGATGGGATCAGGTTCGATCCAAAAAAGGAGTGCTTTATCACGTTCAAATTCATGCTTAAAAACGATTGTCTTTGGGCCAAAAAAGGGGACATTCTCGCCTGGGAACAGTTTGAGTTGTCGGGTAGGGGAGGAGTTGCCCCGGAAATTTCTTCCAAAGGATATCCAAAGCTGGTTAAGGGTGAAACTTCTGATTCGTATAAGATATCAGGTGACAGGTTCTCAATTTCAATTGATAAACCTACCGGGATGATCAGTGATTATACATTTAACAATCAATCGCTTATTCAGGACAAAGTCCGTTTTAATTTTTGGAGGGCCCTCACCGACAACGACAGGGGCTGGAAAGTAAACCAAAAAATGAAAGAGTGGAAACTGGAAGGTGGAAATTACAAATTAACTGGTCTTGAAATAAGTCCAAAGGAATACAACCAGTTTGAGGCAATAGCCAGATATTCTTTCCTGACTACCGGATCAACTGCCGAAATCCACTATGTTATCTATCCTGACGGTCAGGTCCGGGTCAGTTTTACGATGGAAATTCCTGAAAAGGCTACCAATGTCCCGCGTATCGGATTACAATTTGAGATTGACAAAAAATTGCAAAACATCAAATGGTATGGCCGTGGCCCTTATGAAAACTATTCCGACCGGAAAACCGGTTCTGTATTTGGCATTTACGCTTCAGATTTAAGTTCCTGGATTACTGACTATGTTAAACCGCAGGAAAATGCGAACAGGTGCGACATCCGCTGGATCAAATTCAGTGACCCTGATAAAAGTGTGCTTCATTTCAGGACTTCTGGCGCAAATGCTTTTTCAGTGAGTGCATCGCCATACACACAGGAAATGTTGGGTCAATCGCGCCATGGTTTTGAACTGAAAGACCATGACCGGATCACGGTGAATATCGATTGTGCCCAGATGGGTGTCGGAGGCGACAATTCCTGGGGCCTTCCGGTACTTGACCAATATCAATTGAAGCCGGGCAAATATCAATACAGCTTTATCATTTATGGAAGATAGGGTCAGGCTTTTCTGAGAAAGAAGGTCATTCACGGAAGTGGGTTTTGGGTATATTCCGAAAAGATTAAAACAAGAAATGCCACTAAGGCTCTAAGACACTAAGTTTTCACAAAGATTTAAATATCTGTATTATAACCTTTGTGAATCCTTTGAGTCTTTGTGTCTTCGTGGCAAAAAAGACTTTTTCGGAGTGGACTCAAGTATATTCTAAAAATTAGCAATCTCCACCAAACACTGTTTTTACAATAAACCACCTTGGAAATTCAATTGAATTTAAAAATAATTATTCTAAAATTTCAAGCTTTGGTAAAATCCAAAATTGTATTTTTGCGGTTCGGGAAAAAATATCAGCTGTACTTTCAGTTCAAACCTCTACTATGATAAGACATACTTTTTTTACGTTGCTTTTCGTTTTGATCGGTGTTTTCGTAAGTGCCCAGACTCCTGAAAAGCTGGACACCATTCCTCCTACAGGAAATGACCTTGTCAATCAGGGTGTTGAATTGTATGATAAAGGAAAGGCGGAAGAAGCGATCAAAAAATACAAACTCGTCAGCCCTTATGATCCAGCTTATGTCCTGGCTTGTTACGAAACCGCACTTGCCTACGATGACCTGAGCAACTATGATGCGGCATTGCAAAAATGTGAAGAATCTCTGGCCCTTGATAGTACCGATGTCCACGCCTTGGTCATGAAAGGGAGCATTTTGGATGAACTGAACCGGACAAAAGAGGCAATCAAATGGCTTGAAGGTGTCGAAAAAAAATATCCCTTCAATCAGAACCTCCTTTATAACCTTGGGCTTTGCTACCTGAATAACAAGGAGATACAAAAAGCTGAAAATATTCTGATCAAAGGGCTGCATTACAATCCTTATCATGGTTCATCGCATATGGCACTGGCACGGATCAATATGATGATGGGACGCAAAGCGCAAGCCTATCTGGCCTACAATATGGGGATCATGATGAACCCAAGGCTTGATTATGTGAAACGGTTCGAAGAGGCAATCAGTGGGAAAATGGACTCCATTTCGAAAAGTTATCTGCATCCCTATCCTCAAGGTTACGACCACGCCAAGTGGGACGACCTTACCGGTTTGCTCAATGCCGAAGTGGCTTTCAGGGAAGATTTTCCATATGACTATAAGCTGAATTTTCTGAGTTGCCGCCAGACTTTCCTTCTTTTCCAAAAAATGAAGTTTGACGAAAAGGACACAACGTTCTACAATCAGTCGTATGTACGGCTTTTTCGTAAGGTATGCGATAACAATGACTTAGAGACCTATCTTTATTATTCATTGAAAAATACAGACAACCAGGCGGTTAATGAATGGCAAGAGAAGAACAAATCAAAAAACGATTCCTTTGTCGATCAGATCAGGACCTTGATCGACTTGTGGAAAGAATACGGCTTCTCGACTGCAAATGAGGCAAAACATCAAAAAGTTGTCCATTCAACTGAAAAAGGGACCCTTGAAAGCGTCGGGATTTTAACGGATGCGACCCAACTTTCAAAAGAGGGGCCATGGTGTTTCATCAGCAATTCAGGTGCTATCAATCAAAAGGGCAATTACAAGAACAACAAGCGGGAAGGCGAATTTAAGCTTTTCTGGTGGGATGGGAATCTGAAGCAGCACCTAAACTATAAAAACGATTTGTTGGATGGGCAAAATTATACCTTTCACCCAAATGGTGCCAAATCGGGTATTTATCCCCGGACCAATGGGATCACAGATGGGGCGGAAGAAGAATATGATTCTGCCAACAACCTCATATCCAGAACCCAATACACGAATGGGAAAGCGGTAGGAAAATCATTGTTCACCAATTATGACACGGGTTTTAGCCGTGAAGTATCGTGGATCAACGATAAACTTGAGGGTAAGATGGTTGAAAAATGGCTGAATGGGAACCTAAAAACCGAGGCTGCGTATGTCGATAGTTTGCTTCAGGGTCCTTATAAGAAATGGTATGGTAACGGTCAACCCGAATGGGAAGGATCCTATGACAAGGGTGTACAAACCGGTAAATGGTTTTCCTGGTATCCCTCTGGTGTAAAAAGTGCAGAAGGTACATTTGATGCAACAGGCAATCCAACAGGTATTTATATCGAATTCGATCACAATGGCAAACTATCCTCACGGATAGAAGGGTACAAGAATGGGAAACCTGATGGTGTTCAATCCTTCTATTTTCCTGACGGAAAAGTTCAGGCCAGGTTGATACTAAAGGAAGATGTATTCAAGCATGTTGAATGGTTTAATTTGTTGGGCGAAAGGGTTTATGAAGCAGATGAAAAAGAAGGGGAGCTTCTTTACAAACTTTTCTTTCCTGAAGGTTCCCCTAAAATTGAAGGGAAATTCCTCAATGGCCAGAGGGAAGGGATTTGGAAAAATTTCAATGTTTTGGGAAAGGTCATCAGTGCCGAACAATACCATTCAGGAATGCAGTCGGGTCCGCAAAAGTATTTCCATCCAAATGGGACGCTTTCACTTGTTTATGCCTGCGACAGCGGTAAAATCATTGGGAAAGCGATCAGGTATGGAATGAAGGGCCACATAACCATGACTGGCCATTACGATGGGGAAGGGTCAACAGGCAAATGGACAACCTATTACAGCAACGATTCGATAGAAAGTGTAGCTTTTTACGCAAAAGGAAAACCTGTAGGGAAAAAGATCAGTTTTTCGCCGGACGGGAAACCGACGATGGAAGAAACTTTTAACGAAAGTGGGGAACGCATCGCGGTTAAAAATTTCGATCAGGATGGAAAGGTTATCGACGATGTGAATTTCCCATATGGTTCGTTAAGCTATACCCTTAATTACCAGAATGGTAAGCCAAAGGCAAAATTTTCGGTAAGTGACCGGAAATTCAATGGCATTCAGGAAAATTACTTTCCGAATGGAAAATTGAAGAGCAGTCATTCTTCAATTTTTGGAAATATGCAAGGCCCATCGCAGGAATGGGACCACCATGGAAAAATTGTTGATTCGAGGAACTTTTGCATGAACGAAATGGATGGCAAATGGACCGAATATAAAAATGGGAAACTCCTTACAATCGATTCGTATGAAATGGGCGCCAATCAGGGCTTGTTCCAGGAATACCATCCAAACGGACATCTTTTCAGGGCTTTTATGGAAGAGGGTGGTGAACGACAGGGGAATTCGGATTGTTATGCCACCGACAGCACCTGGATGTACGGGGTCCAATATCTCAATGATGTGGCATACGGCGTTTCCTACCTTGATAATCAGGGGAAACTTCATGCCAATGAGCGCATTGATGATTCAAAAAAGGAGATTGTTTGCTATTATAAAGATGGCAAGGTATCGGCTCGTTTGCCATTTGCGAAAGGGATCTTTGAAGGGAAACATTCCATCTATTATTCCAATGGGAAATTGCAGCGCGAAATCAATTATGTCAACGACTACCGCGAAGGTCAATCGAAATATTATTACGAAAACGGAATCCTCAAAGAGTTGTACAACTGGAAAAACGGAACCATGACCGGTCCGTTCAATTCCTACTTTCCCACTGGACAAAAGGAGATGGAAGGCAACTACATTTCAAATAAAAAAACTGGTAAATGGTTGGTTTACAATCAAACAGGTAAAGTGATAGAAACACTCTTTTATTCGAATGACGAACTCTATGACATCAAATAAGGGATATTACAAGATTGGCTTTCTGGTTATCTTTTCATTTATTCTGCTTCAGGCCTATCCAAAAGATCTGAAACCGGGTTTGGAATTTGATGCTTTGAAAGCCAAATTTCCTGATAATCCGATTGTTACCGTCCTGCAAAAGCGGGATGTCACCATCCTACCTGATGAAAAGGGTGTCCCTGTCACACGGATCACGGATACCCAGGTTGAGATGATCTTGTCGGACAATGGGGCGGATCTCTCCGAATCGAAAGAGTATTTTAATAGCAAAACCGATGTGAAGAAGTTTGAAGCTTATAGCCTTATACCCGATGAAAATAAATACAAGAGGTTGGATGTTAAGGATTTAAAGAAAAGTTCCGATTTTGGCGACAATCTCTTTTATGACGATACCTATTGCTATGCATTCAATTTCCCGGCAACGGGCAAAGGGGTCAAAAGGATTACCTATTGTGAAATGGAGATTACCGATCCGTACTATCCGTTTATGTTCTTTTTTGCGGCGAATATTCCTGTGGATCAGGCTGAACTGACCATCACAATGCCTGAAAACATCAGGATCAACTTCAAGCTTTTTGGGGCCGATACGACTTCGATCCTTTCCTCCAAAATTGTAAAAGGGAAAATGGTCACTTATCATTGGAACAGCCATCAGCCCAAAATATTTCACAGCGATGAGTTGACACCGGCAACCCGGTACTTTCGTCCGCACCTGATCGTAAACATTGCTTCCTGTTCGGACAAGACCGGCACCTCGCGCTACATTGGAACATTGGATGACCTTTACAATTGGATCGGCCAAAAAACAGGAGAACTGAACAAAACCATTTCGCCCGAAATCACCCAGATGACCGATTCGGTAACCTTTGGAATCACCGATACGACAGAAAAAATCAGGGCAATTTACAAATGGGTCCAAAACAACATCAAATACATTGCCATCGAAGATGGTGACAATGGGTATGTTCCACGGGAAGCCTCCCTGGTGTTGAAACGGCGTTATGGCGATTGCAAGGACAAGTCGAGCCTGCTGACCGCAATGATCAGTTCAACAGGCCAAACTGCTTCAGTGGTCACGGTAGGAACCCGCAGCCTGCCCTATAAGTATTCTCAATTCCCTTCAATCGCCTGTGCCGACCATATGGTCGCCTTATGGTGGAACAAGGACAGACCAATGATTCTGGATGGGACTTCCCGACACAATAAGCTGGAAGAGGTACCCGCTTTTATTCAGGGCAAGGAATCGGTGATCAGGACAAAGGACGGGAAGTATCAGGTTTACGAAATTCCGGTTGCGGATATGGACGAAAACTTTCAAAACGATACGGTCCGGTTTTCAATAGAGAACGATCTGATCAGGGGAACAGGAAGTTCAAAAATTGAAGGGGAGCGTAAAGTTCTAATTATAGGTCAGTTAGAGAACAAGGAAAAGGATAAGCAAATGGAAGCATGGCCTGCGGCTATCTTTACAGCCAGCGATAAACTGCAGGTAATCGACCTGAAATTGTCGGATTTCAACAACGTCAACATTCAATTGAGCGGTGATTATCAATTTGTACTTCCCGACTACATTACACGGCAGGATAAGCAGATATTTGTGAACATGAACCTCGAACGGGACCTTCTCCAATGGGAAGTTAAGGCGGACCGCGTCCTGGCAGTTGAAGTTGACTTTAAAAGGAAACACCAAATCAATTATCGGCTCAAAATTCCTGAAAACATGCAAGTTGCATTTCTCCCGAAACCGGCATCCTTTAATAATCCTTTGTTTGGCTTTTCGCAGGAATATGTTCAATCTGGTGACGAAATCAGGTTAAAAACGGTCATTTATCTCAACACGCTTCTTATTGAAGGAAAGGACATTGTGGTTTTCAGGGAAATGCTCGAAAATTTGAAAAAAGCGTACAGGCAAACAATAGCATTGACCGGGAAGTAGAAATAAGTTGAAATAAAGTAGAAATAGGTTAGAAATAGATTGAAATAAGATAGAAATATAAAAGAAATTATCTGCCATAAAATACACGAACTATATGAAAAAATATATCATCTTGATCCTGATTGCCTTATCCATTCAGTCGTTCGGTCAGGCCGAATTCGAAAAATACAATTGGGATACTTTCCCAACTGCTCCTGGTCAGGATACCATCAAATGCGTCAATGGTGCGGCAGTTACGCTTGAAAGACGGATCTTTGAAACCTATCTGAATGCTGAAAAGGTTTTTGATGAAATCTATGTCTATCACCGGAAGGTGAAAATCGATGCGCACAATGCGTTGGGACGATTCAATAAAATCTATGTCTCGCTAGATGATGTCATCGAAATTATTGACATTCAGGCACGGTTTATCGCACCAAACGGAAAGATCACCCTTCTCCCCAAGGAGAGCATCAAAGAGATCGCCAACATGGACAATGAGGGTGATTACAAGACCTTTGCAATTGAGGGTGCGGAACTTGGCGGTCAGATAGAGTATTTCTACGTCCTTCGGAAGAAGTTTGAGCCACATGCGGGTTATTTCCTTCAGGACAAGATACCAAAAAGCAATGTTGAAATCATCTTTGCCTACCCTTCAAAATTGGCTTTTCTGGTAAAGGCTTACAACGGGTTCCCTGTATTTAAGTTGAATACGGAAAACAAGGAGAAATATTACCAGAGGTCTTCAGCTGCCTATATTCCAGCATTGGAGGAGGAAAAGTATGCTTTTTATAAATCGGGTTTGATGAGGTTTGAGTTTACCCTTTCCTACAATAATTACAACTCCCCGCTTCGGAAATATTCATGGAAAACCGGTTGTGAAAATACTTACAGCAACATCTACGACCTTTCAAAAAACGACAAAGCAGTAGCTCTTTCAGTTTATAAACAGAATGTCCCAGAAAATGGGACAGTTGAACAAAAAGTCAGGTCTATAGAAAATTGGATAAAAACAAATTTAAGCATCAAAAAGGAGATCGCCTATCAAAAGGAACTCAGTGAAATACTTAAACTTAAACAAGCCAACAGGACATCTGCAATAAGGCTTTTTGTTTCAATTCTGCAAGCAGGAAATATCCATTTCGAATTTATTGAGACGGGGACCAACAGCAAGAATCCGTTCGATCCCGATTTTAATTGTGTCAATTTTATGAACGACTATCTGATTTATTTTCCGGAGCTGGATCAATATCTGGTCCCTGATGATATTGAATACAGGTTGGGATTGATCCCGGATGAATATCAGGGGGAATACGGACTGTTTATGCACCCTGTCAGTTACAACGAAAAGATCAGTGCGCTTGCTTACGACATCCGCAAAATCCCGATTCAGGATAAATCCACAAATAACGATTCGCTGCTGATCAATTTAAGCCTGAACGCAAACCAGTCCGACATTGAAGCAAAAATTCACCGGTCCATCAATGGGGCTTTGGGAAGGGTTTTTCAAAATATTTTTCAGAACCTGACAGAAGAAAAGAAGAAAGAGGTGGCAGAACAGCTTTTCAGGATGGGTAAGCAGAATGCACGGATCAGTACGCTTGCAATTAAAAACGACAGTCCAAACGACATCGGACTTCACCCAATCACACTGGATGTTGCCCTTCAATCGCAGGAGCTGGTCGAAAATGCCGGTGACGATTTGCTGTTCCACATTGGTGAAACAATTGGGAAGCAATCAGAACTTTACCAGGAACAAACCAGAAAACTTCCCATCCATGTGGGGATACTTCATGGTTATTACCGAAAAATCGTTTTCCAGATCCCATCGGGTTACAAAGTTGCCAACCCTGAAAACCTTAGGATGAACGTTTCGATGAAGAACGGGGATAAGATAAGTTGCGTGTTTACTTCCGAGGCCGAGATCAAAGGGGAACAACTGATCATTGTTTCGCACGAATATTACAGTGATGAGTCCTATCCTTCAAGCCGGTACAACGAATTCAGGGATGTGATCAATGCTTCTGCTGACTTCAATAAAAGAACGATACTGCTGAAGAAAATTTAAGTAGCAAGCAAAAATTTCGCGCAAAGACCGCAAAGACCGCAAAGTTTCTAACCAACGAATCTTTGCGTAACTTGGCGTACTTTGCGAGACAAAAAAAAATCGCGCAAAGGCCGCAAAGACCGCAAAGTTTCTATCCAACAAATCTTTGCGTAA
>Ga0209083_1000093_pt1 | contig 134655 bp, 107 predicted proteins | sample AM7aDNAmetaG_FD_184132 | JGI IMG/M metagenome (GOLD analysis project Ga0209083, IMG submission 184132) | Freshwater microbial communities from Finland to study Microbial Dark Matter (Phase II) - AM7a DNA metaG (SPAdes) (version 3) | ecosystem: Environmental > Aquatic > Freshwater > Lake ... | reverse complement strand
CTCTCGCATCAGCGTCAAATACGGGGCCACGAAGGCCCACTCATCATCCGTGACGTCGCTTGGGTATGGCTTCCTTGCCATCCCTATCTTCTACACTACATTGCCCAAAGTTCATAACACGCTCTAGGGAAAGATATGGATTTGGAACTGCAGGGCAAAGTCGCAATCGTCACGGGCGCCAGCAAGGGAATCGGCCGGGGTATCGCCCTGTGTCTGGCGAGGCAGCGAATGCAGGTGGCGATCGCGGCGAGATCCTCTGATCTCCTTCAGACGCTGGCTGACGAGATCGCATCGTCAGGTAGCCGGGCGCTGGTCGTTTGCGCTGACCTTCGCGACACGGGGGCATGTACGGGTCTGGTGGAGCAGACATTGGCCGGGTTTGGGCGGCTGGATCTGCTGGTCAACAATGCCGGGACGACCAAACGCGGCGACTTCCTCACTCTTAGCGACATGGACTGGGCCGATGGCTATGCGCTCAAATTCTTCGCAGCCGTTCGGCTTTCCCGCGCTGCCTGGCCATACCTGTTGGCGGCCGGTGGCGGCATCATCAACATCGCGGGCGTCGGCGGGCGAACGGGCAGTGAGGAATTCACCATCGGTGGCAGTGTGAATGCGGCGATGTTGAATCTCACCAAGTGCCTGGCGGATCGCGGCGTGCGCGACCATGTTCGAGTCAATGCGATCAATCCCGGCTCGATTCGCACAGACCGGCTGGCCATTCGCATCCAGAAGCTGCGCGAGGAGCGGGGCCTTTCGATGGAAGAGGCAGCAAAGCAGATGGCCGCGGAGATGCGGATAGAGAGATTCGGCGAGGTCGAGGAGATTGCCAACACGGTCGCTTTTCTTGCCAGCGGGCGTGCATCGTATATCCAAGGCGCCATCCTCGATGTGGATGGCGGATTAACACGAGGGCTGTAGGGCCAGGAGGCTCCGGTCAATAACCCAATACCTGCCTGACATCCTGGCGCATATCGAGGGCGGCCTGTTCGACGCACTTTTCCCAGTTGTCGGCGAACTTGTCGGAGTATTTCTTGTCGCGATGGGCGTAGAGGATGCTGCGGCTGGCGCTGATGATGGCGCCTTTGCCATCGGTGAAAGCGGCTTTGGTCATTTCGGCGGTGGCGCCCTGAGCGCCGTAGCCGGGGAGAAGGAAGATCGACTTGGGCAGGCGCTGGCGAATGCTGACCATGGTATGCGGCTGGGTGGCGCCGACGACAGCGCCGATGGAGCTGTAGCCGCTGACGCCAACCAGGCCATGGGATTCGGTGATGGGGCGGAGTTCATCGGCGAGCATCTCGGACCAGGTGCGGCCGTCGGCGAGCTTCACATCCTGGAGTTTGGCGGAGCCGGGATTGCTGGTGCGGACGAGGATGAATAGGCCTTTCTGGAAGGTTCGCGCGGTATCGACGAAGGGCTGGATGGTGTCCAGGCCGAGCATGGGGTTGACGGTGATGGCATCGGGGGTGGCGATCTCCTGGTAATCTTCGCCGGTCTGCTCGGCGAGATGGCCGGCCGCGTAGGCGGCGACGGTGGAGCCGATGTCGCCGCGTTTGACGTCACCGATGACCAGCAGGTCGAGTTCGCTGGCCTCCTGGATCAGGCTGTAATAAGCCTCAACGCCTTCGGACATGAACTGTTCAAAATATGCGGACTGGAACTTCACGATCGGGGTGTGCTCGGCGACGACCTTGAGAATTCGGGTGGTGAACTCAAAGATGGCATCAACGGCGGCTTCGCCATCGACGTGGCCATTGCGGCGGAAGCGATTGAGCACGGCGTCGGGCAGCATCTCTGTGATCGGGTCCATGCCGATGCAGATGGGAGCGCCCTTGCGGGCGATGGCTTCGAGGAGGCGATCGGAGAAGAGTTCCATGGATTGCTTTCTGTGAGTGATGGAGATTTGTATGCAAGAGCAGCCGGCCAGATCCGGCAACATAGAATGGCCGGCGAGACGCCGGCCCCACTTCTCCAAAAGCAAACCGCGCTGCGCACCAGGATGCCCGGCACACTCACGCGGCTCGTGTATTGTTTAGTGGCGCAAGCTCCGCAGGTACGGACCTTGGGCCAAGACCCTGGCTACTTCTTCCTACGGTCGCGCCGGGCCTTGCGCTTCTTGCTGCCGACTTTGCGGCGGCGGCGGGGCTTACTCATTCAGCATTCTCCTTTCTCTAACTCGCGTTGCAGCTTAACGGGGCAGCGGCCAGCAGTAAAGCGGAGAACGCACCAGCGGCGCGGGAAGTGGTTACAGATCATGCAGGTAAGCAGTTTGGGGTTGATGCTGCTGTGGCGATGCTACAATGCGGCATTATGGCTGATACCTATCGCGAACTGCATGCGTGGCTGGTGGAGACGGCGGTGCTGGGATCGACGGCCTCGCTGCTGGGGTGGGATGAGCTGACCTATATGCCGCCCAAGGGGGCGGATGGCCGGGCGCGGCAGATGTCGCTGCTGTCGCGGATGTGCCATGAGCAGTTCACGCAGAAGAAGGTTGGCCAGCAGCTTGGCGAGCTTATGGGGCAGAAGGTGGATGAGGATGCGGCGGCGAATGTGCGGGAGTGGAAGAGGGCGTATGACCGCGCGGTGAAGGTGCCGGCGAGCCTGGTTGAGGAGATTGCCCGGTCGGGCGTGATCGCGCGGCAGGCGTGGGGTGAGGCCAGGGGCAAGAGCGAGTATGCGATCTTCAAGCCGCATTTGGCGAGGACGATAGAGTTGCAGCGGCAACTGGCGGCATGCCTTTGCGGACATCAGCCGACCAGCGCGGATGAGCAGTACGATGTGCTGCTGGATGCGTATGAACCGTATGAGACCAGCGCGAATCTGCGGGTGATATTCGGGCAGTTGCGTGAACAGCTTGTGCCGCTGATTGCGCGGGTGCGGCAGTCGGGGAAGGTGGCACCGGTGGAAATTCTCAAGCGGCCGTATCCTGTGGAGAAGCAGCGCGAATTGTCGCTGGAAGCGGCGAAGCGGATTGGGTTTGATCTGCAGGCCGGGCGGCTGGACACCACGCTGCATCCATTCTGTTCGGGGATCACGCCGGGCGATGTGAGGATCACCACGCGGTACGATGAGAATGATTTCGGGAACTGCTTCTTCTCGGTGATGCATGAGACCGGGCATGCGATGTATGAGCAGGGATTGCCGGCGGAGCATTGGGGCACGCCGCTGGGCGATGCGGCGTCGCTGGGAGTGCATGAGTCGCAGTCGCGGCTATGGGAGAATCTGGTGTGCCGGTCGGAGGCGTTCTGGCGGTTTTTCTATCCGAAGGCGCAGGCGGCGTTCTCGCAGGCGCTGGGGAATGTGCCGGCGGATCAGTTCCTCTTTGCGGTTAACGCGATCCGGCCATCGCTTATTCGCACGGAATCCGACGAGGCAACCTACAACCTGCATGTCATCCTGCGGTTTGGACTGGAGCAGCGATTGCTTTGGGGAGAATTGCCGGTGGACGGTTTGCCCGAGGCGTGGAACAAGGGAATGAAGGAGATGCTGGGGGTGGAGGTGCCGGATGATCGGCGCGGGTGCCTGCAGGATGTGCACTGGTCGCAGGGGGCGTTTGGGTACTTCCCGACGTACACGCTGGGGAACCTGAACGCGGCGGCGCTCTTTACCGCTGCGCGGAGGGATCTGGGTGATTTGGATGGGCAGATCGCGCGGGGAGAGTTTGCGCCGCTCTTGGCGTGGCTACGTGAGCGGATTCATCGGCATGGGAAGCGCTATCCGGCAAGAGAGCTGGTGCGGCGAGCGGCCGGTCAGGAGCTTTCGATCGCCCCGCTGTTGGCGCATCTGAAGGCGAGAATTGACCGTTTCTGGTAGGCCCAGGGCAATGGAGGCCATTCTGTCGCAGCAGCGCGTAACGTCACTAACGGAACGGAATTGGGACCGCCGGCAAGCGAACTTATCCTTGTGTCCGCCGAAACGGTTGTCATAATCAGAGGGTGGAAGCCCGGGCTGCGGGCTTCAAGCGACAGGGAACGGCGGGAAGGTTTCTCGTCATTCCGTATGCGTGGGTTCAATTATCTTGTTTTTCAGTGAAGGAGTATCTATGCGCCAGGCATTCGGGTCTCACAAGGAATTGGGTATGGGGCGAGTTTCCAGGGCGGCCGGCTCGGTTCTTGAGAACCTCGAGATGCGCCAGCTTTTGAGCGTGGCGGCGCTGCCTGGACTGTTTGTGGAGAACCAGGGGCAGTTTGGAGATACAGGCGTGCGGTATGCATACCGCGGCAATGGGCTGAATGTCGGGCTGACGGATACCGGGGCGGCGTATCAGTTCTATAACGATACTGGCGCGATGCAGTTTGGCACGACGCTGGTCGGGGCGAATGCTGCGGCGCCGGCGGCGACGGGTTCGGCGGCGGCGAGGTTCAACTACTTCGTAGGAGACCAGTCGGCGTGGCATGCAAATGTGCCGGGCTATAGCACGGTGGAGTATGCGGGCATCTACAACGGTGTTGACCTGTATAACTATGCCAAGGATGGGCAGCTTAAGTACGAATTTCATGTGGCGGCGGGGGCGAGCTATGGGCAGATCGCGGTGCAGTACAATGGGATACAGGGGCTGTCGCTGGCGGCGGACGGCGCGCTGATGATTGACCTGGGCGGGCAGTGGGGCGTGGTGCGGGATGATTCGCCGTATATCTACCAGATGGTCAATGGCGCGAAGCAGCAGGTGGCGGGTAAGTTCGTTCTGCTGGGCGACAACACGTACGGGTTTGCGGTGACCGGTGCGTACGATCCATCAAAGGAGTTGGTAATCGACCCGGTGGTGCAGTGGGCATCGTACGTAGGGTATCGTCAGGCGGAAACGGCGTCGGGCGTTGCGGTGGACTCTACAGGTGCGAGTCTGGTGACGGGTGTGACATATTCCCTGGGCTGGTTTGAGGAGAGCCTGTTCAACGCCGGCGTGCCGCCCAAGCCGGGGACGACGGATGGGTTTGTTGCGAAGTACAGCGAGGATGGGATGTTCGTCTGGGGCACCTATGTTGGGTGGGGCGGCGAAGATACATGCAACGCGATTGCGGTCGATTCCACAGACGACAGCGCATATGTAGTTGGCACATCGGACGGCGGCACGACCTTCGGCCCTAATGCGGGTAAATTAGAGGTCTATCGCGGTGGCACCGATGCGCTGGTATGGAAGGTCACAGCACAGGGGCAGTTGGCGTGGGCGAATCTGATAGGTGGTGCAAACGACGAGCAGGGCTTGGGGATTGCGGTATCGGGTGCGACAGTGGTGGTGACGGGAAGCACGTCGAGCCCTGACGTGCCACTGCCCGAGGTGAACGCCATGAACTGGATTTGGCCTTACGGCAAACCGGCCAAGTTTGGCGATCCGTTCCCCACGGATGATGACCCGCGGCTATCTGCAACGTATGCAGGTGGAGCAACGGACGCTTTCGGTGCCGGCCTGAAGACGGCCGATGGCGTGATTGCATGGTCGGGATATTTCGGGACGGGTGGTGATGACGCAGGAACCTGCGCCGCCGCCAGTGGCGAATATGTGGTGCTGGGCGCGAACAAAACGAACGGAAGCAACACGGATGGGATGTACCAGATTGTGTCGGGAAGCAGAGGCGTTAATGGTGGATTGGTTGACCTCAGTAGCACCTACTACACGAGCGGCGAGACCCGCGTAACAGCCATCGGCCTGGACCAGTACAACAATGTGAATCTCGCGGGAACCACGACAATTGACAATTTCTGGAACAGCACGGCGACGAACAGCGCGACGAAGGACGCATTTGTTCTTGAGATGGTTACAGCCATCGGCAAATGGGGCGTTACGATCAGTGGCGGAGACGCCGACATTTTGTTGAACGCGATTGCCGTGCAGCCTGATGGCTCTGTGCTGATTGGCGGCCAGACCTCTGCCGACGGATTCAAACTGCTCAAGTTCGACTACCTTTCTGCTGGGGATAGCCAGCCGATCATTCGGGATGTGGCCTTCGTGAACACGCCGGCCGGCGTCAACGACGGCTATGTCGTTAAGCTAGGGTATGGCGGATCACCACTATGGGGCGAGTTTATCGGTGGAGCGCTCGAGGACTCGGTAACCGGAATCGGCTTGTCGTCGTCCAACCAGACGGTTTCGGTGGTGGGGACGACAGTGTCGGATTCGTTCTCCGGAATCAGTTTCGACAACACGCTTAGCGGCCCGCAGGATGCCTTCCTGGTGGCCATATCTCAGGACTCGACTGCCCCGGGTTTCAGCGCTATTCTGCCGACTGTGTCGCAGGGCAATGTCAGCAGGATGTCGCCTTACGATTTCACGGTGACCTATCACTCGGACAGTGGCCTGAACCTGGCTTCTATCCAGAACAGTACAGTTCGCATTTCACATGGTGGAGTATCACTTGGGTCGGCGGTGTTCAAATCCGCGGATGTGAGTGGTGATGCTCCCACCATCACGGCAACGTACGAATTCACGCCTCCCGGCGGTACGTGGGTTGGCCGCGACGGCGTGTACCAGGCGAATCTTGTGGGTGGCCGGGTGATGAATGTGGATGGTTTCGCGATAGGTGAGACTGGTTCATCGGTGTCGCTCGGATCGATCACGGTCAATACGATTGCGCCGACGGTTCAGATCAAGGCTGGTGGGATCAACCTTTCGACGGTAGGGGACTACGTGTTCACGGTTGTCTACAATGGTGGCCTGACTGCGATTACCCAATACCCCATCACCCTGGCACTTAGCGGTGGTGGGACCAGCCTGCCTGCCACGGTCGTGGGAACACCATCGGTTGCCGGAAATGCAACGACCGTGACGTATTCGGTTGCCAAACCGGCAAAGGGTTGGAAGCACGGTGTTACCTATACACTGGTGGTGCCGGCAGGATCCGTGAGCAACGCGGGGAATTTTAATGCGGAAGCGAGAACGAACGTGTACGCCGATCTGCAGGCGCCGACGGCGTCGATCACTTCCGGCTCAATCACCGCGTCTGCCCGCACGTTCAAGGTTACTTACAATGGGACCTACTCACCCCTGGCCGTAGTCCCCACGACCTTGATCCTGAGCAAGTCTGGTTCGGCGGACCTGACCGCGTCGCTGGTTGGGACGTTGCCCACGACGCTGGGCACATCATATACGGCGACGTATACGGTGCAGGGACCGGGTAGCGGGAAGTACACGATCACGGTTGGGGCCGGGACGGTGAAGGATGTGGCCGGCAACACAAGTAGCAAGACCGTGACCAAAGCTGTGACGGTAACGCTCGCGGGCGCTGCGGTGCTGCGGACGACCGCCACGTCGCCCTTCGCGGTGTTCAGCACGCAGGCTCTGCCGATCAAGGTGATCGGGCCGGACCCGTTGTTGGGCAGCACAAGGAACCTGCTGGCGTAGGCAAGTGGACGAGCCTGCATTTGACCACGGCCCGGGAGCGATCCCGGGCCGTGTGCGTTGGCTCGTTTGGGCGCGATTCTATGCGAGGGTGCGGCCGTAGTTGAAGCGCAGGGTCTTCTCGCCGGGGAGGGGGCGATGGAGCCATTCGTTGGCCGGGTTGGGGCTGGCGACCAGATCCACTACCAGGTGGGCTGCGCGAATGGCGTTGTTGCGCAGCGGGCGCAGGTCGAAGGGCTCTTCGGGACGCAGTGTCCAGAGGCCGTGTTCCAAGCGAGCTCTTAGCGCGATGCCGCGGCGGTCCTGGAGGGTGCGCCCCTGGAGTTGATCCCGGTCCATCTTCACGCGAGTGATCATCAGGGCCGGCCGGCCGAAGACGACGATGCTGCAGGGGGCGGGGCAGATGGCGGTGATCTCCTCGAGCTGTTTGCGATCGGCCTCAATGGCGAGTGTGACAGAGCGGCAACCGCGATCCTGGAGCATAGATGCTGCGAGAGTGTTCAGAATGCCCAGACCAGGGCCAGCTTCGATTGCAGCTTTGCCTTCGCGGGCGAGTTTCCAGCCGCCCCAGGAGTTGGCCTCGACGGTCAGGCCCGCCGCCGCCGAGAAGGAGATGAGCTGGCAGATGGCAGGGACGTCGGCTTCAAAGAAGACCGATGGAAGAGCGATGATCAGCGGGATGTTTCCGGCGGCGAGGATCAGCTTATCGATCTGCTCGGCGGATGCATGCTCGACGATGATGGCGGAGGGTAGCGCATCCGGCCGGCCGGAGGCACGCAGTTTTCGGACGAACTCACTGAGGTGGCGTGCTTCGAGGCGGGCGCGATCGGGACGAGCACCGAGTGCGAGACTATTGGCCGGGTGACGCTGAGGCTTGGTCAGGACCGCCCGTACTGCGTCAGGAAGATCGAGGCGAAGAGTTTCATCTTCAGCCTTGGCCAGTTGGCGGATGGCGGCGGAGATCTGGTCAGGCAGTGCATTGGCCGCCCGGGGTACGAGCAGGAAGTCCGGGGTGTTGGTCGCCGCCTTGCCCAGCGTGTGTTCGCGGACGGGCACCTGCTTGAGCCAATCGATCGTCTTCTGGATGGTGATGGCCTTGTTGGCGCGATGGATGACGGTCTTGGGCAAGGTCCAGGAGGTGGAGGCATCGCCTAGAGTGCAGGTGCAGACGATACCTTTGTCGGTGACGTCGATGGTGAGATCGTAGGTGTCCTGCGGTTCATCTTCGGTTTCGGGGGGGCGAGCCGCGGGAGCGGACGTGGCGGAAGCGGACCGGCCGGTGGCTTCGGCGACCAGAGATTCGCGCTGGGCATCCAGATAGCCCCAGGTGAGTTGCCGGCCGGCGTAGGCGCCGAGTTGTTTGGCTTCGTCAAGGAAGGTTTCGGATGCTCCCCCGCCGCGGAGAGCGCGGGCGAAGATGCCGACAGCCTGCGACACCCATTTGGCGGACTTGAGCCGGCCCTCGATCTTCAGTGAGCGCACGCCGGCGCTCTGCAGGTCGGTAAGGCGGTGGACTGCGCTGAGGTCCTTCATCGAAAGCGGCGTGCCCAATAGCTGATCGCCGGCCGACCACGGTACGCGGCAGGGGCTGGTACAGGTGCCGCGGTTGCCCGAATGGCCGCCCGCCCACGAGGATAGCAGGCAGCGGCCGGAGATGCAGAAACAGAGAGCGCCCTGGACAAAGACTTCGGTCTCAATCGAGCCCACTTTGCCGCAGGCCTGGATCTCGGCAAGCGAGAGTTCACGGGCGAGCACGACTCGGTTGGCGCCAAGATCGACCGCGGCTTGGACGTCGGCGCTGCTGGCGATGCAGGTCTGGGTGCTGAGGTGGAATTCGAGTTTGGGAAAGAGCTGGCGCAGGCCGATGACGGCCGGGTCGCGGACGAGGACGGCATCAACGCCGCAGTCACTGGCAAGCTGGAGCATGCGGAGAGCCTGCCCGAGCTCGCGCTGGGCGACGTCGATATTGAGGGTGAGATAGATGCGGGCATGGCGGGAATGGGCATCGGCGACGATTCCGGGCAGGTCTTCGGGGGTGAAGTTAGCGGCGCCACGGCGGGCGTTGAGGATGTGCAACCCGAGGTAAACGGCGTTGGCGCCGGCATCGAGGGCAGCGCAGAGCGCCTCCATGTCGCCGGCGGGGGCGAGCAGTTCCATAGGTTGAAGGGCTGGTTCTGGCATCGATCAATGGTAGTGATTCAATGTTGAAAGGGCGAGGCGGCCATGACCTGCGAGGCTACGTTGGGTCGGCACCCCGCACTCGGACGCCCTGTTCGTCCACGATCCAGAGATGGCCGGCGACGTCCGATTCGCTTAGCAGGGGAAGCAGTTGTGTGGCGGAGCGCAGTACATGACTGCGGCTATGGCTGGCAAGCCGCAGCACTATGATGCCTGCATATTGCTGAGGCGGATAGGCGCGAATGTTGGCGAAGTCCAGATCGAGTGTTATCAGCACCCGCCCCTCCGACTGGCAGACCTGTGCAAGGTTTTGATCGGAGGTGCCTCGCAAGGCCTGGTCCCACACGGTGAGGGCGTCGTGGCCGTTTGCCCGGAGATACTGTGCCACGTCCGAGTGGAGGTTCTCGTCCGTCTTGAACCTCATTATGCGGCCCCGACCAGTGGCACCACGCGCTCCTTAGCTAGTTCGGCGGCGTATAGCAGCGCAGCCTGAATGTCGGCTGGATCGACGTGATAGGCAGAAGCGATGGCCTCTTGGGATTCGCCGGCCGCCAGATTGTCGAGAATCACCGACGCCATCACACGGGTTCCCTTGATACATGCCTTGCCGTGACAGATGGCAGGATCAGCCGTAATCCGTTCGCGCCAGTCCATTGTCAGACTCCTTGGCCAGCCTCTTCAGGCCGGCAACTTATCCCATTATACGGTGCGGTGGCGAATCTGCGATGTAGCCGCGAAGCGTGGCCGTGGTCGTTGCAACGAATCCGCCGACGCCGAAGCTTACGCCAACATGTCTCCCGCGAACGCTACCGGCCCAACGCCGCGTTGACGACCTTCTGCACCTGTGCGGTCCTGGCTTCGGCTTCAGCTTTGGTCGGGGCTTCGGCGAAGATGCGCATGATGGGCTCGGTATTGCTGGGGCGGGCATGTACAAAGCTCTTGCCCCAATCCACGCGAATGCCATCCTGCAGATCGACCTTCTCGTCGGCAAAGGCGGCTTTCACCGCTGCCACGGCGCGATTGGCATCTTCGCGGCGGCAGGGGAACTTCGTCTTGACGTTCTCATAGCGCGGGATTTCATCAACAAGCTGCGAGAGTGTCTTACCGCTGCTTGCCATCAGTTGCAGCACATACGCCATGCCGACCAGCGAGTCGCGGCAGGGCACAATGCGCATGTCGATGACTCCGCCAACGCCTTCGCCGCCGATGACGGCGTTATTGCGGATCATTGCGTCGACTACGTTGGCCTCGCCAACTGGCGTGCGGATGACCGTGCTGCCGGTGGCGGCGGCGACATCATCCATCATGTGGCTGGCGGTCAGGTTGGTTACGGCAATGCCCGGCCGTTTGGACAGAATGTACTTGGCGGCGAGTACCTGCGTGTACTCTTCGCCGATGTAGGTGCCGTTCTCATCTACGATGGCGAGACGGTCGGCGTCGGGATCCTGGGCGAAGCCGACGGCGGCTTTCTGGCGCTTCACCTCGGCTTCGAGCTGGGTGAGGTTGGCGGCCGCTGGTTCGGGCTCGTGGGCGAACTGGCCGGTCGGTTCACCGTTCAGGTGGACGATCTGGCAGCCAAGTTTGGAGAGCAGCATATGTGCGGAGGTGCAACCAGCGCCATTGACGGAGTCGAGGACGACCTTGAAACGTTTGTTGCTGATGCCGTTGATGTCCACGTAGTCGAGCGTACGTTTCACATGAACGGCGTGGGTATCGGTGTTTCTTGAAGGGCGCTGGATCTGCTGCACGCGTACAAAACTGGTGATTCCCTTATGGTAGAGATCGATGACCTGGTGGGCGATGGCCGGCGGGGGGGAAACGCAATTGCGTGTCAGGAATTTCATGCCGTTCCACTGCACGGGATTATGCGACGCCGTGATAGCGATGCCGGCGTCGGCGCCGGCGTATTTGATCATCATGGCGACGCCGGGGGTGGAGACGACATCGAGGTCGATCACCTCAAAGCCGCTGGCAGTCAGGGCGGCGGAGGCGGCATCACGAACAAACGGGCCGGACGGACGCGAATCCCGGCCCATGACCACGCGGAAATGGTTGCCGTTGGCCGGCTTTTCGTTGGCCTTCAGGTACGCGGCGAACGCGGCGGCATAGTTTGCCACCACCACGGGCGTCAGCGTGCCACCGATGGTGCCGCGCATGCCCGAGATACTAATCATCAATGCGTCCATACCGGATCGATCTCCCGTTCATTCTTTAGAAACGGTCAATGATACAGAGAATGTGGCGTACCGGAAATGGCGGCGAATGAACATTTGAGCGTGTGGCACGACGCACCAGGCCGTTTGTTCATTGCCGTGGCAGGGATAACTGACGAGCCCGACCCGCGTTTCTCGAATACCTCCGCCGTGAGGGTACGTGAAAAAACGGTGAGCCACCTTGCGTTGCCGTTTATCTGTCGTATATGGTAATCGGCTATGGACACGAGAATCACTTTGGGTAAGGAACCGCGCATTAAGCCGGATCTTGATCCGGGTTTTGCGCCGATCATCGCGGCTTGGCGTAATTTTCAGGCAGAAGCATCAAAGACTCCGGGGCACCAGCCGTTCCTGCTGGCGGTGGCGCAGCCTGACGGCGCGGTCGCGCGGCGCAGCGGCAATCTTTTCCCCTCTGGCCACCCGCGCGCGGGTGAAAATGCCCGGCATGTGGAGCGGTTAGTGAAATTTCTGCTCTGGGCGCAGGGCGGGCGAAAGATCTATTTCAGCGGGCCCGCGGCAGTGGCCGAGTCATTGCGTCGCCATTACACCGAGACCGCGGTGGGTCGTTTCGACAACGATCTGATTGGAACCAAGATCTATGGTGGTTCCCTGGAGGTCGTTGAGGTGAGCGCTGATGCCGTGCCGGAGGAATCCATGCCAGCGCAGCGCATTGGCGGGAATCTGGATGGCTGCCGTATCGGGTTCGATCTGGGAGGAAGCGATCGCAAAGCGGCAGCGTTGATTGATGGCAAGGTGGTTTTCTCGGAAGAGATCGCATGGCAGCCCTACTTCCAGAAGGATCCGGCGTATCACTACGAGGGCATCATGGATACGCTTGCGCGTGCCGCCAAACACCTGCCCCGCGTGGACGCTATCGGCGGCAGCGCGGCCGGTGTCTACGTCAACAGCGAACCCCGGGTGGGCTCGCTGTTTCGTGGAGTGCCCCAGGATCTTTTCGACAGCCAGGTCCGCGGCCTTTTCAAGCGGATTCGCCGTGAGTGGAACAATGTGCCTCTGGTCGTGATGAATGACGGCGAAGTGACCGCGCTGGCGGGAGCGACGGCACTGGGCGATAACGCAGTACTAGGCATTTCAATGGGCACCAGTCTGGCCGCGGGCTTTGTTACGCCTGAGGGTTCGTTGACCCCCTGGCTCAACGAACTGGCGTTCGTGCCGGTGGATGCGCGACTTGACGCTCCGGCCGACGAATGGTCGGGTGATCGGGGCTGCGGGGCTCAGTATTTCTCTCAACAGGCGATCCCCCGCCTGGCGGCCGCCGCGGGCATCGAATTGCCGGCGGAGATGCCCCTGCCCGAGAAACTGGTGGCGGTGCAGGGTTTCATGGCCAAAGATGATCCGCGTGCCCGGCGTATCTATGACACGATTGGCGTGTGGTTCGGGTATGCCATATTGACCTTTGCTGATTTCTATCCAGTTCGAAATGTTCTGGTACTGGGACGGGTCACGAGCGGGCCGGGCGGCGAGCGGATCCTGGCCGAAGCGCGGCGGGTGCTTGAGGCCGAGGCTCCCGAGTTGGCGCGCGCCCTGCGGCTGGTGACGCCGGACGAGACGAACAAACGCCATGGCCAGGCTGTGGCTGCGGCAAGTTTGCCGAAGGTGTAATCATGACGACAAAAATGAATCCCTATCTGTCTTGGGTTACGGAGCTGGATACCTGGGTGAAACGCGGTCGTGCCCTGCCGTTAGGGGGCGAAGCTCTTCCGCCGCCCCCCGCTGTAGACCCGGCGGCCGCCAAAGTGCTTCTGTTTTCACCGCATCCGGACGATGAATGCATCGTTGGAGCTCTGCCACTTCGCCTCTCGCGGGATGGCGGGTTTCAGGTGGTGAACATTGCCGTGACACTGGGCAGTAATGTGGCCCGCCAGCAACCGCGCTGGGCTGAACTCCAGCAGGCCTGCTCCTTTCTTGGCTGGCCGACCGAGTGTGCGGTTCCCGGCGGCTTGGCGCGGATCACGCCCAAGGCCCGGAAGGAGGAGCCCGACCACTGGCGTAAGGCCGTTGCCGCCATCGTGGCGGTACTGACGCGGCATCAACCGAAGTACGTGGTGTTCCCACATGCCTCAGACTACAACTCCTCGCATATGGGCACGCATCTACTGGTGATGGATGCACTGGCTGCTATGCCGGCGGGCTTCTGCTGCGGGATGATCGAAACAGAGTTCTGGGGCGCCATGCCGACTCCGAATCTCATGGTTGAGTCGAGTATCGCGGAGGTGGCGGATCTCGTGGCGGCCATTGCATTCCACGTCGGCGAAGTTCAACGGAATCCCTATCATCTCACTCTTCCAGCCTGGATGCAGGATAATGTGAGGCGGGGTGGCGAGATTGTGGGCGGGCAGGGAGGCGCGGTGCCCGACTACCGCTTTGGCACCTTGTATCGCGTCGGATTGTGGAGCCAGGGCGCCAGGCACGATCCGCCCGCGGGTATCAAACGGTTCCTGCCAAAGGGCGAGCCGGATCTAAAACAGTGGTTGGCGGACATGGCACGAAAGTGATTCTCAAGAATGCCTGCAAAGAGAGAGAGATATGAGCACAGATAGTACGGTGAAATTCAAACTTCATGAAGTCGTCAAGCGGTTCAGGGCATGGGGGGATTTTGTCGAGGGCGCTCCCTACGGGTCGGGCCACATCAATGACACCTTCAGGGTGTCGTTTAATATGGCCGGGGCGCCGGTGCACTATTTGCTCCAGCGCATCAATCACAACATTTTCAAGAATCCCCGTGCGGTCATGGAGAACATCATACGGGTGACGGACCACCTGCGAAGCCGGCTGAGCGCGGCAGGTATGGCGGATGTTACGCGGCACTCTTTGTGCGTGGTGCTCACCCGCGGCGACGCACAGCCGTGTTATCAGGATGGGGATGGGAACTGGTGGCGGATGTATCTGTTTATTGAAGGGGCACATACCTACGACACCCTTGAAAATGACAAGCAGGCCTTTGCGGCGGCCCGAGCCTACGCCCAGTTCCAAAACAGGCTGGCCGATCTGCCTTCGCCACGGCTGCATGAAACCATCCCGAACTTTCACAACACGCCGATCCGCCTGCAGACTTTGCAGAAGGCGATCAAGGAGGACCTCTGCAATCGGGCGAAAGAAGCGAGTGAGGAAATCGCGTTTGTCGAGAAGCGGGTGTCCCTGTGCGGGCGCTTGTTGGACCGGCACGCCAAGGGTGAGATTCCGGAGCGGATCACCCACAATGACACCAAGATCAACAATGTGATGCTTGACGATGTCACGGGCGAAGGCGTGTGCGTGATTGACCTGGACACGGTGATGCCCGGGCTGGCTCTGTATGATTTCGGGGATATGGTGCGCACTGCCACCGCGGCCGCCGCCGAAGATGAACGGGATCTAAGCAAGGTGCGGATGCGCCTGGAGCTGTTCAAGGCAATTGCGGGTGGCTATCTGTCTGAAGCACGCTTCCTGAATCCGGCAGAGCGGGAGGAACTGGCATTCTCCGCGCGATTGATCACCCAGATGATCGGAATGCGATTCCTTACGGATTACCTGCAGGGAGACACGTACTTCAAGATCAAGCGGCCGGGCCACAATCTCGATCGCTGCCGGACGCAATTCAAGATGGTTGCGAGCATGGAAAGCCAGCAGGATGAGATGGAAAAAGTGGTGGCGGAGGCGTGGCAGAAATAACGCCGGCCGGTCTACCGACGCTTAGTAGTGCGTGTTGCGGTCCAGATATAGAGACCTAGCGCGAACTGGAGCGGACGCGGACGTTGCTTTCGATCACGGGGCGGCCGATCGGGTAATAGCGGATGCCGTTCTCACGCATAACGTCGCGGATCAGGCAGTTACGGCCGTCGAAAATCACCGGTTGATTCATGGTTGCCGAGATCTTGCGGAAGGGCATGGTGTTGTACTGCGGCCAGTCGGTAAGGATGGCAATCGCGTCCGCACCGGCCGCGGCGGCCACCGGATCCTGCATCCATTCGACCTGGTCCGTGAAGACCTCCCGCATGTTGTCCATGGCCTTATAGTCATGGGCGCGGACGTTGGCGCCGCCTTCAAGCAGGTAACGGATGACGTCGATGGCGGCCGATTCGCGGATATCGTCGGTATCAGCCTTAAAGGCCAGGCCCCATACGGTGATAGTTGAGCCGGCGAGCGGTCTTCCGAGCTTGGTGCCGATTTTCTCTACGAAACGCCGCTTCTGGCTCTTGTTGATGGTCTGAATCGCCTCGACGAAAAGGTTCTCGTGGCCGATGGCGCGGCTGATGTGCTCCATGGCCGCGACATCCTTGGGGAAGCAGGAGCCGCCGAAGCCGACGCCGGCGCGCAGGAACGCCGGCCCGATGCGCTTATCGGAGCCAATGCCCTTACGGAGATCCTCAACATCGGCGCCGTAGGCATCACAGAGGATGGACATCTCGTTCATGAACGAGATGCGCGAGGCCAGCATGGTGTTGGCGGCATACTTGGTCAGTTCGGCCGACTCCCAGTTCATGGTCAGGAAGGTATCCTCGGTCTTGATCAGGGGGTCATAGAGCCGGCGCATGATGCGGAAGGCTTCAGGGCTTTCGCCGCCGACGATGATGCGATCGGGTTCGAGGAAATCGTTGACGGCGGAACCTTCTTTGAGGAACTCGGGATTGGAGACCACCTGGAACTCAAGCTTGGAGTTCTGGCGCAGGCTGTAATAGAGTTTGCGGTTGGTGCCGACCGGCACGGTGGACTTCACCACGATGGTGACGAGATAGTCAGACTGAATCGTGGCCAGGGCATCGCACACTTCCTTGCCGGCGGCTTCGAGATAGGTCATGTCGACGGTGCCATCGGGTTTGGATGGGGTGCCCACAGCGAGATAGACGACCTCGGCATCGCGCATGGCCTCATTGATCGAGGCGCCAAAGCTGAGGCTTCCGTTGGCAAGTTGCTCCTGCAGGAGCCCGACAAGGCCGGGTTCGAAGATCGGGGAGTATCCCTCCAGCAGACGAGCGAGCTTCTTCTGGTCCTTTTCGACGCCGCGCACGCGATGGCCGATACTCGCAAGGCAGGTGGCGGTAACCAGACCCACGTACCCGCAGCCAATGACAGCTACGTCCATAAGTGTGAAGCTCCTTCTCTGCCTGATTCGGTGCGATGCAGAGACTCGATAATAGCAGGGACATGGGGGTCTGTCTCTAGCCAAAGATCTGCAAGCCAAAGATCTGCACACAGAAGTTTCGGTTGCCCCAAGCTTTATATCGGTTACAACAGATCACGCACCATGAAGATCGTCCACATCATCACCCGGCTGATCATCGGTGGGGCGCAGGAGAATACGCTGATTTCCTGCGAGGGGCAGCATGCCCGCGGACATGAGGTGACGCTGATTACCGGACCGGGGCTGGGGCCGGAGGGGTCGCTGGAGGAGCGGGCCAGGAAGAGCGGCTACCGTGTTGAGGTGCGCGAGGAGATGGTGCGGGCGATCCTGCCGACCAAGGACATCGGCAACTTTTGCTACCTGGTCAAACGTTTGCGCGAACTCAAACCTGATGTGGTGCACACGCACTCATCCAAGGCGGGGATCATCGGAAGATGGGCGGCGTGGCGGGCGGGGGTGCCAGTGGTGATCCACACCATCCACGGGCTGGCGTTTACGGCGTCGACTTCGCGCTGGGTGAATGCCGCATATCGCTACGCGGAAAAGGTGACTGCGCCGATTTCCTCGCGGATCGTGTGCGTGGCGGATGCGATGCGCGATCAGTCGCTGGCGGGTGGGATCGGGCGCAAAGAGCAGTATGTGACCGTCTATTCGGGAATGGATACCTCATCGTTTCTGCATCCGCCGGTGGCGCGGGAAGAAGTGCGGCGGGCGCTGGGCATCAGGCTTGACGATGTGGTTGTCGGCACGATCGCCCGGCTTTTCGATCTCAAGGGGCATGATGATCTGCTGGCGGTGGCGCCGGATCTTTGCCGTAGGTTTCCGCATCTGCGTTTCCTTTGGGTAGGCGACGGAACGCTGCGGCAGCAGTTTGAGAAGCGGATGCGGCAGCAGGGGCTGGAGGATCGGTTTATTCTTACGGGCATGGTATCGCCAGCGCGGATTCCCGAACTGGTGAATGCGATGGACATTGTGGTGCATCCATCGCGGCGGGAAGGGTTGGCGCGGGCGTTGGTGCAGGGGGCTTTGGCGGCCAAGCCGGTCATTACCTATGATGTTGATGGAAATCGCGAATCGTTGATTCACGAGAAGACGGGATTTCTGCTTTCTCCTTTTGACATCGGGCAGCTTGCATCATCTCTGGCACTGTTATTGGGCGATGCTCATCAGCGCGAGGCCATGGGATTGGCCGGGCGTGAGTTTGTGATTGAGCGGTTCAGTGCCCAGAGGATGGTGGATGAACTGGAGCGGGTCTATGCCCAGTGTCTCCAGGAGAAGAAAGGTCGGTAGCATGAACATCCTCCGGTGTGTGGTGCTGGCAGTGTGTGTGGCGGCGATGAGTGAAGCTGTGCCGGCGCAGCCGACGGCGACACAACCCGCCAAGCCCTCCGGGCAGACGGGGAAGCCGGCGGAACTGCTGGCGGGGGCGTCCAAGCCGCTATTTGCCGCGGCGGCCGCCCAGGCCGAGGAGCAGTTGGTTCCGCTGGTGCTGCAGAGGACACAGTTCAGCGGGGGATCCAATCTGCGCCTCGAGGCGCAGATCGACCTGTATGTGATCCAGCGCTGGATCGCCACATCGACCCTGAACACCGATCAGCAGGCGGCGGCCGCCTGGTTGCGGCTGCAGCAGTTGCGCCAGGCAATCAGTGCTGCGCAGAAGGACCTTTCGCCGGCGAACGACCATGAACTCAATAACGTGCAGCAGTTGGCTGCCCACAATTTGCGGCAGTTGACTTATGACCTGCCCGCGGCGGATGTGGCGAAGATGGATGCGGTTTGCCGCGCTGCCGGGATCGCGCTGCTGGAATTCACGACCGGGCAGGCGGTGAATCCTTCACAGATTCCGATCATGCGGCCGGTGAGTCTGCCAGGGCTGCCGCAGGATCCATCGCCCGCGCCCCGGCCAAGAGCGGCCGCCGCCGGCTCCAGCGATCCGGGCGATCTGATCCCGCGGCTGAACGTCTCGCCGGTATTGCGGCGGCAGCTTGTGCGCACGCTCGATGCGGTGCAACGGCCGGAGGTCTATGACCTGACGGCCGAGGAAGCCAGGCAATTGGCTCGCGTTCTGAAGGACGCCATCGACATCAGCGCCGGCCTGGCGAGCAATGCCGGTGTGGATCTCGCGAAGCGCATGGACCTGGAGCAACAGTTGGGCGAGGCACTGGCGCTTCTGCAGGATCGCCGCCTCAAGGAGCTTGGCCAGCGCAAGATCGAGGGCATGAGCCGCTATCGCCAGGTGCTCTCGGCGATCATCCGACTGAATCTGAGTGAGCAGAACTACAAACTGCTGGCGCCGGCGTTTCAGCTTGCCGAGCGTTCCCCGGAAGATGCCAAGCGGCTAATCCCGGCCGTCGAGAAGTTCGTCGCATTCTGCTCGGCGTACGACAAACTGCCTGAGAGTTTCCAATACAACACGGATCCGGCCATTCTCAAGGCCCTGCAGAAGGCCTATGACGACTCGCGTAAAGGCTTCGAGGCGTCGAGGAACGCGTTTCTTGGCGATGTCGAGATGCTGGGCGGAACCGGGATTTCCAACACCACCACGGCCGATCTGGAGAGCCGGCTGGAAGAGATGCAGCTCTCGATGGATGTGGTCTGGGCGATGGGCACGATGCCGGTGAGCCTTGAGGTGCTGAACACCTTCAAGCCCAAACCGCCCGCGCCCGCACCCGCGCCCGGCGGCCTGGAACGGCGCATCGCCAAGGAGGCGGCCATCGCCGCGGCGCCCGGAAAGAGCGCAGCTCGCAAAGATGCGGCGGCCGTTCTGGTGCGAATGGTGCGCCTGGCTTCGGGTAGTCGTGAACTGCAGGGGGCAAAGATCGAAGGAGCTTCGCTGGAACTGCTGCGTCGGTACACGAAAAAGACCGCGGATGATCTTACGGCCAAGTGGCAAATGAATGTGATGGATGTGGTGAACGCGGCCATCTCGGGAGGTCCGCTGGATGAGGGGAAGGTGCAGCGCAACGAGCTGCTATTACGCATGATCCAGACGCTTCCTCGGCTGGCGGCGATGGAAGGCACAGCCAAGTCGGCCGGTGCTCTGCAGCGCTGGGCGGATTGGGGATTGGATGATCGAGCGGTCGAGCAGGGGATCTATCCGACACGCGCGGCCGCCACTGCAGCGCTGTTGGCGTTCCTGGGCGACAGCACTGAAGGCATGCGCAACTGGGAGAAGGTGCGGCAGGAGCAGCAGCCGGCGGTCAGCTTCATCACGAGGGCCATCGCCGGTGCGAGCCAGATCCCCGAGGTCAAAGGGGAGCTGCCGGCGGCCTGTGCAAAGCTCCTAACTCCTTTAGACGTTACGGTTTATGCGCTGCATCGTCGCTATGCCATTGCCCAGGCGAGTCTGGCTCGTCCTAATCTGGATGCCAAGGCGGCGGGGGACATCCGCGACTTGCTGGCCAAGGCTTTGGCGCAGTTCCGTTAAGCGGACGTGGCCACGTCGGCCGGTCACTGAATGGTGATCTCTCCCGAGAACGGCTGGATACTCACTGTTGTGGCGCCGTTTCCCGTGGCATTGCTCAGTGTAATCGGCCGGACCTGAATTATGGGAGTATCGGCCGATCCGGAGCGGGTAAATGGCTGACCGCTGGCGTCAAATCCGATGGTGAGTGCGGCTGTAAATCCGAGCTTGGCGCCGGGCATCTGCGTCTGGGCACGGCCCATGGTCACCGTGCCGGTGGCGCCATCGGCACGGGCAAGCACTGCGCCCAGAGGAGACTGCAGCTCATACTTATCCGCGCTGGTGGAGGTCCCAGGGGTAAAGATGACATATACCTTCCCCTGAGCCGTGATCGCCCGGTTCTGGGCATAGAGAAGATCGGCCACGAAGCTCTGCACAGCGGCGTTGAGCCGCATCGTGGAACTGGTCGCCGAGAAAGCTACCGAAGCGGAGACGGCAATGGCGATGATTGTTATCACCACCAACACTTCAGCGAGTGTAAAGGCGGAGAATCTTCGGGTCATAACTTGGTTTGTGTTTTGCGTCATATGTGCCTTCCTGATCATGTCAGTTCTGCGGCATCGGTTCATCATAGGTGTTCCACGCCAGCGATGCCGTGCCATCCACATGGGTTCCGCCAACTTCCCCGTTGGCATCGGGGTTGATGGTATATGATGCTCCGTTGCTTCCGAAACTGATGGTTCCTTCGGCGGCCATTCCGCCCTTGGTGATGCTGAATCCCGCCTTGTCGCCACCACCGGTTCGGCTGCAGGAATTGAAATGGAGCGATCCCTCAAACACCTTAGTGGTGTCCCACACCGTGCCGTTGGGCAGGATAAAGTCGGCGTCTGGTGCAATCAGCGTCCACCATTTCATTTGATCGTTGCCGGCGAATGACAACTTCATGATCTCGGTGTTGGCTGCATCCATCGACCGCTGGATCACGCCATCGCGATTCAGTGTTACCGTGCTGGCTCCGGCCGGGGTCCCTCGCTGCATCACAATCGAGCCGTTGAGGGTCAGATTCCCTCCCAGTGTCACCTTGTTGGGCCACTGCACATAGATAACGCCGTTGATGGTTCCCGTGAGGCTAGGATTCGTGTTCGGCGGAATAGAACAACTGTTCTGCGCCACGACGGTCGTGACCGTATATGCGGCCGTGACGAGCTTGCCTTTCTTGTCGTATACAGCGGGGAAAAACGTGCTGGTGGTCGTCTGGGTGCTGGTGTCGGTAATTGGCTTGAGTCCCATTCCCGCTACCGCGGCGATCAGGGCGTCGTTGTTCGGGAAGGTCACGGGGCCCGAAGGAGCAGTCATGCCAGGGTAAAGCAGGGCGGTGGCGGTGGTCCCGCCCGTCAGGTCGATGGAAGCCGTTGTTCCATATTGCTGCACTTTTGACTCACCATCGGGAGTGACATTCCACGCTTTGGGGATGCCGAGCTTGGTCATCATGGGGAACAAGACCGGTCCGCCGGAACTGGCCGGCGTGACGGTCAGGCCGACTTGAGACGTCCGTGTTACCGAGCCGCTGACACCGGTGACGACAAGAAACAGGTTGTTCCCCGTGTTGTCGGCGGTTACTTTTCCCTTGAAACTGGCGTCACTTCCGAAGGCGATAGACGGAATGTCGATGTAGGCCGGGGTGCCGCCTGACGCGTCGTAGTAGGCGATGTTGGCGGTATTGATGCCGTTGCTGCCATGTGATGCCTCGGTTCTTCCCCATCCTCTTAGCTAGTGTACCCTTGCGGCGTCCACACTTACAGTGTTATTTCAATCAAACTCGACGGCTTGTGCGTGCGGGGTCATGTAAGCCGACGTGGTGAGCGCCCCGGTCTCTGACCGCCTGGCGTGCTGAATCGCACCGTGCGCACTACACTGTTCTTACAGGAACAGGCAATCCCTGGAGAGGACGAAAAATGCGGTTTCTCGTTGTTGGACCACATCCGGATGATCAGGAGTTGGGCATGGGGGGAACCATTGCCCTGCTGGCATCGCAGGGACATCAGGTGCATCTGTTGGATGTGACCAATGGTGAGCCGACACCGTTTGGCAATCCGGAGACGCGGGCACGCGAATCGGCCGAGTCGGCGCGGGTGCTCGGCGTGGAGAGGACGCTGCTGGGGCTGAAGAACCGTGAGGTGGTTCACAGTATCGAGAACCGGCACAAGATGGCATCGATGTACCGAAAGTTCCGGCCCGATGCGATCTTCCTTCCATACCCGCTCGATGCCCACCCCGACCACGTTGCTGTAACCCGAATCGGCGAGGATGCCCGTTTTGATGCCAAGCTGACGAACTGCCCGACGATTGTCGGCGAACCGTGGTATCCCAAGCGGATCATTTACTACTTCTGCACCCATCTGCGGATGAGCTTCAGCCCGACGTTTTGTATCGACGTGTCGGCGACGATGGAGCGCAAGATGCAGGCGATCCGGATGTATCACTCGCAGTTCATCGTCAACAAGAGTAGCGTGCCGGAGATGGTGCAGACGATGGGCGGCTACTTTGGCGGCCGGCTCGGAACACCCTATGCCGAGCCGTTCTTCACCCATGAAGTGCTGGGGCTGGGCGGACTTGACCAACTGGTGTAAATGATGCTCAAGACACTGCAATGGACTGGGAATGCTCTGCGGTTGGTGGATCAGACGCGCCTGCCTGGCGAGATTGTGTACGTGGATATCGCCACGCCCGAGGCCATGCACGATGCCATCCGCCGGCTGGTGGTGCGCGGGGCGCCGGCCATCGGCATCGCGGCGGCGTTTGGCGTCTACCTTGGCGTGAAGGAAAGCAACGATGCGAGTTTCCCGGCCGACCGAGAGAAGGTCTGTAAGTATCTGGCGACGAGTCGGCCAACCGCGGTGAATCTGTTCTGGGCAATTGAGCGAATCCGCCGGATCGGAACGTCGCCGCAGCGTATCCTCCAGGAATGCCTCGTCATGATTGACGAGGACAACGCCGTCTGCCGAGCGATCGGCGAGCATGGGCTGAATCTGCTGCTATCGCATTGCGGCACCGGACGGGTGATCAACCTGATCACCCACTGTAACGCGGGGGGGCTGGCCACCGCGCAGTTCGGCACCGCCCTTGCGCCGATGTATGTCGGCAAGGAGCGCGGTGTGAAGTTCCATGTCTTCGCCGATGAGACCCGGCCGCTGTTGCAGGGGGCGCGGATCACGGCAATGGAACTGCTGGCCAATGGCATCGACTGCACGCTCGTCTGCGACAGCATGGCTGCGTCCGTCTTCACCAATCACAAGATCGACGCGGTGATCGTCGGTACCGACCGCGTGGCCGCCAACGGCGATGTGGCGAACAAGATCGGCACCCATACCCTGGCGATTGTCGCCCGGCGGTTTGCCGTGCCGTTCTACGTGGCTTGCCCCACGAGTACGATTGACCGCACCCTGGCGAATGGAACGCTTATCCCCATCGAGCAACGGAACCCTGAAGAGATCACCTGTGGCTTCGGCCGGCGGACCGCGCCCGAAGGGGTGAAGTGCTTCAACCCCGCCTTTGATGTCACGCCGGCGGAACTGGTTAGCGCCATCATTACCGAGAAGGGCGTGCTCAGGCCACCGTACGCACTGTAGACAGTCACGCATTCAGCCGCCAGAACGCGCCATTGAGTACTGTGGCGAAGCTGACCCATAGCAGATATGGCAGCAGAAGCCATGTGACGGCCGGGGCCACGAACCACGCGCTGGCCATTGTGGCGGCGATAGCGAGCCACATGGCGATGATGATGAGCAGCGCCGCTCCAATCTGGTGAGCGCCGAAGAAAACCGGCGTCCATGCCGCGTTGAGCAGCAGTTGCACGCCGAACAGGATGACCGCTACACGGCTGCCGGGCCACTGGCGGATCAGCACAAAGAGCGCAACTCCCATCAGCGCATACAGTAACGTCCAAACCGGCCCGAAGACCCACCCCGGGGGATTGAACGATGGCTTCTCCAGCGTCTGATACCACGAGCTGCTGCCCGTCTGTGTTGTTAATGCGCCGATGGCACCGGCCGCCTGGCAGAGCAGGATGCATCCGACGATTGCCGCGATACGTGCAACTCCGGTCATGCCGCATTATATGCCGGCGCGCTCTTCTACATCGGGCTGACGCTGGTGCCCGCTGTCGGTGGCTGCAGAGCATCGTGCCAGGTGCCTTGCTCACCTTCCATTTCGATCGCCGTGATGCTGTCTACCGGCATGTGCATCTTCTTGAAGAAGCCATCGAGGGTGCTCTTGCTGTCTGACTCGAAGATGCACGCCGCCTTCCCCTCAGACAGGTTCACGTAGCTGTGCAACCCATGCACTTCCTTTGCCTGTTGTGCGCTTCGGCTGAACTGTTCTACCTGTTGGCGCGTCATGGTTCCCGGGCCGAAGGTATGGATGCAGAGATAACGTTGCATGGTGAATCCCCTTCTTCTTTGACTCACTCTCCCCGGCTTTCACATCGAAAGCCACAAGACAGGCATGATGCCACCCGGCCGTCAGCGCTGTCAGCGCCAAAAAAAAGAGGCGTGTGGCCATCTCTTGTGACAAGAGCCAGTAGCACATGCCGACCTCGGCCGTGGCAAACCGCAGATGGCCACCGATGAACACGGAATTAGTTCTCGCAGTGAACCGCGAACGCATGGCCGTAGTGGCGACAATCCCCATCGCCGTGCCCGCACCTCTCTCGCACAGCCACAAAGCTGTCCCGGCCATGTGCCGACGTTTCCCCGGGATGCTGCCTGGGTAGGCCGCACGGCAGTGAAGCTCGATCTGGTGTATACTCTGCGAAATCCCGGCGGACGAACGCTGCGGGAATGGGAAAGGAGATCGCTATTGGCAACGGGAAGTAGTTACGTCGCCCTTGGCTTTCTGCCTCTGGCAGCAACCGGGCACTCCGCAAGGTATCGTGGAATGCGCTGCCGGGCACATCGACACGGGCAAAGGATGTTTCTTCGACCATCCAGACGTTGGACTACCATGATCCCGAACTTACTGTTCTGTCTCTGCGTTCCAGCAGTTCTGCTCAGCCAGGCGCAGCCGACAACCCAGCCGGCACGGGTTGTGCCGGTGCGCAAGGACGTCGAACTGAGGTTCTATATGCCCCCGGCGCCGCCAACGGCATCCCAGCCTTACTCGCTTGTGGTGGAGTTGGATAACCTCAGTTCCAGACCGATTGAGATCAATCAACCGATCGTCGCTCTATCAGCGCGATACCGACTTGACCTGCAACGTGGCACCGCTGGTAAAGATACGTTCTTGTTCATGATATACTTCGAGCGCCCACCAGATGTACCGCAGGACACCACCCGTGACCAGCCGGTCCATAGAACGGTTGCTACCGTTCAACCAGGAAAGTCGCATCTTGTGCGAGTCGACATTCCTCAGGACATCCTGGCGCCGGGTGACAATCGATTCACGGCCGTTCTTTACCAGGACGGTGCAGCTATTGGCGAATCTTCGCCGCTGGTGCTGCACTGCGATGCGTTGCCAGCCAAGTGACCGGGAAACACCATGTACTTTTCAGTCGCCTTGCTCCCGCTCATAATGCTTGTTTCTGCCTTGACGCCGAATGTCGGGCTTGGCGAGATCACTGTGGGCATCTACCTCGATGCTCCGGAAAGCTATCGATCCCAAGCCACGAGCACGGTTGTCATTGGGGTCCGCAATCGCAACGATCAACGGCCTAGAAAACAGGACACAGTTCGAATCGATGAATGATCTGGTCGTTTGAACCGAAGCATACGCTAACATCGGCAAGTGTTTTGCCGTGCAATACGAATCGCGTCCTGTTTTCCTGTCTGCAACAAGTCGTCTGGTGGTGCTATGCGAAGGCAACGTGGAACGGAAACACATGGGGAGCTCCTATCAATCCATGTTCGGATTTCTCGCCTGCGGTTGACACCACAAGCTTCCCTGTATGGACGACCAATGTTACGAATACAACGGAAGTTCTCGGCTGAGTCTACGAGTAGCCGGAGGATACAGATATGCATGCAACAACGTACCTGCTGCTGTTCAGTCTGGCTGTCGGAGCTGCATCCGCTTCTGGCGCAGCGAATCCGGCAACACAACCCGCTACAACCCAGGCAACTAACGAGGGTGGCGCAGTACTGCTGATTCATCCGCAGCAGATCGAAGTGCAGTCCGGTGATCCGGTTCTCATGACGCTAACAGTACAAAACCGCGGGAATCAGCCGGTCGAACTGTCCTTTGATATTTACACAGTGGCATACGGGATCACTGTGGTGGCTCCGGATGGGAAGCCCGCTCCGCCATCTCGCTTCAGCACAGGAAGCCGATTCCAAGTCGGAAGTACAGTGGGGCACAAGCTTCCTCCTGAAACCGAGTCCAGCTATCTTTGTCGGGTCAGCGCCGCTTTCGACCTAACAGAGCCGGGGAAGTACACGGTCAAGGCCACTGCAGATGTCTACAACCGAATCAAACGCCAGAAAGCCCTCTTGACCGCTGAGGCGCAGATAATGGTCAAAGCGCCCAGAACTTCGTCGTACACTGCTCCATCCGCTATTCCTCAGCGACATGATACGGGAACGGATTAACATACACACACACAGATAAGATGGGATGATGGTTGTCGGCGTGGATAAGGGGCCAGGAGAGTGTGAACTAGCGGGCAATCAAAGGGGTCAGGGACGAACGCCATTAAGTTAGCATATTGTTCATAAGTCCTTTTGGCCGGGATTCCTAGGGGGACGCGGTTAGTCACAATCGCGGCAAACGCCCGAAGTGCTGTTACGGTGGACGTTCAGGACACCTGCGTGCACCGCTCGGGGAGCATCCGACGCCCTGGGTTCCAGGCATCCTCTTTCTCCCATCGTCGGGTCACGGCAAGCCCGACCGCTAACTTGCACGGGAATACGGAAGTCTCACATCGACAATCACTTACGTGCAACATTCATATGCACTGCGGCGCATGTGTCGCGCAGGCGCGCACCGCGACTTACAGCAATCTTTTCAGATTTCTCGACCCCGACCCTCAAAAACCAATGGAAAATCGCAAATCCGCCCTCCCAGTGGTGCGCTTTGCGCGCAAAAAGCGCGACACCGCCTGTATGGGTAGAGGCCATCGCGCGCCCATCGCTCTTTCACAATTGAATACCACTACTCCTACCGGATAAGTAGGCAATGCCGCCTCAAGATGCGAATCGATCTTGAGCACCTTTGCCATACGCGTGACTTGGATTACATAACACCCTGGAGACGGCCACGCGATCCTGAGCATCTTCCTCGTGGGTCGCTCGCCCCCGAGCGATACGGCCGCCAGTACCCAAGGACGACGTCCAACCCGAGCGCCTCCCCTCCTCCATTTGCATCTGCCATTTTGTCATTTTGCATTGAAGCGCGATCTTGAGCACCTTTGCCAAGAGTGTTAGAGAGCTCACACAGCATCCAGGAATGCGCGCGCGATCTTGAGCACCTTTGCCTTTCCAGACCAATGTTGAGCGAAGCGAAATCCCGGCTGCGCCGGGAAACAATGAGGAGGAAACGAACCTGCGCACCTCCTCCCCTAATTCTCTCCTAAACCTATTCCAGTAAAAGACATAGCGCATAGGGGGTACCCCACTCAAGAACCTGCGCACCTGCTTGCTCATCCGACGCATGCGATGTCGCCTGATCCCTGGCATTCCTCCGTGGCTCTCCCTCCCTTTCGTCACTCGGGTTTCTGCCCTTGGCGATTTCGTCCATCGACCGTCCCTCGTATGTGTTACACTGGAACCCCGTAGCGTTCCGGGCGTCAGAGAATGGGAAAAGGAGAGACTACGTCTATGCAATCCGCATATCGCTCGACCATCGGCCTGATTGCGATTCTGTCGGCCATTTCGGCCATGCCTCTCGTGGCTCAGCAACCGGCCCCGGCCAATGCCCCCGTGGCAGCGCCTGCCGCTGCGGCGGAGGTGCCGGTCAAACTTGTGGTGCTCTATTCCTCCGGCGTGGGCTACTTTGAGCACCATGGCACCATCACCGGCAACGCCACCACCGAACTTCGCTTTAAGACCGGGCAGATCAACGACCTGCTCAAGAGCTTGGTGCTGCAGGACTTGGATAAGGGCCAGGTCAGCGCCATCACCTACCCATCGCAGGATCCGCTGGCCAAGCTGCTTAAAAGCTTCCAGGTGGATGTGTCACAGAACCTCTCCCGCGCGGATTTGCTGACGCAGTTGCGCGGGGCGAAGGTGACCTGTCATCTCCTGGATGGCAAGACGCTGACTGGCACGATCATCGGCGTTGAGATCGAGAAGGTTCCCAGCGGCGAGAAGGGCGATCTGCAGGAGATCCCAGTCCTGAACCTGCTGAACGAGCAGGGGGCCACCAGCATTCGCATGCCAACGGTTCAGTATGTCTCTTTTGAAGATCCCCGGCTGCAGGAGGAACTGAATAAGGCGCTCTCGGCGCTGGTGCAGGCGCGCGATCAGGACAAGAAGGCGGTCAGCTTCCAGTTCGCCGGGGAAGGCAGCCGGCGGGTGAAGATCGGCTATGTGGTGGAGACGCCGATCTGGAAGACCAGCTACCGACTGCTGCTGGACGATGGCAAAGATGCCAAGCCATTTATCCAGGGTTGGGCGATCGTGGAGAACCAGACCGACACGGATTGGAACAACGTGCAGTTGTCGCTGGTGTCCGGCCGGCCGATCAGCTTTATCCAGGACCTGTATCAGCCGCTGTATATTCCCCGTCCGGTGGTGCAGCCGGAGCTCTACGCGAGCCTGAAGCCGCGCGAGTATGAGGAGGGGATGGAACGCGCCAAGGGGCAGGATGGTGGCATGAACCTGGCCAGTGTAGATGCCCGTGCGGCAAATGCTCCGGCCTCTCCCGCAGCGGCGACGCCGGAACAGGCGCTCAGAAAGGCGACGTTTAGGGGCGTGCCTGCGGCAAAGCCGAGCTTGGCCGCTGGCACGTTTGGAGTGATGCAAGACAAACAACAGGGTGAGCAACTTCAGTTCGCCAGCGTCGCCTCAGCCGCCTCAACCGCCAACCTGGGCGACCTTTTCCAATACACCGTCTCCATCCCCGTTACGCTTCCGCGGCAGAAGTCGGCCATGCTTCCGATCATCGGCGAGAATATCCAGGCTCAGCGGGTCAGCATCTACAACGCCGGCACACTCGCCAAGCATCCCCTCAACGGCGCCATCCTGACCAACACCACCGGCAAGCACCTGCTCAACGGCCCCATCACGGTGCTCGACAACGGCGCCTACGGCGGCGATGCCCGCATCTCCGATCTTCCTCCGGGGCAGCAGCGGCTGATTTCCTACGGCATTGACCTGAAGGTGCTGGTGGATTCCACCAGCAGCAAACAGGATGAGTCGATCACGGCCGGTAAGGTGGTCAAAGGTGTCCTCCAGGTTGCCCGCAAGCACCTGTTTACCCAGGAATACAAGATCGAGAACAAGGCCGATGCGGAAAAGATGTTGGTGATCGAGCACCCTTTCCGGCAGGGCTGGACGCTCTTGACCCCGGAAAAGCCGATGGAGAAGACCGATGCCCTCTATCGCTTCCAATTGGCCGCGGCGGCGGGCAAGCCGGCCAATCTGAAGGTGCAGGAGGAGCATACTGACTGGGAATCGATGGCGATTCTGCCCTTTGATATCGATCAGCTCACCTGGTACAGCAAGAACGGCCAGATTGCCCAGCCCGTGCGTGATGCCTTGGTGAAGGCGATCCAGTTGAAGCAGGCCCTGGTGGATACACAACGTCAGATGGAGCAGACCCGGCAGAAGATTGCTCAGACCACCCAGGCGCAGAGCCAGACGCGGGAGAACATGAAGGCGATCGCTCCGCAGGCGCAGGCCAGCGACTACTACAACCGTCTGCTGAAGCGCATGAGTGACCAAGACCTCCAACTCGATACCCAGCAGAAGGCGCTGGACGATCAGCAGCAACAGTTCAACGCGCGGCAGAAGGAATTAGAGGATTACCTGAACAACCTGAGCGTCGGGTAAGGCCAATCGCTTCCGATCGTGTGATAATCATCAGGCGGCGGGTGTCGGGCCGAAGAAGTCCCGCACACCGTTACGCCAGGCGATCTTTTCGAGGGTCTGGGGGCTGAGGCCCGTCTCGATAAGCCGCCGCCGCCATGGACGGTAGACGCACTCAATGCTCCACGCGCGGTCTGGCTGCTTGTTCTCGGACATGGCAAGATCGGGGCCGATGTAGAGCCGGTCGGCGTGCTTTTCCAGAAGGGCACGGATGGCTTGCAGATCGCCCGTGGTTTGCCAGGGGCGCAGGTCAGCTTGAACATGGGGGAAGGTGCTGAGCAGCCGATCAAATTCTTCCGGCGTGTCGTGGTTGCCGCTGTGACAGATGATAAAGCGGATGTTCTTATGCGCGGCGAGCCAGCGATCGCGCGCTGCGAAGATCTGCTGCTTGGTCAAGCCGGTGGTCGCCGATGCAAAGCTCCTACCGGGATCAGCCTGATGAACCGCGATCCACAGTCCCAGTTTGGCCACGGTTTGCCAGACCCTCTCCAGTCGCTCATCATCAACGACGGCGGGGGTGCTGTTGGCAAAGCGGGAAAACATGCCCAGGTCCTTCCACACCTTCAGGCCTGTCGCGCCCAGTTCGGCGTAGCGGCACAGGTCATCGCACAGCCGCGAGACAAAGCCACTGGGGTCGAGCCCAAAGCCCATCCAGTCGGGCCAATAGAACTGCGCGAAGCGGTAGAACAGTCCTTTGTCGCGGCAGGCCTTGAGGAACTGAGCATAGTCGCCGTTAAAGAAGTACATGCCTTTGTACTGGGCAGAAGCCGCGCCCCAGAGGTTGATGCCGCCGATGACGCCGCACTCGCTGTAAGATGCCATCGCCTCATCGAGGAAGGGCTGGCAGTAGTGCATATGGCCGTCAAAGAGGGGGAAACTCCAATGATTATCGCGAGTCAAAACGTTCTCCTTAACAAAGTCTGAGTCGTGCAGTCTACGGGATTTCCGCTCTTCCTCCAGCGAGCTGGTCAGACTTCGTATATCCAACTGTCGCGGTCATAACCAAAGGATTGGAAATCCGATTCGTAGATTTCGCAGGTCATGCGCGCCAAGGCGCTGTCGTAGGCGATAGCGGGATGCAGCATATAGGTAGCGTTCTTTACCTCACTGACTGTGGCAAGGATCTCTGGCGGCGCGACCAATCGCTTGAGCACTTGCGAGAAGTCGGCCTGGAATGACTCAAACCGGCCGACGAAGTCGTATGGGATCAGGTGCGGTGCGAGGATGCGGTTTTGGATGTTGAAATGGCCATCGTGGTGCACGCCACCCGCCGGTTTTGCCGCGGTATGCTCCCTGTGCAGGTAGCGAACGACGTCCGCAAAGGGCACGAGGCCTTCTCGCCCGGCCGTTGCCACCGGCAGGTCCAGTCCCTTTTTGATGTCATCTTTCAGCCACCGCGTCTCCTGGTTCCACGAGTTCCCCACTTGCGTCTTGTACGCCGAGAGGAGCCGCATGTAGGGATTCCTGACGAAGCAGAACCTGAACCAATCCGGAGAACTCAGCATCTCGACAATCTCATCCCGGCCGAATGAGCCAAGATGGATGCCCTTGCTGTGGACATTGCCAAGGTGGTCAAGTGCCAGGTTGCCCTGCAGCAGATGAAGCGTCAGTTTGATTCGCGAACAAGCGATCTTGGGTACCGTCATGCACACGCACTTGCGCGCAGGCAGAACCCAGGAGTGGAATCCCATCGCCTGATTCACATCACTCTTGAGTGTCTGCTCGACCCAATCTGCGAGTGCCTGTCTGTCTGGCATGGTAATTCGATCCTAACTCTTGATCATCTTCCACAATGAAGGGGCGCGGAACTTCAGCCCGTCCTTTTCCAGTCGCACTACTGCTGAGCTCTCGTAGATGTTGAAGGCGCTAAAGCCGTCACGTTCGCAGGCTGCCAGAAAAATGGGCAGGTCTCTCTTCCAGTCTTCATCATTGGCCGCGAACATCGCAGGTGTCATGACCATGGGTATGTTCTTCGACCGACAGAGCTTGACGGCATTCCCATAGAAATTGCCCTTCCAGGTGAATCCCGCGATCGTGGCCATATCCACAAAGCCGCTGCAGCACCATTTCCGCCAGTCGAAGTAGATCTCCATCTTGCAGCGTTCTTCCGAAGGGTGCTCGAAATCGTCGTACATCTGAACGGAGAGTTTCTTGCCTCGGGCGTGGAGCATCTGGCCTATCTCGAGCAGAGTCTGATCGACATACTCGCCACGGAGTTTGCGCCACAGAGCGCGGTCAAACTGTTGCCTGGTGATATCCACACCGTATCGCCGCTTGAATTCGTCCAGGATCGGCTTTCCAAAGCCGTAGTTCTCCCAGTCGAGGGACTCTGTGTGCGTGTTGAGGCGGATATCCACGCCATCGCAGCCGGAATCGATCGCCACTCTGGCCGAGTCAACGCAGTACTGGCGGGCTTGGGGGTAAGCCAGTTCGAGCACCCCAGAAACGAAGCGGTTACGTCCGCGCGCCAGCCCAATGAAGCCTCGCTGTTTAAGGTCCACCCTGTGCCTGCCGCCGGAACTCATATAGTGCCAGCCTCGGCCCGGAATGTTTGTGCCGAATGCGGCGTCAAAGGCAATCCCGACATTTCGCCAGTCATCTTTCTGGGACTCATCCAGCAGATCCCGCATTACCGGAGCCAGACCGTAGGTGAACGCGACGGTGTTCCCCGCGATGTCTTCCAGTTCAACCAATGCAGATAAGGTGTTTGTTAACTCCGTAGCGCCTTGGGCTTCTATCGCGATGAACGGTTCGGCGATATCAAGGCCTGAGAACTCAACGCAGGTAAAGATGCCTTCAGGACCGTAGGATACTTCCGGAGCCGGTGTAAAGACCCGCTGGCGGTGCTTGCGCTCAGAGAAAGAGATCTGCTGCGGGCCGGTATACGGCCGGTAATTCGCGTTATCCCGGGAAGTGTAGATCTTGAACGCAGAAGGGCTCAGTCCTGACTGCTCGTGCCATAGCCGGATGCGGCCCAACGGGCGCCTCGGTGGCTGTTCCATCAGCGAGGGATGCAGCTCCGCGCGCATTTCGGGATGATCGCGCAACCAGTCGGTGTACATGACCGCTCTTCCGCCCAGGAAATCAATGCTGGCATCATCGCCCACGGATTCTGCGACAGGACCAGGCGTAAAAGGCATTCCCAGACATCGGTCATTGATCTTCAGAACGCTGAAACAGCGCATGCCGTTCTTATGAGATTCATCGGCGATCACGGCCAGCGGATCGGGCACGTTTCGGAGGAATGCGCTGTAGCGGTTCCGAGCGCTTCCAGCTTCCAATCCGGCCTTGATGTCATGGGAATGGATCCAGTGCAGTGCACCGATGCCGCGTCTGGCGTACTCCTCGACGAGTTGACGCAGCCAGCGCTCATCCCAATCCTGCTCCGCGTAGAGGACATCGTCGCCGAAATCGAACGTCAGGTGAAATTCCATTCGATCTTCCCTCTTGGGATCAGTACCAGTAGTGCCCCGAATAATAGATGAAATCATAGCCTGAGCCAGTGTCGTAGTCGGTATAACAATTGATCCAGATATCATCGTCACCGGCGCCGGCAAAGACGGTGTCGTAGTCGACGTCGGCGACGATCGCATCATCACCATCGCCGCCATAGATCAGATCGTCACCACAATCGCCGAAGATGGTGTCAGCACCGTTGTTACCATAGATCGTGTCATCGTCGTCGCCGCCGTCGATCCAGTCATCATTGCCGCCGCCATAGATTTGATCTTCGCCGTCGCCGCCGTAGATGATGTCTCTGCCGTCGTTGCCGCTGTCGGAGTCGAACAGATCACCGGCGATCTTGTCGTTGCCTTCGCCGCCGCTGAGGTAGTCATCGCCGCTTCCGCCGATGAGGGTATCATTGCCGGACTGGCCATAGACGGTGTCATTGCCCTCATCGGCTGTGACAAAGTCAGCGCCGTTGCCGCCATAGACCTGATCATCACCGCTTCCGCTGTCGATGGTGTCAGCGCCATTGCCGCCCCAGATATCATCTTCGCCGCCGCCGGACTGAATCACGTCGTCGCCGGAGCCCCCTGAGATCGTGTCACTGCCGTTGCCGGTGGTGATCGTGTCGTCGCCGCTTGAGGTGGCGATGTAGTCGTTTCCGCCGTTGCCGATGATGGAGTCGTTTCCACTATGGCTGTAGATCGAATCGCTATGGGTGCTGCCGATAATGGTATCATTGCCATTACCGGTGGAGATGTTGGCGCGAAGATCGACGTTGATCTCGACCCTGTCGCCTGCGTTGCCGCCGACCACTTTGATGGTGCTCACACTCCCGGCCGGGTAGGCTGTGGGGTTGCCATTGAGACTGGCCAGCAGTTGGCCCGGGTTGGCCGGGTCAACTGAGACAATGATGATATTGGCGGTGTTCTTGTTGCCGGTGATCTTGAGAGTTCCATGTGACAACGAAGGGCCGACACCAAGGTGCAGGCGCGTTTCCAGAAGTTCTGCGTACGTGTGTTCCATGAATAGTAAGACCCGTTCTGCTGTGTCTGGTTAGTGGGTACAACCGGGCTGGATGAGGCGCACATCGGGAACGGTTATCTTCCTCACTTAACGTGCTCTGGAAAGAGCTTGAGCCACTGCTTCTTCATTGTGGCCTTGTCTTGATCGGGCAAAGCGATGCGGAGCGGCGGCTTGCACAGGCCCGCATCAATGCCTCTGAAACTCAGCGCAGTCTTCCATGCCGCGATGCCGCCGTATTGGATGAGTAGGGATACGGCTCTGGTAACGAGCTGCTGGCACTGCATCGCCCTGTGCATATCCCCGCCGTGAAAGCTTTTATAGATCTCCAGGAACAGTTCGGGAATGACGTTCTGTGTGGAACCAATTGAACCGACGACACCCATGGTCAATGCAGGCAGGAACATCTCGTCAGGCCCGGAAAAAGCGATCCACCGGTTGTCCATCTTCAACAGCAGATCCTGGAGAGTGAAGAAATCATGGGCCGTGTACTTGATCCCGATGATGTTCTGGATCTTTCCCAGTTCGACCAGTTTGTCATTGCTCAGGGCGCCCCCGGTCAGTTGCGGGATATAGTAGATGAATAGAGGAAGGTCCGAGGCCTCGGCAAGCGCCTGGTAATAGTTGAATATGTCAGCAAAGCGGAAGGGGTAGTAGATCGGCGGGATCGAGGCAACGGCATCGAGCTTCAACTTCGACGCGTGCTTTACCAGTTCCATGGCGTTCGCGGTATTGGTGCTTCCGCCGACGTGGACGATGACTTTCACTTTCCCCCGCGCTTCCTCGGTCACGATCTCGGCGACTTCTTTTCTCTCATCAACGTTCATGTTGATACCTTCGCCGGTACTGCCGCAGATATAGAGCCCATTGAGCCCCTTGCCGATCTCAAACCGGATGAGCCCTCGGAGCTTCTTCTCGCTTATCCTGCCCCTTTCATCAAAGGGTGTGAGCAGGGCCGCGTATACGCCTGAAAAGTTCTCTTTCATCATCTCTTCTCTCGATCGATAAGATTCCCACTCGTTGCGCCCGCCTCAGGAAGCCAGGTCAAAGACCTTCACATTGTCGTACCAGGCGTCGCTGTCATAAACATTGCGGAAGCCAAAGCGCCCGCCTTGCCAGGGCGCCTCGTCATCGGTCCAGTCCATGAACGTCTGCCCGTTGACGACCAGTGTCACATGTCCGCCCTGTTTGCTCAACGCCACATGCGCCTTCTGGTTCTGCGGCAACAGGGTCTCGATCTGGCTGGACTTCTTGAGCACCAGTCCGGGATTCTTTCGCAGGTTGCAGTTGGCCAGTTCATTGCGGCGGTAGGAGATGTGGTAGCCGCGGAGGCGGCTCTGATGGTGTGCGGCCCGCTGCGGTGAACTGGTGTATTTGTCCCAGTCGTCATAGGGTTTCCAACTCTTCCAGTTCATGTACTGCTCAAAAAGATCTTTGCCGAGGATGTCTTCGCCCTTGACGCCCTGCACGCAGAAGAAGATCAGGAAGAATCCGCTCTTGGACGCCGGAGTCACATCAAATTCGATACGAAAGTCCGTTGGCAACTCCCGCTTGCACCAGATGTATTGACCCACCTGGCGATCATCCTGCACGGTCTTGACGTGCAAGCGTTCGTTCTCGATCTGCACAAGGTGTGGTCCTTCTGACACCCAGTGGTCCATCGTCTGGAAGTCATCCGCAAACACGACTTGTCCTTCCGCCGGGCGGGTTGCGCGGGTTGCCGGCCGCGTCTGCGCCCAGCCTCCGGCGCACATAGCCCATGCTGCGATCCACGCGACCATTGTCCAGCCGTCCATGCTCACTGTCTCCTGTCGCTCCCAATGCTCGCCCGCTATTATGCCCTGAACGAGTGTTGAGTCATACGGAGTGTCTGCACCGCCTGATCGGGTTCTTCTCCAATGCCCACATCGCGGCCCAACATCCTGCTTGTCATGTCCGACCAGCACAATGCCCGCTTCATGGGCAATGCTGGCCACCCGGTCGTGCGCACGCCAGCACTCGACCAGCTTGCTGCCCAGGGCACGCGCTGCTCCGCTGCGTATTGTCCTCATCCCCTGTGCGTTCCCTCGCGCATGGGGTTTCTGACCGGCCGGCCACCATCGGAGGTCGGTTGCTGGGGCAACGGATCGGTTCTCGATTTCGATACGCCCACGTTCGCGCATGCATTTGCCGCCGCTGGCTGGGAATCGGTCCTCTGCGGCAGGATGCACTTCGAGGGCCCGAACCAGTTTCACGGGTTCCAGCGGCGCCTCTTCGGCGACAGCACGTACAGTCTCTCCCCGGAGATCCTGGGCCAGGGCCGCAACCGCACCAACGGCCAGACCCGATACGCCGTCGAGGTCGCTGGCCATGGCCAAACCGGGTTCCAGAGCTTCGATCAGATCGTCACCGATCGCGCCTGCCGGTTTCTGCGGGAGCGATCACCTGCCGATCCGCCGTTCTGCCTCGTGGTCGGTCTCATGCTTCCGCACAATCCCCTGATCTGTAGCCAACGTTGGTTTGACTACTACATGGGTGCGCTGCCTCCGCTGGAATTACCTACGCCCCGGGAGATCGAGCATCTCCACCCCGCCATCCGCGCTTGGCGCCAGCGCCGGGACGTTGATGACCTCACGCCTTTACGGCACCGCCGCGCTCTGGCCGCCTATTGCGGCCTGGTCAGCGAGTTAGATCAGAATCTCGGTACTCTCCTCCGTGCATTACGCCAACCCGCGTTCGCTGACAACACTCTGGTCGTCTATTGCAGTGACCATGGCGACCAGGCCGCCGAACATGGTCTGTGGTGGAAAAGCTCCTTCTACGAGGGCAGCGCGCGTGTTCCGCTGATCTTCCATCAGCCCGGCCGCATTCCCGCCGGCCGCGAGCTTGCTTCGGTGGTTAGCCTCATCGATATCGGTCCCACGTTGCTGGAACTGGCCGGCGCCCCGGCGATGCCCACCGCCAGCGGCCGCAGTTTCGCCCGGTTGCTGCTGAACCAGCCCAGCCCATCCTGGCCGGACGAAGCTTTCAGCGAGTACGCTGGCGACCACGGCGATAGGCCTTCCTGCATGCTCCGTCGCGGCCGCTGGAAACTCATCTATTACAGCGAATTCGACTCATGCCAGCTCTTTGATATGTACTCCGACCCGAGCGAACAGCACGACCTGGCGAGTGATCCCGCACATCGCCCCATTCTCGATGCGCTGTTGGCCGACATCCGCCAGCGCTGGTCGGCACAACGGATGATCGACGGCCTGCAGCGCGACCGCGAGCGATGGAAAACCATCAAAGACCTTCCGCCCATCGGCCCCCATCCAGTGGAGCACCACCAGCCGCTGCCTGGCGACAACGCTTTTGACTTCTCTCAGCTTCCGCAACCGCCATCGCTACTCCGCAGCCTCCAGAACCAACAGGGAGTCTTCCCAGCCGTCGGGCGTTGAATACGACTTCACGACTTTGTTCGTTTCCTGGCCGACTCGCGTCGCCGCGCCGGTGATGGGGTCGATCCAGCACACGTTGACCTTCGGCGAACGGATCTTGCTCATATTGACCGAGAACGACGCCTTGTCGGCCAGATACAGCATGGCCCACTTGCCGCCTTCGTGCCGGGCGGCCAGGTGAAGCAGATCGCCGTTGTCTCTTCCGTTGGTCATCGAGGGTTTCAGGCCGCGAACATAGACGCTGCGCTCTTCCTCGCTCGCATCATACCTGGGCAGTGCAACCGGAACGGTGTCACCGCCCGAGGCAAACACCGATTGATCGGGGACCAGAAGCCACCACTGTTTGCGGGCCGTGATAATGTCTTTGAGCACACCCATCTGAACCGCGCCTGGCGCATCCAAGGCTTCTTTCCAGGTGGGAAGCAAACGCCAACTGTCGTTGTGCCCGTAACCATGAACCGCACCGGCCAGATACGTGTACCAGGCCTGCCGACGCACCCACAGCGGCGTGACATCAAAGCTGTATTCCGTGCCCGCCTCGTAGGCGCCTTCGGCCATCAGAACCGGCTTGGCCGGCTTGAGATGGTAGTCGCAGGTGATCATCGGATAGATCAGCTTGATGGCGTTCCACGTCTGCATCGAATCAAAATCCAGCCACTCTTCATTGTGCAGGAAGCTGGAGGAATAGGGTGATGGGTCGGGCTTGAAACTCATCAGGTGGCGGCCACCATCTCCTTCGCGCAACCCGGCGGCCAACTCCCGAATGACTGGAATGAACTCCTTCTTCGCCTCGGGAGTCGTGGTCCAGACGATATTGGGAACATCTTTGTATCGCTGGCCCAGCCACTTTGTCCAGGCGCGGGCCTTCTCCACCGTGATGAAGTTGCGATAGCGCTGGTGGTAGATGGCCGGCAGGATGATCATGTCGTTGTCGGCCGCCAACTTGATCACGGCGTCAACGTTTTTGAAATACGCCTCATTCGGCTTGGCTGGATCGTCGTCGATCATCGCCTTGTGCCCATGGGCGTTGGGTTTGGTGCAATCGCCGCCCAGCAGCTTTACCTGAATGACGGTAAAGCCGTTCTTCCCAGACAACTCGATAATCGTCCTGGCGTCGTCGAAACTGTTGCCGTGAAAGAGTTCCCATTGCGTGGTGCCCAGCCAGAAGAAGGGAACGTTATTCTGGTCGACGAAGTACCGCCCGTTGGAACTGACCTTCAGTGGGAAATGCATCGGAGACCTGCTTTCACGCAAGTGGCGGTGGCGCCCCGCGGATGACAGCGTTTCTGAACCGTCGGTCATCGAGTCCTCCAATCTTACCCCTCCAGAGCCTTCTTTCGCTCCACAACCTTCTTACGCGGCTCGGCCGGCATGTCGGCCTCGGCCAGCAGTGCATCGCAGCCATCAATGAAATACGGCCGGGCGAATTCGGTGGTGTACACCTTCTGATCCATCGGCCGACCTTTGACCGTAGACAGGAAGCCCTCAAACTCCGCGAAGTAGCTTCCATAGATGTGGAATGAGTCGACGATATGGCAGTACTCGCCCAGTCCCACCCCAACGCGGGCGGCCACATCCGCCTGAAGTTCGGTAAAGGCGAACATGTTCATGAACGCCGCCTTGAAGGCGTCGTTGGAGCGCATGTGGATCACCATGTTCAGTCGCCCATCCTGAACCCGGAACCACAGCCGCTGCAGGCATGCCGGGTCGGAGATCCCCAGGTCGTTCCACGTCTGCCACGTCACCGCCTGCGCCCGGCGGGTATGGCCGCATTCCCGCAGTGCCTTGACGCACGCTTCGATCTGGTCGATATGCTGCACGGTGTCGCCGCGCGGGATGCGATAGTCGAACAGCCGTTCATGGTAGGTGTACTCCCACATGCCGGCCGCCGGGTTGATCCAGTGATCGTGAACGCCATAGAGCACTTCGCCGCGATACTTCTCCAGGTCGTCCAGGCCGCCCGGAAACGCCCGATGGATCCGCGGTTCGCCGAAGGGCTTGCGCACATGAATCATCGCCGTCACATCGCGGCTGTTGGGATCGTTGGGCTTGTCATACTGCGTCGGGAAACTCTCCCCCTCTTCCCAGCAGGCCAGCACCGCTTTCTCCCATGCGTGTGGCAGATAGTCCTCAACGATGTGAATGCTCTTCATGTGCCAAAATCCTTCCTGATGAAACTCGGATCGAACTGGCAGAGCATTCTACCGGCCGTGACAATTCTCAACCACAGTCGGCCAAACTCGCAACTATCTCCAGCGAAGGTGAACGAGGACGAGCATGGCACCCAAGACAAGGAAGCCGACACCGCAGGCAGCGAAGACCACCGTGTTGCCATTTGCGCGAGCACTCGAGAGCAGACCGCCCGTCAGACAGCCGGCGCCGATGGCCAGGAAAGGTGAGGCCAGCAAAAGCATCCAGGGAAAACGCTTGCCTGGCGGCGCAGGGGCGTAATCAAGACGCTGCGCTTCGGGAAGATTCTGCAGGTCGGAGTCCATCGCTATGCGGCCAGAAGTGGAGCGAGGTCGGAATGGGCAACGGAGGGAACCTTGTATTCCGCCAAGAGTTGATCCAATGCGTTCACATCCACGTTGCGCGCCGACGTGAACTCTACACCGATGAGCCTTCCATCCTGTGTCAGATCAGCGACGAGCGACCCAACCCGGCGCGAATGCTCGGCCTTATCCTCTGTGCGTCGAGGCAGGTAGAGATAAGCAGCGATGGCTCGACCGTGACGATATGTGACCTCAAGAGAGACCTTATTCATGGCTGCACCTTGTATGCTGTGATGACCAGCACGACCTGCTCATTGTACAGCGGCTCGACCACAACTTCCCATACCGAACCATGATAGCGAGTTCGGATTGCCCAGCGGCCGGGCTCATGGTTTGGCTCGATGGTCTCGGGATCTTCCAGTATCGCTCGAACATCCGCCTCGGTGAAGCTTCGGTCCAGCATCCGTTTGCGAAAGTGGGGCAGGGAACAGTCCAGTTCCCAGGTCCACCATTCCGGCTTTTCGCGTCCGATCCGCATCAGCGCCTATCCCTTCCGCCACACCGTCCCATCCGCTCGGTCCTCAAGAGTAATGCCGATTTCGGTTAACCCTTTGCGGACGGCGTCGGCGGTGGCGAAGTTCTTGGACTTTCGGGCGTCGGCACGGACCTGAATCAGGAGCTTCATGAGCTGATCGACCAGGCCGGTGTCTTCGCCCTTGCCGGCAGAGGGCTGCTGACCAACGAAGCGGAACATGCCCAGAGTCTGGCCCACCGCCTTAAGCTGGGCGACGGCAGCGGCGGCGTTGACGGCCGCCGTCTGGTCCTTCGACTTCTCAACGCCGCTCTTCTCGATGTAGCCGTTGATTGCGCCGGCCAGTTCATGCATCACGGCGATTGCACCGGCGGTGTTGAAATCGTCGTCCATCATGTCGGTGAACTTCTGACGATAGGCGCTGACTTCTTTGCCCAGATCGCCTTGGACTTCAGCCGCGGTCGCGGCCGTGGCGCCCAATCGATCGACGCGTTCGAACAATCGCGTGAAGACCGACAGTGCCTTCTGGCAATTCGAGAGCACCTCTTCGGTGAATTCGATTGGGCGGCGGTAGTGGGTGGAAAGGAGGAAGTAGCGCACCAGTTCGGGGCCGTACTTATCGACCAGTTCGCGGGCGGAGACGACGTTGCCGATCGAGCCGCTCATCTTCTCATCTTTCCACTCGCCGCTGGCGGCCTTGGTCTTGATGCGGGTCAGGCCATTGTGCATCCAATAGCGGGCGAAGGGCTTGCCAGTGCAGCTTTCGGACTGCGCCAGTTCGTTCTCGTGGTGCGGGAACTGGAGATCCAACCCGCCGCCGTGAATGTCGAGGGTGTCGCCCAGGTATTTCATGCTCATGGCCGAGCATTCGATGTGCCAGCCGGGCCGGCCTTTGCCCCAAGGAGAGTCCCAGGAGGGCTCACCGGGCTTGGCGGCTTTCCAGAGGGCGAAATCGGCCGGGCTGCGCTTGCCGGAGCCTTCGGTCTGGCGGGTGCCCGATTCCTGATCCTCCGGCCGGCGGTTGGTCAGTTTGCCATAGTCGGCATCTTTGGTGACATCGAACCAGACATTCCCGTCAACTGGGTAGGCAAAGCCCTTGGCGATCAGTTCCTGGGTGATCTTGATGATCTCGGCCATGTGCTCGGTTGCCTTGGGGAAGCGGTCAATCTGGTCGATGCCGAGGGATTTCAGCACCGAGAGGTATTCGGCCGTGTGCTTCTCCGCCAGTTCTTTCATCGACGTGCCATATTCGTTGGCTTTTTCGATCAGCTTGTCATCTACATCGGTGATGTTGACGATCCAGGTGACCTGATAGTCGCTATGCACCAGGTAGCGCTTGATGGCATCGAAGATGACCGGGCCGACCATGTGGCCGATATGGGGGGATTTGTAGACAGTCGGGCCGCAGAGATAGATGCCCACTTTGCCGGGGTGAACGGTCTGGAACGGCTCTTTCTGACGGGTCAGGCTGTTGTAGACGCGCAAGCTCATAAGACTAATCCTAAAACGAGGTACGGATATGGGCAAACAGATAGCGACGCGTGCGGGAAGCTCTCTCCGCGCGTCAACAACAACAGGCATGAGCCGGCCGATGGAACGGAGTCATGCGGAGGATTCTATTGTGTACAGGGTGAGCGGACAAGACCGGTGACAATCTCGGTGCGCTTGCTGTGCCTTGCAGGCCTGACGTAGCCCGGTCCGATCTCAACCCTTTCGCGACGGGAGGCGGCGTGTTACCTTCTTCTTCGTCCTGTCTACAGGAGATCAACGGTTCAATTCGACACGGAGTGTTCTATGCGCATTGCCTGTGCCCTGATTGCATCGATCGTGCTGCTGGCCCTGGCCGCGGACGCCGGCGCCAAGGAGTTTGCCCAGAAGTGGGTGTACGCATCGGCGAACTTCACCACGGACGCTGGCGCCAAGAAGGCCGACGAGCAGCTTGACCGGTTCAAGAAGCTCGGCGCTACCCACATCCTGCTGGTCGAGGCCAAGATGAGCCGCCTGTACGCCGCCACGCCCGACTACTTCCAGCGTGCCAAGGCGTATCAGGCCAAAGCGAAGGATCTGAACATCACGCTCGTCCCCAGTGTCTACCCGATCGGATATTCGGGCACGTGGTTCCACTACGATGCCAACCTGGCCAGCGGCATCCCCGTCAAGAACGCCCCGTTCATCGTCCAGGGCTCGGTTGCCCAGCCTTACCCGGCCAATACACCCAAGCTGATCAATGGTAACTTCGAGCAGTCGCAGGCGGATACGCCCAATGATCCATTCAGCGGCTGGATACTTCAGCCCAGCGCCGCCGTTATTACTGCCGATACCACGACGAAACATGGCGGCCAGATGTCATTGAAGCTCACAAACTTCGACAAGCTTCCCAAGGACAAACCCAAGGAACCCCAGCTCACGCGCAACGCCGTCTACCTGACGCAGAATGTAAAGGTCAAGCCCTTCCAGTATTACCGCGTCAGCTTTTGGGCCAAGACCCAGGACCTCAAGGCCAGCGGTGAATTGCACATCTCCATTACCTCACAGAATGGACTGCGTCGTCACGAGTTCCAGAACGCGGGCATCAATGAGACGCAGGATTGGACGCAGCACTTCGTCACCTTCAACACCTTTGAGGCCGAAGAGATCACGTTTGGTATCGGCGTGAACGGGGCCAAGAGCGGGACGATCTGGTACGACGATGTGGTGATTGAGCCGGCCGGCCTTCTGCTGGTGCTGCGGCGCGATACGCTGCCGTTCGTCGTCACCAGCGAAGATGGCAAAACCGTTTACGAGGAGGGCCGCGACTACAAGCCCGTCCGCGACCCGTGCCTGTCGCAGGAGCCGTTCCCCGGCAACTTCACGATCACGCACAAACCCTCGGCCATCGTCTCGACGTATAACTCGCGCATCACCGAGGGCCAGAAACTGCTGGTCAGTTACTACCACATGATGCGCATCTACTCCGACCAGGAAGTGATCTCGATCCAGGATCCCAAGGTGTTCGAGATCATGGAGGACCAGGTGAAGCGCGTGGTCGAGGCCTGGCCGACCGGCAATTACATGATGGGCTACGATGAGGTCCGGGCCGGCGGGTTCGAACCGCAACCCAATGGCGAAAAACTCACACCCGGGCAACTGCTGGCGCGCCATACCAGGAAGGGCTACGACATCCTTCGCAAGTATTCGCCCCAGGCGACGATCTACGCCTGGAGCGACATGTACACTCCGTATCACAACTCCCGCCCGTTCGACGTCTCGACCCACGAGGGCAAGGGTTACTACTACATCACCCCCAGCACATTCGAGGGCGCCTGGGAAGGGCTGCCCAAGGATGTGGTCATCATGAACTGGTGGAGCCCGGACGCCAGGAACGTCAAGTTCTTTGCCGATCGCGGCCACAAGCAGGTGCTCTGTGGCTACTATGACGCGCCGAAAACTGAAGACATGCAACGCAACATCGCGACCTGGTTGAAGGTATCCGATGGTGTACCCGGCATCCTTGGATTCACCTATACCACATGGCACAACGAGTACGACCACCTCGACGAGTACTTCAAACTGCTGGAAACCGCGGAATCGTGGACCAAAGACGTGAAGGAAGAGCCCAAGGACGAGTAAGTCTCCGCCTGTACTATCCCAGTCATTCTGGACGAGATACCTATGCCTGAAACGAACACAAAAGCTGCCGTCTCCAGTCGTCGCGATTCTTGCGTCTATCCCGAGCCGCAGGAACTGAACCTGACGGGCCAGACGGTTTCGCTTGCCAATGCGGTCATCATTGCAGCGACTCCCCAATCCCGTGCCGTCGCCGAACTGCTCGGCCGCTGGGTCGCCGATGAGTTCCTCGTCAGTTTGCCCATCGTCACGGCCGCTTCCGCCGGCGCTACAGCAATCACTCTTTCGATCGGCCCCGGACGGTCTGATGTCCCCGATAAGCCCGAAGGCTATGCCCTGGCGATCGCCGCGAGCGGTGTCACCGCCACCGGACAGGATTCCCAAGGCCTACTCTACGCCGTTGCCACGATCGTCCAGCTTCTAAAACTCGCCGCTGGTGTACTGACGCTGCCCGCGGGCACCGTTCGTGACTGGCCGTACCGTCCCATCCGCTACGTCCACCTGTATATCCCCGGCCGGAACCACCTCCCGTTCTTCAAGCGTTACGTCCGCGACTTCCTCCTCCGCTACAAGTTCAACGGCATTGTTATGGAAGTCGGTGGGGGTGCGCGCCTGAAGAGCCGTCCCGAGATCGCCACGGGCTGGAAACGCACCGTCATGGAACTCTACGCCCATGGCGACCAGATCCAGAAGACCGGTGAATCCTGCCCCCTCGGCCCCGACAACCGCTTCCAGGACACCACTCACCACGGCATCGCCGACGGCGGCTGGATCGAGGCCGATGACCTGCGCGATCTCGTTGCCTTTGCCCGCGCCCATGGCCAGGAGGTCGTCCCGGAGATCCAGTCGCTCACCCACGTCTACCATCTCGCCTGCGCCCATCGTGACATTGCCGAACTGCCGGATGCACTGTTTCCCGATGCCTATTGCCCCAGCAATGAGGATTCCTACAAGCTCCTGTTCGACGTGATGGATGAGTACATCGACATCATGTCGTCGCGCACCGTGCACATCGGCCACGATGAGTGGCGAGCCGGCGGACTGTGCCCGAAATGCCGCGAGAAACATACAGGCGATCTCTTCGCCCAGGATGTCATCCGCATCTACCAGCACTTGAGCGCCAAGGGCGTCAAAGTGTGGATGTGGGGCGACCACCTAGTCTCCGGGCACAACGAAGCTGGCCGCCCTCAGCAAAAGGGCGGCGCGGTCTGGTACGACTACCCCACGACCAAAGGAGCCTGGCAACAGATCAAGAAAGCCTGCCCCGACCTGGCCCTGCTCAACTGGTCATGGTCCATTCGCCCCGACGGCGCTACCGCACAGGGCCAGTGCGACCAGGAACTCCACGACAAGGGCTTCCCGTTCCTCTACGGTAACTTCAACGGCCCCGGCTTCGACAACTGGTCCGAGCGTTCTGCCCGCCACAACGTGCTGGGCGCTGAGACCTCAAGCTGGTGCACCATGAATGAGTTCCAGATCGGCAAGATGCACATCCCGATGGCTCTGGGATCGATCAACCTTTTGTGGTCCACCCATTGGCCCGCGCGCGCTGACGTGTCTCGCCGCGTGGTTGAGCTGCTACCGGCGGTCTCGCGCCGACTCAAGGGCGCGTACCAGCCGCCGATCCGCCTGACGCCACAGCGTCAAGCGACCCTTAACCTGTCCTCGCTGTTCAACTCGCCGCTCAAGGCGCAAGCCTTCGATCTCTCCGGCATGCGCCAAGGCGCCTTCACAACCGCCAGTCTGGATTGCCGCTTGGGCAATGGCGCCATCCTCATCAGCCGCGCTCACCAGAAGAGCGCGTCGCCCGTGCAGGTGACGATCCCCCTTACCGGCAACTTCGCTGCCTTGGTATTCCTCCAGACATCCATCGGCAAGGCCCGCGATTCCATTCACGCCGGCGACGGCACCTTCTTCGCCAACGAATCCAGTGAACTGATCGGCCTGTATGACATCGTCTTTGGCGATGGCATGATCCTTCCCGCCGAGATTCGCGCTGGCGAAAACGTGGCTCGCTGGGATGCGGGCTTTGGCTCCATCCTCTACCACGCCCGCAACATCGAGGCAGGCATCCTTCCCGTCGGATCTCCCCTGGTCATCTGGGGCCTTGAATGGACGAATCCGCGCCCCGATGAGGCGATTGTTGAAATCCGCTTCCGCGGCACCAGCGGCCCATCCGATGCCCAGCCGCTACTGCTGGGCCTTACCACCATCGAGAAGGATCGCCTTAGCGACTATCGCCGCTGATTGTGTCAGCAGCTTACTCCAGTTCCAGCGCATCGACGGGATGCCATCCGTCGGGTCTGGTCCCTTTGACGGCGAACTTGATCGCGGGAACGTTGGTATCCTTCTTGACCAGCGCCACCTCGATGTTGACCTTGCCGCGTTTGAACGTTGCAGGAACCTTGATCGTCTCCTTGACCCAGCTATCCCCCGGGAGCCACGAGCGGATATCGCGGTCAATCTGGATGATCTGTTGCATCTTGCCCTGAGAGAGTCGCAGGGCGGGAACATACAGGTCGCGGTAGATCGGGGCGACGCCGACATTCTCAACCCACATGTCGAAGGTGAAATTCCGATCCTTCTTCACGATGCTGTTGAACTTGAAATAGCGCAGGACGTACCGGTAACCCAGCCGCTTGATGAACTTCATCAGCCTGTCTTTGTAGGCCTCGGGGATCAGCGAGTACTTGGGCATGAACAGCGAACAATGGAACTTCAACCCCTGCTCAATGATGAAGTCCAGGAACTCCAGCGGCATGTTGTCGTTGTACCACTCGATCGGGTTGCCGCAGGTCTCAAAGACTACCGGCGCATGTTTCCAGTTTTCCGTCATCCCCGCTTCGATAATCCTCTCCGGGAACGCGTCGAAGTGGTGGTTCCAACCCAGTCCGTTGGGCACGATCCCGTGCCCGAAGTTGCGCATGTCGCCAAAGCAGTTGGCACGCCACCCGGTGCCTTTTTTCGCACCGTAGTCCAGCTCGTGCCCGAAATCCACGACCAGCCTGCCGGGGCGAACATGTTTGAGGTAGATATCGACGAAGTCAGCGCAGCGTTTTGCCGTCATATCACCAGCGCCCTCTCCCCACTGCCCGTTGAACGCGGTATCGATAATGTCGATCTCGGGATGATTGCCGTAGATCTTCAGTGCCCGATCCAGCAGGCCTCCCCAGAGCCTGAAATATTCCTTGCTGTTGTGGTCGGGCTCCCAGTGATGGGCCACCTTCGTGACCTTGTATTTATTCCTGTACCACTCCGGCAGTTCCGGGCTGGCCCCACCTGAATAGGACATCAGCCGGATATGCAGCGACTGCCCGCGCAGGCGGCAGACCTTCAGTGAGTTCTCGATGACGCTGAAATCATATTTGCCTTCCTCGGGCTCAAACGTGCACCAGTTCCAGCGGTTGTAGCACACCGTCGATGGCAGATGCCCGTCGACCACCGGCGGATCCTTCTTCACGAACTCGAATTCATGCGGGCCTTCCTCGCTCCAGAACTTGCCGGGATACAGAGGGTCACCGTTGAAATGCTGGAACGTCTGCAGTCCCTTGTGAGGGTTGCCCAGGTATTCATCCGACTCAACCGGCCTCACCTTCCTGTAAGGCTCACCCTTGGCATACGTCCCGGATACTTCGGTGTAGTAGAACTTCGTTTGCACATCCATGACATTCTCCTTTGACTTAATTCGATGGTTTGCATCCTATAGCGCCTAGTCCAGGTCTGGGTACTGTTGCGGCGCTTCGCCTTCGCCATCGATCTCTCGAATGGACTTCATCTGCCGGCCGTCCATGGCTTCGATCAGGATGTCGAACGTCCAGTCAGACCCGAAGTCATACTCGAAGGTGATCTTCTGGCCGACGCTCAGGCCCATATCCCCGAGTTCCATCTCATCCGCGGGCACGCCCTCACCCGCCGCCGGGTGCGCGTAAGTGATCTCCTCTCCCGTCGGCGTTTGCATGCGGAACTCGTAAAGGTGATCGTCATCAAAGTCGAAGACCTCCAAAGCGGCGTACGCGAGCTCGTCGAGCGTTCGATCCGCTGGGATCTTGATGCGTCGCCATACCTCCCCAAGGGAGATTCTGACCGTGAAGGTGCCGGTGAACCGCTCAGGCCGCGTCTCGCGGAGCAGCAGTTCCTTCCACTGCGGTGCGACGGCCTTGAGCTGCTCGCGGAAGAACCCCATGCGCTCGGCGGAGCTCTTGCGCTGATCGACATGCAACAGGACAAGTCCCAGCGAGCGGTCTTGATCACGGATCAGGTCGCGCAGTTGCTGGCCCAGGGGGAGCACCTCGTATTCGCAGTCCCAATCACCCTCCGTTTTGCTCTTCCCTACCACGCTGAACCGGATCATGCCAAACATTGCCATCAGCGCAAACTGCGGCATCCACCTGCCGTACATGCTCCCATCGGAGGGCGCATTCGCCAGGTACTCCATGGCAAAGCGCAAGGCTTGGAATGCGCCGAGAGCCCTGTCGTCTCCTGGCTCGCGCGCCAGCAGCCACCACACGCCCAGCAGATTCCAGTAGCGGTCAGCCGCGGATAGCTCGCGCCAACGCTCGACGACCGGATTGTTCAGAACCAGTCGCGTGCCTCTGCCCTTCTGCTTCTGGATCAGACCCATTCCACTGCTACGCAGGAGCATGTACAGACCCGCGATGTTGGGATACGAGCGAAGCTGCGGCCGTTTCAGACTGGGTTTCAGCGGTGCCGCAAGCCTGGCGTCCAGTTCGGCCAGGCGATCCATCGGGAAGAGCCCCTTGTCGCCTGCAATGCGCAGACCTTCCGGGCCGATGATGTCCAGCATCGCCTGGAAATCGCGCAGGATCGTTCCGGGCGCCTCGTCGCCGAACTCGATGGGCCTTGTCTTCATGGTCTGCATACTATACCGATTCCGGCGGTGCCGTCCGGGCGACTTGGCGGTTTGTCAGAACCGTGTCCTTCCTATGATACCGCATCTTTTGCGGCGCATTCGCCAATGTCCTGCGGTCCAACGAACTGTGTTTGGAATCCGTCAAAGCTGCGTGTGTATGGCCGATCCACATCACCGGCAACGACGTAGTTGCTCCCGAGGGGATACTGCCGGCGAAACGCGAGCAGCCCGTTGGGAAGGAACCTGTCGGCTTGCCACTTGCACTCAATCGCAACGGTATTGTGGCCGGGCCGAGTGATGACGAAATCCACCTCCAGCCCCCGCTTGTTTCGCCAGAAGTGAATGCCTGATCTGGCTACGCTTGCCTGCAATTCGTTCAGCACCAGATGCTCCAGGAGCAGGCCACGGTCTTCGTTGCGCAGGGCGCTGTAACCGCGATAGCGGCAGATGAATCCAGTATCGAAGCCATACACGCGAGGGGAGGCAATGATCTCGGACGAGCGATGCTGGCTGTACGGCCTGACGACGTGCGCGACATAGGTTTGTTCCAGAACCGAAAGGTAATTGCTGACTGTTGGGCGGCTGATCTCGCAGGCGCTGGCAAATCGGCTGGCATCCCAGATTCCGCCGCTTTCGATGAGGATCAGCTCAATGAGCCGCTGGAAGGCGGCCTTGCGTTCGATCTGGAAGAGTTCCTGTACATCCTTGGCCCAGAAACTGTCCACCCATTCCTGAAAGTCGTCCTCGGCCGGCGCATCGTCCAACAGGAAACCAGGCAGGCCGCCGTGCAGCATCCGCCGGTCAAGCTTGTCGATGCCAAAGGCCGCCATCTCGTTCACCAACACCGGAGTTAGCCACAGGTTGTGCTTTCGGCCGGTCAGTGTATCGCGAAACTTGGCGCTGGCTCCCAGAGTGGAAGACCCGGTAGCGAGAATCCGGGTGGCAGGAAAATGATCGGCCGCGATCTTGAGCAATTCGGCCGGATTGGGCAGCCGATGGATCTCGTCCAACACCAGCCGTTTGCCCTTCATGCTTGCCAGGAAACTCTCCGTATCCTCCATGGCGCGTCGAGTTCGGGGCAGTTCGCAGTCAAGATACTCCACATCGTCCAGCGATCGGCACAACGAAGTCTTCCCAATCCGCCGCACGCCCGACAACCATACAATCGAGCGGGCCTGCCACAAGGATTCGATCTTCTTGACCCAGTAGGTTCGCGTTACCATATGCAACTAGTATTGCATAAAGTGCTACCATATGCAAACTCGTATTCGTTTAGGCGCATAGATCTGATTGCAGCATTGAGCGAGAAGTCGGCGGGAATGCCCTGACAATTCTCGTTTGATGCTCTGAGCCACAAGGTTGCACTTAATCCGGTGAACCCGCGCGAAAGCATTTTGATGGCAGTTGTCCTGTCCAGGCATATTGATCTCTGGCCCATCAATCGTCCACTGCCGCGTCTGACGATAAACTGCGCACCGGCTCACTTATCCACAGCGCCCCGACGTCGTATCAGCGCGGCCGAACCGGGCGCTCCAGATACTGCTGCTCGATCTTCTCACGATCAACATTGCCGATCTGCAGCGGGATGATCTCGATCAGGTGCCACTGACCGCCCTTGCCGACCCAGATGAGTTTCCATTGGCTCATCAGGTTGGTCACCGGCAGTTCGGGGCCGCCGGTGTGGTCGGACCAGACGCCCAGGTAACTGACCAGATCCTGGCCCTCTTTCTGCACTTGCAGGCTGGTGATGCGGGCGCTCTTTAAGCCGGTCTTTTCTGCGTAGTACTTGGCGCCGTTGATAATGTCCCGGCGGCTCCAGTTGAAAGCGATCGCCTCGGTGTGGAGCAGAGCCGCGGTCTTGGTCGTATCCTGCTCGACTACTGCCGTTACGAACTGGCGCGTCAGACGATCAACGATCTCAGCGGGCGTATCAACGAGGTAACTGATCACGGACAGGATCACCGCCAGGAGGATCAGCCCCAGACCGATCAGTTTCTCGCGCTTCCGCAGGCGGTTGTTGGCCCAGACCCACATCGCCACGCCGGCCGCGATCAGCCCGGACGGCGCCCACCACGGAATCTGGAAGAAAAACTCCTGCATATCTATAGCGTATGCCGGAGACGATGGACCGCGTTTGCAGATATCTCTGTACGCACGCTGCTACATTGCCGGCGGTGTGGAAGGAGGAGGCGGCATCGAGGGCGGCACCGGAGGAGGCACGTTGGCATCGGCCGGCATGATCACCTCAAATCCGCGCTCAGGCGTCTCGTAAGAGAGGATCGTGTATTCCGCCCCCAACTGCTCCAAATAACAGATCGAGTAGCAGCGAAGAAACACCAGCGCCGGCAGGAGCACCACACTGCTGACGTATGGCAGCGCCGCGATGCAGCAGGTGCAACACATGGCAACCAAGGCAACCGCAGAAAAGGCAATGACAAAGAGAACATACATCACAAACAGGAGCGCGAGGCTCCCCATATGTCCGGGTACGATCACTTTCCAGAACTCGCGCCAGGCAGGCCCGAACAGGCATCCGCGGACGTACATGATCGGAACGACGAACATGCGATTGCAGGCGATGATGACGCCCAGAGTGATCATGGCGATGGGACAGGCGATGGCGGTGGTAACGATTGCAGCGATTGCCCGGCCGCCGAAAACCCAACTTCGCAGATCGGGCCAGGCGATCCACAGACCGACCATGCCGATCAGCATGAGAACGAGGATGTTGCCTAGAGACATGGCGGCCTGATAGACAAAGAAGCTGTTAGCCTGTTGGGCAAACTGCTTCCACGGCCGGGAGATCAGATCATCCTGGCGATTGGTGGCGATGCCATCAAGGAACATGAACTCGCCGCGGGCTCGGAGCCAATGCAGGAGAAGGTAGAAGGCAAGACCCACTGTCAGGAAGGCCCCGATGATACTGATGACCAGCACCAGGTGTCCGTTGATCCAGTACAGTGCCTGGTCGAAAGGATTCTCCGATTCGACAGGAAAGGGCGATCCCGTCGTGCCTCCTCCGCCGCGTCTCGTGCCTCCCCCGCCACTGGGAAAGTTGATGCCGCTGCCAAAGCCACCTTCACCCAGGTAAGCCAGCCAGGCGCAGAAGCCCAGCATGAGCCAGCGTGTAAGGTTGAACGGCCGGAAGCAAATCACTTGCATCCGATCCCACGCCCGGCCGATCGGGTCGATCGCGGAGATCTCTGCCATGGTACATCCTCCTGTCCTGGGTCCATGGTCTCTCAAATGCTGCCACGGATCAACCGAAAAGGTGTGGCAGCAACGTCCGTGCGGTAGAATGGCAGCCAAACAGGAGAAGGCATGCCATCACTTCGCGAGCGATTTGCAGATGCGTTTGAGATCGGCGTGGCTTTGGGCGGGAAATTGTCGAAGGACTACACCCCGGCCGAACTGGAACTGATCAGCACACAATTCAGCAACATCACGCCTGAGAATTGCATGAAGCCGGCACTGATCCATCCTGAAGAGAATCGCTACGACTTTGCGACTCCGGATGACCTGGTGGCTTTTGCGCGGCAGTACTGGCTAAACGTGACCGGCCACTGTCTCGTGTGGCACCAGCAGTGCCCCGACTGGATCTTTGCAGATCAGGGCAAGCCGGCCCCGCGCGACCTGGTGTTGCAGCGCACGCGCCAGCACATCCGCCAGGTGCTCTCTTGGTATCGCGGCGCCCTGCAGGGAATCGATGTCGTCAACGAAGCCATCGATGATGGGCCTGGGTACATCCGCAAAAGCAAATGGACGCAGTGCATCGGTGATGACTATGTCGAGATGGCATTCCGCTTCGCGGCGGAGTTCGGTGAGGGCATCCGGCTCTACTACAATGACTACAGCATCGAAATGCCGGAGAAACGCGAGAAGGCGATTCGGCTTGTCCGTGATTTGAAGGCCAAGGGGCTGCGCGTGGATGGCATCGGAATACAGGGACACTGGATGCTGGACAAGGTGCCCTTTACGGAGCTCGACAAGGCTATCCCCGAGTTCGCAGCGCTGGGATGCAAGGTGATGATCACGGAACTGGATCTCGACATGGTGCGGCGAGAAACAAGTGGAGCCAACCCGACCGCTGCCGAATCGGCGCGGGATGATCCGTACGTGAATGGATGCCCCGACGCGGTGCTGGCCAGGCAGGCCCAGCAGTATGGCGAGCTATTTCACCTCTTTGAAAGACATCAACGGCATATCACGCGCGTGGCATTCTGGGGCCTGCACGATGGGCGAAGCTGGCTGAACTCCTGGCCGCGCAAGCGAACCAACCATGCACTGCTGTTCGACAGGCAGTGCCGGCCCAAGCCGGCGGTGGCCGCAGTTGTGGCCTGATGCGATTCCCGCTGCTTTCGTCTGGAAGGGCGCGTCCGCCCGCTTTGGGTTTCCCGCGGTGACTTCGCCGCGATACAATCTCTGCCGTCGCGTGGAAGCGATTCGTTACCCGTTTCCGTCGACCGTTTGGAGCATAGCAGAATTACATGGCATCACCCTTCCACTACCACCGTCTTCCGAACCAGCTTGAGATCATCGCCGAATCGAACCCCAACGCACACTCGATTGCCGTGGGCATCTTCGTTTCCACCGGATCGCGGGATGAGGTGATGCAGATCAACGGTGTCTCTCACTACCTTGAGCACATGATGTTCAAGGGTTCGGAAAAGTACACTTGGGAGGATGTGAACCGGATCTTCGATGAATTGGGCGCTCGCTATAACGCCTTCACCACTCAGGAGATGACCGCCTACTACGCCAATGTACTGCCGGAGTTTACCGAGCGAACCATTGAGCACCTGGCGCACTTGCTCCGGCCGGCGCTGCGGCAGGGCGACTTCGATACGGAGAAGAAGGTCATCCTCGAAGAGATCGCCATGTACCTCGATGACCCGATTCACCGCGTCTATGAGAAGGCGATGGAGGAGCATTTCGGCACCCATCCGCTGGGGATGAGTGTGCTGGGGTCGGCCCAGTCCGTCAGCGATCTGACTCGCGACCAGATGGCCGAATATTTCCAGCGCCGCTATGGGCCCGGCAACATGGTTGTGGCCGTGTCCGGCCGATTCGAGTTCGACCAGATCATCGACATGGTCAACCGGTATTGCGGCTCCTGGCCGACCGTCACTGCCGGGCGCCAGCAGCCGCAGCCTCAGCCGACGCGCCACGAGAAGGCGGTGGCCGATCCGAAACTGAATCGGCAATACACGATGGGCCTGCTGCCCGGGCCTTCGGCGCAGGATGAGCGGCGCTACGCAGCGAGGGTGCTCTCTGATGTCGTTGGCGATTCGGACGGCTCGCGACTCTATTGGGCGCTGGTCGATAACGCCTTGGCCGAAGAGGCCGATTTTGGCTTCTACCCTCACGACAATTGCGGCAGCTTCTATTTCTCGCTGGTGAACGACCCGGCACGAACGGCACAGGTGATGGACATCATGCGCCGGGAACTGCAGAAGGCGACCGATGGCCTGAGCGAAGCCGAGGTTGTGCAGGCACGAAACAAGATCGCCTCGCAGCTTGTGCTGCAGAGCGAAGTGCCGCTGGGGCGGATGCGCTCGATGGCATCGCAATGGATCTACAACCACCTGTACCGGTCGCTGGAAGAGGATACCAAGGCATTGATGGCCGTTACGATCGACGATCTGAAAGGGCTGGCACGGGATTTCCCGCTGGAGCCGGTGACGACAGTGACACTGGGGCCGAGGTAATGCGGACCTCTTAAGGCGCCTCGCTCGGTTCGGTAGTGGGGGACGGATGGGGTTTTTGCCATGTCACCTGAGACGGGGCGACCTCGCCTCCCAACATGACGGGTTGAACCGCACGCGGGCGAAGTGCCCATGCGCCGGCCGCCAGGCATGCTCCGGCGGCCGCGGTAATCGCCACCAATTCAGTGCGGCTCATTCGCTTCGGCGGTCGAGCGTATTCAAGCTGGATTGGTCGGTCCTGTTGATCCATACCAGATCCTTAGATGCGCATCTTGGCTGCAGGTTCCACGAGCTTGACCTTCGCCACCATATCGCCGGGACAGACCTTGGCAAGAACCCGTGCGGTTTCGGCTAGACACGCCTGGTTCCAGGTACACAAGAGGCTATCGGGCCGGCGGATATCGCCGGTTCGGGCATAATTGCTGCACCGGCAGAAGGTGTTGCACATGCCTTCCATGGCGCAATGGGTACAGACCTCGTGTTCGCGGGTAAGGGTTGAACGGAGATGAAGGAAATCACTTCCCTCGGCCGCGTGGCCGGGGATGCACATGGGATTGTCCGGCCGGTCTTCGCCGATCAGGCGTTCGCAGGGATAGAGGCGGCCGGATGGGGCCACCGCCATCGCGCCATCGCCGAAGCCGCAGCGGGTGATCGGCGGGATAGGCAACCGGGCGATGTGCGCGGTCTTCTCATCGAACCAGCCGATGCTGTGGTTGGGCAGTCCCTCACCCCAGAAGTCAGCCAGAGCTGCGATCGCTGACTCCAGCCGTCGTTCGTCCGACTCAGACCAGTTGGTCCAGAGATCGAGCCCTGGTTCGATGTGCCGCACACCCATTCTTCGGAGCATCCGGGCCGAATCCACCAGGCGATGCAGGGTGTCAGGGCGCACGACCATCACCACCCGAAAATCCGCCTTGTCGGCGATCAGTCGCCTGATTGTGCCGTGGACGGTGTTGCTGGATGGCCGGCCGTCGGCGAACCGGCGGTGGGCATCATGTACTTCTGCAATTCCATCGCAGCTCACTGCCAGTCGCAGTCCTGGCCAGCTGAGGACAATCCGCGCGGTTGGGTCGGTCACCGTGCCATTTGTCGTCAGGCACGGCTCAAGGCGTTGATCGCGTCGCTGGCACTGGTGTTGGGCATATTCCAGCAGATCAAGGACCATGTCAGCCTCAAGAAGCGGTTCGCCACCAAAGAAGCCCAGTTCCAGGGTGCCGCCGTCGGATACTGAGCGCACCGCACGGTCGATCGCATGGCAAGCCATGCCCTCCGGCATGACGGTGTCACGCTTCTGCCCCATGTAGCAGTAGTCACAACGCATGGTGCAGTTGTGCGTGAGCATCAGGATCAGGCTGTAGCGCTCGTACATGGAGCCACGTGACGTCAAGTGACAGATCAGCCACGGATCAGAACACATATCCTATATCAGTCGCCGGTATTGGGAATTGGTTCCCTATCACGATTCTGGACAAACTCAGCGCCGCGAGAGGCGTACCGATGTGTCTGGTGTACAATGCTTCGCGCTAATCGGAAGGAGAATCATGCGGCTTGGTGCACCTGTCTTTGGCGTTGATAAGAAAGATCCAGAAGCCTGGGCGTTGGCGCATCGCAAGCTCGGGTATGGGGCGGCATACTGCCCGGTGAATGCCGACGCGGATGAGTCCACCTGTCGGGCGTATGCGGATGCGGCCAGACGGCAGAACGTGGTTATTGCCGAAGTCGGCGCCTGGTCCAACCCGATTAGCCCCGATACCGAACAGGCTCGCAAGGCAGTCGAGTACTGCATCGGTCAGTTGCAGTTAGCCGAGCGCATTGGGGCGCACTGCTGCGTGAACATCGCCGGTTCGCGCAACCCGGAGCATTGGGATGGCCCGCATCCGGAGAACCTATTGCCGGCAACGTTCGATTTGATCGTGCAGACGGTCCGGCAGATCATTGATGCGGTGAAGCCCAAGCGCACGAGCTATTCGCTGGAAACAATGCCCTGGATTTTCCCGCACTCGGCCGACAGCTACCTGCAGCTCATCAAGGCCATCGACCGCAAGGCCTGTATGGTGCATCTTGATCCGGTCAACATCGTGAATTGCCCCGAGCGGATGTACGATACGACCAGCCTGCTGCGGGAGTGCTTTGAGAAACTCGGCCCCTGGATGCTCAGTTGTCATGCCAAGGACATCCGCTACACCAATTCGCTGACGCTTCACCTGGAGGAAACGCTTCCTGGCACCGGCGTTCTGGATTATCGCACGTTTCTTACCTTGGCGGAGAAGTGCAATCCCGAAATGCCGATCATGCTGGAGCACTTGAGCAAGCCCGAAGAGTTCGCGGCAGCAGCGAAGCATGTGCGTCAGGTGGCAGATGAACTGAAGATTCGGTGCATCTAGAATCACACCGGTGCCGGATGCAGACGCGACCAGATCTGCTCGAGCAGAACGTTCAGGCCCTGGTGCGACACGCCCGAGATCGGCAGGATGTGCCGGCCGGGAAGTTTTTTGCGCAACTTCTTCAACGCCGCGTCATCGCTCGCCAGGTCCAGCTTATTGGCGGCGATGATCTCATCTTTCTGGCCAAGCAGGGGGCTGAAGGCCTCCAGCTCCTTGCGGATCTTGCGGTAGTTCTCGGCCGGGTCTGAGCCATCGGTCGGGAACAGGTCCAACAAATGGACGATGGCCTTGGTGCGCTCGATATGTTTGAGGAAATCGACTCCGAGGCCAGCGCCATTGTGCGCACCCTCGATCAATCCGGGGATATCGGCAATGACCATCCGCCGCTCATTGTCCAGTTCGGCGATGCCCAGTTGCGGATCGAGCGTGGTGAAGGGGTAATCGGCAACCTTCGGCCTGGCCGCCGAGATCGCGCGCAGGAGCGTGCTCTTTCCGGCATTGGGCATCCCTACCAGCCCGATATCGGCAATCAGTTTCAGTTCCAGCCTCAGCTTGCGTTCCTGGCCGAGGGTGCCAGGCTCGGCAAAGCGCGGAGCCTGATTGGTCGGGCCCTTAAAGTAGGTGTTGCCGCGTCCGCCCTTGCCGCCTTTGACGACGGTGATCTGCTTCTTGTCTTCGTCCATGTCGGCAAGCAGGATCCCATGCTCCAGGTCGTAGATCAGAGTTCCGCAGGGCACGGGTATAATCAGGTCGCCGCCATCTTCGCCGGCCATCTTCTTGCCAAGCCCCATCGTCCCCGAGCGCGCTTTCCAGTGATGCTTGCCGGCGAAATCCAGGAGCGTGTCCTTCGACTGGTCGGCCAGGAAAATCACTGATCCGCCATCGCCACCATCGCCGCCATCGGGACCACCCTTGGGCACGAATTTCTCGCGGCGGAAGGATACGCATCCCTTACCACCATCGCCGGCTTTTACGAGGATTTCCGCTTCATCGACAAACATGCGTATTTCGCTTCCGTAGTTGGTTATGCGCGACTGGTAATCTACCAGCGCAAAACAGCACGCAAGGGATAGCCCTGCGTGCTGTAGATCATATCAGGTTCGGCCAGTGTTGGCCGCTTATGCAGTCCGGACGTGGATCTTGCGGCCCTGGAACTCTACCTTGCCATCTTTGAGGGCAAAGAGCGTCCAATCGCTGCCAAGTCCAACGTTGAAGCCGGGCGAAAACTGGCTGCCGCGCTGCCGGATCAGGATCGTCCCGGCCGTCACCGCTTCGCCACCAAAGCGCTTCACGCCGCGGTATTGCGGGTTGGAATCGCGTCCGTTCCTGGAACTACCGCCACCTTTTTTATGTGCCATATTGCACCTAACCTCTTTTGCTTGCGAATCTTACCTTCCTGTTCGGAGCGCAGTATTCTACCGCCCGTCCGGTCGGGAAGGGGTTGGAAGATACTCTAGAGCCTTACGGTATGCAACAGGTTGGAAACAAGGCCCTCCCGCCGCCTTTCCAACGTCGAGAGGGGACGGAAAAGGAATCAGGTGTGCCGTGGCCACCGACGCCCAATCGCGGTGACCAACACGCAGAGCAATGCCAATATCCCGAAACACTGGGCATACAACACTATGTCAGCCAGCACGGCATGCCAGAAACTCGCTGCGAAGATCATGTTGGCACTCATGGGTTTCTCCTTCTTCCCGACTGATCGCATAGGACATGCCCAAATCGAGGTCACCCGTAAGTATTGTGTTGCCAATGGATAATGAGTTCGTCGACCAAGTGCGCCACATGCATGACGTGCATCAGTCGTACATCTGAGGTACACTCAATGCACACAGGAGTCCACATGCCTCTTTTCACCGATGCCGATCGAGTCTTCGTCGAAGCTATCGCTCAGGTCGACTACTGCAATCCGTTTACGCCCGCTCGGATCGAGTTGGAGCGGCAGTCGCTGGGAGCGGACTTCCTTGAAGTCGACTCCGCCTGGAACATGCGTGCTGACAGTGAGGGCCATTCCACTAACTCCGACCGGATGCAGGCCCGTGCCCGGCAGGTGGCCGACGCCGCGCGGCAGCGCATCGCCGCCGGAGAACTGGCCAGTGCAAAGGAGCTATCGCTCTACGAGGATGTCGTCGTCTTCATCCTCTATCACCGCTACTACGACCTTTTCCATCAGTTCATTGCCGACTCGTATGCCAACCTTGCCGCCAATCCCAAGACTGGTTTCTATCAGCGATTCCTGGCCGATGCCTCGCACTACATCCGTGTCCCGGGTGTGAAGCTTCCCGGCGGCGAGCCACCGGAAGTGATCTTCGCTCTGCTGTTTCAGATCCGCCGGGCATTCTTCCATATCTTCAATCAGATCGTCGGCTCTTCACGTGCCATCTCGCGGCTTCGTGCCGCCGTCTGGCAGTCTATCTTCACGCACAATGTGCGGCGATATCGCCGGTCCATCTACGCGAGCATGGGCGATATCACCACGCTGGTAACCGGCCCATCGGGCACGGGCAAGGAACTCGTTGCCCGCGCCATCAGCCTGGCACGGTTCATTCCTTTTGACCCGCGTACGGAGACATTCGAGGAAGGCTTCGCCTCATCGTTCCACCCGCTGAATCTATCGGCACTCTCACCGACGCTGATCGAGTCGGAGTTGTTTGGACATTGTCGTGGCAGCTTTACGGGCGCGATCGGCGACCGAGTTGGGTGGCTTGAGTCCTGCGGACGGTATGGCACGGTCTTTCTTGATGAGATTGGCGAACTTGATGGCCAGATCCAGGTGAAGCTCCTGCGCGTCCTGCAATCGCGGAGCTTCCAGCGGCTGGGCGAGCAGAAGGGCAGAACCTTCCGCGGCAAGGTGATTGCCGCGACCAACCGCGACCTGGCCGCCGAGATTGAGGCCGGCCGGTTTCGCGAGGACCTGTTCTACCGCCTCTGCTCCGACATGATCACCACGCCATCGTTGCACGAGCAACTTGCGGAGGATCCGGATGAACTGCTGCACCTGATCCGTTTCATCGCCCGCCAGCTTGTCCCCGGCGAAGCCGACGTCCTGGCGAAAGAAGTGCTGGTATGGATCCACTCGCATCTGGGTGAAACCTATGCCTGGCCCGGCAACTTCCGCGAATTGGAGCAGTGCTTGCGCAATGTGCTGGTCCGCGGCGAATACCGCCCGGCCATACGCTCGGCTCGCGGCGTTCGCGAAGAACTGGCGCAGGACTTCATCCAGGGCACGATTTCCGCGGATGAACTGCTCAAGCGTTACTGCACACTCGTCTATGCGCAGACGCAAAGCTATGTCGCCACTGCCGATCGGCTGGGGATCGACCGCCGCACGGCGAAGGCGAAGGTGGATGAGGAGCTGCTCAAGCGATTGTGAGCGTTGTCAGTCGTACTGCGGCACGGCAGAAGAGAACGCAGCGAGCGACGCGGCCGCTACGGCCATGGCACCGATCCAGAGCAAGCGCACCGGCATGCCATCGGCGGTACATACGCACGCCGCGGTCCACATGAATCCGGTAACGATAGCCATCACAGAGCACACCCAGCCGGACGTTCGCAACTTCATCCGGAATGCGATTGCTCCACAGTAGGCCAGCGCTGCCGTTTGGAGAGCTGCCATTCCAGTCAAGACAAACTCGGTGACATCGCAGCCGAACGTTATCACTAGGCCGACGGTCTCCGCGACCAGCGCGAAGATCATCGCGCCTCGGCAGATCTTGCCCAGTCCGAGTGGCTGTCCCACCGGCTCGGCCGCCGACAAACGGATCGTTCCGCTGTATAGAAGGAAGATGGCTGCTCCAGCACACGGCAGGCCAATGACGGTTGCCATATCTCTGCCGTTCGTAAACGTGCCCAATATGGGAATAGCGCCGCCAACGGCTGATGCGATACACAACCGCAATGCCCCCGACCGGATTCGCGTAAGCCACTTCCGATACTGCTCTTGAATCTGGGGTGTGTACAGTAGCAGCGACGTCGCGATAGGATGCCCGCACTCCGGGCACAATCCGTCCTCGGTCAGGCCTCGCAGGTTGTACTGGCACTGCAGGCAGCGAATGTCAGAGGCGATGGTTGTTGCGGTTTCCGCGGGTCCATCTGGCATGGCGGCATCTTACCAAGGAAGTCCATGCCCTTGGGGCATTACTTGCGCAATAGTGCCTTGAACCCCGCCTGCTCGAAGTGACGGTCGGAGGTCAGGGCTTCGGCCAATCCACATTTGCGCATCACTACAAACGAGATGCAGTCCGTCAGGCTCCAGTCCTTGTCCGGCCGGCTTCGATACAGGGCCAAACCCGCATCCATCATTGCCTCCGATGCGGGAATGACCTCGAACTCGGAAGCACCTCGTACATGTGATACCAACGCGGCCGCAGTTGCCCGGAGTTTGTGGTGCGAGAGACTATTCACCGTCTCCACGAGAACGTAGTTGGTCGTGACAAAGCCGCCCTTGGCCTCTTCCTGCCACCGAACGGCCGCCTCATGGAACTCATCTCGCTCGAGAACTAGCGCCAGAAAGAAGGCAGTATCGACGAAGTACTGCATCAGGACTCTTTCTTGCCGTAGAGGTACTTGTCGTGATTGGCGGAATAGTCGCGAGGCAGTTCGGGCGCGTCGATCGCCATTCTAGCGATCGCGGCCAGTGCATTGCTGGATCCCGATGGCTCAATCACCACGCGCAGCTTCGCGTTGACGGGAATACCCTCAGGGATCGGATCATCCAGCACGACCACCTTACCGTCAAAATGTGCATTCAGCACCGTCATGCAGTCACCTCGTACCGCATTATACACAAAGGGCGGCCGCTTGCGCGACCGCCCTTGGATTGATCTCAAATCACAGATGCAGAAGCCGACTTATTTGCCGGTGCAGAGGCCATCTTTCTTGGCCATGTGCTTCACCAGATCGACAACGCGGTTGCTGTAGCCCCATTCGTTGTCGTACCAGCTCACAACCTTGAAGAAGCGCTTCTCGCCCTTCAAGTTGTTCTGCAGCGTCGCCAGGCTGTCGTAGATCGAGCTGCGCTGATCGTGGATGAAGTCGGTGCTGACCAGCTCTTCATCGGTCACGCCCAGGATACCCTTGAGGTAGGTCTGGCTGGCATTCTTGAGGGCAGCGTCGATCGCTTCGATGCTGGTGTCCTTCTCGGTGCGGAAGGTCAGGTCAACCACGGACACGTCGGGTGTCGGTACGCGGAAGGCCATTCCGGTGAGCTTGCCCTTGGTGATGGGCAAAACTTCGCCGACGGCCTTGGCAGCGCCGGTCGTGCTCGGGATGATGTTCTGGGCCGCAGCGCGGCCGCCACGCCAATCCTTCTTGCTCGGGCCGTCAACCGTCTTCTGGGTTGCAGTATACGCATGAATCGTGGTCATCAGGCCGGTTTCGATGCCGAAGCCTTCCTTGAGGATCGTGTAGACCACCGGAGCCAGGCAGTTGGTCGTGCAGCTCGCGTTGCTGACGATGGTGTGCTTGGCCGAGTCATACTCGCCTTCGTTCACGCCCATGACGATCGTCTTCACGTCGCCCTTACCGGGCGCGGAGATGATGACCTTCTTGGCGCCGGCGGCGATGTGGCCCTTGGCCTTTTCGCTCTCGGTGAACAGGCCGGTCGATTCGATCACGTAATCCACGCCCATGGCCTTCCACGGCAAAGTGGCCAGATCCTTGACTGCCATGACGCACTTGATCTTGTGGCCATTGACCACGAGGGTGTCGGCTTCCGCCAGCGACGCATTGCTCTTCTCGGTCTTCACGCAGTGCTTGAAGTGGCCGTGAACCGAGTCATATTTCATCTGATAGGCGAAATAGTCAGCGTCGGTCGAGATATCGACCACTGCCACCACGTCGATCTTGTCCGTACCAAGCAGGCCCTGATCACAAAGAGCCTGGAAAACCATGCGGCCAATGCGGCCAAACCCGTTAATCGCAACCTTCAAAGCCATGAGAGGAGTCTCCTTTCGAGTCCTTATATTTCGTGCTGCGCGGTCTCATTCCCGTCGCCCGGAGCGCAGTCTCACCCCCGAGCAACGGGCGGAAGGGTAAGGCGATGGATGGGGGGTGTCAAGGAATAACAAGGAGCGGTCGCGGCGCCGGATACTGTGCTTCGACGCGCAAGTTGGGGGTCTGATGCAGCAGCGCGGAACTCAGCCGTTTCTCCTGAGGATTGTGCTTCACGGTGTTGTCGTCGTTAAGTGCTGAGCAAACACTAACTTACGTGCGTCTTGTGGTATTCATGAGACTGTCACGCGCCGGCGTTGGGCATGAGCCTTGCACGCTCAAGCTTGTGTGCAGAAGCGAACGCGAGTTCAACCCAAGTTAGGAGACCAACCATGTCACAGACGATGCATGCGGCCGCCATCGATCAGTTCGGCGGCCCGGAGACGTTGACACCTCATACACTGCCGTTGCCCGAGATCGCTCCGGATGAGATTCTCATCCGCGTCGAATCGGCCGGGGTCGGGGTATGGGACTCGTTCGAACGTGAGGGCGGGTTTGTCAGATTGGGAATGGGGCAACGGCCGCGATTCCCGTATGTGCTTGGTTCGGACGGGGCCGGTACGGTCGTCGATGTCGGCCAGAACGTCAGAGGCTTTGGCAATGGTGACCGGGTCTACGCCTACGGCTTTATGAACCCTAAGGGCGGATTCTACGCGGAGTATGTCGCCGTGAAGGCAGAGAACGCATCGCTGATCCCTGGCGATCTGGCCGTCGATCAGGCCGGCGTGATGGCGGTTGACGCCATGACGGCCCTGCGCGGCCTGGACGATGTGCTGCACCTGGGAGAGGGCGAGTCGATCCTGATCCTCGGTGCCAGCGGCGGAATCGGGCATCTGGCGGTGCAACTGGCCAAGCGAATGGGAGCCCGCGTGCTGGCGGTGGCATCCGGAGATGACGGGGTGGAACTGTCGAGGCGCCTGGGAGCCGATGCAGCGATAGACGGTCACAAGGGCGATGTTGTCGCGGCGGCACGGCAGTTTGCCCCTGCGGGTCTCGACGCAGCTCTGATCACGGCCGGTGGCAAAGCGGCCGACAAGGTGATCGATGCTCTGCGCGAAGGCGGCCGGGCCGCCTATCCCAATGGGGTCGATCCCACACCCAAGGCCCGTCCGAACGTACGTGCCGAAGGCTACGATGGCACGCCCAACCCAGAGGCGATCCGGAAACTCAATCGGCTGATTGAGCAGGGGCCATTTCAGGTACACATCGCTCGGACGTTCCCGCTGAGCAAAGCGGGGGAGGCGCACCGGGCGCTGCAGACGCATTTCCTAGGGAAGCTGGCGTTGCGGCCAAATTGAAAGGATAAAAAGGGGCCAGGTGTGGATAAGTGACAGGTGCGCAGGTTCTCGGCGAGAGAACCCCCTGTGCGCTAGGTACTGCGGAGACAAGGAGTTAGACGATAGTTGGGGGAGGAGATGCGCAGGTTCGGGGCGATTGTGGATAACTCTTTATGTGAGCAAGATCACAGGACCAGAACATCGCGCAGAGTTCGCGGGCCGCAAAGGGTCAAGACCCCAGGCGCAACAAGCCAATTGAGCGTGTATACGGTTGTCAGAGAGTGTGCATGCGGCACAGAGAGAATAGGTCTCTCCATATGACCGGCGAGGAGCCGAGAATCCTGTTCCTGCATTACCGGGGAATCGGTGCGGCAACTGATCTGGCCAGGGGACTGCGCGCGGCACTGGATACACAGGGGAAGTAGCGCGGCGGCGATCTGGAGTGTGACTTGTTTGTGAGGGAGAGAACCATGCGTTATGCGATTGGCATGTGCATGTGCGCTGTGACGTTGGTCTTGGTCGAAGGGTGTGCCCGGCCAGGGGCGGTTGAGGAGGCACAGAAGACGCTCAATGCGGATGTGCTGGTGAGGATGAGCGGTGTTTCGTTTGTGCCCAAGCACGTAACGATCAAGGCCGGGCAGAGTGTGGAGTGGAATAACACTGCCGCTCTGGAAACACATACGGTCACCGCAGACCCGGAGCTGGCAAAGACCTCGACATCGGTGGCATTGCCGGCGGGTGCGGCGACGTTCAACTCCGGCGACCTAAAACCGGGGCAGACATTCCGTTATGTATTTACCGTGCCGGGCACATATCGTTACTTCTGCATCCCACACGAGCGGATGGGGATGATTGGCGAAGTTGAGGTAGTGGCTGTTCCGGCGGCGCAGCCGTGAGGCGCGGGTGAAGGGTGAGACCGTGCAGTCTGTGATGACCATCATGGGTGCCTCGCGGCTTCCAGGCGGCACCACGCATACAGGGCGTCGTACACCTCGAACTGGTGGCACAGATTCTCCTGGTCATCGGGAAAGCGCAGGCTGAAGCCCTCGGCGATGGCCTCGAAGCCGGTGGCGATCGGATCATCACTCATGCGGTTGGTATCGGCCGCGTTGATGACCTTGGCCAGTCGCAGCAGTGCTTTGTCTTTCAGGCCGTACTTCTCAATGATGGCGTCAAAGGAACACTTGTTGCCCTTGTGGCCCAGTTCGGCGCCGGGGGCATCAAAGGGAATGGCCCCTTCGCGCTTGGCTACCTCCTCGATCTGGCTGGCGGCAACGAACAGGAACTGAGCCTGCGAATCAACAAAGTGCTTGATAAGCCACGGGCACGCAACGCGATCCACGTGAACATGAGAACGAGTGACCCACTTCATTGCCATCTCCTTGAGTGCGACGCCCACATGCGGTGGGGCATCGGTATTTCCGTGTTCCTGGCCTCAACTGCGTATGAAGTACATTTCTTGCCGGCCATCGCGTTAGCGTGAGCTCAGCAGTTCGATTGCCTTGGCCACTTCGTCGCGGCGAGCCTCAATGGGATCCGGCCGCGTTGTGAAACTGGTGAGCGTGGAAGTGATGGTGTCCGGCACCTCAAGCAAGGCTTTCAGCCTTTGTCTTGTGTCCGGGTCGAGCTTGTCACCTTTCTCCTTTAGCAGGCGAGAGAGTATCGCCAGGTACTCGTAGTCCTCGATTCCATCGCGGAGCATCTCAAGGCGGATGGAGCCGACGGGTCCGGCGAGGACCGGACCGGCGGCTGTGTCGAACACTGCGTGCGGGGGATAGAGGAAGCGACCGTCGGCATTGCCCCAGGCGATGCGCACGCCGGCGGGTGTGTCATATCCGCTCATCCACGATACGGCGTCGAGGTAGGGATTCTGCGGGTGCTTGGGATCGGGATAGGCCGCGTTGCTGGTCCAGTAGTTGGTTGCCCAGATGAGAAGTCCGTTGATCTTGCGTTGCCAGGTCTGCCATGCCCAGACGCGCATCTCGGTGCCGCCGTGGTCGATGAACTCGGTGGCGTAGGGGGCCTTGGGTGCAGTGCAGACATACCACCAGAACTGATCGCCGGCGGCCTGCTGCTGCTGTGAAGGGCCGGGCTCGTAGGAACTGGTGACCGGGCACCAGAGATTGGGGCCGCCGATCAGTGCGGGCTCAACCTGTTCCGTAAGCATCCGGCGGATGCCCGGGGCGTATTGCTTGAGCCGGGCAAAGCCGTCCATCACGAACGGGTAGTCCTTGGGATCGGGCTCGTCGAACCAGTAGACGAAGGCGCGATCGAGCCAGCCTTTGCTTTGCAAGTGGTCTTGGAGTTGGCGGGCATATGAGCTGAAGGCCGCCTGATACTCGGGGCTGCTGGCGGGATAGCCTAGCAAGCTTGGCTCGGTGCGCGAGGCAAAGGTGCCGCCGCCCATTCCGGGCAGGCTCACGACAAAGGTGTTGAAGTGGTAGACGTCGATTGCCTGTTGCATGGCTTTATCCCATGCGGCGAAATCCATGCGTGGCGCCAGATCGTCGGCCGAGGGTGGTTCAAAACTGCCGCCAACCAGAAGCTCGGCGTTGTTGCTCACGCGGGTGAGAGAGAGATCATCGAACCAGGCGGTGCCGGTAAGTTCGCCGGCTTCGGTCCACTTGGTTGGCCAGAGGTTTATGCGAATGCCCTTTGCGCCTGGCGGAGGCGCCGGCAAGGTGTACTCAAAACGCTGCCATTGCCCGGTACCGTCGATGGCAAAATCAACATTCCGGCCGGACATCCACTGGTCGGCCTGGTCGAAATGGCCGACCGACACCATTACGACTTGGCCAGGGCGTTGGGCGCGGCACCAGCCGCTGAGGCGCAGGCGGTCATTGGCAGGAATGGGAATCGTTTTCTGATAGGCGACGTTGACGGTGGTGGTGGTCTTGTCGTCGACGATCTTGCGTGAGCCATTGCCGGAGTGCTTCTCAGTTTTGTCCAGCACGCCACCGGTCCACGCATCGGCCGGCCATGTGACGACGATCGGGTCCAGCGGTGCGGGGTCGTAGGGTGAAATGTGGTGACTGGCCAGCTCGGCAAAGTACTTGGCCAGTACTTCTCGCCTGGCCTTTGGGTCGGTCAATCGGTGGTACTGCCAGACGGCTGACGGATCGAAGCCAAATGCGGTCTGGCAGGTCATCGTTTCCGGCAGTGCGAAACCGTAGACTTGCACCTCAAGAGGCACTTCGGTGGTGAGGCCGTCCGCCAGTACATGAAGCTGGCCACGATACTTTCCGGCGGCCGCGGTACGCGGCACGCTGACACGAACCCAGAGCGGCTGATTGGTGCCGGCACTGACTTGGACCGGGCGATCCATTGGCGGCAGCGGGTCGGGCCACAAGCCGGTTACGGCGCTGGGATCGCTCGTCTGGGTGATCGTCACGTATTCGGCGCGGAGCAGGTCAATAGCGCTGGCGGGGATGCGGGCACCGCTGGCGGCGGTGAGGTCCGAGCAGGTTATCGTCAGGCCGCGCAGGAGCTGTTTCGGACGGACCACGAGCTGCGCGGCTTCGGGTTCGCCGGCCGCGGCGCGGATCACCACGGCAGCGCCTTTGGTTGTCGGAGCGGCGCGGCGATTGGAGATCTTCCATGCCGATGAGCACCACCAGAGCTGTACCGGGCCATCGGTCAGGAGTTCGCCATAGTCAGCACGGTGAAGCTGGCCGACGTAGAGAGCGATCTCGAGTTGCAGGGGTTTGGTGGCGGGAATGGTTAGCTGCAGCGTGTAATCGCCGGGCGATTCGACGCGGTAGGGGATGTCAAAGCTGGAAGAGCCGGCAGTTGATTGCAGGTTCGCCAAGGAGGAGGTGGAAGTGCCACCGGGGCCAAGGACTTTGAGATCGGCAGTTTTGACATTAGCGGGAAGGCCGCTGAGGCGGCCGGTCAGGCGGTTGTCACTGCCGGGGGTTCCATCACCGATGCCCAGATTGCCGATCTTGATGGCCGGTTCGCCGCCGCTGACGAGGGCGAAGAGGGTGGAGCCGATCATGTTTGGCAAGGGGCGGTCGAGATCGGCGGTGTACTCGTAGTGGTTGACCTGGAGATAGCATGCGCCGTTGGCGTCGGCGGTGGCACGGAGGCGGACCCAGACGGCGGGTGCTGCGCTGGTGCCGTTACTGGGGATGGGCCATTTTTGGGTGGAGACGCTATTTAGCGTGCCCAGAGAGGTCCATCGTTTGCCATCCGATGATGTCTCGACGGTGAGGATGCCGGAGGCGTGGTGGTTGACGGCGATGCTGATGGCCGGCTGGGATTGGCGGTGAGTGGATACAGTGTGGCGGAAGGTGAGCTGCTGGCCGGGGGCGGTGAAGACCCAGCGATTGGTGTTGAAGGTGGCCGTCTGGGTTTCGAGGCAGCGGCTCTGATTGGCGGTCTGGTCGCTGCCGGGAGCGACGAAGGTGTAGTGGTTGGCGTCGATCTGTTCGCCGGCGCCCAGTTCGACTTCGTCATTACGCCCGTAGAAGGGGATCGCCTCCTTGAGCACGACATCGTCAAACGCGACGGCGCCTTTCATGCCCCACACGCCGAATAGCAACGGGCTTTGTGCCGAGGTCATGTTCTCGGGCACGATGAAGAAGGAGTTGTATGTCGTCCAGTTGGAAGGGGGAGTGCCCAGGTCGCGGTTGCAGAAGGCAGGTCCGGATATGGCGGTGCCGCCACTGGCGGAGATGTTGCGGGCGCGGAACGTCAGGCCGTAGACGTGGCCGGCCTGCAGTGGCAGGGGGGCGGAGGTCCAGGCTGTGGGCACTTCTTTGCCGTCGCCGGTGACACCGATGCATTTCCCGGCATCGGGGGCAGGGCCTGCGGGGCCCCACTCTCCGCCCTTGGGCATGACCCACTGGTCGCACTTGTCGGTGCCCTGCTCGAAGGAACCGTTGGGAACCAGTGACTGACCCAATGCCACGCCGCTGATCATCAGCCCGAGTATCGCTCGCCACATGACCATACCTCCGCGAATATGGTATCAAAGATAATGCCCCGGCATAGGCAATCAGCGCGGATGCCATCATGCGCCCTTTGGGCCTCCCGCGAAATGCGCACGGCCCCATGCTTGACGCAGTCTTCCACGACTCGTAGTTTCAGCCCGTGAGCCGCTCGCCTTCCATGGAGATCGCGTCCTCCGTCCGCACTGCGGACATCCGCACATCGCATTATCTCCGCGAGATATGTCCCTATTTCCGCCACGTGCTCGGAGAGCTGATCCTCGGCGCCATCGGCGGGATCGCCATGAACACCGCTGCCGTCCTGCCTGCCATCCTGCTGGGCCGCGCGGTGGATCGGGCCCTGGCATACTCGCGCGGCGAAGCCACATTGTCGCAGGTGGGCTGGGCCGCGGCAGCCATCGTGCTTGGCAGCCTCGCCACTGACGTGCCTCGCGTCGCCAAGCGCTGGTTCCTCGCCACCGCCAACACTCGCATCCGCGCCAACCTGCGCGCTGATGCCGTCCGCGGGGTGCTTGCCTGGCCGATGTCGCGGCTCATGACCACGCCTATTGGCGACCTCATGGCGCGGATCAACGGCGACATTGAAGTGGTCGGGCAGGGCGTTCGTGAATTCGTGGTTGAGATGTGGGATACCGTGCTCTTCTCCATAACGCTGGTTGCGACGCTGGTCATCATGGATGCGCAGTTGTCGCTGCTGGCGCTCTCGCCGGTGCCGGCCGCGATGCTCGTCGCCTATTTCGCCGGCCGCTGGGTCAGCAGGCGAACCCATGCCGCCCGCGCTGCCAACGCGGTGATGGTCAGTTCCATCCAGGAGCGGCTCACGGCCGCCCGTCTGCTTCGCCTGCTCGGCCGGACGCAGTCCGCCGTCGACCAGGTTCAGCAGCATTCGCAGGCCCAGGCCCAGGCTAATCTTGCCCTCGTGCGTCTGCGCAGTGGCCTGCAGCCCGTTTACGCCACGCTCATGACCCTCGGCGTCATCATGGTCATCTGGCTGGGCGGCCGGCGTGTCATCACCGGCGCTCTCACACTCGGCACGTTCATTGCCTACATCGAACTCTACCGGCGCTTTGTCGATCGAGCATTTCGCGTGCCGCAACTGATCAATTCTGTCCAGAGCGGGGGAGCCGCATACGAGCGCGTTCGCCCGCTGCTTGCCAGCCCGCCCCCGATCGAGGCCGAACCGCGCTACAGTTCGTTCACGCCCGGCCATGTCGCGGGCCTGGCCGGCATCGACGAATCACCAGTGCCGCCTTGCACGGGCCCGGCGCCCGTGAGCGTTCAGGATATGGTCTTTGCGTATCCGGGGGCGTCCGCCGCCGTGCTTGCCGACGTGTCCTTTGATGTACCGGCCGGCGGCATGCTCGCCATTACCGGTCCGGTCGGATCGGGCAAGAGCGCTCTGGCTCGGGCCTTGATCGGAATCTATCCGCTGCAACAGGGGCGCATTTGCGTGGACGGACGGCCGGTCGAACAGTTCTCCGCGGCTGATCGCGCCAGTCGCATCGCCTATCTGCCAGAGGACTCCCAGGTTTTCTCCGGCGCCGTCCATGAGAACATCCTGATGGGCCGCGCTGATGGCCCGGCGATGCAAAGCTACATCGACGCCGCCGCCCGCGCCGCTTCGCTCGATGAGGACGTGCAGGGCTTCCCCGAAGGAATGGCGACACAGATAGGCGAACTGGGTGTGCGTGTCTCCGGAGGGCAACGGCAGCGCATCGCCCTTGCCCGTGCCATAGCCGCGGCCGCGCCCTTCTCACCGGGTCTGCTGGTGTTGGATGACCCATTCTCCGCCGTCGATGTGCAGACCGAAGCGAGAATCATTGCCGCCCTGCGCGAGCTTTTCGGCCCCTCCGCCCCGCCAGACCGTCGTGCCACCATCGTGCTGGTCTCGCATCGTCTTGCGGCATTTCCGTTGGCTGACCGTATCATCGTGCTGCAACAGGGACGCATCGCCCAGAGCGGCACGCACGGTTCGCTCATGCACGCGGATGGACTCTATCGGCGTATCTTCCTGGCCCAGCACCGCACATCCGCCGCCACCGGTCAGGCCATGCCGCTGGAGGTGACGACGTGAGCAGCATCGCCGCTATGCCCAATCTGCAGACCAGCGGGACCGTATCGCTGGCTCAACTGGGCGCCATCCTCAAGCCATGGCGCGGCGTGCTTGCCTGCGTCGTCACAGCGGTGATGCTGGGCGCAGCGCTGGAAATGGCTCCCCCGTTGATCATCCGCAAGGTGATTGACGCTCACGTGACGGTGAGCGATCCCTCCGGTTTGTTTCTCCTGGCAATGCTCTACCTGGGCGCGATCGCCGCCGGGAATCTGCTCTCGTTTGCCAGCCAGTACCTAACCGCTCTGGCCGCCCAGGGCGCGCTGCACGATTTGCGCGTTCGCCTTTTCGGCCACCTTCTGCGTTTGCCCTCGCGATACCATGACGAACACGCCGTGGGCGATTCCATCAGCCGTTGCACGGCGGACGTTGACACCGTCAATACACTGTTCTCCGCGGGCGTATCCAGTCTGGCGACCGATCTGGTTCGTGTCGTCGCTGTCATCGCTGCCATGGTCTACCTGAGCCCGTGGCTCACGCTTGTGGCGCTGTTGGTGATGCCGCCGCTGGCCTTTATCACCCGGCGGTTCCAGGTGCGCGTGCGGCAGGCCGAGCGCGACACGCGAGCGGCCACGGGCGTGCTCAACACGCATCTTCAGGAGACGCTTTCCGGCGCTGAAGTCATCCGCGCGTTTGGACGCGATGCCGTGTTTGTACGCCGTTTCCGACTGGCCCTGCACGCATTGCTGCGCGTCTCCAACCGCAGCAACCTCTACGCATCGCTCTATTCGCCATCCACGGCAATCCTGTCATCGCTGACGACGGCCGGTCTGCTGTGGCTCGGTGCCAGCCGCCTGCATTCCACCTGGGGCGTTTCCATAGGAACTCTGACCGCGTTTGTGCTGCTCTTTCAGCGTTTCTTCAAGCCTATCACGGCCCTCGGTGATGAATGGCAAACCGTCCAGGCGTCCATCGCTGGCGCCGAGCGTATCTTTCAGGTGCTCTCACTGCCCGCCGATCAGCACACCGCTTTCGCCTCACCGGCAACCCACACGCCCGATGGATCGACCTCCAGCGCCATCGTCGCCCAGTGCCTGACGTTTGGCTATCTGCCGCAGCGGCCGATCCTTCACGATCTCTCTTTCTGCTTCCGCGACGGCGAGCACGTTGTGATCGTCGGACGCTCCGGCGCGGGCAAGACGACGCTGGCGCAGCTTGCCTGCGGGCTATACACACCCTGGTCCGGGCAGATCATCGTGGCCGGTCTCGACCCGCGCCGACTCAGTGATGATGATCGGCGCGGCGTGATCGGCGTCGTCCCGCAGACGGTGCAACTCTTCAGCAGCAGTGTGCGCGAAAACCTTGTCATGGCCGATCCGGCCGTGAGCGATGCCGATGTTGCATGGGCCGCCAACCTGACCGGCCTGGCGCAGATCGTAGCTGGTCTGCCCGATGGGTATGACGCGGTGATCCGCGGTTCCGGCCGGAGCAGCGGTCTGCAACTCTCCGCCGGTCAGCGGCAACTGGTCGCCCTCACTCGGGCTCTGATCCGTCGGCCGCGCGTTCTGATCATGGATGAGGCCAACTCCGCCATCGACAGTGCCAGTGAACAGCAGCTTCGTCTCGCCATCCGCGAAACCACGCGCCAGGCATCCTGCTGTGTGGTCAGCATCGCCCACCGCCTGGCCGCCGCCCGGGATGCCGATCGCGTTGTGGTCCTTGATGCCGGCCGCATTGTCGAGCAAGGCCCGCCCGACCAACTCATCGCCGGCGGCGGCCTCTTCGCCGGCCTCCTGGAACTCGAAGCCTCCGGTTGGGATTGGGAGCAGTAGGCCCAGGGGCCAATTCAGGTGCATCGCCGCAGCCTGCCCCGATCGCGTCAATACTCGAACATCACCACCTGATGGCAGGTTACACGAGGCACCATTGCGCTCAGGGCGCCCGCGGTCCTGGTTGGGCGTAGCGACTTGCGATTCAGCGGCAGACTGACGCGCCTGATCTTCTGCGGCACGCGCAGTGTCACCTTGACATCGCGCAGTTCCGGCATGTCCTCGATGACCAGGCACCGGCCGCGCTGCAGCGGCGGGGCGTAGAGCAGGTGCACACAGTAGCGGCGTTTGTCCGGCTGATGGGCGACGACAACCCGGCCGGCCGATGGCAGCGCGGCCTGCACGGTCGGCTTCGTATGCAGTCGACGCAGCACGTTGAGCAGCAGGTCGCGGTGATAGCGCGCCCCGTGATCGCGATAAAGCTTGCCCCACGGGTGGGCCATGAAGATGACCTTGCCCTTCTGGATCACGCCCGCATGCGGGGCATCGGCCATCTGGTAGGGCGTATTCATGTGCGAGCAGTAGTGTCCATAGGTGCGATCAAAGTACGGCTCGCGGATCGCCGCCAGTTTTGTCGTCCCCTTGCGCGGGCGTACGCGGATACCGGCGGTGTAGGACAGGACCGGTGAGGGACAATCAGGCTCGAGGCCCTTGGAGATCTGCTTGCCGGCCACGATGTAGTCCATCTGGAAACTTGCCGGCCCGATATACTTGGCTCCGATATCGACGGCGAGCTGTTCCTCACCAGCCAGCAGGGCACTCTCGCCCAAAACCAGCAGACAGCCACCACGGGCAACATATGCGCTGATGCGCTTCGCCGATTCGCTATCCAGGCAGCGCCTTCCCGGCAGGATGATCGTCTGATAGCGCGACAGGTCGCTCGTAGCGCCGGCGATCTCGTAATCCAGACCGGCCTCCATGAGCATATTCGCTACCCCTTGTTCGTGGTCCAGGTCGCCACCGCGGTATTCGGCCGATGCGCCCGGGTCCACATAGATCGCCAGCGTCGAAAATGGCCGGCTCGGCAACCCATATTGCTCAATCTTCTGTACATAGGCATAGGCTTTGCCGACGTTGGCATAGGTACCCATGTCCATCTCGCCGCAGGGGTGCAGTTGGTCGCCAAACGAGCAGGCAGCGCCGTAAGCGATCATGCAGGCGGCCTCGAACTTGATGGCATCGGGATGCTTGAAGCCGCCGAACTCTCCCCACGACGTGTGGAACTTGCCCGACATCGCCATCACGTGCTTGGGAGGGTTATCGAGCGTAGCAAAGTACTTCGCACGCGGCATGAACTTGTCGTAACCGCCCCAGGTGGTGGGCAGATCCTCAAGCTCATAATGCGTCTGCAGTGCGAGCAGTTCGGGCGGCGTATCCTGATGGGCCCGGCCATTGAAGAACACGCTGGCATTGGGGAACTTTGCGTGGATCACCCGGCGGCAGTCTTCAAAAAGGCGCTTCCAGACACCGGTGTAGAACATCGTCGCCGCTGCCACGTTTGCGGGCGAATCGCCAATGGTGATCCCGGCCGCGGTCATGTCGGCCCGGCACTTGTCGCAGTAGCACCTGGGGAAGAAACAGATGTCATAAAAGAAGCCGTCAACGTGGTAGCTGTCAACGATCTCCTGCGTCTGCGCGATAACCAGATCGCGATAGCCGGTGTTGACGCACAGATTCTTCCAAGAGTAGTTAGGCTTGGGCGTTTCGGGCGTCGCCTTGGGGTCAAAGCTGATCGCAGCCAATGAGCCATCGAGGTTGTGGCAGCACCATTCGGGATGCCGCTGGGCGTCCGTTGCCGACCATCCGACGGTGAAATAGATCGGGCAGCGCACGCCGATCTCGCGACAGGCTTCGATCTGCTGGCCGAGCAGGTCGATCTTCAGCGTGGGATGCTTCTGGCCAGCCCTGGTTGGATAGTAGCTCCAGGAATGGTGGCACTTGGCAAAGAGCGTGATGTGATTGACCCGGCCGAGTTTAAGCGCCCGCTGAAACTGCGCCTTGCTGAATCGCGATCCTACGCCCGGGATCAGTTCTGAGGTATGGAAGTCCAGATGTACATGCCGCGCCGGCCAGTTTCCGATATTGCTCATTGCCACCTTCCTGAAGTATTGACTGGGCACCAACGCTAGCACGCCACAGCCCACTTGCCAACGATCGGGTGCCGCAGCTCTATGGCAAGGATGCCCCGATGGTTAGAGTGGTACGGGAGATCAATCATGGTAGCCAACATCAACCCAATCGTGATCACTACGCTGGTACTCGCGGCAACTTCGTTTGGCGTAGGGAGTGCTTCTGCACAACCCGCAGGCAACAACTCGCCGACTCGAGAGATATCCCGCGCGGACCTGCTCGACCGCATCTACGGCGGCTGGGCCGGGATGTTGATCGGCGGCATCGAGGGTCTGGCCCACGAGTTCAAATACAATGAGCAGCCGCGCGGTACTCTTCCCGAGTTTGCCTTCCTTCCGGATGGCGCCCGCACCGATGATGACAATGACTTTGAGTGGACGCACCTGTGGTTCATGGACAAGGAGGGTGTGCTCAAGCTGCCATACTCGCGCATCGTTGAGATCTGGAAGGCGAACATGAACTCGGGCATTTGGGTCGCCAACAAACGAGCACGCGAGTTGATGGATGACGGCGTGGTGCCACCCGAGACAGGCAGCGTCGCGCGCAACCCACATGCCTGGTACAACCTTTCCGGCCAATTCTGTGTGGAATCCTACGGCCTGGTTGCGCCGGGCATGCCGCAGGCGGCGGCCGATATCGGTCTGCACTACGCGCATATCGCGGTTTCCGAGGAACCGCTGCAGGCCACGCAATACTGGACCAGCCTCATTAGCCTCTGCGCATTCCACGAGGGCACGATCGAGGATGCCATGCAACTGGCCCTGGCTGCTGTCGACAAGAGAAGCTGCATGGCCGAGGTGGTATCCGATGCCCGCAAGATGTTTCACGCTCACCCCGAGGATTGGAAAGCCGCTCGTCAGGAGTTCGATCGGAAATGGCGCCTTGAGCGCAAGTGGAACGGCAACTCCACACCCGTCAATGGCGGCATGGTCTGTCTGGCGCTGCTGTATGGCAAGGACGATGTTTACCGCACTCTCCAGTATGCGATGGCATTGGGGCACGATGCCGACTGCAACGCCGCCACCGCCGGAACTGTCGTGGGTGTGCGCGCGGGCTTTGGGCGAGTTGCCGCGCTGCCGCAATTCAAGATGCCCGACTACTTCCTCAACAAGACTCGCCCGCAGTTGCCAGCGGAGTGCAAAGTCAGCGAGCAGGCGCAAATGCTGCTGCGCGTGGCCGAGCGGGTCATCCTCGCCAACGGCGGCCGGCGGATCACCATCGGCGGCCAACCCGGGTACCGCATTCAACTGCAGTCTCCGAAATTGCTCGAACCGCTTCCCGAGACGGTTCATGGGCCAGGCTCAGCGCCCTAAAGCAAGTGGAATCGGACTGCCGATCAGGTAGAGTCCAGACCTCATCGAGGAGAGAACTATGAGATGGCTAGTCGCGGCGGCGGGAATTGCGCTATCGGTCGGTTGCATCACTCAATCCATCGCAGCTCAAGGGGACCAGGCGCAGCCTGGGTCACCACAGTTCAAGCCTTCGTCGGACCAGCCGGTCGGCTGGCGCGGTGATGGCAGCGGGCGTTTTCCCGCCGCCGACGCGCCGCTCGTGTGGGGTCGGCAGTCCGTAGCGATCAAGGAACTGGGTTTCCAGGCGAAGAAGCCCAAGCCTGAGGACAAAGGCCAGCCGATGGGCGACGGTGTGATCCGTGAATGGCTTACCCTCGGGCCGGTCTCCGTCCCCGAAGGCAAGACCGTCAAAGAGGATTTCGGCACCGATGAGGCCAGCCTCGCGCCTGACCAAGGAGACAAGTCTGGCGATCTGGAGTGGAAGGCGGCGAGACTCGATACGTCGTATCTGAGCTTCTGGGCGATGTACAAAGAGTCGCTGAAAGACCCCAAGGGTCATGTTGCCTATGCCCATACGTGGGTCTACTCCGCCGAAGGCAAGCCCGTCTACGTGAATGTCATGTTCAGCGGCACGAGCAAGATCTGGCTCAATGGCAAGGATTTGGGCACTAAGGATCGACCCAGCTTTGACGCCAATGGATCGCACGTGAAATTGGCCCTCGTAAAGGGCTGGAACCGCATCCTGTTGCGCGTTTCTCCGTTGGCGGACCTGGCCTGGCCCAAGGGGATCAATCAGTGGCACTTTAACAACGCGCTCTTCGGCACCGAGAAGGATGAGTACCAGAGCCAGAACATCCTGTGGTCTACACCCATGCCCGATAATGGTCCGGGCGTGGGCTCGCCGATACTCGTGGGCGACAAGCTGCTGGCGCTTGTTGAGGCGGGCGACCTGGTCTGCATCGATGCCAAGGATGGCAAGGTTCTGTGGGCGCGATCAAGCACCTTTGCCGAGGCGGCCACGCCCGAAGAGCGGACGAAGAATCCCCAGATCTTCGTCGAGGTCGATCCGATGGTGGTCAAGGTGCAGGCGGCGATGCAGGCGTACTGCGATGCGCCGGCGAAGTATGCCGCGGACGCCAAGGTGCGCAATGAGCGCATGGACCTGGAGCGGAAGATCAACAAGCTGGTGCAGGATGTGGATCGTGAGAAGTACGAGGGCCAAAGCGGCAGCGAGGCCGGGGAATCGGCGAGCACTCCCGTCAGCGATGGCCAGAATGTCTGGGCGGTCTATGGCAGCGGCGTGGTCGCCTGCTTCGATCTGGAGGGCAACCGCAAATGGACGACCGTTATCCCGATCAAACACAGTGAGCACGGATACTGTTCCACACCTTGCCTGGTTGATGGCAAGCTTGTGGTGAAGTCCTCGGGCTATCTCGGGGCCGTCGCCCTCGATGCCAAAACGGGTGCTGTGGTCACGCCCATGCCCCTGTGGAAGACCAAGGGGCTGAATATGTACTCCTCACCTTTGCCGGTTTCGGTTGGCAAAGAGAAGCTGATCGTCCAATCCTTCGCCGTCATCAACCAACTGAGCGATGGCAAGGTGGTGTCCAAGACCTTTACTCCTCCCTACTACAACATCTACGACTACGTTTCGCCCGCTATCGAAGGCCGAACCATTTGCAGCAAAGTCCTCGCCAAGGGTGACGGCAATCACCGCTTCGTCTTCCAGACGCTGCCCGATGATATGGCCGACGGTCTGACCATGAAGCAGAAGGTGGATGTTGAGTATGATGTCAAAGCTTTCCCCTGCTGGTTCAGCTATGACCACTGCGCTTCGCCCCTTCTATACCAGGGCCTGGCCTACATCCTGAGCGTCGATGGCGTTCTGACGGTGATCGATTCGGCCACCGGCGAGATCGTCTATCAGAAACTGCTGGACCTGAGCCCCATGATGGTCCACGGCGGGATTGTTCGAGCTGGATGCTCCAGCAGTCCGACGCTGGCCGGCAAGTACATCTACATCTGGGACAACCAGGGGAGCACCGTCATCATCGAGCCCGGCCGGCAGTTCAAGCTCGTCGGTCGCAACCGCCTTGAGAACCTCTGGTTCCGGTATGGCCCCGAGCGCAACGAATGCACGACCAGCAACCCCGTGTTCTCCGGCAGCAAACTCTACTACCGAGGAGAGGTCAATCTGTACTGCATCGGCGCTCAGTAGCTATTTGACCAGCGATTCAAGGAACAGGCATGCCTTGCGCGCCTCGGCATCAACCGCTGCGCGATCGCCGGTATTGAGACACTCAACGATCAGCGGGCCACCTGCAAAGCCTCCCTGGCGAAGTCGGGCCATGACCTTGGGGAAATCCACCATCCCGGTACCCGGTGTAACGTCCACTGACTTGGGCATGCGGAAATCCTTCACGCACATTCCCACCACCAGGCCATCGACATCGGCCGCGTCGACCACGGGGTCGAGTTTCCCATCAGAGTAGTAGTAGATGTTGCCCGGGTCGTAGCAGATGCCAAAGTTCTTGTGGCCCACTTTCTGGATGAGCGATCGGCAATCTTTGCCGGTGGAATTGAACGGCCCATGCGGCTTGACCGAGATTCCCACCCCTTTTGCGGCGGCGTAGTCACAGCACTCTGCAACCACTTTGTAATAGCTGTCCTGCAGTTCCGCCGCCCACATGCCGGCCAGCAGCAGGCTGGGGCTGCCGCAACTCTCAGTGTTGTCGATCAGCCGCCTCATGCCGGCAATTCCTTGCGCGATAGACTCCTTCACTTCAACGCCGCTGCCAAAGACGGTTGCGATCGCCAGTCCTCGCGACTTTGCCTCCGCTCCAATGGCCGTCGCCTGCTCTGGGGTCATTTCCGGTGTGACGATCGTAGCCGAGTTGGCCGTCATCAGGCCGGCATACTTGAAGCCCGCCCCGGCAATCCCATCAAACGCCACACGATAGTCGTGCTGCGCCCACGGCCGCGTGAAACAGCCGATCTTCCACTTCGGCGCCTTGGAGGTTGCAGATGGCGCGACCTGAGGTGCAGTCCTTACAGCGTTACGAGCCGGTTTGCTGGGCGCGATGGTGCTCATGGACGCATTATACACCGCATCACACTTCCACCACCTCCACTGCCTCGCGTTTGCTCACCTTGCGGAGATCTCCCGGGTAATATGCGATCGTCAGGCTGCGCCGGGTCGCAGCGCTCTGGTTCCCCGGCGAACCATGCAGGAGCAGTCCATGCATCAGCAGCGCATCCCCGGCCCGCAGGTCTGCCGTCACCGCGCCAGTGCGGATCGCCTCACTCCATTCTTCCTCGATTCGCTTGATGTTCTGCTCCCACCCCAGACCGATCGGTCCGTGCGTGTGCGATCCTGGCAGTACCTGTAGCGCCCCGTTGTCAGCGCGAAAATCATCCACCGCCACGATCGCCGTGATGTGATCGTACGTCCCCTCATCCCACACCGCCGCATCCTGATGCCACTGGACCGGGGCTGGATTGAATGGCGCCTTGAGCATCAGCATGTTGTGCCGATTCAAACACGCCCATACGGCCGGTGCGCCCACAACAGCCCGAGCCGCCTCTGCCAGCTTGCCTTTGGCAACCTGCTGAAAGATCCCCCCGCGGTCGATCACCCGATTGAGCCGCCGAAACACCTTGTTTCCATCCCGATACGCCGCCGGCACCGCCGCCCCGGCCGCTGCGCTGTCCTCCTCAAACAAGATCGGCCCAACTCGTCTCATCACCGCACGATCCACCTCCTCGCGCAACGCTTTGATCTCCTGTGCGCCTAAGAGCCCTCGCACAAACACGTATCCCTGTTTCGCATACGTTTCTTTCACTGACTGGCTCATCGTGTTCCTTTCTGGCTTGTCCGCTCTGCACTATTCGCCCAACAGCAACCCTTCCGCCATCAGCCCTGGCCCGAACCCCAACGCCAGCGTTGGTCCTGAGACGCCGGTCGCCAGCAGGGACTCGATCACGAACAGGATCGTCGCCGATGACATGTTGCCGTAGTCGTGCAGCACCTGCCGGGAATGCACCAGCAGGTCATGGGAGAGCCCCAGTGCATCGGCACACGCCGTCAGGACCTTCGGCCCGCCTGGATGGATCGCATAGTGGGCGATGTCGCTTACGCTAAGCTGATTCCGCTCGAGGAAGGCCTCCACCCAGCCCGGCACATGCTGCCGTACCAGATCGGGAATGCGCGGCGAGAGCGTCATGGCAAAACCATGGTCACCGATTCGCCAGGTCATGGCATCCAGCGAGTTGGGCACCAGCAGCGAGGAGGCATCCTGCAGTAGCAAAGGCGCGGTATCGCCGGCCGGTGTCCCGATCACCGCCGCCGCCGCTCCATCGGCAAACAGCGCATTGGCGACCACCTTTTGCGGGTCAAAGCCATATGCCAGGTGCAGCGTGCATAGCTCAACACAGCAGACCAGTACCCGCGCTGATGGATCGGCCAGCGTGATCTGACGTGCCATCGACAGGGCATTGAATGCCCCATGACAGCCCATGAACCCAAGCTGCATTCGGCCAATGTCCGGCCGGAGTTGCATCTGGTCGATCAGGAAACTGTCCAGGCCCGGAGCAAAGAACCCGGTGCAGGTCACGGGAATCAGATGCGTAATGGCACGAGGCACAACCTCCGATGCATCCAGCGCTCGCCGCGCTGCCGTCAGTACAAGCGGCGGCGCGTGCTGTGCATACAGCGCCATGCGCTGGCTGGTGGTCGGCCCGAAATCATTGGGCCCAGCGCGTGGCCGATAGAACGCTTGAACATGAGAAAACTCAGGATCATCCTCAGCCAGCAGAACCGACGAGCGCGTGTGGATCCCGCTTCCGGTGAAGATGCGCTGCAGGAACTGACGCTGCTGCTCGGTATCGCAGCACAAGGGCTCAGTGAGCCGGGCGGCCGTGCTTTGCAGCACCCGATTCGCGGCTGCCGTGCCAATACCCAGCAGGGCAACCGGCCGCGTGTTGCGGGCACGTTTGACCTTCCCATACACCGCCATCGTCATACGCTGACTCCAGAAAGAGCGCGTCCATTTGCTGAACTGACGCGATCAATGAGTATACGGCCGACTGTCGGAAGAGCATCCACCAGAAATGCCGCTCGTGCGAGCAGGGCAGGCCGGTGGAGCAGAAACCGCATCAGCCGGCAGGTTCGATAATGAAATGCCAGCAACCTCCGGTGGGATTTCGTCCATTGCGTCGGCAGATCAGCCGGCCAGCGCTCCAGTGATTCAGGTAGCACAAGCGAAAGGAGATGTGCAGATTGCAGTGCCCAGGTCATTCCTTCGCCGGAGAACGGCTCGACATAAGCCGCCGCATCGCCCAGCGCCAGCACTCGATGCGCGCCAAGGCAAAGACGCTGCCGTGTCAGCAGCGGCGTGCCCAATACCGTGGCCTGCTCCAGATCGGCAATGGCGGGCAGATGACAGGCTCTGAAGATCTCCGCCAGTAGCCCGGCCGGTCCACCTGCCGACTTGCACGCAGCCGGATCGAGGGCGGCCGCGAAATGCGTCTGCCCATCCGGCAAGCGGATTACGCCCACATAGCCGTGCTTCGCAGCGTGCATCGCAATTGCGCCGGCCGGGAAGTCGGCCAGTGCCCGAGGGATCGTGCACGAGATGCCAAACCATGATCCGCGGGCAATCTGCCAGGCGCATTGCGGATAGGCATCCAATGTGGAGCCGCGCAGACCATCTGCGGCCAGAACGATCCGCGAGCGAATAGAGACCGCCGTCGCCCCCGAGCGCAGCGTCAGCTCACGGGAATCAGCAGAGACATCGCAACCATGCAACGTCGCCGATGTCGAGGGAAGGAAACCCACACCCGCGTCGATCGCCGTCTGAACCAGCCGCGCATCGAAGATCGTGCGCGGCAAGCCGAGCGAGGCAGGCAGCGTGAACTCCAGCGAGCGCGAAGGCAGACGCAGAAGCAGGCGATCAAGCCTCGCCGCCCCGGCCAGAACCGAACCCAGATTCAGTTTCCCCAGCAGTTTCGCCCCAAGGGGATTCAGGCAGCATCCGCATGCCTTGTCGCGTGGGAACGAGCTGCGGTCTACCAGCAGAACTCGCTTCCCCTGGCGCGCCAGCAGACACGCGGCCAGCGCTCCGGCCGGTCCAGCGCCGACGACGGCCGCATCCCACAGGCACTCGCCGGCCGATCCCGCGGGCAATGTGGGTGCGATTGGCGTCAAGTGGCATCCCTTTGCCAGTTCAGCAGCATCCGGTATGGCCAGACCGGGCGAACCTCGGCGCCAACCAGGCCTGCCTGGCCGGCCAGATCGAGCAGTTCCGCGATCGTAAAAGCGGCGCGGACGCTTGTCGGCCCGTCATGGCGAACGACCTTGGAGCGCGTCAATGCATAGCACGACAGGGTGGCCGCCGCCACATGAAGCCGCGTGCGCTGCAGATCGTTGACCAGCAGCAGCGACCGCGCTGCTGCCTTGAATTGCGCAAGAGCGGCAACGACCTGGGGAGGGTCAAGGTGATGCAGGAACAGACTGTTGGTGACAATGTCGGCTTGCGGGAGCGAATCGGCAGTGAGGTCGACTTCGATGGTCTGGGATGTTATCCCGCACGCATCTGCCGATGCCCGGGCGAGACCCAGCGCGGTTGGAGAGCGATCGGCCAGTATCAGCCGGATCTCCACGCCATGCTCGCGCGCGAGCCGCGCCAGCGCGATCGGAACATCGCCTCCGCCACAGGCGACATCCAGCAATTGCACCTCGCGTTTGTTCAGCTCACGCGCCAATGCGAGCACATGTGGCAGGAGCGATCCAGCCACACGCGACAGGCGATTGATCCTCTGCAGGCCGGCCAGGGCCCGCTGATGCTCATCGTGTGCGAGATCCGGACGATCCATGATCTCATCGACGCGCGTGCGCAAGAGGGCGTTAGAGAGCGCCAGCATGCCCGATTGTAGCAGTGGGTGGCAAACAGATGCGCTGCGATTGGCGCTCGGCCGTGAGAGTGTGCCATTGTGAATCGGAGTAAGAGGTACGAATCAACCGAAACGCGCCAGTTTGTCGCAGGCGCCAGCCTCTGCGTCACCATGTCGGCCACCAGAGCATGGTGGAGATGTGATTTTGACGCCGAGAACACTCGCCATATGGGTTGCTTCGCCACTGGCACGGCTTTTGAAAGCAGATTGAGCATTGACAGATTGAAGAACGGGGAATGACAGGTGGAAGTACGAGACGGCCGGAGGAATTGAGAGAGAGGGAAGACCAGCAGGACTGGTCGCTCAGGATCGAAGGATGGTCCTGAGCGCAGCAGAGAATAGGAATGGAAGGTGGGGCCTTCAAAATCGAGCGCGAAGGGGAAGGGCGCTCGGTTTTGTATGCCTCCTGTGACCGCGGAAACGTCATCTAATGATGTCTCCGCGGTTTTTCTGTTGCATGGCAGCAAACATCGGGTAGGCTATTGAGTTGGCCGGCGCGTCATTCACGTCTTCATCCCGCCGACCGTGGAGGCCGTATGTGGTTGATCACGACGTTCGGGTATTTCAGCATCGTCGAGAAGAATGCCGACAGGCAGGCGGGTACGCTGACCATTCGCTGCCGCGTTCGCAGAGACCTGGAAACACTCAAGCAGCGGTATCTTCCCATGCTCAGTGCGATTGATGATTCCAGCGGCGCGGATTATCCCTATCGGGCCACGGCCAGGCGAGCGGATGTTGCCCAAGCCTTTGCCCAGGCCATCATGGATGTCACGTACAGCAACATCAAAGCGGAGATTGCCGGTCAGCAGGGAATCGATCGCGCACGGATCTGCTCAGAAGCCTGGATGAAGATGCGCAAGCTCCAGGAACTTGATGCCGTTGCCTGGTCGAATCCCATGGTTGGCCAAAGGCAGTTAGCCAATCCCATCGAGAGTGCCTGATATTCCCAAAGTCAACCGGCACTGTTGACCCGCTTCCGCTCCAAAACGGCTTGCGCATCGTGTACATTTACGCAACATGGACACAACCATAGCTCAACTGGGGCCGTGCGGCGTTCCTTCGCCGCTGGATATGTCGACTGTGCCGGGTGATATGGAGGGCGATTACGTACCGGATACCGCGCGGGTACGCTACCAGGTGCGGTATGGCACGGGCTGCGATCTGCCTGCGGATATGAGCTTCGAGGCGGCCGGTCCACGACAGAGCATCTACTTCGATCCTGCCACGACGCGAGCCGCGATTGTCACCTGTGGCGGCATCTGCCCGGGCATGAACAACGTGATCCGCTCGGCGTTCCTGGAACTGACATACAGATATGGCGTGCCCGAGGTGTATGGCCTTCCTTACGGCTATGCGGGGCTGAATCCGGCGTGCGGGTTCGCGCCGATGCTGCTCTCACGCGACATTGTCGACCATATCCATGAGCATGGCGGAACAATGATCGGCACCTCGCGCGGGCCGCAGTTGCCCGAAGTGATGACCCAGTTTCTGCTCGACCAGCGGATCAACCTGCTCATTTGTGTCGGCGGCGACGGCACGCTGCGCGGGGCCAAGACTATTGCCGATGAAGCCCTGCGGCGCAAACTGCCGATCGCGGTGGTAGGGGTGCCGAAGACCATCGACAACGATGTGCTCTATGTGCAGCGTACGTTCGGAGTGAGCACGGCGATCGAACGCGCTGCGGAGATACTGGATTGCGCCCATACGGAGTCACGCAGCGTCTTGAACGGGGTGGGGCTGGTGAAGGTGATGGGGCGCGAGGCGGGGTTTGTTGCCTGCGGGGCGGCCCTCGCGAGCCAGGAAGTGAACCTGACGTTGATTCCGGAATTGCCCTTCTCCCTGGACGGTCCCGGCGGCGTACTGGAATTTCTTCGCCAGCGGCTGGAAAGACGGCAGCATGCCGTGATCGTGGTTGCCGAAGGCGCCGGCCAGGATCTGTGCGAGGCCGCCGGCACTACGGATAAGAGCGGCAACCGGAAGCTCGGCGATATCGGGCTGGTGCTCAAGAGTCGCATAACAGAGCACTTCAAGTCGATCACTATGCCGGTCGATGTGAAGTACTTCGACCCGAGCTATTACATCCGCAGCGTGCGGGCCAACTCGGATGATGCGATCTTCTGCGACCAGCTCGCGCGGCTGGCGGTGCATGCCGGAATGGCCGGCAAGACGGGCGTCGTAATCGGCCAGTGGAACAGCGCTTTTACCCACGTGCCGATCGCGATGGCAACCAGTGGCAAGAAACAGGTCGACCCCGAAAGCCCGCTCTGGACCAGCGTCCTGGCCGCCACCGGCCAGCCAAGACGATTCCCGGCGCCGCCCGTGGCAGCCGCGAGGTGATCAGGTTATCGGACCGCATGACTGTTTCGCCACGGCTCTGCGAACGACGGCGGCAAACTCCCGTTCGATATTGCGCGTGAACGGCGCGGGCAGGAAATACGCGCGATGTGCTGATTCACCTTCGTAGCCGCCCTCCCGCACAATCTGCGCGGTGGGTATATAGCCGACGGCATCATTGACGTAGGCGATGCTTGCCGACAGGGGTGTGCGTGCCAGAGCTCGGGCGATTGGCCCGAGCCCGCTGCACACTTCGCCCTCAAGGCCAATCAGTGTCAGATCACCCAGCCGCCAGGCTTGCACCTCGTAGCGACAGCGTTTCTCGGTAAACGGGCAACTGATCGCCTGCCGGGCCCACCAGCGATCTCCCTGGTCCGGTGGCGTTTCATAGGCCAATTCCTCCATCTGGCGCCTGGAATACCTGCGGCCGAATGTAAGTGAGCCGGCAGCCAATGTGGTGGTAAGTTGCGGTGACAACGCGTCTGGGCTGGCACTGGCCAGGTGATCCAGCACCGCATTGGCCAGCTTGGTGCCCGCCTGGCGGGCGTGCAGCGGCGACGCGGCAAATACGAGTTTCCCATCGCGATCGCGCCGCGTGACCTTGGCATCTGCGCCGCAGCCCATCGCGAACATCGCGCGCGATCGGCTTCCCAGACCCTGTTCGATGCGCAGCCGCATCGCGCCGGGGTATTCCGGGCTCCATTTGGCCACACTTCCCGAACTTGTGGGGTGGCAGGCGTGGCTTACCAGGACGATCGGCCCGGCCCGGCCACCGCGATCAATGCAAAGGACGGGCGTACGCGGGTCATAGCTGCCCTCGGGATACGGGCCCCATTTCACACTGCCGTGGCCGTCCGGCGTGCGCCGGCAGGCGCCGATTCGCGTATCAAACACGGTATAGGAGAACTTCGCCGGGATCTGCTTAGCCAGCGCCTCGCCGGCAAGGCGAATCAGAGTGTCTTCCAGGAACTTCAGATACCACGGGTTGACCACCCCGGCCGCATAGTTCATCCGGTAGAGCGTCGGTGGTCCCCAATGCGTGTGCGAAGCCGCCAGCATCACCTGCGAAGGCGAAAGCCCATGCGTGCGCAACAGGCTTCGCCGAACCTGCTGCACGGTTGTGTGGTCGAAGGCGATGATGTCGGCAGCGATCAGCACGCCCACATGGTCGCGCGCGTCGCGAATCGTCAGTGCCTGTGCCCGCAGCGGAGCAATGGTCCCCTGGGCGTAGCGTTCGCAGCCGAAGCCGGCCATCAACGTGGCTCCGCGCGGCGGCGTGATTGCAGCTTCCGCGTACCCGACGGACCAGTCTCGATGCACGGATCTATTGGTATTCATGATTGCGTCTTGTACGGGCAGCTAAATGGCTCAGCGCAGCGACTCGATAGCGGCGATGACCTGGGCCTTGAACTGATCCGGGTCAAAGCCTTCGGGCGCTTGGCGCTGGTTCACCTTGATCTGCGCGACTTTGTTCTCCAGCAAGGCGCGAGCCTGCGCCCGGTTAGCGTCCGTGCCAGCGCCTTTCTGCACCAGGTTCCACAGTGTCTGGTATAGATAGAAGTCTTGAGCGCCGTCGCGGCAACGCTCGAAGGCGACGGCCGGGTAGATCGCGTTGCGGCCGTAGAAGATCATCATCTCATCGTTGGTCCAGCCGTCGAGGTCGAAGAACTGGTATCCATACAGGTCGTTCAGGTGCCATTGCCAGCGAGCCTTGACGCCCTTGCGATACTCGCTCCATTGGTAGAGGCCGAAGGAGTAGCTGCTGAGGCCCTGGTTGTAGATGTGGATTTCTTTGCCGAGTTTGGCCGCCTCGGCCAGCACCGAATCATCATGCAGGTTCAGCGTGCTGGCATCGAGCGTCTCGAAATACCGCTGCTGCCAGTAGAGGATGTCATTCTTGTCCTCGGGGCGTTTGTTGAAGTTGACGCTGTAGGCGCCATCGGTGCGGAGCGTCTTGGGGAAGGCCTTGGAGACCTTGCCCATCAGCGCCATAAACTGCAATTCAGCCTCCATCTCAGCGCGGATGCGCGTCTCATCGCACAGGACGTAGTTGATCAACGGCCAGTTATTCATCCGGGCGTGCTCGTCCACGGCCTTCCAGGTGCGCATGAGCAGTTCCTCGTAACTGAGGCCCGTCTGTTCGGCGAGTTTCTGGCCGGTCTTGCCGATCTGATAGCCGTCATTGATGCCAACCAGCCGGCCACCCGCGTAGGCGTCGATCGGGCCGGTGAAGCCATACTTGTGAGCGAGGACGGCAAACGCGTCCATGTCGGTAAAGTCGATATCGGGCTGGCCGTCCTTGAAGCCTTTGAGTGTGTAGTTGGCGGCGCCGGACAAGCCATTCATCCCGTGCTGCTGCAGCAGGCGGATGGAATCCTCAAGCACCGCAGGGCGTTGATCCTTCGGAATCAACGAGAGTGGCGCCAAGCCATAGAAGCCCATCTCGAAATCGGTCTGCCGGTCCAGCTTCACGGCATGGACTGAAAGCTTCAGCGGCACTCGCAGCAGAGCGTTGCCGGAGGCGTCGGCGATCACGAGGGTCCACGCCACATCACCGGCTTTGGCCTCATCCCGCACCCGGCAAGTAACGACGACCTCGCGCGTGACATCTTTGGGCAATGCCACACTGGACTGGGACCGCAAGGTGTGAGGCTGGATCTGATAAGCGATGGCGCCGGCCGCGCGGGACATGCCATACCATACAACGCCCACCTGTGCCTCGACGTCCGGGCTGCCGCCCTCCAGCCGGAGTTGGCAGGTACCCAGGTCCTTCATCGGGCGGATGGCGACGCACAGCGGCTCGTACTCGCCTTGCACCGCCACTTGCGCGATCGCCAGATTGTCTGGCGGTGCCGAATCTGCCGGCGGCGTGGACGTGGGCTTCACGTCATCGTCCAGCTTTATCGGCCAGGCCACCAAGCCCAGCTTCTGCCATTGCGCCGCCACGTCAAACTTCTCGGCCGGCTTGTCCAGGCACAACGCCGTCTTACGGAAATCGTCGGCGACGGCGTTCAGTTGCCCTTTGAGCCAGGCGGTTGCTTCGGCGTCGTCGCTCTTGTAGATCGCCATGGCCGAAATGCGCGAGCCGAAACCCACATCGGCCAACGACTTGATTGTCAGCCCATCCTTCGTCGCGACGGCATCGAAGACAATCGGTTTGGCCAGCTCCGGAGCCATGTAGGTGTCCCACACATCGCCGAGGGGTTCGACGTTCTCGAACCGGTACAGGGCATGGGCGGCGCCGTCACGATGCTCATCCTTCCACACAACCTTGCCGTCCACCTCGATCGTGCGCATCGACTGTTGGGACTGATCGCCGCCCCAGAAGCCGGAGTTTTCGTAGATGATCATGACCGTGTACTTGCCCTCGGGCACGTCCACCCGGAAAGGCACGCCGCCACACTCGATGCAGTCGCGAATCAGGGCGGGGCCGAACGTCGTGTCGCGCGCCGCCGTATCGACCACGGCGCTGGCGAAGCCATATCCGAGCTTGGGGTCATACCTGCTCTTGGGGGAGATCGCCGTCCAGCCGAGCATAACGGCCTGGCTGGCCGGGCCAAAGTCGAATGCCCACATGCCCTTGGGGGCCTCCACTTTCACAAGACGCAGGTTGTCGATGATGACCTTCCCCTCGGCACCCTTGCCTCCGAAGCCGAAGTAGAGCAGGACGATGCTGTCCGGATCGATGTCGCGCTTGATGTCGCGGTTGCGGAAGCCTGTCTCTCCACGATACAGCCCGCGCACTGGAATCGTCCACGTCGTCTTGCCCGGCGCAAAGGTGGCCTGGCCGTTGTGGCGCGTCCAGTAGCCGGGCTTGGCCTCAAAGGCCTTGTCGCCCACCGCCATCTCCGCGGGAACTGGAACCGTCCCAGGGTTCAGCACATCGAGTTGCATCGCATCGTAGCCCGACCAGTCCGCCGGCGGCTTTATCAGCTTCAGGTATGTCGGCCCGACCTTGTTGTCCCAACTCACCTCCAGCGCGCCGGTTCCATGCGTGGCCCCGTCCGTCACGAGCCGCGCCGGTCCCTTTACCTCCCACGCGTTGAGGTCCACCTGATTCTCAAAATCATTTATCAGCAACGTCTTGTCGGCTGCCGCCGCTGAGACCGCAATAACTGCCACGACCACCGCCGTCATCCAGCCGCGCATCATTTTCTTCTCCGTATGATCCGGAATGCCGTGACATACTGCTCTGGAAACACGACTGCACGGACCGGTTCACTGGATTGAGTGTACTCATGTGACAGAGTGATTCCAGCTGCTTGATCAGGTCGCGATATCCGCAGTGAGATCAATCTCTACTCGATACGTACGGAGGTTGCGGGCAAGGCTGGAAGTTGGGATTCGGCCTGGTCCAGGTAGAAATAGGCGCAGCTTGACCAGTCATCGGTACGCTCAAAGAGGCCGTAGCCGGCGGCGGTGACGGCGGCGGCCATGTCGACTGCCGAATCACCGTGGCGCAGGGCGCGGCCAAGTCCGTGCAGTTGGGCACTGGTCTGCGGATCCCAGCAGCCGATCTGCTGGATGGTGACACGGATGTCGCGGTGGAAGTAGATCGGATCGAGCACGTGCAGGCGGTAGAAGCCGTACTGGTACTTCTCATGGTCGGCCAGGTGGCAGCCCTGATGAAGGTGGGCGTACTGGCCCTGGCCCCAGGCGGTGCCGATGTAGTCCTCGGTACCGGTGCCGCAAAGCGTGGGCATGCCGGTATCGCCGTCGAGGTAGACCTTTACTTCACCTTCGCCCCACCAGGTCTTGAGCCACTGTTTTGTGTCGGCTTTGACGCCGATATGAGCGCCGATAAAGCGGCCGCGACCGGCGATGGCGGGAACGATCGCATAGTCGCGTAGAGCGGTGGTCGGATTCTCGCGACGCCAGTGGGCGTGGAAATAGAGCGCGTCGTCGGGAAGGGCATCGCCGACAGTGAAGTCGACATCATAGAAAACCATCGCCTCACTGGTGTCGGTCTCATTGGTGAGGACGATCTTCATGCCTGTGCGGAAGGGCATGGGAATGCAGCAGTTGAAACTACGGCCTTCGGGGGAGGAGAAGAGAGCCGACTGGAAGGTCGCCATCCGGCCGACAACATGGCCGAAGAAGTCTCCAAGGGGAGCGGAGACGGCGGGGCGGGAGCTGCCATCCCAGTACATGTCGATGCGCATGCCGCGGAGCATCTTGGGAGAGCGGTCACGAATGGTGATCCAGATCCGGCGGATGATGCCAGACGTGCCGGTGACTTGGGCAAGAGTGAGCGACTCCCCGGCAGCCAGTGGAACGGAGGGCCGGCGCTTGCGGCCGTCGGAACCGGCGGTGGCTTTGCCGGCGCTGGCAGATGGGTTCTCGGGGCTGGCCCAGCGGGTATGGACGTTACGCGGTGCGGAATAGAGTTCATTCATGATGGACGTATCCTACAACCGAAGGTGGCTGTCAGACCATGGGGGGAAAGCGGGAAAAGATAGCGCAAGCTCTGGACCATATGCCTGCATAGACTCTTGCATATAAGGAGAACACGTATGGGACTTTCGCCTGAGCAGAAGCGGTTCTATGACGACAATGGGTACGTGGTCATTCGCGGGGTGTTGTCGCGCGAGGAGGCGGAGGAGTATCGCCGGGAACTACATGGATTGGCGGAGCGGTTACAGAAGATCCAGGAGATCGATGCAACCTGGTCGAGTGTGCGCCAGGGCGGAGCGAAGAAGACGGTGATCCTGCATTGCCATGATGTGCAGTTTCAGTCGGCGGCTATGGCGAGGTTGATTGTCGATCCGCGAATCACCAGTCTTGCGGCATCGGTGATCGGCCCGAACGTACAACTTCACCACACCAAGATGTTTATCAAGCCGCCGGAGAAGGGCTCCCCGTTTCCGCTGCATCAGGACTATCCATACTTTCCGCACCAGAAGAACTCGATGATGGCGGCCGTTATCTACTTCGACGATTGCCCGGAGGAAAAGGGATGCTTCCGGGTGGTGCCGGGCTCACACAAACTCGGGCCGTTGCCGATACAGCAGGATGACTTGTCGCTCTCGCCGGAAGAATGGCCGATCGAACGGGCCACGCCGCTACCGGGCAAGGCCGGTGATGTGATCCTGTTTTCCTACCTGATAATCCACGGCTCGGGACTGAATGTCAGCAATGAGGCAAGGACCACGCTGCTGATCCAGATGCGCGACCCGACCGACCCGCCGACCGTGAAAGCGCATGAGTCGCGCGGGCAGGGAATGATGCTGGCGGGGATCGATCCATCGTGCTGTACGACCAGAGTGGTGGAGATCGAGGCGTAAGGCAGCGGTCGAGCTCGCTGGTGGACGATCGCTTGGCGAAACCGCCTTGGATGAGTACTCTCTGGCCCCCATGGTCAAGGTATTCGTAGATGGACAGGAAGGAACCACCGGGCTGAAGATCCATGAGCGGCTGGCCGGTCGGAGCGATCTGCAGGTGCTGCAGATTGACCCGGAGAAGCGCAAGGACCCCAAGGCCCGGCAGGAGTTGCTGAATGCGGCCGACATATCGTTCCTCTGTCTGCCGGATGCCGCATCGAAAGAGGCGGCGCAACTGACCACGAATCCCAAGGCGTGCCTGATTGATGCCAGCACGGCCCATCGGGTCGATCCCGCTTGGGCGTACGGGTTGCCGGAACTCTCTGTGGAGCATCGGGCCGCCATTTCCAAGGCCAATCGCATTGCCAATCCCGGGTGCCATGCGACGGGGTTCAACATCCTGGTGTATCCGCTGGTGAAACTGGGGATCGCCGCGCGCGATTACCCCTTTAGCTGCCACTCCATCACAGGTTACTCCGGCGGCGGGAAGAAACTGATCGCCGCGTATGAGAACCCGGATCGCAAGGCGACGTTCAAGTATCCCCGGCCGTATGCGCTGGCGCTGAAGCACAAGCATATTCCGGAGATGCAGTATGTGGCGGGGCTTAGTGATCCGCCGGTCTTCGACCCGATCCTGGGCGATTTCTACCAGGGCATGGCAGTGAGCGTGCCGCTGCACATGCGGCTGCTGGCGAAGAAGATGTCGGCGAAGGATATGCGGGCCATGTTCGCCCAGTATTACCATGGTCAGCGTTTCGTGGATGTGAAGCCGTTGGAGTCTGATGCCTGGTTGGAGGAAGGCTGCTTCGATCCGACGACGTGCAATAACACCAATCGGCTGGAGATCTTTGTGTTTGGGCATGAGACCCAGGCGCTGCTGGTTGCGCGGTTCGACAACCTTGGCAAAGGCGCCAGCGGGGCGGCAGTGCAGAGCATGAACATTCGGATGGGCGTGGATGAGGGGATGGGGCTGTAGGCTCTCAGTGCATCAGCACGTCGATGATGCCGGCAAGGCCGAGCATCGAGCTGATGATGCCGTTCATGGTGAAGAAGGCCATTGACAACTTGGAGAGGTCGTGGGGTTTGACCAGGGAGTGTTCGTAGATAAGCAGGATGCCGGCGGCGCTGACGGCCGCCAGGAATGCCCAGCCCAGGTGCGGAGCGATGACCCAGAGGAGCACGAGCAGGAGCCAGCAGAGGAGGTGAGTCAGGCGGGCAACCCAGAGGGCGGGGGCGATGCCGCGTTTGGCCGGGATGGAGATGGTGCCCGTTTGCCGGTCGGATTCGTAGTCCTGGCAGGCGTAGATGATGTCAAACCCGGCGGTCCAGCAGAAGACGGCGAGGCACATGACGGCCGGAGGCCAGTCGGCCCGGCCGACGACGGCGACCCAGGCGCACAGCGGAGCCAGACCCAGTGCCAGACCCAGGTAGTAATGGCATAGCTGCGTGAAACGCTTCATCAGCGGATAGCCGCAGAGGTATGCGAGCACGGGTACTGATAGAAGCAGCGGCCAGGGATTCTTGTAGAAGTGCCAGAAGCCGGCCGTCGCCAGGACAAAGCCGGCCATGCAGGCGAGAGCCACGCCCGTGTAGAACGTCAGGGATACTTTGCCCGATGGCAGTGCCCGGCCGGCAGTTCGCGGGTTGAGCTGGTCAAGCCGGGCATCGAGGATGCGGTTCATCGACATCGCCACGGTGCGGGCGAAGACCATGCACAGGATGATCAGCAGCAGAATGCCCGGTCTCGGCCATCCGCCGGAGGCCATGAATGTTGCCAGCAGGGCAAAGGGCATGGCAAAAAGAGTGTGCGACAGCTTGATGTCGCGCGCGATCGTGACCAGCTTGGATGGCGTTGTGGCCATTGGCTCCGGAAGTCTAGCAGAGACAGGGCGGAATGTTGATCGGCGGCTGCTGATTGACTCGCCTTGCTCAAAGTCGATCACCAATCAACAATCAAAGGGCACATGGCCACGATCATCCATATTTCCGACATCCACTTCATGCGCGTGGATCATGCCATGTGCGAGCAGGTGATCGGATTCATCAGCAAGGAGCGGCCGCGGCTGACGGTGATCTCCGGCGACCTGACTCAGCGTGCCCGCGAGAAGCAGTATCTGGCGGCCCGGCGGTTCATCGACCATATTCCGGGGCCTGTGGTCGTCGTACCGGGCAACCATGATGTGCCGATGTATGATGTGCTGCGGCGATTCTTTCGGCCATTGGAACGGTTCACGCGGATCATCACGCCAGATCTCTGGCCGACATACAGCGATGATGAGTTGTTTGCCCTGGGGGCGAATACGACGCGGGCATTCACGTGTGATCCGCACGCGTTCTGGAAGAACGGTACGCTCTCGGAGGCGCAGCTTACGGAGATCGGCGAGCGCTTTGCGCATGCGCGGCCGGGTGCGCTGCGCGTGTTGGTCATACACCACCCTCTGGTCAATCCATGGAATGACGGCACGCGCGATGCGGCCCGCGGCCGGGACCGGATCATTCGCGCCTTGGAGGGCGCAGGCGTGCGGGTTGTGCTCTCCGGGCACCTTCATTTCGCGTATGGCCGGCACGCTCCCGGGCCAAAGGTGCCGCCGGGCCAGATCCTGTGCATCCAGGCTGGCACCGCCACGTCGACCCGTCTGCGCCAGGGCGAGGCCAATGCGTTTAATGTGCTGCACTGGGATGGTCGCACATTGACGCTCAGCGTGATGCGGCACAACGGACGAGAGTTTCTGCGCGAATCAGAGCAGCAGTTCAGCGTGAAGTAGAATGAGGAACGCGAAGGACACCCATTGGCATCCTTCGCGTTCTGTTTCGTGACTTTCGTTCGTTCTAAGTGTTATTCATCCAGCGTGCCAAAGGGCAGATGCGCCGGCATGAGCTTCGGCTTGGTGTAGCCGACGGTCGGAGTGAAGGCTTTGCCGTGCTCGGAGGAATCGAGGAAGCCCTGCATCAGGTCGAGCACCGCCATGGCCTGCTGGCCGTTGGCGCGCATCTCACGGCCGCTGTTGATTGCATAGGCCATGTCCGCGAGTCCGACCGACCGGCCGTAGCCTTTGACGAACAGGTGCGGTATTTCCTTGTATTCCTTCTCGCCGATCTTCTGCAGGAACACCGGGCCGTCAAAGCCGTTGGGGTCTGGCACCTTGATCGTGCCTTCGGTGCCGAAGATGGTGATCGGGTTCTTCCCGTCGAACGGGCTGAAGCGGGTGGCGAAGCTGGTGGCGATGACGCCAGCCGCCCCGTTCTCAAATTCCATCGTGCCCACGATGTGGTCGGGTGTCTCCACCTTGACCTTCTTGCCGTTCTTGGGCTGGCTGGTGATGGTGCGCTCGGGGATGGCGACCGTCGCCGTGCCGGTGGTGCGCTTCACGGGGCCCAGGATGTTTAGCAGGGCGGTGAGGTAGTAAGGGCCCATGTCAAACATAGGGCCGCCGCCGACTTCATAGTAGAACTCGGGCGAGGGATGCCAGGACTCATGGCCGGGGCAGAGCATGAAGGCGGTGAAGGCGACGGGTTTGCCGATGGCGCCATCTTCGACCAGTTTTCGCGCGGTCTGCACGCCAGCGCCCATGAAAGTATCAGGGGCGCAGCCGATGCGCAGCTTCTTCTTGGCGGCCAGGTCCATCATCTTCTTGGCTTCATCGCGGCTGATGCCCAGGGGCTTTTCCGCATAGGTGTGTTTGCCGGCTTCCAGGGCTTTCATGGCGACCGGAACGTGTGCCTTGGGCACCGTGAGGTTCAGGATGACCTTGATCGACGGATCGGCGATCAGCTCATCGACGCTGCACACGCGCTTGATTCCGAATTCGGCCGCCTTCTTCTTCGCAGCCTCGGGATTCAAGTCCGCGCATGCGACCATTTCGACGATGGGGAAATTCTTCGCCATCCCCAGATATGCTCCGCTGATCGCGCCACACCCGATAACGCCTACTCTTACCTTTTCAGCCATGATTGACGACTCCACTTTGTGACCAAATGATGCCAACTTCCCATTCCTAACCTTTAGTTGGGAATTGGGGTAGTAGTATACCAGAGCGACGGAAAGTGCCACAGGCGGCGGCGCGCACGCCCTCGCCCTCTGTTCCTTCGGCTGAGCTTGTCGCTCTGAGGTGCTGCCAGTAACCTCACGCCACGCTTTTCAGGAGTATCAGAACGACATGGATGTTGCCTCAATGAACGTCGCTCACATTGCCAAGATTGCCATTGAGTTGAATATCAACGCTGCGCAGGTGGCCGCCACTTCGGCGCTGCTGGCGGAGGGCGGGACGGTCCCATTTATTGCCCGTTACCGCAAAGAGGTTACGGGTACGCTGGATGAGGTGCAGATCACTTCCATCCGCGATCGGCTGGGACAGTTGGCGGAGCTTGATGCCCGGCGGACGGCCATCATCGCTTCGCTCGATGAGCGGAAGTTGCTGACCGATGACCTCAAGGGCAAGGTCAACGCGGCGGAGACGATGGCGACGCTGGAGGATATCTATCTGCCGTTCCGACCAAAGCGGCGGACGCGGGCGATGATCGCCAAGGAGAAGGGCTTAGAGCCGCTGGCGGAGGCGCTGCTGAAGCAGGAGGACAGTGTTGAGCCGATGGTGGAGGCGCGGAAGTATGTCACCCCGGAAGGCTCTGCGGTCACCGACGAGCTGAAGGTGCCGGATGTGGCGGCGGCGCTGGCCGGTGCCCGGGACATCATCGCTGAGAAGGTGAATGATGATGCCGATGTTCGCGCGAGGATTCGCAAGCTGTTTCTGGGCGAGGGGATAATCGTATCGGAGGTGATTCCCGGCAAAGAGGCCGAGGGGGCGAAGTACAAGGATTACTTCAAGTGGGAAGAGCCCATTGCCACCGCACCATCGCATCGCGTGATGGCGATTCGCCGCGGGTCGGCCGAGGGGTTCCTCATGTTCCGCATTCAGCCAGCCGAGGAGTCGGCGGTTGCGATCATCGAGTCCATGTGCGTCAAGGGCAATAACCCGTCGGCCGATCAGGTGAATCTGGCGATCAAGGACTGCTACAAGCGGCTGCTTTCGATGTCGATGGAGACCGAGGCGCGGCTGGAGTCGAAGAAGAAGGCGGATGTGGCGGCGATCGATGTCTTCGTTCAGAACCTGCGGCAGCTTTTATTAGCTTCACCGATGGGGCAGAAGCGCGTGCTGGCGGTTGACCCCGGGTTCCGTACCGGCTGCAAGATCGTTGCCCTCGATGCTCAGGGCAAGCTGCTCTACAACGATGTGGTCTATCCCGACCAGGGTGACCGCAAGACGCAGGAGGCCAAGCTCGTGATCATGGCCCTGTGTGATAAGTTCAAGATCGAGGCGATAGCGATTGGCAACGGAACGGCCGGGCGGGAGACCGAGACGTTCATCCGTTCGCTGGGTCTGCCGCCGAGCATCATGGTGGTGATGGTGAACGAGTCTGGCGCTTCGGTATATTCCGCATCGGATGTTGCCCGCGAGGAGTTTCCGGATCACGACATCACCGTTCGCGGCGCGGTCTCCATCGGCCGGCGAGTGATGGACCCACTGGCGGAACTGGTGAAGATCGATCCCAAGGCGATTGGAGTCGGCCAGTACCAGCACGATGTGGATCAGAACCTGCTGAAGAAGAGTCTCGATGATACGGTGGTGTCGTGCGTGAACGCGGTGGGTGTGGAGGTGAACACGGCGTCGAAGCAGCTTCTGACGTATGTCTCGGGGCTCAATGCCACGATCGCGGAGAATATCGTCAAGCATCGCAATGATAATGGGGCATTTGCCAGCCGGAAGGATCTGCTGAAGGTGCCTCGCCTGGGCGACAAAACTTTTGAGCAGGCGGCCGGCTTCTTGCGCATCCGCGGCGCGGAGAATCCGCTGGATGAATCGGCGGTTCATCCAGAAAGCTATGGCATCGTCGATCGGATGGCGAAGGATCTGGGTGTGACGGTGAAGGACCTCATGACGGATGAGGCCCTGCGGAAACAGATCAACAAGCAGAAGTACGTCACCGAAAAGATTGGCATGCCGACGTTGACCGACATCGTGCTGGAACTGGCGAAGCCCGGGCGCGACCCGCGCGAGAAGTTTGAGGTATTCCAGTTCTCCGAGAGCGTCCACACGATGCAGGACCTGAAGCCGGGCATGAAGCTGCCGGGTATCGTGACCAACATCACGGCGTTTGGCTGCTTTGTTGACATTGGCGTGCATCAGGATGGCCTGGTCCATATCAGCCAGCTTGCCGACCGATTCGTGAAGGATGCGAATGAGGTCGTGAAGGTGCAGCAGAAGGTTGAGGTCACGGTGATGGAGATCGACCTTGACCGGAAGCGGATTGCGTTGTCGATGCGAAAGAATGCTGTCGGTGGCCAGAAGCCGGCCGAGGGGCGGACGAGCCCGGCCGCAACTTCATCTGCACCGCCGAAGCCGCAGGTGAGCGCTTCTCGCCCCGCAGCGAAGCCGGCCGGCGAGGGGTGGTTCTCGGCGGCGTTGAAAGATGCGGGGAAATCGAAGAAGTAGCCGGGCATCCGAGAGTGGCATATCTCAAGCGACTATAATGCGTCGCTGCACGCACTGTGCGGCAAAGGAAGGACAGATGCGCATCCTGATCACTGGTGCAACGGGCAATATCGGCAGCGGGATCGCCGCGGTGCTTCAGGCGGCCGGACACGAGTTGGTACTCTACGATATCGTGCCGCCGCCGACGAAAGAGCCGCTGGCCGGACTGCCGTATGTGCAGGGGGATATCCAGGCGGGCATCGGGCTCGATCGGGCGGCCGCCGGCTGCGATGTCGTGCTGCACACCGCAGCCTGGCATGGCGTCCATGGGAAGCAGAAGACTGAGGCGGACTATTGGCGGCTGAATGTCGATGGAACCTTCTGGACCTATCAGGCGGCCGCGAATGCGGGCATCAAGCGTTTCGTTTTTCTTTCTTCAATGGCGTGGCATGGCACTTATTCCAAGTACGGCTTTACCAAGGTTCTCGGTGAACACCTTGCGGAGTACTACCAGCAGAACCATGCCATCCGTTCGATCATCATTCGCCCACATGACCTGACGCCCTGGAGGAACTTTCCGGCCGGTTACGGCGCACGCCTGCTCTACGGCGGAGTGGATCGCGAGGATGTGCTGGACTGTGTCAATCTTGCGGTCACCAGGCTGTTGCAGCAGGGAGATGCGAATGGGCCGAATGTTGTTGTGCAGGCGGTGCGGGCCAACGCATTTGGCGCCGGGCAACTGGCTGGTTGGGAACACGATGCCGAAGCGGTGTGTGAACGGATATTCCCCGGCTCAACCGAATTGATCCGTCGGTATGCTCTGGATATCAAGCGCGTGCCCGAGATCGTCGACGTATTGCCCGGTGCGGCGGAGATCGGCTACACGCCCAAGCGCCACTTCGGCACTTTCCTGGCAGAGCTTCGGCGGCTGGATGGGGAGATTGGCCAGGCAGCGGTGATGGCGCTGCGCTGTCCGTATGGAACGTAGAGAGAGCGGCCTGCGCAGCACCTGCGTTAGTTGAGGTCAGAACGCATCAGTAGGCGCGTTGGAGCGGTTGCGGAAGCGGGTGCAGCGGCCGTCGAAGTTCAGTTCGATCGTGCCGGTCGGGCCGTTACGCTGCTTGGCGACGATGATCTCGGCCATGTTGGTCTGCTGATAGCCGTCTTCGCCCTGGTGGTAGTAATCCTCACGATGCAGAAGCATGACCACGTCGGCATCCTGCTCGATGGCGCCCGATTCGCGCAGATCGCTGATGCGCGGCTTGTGTCCGTCGCGGCCTTCGCTAGCGCGATTGAGCTGCGAGAGGCAAACCACCGGAATCATCAGGTCGCGGGCAATCGCCTTGATGCCGCGCGAAATCGTTGAGATCTGCTGCTGGCGGTTTTCGCCGTTGGGATCATCCATGAGCTGCAGATAATCGATCATCATGCACTGGATGTTGTGCTCGCGCTTCAGTCGGCGGGCCTTGGCACGCAATTCCAGCACGGTCAGCCCCGCCGAGTCATCCACGAAGATCGGCGCTTTGGCCAGTTCTCCCACGACCATCGCCAGCTTCTGGTGATCCTCATTCGAGAGCATGCCTTTTCGCAGCTTGTGCGAATCGATGTTCCCGCGCGAGCAGAGCATGCGCTGGGCGAGCTGCTGTTTGCTCATTTCCAGGGAAAAGACCGCGGCGGGGATCTGCTGGTCGGCCGAGATCTGTTCGATCATGTTCATCGCGATGGCGGTTTTGCCCATCGATGGACGGGCGGCGATGATGATCATCTCGCCCTTCTGCAGCCCGTTGAGCATCTCGTCCATGTCGTGGAACTGGGTCATCACGCCGCGCTGGCCAGCGCCGGTGATCATCTCCCAGACTTCCTGGAGAACGGCATTGATCGGCTGGACGGTGGAAGAGACTTCTTTCTGGGCGATATCGAAGACACGCTTCTCCGCGCGATCGACGACGATCTTGGCGCCCTCGGTAGCCGAGTAGACATCGCGGAGGGTGTCGTTGGCGGCCGCGATCAACTGCCGCAGCATGAACTTCTCGCGGACGATGGCGGCGTAGTGCATGCCATGGGCGGCCGATGGCACGGTATTGATGATCTGGGCGAGATAGGCGGTTCCGCCGATTTCTTCCAGCAGTTTTCGCCGGGAGAGTTCCTCGCGAATGATGACCGGGTCGATGCTCTTGCCTGCCTGGTACATCTCAACCAGGCGCTCGAAGATGATCTGGTGGTCGGCCTGGAAAAAGGCATCCTTTTCGCCGATCAGAGTGGCGATTGACCCGATCTGCTCCTTGTCGAGCATCATCGAAGCCAAAACGCACATCTCCGCCTCAAGCGAATGCGGGGGCAGACGCTCAAACTGTGATGCGACGGTGGATTCGATGAGTTGGCTCATGGACTCTTTGGCGCACTTTACCCTCAATGGGCAAGGGCGTCATATCCATACCCACAATGCGACACTCTATCCACAGCTTATCCAGATACGGCCATCACTTACGTGAGCTGAGCCACTTCAGGCCCTGTCTGAGAGACCCATGGCCCCACGATGGGCCGGAAAGGGCCAGGATGCGAGGCGACGCGACGAAGCAGTATTTGAAGACTACGGCGAGGAGCGGCAACGAAGCAAACCGGCCCTTTCCGGCCCACCCTTCGGGCGGCTTGGAATCGCCTCACCTGCGGCGGCGCACCGGCTCAAAGGGTCACCCGACCCAGCTTTCGCCGATGCTTCTTGCATCTGAGGCGATTCCAAGCCGTCGTGGGGCCATGGGTTTTTCAGACAGGGCCTAACGCAAGCGCTTTGCAGAGCTGGAAATGCGGTGCGGCAACTTGCTTGCGGTCGAGGGCAAACTATATCTGCCAATCAGGCGCGGCATCGATCTTCTTCCGGCGGTCGCGATATTTCAGCTTGGGGGGCTCCGCCACGACGCGGTTGTGCGGCGGCACGCTGGCGGTAATGAAGACATTGCCGCCGATCTCCGCTCCTTCGCCGATGACCGTGTCACCGCCGAGGATGGTTGCCCCGGCATAGATGGTGACGTTGTCCTCGATCGTCGGGTGGCGCTTCTGGCCGCGAAGCATCTGGCCATAGGCAGGCGCCAATGCACCCAAAGTCACGCCCTGGTAGATCTTTACATTGGCTCCGAGTGTGGTGGTTTCGCCGATGACGACACCGGTGCCGTGATCGATGAAGAGACGCTCGCCGAGTTGGGCACCGGGGTGGATGTCGATGCCCGTGAGGCTGTGGGCGTATTCCGTCATGATCCGAGGCAGCAGTGGCACGTTCGTCTTGTAGAACTCATGGGCCAGCCGCTGCACCATGATGGCAAAGATGCCAGGGTAGCTGAAGATCGTTTCATCGGTGGAATGGGCGGCCGGGTCGCCGTCAAAGGCGGCCTGGACATCGGTGGCGAGCAGCCGGCGGACTTCCGGCACCCTCGCCAGGAAGGTTTCGACGATGCACGCAGCCTCGCGGTCGCAGTCATCGCACTGTTCGCTGTGCCCGTGGCCGGGCGTTTCCTGTTTGCGATAGCGAAGGCAGCAGCGGACCTGGTCGTAGAGGATGTCTGCCAGTTCCATGACCAGTTCGCCGACGCGGTAGGGCACGTTTTCACTGGTGAGGCCCTGCTTGCCGAAGTAGCCCGGGAAGCAGATCTGCTGGAGCATGTCGATGGCCTGGATGATCGAATCGCGGCTGGGGAGGTAGACGCGGTTCAGGTGTCGCGTTTCCGGCCGCTCCACGATGCTCTGCACGATCGCCTCGACCACTTTGGGCAGGTGCCCATTGAGCTGCATACCGTCCATAACACCTCACTTGAGACTGAATCTCAACAAGGATAACGTGGGAAGGTGAAGCTGTCTATGGATTCGACAGTAGCACGGCTGACCCCAGCCGTAGCCAAACCGCCGGCGCAGCCGCTTCCTTACAGATTGCCACAAAATATGGCCACACTCGTGGAGTGATGGGGGATAACGGAGCGGCACTCGTATCGATGGGCTTGAGAGTAGTATAACCACAGTTATACTATTGGGCATGAAGACCGCGATTTCCATTCCCGATGACGTGTACCGCCAGGCCGAACTGGTCGCACGGCGTCGCGGCGTCAGCCGCAGTGCGCTGTACACCAATGCCATCTCGGAGTTCATCCAGCGGCACCGTAATGAGGATGTCACGGAGCAGCTCAACAGGGTCTACAGCAAGATACCTTCGCAGCTCGACCCCGTGTTGCAGAGGATGCAGGATGCGTCCGTTGCCCGGGAGCAGTGGTGATGCGCCGAGGTGAGATCTGGTGGGCGACGCTTCCCGAACCAAGCGGTTCGGGACCCGGCTATCGCCGTCCGGTCCTGATTGTGCAGGCGGACGCGTTCAACCGGAGCCAGATCGCTACGGTCATGGTGGCAGTGATATCGTCGAACCTGTCCCTGGCGGAAGCGCCGGGCAATGTGCTGGTCAAGGCAAAGAAGTCCGGGTTGCCTCGTGATTCGGTGGTGAATGTTTCGCAACTGCTGACATTGGACCGGCAATTCTTGACGCAGAAGATGAAGAGCCTTGATGGGATGGAACTGGCGCAGGTTGAGCATGGTCTGCGAATGGTGCTGGATCTGTGATAGAGGACCTTCCGGTTTGGTGGCGAACTGGCGTGAGGTATAATCAACGGTGAGGTGAAGTTCATGCTTACGCAGACACTCATGACCGCTGAACAGTTCTGGCTGATGCCTGACAACGGGCAGCGGCGGGAATTGGTGAAGGGAGAGGTAGCGATGGTTGCTCCGGCTGGAGGCGGCCATGGCCAGGTCGCCATGCAATTGAGTTGGCGACTGGCGGCGCATGTGGAAACGCGAAAACTGGGGAAGGTTCTGGCGGCCGAGACTGGTTTTGTTCTGTCGCGAAATCCAGATACGGTGCGTGCGCCAGACTGCGCTTTTGTATCAAGCGACCGAATGCCCGCCAGTGGTCTACCGCAGACGTTTATTCCCTTTGCGCCGGATCTGGCGGTGGAAGTGTTGTCGCCCAATGACACGCAGATGGAGATTGAAGAGAAAGTTCAGGAGTGGCTGGATGCGGGGACGAAGCTCGTGTGGGTGCTTAATCCCCGTCGTAAGACACTGGTAGTGCATCGTGCTAATACCAATCCGCAGGTCTTACGTGAATCGGACACCTTGATGGGCGAGGATGTCGTGGATGGGTTTTCTGTGCCTGTGGCTCAGATTTTCTCATAGGCGGGTGGCGGTACCTTCTCCTCTGCGGTCAGCGTTTCTTTCCTGCTTTCCGTATCGTTTCATACATCGCCACGACATTGGCCGTGGGCGTGACGGCCTGGATGTTATGGCACGGAGCACAAATCCACCGCGCATCCTTCATGATCGTTGCAACTTCCTCGACCTCTTTCACCACGTCCTCGACCGTTCCAAACGGCAGCGTCTGCTGATTGTCGATGCCGCCGTGGAAACCCACGCGATGTCCAAAATCTTTCACCAGGCCCCGCAACTCCATGCCCGGGCAACGCCACTGCAGCGGGTTGAGCATCTCGATGCCCACGACGTTGACTAAGTCCGGAATGAACACCCGCGCTGCCCCGTCAGTGTGGTAGAAAACGTGAATGCCATACGACCTGGCCAAATCGGCCATCGACTTCTGACGCGACCTCAGGAACTTGTGGTAGACCTCAAGGCTGAACAGTGGCGAGGTCTGTCCGGCGAGGTCCTCCGCAACGTATGTCAGGTCGATTCTGCCCTGACCAGCCTCGAAGATCCGGCGGTTTCTCTCATAGTGATAGTCGTAGATGTGCTGCAGAATCGCCTCGGCAATCTCTTGGTTCACCAGCAGATCTTCCATCGATTGCTCAAGCCCGCGCATGTAGCAGTAGAGGAGGAACGGCTCGTAGATCCCGGCGCTCCTCGCCCGGTACCCGTCATCGGCCTCGATCTGCCGCCGCATTTCCTCGTAGTCAAAGTCCTCCACCTTTGGCCAGGCGTAGGCATCGATTTCCGCAACGGTTTGCATCTGGGCCAGCGGATGTCCCACCGCCTCGCGGTAGGCGCCGGTCCCGTAGTCCACCATGGCGAACTTGATGCCCCATTCATTGCTGTCGGGCAAAAGAGCCTTCTTGTAGGGGGGATCGAAGCTCCGCTGAGCGTCAATGTTCAGTTTCCGATACAACTCTTCGCGGTTGGCACAGTTCAGATCTTTGAGCAGGCGAGAAGTAATCTCGGAGGTCCCCCAATAATCCGTCGGCACCCGATCGGGCTGCTCTTTGTTAAGGACGGCCAACCAGCGTTCCCGTGGGGTCATTTCGGCGATGTTTCTGCTCCTGCAAAACCACGCGCATTCTCGAACAACTCCCGCAACTCCGCAATGGGCAGCCTGGTCGATACAATGCGAACCGGACGCGGACTCTGAAAGAATCCAAGTCGCCTCTGCCCCACGATGGTCCCCAACATCCGGTTCGTCACCGCTGCGTTTGGAGGTCGATCCTTGCTTGGGCCGCAATCTCTGGCACAATCGCACATTCAGGAGAGCTGTCGTATGCGTTTTGCCACGCCCTTGCTGCTGCTGATGGCGATGGTCTGCGGATGCACCGCGAGCCGGCAGGATCCGGCCGATTTTGTCAAACCATCCGTCGCCGTCATGAAATTCGAAAATCGCGCTCCGTTCCCCATGCACTGGGACCTCGGCGGCGGCACGCGCGATATCCTGGTTGATCGCCTGATGAGGACCGACCGCTATCACGTAATCGAACGTCCGGAGTTGTCCCATGTCGTTAGCGAACAGGAATTCCAGCATTCGGGCATGACCCGGCCGCAGGAAAAAGTCGCCTCCGGCCGGATCAAGAACATCCAATACCTGATCAAGGGCGTCGTCACTGATTTCTCGCAGGTCTCAGGTGCCAGTGGCCATGTCCGCAATGACAGCTTCGGTCTGTTTAGCAGCGGCAGCCAGGCCATCGTAAGCATCATCCTTTACGTGGTTGATGTTGAATCCGGCGAGATCATTACCTCCGAATCAATCGAAGAATCTGTCGCCGCGTCCGATGTCAGCGTTGATGCCCTGTACAAAGGGGTCACCTTCGGCGGCAGCGCGTTCTATCGCACTCCGCTGGGCAAGGCTATGAATCGGGTCGTAGATCGCGCGGTGATGAAGATCACCCAGACCATCGCCAATCGACGCTGGTCCCCGCGTATCGCGGAGGTCCAGGCCGATGGCGCCGTCCTGCTGACTGGCGGCACCGACCGGGCCCTCCACAATGCCATGGTTCTTGAAGTGCTTGAGGAAGGCGCACCTGTAGTTGATCCCGAAACGGGCGACGTACTGGGCCGACGCCCGCCTCAAGTCGTCGGAACGATCCAGATAACTCAGGTTATGGACCGCTATTCGGCGGCCCGGCCACTTTCTCCCTCTTCCCGCCTCAAAGCTGGCCAACTATGCCGCCCGGCCGCTCAGCCCAATTAGCTGACAAGGGCATCCAAGGGGGAGGGATATTTGATTCTGCGCGGGCGCGCGCAAACAATGCAGGGTGATGAGAAGCGCCCACTCACAGAGTGCGGGAAAGCATCTCTCTCTCACCGATCGGCACAATCCAACAACCTCAAAGAAAGGGAATGCATATGGCCAGGTATCTGATCCAGGCATCGTATACCGCGGCGGGGGTCAAGGGATTGCTCAAAGAAGGGGGCAGCAGCCGGCGGGCGGCGGTGGCAAAGGCGGTGGCGGGGATGGGCGGCACGCTGGAATCGTTTTACTATGCGTTCGGCAGCGTGGATGTGTTTGCCATCATTGACATGCCGGATGCCGTCTCGGTCGCCGCCACGAGCATGGCGATTAATGCCACGGGTCTGGTGTCGACCACAGTCACCCCGTTGCTCACGCCCGAGGAGATCGACAAGGCGGCGAAGAAGTCCGTGAAATACCGCGCTCCCGGGAAATAGTCCGACAGATTCACAGGAATCCTCAGTCGTAGACCGCCTTCGGCGGCGGCAACGCTATCGCGTTGGCAAGGGCGCCCTGCGTTCCCCGTGCATCTTTGGTACACTGTCCCTCCATGGACCCAATTCCTCCGTCCTCGCCACGCCGGAGACGTGTCTATGTACGTCTTCTCGTCATTGGGAGTGTCCTCCTGCTTTTCGTTTTCTTCTGCTCTGGTCTGCACTTCCCGTTCTGGAATGCCCGCGGCCATCTGAACAGCCGCTTGTCTGACGAGATGCAGCTCTCGCTTCCGCCCAGCGCGAAAGTCACTCATGCGGTCAGGGTGGCCACCAACGACCCGGCGGAGTACTACGCCATTGAGATGGATGTGGCCGATGTCGCTCCGTTCATGGCACAGGTACGGTCGGTTCTTCCGCAAGCCCGTGAAACCGACCCCACATTCGCGTGGACGATGGGACGTACCCCCGACTGGTGGAAGCCCAGCGCTCTGAGGCAGGTGCAGCGTCTGGACGGCTTCCATCGTGACGAACAGGGCGGCTACATCTGGTACTTTTCAAAATCGGAGCCAACCATCTATTTCTTCTGGTGCCGGACCTGATGCCAGCAATCCCTATGCCATGGTCCTCCTAACAATCTGCGAATTTTCTTCTCCGCTCCTAAACCCTTATCCCACCTCAATCTCTCTTTATCGAATCTTGCAGGCTACCCCATATAGATGGAGGGACCGCGCAATCGGGTCCCGTTCTTTGACAAGTGAAGATACGCGCCAAGGCAAGACCCGCGGGACGGCGTCCGTGGGTCTGCACCCCAACTCATGTCGCATGGTGAACCAAAGTGGAACAAAACGGAACGTGAGCGCCAGCACCCCTCAGACTCCTCGACCTTCTCTCTTCTCAATCTATCTTGAGCACCTTCGCCACCATCGGCGAGGCAGATCACAGAACATCGCCAACTGCGCACACGAACCTGAGCATCTTTTTCTCATCGGTGACTTCGCTCACATAACGCCATGGACTGCGCAAATGATCTTGAGCATCTTCCTTCCTCATTTTGCATTTGCCATTTGTCATTTTGCATTTGAGGGCGAGTGCCTCTGGTCATTGGTCATTCCAGCAGGAGTTATCCACAACCACCCCGAACTTGCGCACCTCCTCCCCCAAACTTCACCTAACCACTTGTCCCTGCAGTACATAGCGCATAGGGGGTATCCCGCTCCAGAACTTGCGCACCTGTGTCCTATCCACAATCGCCCTCAGCCCTCTCACCTTCTGATTTCTGTCTTCTGACTCCGGACTTCTTCACGAAGACCGTATCTGAGGTAGACTTGGGACAGGAGTCAAATAATGGTCCTGCCAAGCGTTATCGTTCTCGCGGCAATATCGTTCCCGATGCTGGCGTCGTCCGTGTTGGCCGAGTGGGGCCCTGCGATGTCCTTAAGTGGAGGTGGGGCGGTGGGCTCGCCCGGCGGGACCCACCCGATCGTGGCGAAGGGTAACACGGTCCATGCCGTCTGGTGGGCGAAGGGGAACATCTATTACCGCTGGTCTACCGATGCGGGAGTGACCTGGACTGATGCCGCGGCCATTGTGACCAGTGGGACCGCATCGTACCCCTGCTCGCTGGAACTCTCCGATTCGGCTCTGTACCTGATCTGGCCGGACAGCCGCGATGGTGGAAAGCTGGGAGGCAATCTCGGCGAGATATATCTCAAACGTTCCACGGATGGCGGCAAGACATGGGGGCCGGAGATGCGGGTGGCGCCGGACATGCGATTCTTCCGCTTTGGCACAACGCTGGATGGCAATTCGATCCATGTGGCGTGGAACGAGCAGGGCGATCCGATCCCGAATCTGGCTAACTACCGCTGGTACAAGGGAACCATTTACTACAAAGTGTCGGCCGACGGCGGCGCTACCTGGGGACCGAATGTGCAATTGACCGCCAAGGGCGACTTTGACCACGGCCGGCCGGCCATTGCGGCATCGGGCAAGTATGTCCATACGGTGTGGATTGACGGCCGGGATGCCGTCAAGGAGATGCCCTGGGATCAGGACATCTATTACAGCCGCTCCACGGATGGTGGCGCAACATGGGGGGAGAATGTGCGGATGAACAACGATCCAGGCGACAGGGGTTGGCATCCCCAAATCGTTGCGGTGCCCGGCGGGCAGGTCTGCCTGATCTACGAGATGGGGCTGCGATTCGATCTGACGACCAAGACATGGTCAGGAGATTCAGCGCTCTACGTCCGGCTGTCGCGTGATAACGGGGCAACGTGGGACAAGGCCAAACGAATCACATTTGTTAACGCGCCCAACGGCAGGGCGACGCACAGTAAGGCGTATGTCTCGGGGTCGAGGATTCATCTTGTCTGGACGGATGCCAGCGGAACCGATCCCGCTCAGAAGGCCTCATCGGCATACTACATAACATCGCCGGATGGCGGGCTGACATGGGGCGAAGCGCAGCGGCTGACGTCGGCGGCCGATGGCGAAGCCGGAGGCAGCGGTGTGGCGGGAACGGAGAGCTACGCGGTGGTGCTGATTAACCGGGGCGAAACGATCTACTATCGCAGGTGCGATCTGAAGTAAGTGGCCGGCGATACGACGAGCCAAAGGTGGACGGAGTCTCACGGCCTCTTCCACGCGGCCGCGCCGACTTTGGCGGCCGGGCTGTCGGCGGGGATGGTCACGTCGCCATTCGCCTCGACCTTGACTTCTGGGTCGGTGCCGTAAGTGCCATCCTTTTCCTCGGCCGGGAGTCGCGGGGTGCTATGACTGGGTGCCTGTTCGCAATACCACCAGTTGCCAGTGAAAGAAAAGGTCTTGGGCTGAGTTTCCGGGCCGATGTTCACGCCACCTTCGCGGGGGTCGCCTTGGAAGATTATGAGGTTATTCTCGTACCGGCCGTTGTGACTGCGAACCAGACGGGCGTTCTGGTTTTCCTGCAGGATGCGCAGAGCCCACCTGGGGTGGTAAACGGTGTTGAAGCGGAAGAGCGAGCCATCAGCGCCGACAAAGGCGATGGGAGCATCGACGGCATTGAAGCGGCAGCCCTCAACGGTGATATCCGCGCCTTCGAAAGGAGCATCCATGGGGCGGAAGAACTGCATCCCGGTGGAACCGCCAGCATTGATCCCGCGCTCCAGGGGACCGACGAACAGACAGTTGCGAACTACGATTCGCGAGGTGCCGCCCTTGCATTGCGGGCCGACATCCTGGGAAAAGCCTTTCTTGCCCCGAAACTCGCAGCTCTCAATCACGCCATCATGGCAGCCGACCATGTCCACACCCTGGCCGCCCCAGCCTTCGGCATGGCAGTTGCGCACGACGAAGTTCGTGACGCCGGAGAGCTTGATGGCGTCGAAGTTGCCCACCGGGCCGATGTCGCGGATGGTCAGATTCTCCAGGGTGATGTGATGGGCCGGCGTATCGAAGGTGCCGCCGTCATCGATGTTGAGGCCGTTGATGGGTTGGCCGGCGATGACGAGGTCCCGCAGAACCATGTAGGAGCAGTCGGAGAGTCCGAAGCCGACCCGCCCGCCCTTGAAAGTCGGGGGGTTGGCGGCATCTTCCGCCTCAAGAATGATCGGTTCTTTTTCGGTTCCCTGAAGCTTTTCCAGATATATCCCGCCCGCGTAGGTGCCGGGCGCGATAAGGATATGCGTCCCGGCGGTGGCGCCGCGAGCCGCGGCGCGCAAGGTGTCGTCGTTGTTGACCCGCAGCACATGTTCAGCCTGGGCACTACCCGCGAGCAGGGCGACAATGATTGCGATGCCGTTCCAACGCATGGCTGCCTCTCCTTGTTGATGAAGCCTCAAGTCTACCTCGACTTCGCCATTCCGGGGAGGCGCGGACGTGCATCCGTCAACTTGCCGCCGTTACCTGCAGCGGGTAGATAGGCCAGCATGGATGGGTCAATCGTTCATATCGTCGCCGCAGCCATGGTCCTTGCCCTGGTTTGCGGGTGTGTGCACCAGCAACCCGCGCCCGCGCGGGCCCGCACCTCGCCGGCCGAGGCTGTAATCCCTCGCTATGATGTGATGGATGTTTCGCTCTTCAGTCGCGCAAGCCTGGGCAATCCGTTCTGGGATGCCTCGGCCAAGGCGTCTTTCTCATCGCCCTCGGGCAAGAACATCGAAGTGGAGGGATTCTATTACGGAGATGGTGAATGGCGGGTCCGATTCGTTCCGCGCGAGGAGGGGCAATGGACATATCGAGCAACGTTGATGACTGGCAAGATGCTCGACGAGAAGCGAGGCCAGTTCATCTGTCGCGGATCGGCCGGCCACGGGTTTATTCGTGTCTCCAAGGTCAATCCGTACCGATGGGAGTACGAGGATGGGACGCCGTTCTATCCCATCGGTATCCAGACATGCAGTTTCCTCAAGCCGGATTTTGACGGGCCGGATGAAGCGGGGAAGTGGCGATCGACAACCACCGAGAATTGGCTAAGCGAGTTCACGGGCGCGGTGAACCTGGTGCGCACGCAGTTCGGGCAGGGGACGACCGATGGCTGCGCAGTGCCGCTGATTCCGGCTCCGCCACGAGCCCAGGCGGGCGCTGCATCGAAGCCGGCCGAGCCAATTGCCCCCGACCGCTATGACCTGGATCTGGCGCGAAAAGTGGATGAGAAATATCGCCTTCATCGCGCTGCGGGAATATCGCAGATCCTGATCTGCTTTCAGGATATGAGTCTGTTTGGCGAGCCGATGCACGCGTTTGGCGGCGGGCACGATCTGAAGCAAAACAAGAGCGTGACGGCCGCGAATATGCCGCTGCAGGAGAAATATCTCCGCTACCTCGTGGCGCGATACGGTGCATTCGTGGATGTCTGGGAACTCTACAACGAGGACACCTGGTCGCCGGATGATTACCTGGCCCACCTCGCCAGCGTGATCCGCAAGGCCGATCCCTACGGGCACGTTGTTACCACGAATCTGGCCAGACCCAAGGCGGCATGGAACGACATCATCACGTGGCATGAATACATGGGAATGCCGGCCGAGCAGGTTGATGCTCATTTGGCCGGACAGGCCGCCCTATGGAAGAGCTATGGCAAGCTGGTGCAGAATACCGAGTTTGGCAACCAGGGCGGGCTTTCCAATGTCGATCCGGTGAAGTGGCGCATCGCCGTGTGGACAAGCTACATGAACGAGTGCCACCTGCTGTTCTGGGGCATGTCCGGAAGGAAAGTCGAGGCCGGCGCGATCAAATCTGGAAACGCCAATGCCTATATCGGACCGGACAGCCGTCAACACTTCCGTGTGCTAAACAACTTCACCAAGGACATGCCCCTGGATATGCGCCCCGTCTTCAGCGGTTTCACTCGCCACAACGCCATCCGCCACTGGGCGCTATCCAACGGCAAAGTAACAGCGCTCTATATCCACCACTTTGCGGACCACGAAAAGGAATATGCGTCTGACTTGCCATTCTGGGTCGACACCGGACCTGGCGCGTTCCGCATACGCTGGATTAGTCCCGAGAACGGCGAGGAAGTGGCGGCCGTCGAGGCGAGCACCCCGAGCCAATACCTTGAGATCAGGATACCCACGCTGAAGGTTGATCTCGCTGCGCGGATTGACCGCATCGGGCCATGAGCGGGGACCTGTCCTGTCGGCGTTGTACGCATGAACGACTGCAGGGCTTATCGCAAAGCGGGTGCAACAACACCAGCAGCATAGTTCTCGAACGGATGTCCCGTGCCGGTTGCGTTTTGACCGGATACTGCAGGCCTGGTTGATGGGCCAGGCAGGTTGTTCGGTGTGCGTTTTGCCTTCATTTTGATGGATACGACCACACTCATCTGTTTGGTCTTCTGATCCGGCTGGAAGACGAATATCTGCCAATTACCTTCGTTGTCGTCGCTGTCTTTGCGCGCGATCACGCGATACTTGGTTCCAGACTTGAGTCCGCAGATCTTCGCTTCGCCTTTGTCCGACTTGCCCACATGCTTCTTTGTGGTGCCATCCGGCTTCTTCCAGCCGCCTCGGCCATCATCCTGCTCCAGATACACGTCCGAGTCAGTTAGATCCTTGCCATTGCTGTCCAATCCAGTAACGACAATGCATCCCTTGTCTCCATCAGCGGCAATAGCAGTCCTGCAAAAGCTCAAGCCGAATGAAACAAGTAGTACCGCACAAAAACAAGCCATACTCACTTTCATGGTCTTCTGTGTCCTTATAACTGGGTTGAGCGTGCACCATGGTGGGCCATGATACCTGAACCAATCGCCTCCGTGCATGCCAATACTACGATCCTGTGCCAGGGGATTCCATCACAGGGAGAAACCAAGATCGTGGGGCTGGTTTGGAGGGCAGACGGTGTGGTGGGGTCATGGGGGCGAAACGCGCCTCGGCCGACAGCCTACAATTCCGCGTCTCGTCAGGTGGCGGGGTGATTGCTTCAGGAGTGACACATGTCCGTTGTCGAGCCGCCGGGCCGTATCAAGTGGTATCGTTCGCCTGTCTGCAGGGAGGATCTGTCCCGGCTGAACCGTCGTAGCGACTTCAAAGGTTTCGCGCAAACCTTGGGTTATCTGGCGATATTGGCGACGACGGCCAGCGCATCAGTCTGGTCGGCGCGGCACTGGTCATGGATGGCCACGGCCGGTCTGTTGTTTCTCCATGGAACCTGTTGGGCGTTCATGATCAATGGGTTCCACGAACTGGTTCACGATTCGGTCTTCCGCACCCGCTGGCTCAATGGGGCATTCCTGCGACTGTTTTCGTTTCTCGGCTGGTACAACCACCATCTATTTTGGGCCAGCCACACGGAACACCACAAATACACGCTGCACCAGCCCGACGACTTAGAGGTGACGCTGCCGATCCCGATCACGCTGAAGGGATTCCTGACTTCGGCTTTCATCAACCCGCGCGGGCTCTGGTGGACGATCAAGGGGCAGGTGCGCTTGGCACGCGGACAGCTCAAAGGGCCGTGGGAGCATCACCTGTACGACAATGCCGAGCCGGCCGTGCGCCGTCGTCTGTTCAACTGGGCCCGCATCGTCCTGGCAGGGCATCTGGCGATTGCGGTCATTTCCATCGCGATGGAGTGGTGGATGGTCCCCGTGGTGATCTCCCTGGCTTCCTTCTACGGCGGTGCGATCCAGTTCTTGTGCAACAATTCCCAGCACATCGGCCTGAAGGATAACGTCCCGGATTACCGACTCTGCTGTCGAACTATCTACCTGAATCCGGCGTTTCAGTTCCTCTATTGGCACATGAACTATCACACCGAGCACCACATGTACGCCGCCGTGCCGTGCTATAACCTCGGCCGTCTACACCGCCTGATCAGGGACGACATGCCGCCAACGCCGCACGGTTTGTACCAGACGTGGAAGCAGATCGCTGCGATCCTCCGCCGCCAGAAGGAAGACCCATCATATCAGTATGAGATGGAACTGCCCGAGGGATCCGGCCAGGCCCAATGAACATGGCGGGCGACGCGATGGATCGAAGCGGTGCGAGAGGTTAGCCTCTGTCACTCGATGACTTCCTATGAACGTATCCGCGCGGCACTGCTGAACCAAAGCGTTGATCGCATCCCGTTCTGTCCCTTCCTGGCCTATGTGTGGGAGCATTACCCCAAAGACGTCCAGGAGAAAGGGCAGCTTGCATTTCATCATCGGATCGGGGCCGATCCGATGTGGCGCGGGGCGCCGTGCCCAGTGAGGACGATCGAGCCGCCGGGATGCCACAGCGAGCGGCGCGAAGTCGGAGATGAGGCACATACTCATGTGACCACGCCGGTTGGGTCATTGCACTGGAAGCATCAGCGCAGCCCACAGGGAAACACCTGGTTTCTCGTCGAGCATCCGCTCAAGACCACTGAAGACTTCAAGGTGCAGTTGTGGATCGAGCAGCACACGCGCTTTGAGTATGACGAGGCGCCGGCGAGGCAGCATCTCGCCGGCGATGGCCGGGAGGGATTAAGTGTGGGCATGTTGGTGCCGCGAGGCAAGACGGCGTTCCAGACCATGATCGAGAACTATGTCGGCACTGAGGAAATGGCGTATGCGCTGGCCGACTATCCCGGGGCGGTGGAGGAGTTGCTGTGGGCGATGGTGGAAACCGACCAGAAAATGGCCGAGGCGGCGGTCGGCGGACCTTACGAGTTCTTCCTGACGTGGGAGGACTCTTCCACCCAGAACTACTCGCCACAGCAGTACCGCAAGTACATCCAGCCTGAAATCACCGGCTGGTGCCGTGTGCTGAAACAGCATGGCAAACACTACCTGCAGCACGCCTGCGGGCATCTGCGCGATTTGCTGCCGGCCATGGTCGAGCAGGGGAACCTGGGTGTCGAGAGTATCTCCCCACGCCCGACCGGCAATATCAACATCGCTGAGGCACGGGCGAAACTGCCGGCGAACTTTGCGATCGTCGGCGGAATCGAGCCGACGCAGTTCCTTCACCTCGACGGCCCCGCGCTGGATCGCCACATCGAGCAAGCCATCCTGGCCGGCTCGCAGGGAGCGTTTGTGCTGGCGAACTCCGATTCATGCCCGCCAGGAGTTACCGAGGCGAAGTTCGCGCGCGCTGCCGAACTGGCCAGAGCCTGGCGCATCTAAACATGCTCCTCACTTACCGGCGGGACTCGCTGCCAGGCGCACGTTGTCGAGGTAGACCTTCACCGTTTGATCCGCGCTGCGCGGGCCCAGGAACAGCACCACCAGCGTAATCTGCTTGGGGTCGATCTGATCGGGTTTGTCCGGGTCGTGCGAGCCGGAGCGAAGTAGCTTGGTGTAGTCGAGGTCGAGAGTGCTCTGGCCCGGTTTGACGCTCAGCGTGCCATTATAGCGGGTGTCGTAGTCTGTGGATTTGGCATCCTTGATGTTCACTTCAATGGCTACATCCTTGTCCTGGGGATTAAACACATCCACCAGCAGGCGGCTATTCTGTCTGATCTCGTTGAGGGTCGAGCCATCCTGCATGGAAATGCCGATGTAGTCCTGGGCATTGCTGGTCAGGCACAGTGCGTTCTTTCCATGCGTGGCATGTTCCTGGACGACAGTGCCGCCGTTGTTGGATACGAGGCTGTCCGGCTGCGTTTCAAAACTGGTAATAAAGGTTTCGCCAGCCGCCAGGGCAGGGGCCGGCACCGCCTTGGCCCAAGGAGCATTTTCCAGCGCCTTGGCATCAGCTACGCCCCCGGCTTCGATGCTCGAAAGCACGGTCTGGGTGATCAGGTCGTGGCCGGCCGAACCCATATGCGTGTTGTCCCAGCCCCAATACTGCCGCTTCTGGGCTTCCTCGGCGGAACCGGCAGCGCGGAATGCGGAGTTGATATCGGCCAGTCCGGTCTTGCGCTCCTGTGCCACCTCGCTGGCCGCCTGGCACAGTTCATCCATCGTCTCCCAGCGAGCAAACGCCGGACAGGTGGTCATCAGCATGATCTCGGTTTGGCCTCCAGTCATCCGGCGAATGCGATCCACTGCCAGATTCAGGTACTGCTTGAACCGCGGCTTACGCACCTTAGAGTCCCAGTCGTTGAAGCCGAAGCAGATGGTGACCAGGTCCGGGTGCGGGGCCTGCTTGAGCCAGCGTGGCATCAGGATCACATTCTGGCTTAGCGTGGTGCCACCAATCGCGGGGTTTACCAGCGTCACCTTATTGTGGTACTTCTCCTCGATCTGCTTGGCCAGTTGCTCATTCCAGTCTTTTTGCACATTGGCCCAATGCCGCTTATCGGTCAATGAATCGCCCATGGTGACGATAGTGACCGGCTCGCCCGCTTTGAGTTTCGCCAGCAAACGCGGCACTCCCGATTTCTCAGGCGTGTAGTCCTTGGTGTCCTGCTGGATCGTGGGTTCCAGGGCAATCTGGCTGATCGCGTAGCTGTATGCAGGATAGTCGCGCCAATAGTATCCCTTGCCGAACCACAGATTGCGGAAGCTGGATGGGTGGAATCCCTCGCGGGTATTGACCAGCGGACCGGCCATGGTCGGAGTCAGATCTGACCAGGGAATGGAGATCTTCTTCCATTCGGTGGAATCGATGGGGAAGCAGTAGGCATAGCGCAGCGAGTAATCGTTGCCGTCGATCAGCTCAATCCCGCCCCAACTGTCGGAGCCATCACCCTTGATCCAGAAGCTCAAGCCGGCCGCCTGGTCCCACTTCTGATCGGCCACGATCCAGCGGCTGATGTAGGCAGGGGACATCTTGTCCCTGAAACTGAATTGGACGGCAGGCCCATTTGGTCCTTCAGCGGGCGCGGGCGTGATAGATCCCACGGGCTGGCCGTCGGGTCCGTTCATGGGCTTAAAGCCGTGGTCTGGACCCATCTCGATCAGGACCGTGCCTGAAGGAGTGGCGGCCATCGCCGCCGCTGCGAGCAATAGAGACAAACCGGCGAGAAAACCGAGGATCGCACTGCGGGTCATGGTACTCCTGACAAAATGTTCTGTTTTCACTATACGTGGCAAGTTCTAACGCACCAGCTTCTCCAGCACCGGTATCAGGATCTGGGCCTGACGCATCATTCCCAGGTCGTTCGGGTGGCAGCCGTCGACCGTGCCCTCGCCGTCGAAGCCCATCAGGTCATGGCCAGGCAGAGTGTGAATATTGGCATCGTGCATGCCGGTGGCCACTTTCTCCTGCAGCACCTCGTGCCCGGGTGGCGGGCTGTCGATCTGTATCTGGGATTGACCGACGAAGAGGATTGGAGTGACCGGATTGGTCTTGCGGATGGTGCTGATCAAAGTCGTGAGCCTTTGTGTGAATTCATCGTCGCTCAGATTGCCCATGTTCCACAAACAGGCGATCACATAGACGCGCGGATGCAGTTCGGCCAGCAGATCGGCAACGGAGCTCTCCATCCGCCCGGAACCGGAGAACCCGAGGTTGATCACAGGCCTGTCAAGGGCTCGCCCAATGATGGCCGTGAACGCCATGCCCGGTCGCGATGCGCACCCGCCCTGGGCAATCGAGGTGCCGTAATAGACGATGGGTTCCCGCTTCGGCTCAGGCCGTGCCGGCGCCTTCTCGATGGTCCGGCCGGTTGGCACGCCAATCTCGAGTTTCTTAACTCCGTTGTACAGCGGCAGATAGAGCATGCACTCGGCCTGCGGGTTCCTGTCGCCGGGCAGATACGTCGTCATTTCATTGCCAGCCTGTTTCTCAGGTCTGCCGTTCTTTACAAAGATCCACGAACCATCGCGTTTGCGGCAGTAGAGGTCCACGCCACTGACGCCGGTGGCCGGCATGTGTGGCATCGCCAGATTGCTGCCGGTCAGGTCCCATCGAACCATTACCTGCTTTGAGTCGGTGACGAAGCGGATGCACAGCCCGGCCGACTGCTGGCCCAGATCCCACACGGCATCCGACACCTTGCCCTGAGCACTGGCGGGGAAGCGGTAGTAAGGCGACTGTTCATTGGTCCAGCCGGCGCCTTCGATGCCGAAGGTGGCGCCATCGTGCCATTGGATCTCTGTAGGCTGGGTGGTTGCTGCCAGGGCTGGCACGGCCGGTAGGGCCGCCAGGAGCAGTGGAACGATAAGCAAGGCTTGGAGGATGGTCATGAGCGTATCTTGTCGTCTTGCAGACGAGAGGACAAGGAGACAAGGGGACAAGGGGACAAGGGGAGATTGTGGATAAGTGGCAGGTGAGCAGGTTCTCAGGTGGGGTACCCCCTATGCGTTAAGTGCTGTGGTGTCATGCGGTTAGGTGGATATTGGAGGAGGAGGTGCGCAAGTTCCCGTGGGAGAAGTCAGGAGTCAGAAGACAGAAGACAGGAGTCAGAAGACAGAAGTCAGAAGTCAGAAGACAGAAGTCAGAAGACAGAAGTCAGAAGACAGAAGTCCCGCCACGGCGGGTAAACTGCAGTCAGAGGTCAGGAGTCAGAAGAGAGGAAGGCTCCGTGTGGGCAAAGTGTCGTGCTACATGTAGCAGGGGTCGGGTTTGAGGCGTTTGGAACGTAAGTGGCGTTTTGGACAGGAGTTGGAGCAAGTCGCGGCGGAAGGGAGGGGCGCGCGAATTGGGGGGGTGTAGCATGGGCGGCGGCGCGCGTTGCGCTAAGTACAGGCAGCGATGGGACTTAGAGCAGTTCGGGCTGCCTGGTAGGGTGTAGCACGGGTGTAGCAAAGTGTAGCATTGTGTAGCAGAAGTGTAGCAAAGTGTAGCAGGGGTGTAGTCCCGGCGCCGCCGGGATTTCGCTTCGCTCAACAATGGCCCTGCGGAAATAGAGTGGGGCACTATGGGGCATTTTGAGACATCGCCCTATCCATGCGCTGCGGCGGTATTCAATTGAGAAAGAGCGCTGCGTCTACCTATACAGGCGGTGTCGCGCTTTTTGCGCGCAAAGCGCACCACTGGGAGGGCGGATTTGCGTTTTTCCATTGGTTTTGGGGGGTTGGGGTCGAAGAATCTGAAAAGATTGCTGTAAGTCGCGGTGCGCGCCTGCGCGACACATGCGCAGCACTCCATGTGTTCAAGAGGAGATGTCTCACGCCCGCCCGCCACGGATCGCCCCACCACGGCGGGTCGTCGACACGGCGACTCAGGACGAGCGGGTAAACTCTGTACCGCTGACGACGCGACTCGACTGTCTTCGACGCTGAACTCAGACGAAGCGAGCTCGCCGAAGTCCACGAACGCCACGCCAAGGAAGACGGGGGAGAGACCGATCCGCAGATTCTCGGCGATTTGCGCAGATTCGATATGGGGGAGAGATCTCTACGAAGAGGATGCAACCACATAGATCGGTCGCCCCACCCAGGCGGGTCTTCGACACGGCGACTAAACTGCGCTCGCAAAGGAATTGGCCGGGGATTGTCACCCGACGACTTCCCAGATGAGGGGGCGCTGGCCGGGCTTTTTCCAGATGCCGGGGGCGAACATCGGGGTGGAGGTCAGCTTCGACTGGGTCACCGTCAGCGTGCCGGCATCGGTCAGGACGTGCACGACGGGGTCGGAGGTGGCCGGGAGGTTCAGGAGGGTGATCGTTCCCACGGTTGGGGCGGAGATGTGGCTGTTGGCCACGTAGGCGGGATGAGGGGTCTTGGAGGGCAGCTTGCGGCCGGTGACTTTGAGGCTTTCGAGTTTGGCCGAGAGATCGACAAAATCGCCTGCGGTGGCGAAGTGGTCGGCGCAATCGGCGGCCACTCCCACCAGGATGTCGCTATCTAATAGCGTCGCCACGCTCACCTTCTTGATCGATCCGGTTGTCAAGATCCGGCTATTGGTGACATCTCCGCTTACCGTAAGTGATGCCACGGGCAGTCCCTGCACACAGATGTTGGCATCACTGATCTGGCGGAAGGTCAGCGAGGCTGTTGCCTTGCCGGCAGAGCGCCCCAGGCTGTTGAGCAGCACCTCGCCGCTTTCAACCACGCTCTTGGCGCTGATGCTCTTGAGCAGGCCATCACTGGTGATGTCTCCCAGGTGATACAGTCCATCACCGTTCCTGCCTTTCTTCACGGTGATGCTCAGGGTGCTGGTGGCGGTGGTGTCGATTAACCCTACCTGGTTTCCCCAGAAGCTGCCCATCCCGCCGCCGCTGAGTTTGAATGTCACCACATCGCCATCGCCGTCCGCGATGCTCAGGTTCTTGTTCGATCGGCCATCCACACGCCCAAATTCAAACACCGCGAGGATGGGGATCCCCAATTCCTTCTCCACGCTCAGGCCCCCGGCATCGGTGGCGCGAATGCGCACCGCATACTCACGCCCCGGAATGTAGTTGAAGGTGGTGGCGGTAACGAGACGGTCGCCGGTGATTCGGAAGCTGGCGTTGTCATCTGAACCATGGCCGCTGACGAGGGCATAGGTAAAGGTGTCTTGGCCGTCGGAATCGGTTGCCGTTAATCTGCCCACTTTGGTGCCAATGGGCTGGCCCTCGGGAACTCCAGGCCCGGAGAGGGAGATATCCGTGGGCGATTCATTCTGATTGGTGATCGTGATCGCATAGAGGTTGTCGTAGACCAATCCCCCGACGTTGCTGCTGCGAACGCGGATGCTGAGGTGGTTCTTGCCTTCGTAGTTCAACGGCGCTTCGGTCAGAAGCTGATTGCCGACAATGGCGAAAGTGCCATTGTCATCGCCGCCGGTGCCGGGAACGAGGGTGTAGGTGAAGGTGTTCCAGGCATCGGGATTGGTGCAGGAGAGGGTGCCGACCACCGTTCCGTAGGGCTGGTTCTCGGGGATCGAGGCACTACTTAGGACGGTGTCGATGACGCTGATGGAGAGTGCTTTTTCGAAGGACAGCCCGCCGGCATCGGTGGTGCGGATACGGATGCTGTAGCTGGTCCGGCCGGCGAGGCTGAAGGTGGCCGCAGTAAGGACCTGGGCGGCGTTGATGCGGAAGAGGCCATTGTCATCGCTGCCTGATCCGGAGACCAGTGCATAGGTAAAGGAATCGCCGGCGTCGGGGTCGGTGCTGGTGAGTGTGCCGATGATCAGGCCGGTGGGCTGGTTCTGGGGCACGGTGACATTGCTCAAGGCCATGTCCGTGGGGGCTTCGTTGACGTTCATGACCGTGACCGCGAAGGTCTGCTCGAAATACTGGCCGCTCGAACCGCTCGTGCCGACGCGGATTGAGTAGCTATTCTTGGTCTCATAGTCAAAGCTGGCGGCCGAGAGGAGCTGGTTGCCAACGATGCTGAAGCTGGCGTTGTCCGTGTCGCCCATCCCGGTCACCAAGGTGTATGTGAAGGTATCACCGCCGCCTGCGGCCGAGACGCTGAAGGTGCCGACCACAGTGCCGGAGGGCTGGTTCTCAAGGATGCTGCTGGGGGAGAGGGATAGGTTGGTGCCCGCACCCCGCGTAACAGTGATATTCACCGTTGCGTAGTTAGAGTCCAGCTTGCCATCGTTGGCCTTATAGACGAAGGCATCCGGGCCGAAGTAGCTGTCGGCGGGGGTGTAGGTGAATGTGCCATCGCTCTGCAATGACAGAGTGCCATATGTGGGCTGGCCAACTGCGCTGTAGGTCAGGGAATCCCCTTCGGGGTCGATGGCGGTCACCGTTCCATGGATGGCAACGCCCTGGCTGGTTGTCAGCGACTGATCGTAAGCCACGGGAGCGTGATTGCTGATCTTGGCCACGAAGGCGTCCCCGCCGCCAGCGTAGGTGGCATCGAATCCTCCGCTGGTCCAGCCGGGTTTGTAGGTCTGGCCGGTGACCCAGACACTGCCGTTGCCGTCGATGGCAAGCGCATACCCAACGTCCGCAAACACCGCGGCGACCTGCGTTGGTCCCAGGTAGTCCACCCACGTCCAGGTTCCGGTGGGGCTGATCTTCGCCACAAAGGCGTCCGAGCCGGAGGGCCCTACGAAGTCTCCGCCCGTTACCCATGCATTGCCGCTGTCATCCACGGCAATGCCCCAACACCGGGGTGAACTGATGCCCTGGTGGTCTGTGCTTACCCACGCCAGGGTCCCATTGGCGTTGATCTTGGCCAGAGCGTCTGCTCCGGCCACCCAGGCATTGCCGCCACGATCGATGGCGATGGCATTGCCCTGCGTGCCGGGCAGAGAAAGATAACTCGACCATGCCAAGGTTCCATCGGCGTTGATCTTGGCTACAAAGCCGTCAACGGGGCCAGCGAAGCTGGTGTCAAAGCCGCCGCTGGTCCAGCCGGGCGATGTGGTGCTCCCCGTGACCCAGGCGTTGCCACTACCGTCGATGCCTATACCCCCCGCCCGGTCGTCGCCAGTTCCGCCCAAATAGGTAGACCAGGCAAGCGTCCCATCGGCGTTGATCTTCGCCACGAAGCCATCATAATTGCCGCCGTTATAGCTGATGTCGAAGCCGCCGCTGCCAAGGTCGGTCGAATCCGAGAACCCCGCGACCCAGGCATTGCCATCGCCGTCAATGGCGATACGAGGAAAGCCTTCCTCTCGGCCGCTGCCCCCCAAATAGCTCACCCACGCCAATGTCCCGTCAGCGTTGAGTTTGGCCACGAAGTCGTCTCGGCCGCCGCCGTTGTAGCTATTATCAAAGCCCCCGCTGGCGAGGTCGGTCGAATCCGTCGTCCCCGCGACCCAGGCGTTGCCGCGGCGGTCAATGGCGATGGCGGTAGCGCCGTCGCTGCCGCTGCCTCCCAGATAACTCGACCGGTCTAGTGTCCCATTGGCGTTGATCTTTGCCACAAAGGCGTCATGGGTACCGCCGTTGTATGTCGTGTCGAACCCGCCGGTGGCAATGTCGGTTGATGCGGCCCAACCCGCTACCCAGGCATTGCCGCCGCCATCGATCGCAATACCTCGGCCCGCGTCGTCGTTGTTACCACCGAGATAGGTCGACCAGTCGACGACGGACGTGGCTGCCAGGAGCATGCGCTGCTCCAGTCCCTCGGTCACCATCCTGGTTGCCCAGCGAACCGCTTTGGTCGACTTGCGCACCCGACGCCCAGCGTCCTTCCAGTGTGCCATGGTATGCTCCTGACAAATCCCCGTATCCCGATACACTCACGCCGTCTTGCATCTTACCGCTGAGGCTGCCAGCCTGCAACGTAATTCTCCGCAAGTCATCGAGTTCTCTGCTGCAATGCTGCACCTAACATATTGCTATTTGCCGACGTGTTCGGAGTCTTCTGTGCGTTCGTGCGCCGCGATTTTGTGGTTGATTCCTTCCCTCTGGCACCGCTGCAATGAGCACGTGAAACGCCTGCTGTTCGCTCCGCTCACCGGCGATGGCGTCCTGTTTGGGGACGCCCCCGCTTCCACCACGAGTACGTGGAGCGCTTGCTGACGCTGTAGCGGTGCATTTAGAAGCACCTACGCGTCGGCACGGCCGCCGCAGTCTATATTCATCCGCCTGCGGCGGCACATTGGGTCCGCCCCGGCTCCCGGCCACAATCCGGCCTTCGCCTTGCTAATGCTATAGCGCACGTCCGTGCTACGCGCCGACGCGGTCGTCGCATTTTACGTTCAGTCGCCTGCGGCGACATGGCAGCTTGGCATCCAAGGGCTGCACTATTGTCTTTTCAGACAGAGCCTGGCAATGGCCTCTCTCAATCTGGGCGGGCTCACCGGCTTAACCAGGTGCGCGGCAAATCCCGCTTCACCGCTCTGCTGCAGATCCTTCTCCTGGCCATATCCGCTCAAGGCAATACCCGGCAGCTCCAGCCCTTTGGCGCGAATCGCCCGCATCAGATCCATGCCACTGCCATCGGGCAACCCCAGATCGCTGAGCATCAGGTCAAAAGACTCTTCGGCCGCCAGTTTTAATGCTGTGGCCACGTCGGCGGCCATCTGCACCTCGTGCCCATCGATCATCAGGAATCGCCGCATGATCCGGGCCGTGTCGCCATGGTCCTCGACCAGCAGGATGCGCAGCGGCCGTGTCGCGGCGGCCGCCGGCGTCGTCCCGGTGTTCGACTCGGCCGTCGCCACGACCGTTCCGGCCGGCAGCATCGGCAGCCGCAGCGCGAACGTCGCCCCCTTCTCTTTGCCTTCGCTGCGAGCTGTCAGCGTACCGCCATGCATTTCCGCGATGGCCTTGCTGATGGTCAGGCCCAGGCCCAGGCCGCCGAACTGGCGGGTGATGGAGCGCTCGGCCTGCTCGAAGGCGTTGAACAGGCGAGGCAGCACATCCGGATCAATGCCGACGCCGCTGTCGTTGACCTCCGCCACAACGAAGCCCTCACCGTCCCGTCGGCAGCGGATTCCGACGCATCCACCTTTGGGGGTGAACTTGACGGCGTTCTTGATGAGGTTCCAGAAAACCTGTTGCAGGCGGCCGGCGTCGGCATCGAGCCAATAAGGTCCATCCGGGGCATCCACGCCGAAGTGCAACTCCCGCGCCTCGACGTCGGGCATGCAGACTTCGATGGCCCGGCGGAGGATCGTGCCCAGATCGATGGGCCGGCGGTCCAACTCGACCTTGCCTCTCTCAATCCGCGTCACATCCAGAAGATCGTCGATCAGCCGCGCTTCCATTTCGGCATTGCGGCAGATCACGTCCAACTGCTCGCGGGTATCGGCGTCGAAGCGGGGATCGTCCCGCAGCATGGTGGCCGTGGCCAGCACCGGGTTCAGCGGATTGCGCAGCTCGTGGCTCAGCACCGCCAGGAAGTGGTCCTTGGCTTTGCTGGCATGCTCGGCGGCGGCTTGGGCCTGCTCGGCGGCGACCTTGGCGACCTTCAACTCCTCCTCGGCCTGTTTCCGCTCGGTGATGTTGTCGAACACGGCGACGAAATGGTCTTTCGCCGGGCTGTAGACCGATACCAGGAACCAGATTCCCATTGCCTCCACATACGTCTCGAACCGTTCGGGCTGGCCGGTGGAGGCCACCCGCCCGTAGGTCCGAATCAACTCCCGGCCGCTCGCCTGAATGCCGGGGATGACCTCGCTGACCCTCTTGCCGACCACATCCTTGAGCCCGGTGAATCGCTCGAAGGCATGATTGACGCCCAGGTAGACAAAGTCGCTTGGCTCACCGTTATCGTGGACCATGCGGCAATAGGCGTACCCGTCGAGCATGTTGTCGAAGAGGGAGCGATACCGCTGCTCGCTCTCCCGCAGGGCCTCCTCCGCCTGCTTGTGCTCGGTAATGTCCACGACCGTGCCCACGACCCGCACCAGTTCCCCCGATTCATCTCGCATGCCCGTCGCGCGGTCCTCGACCCAGAGTGTGTGGCCATCCTTGTGGCGCAGGCGGTATTGGATCATGTGCCCCTGGCCATCGGCGCGCATGCGCTGGAACGCGGCATGGCAGGACTCCAGGTCCTCCGGCACGATGCGCTGGTCCCACCAGTCCAGCGTCAGTTCGGCTTCGGCGCTTTCGTACCCGAGCAGGGCGTGCAACCCGTGCATTGCATTCACCCGCAGAGTCCGCACATCCAGGTCATACACCATGGCATGGCTGGCGGCGGCCCCAAGGCGGAAATGCTCCTCGCTCTCCCGCAGCGCCTCCGCCACACGCGCACGTTCTGCGGCGATCCGAGCCTCGGCCTCGGCTGCCGCCGTCCGCTTCTGGGCACGCTGCATCACCTCGACGATGTAGGACACCAGCGCGCCGCTGGTGAGGAAAATCATAACAGTCAGCCAGTCGGCAGGTGCGCCCATGGTGAACCGCCCCACCGGCGCGATCCAGAAGTAATCACCCGTGACCACCGCCAGGAACGTCGCCGCCAGACCCCCGCGCCAGCCACCGTAAAGGGCGGCCAGAATCACCGCAGCGTAGAAAGTCACGAACGGCGATTGTGTGCCCAGGGCCGGAAGGAACAGCAGACGCACGACCGCCGCGACCAGCACCACCACCACCGCTATGGCATATCGGTAATGCGTCGGTTGCGCCTGGTCCGCCGATGGAAGAAGCCGCGCCTTGGATTCACGCATCGCCGCCAGGGCGGCCAAAAGCAGATACAGCCCGCCCAGCCACTGCCCTGTGCGCCCCAGCCAGTTCACAACGCTGCCCAGTGACAACTGGATCATGATGCCAAACAGCCCCACCGCCAGCAGCAGCAGGGCCAGGGCGTACCAGGATGCAAACGCGGGGCGCACCGCACGCGCGGCCCGCGCGGGCCGCGAACCGGGGTACAACAGTGCGGCCGAGAGTGTAAACAGTGTGATCGCCGAGATAAGCACGACGTAGCGCACCATCGTGCCCCCCTGGCCAGGCACGAAGAAAACCGGTAGCCAGTGTGTCGTCGCCGCCTCTACGACCAGCGCCAGCGCGCCCACCGCCAGCGCGCAGCCTGTCCCGAGCCACAGTCGTTTGGCCTGCAGAGCGCGCTGCGGCCATAGCGCGAGGATCGACCCCGACAGATGGCATACACCCGCCAGCAATATGCCTGTGTTGAAGATCGTAACGTTGATATTCGCATCGCCCTGCGACACGGCATCCCCCACCGTGCCGGCCAGGCTCCACAGCACCACCCCGCACTCCAGCAGCAACAGACCGGGCAGGCCCGAAGCCAGAAAACTGCGCCCGATGAGAAAGATCGTGCCCAGCGACACCAGCGTGTAGAAAACAAAGCTCAGCGTCAGCGTGAGAGCGGGGGATTCGAAGGTTCCGCGCAAGCCCGCCGCTCTTGCCGCAATGATGGCCACGAGGAGGATGGGGATGGGCAACCATGCCAGGTGGCTGGGCCAGCGCCTTAGCGGCGCCGTAGTGCTGTCTCCGGATTCGATGTCGTCCTGTGCCTGCGGCGGCGGCCCAGCCTGCACAGCGTTATCCGACAACCCATGTGCCATGGTCACCCTGTCGCTTTAATCACGAAACGTGACACTTGACCGGGGCGAACCATACCGCACCCGCTTACCACCCGCAATTCCCGCGGCCGCAGCACACACGTGCCCAAGCATGAGTCGGCAGCCCTCAGCCGGCCGTCCCGACCATATCGGACGCAGATCCTGGAGGTTCATTCTCTTGCTCCTACCATACTCAACCTTGCCCTGTGCGGCTGCCCCAGAATTCCGCTCATTCTCTCAAACGATCGTAATCGCCCATTTCCCTTCGCCCCAACGATGCACGTAATCATAACTCACGCTCTATCCATAACTTAAACGCAAAACTGCCATGCAACACTTCCATTCGACTATTGCCAAGGATGTTCGGAAGGCCAATAATGCGCTTCGTGAGTGGTTTACCCTGGATAGATGAGGTGCTTGCATGATGTCGATACGGAACGATCTGAGGACGTGGTTTGCTCTGTGCGCGATGATTTGCATGGCGATAGCAGCATGCCCCGCTCGGGCGGCCGATGCTCCTGATGCCAAGCGCAAGCAGTACGATGCGCCGCCGCCGATGACCATCGACGTCGCCAAGCAGTACACGGCGACCTTCGATACCTCCAAGGGCAAGATCGTCTGCGACCTCTTTGCCAAAGATGCACCGGTGACCGTCAATAACTTCGTCTTTCTTGCCAAAGAGGGCTTCTACAATGGCACCGTGTTCCACCGCGTGATTCCTGATTTCATGATCCAGGGCGGCGATCCGACCGCCACCGGACGCGGTGGGCCGGGCTATACATTTAAGGATGAACTCGGGCCGAACAAGCCCAAGCACCAGCGCGGGAGCCTCTCGATGGCCAATGCCGGGCCGAATACCAATGGCAGCCAGTTCTTCATCACCCATGTCGCCACTGACTGGCTCAATGGCAAACACACCGTCTTCGGCCAGGTGCGCGAGGGACAAGGCGTTGTCGATGCCATCCAACAGGGCGACGAGCTAAAATCGGTAACCATCGATGTGAAGTAGTTTGTCTAGCCTTCCCTTTTGCCTTACAACACCCGGCATGATGAGCTGGACCGTGGCAGGGATTCTGGCGCTTGCCTGCTTCGCGATGATGCTGATCGAGCGAAGTGGCTTGCGGACGACCCTGCAGACGCAATTCAAAGGCGACGTCAAGCGCGAAACCCGCTGGTGGGCCCAGTATGGGCAGGGGGCCTGCACGGTTTTCGTCGCCGTGCTGCTCTGGCAGCTCGATCGCCGGCACACCGGGGCGGCCGTCGCCTTGCCAGTCGCCACCTTCGGCGTGTCGTTCCTCTGCACTGTCATCAAGCGCTCGGTCGGGCGGGTCCGGCCGAATCGCGACAATGCCGGCAAGTTCCTCGGTCCTGCCCTCAAGCACGCTAACTTCCGCGAGAGCTTCCCCTCAAGTCATTCCGCCAGCGCCATCGCCATGACCGTGGTGCTGGCCGAGCTTTATCCCGAGGCGGCCGCGACATTCTGGGTCCTGGGAATCGGTTGTGCTGCCCTGCGCTACGTCATGGATGCCCACTGGCCCAGCGATATCCTCGGCGGCATCGCCTTAGGCGGAGTTGGCGCAAACCTCGTTTGCCTTGCCTTCCGGTTCTGACCATTTCTCCGGCCGCTCCCGGCCGCTCCCTGCTGCCGTAGAGCCCGGCAAGCACCACAGGCAACCGAACGCAAGCCGGGTGCACCGTCCAGCCAACCCCAAAAGCACCGCACCCGCAAGCCGTTGGGCTCGCGGGTGCGGGGGTTGTGGTTTATCGGTGGGCTTGATTACTTGCGAGCGCCAATCTCGCCAAACTGCTGCTCAAACCGCTTCACGAGCTGCTGCAGGCTCGCCGTCAGCCGCTTGGCATTGCCGTAGCTCATGATCACGCGATCCGTGACCTTAAAGAGCATCTGCTGCGAAGGCTGGCCGCCCTGAGCTGGCTGCTGGTTCGGATTGGGCATGTTGAAACCGAGGTCGAGAACGATTTCCTCGGGAGCGGTATGGATGCGGTACGCATTGGCGTACATCGTGCGCATTTCGCGCTCATCGAGCATCACCTGAATCTGCTGCTGTTCCGGAGCCGTAGTCGTAGTGTCCTGAGACATGGAAATGATTTCCTTTCCTTATTACTTACGTTTTTCCCACAACGCGTGGGTCGGTTATTGTGACGAAAACCCTGCCCCTGTCAATCCTCAGACGCACGCTATCCGATACGGCACAATGCATTGCCTGGCCAACCCTCGCGGCAGAGCACGCCAAATGCCGGGAGAGGTGATGGTATTCGACCCATCGGGGCATGGATTCTTGGGGCCGCCCACTATTGGATAGAGGGCGTCGATGCGCTCTCAGCGGGCGTTTTCGTGGCATTTGCTTGATGTCAACGGTAAAAATAAGAAGTTTCCGTTAAGACTTGCTGTAACTGCTCACCTCGCCAAAAGTTGCCGAAAGAACGCTTGACTTCGCTTTCGGAGAGGTTTATACAGGTGATAGTTCTGTCTGGTGGCGTACGTACTTTGTAGTGCTGACGTTACAGGACATTAACCGGCGTAGGTCGTACGAAGTTAGAAAAGTCACATATACAGGCGCGGTGCAAGCGAGTTGCGAACTCGACTTTACCGCAACATTTATTGGAAGGATGAATCTCATGTCGATTCGAGGAACCAGTCGTTCTACACGTCGCAGCAGCGTTCGGGGTAACGGGTCCAAGAGTTCCGCCAAGCGGAATCTGCTGTCGGCCTTCGAGGGGGTTTGCGGTGCAATCACCCGCTCCATCGCCCCCCAGCGCCAGTCCCGCGCTCTGTTTGAAAATCTTGAGGCGAGGCAGTTGCTGGCCGCTACCCTCACCCCCGGCCAGTACGCCCTGCTTGACTCCACGACCACCAACGGTGGCGTGGCTTACCTGGCGGCCGGCTCTACCGGTGTGACCGATATCAAGTTGACAACTGTTAACAACGGCGTGAGTGCCGGCAATGACCAGCTCACCGCCATCGTCGTCGATCTGGCCGCAGCCGGACCTTACAATGTGAATATCCAGTTGGCGAATATTGCCGGGTCCACCCCCAATATCACCTTCGTCGGCGGCGCTGCCGATACTCCGGTCAATCTGGCCGTGTACAACACCAACGTAGCCGACTCGGCTGGCGGCGGTTTCGGTCAGCTCACGGGAGCGGCAGGCACAGCCACTGTAGCCGTAGCCGACTCCAACACCACCATCCTCCCGGCGGGCATGACCGACGGCGTGACCCTCCTCGCCGCGGGCAACATCGGCAACGTTGACCTGACGACTTCCGCGATCGCCACCAACCGTGGTGGCAGCATCACTCTGCTGAACAGCGCTGGCAACATCGGTGTTCTGACGCTGCAGCCGGTGGATCTGACCAATGGCACAGCCGTTAATCTCGTCGTTGACTCTCGCGCCACGAGTGCGAGTTCGGCCAATGGCGGCGTCGTCGTGAATGGCGCTGTCAACCTCGGCGGAGCAGGCAACCATGGCATGACGGTGACGACCGAGGCCAACTCCACGGTGGCTAATGCAGGTGCGCCCGTCACGATCAACGGCTCGGTTACCACGGGTAACGCGACCAACTTCGGTAACCTGTTGATTACTACTCCCAACAACGTCAGTCTTGGCGCTGTGACGATCACCGGTACTACGACGGTTGCCGGGGGCATCTATAATGTATTCATTCACCCCACAGGTACGGCCAATATTGGGCAAGTCACCGTGGGCGACATTACTACCACCGGCGCTTCCGTTCCTGAATTCGTGATCGGTGCCTTTCCCTCGCTGACGACAACCTTCACGGGCGGGATCAGTATCGGCAACATCACGGCCAAGAACACCGGCGGAGGCGGCGGCGTTGCCATTGAGGCCGCCGCGATCACCGGGACAGTGTCTGTCGCTAGCTTCACGGAGACCAATAGTTCCACTACGCCTGAGCTCAACACTGGAGTGTTCGTTGCGAACGTCACGGGAGATCTCGGTGGCTTCTCCATGGGCAATGTGATCCTGGGTGATGCCGCAGATGTCATACCGGATAGCGGTTCGATCCAGGTGAATGTCGGCGGCTCATCAGGTGCCGTAAGCTTTGGCCAGGTCACCAGTAACGGCACTGGTATAGTCTCTTACAATGGTGATACCGGCGGTACCGGTAAAGCAACCGCCAGCGTCTCTGTTACGGGTGTCACCCTCAACCGAACGGGCGGCTTCTTCATCAATACAGGTGCGAACGTTGCTGACGATATCACCGGTGCCTTGAGCGTCGGCCCAATCGTCATCAATGACGGCGGGTCCTTTAGCGTCACCACCGGCGGCAAAGTCGGCGGCGCGACCACTATCGGTAATGTGACCGCACAGGGTGCGGGCACGCAATCCGGCAATGTTGTCTTCAACATTGGCGGGACGGCTCAGGGCGTCAGCGTGGGCAGTATCGCCCTTGGCGACGCCTCTGGAGCCGACTCAAGCGACTTCTCCTTCCGCACCGGCACGGTTACTGCCGACAGCGGCATGGGCGCTCTGGCCGTAGCAGGCATTTCCCTGAACGGTAGTGGTGGCACCAGCGTCACCATTGACACCAATGGCAAGGGTGCTATCGCCGGCGTCACCTTGGGCGATGTGAGCATCGCCGGGTCCAGCGCCAATAACGTGAGCATCGGTCACAACACCGGTGTCAACGCCGCTGCGAATCTCGGCAATCTCAGCCTCAGCGGCGTGGCGATCAGCGGCGCGGGCAGTCTGAGCATCCAAGGCCAGCAGATTGGCAACGTCGCCATCAATGGCTTGTGGAGGTTGACTGGCTCCGGCAATGTCAACATTACCGCTACTGACGCCAGCGCTGGTGCAACCGATGCGACCAGGAACGGCCAGTTTGGTAACATCGGTGGCGCGAGCTGGGATGTGGACTTCGGTTCGGCGGCCGGCTTCATTCGCTTCACTGCAGACGATGGCGCTGGGAACGTCCTGATCAATTCTGTCGACCACTATGACCCTGGGATCGGCGGCATTCAGATCGTTGCCAACGCTGATGGTGGAAGCGAAATCGGCACGACTGCCGATAACGCACGCGTCGGCTCGATCGGCAACATCACGATTTCCAATCCTGGCAATAACTCGGTCGGCGCGCCGGCCGGAACTTGGAAGAATGTCGAGTGGGGCCTTCAGTCATTCGTGGCAGCTCTCTCCGGCGGCGACATCAACATGGCGGGCGGCGCCGAAGGCGCGTTTGTCGCAAGCGTGCATGGTTTTGGCTACGGCCCGAGCGCGGCGGCCACTGCGGCGACCGCGAATACCGGCGGCGCTGGCACGTGGGGCCACATTACCCTTGCGGGCCAGTCCAATGGCCTGTTCGTGGCGGCCGATGATGGCATCACCGACCTGACGATCAATCTTCCTCCCGCAGCCGCTCAGGTTACCTCTGGCTCGGGCTTTACGCTGTTCTCCACAGCCACGAGCATTGTCGTCAATGGCAATGCCGATAATGGCCTTGAGATCGGCGCTGCCAACAACGTTGGCACGGCTGGCCCGGTGCATGTCGTGGGCGCTTCCGGGCAACTCTCCCTTTCTGGGACGATCTCCGGAGTTGCGGTCAGCAATGTGACCCTCGACACCGGCGACCTGAATCTGAACATCACCGCCGGGCCGACCGCCGCATCCGATTTGGATCGGCTGGCGCTCAACGCCGCTGGAACCAGTAGCATCGGCAATGTGCTGGTAAGTCAGGGGTCCATCGTCGGTGGCTCGTACGCCTCCGACAGCAACATCGGCAACATCACTGCGGCTGGCAGCATCGCCCTGACGACCGTGCGCAGCGATGCGACCGCGGATCTTCCCTCGCCCACCTCGTGGAACGGTACCATCGGTACCATCACATCGGGCGGCACTCTTGCCATCACTACGTTGCAGACACGTAACGCCGCGGACACAACCTTCCGCGCAACGCAGAGCGTCGGAGCGATCAACGCCCGCAATGGCATTGTTATCAATAACGCCATCATCGGCGGCAATTTGCCGACGATCACCGTGACGCGTTTCGGCACGGTGGGCACGGGCTCCGTCACCCTCCCGAACCTCGATGTCAACGGCAGCGTTGACGTGATCACCGGCGGTCTGCTCCCGATCGACACGGTTACCCCGCACCCCTCCGACACTGTTTCGGTAACTGGTATCATCCGCGGTGACCTGAATCGTATCAACGCCGGCGCGGCGGTCGCGAACCTGAGCCTGAGCGTGCTGGCGGCCACCCGCTCCACCGCTACCACGCCAATCTTCGTGATTACACAAGGCGACGGCCTTACCGCAGGCAGCGGTGTTGACTATGTCTTCTCGCTCACCGGCACATGGAATGCTGGCACGACTCCCGCTGCCGCCCCCAGCGCGAATCTGAGCATCTCGTTCGCTGGCGGCATCGCCGGTACCAATGTTGCCACCGTCAATGATTTCTTCGGCGTAACCACTTCCTCAAGCTCTATCCTTACGCTGGCGACTCGCACGAACGCGACCAACGCCGTCAAGGACTATGCGACCAATGGCCTGGGTCTGAAGGATACCGCTGTCCCGTTCTCGTTCGGTGGGTTCCAGAGCACCTATGGTGGTCCTGGCAGTGATAAGGGCCGCAACAGCTTCAAGCAGATTCTCATCGAAGGTGATCTGCTGGGCGCTATGGGCGCTCCGGGCAACATGTCCTCGCTGGCCAATGCGGCCGCGATGCTTGCCTCCAACGCTCCGCTGATGGGCCACATCGCCAACCTTGAGATCACCGGCAACTGGGCTAATGCGGCGGTTGATAACAACAGTGCCGCGAACCGCATCTTTGCCACCCAGTTGGAAGAGCTCTCTCTGGGCTCGGTAACGTATGAGAAGGAACTCGGCGTTGATGGCTCGTTCAGCTACATCGCCCCGAATGCCGCCTCGCCCTCTGCGGGCGTGCCCAATAACTCCGTCGCGGGTGCAGGCAAGTGGCTCGATCTCGAGCTGTTCACCGCCCTCGCCGCCCCTTCTGGGACGCAGGTGGTGGTTGTGCCCATCGGCGATGGCATCATCAAGAAGTTTGTTGGTCCGACCAATCAGTTCGAGACCATCCGCTTTACTAGTAACAATTCGGATGATAACGTGGTGGACACCGCCATCCTGACCATGACCGGCGGGGTGATCACTCAGATCAACCTGTTCGGGCAGTCAATTGGCATCCTGTTCAACACCTTGGACGCCGGCAATCCTGCGACAAACAGCAGCACCAACATCTTCTACGGCGTGCCGTTCACCGATCCCA
>Ga0209083_1000091_pt1 | contig 137907 bp, 116 predicted proteins | sample AM7aDNAmetaG_FD_184132 | JGI IMG/M metagenome (GOLD analysis project Ga0209083, IMG submission 184132) | Freshwater microbial communities from Finland to study Microbial Dark Matter (Phase II) - AM7a DNA metaG (SPAdes) (version 3) | ecosystem: Environmental > Aquatic > Freshwater > Lake ... | reverse complement strand
TGCTGCAGGTGATTTGACCGGCCAGCTCCAGGTATTCAAATGCCGGCCATACTGATCTATCATTTTGATGCGCAAAACATCCATCGATAGCCAGTTAGATGGCAATTTCAATTGAAGGGTCCCTTTTTGTTGTGGGGCAAGGTCAATCTTCAATTCTTCTTTTGACCGGATATTTTCGGATTTTGACTGATCAGGATTTGAGAGGCTGACCCATTCAGCAGTTAATTTACACTGATTCAGGTTAGTATAAAAATACCTGTTTTCGATGTGAAATACTCCGTTAAACTCCGGGGTGATGTAGCGTTTTTCAAAATTAAGCGGTGACCAGATCTCTTTGATCGTATAAAAGCTGCCCTCTTTTTCAAGATTTGGACCTAAAATTCCATCAGGGGCATTGTTTCCACTGGTATCTAGTTCCCGGTTTTTGTCGGTCCGTTCGACACCTTCATCAGCAAAAACCCAGAAAAATCCACCGGCACACAACGGATCGTTCCACATGCGCAACCAGTAATCGTCAAGTCCGGCACCAAGACCGCCATCGTACAAACCATGCAAGAATTCGGTGGGGAAATAGATTTTCCGTTTGCTGTAACCATCCAACGACAGGTTGTTGTAATCGGCATAATGAAGCGTATTGGTCATGCGGAAATCCTGCCACGGGTGCAGCACCTCCCTTTTCTGGATATCAAACCTTGCATAATCATCGTTGAGTAAGTTGTTCTCGCCACCTTCGTTCCCATTGTCCCAAAAGATCACACAAGGATGGTTCACATCCCTTACGACCAACTCCTCAACAAGTTTTCTGCCAACCGTTTCATCATACGATTTCTGCCAGCCGGTTAGTTCATCCAGCACCAGAAGGCCAAGGGAGTCGCAAACTGCCAGAAAATGTTCGTCTGGAGGATAATGTGACATCCGCACTGCGTTCATGTTCATATCTTTGATCAGGTTGACCACCTCGATGCTGATCGCTTTTGAGGAAGTCCTCCCATATTTTGGGGTAAAGGTATGGCGACAAACACCCTGCATTTTGATGCGGACATTGTTGACATAAACCCCATCTTCGCCACGCACCTCAACCGTCCTAAAACCTATCTGCTTGCTGGTTTGGTGGACCACCTTGTTATCCTTGTCCACGAGTTTGAAGATCGCCGTATAAAGGTTGGGAAATTCGGGATTCCAGGTCTTCGGCGAAACCAGCTTCCCTGAAACATGGGTCACAGGTCCTGTTACCGGAGATTCAAAGGTAGTTTCAGTTTTACCGTTAAGTGATTGTATTTCAACTACAACTTTGGAATCAGGTTTAAGGTTCGATAGATAGACATCGGCATTCAATTCACCGGAAGCTTTAGCATCGATGGCCACCCGCTCAATATTCTGGATCGGTTTGGCTTCGAGATAAACAGGACGGAAAATACCACCAAAAACCCAGAAGTCGCAATCGCGCTCAGCCTTGTTCACCGAAAGGTTTTCGGAATGTTTTTTGACAAATACCTCCAGTTGGTTATCCTTCCCAAACTTTAAAAGCTTTGTGACATCATATTTGAACTGGTAAAAAGCCCCCTGATGGATGGGTCCTGCCAGGGTGCCGTTGATTTTCACCTGGGCATCGGTCATCACACCGTCAAATACGATCAATACCTGTTTGTTTTTCCAGGTAGAAGGTACGGAAAATTTGTATTTGTAAGTCCCTGTCTCATTGACCCTTTTCTCAAACTTGTCGTGGCCGTAGTTATAGGCCCCAAACCCTTGTTGTTCCCAGCACGAGGGGACTGCGATGGTTGTCCATTTGCCACTGTTCATTCCGGCGGAGCAGAGGAAATCCCAATTAACGGTGTGGTCTGCACCTGTTCCCGACAAATAGCGGGTTTCAGTTTGCTGTGCGAAAAGCAGTTGGTTGATGAAAAGCAGTGCGATCAGTTGAATCAGTCTCATTGAATAGGATTTTGTTAATTTTTGCCTGACAAATGTATCACAAAAAAAGATTTGGTAAACCAACATAAGGTTTTTAATTGGTTTTTGTATATTTGTAAAGTACAAGAAAATGAATATCAAAATGGAAATTTCGACATTTACATCAGAATTTGAGAATATGCCTAAAAATATTCAACAACAATTGGTTGAGTATGTCGAGTTTCCAATTGAGAAAACAAAGTCAAACAAAAAAAACAGGAAACCTGAAAATCAATTTACCTTTTCTTGGGAAAATGGATTGGATGAGCTAAAGGATGAATATATTTCCGTTGAGTTGCAACATAAAATAAATGAGCTTCGATAATGAAGTTTTTATTTGATACCAATATCTTTTTGGAAGTTCTGCTTGGGCAAGAGAAAAAGGAAGCTTGCAAGAAGCTCTTATTAGACTTTAGTGGGTCAATTTTTATTTCAGAATTCTCTCTTCATTCGATTGGAGTTATTCCTTTTAGACAGAAAAAATTTCAGGTTTTTGACCAATTTGTCAAGGATATTGGAAATAATGCAACAATTGTTACTCTTCCATTAATCAAGCAGCCAAAGATTTCCATTATTGCACAAAAGTACCAACTTGATTTTGACGATTCTATGCAAACATTGATTGCCATAGAAAACAAGTTTGGAATCATAACCATTGATAACGATTTTAAAAAGGTTGCAAATGATATTACGGTTCAATTTATTACTCAATAAGTATAACAAACCGTTCAACTATTTTGAAATTGATCTTTCCTTTGATATTCAAATATTTGCATAATAATAAACCGGACTATTGAATTTGTATTTTAATACAATAATTCAAACAACCATAGCGGGATTTAATTTTAATGACCAAATATCAAACATCCTTTTCATATTTGGTCTTTATAAAGAACAAATGTGATAATAAATTGCACTTTGGTAAAAATATTATTGGTGCTTTTAGAATTTTTCAAAGAAATTAGCTTGTAATCACTATCGAATTGATTGATTGGCAATAAGGTATTCGGCTTCAATTTTTTCTTTGAGTTCGGTAACCCGGTTGGTGAGATTATCTCTCCGGGAGTAGCTGATAAAGAGGTCGTATTGCATGGTGTTTGGATATTTTTGTGGGTTAAAATTAATTTTATTTGGTAAACGATTACAAATAAAGATGCAATTTTTTTATGTTTTTGAATTTCGGCTAATATATTGTATATCTTTATATTGCATAGAATTAGATCATATCGTTTTAGTTGAGGGTAGTTTCGTTTTTCATTGAACTGTTTCCAAAATGGAAAGAGTTGCCTCTTTTACCAATTCCCAAGATCTGTAGATAGAGGATATTAAATCGCTCAGTTAAAAAAAACGACAAAACAATGTTAATAACTTTTTTGCCAAATATTTTGTTTTTGTATTTTGACAAACTATATTTGACAAATAATGTCAAGTGAATTTTATCATATGGAAACATTAGGACAAATACTTAAAAGCAAGAGGGAATCAAAGGGATTACTGCTGCGCCATGTTGCTGCTTACATGGATATTGACCAGGCAATTTTGAGCAAAATTGAAAAAGGTTGCAGAAAACCCTCAAAGGAGAACATCAACAAACTCTCTGAAATTTTGGAAATTGACAGGGACAAGTTGATGATTCAGTTCCTAAGCGAAAAAATAGCTTACGAAATAGCCGAAGAAGATTGCGCATCAGAAGCACTGGTAGTGGCTGAGAAAAAAGTAAAATTAATCAAAGAACAAAACAAAAAACTGATATGAAAATTGTATCTCTGTTTTCAGGGGCAGGCGGACTTGACTTAGGCCTTAAAAATGCAGGCCATGAAATTATTTGGGCAAATGACTATGATTTAGATAGTTGCAAAACTTATAAACTGAATATTGGCAATCATATCGTTTACAACGACATATCTATGATCAAAATTGAAGAAATTCCCGATTGCGATGTTGTTGTTGGCGGCTTTCCTTGTCAGGGCTTTTCTATGGCAAACATGTTAAGAACCGCAAGTGATGAAAGGAATGTATTGTATAAACAGTTTTATCGGGTGATACAAGGGAAAAAGCCCGACTACTTTATTGCTGAAAATGTAAGAGGTATCCTAAGCATAGATAACGGTAATGCCATAAAAAAAATCGTTAAAGACTTTTCCGATGCAGGATATAGGGTAAAATACAAATCATTTAACACCGCCGATTTTGGTGTTCCACAAACACGGGTCAGGGTTATTATTGCAGGGACCAGAAAAGATTTGCCAGATGAATTTGACTTTCAATTTCCTGAGCCGACTCACGAAAAATCAACATGGGTGAGCATATCCTCAGCACTAAATGGAATACCTGAACCTGATGACTCAAAATCAAAGTTGAAAAATCATATTTATTCCAAATATAAAGTCACAAATAGGAATTTTACTGGTCACCGTGAAACTGACCCTAATAAGCCATCACCAACAATTTTGGCAAGAGGAAATGGCAAAGGAGGAGTTTGTGCAATCCAACATCCTAAAAATCACAGACGAATGAGCGTAAGGGAAAGTGCACTGATCCAGACCTTTCCGATTAATTTCGAGTTTGTTGGTTCGATGGGTTCTATGTATCGTCAAGTTGGCAATGCTGTTCCTGTATTGTTCGGTCAGCAAATAGGTAAGAAATTAAAAGTACTTGAATCAATTTTTGTATGAAAGTCGTTTCTCTTTTTTCTGGTGCAGGTGGCCTGGATCTTGGATTTATAAAAGCAGGACACGAAATTATTTGGGCTAACGACAACTTTTTAGATGCGGTAAAAACTTATCGCAAGAACATTGGCGAACATATTGTTTATGAGGACGTTTCCAGAATTTCCTCTGATGATATTCCAGACCATGATATTTTAATCGGTGGTTTTCCATGTCAAGGATTCTCAGTGGCCAATACTAATCGCGGTGAAAATGATATTAGAAACAAGTTGTATCTTGAGCTGTTAAGGGTTTTAATTAATAAAAAACCAAAATTTTTCTTGGCTGAAAATGTAAAAGGGATAATGAGCCTAATGCAGGGGAAAATTTTTGAAATGATTATTTCCGATTTCAAGAATGCCGGATATAGAGTGAAATACAAAGTATTGAACGCTGCAAACTACGGTGTTCCTCAAAAAAGGGAACGAGTAATAATTTTAGGGGTAAGAGATGATATCGACTTTGAATTGGATCATCCGGAACCAACCCATTCTGAAAATTCAACCTTATTTGGTTATAAAAAGAATTGGGTTTCAATAGGAGAGGCTTTAAAAAATATCCCTGAACCAGAAGAGGAACACCGTTTAATGAATCATACCTGTTCAAAATTTAAATTAAAATTTAATGGTTACATTGGTAACCGGGCGATTGATCCGACGAAACCAGCACCAACTGTTACAGCAAGAGGTGATGAAAAGGGAGGAGTTGTTGTTTTGCACCATCCAAATAACCATCGTAGAATGTCGGTCAGGGAACTAGCCTTAACACAATCATTTCCAATCGATTTTATATTTGAAGGCAACAATTCATCAGCATATAGGCAAATTGGCAATGCTGTACCACCTTTGCTAGCTTTTGCAATTGCATCCATGTTTCCTAAATAACTAAATAAGTGCAGACTATGAAAACTCCCTTGAAACCGTTTCCCGACTATAAGTGGCGATGGGCAGTGGTTACACCCACGGAATCGCTGAATGAACCTCCTGTTTTCCTTGGAGTGCTTCGGGTTTTCAACAAGTTTCAAAACTATGCACCAAATTCTAAAGAAATTATTGATGCACTGAGCATTGTCCAGTACGAAACGAAATCAAAAGTAGATCTTGTACGGTCACAAGAACGAAATTTAGTAAGAAATTCTGGACAATACTGGAAAGCTTTAGGATTGCTGGATGAAACACATGGGAAAATTATAGTAAGTCCATTCGGGCAATTGCTTGCAAATGGGAAAATTACACAGGTAGAATTCGCCACTACCGTTGTGAAAACACTTGAATTACCAAACAGAAAAATCACCTCTGACATTTCTAATTGGGAAGCGGCTGGATTGAAAATTAAACCGTTAGAATTAATCCTTGACATACTTGCATTAATTTCTGAAAAAATTGGCTCTTTTGAGGCATACATTACTCCATTTGAGCTACTTAGAATTGTAATACCACTTGCAGGTGCAAAAGCACTGCTTATAGATCATTTAGAAGCGATTATTCAACACCGACAAGGCAAAATTGATATTACAAATTGGCCGGATTGTGCTACAAGTTCAAATGACAAGAGAATGGCAAGGGAATTTCTAATCTTCTTATCGAACTATGGATTTTGTAAAAAAATAGATGGAAGAGGTGGAAACTCAAACGAACGCTACGAGTTAGCAAGTATATCAAAAGAAGAGGTAGTAGAACTGCACAAACTTAAAGTTGCCAAGCAAGAACTTGAAAAAGTCGTGAAACAAATTCGCTTGACTCAAATTCCAGCGAATGTAGAAAGAAAAAAAGTTTATAGAGAAGTTTTGGAAAGACCTTATCAAAATGTTTTTAGAAAAAACATTTTATCTGTTTATAAATTCTCTTGTATTATAACGGGGGTAACGATAGAAAACGTTTTGGAGGCTGCACATATTAAACCAGTTGAATATAATGGGGATGACAATTTCAACAACGGACTTTGCTTGCGTTCCGACATTCATCAATTGTTTGACAGTAACAATTTGCGGATTCTACCATCCGGAGAACTAATTTTATCAGAAGTTGCTTCATCAAAAAATAACTATGGAAATCTTCCCAGGAAAATAAATTTACCACATTTTGTTAATACAGATTTTCTCGACTGGCGAATCAAATATTATTGAACTAAATTTCCCTAATCCTATACCAATTATAAAACCTTTGCATGGATATTTCAGTGGGCAAATGAAAGAATTCGAATTATGATTTATGGAAACCGTTCAAATGGAAATCAGCATGGATTGGTGCTCACTAAACCATTGGTTGTTGAATTTATGCTTGATCGGATTGGGTATGTATCGACTTCCGACCTCAGTTCCAAAATCATTGTTGAACCTGCTGCCGGTGATGGGGCTTTTGCGATCAAAATAATTGAACGGCTCCATGCGTCATCTAAAATTTTCGCGTTTTCATTTCAGGAAGCACTCTCAAATATAAGGTTATATGAGTTGGACAGTATGATGTCTGAATTGCTTTCCGAACGGATCAGTCTTAAGTTGGTTGAATTTTCAGCAACTTTGCCAAAAACACTGATTCATACCTGCGATTTTCTCCTAGCCGAGGCAGTACCTTGCGATTTCGTTGTTGGTAATCCCCCCTATGTCAGGCATGAGAACATACCGGAAAAAGAAAAACAAACCTACCGAAAAATCTTTAGGACATTCACTCATAGAAGTGACTTATATATAGCATTTTACGAAAAGAGCCTTCGTGTATTGAATAAAGGAGGTGTGCTTTCATTCATTTGTTCTAATCGTTGGTTAAAAAATCAATATGGCCAGAACCTCAGGGAACTGATCGGGTTGCATTATGGGTTGGAGGAGGTCATTGACCTGGAAGGAGCCAACCCATTTGAGGAGGACGTACTTGCTTATCCTGCAATTACAACCATTAGAAAATCCTTCAATAACCCGAAAGCAGATTACTATTGTGTCCGCGATATTGCGGAACTAAAAAAGTTGGACTTTACGATATTTCCTTCAAGAAAGCTGAATGTCAGGTTTCCTAAAAATTGGTTCGCTTATACGATCAATGGAGATAAGCATGAGAAGTTTCTCGATTCCATTGAGAACCAGGGATTCAGGATTGGGATTGGTGTAGCGACCGGTTGTGATAAAGTTTTTATCAGTATCGATTTTAAAGAGATCGTAGAAAATGAATTACTGATCCCTATCATAGCGTCAAGAGACCTTACAAACAATAAATTAGAGTGGTCTGGCCAATATATTTTAAATCCATTTGAAGAAAATGGGGAACTGATCGACCTGGAAAAATATCCAAAAGCCGGGAATTACTTCAACTCTCATAAAGATATCCTGACCATGCGTCATGTTGCACTCAGAAACCCAAATAAGTGGTACAAGACGATTGATCGGATAAATCCCAGTCTGACCAAAATGCCTAAGATCCTATTGCCAGACATTTCGGGAAATATTCATTTGTTCATCGACAGGGGAAATTACTATCCACACCACAATTTGTACTATATAACCGGGAGATCGTATAAAAAACTCCTTTTGCTTGCAGCCATTTTGATGTCAGGATTTGTCAAGGATCAACTTCTCGAACTTGGGAACAAGATGAATGGAGGATACCCAAGATGGCAAAGCCAAAATCTGAAAAAACTCAGGGTACCCATTATTGATGCAATTCCCGAAAATAGTGCAAAAGAGATCATTCGTGCCTACCAATCAATGGACTACCAGAAAATTGACATTCTTATTACGCCTTCGGAAATTTCAAACTATGAAACGACTGTACCAGAAGCCTTGTTATTTGAGCCAGATATTCCAGATTATGAATAGATAACAAAACATTTCTTAATTGGATTTGAATTCATTATCATTGTATCATTAATTAATTTTAAAAAAGGAGTTTTATGAGTAAAATAATAAAGTTTGGCGAAGACGTTGAGGGATACAACATTCCCGTTTTAAATGAACGTGAAATCAGGGCAGCAGCAGGGATCCTGTTTTTTATGATGCTTGTCTCAATATTAAAGGTGATTTTTACAGGCGACTTTTTGATGCTGAAATACGCGATTATTCTGTTCCTGACCGATATGCTCATCCGGGTTTTTATCAGTCCCAGATTTTCACCTACGTTGATCATTGGACGATTGATCGTTAGAAATCAGGTTCCGGAATATGTCGGGGCAAAGCAAAAATTGTTTGCCTGGATCATCGGCGTCGTACTGGCATCGATCATGTTCATCCTTATGGTGATCGTAAATTCCTATAGCCCAATTACGGGGATTATATGCCTGATCTGCATTGTATTCCTGTTTGCCGAAACGTCCTTTGGGATTTGCATCGGGTGCAAATTCTATTCGTTGATCTATAAAGAAAAGGCACAATACTGTCCCGGCGAAGTTTGTGACGTTAAATCAAGACAGGAGATCCAGAAAACTTCATGGCCCCAATTACTCATCGTCCTTGTATTTATTGCTTACATTGTCCTGACAGTCTTTTTGTTCAACAACAAGTTAAAGGAAAAACCATTTGATTTGTTTGGCATCGAAAATTCTGTCCAAGCTAAATAAGGGTATTGAAAAAGACTCTCCTAATAATCGGATGACTGTAATTGAAAGGTTTACCTTTAATTTGGAAGATAGGCAACTTTACATCTATGATGTTATTGGAGACAAATTGATACATATTAAATTTGACAGAGGTTTACTTTTAAAATTTGATGAATTCTGCAAATGAAGTTTTTAAAGTTCAATGATTGTATGGTATTTAAAGTAAATAAATTAATTTTGGTGTGTGAAAAATAAATAGGATGCATATTATCTAAAATTAATGAACAAATTATGAAAACAAGAAATTTACTACTTTCCGTAACGCTTATGTTATTGAGCTTTACCAGCTTCGCACAATCAGGATGGGATGCCCATTTGGCCAAACTAACTTCGGCTGTTAAAGTAAAAGCAGGCATATTTGGTTTGGATCACTCCCAATGGGCAGGAAAGTCAACCCTCATCCTTCCTATGGATGAATTAAAGTTCATTATCCTTGGTTTTGATAAACCCAATGATATTTTGGGAAGCGGCACCAAAATTAATGGAACATCCTATAAGGCAACAAAAGCCGATAAAACCATCATGGTCCTTAAACACGGAAGGGACGGTGCAGTATGCTACAAAACTGCCAAAGCTGTAATTATATCCAAATTCAATGAAGCCGATGCCACACCAGCCCAGGTCGTAACCGCAACCCAGAAGTTTGCTGATTATCTTAAAGGCTTAGGTTACTAATTATAAATTTCACCACATTTACTTTAAAGGCACTTTCTTCATCTTTGGGAAAGTGTCTTTGCTTTTTCATTCAGGTATCATTGATCAAAACTTAAAAATAGGCAATGAAAACAAATTTCTTCCTTTTTGTTCTGTTGTTACTCTCAAACAGTTTATACGCCCAGATCGACCCCGCAAAGACGTCCGAACTGAATATGCAATTGTCAAATTCAGAATTGATTACTAGATACAGAAGCCTGATTATGGACAATGTGATTGCAAACAACAAGGAGAAAACAAAGGACCTGTTTAATATCCTGGTTCAAAAGTTTGACAATGAATACTATACCGCACTTTATCCCTCGGAAAAATGGATTCTTTGTTTTTGGCTGAACGATTTTACCCCGATAACTACCATGGCGGCAACAATGGATTCGGTCGCGATGGCAAAAATGGATAAAAAGGTAAAACCAAAAGAAGATCAGCTCTATCAGATCCTAATTCAAACCCTTGATAAAAGTAAAGACGAATTTGCCGATCAGGTCAGGAAATCGGCACTCCCAAATGAAGACCAGGAATTTCTTTTGTTGATCCTGAAAACATTGACAACTCCCAATAACAGGGATTACCAAATAACCATCAACTCTGCTTCAAGTAATTTTATAAAGAGCTATCCCAATGGCAAATATGAAAAATACACCAAAAACTATATCCGTTACGAATACGTGCCTAAAGGGTTCTCGTTTGGGATGGAGTTTTATTCGGGAGCAACTTTTTTAAATACAAAAACATCCCAATATTTCAATAATGGTGCTGAATTTGGGTTTGGGTTTATTTGGGGATTTGGCAAGTTGCAATTCAATACAAGAGGTGCCTTTGTCTTTAGCCGGTTGAAAGGAAACATCATCTATAAAAATTATACATGGGAAAATGGACAAAGGGCCCAGCTGTTTATTCCCGAATTGAGCTTTAATTATAAATTCATACTCAATAAAAAAACAACCATCTCGCCAATTCTGGGTTTGGGGTGGTTTTCTGCTGCCCCATATGATGAAGACAAAAAGAAAAATAGCGATTTGAACGATATTGAGATCAATTCAAAGGCAGCACCCATCATGGGAATTGAAATAAGCCACGAATATTCAAATCAATATTATTATAATTACTTCTATCGCAGGCCTATGTATGCCTTTTATTCATGGAACCTCCGCTATGAAATTCAACATGTTCCATTTGACGTAAATTACTCGAACATGAACGGATTGATGCAGAATATTGTGTTAAGTTTCAAATTTGGCTTTGGGGGCGCCAAAAGAAAGGATTAATGCCAGTTATCACAAAGTTAAAACCGATGAACTCCATATGGAAGAAACAATCAAAAAGTTTAAGTTTAAAGGTCAGGCAATTGTAATAAACGCACCTTTGCCCTTAGAAAAGCAATTCGTTGAGCTTGGTTTCAAAACTTTGTTCGATAAAGGTTTACAAAGTCAAAATACTTTGATCTTTATAAATAACAAAGAAGAATTTCTCAATTATCTGAAAGTACAATTACACAACATCAAACCTGACAGTGTTTTATGGTTTGCCTATCCCAAGTTGACCTCAAAAATTAAAACGGATATCCATCGCGATATTATTCGTTCAACAGCAGAAGATTATGGAATAACCACTATAGCCGCTATTTCTATAGATGATACGTGGAGTGCATTGCGTTTCAGGCCTTTAGAAAAAGTCGGTAAATAGAAGCAAAGCAAATTATGAATACCTATATTTCAATCTTACGGGGAATCAATGTTGGTGGTAATAGGATCATCAAAATGGATGCCTTGAGAAAGTTATATGAAGATCTTGGTTTTACAAATGTCAGGACTTTTATACAAAGTGGGAATGTCATTTTTCAGGATAGTCCAACTGAACTCAAAGATCTGGAAAAGAGGATCTCATTAAAAATAAAGGAGTTGTATTCCTTCGACGTTCCCGTAGTCGTTAAATCAAAAAATGAATTGGAGAACCTATTTGAAAACAATCCATTTGTACAAAAATATGGCAATGAGATAGATAAGCTTCATCTCACGTTATTCTCCAATCAGCCAAAACAATTGGATATTGAGAATTTTAGCGTAAGTTCTGGAAATGACGAATATGCTTTTGGCGGCTGTGCTGTCTATTTGTATTGCCCTGGTGGATATGGCAATACGAAGCTGTCGAACCAATATTTTGAGCAAAAACTGAAGGTTATCGCTACAACAAGGAATTGGAAAACATTTACTGAATTGATAAAAATCTCAAATGAAGGCTAATTCTATGAAAGATAAGAATTTCATTGACAATGTTCCTGATCTCTCTTCACCGGCTTACAAGATCCGTAAAGAAGCCCGTTCTTTGCCCCTTTACGAATGCAGGATAAGTACTGGATGGGAGACCGTTAAACTTGCAAATTTATCAGTTGCGCGCCAACATCCCGATGGGAGCATAACAGTGACATTCTATTTGGTTGATTTAATGTGTTTTGGTATTAAAGAAACCGAATATCTGTATGATGTTGCACTTGCCGAATATCTTGAACGTTTAGAAAAGGTCAAAGAATTCATGGACATGGAAGTAACTGATTATTCAGTGATTCACAATATTATCTATGCCGGGATTGCCTGGGGGGAAAAGTTTGGATTTAACCCGGCTAATGAATTCACTTTTGTAACTCAGTTTAACCTTGAAGAGGACCGTGACGATATAGAAATTATGGATATCGAATGTGGGGACGAAAATGGAAAACCTGTTTATCTTGTAGGCCCCTTTGAATCGGAGGAGGAAGTCCAACTAATCACATCAAGGCTCGAACAGAACGCCGGCATTGGAAACTTTTCCGTAATTAGGTCTGTTTATAAAGTCGAAGAATTTGATGAGATGGAAGAAGACACCATGGATAACCACGTGACTTTATTGAATTTAGATTTTATCAGAACTGAAATCTTTCGGAATCCTGATTTGAATATTGATGAGATTATCGAAAAAAACATTGATTCTAAAGATAGGTTCAATTAGATGATATCCCGATAACATTTGGGATTTTCCAAAAATGATCGTTGTTATCATTGGCATAAGTCTTTGAAACATAGCTGCCTATCTTTGTAATAACAGTATCGGCTGTTTGGACGTAAAGACTTGCTTCCGGGCCACCTTCAAGGTAAACTGTCGTTCGGATATCTGGAATTAAACTGTACAAAAATCCAATCATTTTTTGATGTGTATAGGGAGACCTCGTAAAGATAAAGTATAGATTACCAGAAAGATCAGTTGCTCCGATTACCATACTGCAGGCCTGTCCAGGATTTTTATCCCATGCCATCCGATTCCCATTGCAATCGATCATACGCATCCCCTGACAAAGTGAACGATAATCCTTCTGTATTGAATCCCAACTTGTACAGGTTAGATCATAAATGACCATTTCTGGTCCGGACTTCCGTTTTGGGTTGAATGCCATCATTACATTGTAACCTCCGTTACGTTTGGAATTGTTAAAATGGGAATAATTCTTCAGATATCCCTTATTCGTCCTTGCATTCCCCATATTGAACATACCAGCGTTGACGACAACATTTACTTTAAACTCTTTGGCCCATTCATCGGCCGGACGGTTTTTCCTGCCATGTTGTGAAGAGCAAAGGAGGTCAAATTTGCATAATTTTGGGTCGGCTTTCAAAAGAAAAATACGCGAATCGTTCATGATCGATTTTTCAGGTGCGTCAACTTCCTTAAACGATATTCCCGGTTTTAGTGCATGCCATACTTTTGTTGAATCGTGACTTTCCTGTGCTGATAAAACGAAGATCTGAGCACATAATATGCTAACGATAAAGGTCATTAAGGACTTTAATATATTATTTGTTAGCCTATTACACATTATCCCAGTCAAATTTGGTAGCTTTGAATGGGAAAAGGTCAAAAAGTTCGCCAGAATAATAATACTCATAGGCAATTGCCCCAAATGTATAGGGTTCGTTATGGATCATCAGGCTTGACCCACCCACCAGCGGATTGGCTTTTGGAACAGAGACTTCAAACCCTATATTGAACAAGGTGGCCAGAATTTCGGGACGGTCGTTGATCGGAAAGCCTGCCCTCTCCCACTGCATCTTGAACTGTTTGATATTCAAGGCAGCGTACAAGTAGGAATAATAATGGCTCTTATAGGATGTCAAACGTTTATAGCGCTCATCCTCAGTAGAATTTGTTTGAAAATCGAGCAGGTGTTCATATTTTTTCCCGAGGTAAAATACCGAGGTACTATCTTTAAGGTTATTTTCAATGATTTGTGCAGTCTCAACCTTTATCCCGGTAACACCCAAAGAAAATGTCGATTCGACAGACAGGATTTTTAAAGGTCCGATCCATTTCTTATACATTTCACGGTCAGAATTAAATAACCTGATCTGTTCACCCACAAGAACGGCAACGATCATCCTGGGTTCTACACCTGTCTGATTTGCCACAGAGTCGATTAATGGTTTGTCTTTTGCAACCGCCAGTTTAAAATCGCCCCATTCAGATATATTCATCCACTTGAAGACACTGCCGCTATTCTGTTTCATACTTTCATGGAATCCCTCTGCTTCAAAATCTTCCATTTCAGCCATATATTGCTGATTGTCTTTCATATGCAAATTAACAGCAGCTATCATCTGCCGGGCTTCGGTCAGGTTGCGGCTTTTCAGATAAGCATTTAAGATATAAAGCGAGTTTTCGGGATAATATTTGTTCAAGACCAACACATTGTGGAAAAAGGAGGCTTCCGTATAATTAACTGTATCACTGTTATTTACTGAAGTCTTCCCATATTTGTCCCTTAATTCCTGAAAATAGCGGTTGTTGTAATCAACTGCCCCGGGATCGTCTGTGACGTGGAGCTTAACTGCTAAAAATGCTGTGGTTAGAAAGAAACCGATCAATGCAAACAAAATCGTGAAACCAAAACCAAAAAACTTGAATACTTTGCGGGGTTTACCCTGCTTAAAAACCGTTTTCATTACTAAAAAAGAATCCTTCGTTAAAATCTGGGGCGAAATTAAAAAGAAGGATCCATTTCAAATTGAATGAACCCTTCTTTTACTTAAACCGTCAAAATAAATAACCTAAAGGTTACAATCAGTCCCATACAAACCGCCATTTCCCATCCGACTGCCTTTTCCAGACTGTATGAAAGATCCCATCACTTTTTGTCACATGCCCCAGACTGTCAACAGAGGTATAGGTGTATTTTCCGTAAGTATATCCAAGATCGCCGGAAGCCGAAACATCGGCAAAATCGGGTGACCATTCGAGTTTGTCATCTTTCGGAAAGGAAGCATACTCCTTTCTAATGGCTTCTTTTCCATTCAAAATCAGACCTTTCCGATGAACAGCAGCAGAGTCGGCAGCAAAATGGACAAAGGCTTTCTGGACCCCATCCAACTGTGCCATTGCACAAAACTCCTTTTCAACGGCATAAAGTTCCGATTTATACCGTTCTGCATTTGTAGGATTTTTTGAATTCTGGCACGACCCAAAAATTCCCAGGAAGAGAGTGAGAACCACGATTATGAATGTTTTCATCTTAGTTTTCGGTTGTTTCTGTTTGAATTGTTTCCTGATCATCCGACTTTCGATCTTTTGCAGGAAACCTTCCTGCCTTTTTTAAAGCCTGTGACAAGATGTACTCTATTTGTCCATTCATGCTGCGGAATTCGTCCGATGCCCAACGCTCCAGTGAACTTGAAACTTCAGGATCGATCCGCAGCACAAATGATTTCTTCGTTGCCATTGCATTTCTAATAAATTGATCCGGCGTTGATTACCGGGCGGGCAGATTCATCGGCGCATAAAACAACAAGCAGGTTGCTTACCATCGAAGCTTTTTTCTCATCGTCAAGCTCTATGATCTGCTGACCTTTCAATTCATCAAGCGCAAGCTTTACCATCCCGACTGCACCTTCGACAATCTTTTGGCGTGCAGCCACAATTGCGGTAGCCTGTTGACGGCGCAACATTGCCCCTGCAATTTCGGGTGCGTATGAAAGGTTGGAAATCCTCGCTTCGATCACTTCGATACCCACCAAAATAAGGCGCTCTGCAATTTCAGTTGCCAAAACACGGTTGATCTCATCGATTCCCGAACGCAAACAGATGATCTCCAAACCCTCCTTCTCCTGTTCAATATTGTCGTATGGGTAGGTATGTGCCAGTTTTCGTAGTGCCGATTCGGTTTGGATCTTGATAAACTTCTGGTACGACTCTTCCGATTTCGTCTTCTTCATACCGGTTTTTGGGTCAATCTCCTCCAATGTTTCGATGTCAAAAACAGCTTTGTAGGTATCCACAACCTTCCAAACCACTATAGCACTGATCAGAATCGGGTTCCCCTGCTGATCGTTTACCTTGATCACATCAGATTCAAGGTTGCGTATCCTTAGCGAAACTTTCTTCTTCACATAAAATGGGTTGAGCCAGAAAAACCCATTCCCTTTCACCGTTCCCTGGTACTTTCCAAAAAACACAAGCACCTTGGTTTGGTTTGGCTGTACAATAAACAATCCGGTCATCCAAAAAACCCCGAAAACCGAAATAAAAATAAATACCGGAATCAATGCAGGTACCGGATACAATATCAAGCACAGGGGAGCAAACAACATGACCAACGCCACAAACAACTGAAAGAATCCATTGTTCCTTAAACTAATCTCATTTTCCATAGTTAAAAAAATTATTTTAATATCACAATGATATTATTTTAATTCTACAAAAACAATGACTTTTAACAGGAAATGAATATGAATCTACTTTAAAGATCGAAAATAAATAAGGTAAATAAGATCTGGAATGGAGGCTAACTTGTTGGCTATTAAGGTTAAGATGAAGAAAAATAAGGTTTTTGAAACGGATTCAAACAAAATCGTGCTTAAAATGAAATGATAATATAGTTTTAAGCAATTCAAACCTTATTTTTGTTTTCCCAACCTTAGTAGCTGGGAAAATGAATATGAAATAACCTTATTTACCTTATTTTCAATTATTTAGACCCAATATGTTTTAACCAGAACAAAAATAAATTTACCCTGCTAATTGAAAATATGTGCCTACTCCGAAAAATCGTCTTCTGCCACCAAGGCTCAAAGACGCAAAGACATACCAAGTTTATTGCGCTGATATTTATATCCTTGTGAATTTTTGTGGCTTTAGGCTCAAAGGTATTTTTAGAAAAGAATTATAATAGCGGGCATACCATCAGAGTTCCAATCTACTACAATCGTTACTTTTTACATACTACCAAAAGAATTAGAAAAAAAATATTTGAATTAATTTGGAAATCAAATCAAAATAGTTTTATATTTGCACTGTATTAGTATTGTAGTACACTAAAACAATAAATATTCAAATTATGATTCAGATCAAAGACCTTAATTTCGGTTATCCACGACAAGAACCACTCTTTAACGGTTTGTCGGTGCAGCTCGAAGCAGGGAGCATCACCGGGTTGCTGGGAAAAAACGGGGCTGGGAAAACCAGCCTGCTCAAACTGCTCACAGGATTGCTCCATCCACAGTCAGGGGAAGTTTCGGTGCTCGACCACAATCCCAGGAAACGGGAGGTGGCAATGTTGAACGATGTTTTTTTCGTTCCTGAGGAATTTTATTTCCCGGCCATCTCCATCAGCGATTACGTTAAAGCCTACGCCCCATTCTATCCACGCTTCGACAATGAAATGATGGGACGTATTCTTGTCGAGTTTGAATTAGACGGTAAAAGTAACCTTCAGAAGCTTTCACATGGTCAAAAGAAAAAGTTTCTGATTGCCTTCGCCTTGGCCACACGCTGCCGGTTATTGGTTCTCGACGAACCAACCAATGGCCTCGATATCCCATCCAAATCGTTGTTCCGAAAAATCCTGGCCGGTTCTCTCGATGAAAACCAGTTGGTGGTCATCTCCACCCATCAGGTCAAAGATGTTGAAAACCTGATCGATAAAATTATCATCCTAGATAACGGAAAGGTCATCTTCCAAAAAACAATCGAAGAAATTTCACAAAAAGTGAGTTTTATTTCTGGAAATTCACCCGAAGTTTCAGGGTTGATATACAGCGAAGCAATACCTGGTGGATACCGGTTGATGGTGCCTGGTGGCGAGGAGGAGACCTCTGTTGACATCGAGTTACTTTTTAATGCAATTACAAACGGTAAAAAAATCGGATAAACTTATGGAAACAAATAACATATTTTCATTTCGGCGTTTGGTTTTGCTTTGCAAACAATCGCTGATCCTTAACAGAAAAATGATCGTGATCGCGCTGACCGGTTTTGTAGGAGTACTGATGATTGCAATGTTCTTCTTTCAGGCGATGAGCGAGTTTAAAAATTGGCAGAACAGAGATTCCGAAGTTGTGTTCGTATCCTTGTTCATCACATTGGGTATTCTCTATTCTGGCCTTTCTTTTCCGGCATTCAGGTCGAAAGAAAAGACGATGGCTTATCTAATGTTGCCCGCCACTTCATCAGAAAAATTTGTATTTGAAATATTGACTCGGATTATCGTTTTTATCCTCTTGATACCCTTTATATTCTGGGTAGTTGCCAATATTGAAGGTGCTTTGGTACACAACTTTGTTCCCGAATTGATCAACTACAAGTTCTCATTTGTCGAAACGCATACGATTAAATCAGCACCCCTAGAAAATGAAGCCTGGATTACATTTGCCATCGCGCAGGGTATCCTATTCGTTTTTATTGCACCTTTCACTGGAGCAAGTCATTTTTCTAAGTCACCTTTGTTGAAAACGCTATTTACCCTTACAATGATTGTTGCAGGTTATTTTATATTTATTTATCTAACTTTCAAGGGATTATCACTGAATGAATTTGATGCTGACAAGAACCATATTCTTTTTATCACGAATAAAAACAATGCTTTAATTGCTTTTGCAATTGCAGCAACCATACTGAATTTGTGCCTGATCACCATCTCATTTTTCAGGTTAAAAGAGAAGGAGGCTTAACCATGGAATTTAAAAATACAAAAAGTATTTTTCTCCAGATCGCCGACAGCATTTCGGAGAAAGTAATGGAAGGGAAATATCCTCCTGGCGAAAAGATCCCGTCAGTACGCGACCTGGCGTTAGAGTTGGGGGTAAACCCGAACACTGTCATGCGTACCTATACTGATTTACAGACACGTGGAATTATCGACAACAAGAGAGGTATTGGGTTTTACGTAAGTCAGGAAGCAGTTCAGATTATTCGTGACTGGAAACGGAAAGAATTTTTTGAAACCGACCTGCCCATGATTGTCCGCCAAACAAGGGTACTTGGGATCACATTCGGCGAGTTGCAACCCTATTTTGAATCAAACAGCAAATAAAAATCAGATGAAGACAAGTAAAATAATATTTATTGCCCTGCTCAGTACAATCGCCCTGATCATCCTTGCCGCATTAATCGACCTCCGCTTGAGCGGAAAAAGATATGTAGATGGTAAAAAGGATTACAAGATCAGTAAACTAAAGATCCCGTCAATAAGGGTTTTATGCATCAATGAAAATAGCAGCATAGAACTGGTCCAATCTGATTCGGCTTATTTTGAGCTAACTGTGATGAAAGATTCCATCGTTCCCGAACTGAAATATGCCATTTCAGGTGACACATTGAAAATTATGGATCAAATGACAAAAATAGGGAGTGGTGCGTGGGTTTCAATTCATATCAACGATCAGTTAAATCAAATCATATTAAAAAATTCGCACACCAACCTCATCAATTTCGGCATATCCAACTTGTCTTTCGATCTAGATCAAAGTTCAGTCAATGTGAATCAGGTCATTGTGAAGAAAACTGCTTTTCAGCGTTTGAATATTCTGGCAAAAAATAATTCCCGGTTTGAAGCGGATGATATCAAAATTGACTCGTTGCAGGTTGAACTTCAACATTCGGAAGTTTATTTATGGAGTACAGTGAACAACCTGAACGGCAGTATTGCAGATTCATCAAGGTTAAGAGTCAGACAGCCCCGGGCAATCACTCTGAAAAGGGATTTATCCAGTAATGTGGAAATAAATGAATGAATTGATAATTAGAATGTCAGGTTCTTCCTAAACCTATCAGAGGAATTGGCAACCCTTTGATATCTCAAAAGTCCATTTGCCTCCATACCGTTTCTGGGGGAATAAAAAAAGTCCCACCAAGGTTCCATTATCACAATAAGAACCATTGGTGGGATTTGGATATCCGGTAATTTGGTCGCATTTTTTTAATATTGTGTTATGGAATTAAACCTTCTTATACCAATCCAGTCGAAAGCGAGTTGGAAAACAGACAACATCATTAACTAGTAACATACGTAAAAGTGAAAATTGAGATCAAAGGGCTTAATAAAGTCTATCCGAACGGAAATCATGCATTAAGGGATGTAAACATGACCATTGAAAACGGGATGTTTGGCTTGCTGGGGCCAAACGGTGCTGGCAAATCGAGTCTGATGCGCATCCTGGTTACATTGGCAAAACCATCTTCTGGACAGATATTGGTCAACGGACTTGACCTCCAGAAGAATAGGAAAGAAATCAGGTCGATGCTCGGCTATCTTCCTCAGGACTTCCGCTTTTTTGCCAAACTACGGACCTATGAGTTTCTCGACTACATTGCCAGATTGGCAGGTATGAACAATTCATCGGTAAGGAAAGTTGCCGTTGAGAAAATGCTCGAAGAGGTGGGTCTCTATGAGGCAAGGAACCGCTTTGCCAATAACCTTTCCGGGGGTATGAAACGAAGGTTGGGAATTGCCCAGGCTTTGATTGGCGATCCGCAAATTATCATTGTTGATGAGCCGACAACCGGACTCGATCCGGAAGAAAGGATCAGGTTCCGTAACCTGCTGACCCGGATTAGCGAACGCGACGTTGTGATTATCCTTTCAACGCATATTGTGGGTGATATATCGAGTACTTGTACAGACATGGCATTGATGAACAAAGGCAACCTCGCTTTCAAAGGTTCCCCGGAAGAGCTGATCGTCAAAGCAAAGAACAATGTCTGGCGGATCGTGGCTACTGACACCGAATATCATGAAATTCAGGATAAATACCCAATTATCTCCTCGATACCCTCCGAAGGTGGCTGGGAAGTTCAGGTTGTTTCAAAAAACATAAACGGTTATGCAGGTGAACAGATTGACCCCAATCTGGAACACGCTTATGTGAATTTTATGGAGAACGAATTAAACCAGCACTGGCATGAAATCTAAGCTGGTCAATCGTTTTTCATATTGCATTTTATTCAAATTAAATTAAAATCACCCAAATAATGAAAGCAATTCACAATATTCTGACCGTTTCAAAATACGAGTCAAAAACACTTTTCCGCAGTTGGTTTTTTAGGATCTTCTCTATACTGGCTTTGATTTTTGTATTTATCTATAACCTTGGAACACAAACAAGTGTAGGTTATCCAAATGGAGATTTTGTTGCCCTGCCTTCCATGATCCCCTTCTCCAATTTGTACATCATCAATATAGCCCAGGCAATTATTGCTGTTTTTCTCGCTTCCGATTTTCTAAAACGGGACAAGAAGCTCGACACCACAGAGGTTATCTATATGCGGTCGATGACAAATGCCGATTATGTGATCGGTAAAACACTTGGGAATATCTGGGTATTTTTCATTTTGAATTTTATAACCCTGGGTATGGTCGCCCTCTTCAACATGGCTTCCCCTTACTCACAGTTTAGTCCAGCTCCTTACGTATATTATTTCTTTCTGATCAGTTTTCCGACATTGATTTTCATCCTTGGTTTCTCCTTCTTTTTAATGTCGGTGATCAAAAACCAGGCGGTAACTTTCGTCATCCTTCTCGGATACATTGCAGCCACGTTGTTCTATCTTCAGAATATCTATCATTACCTGTTTGATTACATGGCATTTCACCTGCCCATGACCTATTCCGATTTTGTCGGTTTTGGTTTTTTGCAGGACATCCTGATCCACAGAGGAATATACCTCTTTCTTGGACTTGGGTTTATTGGCCTTACAATCATGTTGTTGCAACGATTGCCGCAATCACCTGCCATCAGGAAAACAACCTTGGTTTCAAGTATCGTATTTTTGACGATCGGCTTTGGATTGGGTTTTAAGTACATCACCAATATCAATTCGTCAGATAGCCATCGTGCCGAAATGCTTGCCCTGAACAATAAAAATGTAACCACAAAGGTGGCCAATGTGGATAAAATGGACCTGACCATTGAACACCTTGGTAACAAGATTATTGGGGAAGCCAGCATGGTGCTTACCAATTTGAATCCTGAACCACTAACGGAAATCATCTTCACCCTTAATCCAGGCCTTGAAGTTACAAATGTTACAGGGGCAAAATTCAGCCGAGAATTGCAATTGATTAAACTAACCCCTGATTCACCGCTTCAAACTGGTGGAAACCTGAACATTAAGATCTCTTATAACGGTACGATCGACGAAACATTTTGTTACTTGGATATGAACCGCGAAAGGCTGGAGTTATGGCTGAAACGTGGAAATGGGATTGCAGATAAAAAACATGCATTTGTTACTTCCAACTACCTGTTGCTTACACCAGAGACGAAATGGTATCCAACCCCAGGCATCAGTTATTCAAATAAAGGATTGAACTGGCAAACCACCCAGTTTTCTGATTATACTTTAAAAGTAAAAACCCAAAATGGCCTTAAGGCAATCTCGCAGGGCAAAGTTACCGACGAAGGCAATGGGTCATTTAGTTTTGCCCCCGAAAATAAGCTTCCACAAATTTCATTGGCGATTGGAAAATACAAGACACGTTCCATCGAAGTTGACAATATCCAATATTCACTGAACTTATTGGAAGGACATTTTACATTTGACCAGTATTTCAAGGTCCTACCCGATTCGATCATTCCTGTTATTCGTGACCTTCGTAAAACCTGGGAAGCAAAGGTTCATTTCACTTATCCTTATAAGCGATTGAATCTTACAGAGATACCTGTACAGTTCTGTTCGTTTAACCATGTCTGGACAGGTGCCGGCGAACAAGTCCAACCAGAAACTGTATATCTTCCGGAAGGTGGTTTTAAATTGTCAAGTACGAATTTCGCCATGCAAAAGAAGATGACTGCCCAATGGGGAGGTCGTGATAATCAAACAATTAGTCCGAGGGAGACTGAAGAGAACAATTTTAGGAGATTTGTGAACGAAACTTTGCTGGCAAGCAAAACTGGTGGCGGTGGTATGATGATGGGTGGTAACCAGGGAATCCGCATTGGCACCCCAACCATTACTGTTGAGGAGCTAAATCCCTACTATATTTTTCCCAATTATTACAACTTTGTAACGTACGTTAAATCTGACAAATATCCGATAACCAACAGGGTAATCGAATCCTATCTTTCAAAGGCTGCTACAGAAACCGGGAATATGTTTATGAGGAGCGTTGCTGGTTTATCAGAAACCGAAAAAGGGAATATCGCCCTTCAGGACGCTTCATTTGCGACTATACTCAACGATCAGGCAGATCCGGATATTATCAACAATGTGATCATCACGAAGAGTGGTTTCTTATTTGCACTGATGAAAGGTGCGGTAGGTCCAGACAAATTTGACGAGTTTATTCATAAATACATTGAAAGTCAATGGTTTAAGGCTTATTCCATCAATGACTTGAATGAAAAGATGGTCAGTTCTTTTAATATGGACCTTAACCATTATCTCCCCGACTGGTACAACTCAAAAACATTGCCAGGATACATTATTTCAAAGGTTGAAACTATAAAACTCAAACAGGATGAAGCAATCAAAACAATGGTTTCATTCACGATTACCAATACCGAAAAAGATGCTGGTGCTGTTTCAGTGACCTTCCGCATGGGCGGTGGACAAAGGGGCGGTTTCAGGAGAGGAGGCGGCGGGTCGGAAGACAACATCGAAAAGACAATTCTGATAGAAGGGAAAGTTTCGAAAAAGATCACCTATATCCTGAATAAAGAACCGAGGATGATGACATTCAACACCTACGCTTCACACAATATCCCTTCAAGCATTAACCAACAGTTTGGAAAAATTGAGATAGACGAGAAAATTCAGGGAAAAGAGGGTGAGGAAATTGTCGCCTATTCAGAAGGTACAGAACCCAATGAAATCATTCAGGACAACGAGGATGCCGGATTTAGGGTCAGTGCCCCAAAATCGAGTAGTTTGATCCAAAAGATCTTCTTACCAAAAGATGAATCTGCAGAAGCTAGTTCACAGAAGGAAAAATACAAAGGGATTGTCTTCTGGAACGTTCCGGTAGAATGGACCCTTACAACCAACGATATTTTCTATGGAAAACAGATCCGGTCTGCCTACTATTTAAAAGGAGGGACGGGCGACAGAAAAGCAACCTGGAACATACCGCTTAAAGCCGCTGGTTATTATAAAGTATCGGCCTATATACCAAAAATGAGAAGAGGCGGAGGGCCGATGGGCGAAGAGAAAACGGATGAAGAATACAATTTCACTGTTTTCCATGACGATGGTCAGGATAAGCAGGTAATCAACATGAAGGATAACGATACGGGATGGATTGAGATTGGTTCCTATCATTTGTCACCCGACACCGTGAAAATCGAGTTGTCGAACCTCTCAAAGGCAAGGTTTATTTTTGCGGATGCAATCAAATTAGTCAAAGAAAATTAACATAATCACAGTTACAATGAAGAAACAGAAATTTTTGCTCCTATTGTTGCTTTCACTATTTGTTGTTCAGGTGAAGGCACAGACAGTCATGACGCTTGAACAGTCATTAGAGACTGCTATCAGGCAAAGTCCTAGTTTGCAGACGACCTTGTTCACCCTGCAACGTACCACCGAGACTTTAAATGCCCAAAGGGCCGCGCTCAAATCGAATTTTGCGCTTACGCTTAACCCATTGGATTACAGCAATAGCCGAAGATTTGACACCCGTTTTTCACAGTGGTACACAAATGAAAATTTAACGACATCGGGAACATTCAAGATTCAGCAGCCTATTTTATATACTGATGGGACAATTTCTTTGACGAATCAGACCGGCTGGCAAAACAGTTCATCAGTTGTAAACGGAGTTACATCGAACAATAAAGCCTATTTCAATAATTTGAACCTGGCCCTGACCCAACCACTGTTCACTTACAACAGAACGTTGACACAGATCAAAACGCTGGAATACAACAATGAAAATGCAATGTTGAACTATGCCATCCAGCGACTTAGTCTTGAAAAAAATGTATCTCAGTTCTTTTATAGCGTTTATACAGCGCAGATGAGTTTAACCATTAAAACGGAAGAACTTGCCAACACCGAGAAAAGTAACGAGATTATAAAGAATAAGGTTGAGGCTGGTTTGGCCGCTAAGGAAGAACTTTACCAGTCGGAAGTTAACCTTGCAACTGCCCAATCGGCTGTTCAGCAAGGCCGCGTTTCACTTGAAAATGCCAAAGACCAGTTTAAACAGTTTATTGGAATGGACATTACCACTGAAATGACCGTTATTACGGATATCGTTGTAAATCCGATTGAGATAGATTCCAAAATGGCAACTGATCATGGCCTTGCCTCCCGTATGGAACTTCGTCAGCGCAAGATCAACATCGAAACCTCACAGTTTGATATGTTACCAATTAAAGCGAGCAATGAATTCAGGGGTGATTTGACCCTATCGGTTGGCTTAAGTGGCGACAACGCTGAATTATCAAAGGTATTGGATAAACCAACAAACAGCCCTCGTGTTGGAATAAGTTTTAACGTTCCATTATGGGATTGGGGCGAAAGAAAAGCGAAGATCAGGGCACAGGAAGCTGTAATCAATACCCAGAAACTTAACTATGCCTCACAGGAAATCCAGATCAGAATGGATATACGCCAATCTATCAGAAATTTAAGTAACCTTAAAAATCAAATTGGGATAGCACTTCAGAATCAGAAAAATGCCCAGTTGACTTATGACATCAATCTTGAGCGTTACAAAAATGGTGACCTAACAAGTATGGACCTCAACTTGTATCAGACCCAGCTTTCAAACAGTAAAATGTCGTATGCTCAGGCCTTGATCAACTATAAAATGGAGCTTCTTAACCTCAAGATTGTTTCGTTGTACGATTTCACGACCAATGAGCCTGTAATTCCTGAGAAATTTATTAAAGAATATCAGACCAGCACATTAAAAAAATAATTAACCAATTAAAAATCAATAAATTATCATATTATGAAATTCAGATTAAAAAACAGCAGTAAGTGGGCAATTATCGCATTAATACCAATATTGGCGGCTTGTGGAAACCAGGGAAGTACAGTCAATACTGAATTAGCAGTCCCTGTTTCGGTTACGGACGTGACCAAGAAATCGATTGTTCAATACATTAACACAACTGGTACGGCTACTGCTGCAAGTCAGACAACTCTGAGTACCGAAATGGCTGGTATCTATCGCATTGGTAAGAACCCAAAAACAGGTGCCGATTATAAATTGGGTGATATCGTTGACAAGGGACAAGTCATTGTCAAACTTGAGAATCCAGAAACTCAAAACACGATTGCCATAGACACCAAGAAACTGAACCTTGAAATCTCGGAACTGGAAAACCAAAAACAAAAATCGCTCTACGAAAAAGGTGGGGTTACACTCCGCGAATTGAAAAACTCGGAAGTTTCATTGGCCCAGGCAAAAACGGATTTTGAGAATGCCCGTATCCAATTGGCCAAGATGGAAGTAATCGCTCCATTCAAGGGTGCTATTGTTGATCTTCCACAAATCACAAGTGGAACCCACGTGAACACCAACACTGCTGTCGTAACATTGATGGACTATAGTAAGTTGTTGATGGAGATTAATTTACCGGAAAAAACGATTACAACCATCAAGGTTGGACAAGAAGTTTCGATTACAAATTACACTTTACCTAAAGATACTCTTAAGGCAAGGATCAACGAACTTTCACCAGTTGTGAGCACCGAAACCCGTACTTTTAAAGGAAAACTCGTGATCGATAACTCATCGTTAAAACTTCGCCCTGGTATGTTTGTCAAAGCAGATATCGAAGTTGCCCGCCGCGACAGTGTCATTGTGATCCCAAAAGAGATCATCATATCAGGTAACAGGGGAAAAACAGTCTATATAGTTGAAAAAGGAGCTACTCGCGATAGGGTCATCACCACAGGACTTGAAAATGAAACTTCGGTGGAAGTAATTGAAGGCCTGAAAGTTAACGAAAGAGTTGTATCCAAGGGTTTTGAAACTCTCAGGAACAACACCAAGGTTAAGATTATCAATCAATAAGTATTATTTGTGAGCAGACCGGGACACATTTGATGTTCCGGATGTTTTACAATAATTTAAAAAATAATTGCGAATGAAAAAACTGACTTCTTTTGCAGTCAATTACCCTGTTACAGTGTTAATGGCCATTCTGGGGATTTTACTTCTTGGAATGATTTCATACCAAAAATTAGGGATTGACCTTTTCCCAGATCTTTCTTCACCAAGGATCTTTGTAGAGTTAAAATCTGGTGAGCGTCCTCCGGAAGAGATGGAAAAGCTGTTTATCGAGAAAATTGAAGCTGTGGCCATCAGACAAAGCGGAGTTGTTGAAGTTTCGTCTGTAACCCGTACCGGATCCTCCGAGATAACTGTCGAGTATTCCTGGAATAAAGACATGGACGAAGCTTTCCTTGACATCCAGAAAGCGTTGACATCCTATTCCCAAAATACACAGATTGACCAAATAACGATTACGCAGCACGATCCCAATACACAACCGGTGATCATCGTCGGACTATCGCACGAAACGATTACCGACATGAACGAGCTGAGAAAAGTGGCAGTGAATTATGTCCGTAATGAGCTTGTCCGCCTTGAAGGGATTGCCGAAGTTGAACTCTCCGGTATTGAAGAGAACGAAGTAAGGATTGACACCGATCCATATAAACTCGAATCATTTGGTTTTACAGTTGATCAACTTTCCACCAAAATCCAGGCCTATAACCGTAGCATATCAGGAGGAACAATTACCGAAACAGGCCTTCAGTATGTTGTAAAAGGGGTTAGCTTGCTTCAACAGAAAGAAGATTTTGAAAATTTAATTATCGGATACAAGTCGCCAATTGCCGGAAGCACGACCAACGATAAAACCGCTACTTACTTACGCGATGTGGCAACCGTAACTTTTGCCAACAAAGAACCCGATAACATCGTTCGCGTAAATGGTGTCAGGTGTTTGGGACTCTCCATTTTCAAAGAGACCCGCTACAATACCGTCAAAGCTGTTGAAGATATCCAGAAGGCATTGGTAAGTATTTCCAAAGCACTTCCGGGGTATAAATTTGAAGTCGTTACAAATCAGGGAACCTTTATCCGTACAGCTATCGATGAAGTCCAGAATACCCTGTTAATTGGTATCCTTCTCGCAGTTATTGTTCTTTTCATCTTCCTGCGCCGCTTCGGTACAACTTTGATTGTGAGCCTTGCCATTCCAATTTCGATTATTGCTACCTTCAATCTAATGTATTTCAATAACTTGACATTGAACATTATGACATTGGGAGGGCTTGCGCTTGGAGCTGGAATGTTGGTTGACAACGCAATCGTTGTTATGGAGAATATTTTCCGAAACCACGAATCTGGAATGTCGGCCAAGGACGCGGCCATCATTGGTACTGCAGAAGTCGGCGGAGCGATTACATCTTCAACCCTTACTTCGATTGTGGTGTTCCTGCCAATTGTTTATATGCACGGCGCATCAAGCGAATTGTTTAAAGACCAGGCATGGACTGTGGCTTTTTCCCACTTTTCCTCTCTTTTTGTGGCTATCTTTTTGATCCCGATGATGTACTATCAGTTCTTTAAAAATAAAGGGCTACAAGTACCCAAAGGGGCACGTTTTGCAGGTTATGGAAACCTCATTACAAGCCTTCTCCCTCATAGATGGGTAATCACAACAATATCAATTGTATTGATGGCATTATCTGCTCTGTTGATTCCATATGTCGGTAGCGAATTTATGCCCAAAACAGATAGCAAAGAGTTTACAATCAATATCCAAATGGCAGAAGGTACAGCTTTGGAACGTACATCGACTGCTGCCAGTTCCATGGAAAAGATGATCAAAGAGTTGCTCGGGGATGAATGTCAGGCCATCTATTCAAAAATAGGTCCAACAACAAGCACAACATCATCTTCTACTTCAACCATCTATGAAGGAACCAACACCGCAGAAATCAAGGTCGTGTTAAAACCCAAAGGGAAATATGTTGCTTCGCAGGTTGTTGAAACCATTTCAAAATGGTATGCCGAAAACCCACAGTTCAAGGTTACCTTTACACAGGATGAAACCGCACTGAAGAGTATTCTCGGAACACAGGATGCTCCGTTGGTCGTTGAAGTACGTGGCACTGACCTCCCGGAAATTACCAGGATTACAAAAGAGGTTCAGGCTGCAATTAAGGATATTCCAGGAATTTATAACCTACAGACCAATGTCGAAGGAGGGTATCCTGAAGTAAACGTTTTAGTTGACAGGTTCAGGGCAGGGTCGTATAACCTCGCAGTAACCGATATTGTCAATCAGGTAACGGCCAAATTGAAAGGTCAGACTGTTGGCCAGATGGACAAAGATGGTGAACTTCGCGATATTACAATCCGGGTGCCAAAGATTGGTGTGGCTGCTTTGGGTGATATGATCATCAAAAATGGAACATCGGTAATCAGGCTATATGAAGTTGCCAAACTTACCCAGACCATTGCACCCAATGAGATCTACAGAAGGAACCAAAACCGGATTGGAAAGGTGATGGCTGAGATTGATAAAAACCAGAAACTCAATAAAGTGGTCGAAGCTGTTCAGGCGAAAATCGCACCGATCAATTTACCAGCCGATTATTCATTTAAAATTGCTGGTGAAGAGCAGAAACGCGAGGAGTCGATGTCGAACCTAAAATGGGCGTTACTATTGTCGATCATATTGGTTTATATGGTATTGGCAAGTCAATTTGAATCGCTTATCCATCCTTTCATCGTGATCCTGACCATTCCTTTTGCAATTGTAGGGACAGTTATATTGTTCTTCATAATGGGTCAAACCTTTAATATGATGGCATTGATCGGGATCATAATGTTGGCGGGGATTGCTGTAAACGACTCGATCATCCTGATTGATAGGATCAATCAGCTAAGGGCAACAGGTATTGAAAAACGCCTTGCAATTTCCCTGGGAAGCCAGCAAAGGTTGAGGCCAATTTTGATGACCAGTATCATTACGGTGATCGCGTTGCTTCCTTTGACAATAGGGTTCGGTGAAAGCGCTTCATTACGTTCACCAATGGCTTATGCTGTAATAGGTGGTATGATTACCAGTACCTTACTGACTCTTTTTGTTATTCCTTGCGTTTACGATTTGATGACAGGCAACAAACCGTACATTAAAGAGGAGTAGCAAAACGGATGAAGATTGAAAAAATTGGACAAAAAAGCGGCAACTCACCCGTAAAATCGGAAACAGAAAGCTTATGAATTTTATTATAAATAGAAAGGTCCTTATCAGCATGCTTTTCTTCGGGTTAAGTATGATGGGCTATTTTTCGTGGAAGAATCTTCCCATGGAATTAAGCCCAAATGCTGAACTTCCAATGCTGTATGTCCAGGTGACATGTCAGCAGGAAGTTGACCCGAAATACATGGAAAGTCAGGCTATTGTGCCAATTGAAGGCGCCATAGGCGCCCTTCAGGGAATCGAAAATATGGAATCCTCGGCACAATCGCGCCGTGGAACCATCATGGTGGAGTTTAACAAGAGCGTCAATTTCAAGTTCACCTATCTCAAAGTTCAGGAGAAAATCGATGCGATCAAGGCTACACTTCCGGAACAGTTTATCGTAACTGTTGTAAAAGTGGACCTTACACAAATGAACAATCAGTTCATGCAGCTTCAGGTTTTAGGAGGGGGAGGAACTGACAGGGTTAGGAACGTTACCGACCTGAAAATTACACCTGAACTTGAAAACATCGACGGTATTGCTGGTGTAAATGTCTTTGGTGGTCGCCAGAAATCTGTTGAAATACAGCTTGATATGGATATATGTCAGGCATATAAAATCACTGCTGCGACAATCAGGAGCAAAATATCGGCGAATTACAAGGCGAGGGCATTTGCCGGAAATGTCTATGAATCCGACAAGCAATATTTTGTGCAGGTAACATCTGAGTTTGACGACCTGAAAGAGATTGGCGAATTGGTGATCGCACCTGGCCCGATCCTGCTCAAGGACGTCGCAAAGGTCTATTTCGGGACCAAAGAGGAGACCTCGTATTCGCGTGTAAATGGGAAAGATGCAATCTCAATTTCATTGGTCAACGATGCACAGTCGAACCTTATTGATCTGTCGCATAAAACATTAGCTGCCATCGACAAATTGAATGAAACCCTTGCATCCAAGGATATCCAGATCAAGGTCGCGAGCAATTCGGCCGATACGATGGAGAAGAATCTCGATCAGATCGGGGAACTGGCACTGGTTGGGGGTATGCTCGCAATTTTTGTGCTATGGATCTTTCTTCGGAATTTAGCATTGGTCTCGATCATCGCATTGGCCATTCCGATTTCTGTCTTGACGGCGTTCAATGTCTTTTTTGCAAGCGATATCTCAATCAATAGTCTTACCCTTGTCGGGATGGCGTTGGCAGTAGGGATGCTGCTCGATAACAGCGTCGTGGTGCTTGAGAATATTTACCGGCTCCGTGGCCTTGGGAAGCCGCCACGGGAAGCCGTAGTTCAGGGGACAACCGAGGTCTGGCGTTCGGTTTTTGCCTCAACGCTTACCACTGTTACCGTTTTTCTTCCATTCCTGTTTTCAGATAATTTCCTGATTTCACTGATTGGAAAAAATGTCGGTGTCTCGATTATTTCGACGCTTTCGATTTCACTCTTCGTGGCAATGTTCCTTGTCCCAATGATGGCTTATTCATTTTTGAAAAGGAAAAACAGCGAGCATCTTAGCTTTAATATCGTTTCGACCAGGAACAAGTTGGTCCAGGCTTATGTGATGGTAATCAAATACTCCTTGCGTAAACCTGCCCAAACAATTATAGGGGTATTGATTTTCTTCTTTGTTTCGATCTTCATTTGCCTGGCAATGGGCAAGAATAGCCTTACGACTGTTTCTACAAACGCATTCAGGATCAGCGTTACAATGCCCGCAGGATCGACACTTGAAGCAACAGACAAGATCGTCGCACAGATCGAAAGCAGGTTGGATACAATTCCCGAAAAGGATCAGATCAGCAGCAATGTTCAGGTCGAAAGTGCTACCTTGAATTTCATTCTGAAGGATAAATTTGAGAAGACCAGTAAACGGACCATTTCACAAATAAGGGACGAAGTGACCAAAAGAGCCACTAATGTTGTGGGTGCAACCATTGAACTCACGGATGCCTCCCTATCAACGACATCTTCAAGTACAACTGGGGGCAGTGGTATGGGAAGTGGTGGTGGAAGCAGCAATATGATGCGGTTGTTGGGAGTCGGCACGAATCAGGAACGTATTTTGATCAAGGGACAGGACTTCGATTTGATGAAGAACGTGGCCAGTGACCTTCAATATTACCTCGAATCGCTTGAATCGATGAACAGGGTAAGGATCAGCGTTACCGATAACCGCCCTGAGGTTCATCTCCGTTTTCATCCATTGGTCTTAAGCGAATACAATGTTTCACTTGCCAATGTTTCGGGTGAGTTGAACTCCTTCAGCAAAGAGATCAATACGAATATCCAGTTTAAACAAGGAACTGAGGAGTATGATATTTTGATCAGGGAGATGCCAAAATTGGGTACGACCCTTGAAGATCAAAAGAAACCCCGTACAATTTACGACCTTCGGAACCTTCCGGTCCCAGATGCAGCCGGTGGGTTACATGAGCTTCAGAACCTCAGTGAGATTGTTTACTCCTCAGGTTATGCCAACATAACGAGGGTCAACCGGGAAAAACAGATTGAAGTTACCTTTTCTTTTGTTGCAGCAGCTCAAGATTCAAAAGAATTGTTAACGACCTACCGCGATGAAGTGGACAAAGTGGTCGAAGCTTATAAGTTGCCTGCTGGTGTGGCTGTTCAGGTAATTCACGAAGAGGATGAGCTAAAGGATTTTTACGTCCTGATTGCCGCAGCCTTCATCCTGATTTTTATGATCCTTGCTTCGGTATTCGAATCCCTTGCAACGCCTTTTGTCCTGATGTTTTCAATCCCCCTTGCTGCTATTGGTTCCTTCGTAGCCCTTATTCTCACCGGGAATTCATTGCTCAGTGCAAATACAATGATCGGATTTATTATCCTGATTGGGATTGTTGTCAACAACGGGATTATTCTAATTGACTATACGAATATCCTTAGGGGCCGTGGGTTCCGAAAAGACAGGGCATTGATCGTGGCAGGGATGTCGCGTATCCGACCGATATTGATCACGGCAATTGTGACCATCGTGGCCATGTTGCCATTGGCAATGGGCGACAATGAATACGTTGGGGCGATCGGTGCACCATTTGCGATCACTGTTATCGGGGGGCTAGGTATGAGTACTTTACTGACACTGATATTTATCCCGACCTTCTATTTTGGTTTGGACAATGCCATTATCTGGATGAAGGGTTTGCCTGTCAAGCTTCAGGTTACTCAGTTGGTATTGTTTGTATTAAGCACATATTTGATCTATACAGGTGTGGACACTTTTCTTTGGCAGATGCTCCTTATTATCGCAGCAGTCATTTTCATCCCTGGAACAGTATGGTTCATGATGAACAGTCTGCGAAAGGCTAAAGAATCTGTGATCGATACAAAAGAACAAATACACATTACAGTTCAAAACCTTGTTAAGATTTACTCTTGGGGAAGCCGCTTTCAGCGTGAATGGAAAGGTAACCGCAATATCCGTGAACGGGCAGGTCAGATCAAATATTACAATACGATCAGGGATTTTGAAGACTTTATCTGGCAAGTGCCACTTCTTGGATACCTTCTTTATTTTACTTTTGGCTACCTGAAGAACGGGCTCTTTATGTTCATATTTGCCCATTTCATCTTCTTTATGGCCTTGTTTATATGGGATCCGATCAGCCAGTATCTGGGACACAAGAGTGTCGAACTAAATAAAAAATGGCCGGTTAAAATCGCAAATTTGGGTCAGGTCTTTATCTACTGGATATTTCCGCTCATTACACTGGTCCTGTTTTATATCAAATGGGAAAATCTGGGATCCGTGATCATGATAGGTATTCTCTGGTACTTTATTCTTACTGTGAAGGTAACTGCTGATATGCTTTACGACGAGAACATCAACATTGAAAGGTTGACAGGTCGTTTTGCAGGTATCAGGCGTTCATTCTTCAAATTGGTGGAACAAATGCCATTGATTGGTCGTAAACGCGATGCCTTCAAAGCCTTAAAAGGAGTGTCGCTCGAAATTGGCACAGGAATGATTGGTTTACTTGGGCCGAACGGTGCTGGTAAGTCAACTATGATGAGGGTCATCTGCGGTATTTATGAGCAGAGCTACGGTAAGGTTTGGATCAACGGGATTGATACTCAGGTTAAACGTGAAGAATTACAGGGGCTTATTGGTTACCTTCCTCAGGAATTCGGGACTTACGAAAACATGTCTGCTTTTGAGTTCCTTGACTATCAGGCAATCCTGAAAGGGATCACAAATCCAACTGAACGTGCGACCCGTATTGAATATGTGTTGAGTTCAGTTCACCTTTGGGACCGTAAAGACGACAAAATCGGAGGTTTCTCGGGTGGTATGAAACAACGTATGGGTATTGCCCAGATTTTGCTTCACCTTCCACGTATTCTTGTTGTCGATGAACCAACTGCCGGACTTGATCCGCGCGAAAGGATCCGATTCAGGAACCTGTTGGTTGAATTGAGCCGTGAAAGGGTTGTGATCTTCTCGACCCACATTATCGAGGACATCTCAAGTTCATGTAACCAGGTGGCTGTAGTCAATCGCGGGATACTCCATTATGCCGGTACTCCGGGTGATATGGTGAAACTAGCCGATGGCTTTGTATGGCAATTTACGATCCCTGCAAAGGACTTTGATGCTTTCCCAGCAAAAGACCGGGTTGTGCATCACATGAGGGATGGAGATAACATCAAACTGAGGTTCCTGTCAGAGACAAAACCTTCTGAAGATGCCATATCTGTCAAACCGGTACTTGAAGAGGCTTATCTCTGTTTGCTAAAGGGTATCAAATTAAAGAAATAGAAAGGTAGCTGCCTTGGTTTAAGGCAGCACCTTTAAAAAAATATTAGAATGGATAAATCTGTTAAATTATTTTCAAAGGAGAGCAAACTCTATTTCTGGGTTGACCTGGTTCTGAAAATGGCACGTTACAACCTCAAAATCATTTTTGCGGGAAGGTTCATCTGGTTTGTAATCGCTGCACTTTTGTTCTTCATCCTGCTATCGATCAGCATGGTTTTCAACAATCCTGGTTACAACTCCTCCCATGTTTATGGAATCCTGATATTCCCGGGAGTCCTGCTGGTATTCTACCCTACTGTGTTTGGTATTCAGAGCGATGCGGATTCACGTATCCTTGAGATCCTTTTCGGGATTCCCAATTACCGTTACAAAGTCTGGATGGTGCGACTGGTCATGATCTTTTTGTTGACCTGGTTTTTTCTGTACCTCTTTTGCTGGGTAGGATATTACGGACTGCTCCCATTTTCTGTGTTCGAGATGTCGTATCAGTTGATGTTCCCTGTCTTTTTTCTAGGGACACTGGCTTTCTTAGTCTCCACAATGGTCAAGAATGGGAACGGTACTGCAGTGGTCATGATCATCCTGGGGGTGTTATTGATGATTCTGGCAAATATTCTCGACCGTACGCAATGGAATGTGTTCCACAATCCCTATTCGATTCCAAACCAGATGAACGAGATGATCTGGCAACAAATCTCGCATAAGAACCGTTGGTTCCTTATTGTATTCAGTACCATCTTTTTATTGGGTGGCCTCACAAATCTACAGAAACGTGAGACATTCCTGAAATAAACTTTTTATTTACAGGCCTTCAAGGTTTTGAAAACCTTGAAGGCCCTATTTCGTCATAAATTGGATATGTGATTTTATATGAATTACTTATCCAATTTTTTATTTCAGAAATTTGAGTTTTATGGTCCCCAAATTTTCTATTTCGAATATATTGATTATATTACAATCTTTAATTTGATTAAAATATAATCATGTGCAAGGAATTTGGTTCACCAAGAGAAACTAGAAGAATTGAAAATCGGAATAAAAACAATCCTGATCTGAATAGTGATGAGTGTATAAAATTATATTCTGTTGTTTGTAACGTCGATGCCTTTGCCATTACAAATGAAAATCCCAATGAAATACAACAATTCAAATTCGGGATGACACCGTTTTATTCAATGGCTACTGAAAAAATCATCAACATCAAGGCGGAAGAAGTAATAAAACGGTGGTACGACCCTGGAAATTCAGAGTCAATCTCTGATCTCATTCAAACTGTTCATGGGAAAAATTTACTCAACAAACGCTGTCTTGTTTTTGCAAATATCTATTCAGAAATATCTGATCAAGATAAAGCTTATATGATTTATATTCAATCATTTAACAAACTATTTGCATTTGCCGGAGTTTATGAAGCATGGAATGATCCAGCAACTAACGAAATCGTAAAGTCTTTCGCCATTATCACCACTAAAGCCAATAGTTTGTTGCAAAGCCTTGGAATTGAGCGAATGCCCGTGATCCTTAAGGAACCAGATGAAATGAAATGGATTGATACTTCAAGTAAATTGTCAAATGTATTGAGTTTGTTAGCGCCTTATCCATCAGATATGATGGTTGCCCTTCCTATCATAAAAATGGAAGATTTTCATGAGCAAAGAGAACCTAAAAGAACAAAGCCTGAAGAAGAATGACTTTAAATTGGAAAGAATACAAAGAATTTGCTCCATCGCAGACTTCGTATCTTTTGTTATCTTCGCGTTGAATATTCATTTACTAACTCTTGTAATAAAACTTTTATGTTGAAAAATCTTACTCTTGCAATGTTCCTGATTGGCGTATTGGTTGGCTGCACATGCAGCAGCAAAGTTGCATCTACGGCAAAAACCTGCACTTATAACAAAGATTCAATGGTTGTTGTGATGCGTTTCGAACGAAAAGTGTTGCCACAGTATGTTTCACTGCTCAAAAAATCGTTTGATGCATGCAAAGCTGTTGTACTCGCCAAGGAACCAGGCTGCCTCGATTATTGCCTGTTCCAATCGTACAACGACAGTACGCTGTTTTGCATAACGGAAACCTGGGCGACAAAGGGGGCTCACAATGCCCATATGGAATTGGACCATGTAAAGAAGCACATTGCGGAAACAAAAGGGATCAGCGACCCGTCCTTTAAGTCGAAAACCAACTATACCTATTGGGTTTGCCCGGGTGCGAATGAGCTAAAAAAATAATTTTCATGGATATCAATAAAAAACCACTTACTGAGAAACCTCTGTAAGTGGTTGATTTTAAAGAGCGAAAAACGAGACTCGAACTCGCGACCCTCAGCTTGGGAAGCTAATGCTCTACCAACTGAGCTATTTTCGCCTTTTTTGTTGGTGATGCAAAAGTAAAAATATTTTTTAAAGATTCAAGAACCAAAAGTCAGGTTTGGAAGTAATTTTAAAATTTTTCTTACATAAAACAAAAATTAAAGCTATGGGAACAAAGGAAAAGGTTTTGTATTGGCTTCCCCGTTTGCTGTGTATTGGGGCCATACTTTTTGTGAGCATGTTTTCTCTCGATGCATTTGAACCAGGAATGCCACTCCTCCAACAAATTGGAGGGTTTCTGATGCACATGATCCCTTCGTTCGTATTGTTGGCTGTGTTGTTGGTGGCATGGAAATGGGAATTGGTGGGTGGTGTTGTCATTACTCTGATCGGTCTCGGTTTTAGTCCGTTTGTTTATTTGATGAACTACAACCGGACACATTCCGTTGCGGTCAGCCTTTCGATTATTTTAATGATCAATCTGCCTTTCGTAATTGTAGGTATCCTGTTTATCATGAACCATTACAGGAATAAGAAAAAGGGAACGGCAACGGGTAATTAGCGGCTAGCAACCGGCATTGAGCATGGGGCATGGAGCGGAGGGCAAAGGGCTTCGGGCATGGGGCACAGTTCATAGGCCACTTGTTTTAGGTTCAATATTATATAAATCAAATATTTACATAAATGGCAGTACCTAAAATAACTGGGATTGTATTGGCAGGTGGTAAAAGTAGCCGCATGGGTAGCGATAAATCACTAATGATCCTCAATGGCAAAACGTTGATCGAATATTCCATCGATGCCTTGAAGCCACTTTGTGAGATTGTTATGATCAGTTCCAACAATTTCATTTACGATTACACTGGTTGTGAAGTGTGGCCAGATGAACTGCCTGACGGTTCCCCGATGATTGGGATTTACTCCTGCCTGAAACGCTCACAGACTGAATTCAATATCATCCTATCCTGTGATATGCCATTGATAAACACCTCTTTGCTTGAATATCTGCTTGAAAATGCCTCCGATAGCGACATCACTGTTCCCATCCACGGAAATAACCTGATCGAGCCTTTATGCGGTATTTATAAGCAAACTTGCCTTCCTGTTTTAAAGAGTTATATCGACAAAGGAAATTATCGTTTAAATGAATCTATCCGTTCCACATCCCACCGGTTGGTTACTATTGATCATCAAACACCTGGTTTTTCTGAAAACCTATTTTCCAATATAAATACACAGGACGACTTTTGCAACCTATTGAATTATTGATAGTTATTAAATTTATTGGCGAAAATCATTTAGGCAAAATTTGAAAACTAATCAACCTATTGAAATCAGCTAATTGCCAACCGCCAGTTGCCAGCCACAAAAATTACCCTTCACTGCTCGATCCACAAAACCGAATTGTCGGTATCGTACTCATTCTGCTCATAGAGTTTATTGACAGGGTCAAGGATCCAGGTTCCATCCACGATAAATTTGTAAGTATATTTCCCGGGTTTCAGATAGATTGGTAAAATCCACTTGCCGCCTTGCTTTTTCATCTTATAACTATCCTTGCTCCAGCCATTGAAGCTTCCTGTAACAATTACCGTGCTGGCATCAGGGAATTTATCGAGATCAAACAGATGATTGGCTTTTAAGGCTATAAACGAATTCACCTTGTTGCCCGATCCTGTTATGAAAGGGTTCAGGGGATCGGTCATCCACTGTCCATCCACGATAAATTTATATTCGTAATTGCCAGAAGCAATAATATAGGGCAATTGCCATCCATTTTCAGTTTTATCCATTACCAATTCATTATCACTCCAACCGTTAAATGTACCCGCTAAAATAACCTTTGAAGCAGTTGTAAAACCATCCAACTTAAAGAGATAAGGTTCGCCAATCCCGATAAAGGAGTTCAGATTGCCACCACTATCCTTTCTAACTTCCTTATTTACAGGATCGGTCATCCATTGTTTATCGACAAGAAACTTATAGGCATAGGTGCCATCACGGAAATAGATTGGCAATACCCAACCCTCAGAAGTTTTACTTAAGGATATCCCCTTTTGATTCCAACCGTAAAAATTCCCGGTGACAACAACATTTTTAGCCTCTTTAAATCCCTTCAATTCAAAGAGATAATTTGGGCAAAAGACAATTGAATTATAGCCACCTGCCCCGTCACGATCACGAAGTTTATTGTTGGGGTCAGGAATCCATTTCCCATCGACAATAAACTTATAAGCATACTTCCCTGGCTTCAGGTACAGATCAACAGTCCAACCGCTATTTCCTGCTTTCATTGGAGTTTGGGTCGTGCTCCACCCATTGAATGTACCTGATATATAAACATTTGCGGCTGTCTTATGATCCGGGAGGTAAAACCACGCATTGTTCTTCGTGTAAATAAAAGTATTTGACATCGAAAAATTGTTCGTTCCATAAACAACCTGGTCATCTGGCTGGCTTCCTGCAAAGCTCATCCATTTGTCCATTACAAGAAAAAGGTCACTTGATGAAAGATTTTTTGGCGACTTTGACTGAACCGGTTTGTAAAGCTCTACAATGCTGTTTTTCAGCTTTCTGGCCTTCCAATTCTCACCTGCAACGGTGATGTCTGTTTCACCTTTGTAAACCCGGGTAATCAAAACACTGTCGAGTTCAAACTGTACCGAAAGCTCTTTTTTCTCTTTGGCACTCCATTTAAGATTGATTGAAAAGATAAGTTGCCCATCTTCGATGCGACAGATTTTATCGGGGTTGTATTGTGCCTGACCTGCAATCGAATAGAACAATCCGATGATCAAAAGCAAATAACTTGTCGCTGTTCTCATCCTTCAACTCCTTTCGTAAAACGTATCCCAAACTGTTTACTGACAAAATTGATACAGACAATGCCCTGTTTCAGAAAATCATAGCCCAGCATCCCATCGGTCTTTGTTCCATAAGACTCGCTCAGGGGTTCAAGATTTGTGACGACCATTTCCATAACAGGGAATTTCTTTTGCCCGATTGTAAAATCATTCATACGCCCGAACAGCACTTCCGAGCTTCCGTTACCGGCCCCGATCACCTCTGAACGGCGGGTAATCGTTAATGTGTTCATAATAGTTCTGTTGCAATCACTGCAGATCACATTGGTTTCGCATCCGGTATCGAGGCAGAAATTCAACATTTTACCACCGATCATTCCTTTTAAAAAGAGAATGTTGGTTGTACTTTCTATTTTCTGGGTATGATCGGCATTGAACAGTGAAGCGCTGTTATTCAACCTTTTACCCTCCTTATCAATTCTGAATAATTTGAGCTGGTTGTTGTTGATATCCAATACAATTTCGAGTTTCCTCATCATGCTGAACCCGATTAATCCCAGAATTTTAATCCCTCTCTTGTTTTCGATATGCCCCAGGTTTGTAATATCAGCGGAGATATTCTTATACGACAAATTTGAAAATTCAATGTGATCGATCATGATTTGTTCGACGAAACCGACGGCTCCTGTCACACCTCCCGGATTCGAACCGCCTGTTTTAACATAGTCCCTAAAGTAAGTGCTATTGAGGACCAACCCATTTGCTCCCGTATCAAAGACAAGGTTCCCGGTTTGGTTCCCAACTTTTGCTTCGATTAAAAACAACCGGCCTGCCCGTTTTTGGGGAATTTCAACCGAATCGACATTCAAATTAAATTCCGGGGTGTAAACAATTTTCTGAAGGAAGATGATTGGTATGTTGGTTGGTGAAACTTCAGATAACCGATAATCGAACCTTAAAGATGGGTCTGTAAATGCTTCAAAGAATATGAAAAGTGCCAGGAATAAGATGACTGGCAATATTTTATGGATTGTTTTTCTGATTGGCATCTCCGAAAATTTTGTGAAATTTATCAAATTTAGATGAAAAATCAACAGTAAAAACCCATTAACCGAATTCGCTGATCCTTTCCAAACGGCCAATATCCAGCAATTCAATTTGTTTGCAATTCATTTCGATCAAACCATCATCCTTGAACTCCTTCATCACCCGGATGACACTCTCGGTTGACATTCCGCATAGATCCCCCAGGTCGGCACGCGAAAGCGGCAAGTCGAACGAATTGCTTTTGAAAATCTTGTTCGACAGGCACAAAAGTATATCGGCCAACCGGCCATGCAACTGCTTCTGAGTCAGGGAAAAAAACCTGCCATAGATCTGTGCCGTACTTTCGTTGAGCAAATTGATGACATGATAGGAGAAGGCAGAATTTTGTTTAAGCAACTGCCTGAAAACCTGAATGTCGATCATCGTGATCATCGAATCGGTATAGGTCGAGATAGAGTAGGGTAATTTGTTGTTTCCGTCAAAAATGGCAGACAAGCCCAACAGGTTATTGCTTTTGGAAAGGGAAATAATGAGGTTGTTTTTCTTCTCTTCGAGATAAATTTTCACCAACCCCTCCTCCAAAAAGTAGATATGGGAGGCAAAGGCCCCTCTTTTACAGACCGTTTCACCCTTTTTAAAATGAATACTGACCGAATTCGCATCGATTGTCGCTTTTTCATCCTCTGTCAATAGCTCATACCAGCTCTGCTCGAAATCAAAAACAGAGCAATGACTAATCCCGTGTACTTCACCTGCCTGGTTCATAATGAAAAATTGATAAATATAAATCACAAAAATAACTGATTTAAATTGGTTTTAACATGACCTGAACAGTCGATTATCCCGGAAAACATCAGTTTTGTTTTCACTTTTCACAATTCATTACAGGTATTTTTGTTAAATATTCATTGACCCTATTGGGAGAAAAGAAAACTCATTACATTTACAGGAATCCAAAATGCTAAAAAAAATAATTTCATCTGTTCTGGCTTTGATTGTCGTTCAATCCTTTGCGCAAAGCCCGGTAATATCGGCGACTGATTTCGCCAATGTACTTAAAACCAACACCAATCTGGTCGTGCTTGATGTCAGTGCTATCGAGGTTTATGCGAAACAGCACATCCAGGGCGCCATTAACGTTCCATTTAAGGAGCTGAACAAGCCGGGAAGTGTGGAAGGGCAGCTTAAAACGGTTGAAGAACTTGTGGCCATTTTCGGCAATAAAGGGGTTTCAAATACAAGTAAAATAGTTGTTTACGATGAAGGGATGAACCGGTACAATGGACGTGTGTGGTGGGTCTTGAAATACCTTGGCGCGACCGATGTATCAATCCTTCACTTCAATATGGAGCAGATTCTAGCAGCAAAGATTGCATTGACAGCGGAACCAACGATCAGAAAGGTTACCACTTTTACACCATCACTTCATCCTGAGATGGTTTGTAAAATGGCTGAAATACAAAAAACTGACCGGAATTTCCTGTTGCTGGATGGCCGCGACAAAGAAGAATTTGACGGTATTGATGCAGCCAAACGGAGCAAAGGGCACCTACCTGGAGCTGTTTTGTTGGGTTTTAAAGATCTTCAGACTACGACTGGCGCGTTTAAATCTAAAGATGAAATCATTGCGATTGCAGCAAAGTCAGGAGTCACACCAAGTAAACCAATTGTAGTTTATTGCAACACCGGCATCAAGGCTTCCGTGTTGTACATAGCTTTAAAGGAAATTGCAGGATTTTCAAATGTCCGTTATTACATTGGCTCTTATGCTGAATGGGTTTCTGTTCCGGAAAACAAGATTATTAAGTAATTCAGAACAACACAAATAAAATCATTCATTTTTATTAATACATTGTATATTAGATAGATATACTAAATCCCCCCTTCCCCCCTTTTGGGAAAGGGGGAGTCCTTCAAAGGAAATTTGTTGCCTATTTGCATCTTGCCGACCTTCCTGCCTTTGCTTTCTCGAAGTCTTCCAAAGCCCGATCCATTACTTTTGATTTTTCGTCATGACAGGTAATGCAACTCCCAACTTCCAAAATGCGTTGTTGCTCATTTACAGTAAAAGGCCTTAAATCACTTCGTGTCGAATTTGGAAATCTGGGTTCTTTTAAAAATCCGGTCCAGGCATCTTCAGGAAGTCCATCCTGCTTGTTGAGGGCAAACCTTGGCCTAAATTCCCATTTGCTTCCAGCACCCGAACTTAAAAACTTTAGGTCTCCTTCTCCAAACCCAAGGGCAACCGGGTTGTTGTGGCACGACTTGCAACCTCGGCCCTCACGAACAGTTGTGTGTCCGGATGCAGGTGCATAAAGCCGGTGAAAAGAGTTCCCTTTTCCGGCAGAAAACGATTCCTTGTCAATTGTCATTACCATACCAGGCATAACCGGAACGATTTTCCCTGTACCTGTTTCCCTGACCCCCAATGTTGGTGCCTGGGCTAAGTTCTTCCCTGTAAATTCTACCCAGGTTCCGCTGGTCGATTTGCCGGTCAGGAGATCAAAACCTGAAGTTCCTTTCTCGTATGCGGTGTGGCAACCAATGCATCGCGGTGTCCAGGAAGTATGGCACGATTCACAGCTCAACCGGTCATGCCCCTTGCCTTTGGCACATTCGGGAGCAGCCGGTTTTGAAATGTGATTTTTCCCGGCCAATTTGTCGGTCAGGAGGATTTGTCCGATAGAATCCACCGTCGTATTGATCAGTGGGTAATTTCCTTTTGCAGTTAAGACGACCCTGTTCTTCGTAGGATACTTCCTGAGCCACGCAATCATCAGTGATTCACGGTCTGGCAGTTTAACGATTAGCGAGGTATTGGGCTTTCCGGTAGGATGACAATCGATACATTGTACATGAACAGCATCTTCCTTATGGATTGGATGCTTACCATCGCCCATCATCTCGTACGATCCATGACAATCGATGCAAACCATCCCTTTCTGATGATGAATGTCTGACTTGACAAATTCGACAACCCTTTCATCAGGCAAAACTTTAAAATTGGATGTATCAGCAACTTCCGATGTTTTCAAATCAGTCTCATTCCATCCTTCATAACTCAGTGAAATCCTCCCCGAACGGCTATGGCAACTTTTGCACCTATCGTTCGAAACCTGGATATTGATGGTCGGGTGAACTTCATTTTTTATAATAAGGGTTTTGGTTTTCATGCTGTCCATGCTTGCCAAGGCTGCACTGTTATAATTCAAATGACAGGCATTGCACCCTCCGCCCCTTTCGAGCCAGGTGGCTTTTCCGGTGAGTTCCTTCTCTTTTCCAAGATGGCATCCAGCACAAAGATTTCGCAAATGGGTATCGGCTGCCGAATGTCCAAGATTTGCGACCTGAAAAGTATCGTTTAAGGAAGATGTCTCACCAAAAACATATTTATCGACACCTATAATCCCACTTTGGGTCGTCATTAAGGAGTTTAACATGCGAACTGCAATCTCCTGATGGCAATTTTGTGTCCCACAAGTCTGTAAAACATTTGAAAAATTTCCAGGCATCCTGATCATTTTGGAATGCGCCACCGATTTATCCGAAGAAAATGGGTCTCCTTTATGACAGGCGTAACATCCCATAAACGCCGGGTTATGCGATTCAGATAAACCACTCATCGCACTATGGCACAACATGCAACCTTCTGTTTTCTTGTTTTCATGTGAGAAAGTCAGGGTATTCTGTACAAATAAATTGACAGGATCGAATATAATCCTTGGTTCACTCGGTGTGGTTGTTTTGTTCCACCCTTTCCACTCCCAGTTATCGCCACGGAACATAAACACGACAAGGGTCAATGCAAGGTAAAGTCCAACAATGGACATAAGGGCAATTTTGACTTTTATCCTCCATTTCTTGGCTATGCTGGGAAGTAGGTAAAAAACCACAAACAGCAATCCAAAAAGAAAAACAACAGTTCCTGGATAACTTGTCAGGTGGAGCATTTCCTGAATTCCAATGAAAAACCAGGGACCTTTGGTCGCACTGCTTTCAACCTGTCCCAATGGTGCCCTGAACAACAAGCTAATCACAAAAAGGGAAATTAAAACAACAATAAAAGTCCTGAGCCGTGGCCAGATTGTCCTGACGTGGTCATAAATACCTATCATTAAAAAAATTGTGCCAAGCGCAACATGCTGGATATAAACAATCTGGGTGCTTTCCTCCGTTCCGGCCAGGGCAGAACCCAAAATTTTACCGATTAACGGAACCGACCCCAACATTGAGGCAACGATCCTTCGTGCCTGAATTCCCGCGGCGTCCCCTTTCAGGATAAACCCCGAGATCATTTCATAACCAAGAAAAAAGATCACGATGCACAAAATCAGCCAGGTCCGTTTGTTGCGGATGTTGGTTTCGGTCGATTTGTGAAGGTGGTCGTAAATATGGAGAATTGTGAATACAAAAAATAATTGTGCGCTCCAGTAATGGAGGTTCCTGACAAAACTTCCCGTTGGGTTCAAAAGCAAAATCTCAGCAACTGATTGATGGGCGCGGGTAAAATCATATGGCACTGCCAGAAATACGCCGCTTAATACACATACCAATAATCCCGATGTGGCAATCCAACCAGCAGTGTCGAATTGGAAGAACTTTATAAGTTTGCGAAAACCCATCAAAATTTTAGGGATATAATAAATCAAAATTAGATAAAAAAAATCAATTTCGCTAACATAAAAATATTCAAAACTTGTTTGATGTTTCTGACATCGCCACTTTGCGATTCAAATTATGATTTCTGCCAATATCCCAAACTTGCAGCGTATGAATCATATTAAAATTCAATCATTTAATACACAGTATATTATGTAAATACCTTGAAAAAGGTGAACTAGATAAACGGTACTGAACCAAAGTTAATCTAAACTAACACCGTCGGGAACTTCGCACACCGACGGGTTGCTAAACGATCAAACCCATCGGTGCCTGTAAGTCCCGACGGTGTTTATGGAATAGAAAATATTAAAGTGAATGCTCAATTAGTTTAGTGATCGCCTCATAAATATCTTTCGCACTTTCGTAAAACGCTTTAGCTTCTAGTGGAGTAGGTTTTCCAGTTTCAATCATCCCAATATCGCTTGGATAACGGGAACTGGTATAAACAGTTTGCTGCGAATGAAATGCGACTATTGTAGTCAGAAAATCATCCTCAAGTATAAGCTTACAATTCAATAGATCTGCTTTTGCAAAATCAAGCCATTGCTGGGTACTTGCCTTCATATATTACGATTCCTTTGCTTAAAATTTCTTTCGAAAACGAACTGCCCAATTCGACAAATTGCTTAAACATGGGAAGGGTATAAACAATCAGATCAACGGGGACTTGTGTGGAGATACTTAAAATATGCTTGCTGACAGCAATATACAAATTGGTCCTTTCTTTAAAAGTTTGGGGGATAAAGTCATCGTTGGTAACTACAAGCAAATCATAATCACTGTCTTGGTGGGGTGTGCCGTATGCATACGAACCAAACAACAAAACCAAGTGGGGATCCAGTTCCGCTAAATTGTCTTTAAGTTGCTGTATATAAATATTTTCGTCTTGCATCGCTCACTTTATATTTTGTCGCAAGTTACAAACTATTTTATTTTTATCTGACATCCATCGGGTTTTGTTAAAGCTTGAAATTTTAAACCGATAATGGCAATTGAAAATTACCGGCAATTATGCCTTTAACCGTAATATCTTCATCAAGGTTTTCCCAGCGTAGTGCAAACCCGTTTAAACGGACTGTCACCTCTTTTAACTCTTCATCTTTAGCTTTAGACAGAATTTTAAACCTGTCAGCTGGGAAACTGATATTTCTCCCATCGGTAAGTTCAATAAAGATGGTCCGCCCAACACTCCAGGCATTGAGCGCTATCGGTTCTGCAATTTGTAGATTTTCAACGTACATGGTATTCGTCAGAGTAAAAATGAAACCTATATGGACCAATTCGTAAAACAGTTGGAATATCCCGAAGATCAAATTTTTTGTGAAAGTACAAAAAAAATTGGTTTGTATTATGCAATTAAAACTGGGCGGGTATATGAAAGGAATAAATATTATAACCTATTGATATATAGCACCATTGAAAATTATTCCTCCTTATTGGTCTGATGAATTGCGGCGCAGGGTTGAATTGATCTTTCTTGGAAATCCTGATTGCGCCGCTTGGATGGGGTGTATTTCCTTTCTACAAATATTTTACACCTCTGGCGTATGGATCCTACTAAGATTTAATTTATTAATATACAATATGTTATATAATATTCAAAATTTAAAATTGGGACTGCAAACAAAATCCTTATACTGTCCCGACCCAGAATTGGTCAAACCTGAATAACCCTGGGTAAACGGTCCCGAACCAAAACCATGTCAAAGCTCAAAAGATATTCGGGCCGTGCAACCCAGGGAAAATGACCGCCCCAAAGACCGTCCGCGATCGAATCTCCGGGATAGAGGAAACAACCTTTCGGACGGGGAAGCTCGGAAAATCGTTAAAAACAACAAACCAACAACCCCTCTCTGGTAAATCGGACCAGACTGTTACAAAATAGGGAGATTAACGTGTCAAAATCATGTGCGGAATAGATTCAAAATTACATCACCTTGCAGCTAATGCCAGTTGCCAGCAGCCATTTGCCAGCTGCCTACCTCCTAAACCTTACAACCCACTGCCTAGATTTCGTATCCATTACACAATCAATCTCCTGTAAAGGTTTGATCGCCGGTCCTTTAATCGGCTTACCGGTTTCAGCATCGAACTGCGAACCATGGCACCCACATTGAAGAGTTGGACCATTTCCCAACCCAATCCGGCAGCCGGCATGTGTACAAACGGTTGAAAAAGCTCGGACAGAATTTTCGGTCCTAATCAGGTAATACCTTCCAAAATAACTGATTCCCATTGGAACTTCCTTTTCATGCCGGAATTCGGCTTTGGCTTCCTTTTCAGTTTGAAAACCAGTGAGTCGGTACAGTATCCAGACTCCAAAACCAAAGCTAAGGATTCCAATCCACCTGATAAATGATTTTCGTTTGTAACGTTTTTGTTTTTCCATTTAATGCCAGCAGTACGAATCCAAAACTACTACAATTTGAATCGGAATAGGACACCGCTGATTTTGCATAAACATGTTATACATCAGCTTATTTTATGACGCACGTCATAAAGTAATGTGAGAATATGTATCTTTATACAACATATTGATATACAGATATATATTAATTCATCATCCTATAGGGCAAAACATAATTTTGCAATTGACATTTCATTCCAATACTTTTGACTGAAATGAAAATGAAGTTTTTCAAACAAATAAAATTTCAATCTATTTCTATCTATTTCAATTTCATATCATTGCAGTTTATTACAGAATATCCTTAATACTCTAAATATCAGAATAATGCATACGAGGAGGAAATTTATAAAGATTGGATCACTTGGGTTAGGGGCTGCCGCCTTAACGACAGGCTTAGCAAATTGGGTTGTGGGTTCGGCATCATCCAAAAATAGTTCAAATGGTTCACAATCATTGGCCTATGGGAAAAAGGTGGCTACCTATTGTGAAGTATGTTTCTGGAAATGTGCCGGCTGGGCTTATGTGACCCCAAATGGCCAGATCCAGAAAATTATTGGCAATGATGATGATCCACAATGCAATGGTCGCCTATGTCCACGTGGAACTGGTGGAGTAGGAATGTTTTCCGACCCTGATCGGCTTAAGACACCATTGATCAGGGTTACCAAAGATGGGGAGCAAACCTATCGCGAAGCCACATGGGACGAAGCTCTGAATTTTATCGCAACCAAGATGAAAGAGATCCGTGAAAAACATGGGCCTGAAAGCATGGCACTTTTTAATCATGGCAGCTCAGGAAAGTATTTCACCCATCTTCTCAACGCATTTGGCTCGAACAATGTCGCTGCACCTTCATTTGCCCAATGCCGTGGACCGCGCGATACTGGTTTTGAACTCACATTCGGCGAATCTGTAAGCAGTCCCGAAGTGACGGATATCCGCGATACCCGTTGCCTTGTATTGATCGGCTCGCACATTGGCGAGAACATGCACAATGGGCAGGTTCAGGAGATGTCGGAGGCAATTGACAAAGGTGCTGTGATCATCACTGTCGATCCAAGACTTTCTACCGCTGCAAGCAAATCGAAATATTGGTTGCCCATCAAACCTTCGACCGATCTTGCCCTATTATTGGCTTGGATCCATGTCCTGATTTATGACCAACGTTACAATAAGGCTTATGTTGAGAAATATGCTGAAGGGTTTAAAGAGCTTAAAGAACATGTAAAAGACTATACCCCTGAGTGGGCTTATGGAATTACGACCATTAAACCTGAACTCATCCGCAATACGGCCCGCGAAATGGCCAATGCAGCACCTTCTGTCATTATCCATCCCGGACGCCACACAACCTGGTACGGCGATGATGTGCAACGATCGCGTGCAATTGCCATTTTGAATGGTTTGTTGGGTTCGTGGGGAAACAGGGGTGGTATTTATTTCAAGGAAGGGATCAAAGTTCCTGAATTTCCACGTCCCGATTATCCGAAACCGGCATGGTCGTGGCAGGACACCCTAAATGGCAGGTATCCATTTGCAAAAGAGGCAGTTACAAATACTGTTATTGAAGCATCTATTCCGGCGGAAGGCAAAAAGAATGTGATAAAAGGTTGGATCGTTTCTGGCACCAACCTGATCGTTTCGATTCCATTGAAAGAGGAATTGATGAAGGCAATGCAATCACTTGATTTATTGGTTGTTGTTGACACAATGCCGATGGAGATTACCGGTTATGCCGATGTTGTTTTGCCCGAATGTACCTACCTCGAACGTTATGATGATTTACGCGCTACGGCCCACCGTGAACCAACCCTTGCCTTGAGGATGCCGGCTGTCGAACCAATGTACGAAACAAAACCGGCGTGGTGGATTGCCAAACAGATCGGTGAAAGGTTAGGACTAGGTTCTTTCTTTAACTATAAGGATTTTAAGGAAGTCCTTGAATGGCAACTTAATAAGATTGGCTCTTCGTTGAATGAAATGGAGCGGATCGGACTGAAAAAGTTTGAAAGGAAAACAGCTTTGTACATTGATCCAAATGATGATTTTAAATTCAAAACCCCTTCGGGAAAAATCCAGTTCAATTCCAAAGAACTTCAGGAAGCCGGTTTTGATGCGATGCCAAAATATACATCACATCCTCAACCTGAGGATGGGTTCTATCGCCTGATCTATGGACGTGCCCCGATGCATACTTTCAGCCGAACAGCCAATAACCGCAACCTGGTGGCATTGATGCCTGAAAATTCGGTATGGGTAAATCCCCAGATAGCTGAGTTATGGGGTATTAAAAAAGACCAGTATGTCTGGCTGAAAAATCAGGATGGCGTAGTTTCCAATTTCTCGGTTAAGGTGCGTATCACGGAACGGATCCGTTGGGATTCGGTCTATATCGTGCATGGCTTTGGGCACCACCACAAACCACTGACCTACGCTTTCGGGCGAGGTGTCAATGACACTGAACTGGTCACCCATGTTGCGACGGACCCAATCATGGGCGGCACTGGGATGCGCGGAAATTTTGTTACTTTTCTTACAACCCAACCAAAGAAGGAGGCTAAAGGATGAGATATGCAATGGCAATCGATACGCGTAAATGTGTGGGCTGCAGCGACTGTGTGGTAGCCTGTCAGACTGAAAATAATGTGCCGGTTGGTTTCTGCCGCGATTGGGTGGTGGAAGTCGTGGATGGCACCTATCCCAATGTGAGCATTGAGCTTCGTTCGGAGCGTTGCAACCATTGCAACAACTCCCCATGTGTAAGGTGCTGCCCCACAGGAGCAAGCCATTTCGAGGATGGAGGAATTGTTGTAGTCAATCACAACAAATGCATTGGTTGCGGGGCTTGCATCGAATCGTGCCCTTACGATGCACGTTATTCGCACCCTGAAGGTTATGTTGACAAATGCACCTTCTGCATTCACCGTGTCAGGCAGGGATCCGATCCGGCTTGTGTAAGTGTCTGTCCAACAAAGTGTATGTATTTTGGAGACCTCAGCGATCCAAACAGCAAGATCGTCAATGTACTTAAAAACAGGAAACACAAGTCGCTTGCCCCCGAAGCAGGCACCCAACCTCAGATATTTTACCTTCTTTAATCCACTGAAAAATACTGAAAATGAGAGAAGAATTATTTGTAAGCGGACGCAATATCCCAAATATAGATCCCTACCTGAACATCTGGCACTGGCAGATACCCAGTTACCTGTTCCTTGGCGGATTGGCAGCAGGAATCCTGTTTTTTGCAGGTGTGTTCACGATCATGGGAAAAGAGCACAAGATGTCGGCAACGGTAAAGGTCGCACCGATGCTGGTTCCATTTGCCCTGATGCTTGGCTTGTTCTTGTTGTTTCTGGACCTTAAACACAAGCTCTACTTCTGGCAGCTTTATACAACAATCCGCCTGGAGTCTCCAATGGGTTGGGGAGCATGGGTCTTGATGATCATGACACCCATTTCGATCATCTGGGCAGCGAGTTACGTGAAGGAGTTGTTCCCAAACTGGGACTGGAAATTCCAATTTCTCAACACCTTTGAGGCTTGGGTCATCAAAAACCGGTTGATCATTGCCTGGCCAATGGCCGTTTATGCAGTGATCCTTGGTATTTATACCGGCATTTTGCTTTCGGCATTCAATGCCCGGCCTTTGTGGAATACGGCAATCCTGGGGCCTCTTTTCCTGGTTTCCGGTATGTCAACGGGAGCGGCAGTGATCCTGTTGATCAGCAAAGATCATAAAGAGAGGAAAATTATGGGTAGGATCGATATTCTTCTCATTTTGATCGAGTTGTTCTTTATTGTCCATTTGTTTATGGGATTTAAAGCTGGATCGGAAGCACAGATCAATGCTGCCAACCTGTTCCTTGGCGGAAGTTTCACCGCTCCATTTTTTACCTTTGTCGTATTGCTTGGATTGATCTTCCCGGCTTTCCTTGAAATTCTGGAATTGAGGGGTGTTAAAGTTCCGATTGTGATCCCGGCTATTTTGATCCTTTTAGGTGGATTGATTTTCAGGTTTTTGATAGTAGAGGCTGGGCAGATTACAAGATATCTGTATTAAATTTGAGAATGGGGAAATTTGAAAATTCTGTGATTTGAAAATTTGAAAATGGGGTGATAATCGAAATTAGTAATGGAAATATTAATTTATTTATCACATAGATGATGAGTTTTTTTATTTATGAAGACAGACAAAATCCTGGCAGGGTCAAAAGTCCCCATTTGGGGATTTAGGGGTGCAAAAAAAATATTTAAAATTTATTGCTTAATTGAAATATGGAAAAAATAAATAAAGATGGAACGACTTACCTTAATCCTTATCTGGGTGGGGTGATTTTGGGGACTGTGCTGTTGCTGGCATTTTACATTTCGGGACGTGGTTTAGGGGCCAGTGGTGCCGTTAAGAACACAGTTGCTGCCACGGTAAATGTGATTGCCCCCGAACATGTGGCAAAATCGGCTTACTATTCGCAGTTTGCTGGTGGCGACAAGAATCCAATGGGCAACTGGCTTGTCTATGAGGTCATTGGAGCTTTAGCTGGAGCATTCCTTTCGGGCCTCCTTTTTAACCGTTTGAAATTTAAGGTGGAACACTCACCCAAAATTACAAACCGGCGCAGGTTGGTTTTTGCGATATTGGGGGGCGTAGTTTTTGGATTTGGTTCACAATTGGCCCGTGGTTGTACAAGTGGCGCCGCACTAAGTGGTATGGCAGTATTGTCTCTTGGAGGTTACATTACCATGATCGCGATTTTCGGAACGGCTTTTATTGCCGCATGGGTATTTCGTAAAAACTGGATTTAAACTTTTAAGAATATGATCGGATCTATCATCTCATCAGGAATAATTTCCCCGTCTTGGGACAATGTATTTGCAGTTGTTTTGGGAATGGGGTTTGGCTTTGCACTCGAAGCTTCCGGCTTTTCTTCATCACGAAAGATCATCGGCACCTTTTTTGGCTACGATTTCGTCGTTGTGAAGGTATTCTTTACTGCGGCAATTGTTGCTTCAATGGGCTTGCTTTACCTTAATTATATGGGACTTGTCGATTTCTCGACCCTCTACATTCAGCCGTTATTTTTGGCATCTGCCATTGTGGGTGGGATCATTATGGGCGTTGGCTTTTCGATGGGTGGCTTTTGTCCGGGAACGAGCATATGTGCCGCAGCAGTTGGGAAACTGGATGGCCTTGCTTTCTTTGGCGGCATGTTTATCGGTGTTTACCTGTTTTCGGAGGCCTTCCCATGGTTCGAGAAGTTGTATTACAGTGGTTCGCAAGGGTCTCCAATGGTTAACACTGTCTTTGGCATTTCGCCAGAACTGTTTACGTTTATCCTTGTCCTTGCCGCTATCGGGATGTTCTTTGGCGCCTCGTGGGTTGAGAAGAAGGTGAAGAAGGTGGAGTACTAAGAAGCACCCTCACGACGTTAATGTCCTTAAAGTCCTTAATATTTATTCAAAAAAAATGGAACGCAAATATATTTATTTAGCTACTTTGCTGATTATTTTGGCCTTAGGATTGGTGATCCTTCCGAAGAAAAATGATCTGAAAGAAATGCCACCTAAAGTACTTTTATCTGCCATTGCAGAGAAATCTCGCTATCTCTCTGTCGATCAGGTGACGCACAGGATCATCGAAAACGACCCCACTCTGATGCTGATCGACCTTCGCCCTGCCAACCAGTTCAAGATCTTTGCCTTGCAAGGGTCCATCAATCTGCCCGTTGATTCGTTGCTTGCCGGTTCAACGGTGGAGCAATTCAATCAACCCGTTAAGGACAAAGTTTTGATTGCCAATTCTGATCTTGTTTCAGAAAAAGCATGGTTGCTTTGTTCCCGAAATGCAGTTCCAAGGGTTTATATTATGAAAGGGGGTATGAACGAATGGTTTACAACTTTCATCACAGAGAAGCCGGTTTCAGGGACACCTTCCTCGACAGACCTTGACCTGTTGAGCTTTCGGAAAGCAGCAAAGCAATATTTCACAGGTGCAGGAGAGACAAGCAGCACCCCGGCTACACCGGTTACCAAGGAGAGTGTTCAGGTTGTGCGCAAAGCACCCAAAGCAACATCGGGTGGCGGTTGTTAATATTTTGATTATAATTATATTGTATAAATGTAAAAATATAGGACATGGATCGTTTTCTAAACTCAAACAAGCTTTGGTTAGGCTTACCTGCCTTGGCAGTTATCGTCATCTTTATGGCCTATCTATTCAGACCCGATTCGCTCGATTACAAGATGAATGTTGAGGAATCATTAAAGCTTGTGAATGACCCTTCTACACTTGTAGAGATTAAGGATCTTGCTGGAAAACAATTGATCGACATCCGTACCGAGGAAGTTTTTTTGAAAGGCCATCCCGAAGGTGCGATCAATCTACCGATCCGCCAGCTTTTGGACGAAGAATCGCTCGAAACTTTCGATGAGCTGCTCGAAAGCGGTAAAACAGCTGTATTGGTTGGAAATAATGAATTGCAGGCCACTTCCCCACTCTTCCTGCTTCGCCAGATGGGTTACACCAACCTAAAATTGTTAAAGGGCGGATTATCGTCCACCAACGAATTTGTAGCCACAGACCTTGTTGCAACAGAGGTGTCGGTGATTGATACGGCAGCTATTCATGCTAAACCAGCCTTGAGCAATCAAACGGCATCCAATTCACCTTCAATAAAACCAGAATCCATAAAACCGGTCAAAAAAGCTGTTTCGGCAGGTGGGGGTTGTTGATCATCTGGAAATTAAGATTATAATTGTTTTTCATAATCTATTCATTGGGAAATAAGCTGCTGGCGGTTTGTTACTTGCGGCTGGCAATTGCAAGTAAATAAAGAACCACCTAAAACAAAGACCCGAAGCCTAATCAATGCCGGATTTCATCAACGAGATCTCTTTTAATTGATGGTTTTGAGTAAAATAGATGGCGTGTTATATTCAAACCAAATATATTTGGCAAAAAAAAGGCGCAATAATTTATCATCAATGCCCTTACAAAAAAATAATAAAGTTCCACAATATATGGAACATATTTTGTATATTTGCATTAACAAACAATAAAATACAAAGCTTTGGAAATACTACGTAAAGATAGGTTATTAAGGCTTAAAAAGAAGATTAAAGGTAATGTCAAGCTTAACAAAGCTATTGATTCATTGATTATTGATTTAGAAAATGCCAATTGGAGGACAAAAAATGAAATTGTAAGTGATCGACCTGATGCTGATTGCGTTCATAGCGATGGGTTCTATTTCTTCGATATCCATATTCATAGAACAATGATTTTGATTGTTTTCGAAGAGAATGAAGCAACAGTAATATGGACAGGCTCTCACGATGATTACGATTTGACCTTTAAAGGCAACAAAAAAACGATTGAAAATTGGTTAAGAAAACAAGGATTAATTAATTGAATTTAATATGGAAAACCTTGATATAGATAATATTCTGCAAATTGTTCAACTCTCGGATGAGTTGGAATTTGAAAAGGCAAGTGCAATACAACTTAAATTGAGGTGGATGATCAAAGAGGATGAATCATTAAGGCCAATTCGGGATCATCTGCGCTTTTTGATCCGAAACTATGAAAATAAACACTGGTCAAATGTAGATAATGTTACGGATGAACAAATAAACAGCAATTCAAAGGCAGAGTTATTTGTTTCAGCCGAAAATACGTTCATTTATGAGCGAAAGGAACTAATCAAATCAAAATTAAAGGCCTATGGATTACTACAATCTGATTTGGCCAAAATCCTGGGGCATCGCGATAATTATATGTCCGAATTAATAAATGGGGTACGGCCATTTTCAAAAGATGATATCATCATCATTCATAGACTATTAAAGATAAAACTGGATTCTTTGATTTCACCTTTTGTAAAAGAAGACGTTGCCCAGCATGTTCGGGTCACGCTGCAAAAATTGAACAAAGCCAAAGTTAAGCTTTCCAAAAAAGACTATGATTTCGTTTAATCAAACAATCCGCATGGTTGAAAATGAATTGCCAAAGGTATTAACCATAGAAAAACGGATTACTATCAACCTGGCACCTGAATTGGATACACTCCGAAAAGATAAAAACAAAAGATGCCACTAAGACTCTAAGACACCAAGATTTCACAAAGATTATAATATCAATACTATAGCCTTAGTGAAGTCTTTGTGACTTTGTGTCTTTGTGGCAGAAGAAGGCTTTTCGGAGCGCACTCAACCTTGGTAACTCAAAAACGCCGCCACCCCAAAAACCTTATGGTTACTGAGCGGAGTCGAAGTATTCCCTTATTGTTTTTCATCAATAGAAAATTGAACCTAAAAAGAGAATCCTGTACGATAAAAAAAATCTCTAATTTTCCCTTCATATAAAGATAAAATTCACTATTTTTATCCCTATTAAGAAGGACAATAATGAAAAAGGAAATTTTTAAACGCTTAATTGTTGATAATCAGGAAAGAACATTTGCTGAGATTGTTCTGCGTGATATTCAGATTCCGATCGACACACGTAAAATAGTTACCCTTAAAGGTGTGCGGCGCTGTGGAAAAACGAGCATACTTTATCAAACCATTAAAAAATTGCGCGAAACCGTTGACAAAACCAACCTTGTATATATCAACTTTGAAGACGACCGTATTTTCCCCGTTCAGTTACCAGATTGTAACGAGCTTTTAGAGGCTTATTATGAGATGTTTCCCACTAAAAAACCAGAAAAAGTTTATTTCTTTTTTGATGAAATCCAGATCGTTGAAAACTGGGAAATCTTTATTCGCCGGCTTCACGATACTGAGAATTGTCAGATTTATCTTTGTGGCTCGTCCTCGAAACTGTTGAGCAGCGAAATTGCTTCCTCATTGCGAGGACGATCAATTAGTTACGAAATATTTCCGCTCTCGTTCAAAGAATTCCTGCGCTTCAAAAATGTTGACAAAAATTATTACAGCTCGACAAATTACGCGCTCATCCGCAATGCGTTGAATACCTATTTGTTCCAGGGCGGATTTCCTGAACTGGTTTACGAAAATGAAGACAAACACAAATTGATTTTACAGGAATACGTGGACTTGATTATTTACAAAGATTTAATCGAGCGATACGGCATTACCAACCGGAATTTGGTGAAACTTCTTGTAAAGTACTGTTATGTAAATATTTCCACTCCCTTGAGCCAAAACAAATTATTCAACGAATTGAAATCTCAGGGAATTTCGCTTTCAAAAAACACTTTGTACGAATACATTGACTATCTGCGTGATGTGTATGCAATATTTACAATTCAGCTTTATTCGCCCTCGGTAGGCGAACAAAACCGCAATCCGCTGAAATTGTACGCAATTGATACCGGGTTTAAAGCCATTTTCAGCATTTCGCAGGATATTGGCGGGGTGATCGAAAACGTGGTGATGCTGCACCTGAGGCGAAACAATATGGCGTTGCACTATTGGGCCGGTAAACTGGAAACTGACTTTGTATATGAAGCCGAAGACGGGATACACCTGATGAATGTATGCTACGATTTATCGAATGCCGAAACCAAAACCCGCGAATTAAACAGCTTGCTGGAAGCCATGCAACAGCACAACACCAGCAACGCAATTTTGATAACTATGGAAATGGAAGAATTAGTAAACATTGATAATATGCGTATTAACATTATTCCTCTGTGGAAATGGTTAATCAACCAATAATTCCTAATTTTACAAACCATTAACTGTACATGAATCGTAATTCCTAATTTTAAATTCGCAATTGCCATGAAGCCCCAACTGATACTCGAACTCGAAAAAGAACTCAATTGCACTTTTGAATTAAGTGATTTAGAAAAGATTGTTGAATTCCATTGGGGAAGAAATACCAAATATTCCATTGATGAAAACGGAAATGTTACGGGAATTGCGATCTTTAGTTTTGATTTAAAAAAAATTCCAAAAACATTGATGATGTTTAAAACATTATCAACGTTAAACTTACGCAATAATAAAATCAATAATATTTCTTCTTTAAAAGAGTTGAAAAACATTCAAAAACTTGATCTAAGTCAAAATCAAATCAGCGATATTTACCCTTTAAAAGAGTTGAAAAACATTCAAACTCTTACTATAAATTCAAATCAGATCAGCAATATTTCTCCATTAAAAGAATTAAAAAACATTAAAGTGCTTGATTTAAATTCAAATCAAATTAGCGATATTTCTCGTTTAAAAGAGTTGAAAAACATTCAAGAACTTATTTTACATTCAAATCAGATCATCTATATTTCCTCTTTAAAGGAGTTGATAAACATTCAAAAACTTGATTTAAGTGGTAATCAAATCAGCGATATTTCTCCTTTAAAGGACTTGAATGGATTGCAAAGACTTAAGTTAGAATTTAATAAGATTCGCTTTTTATCCTATTGGATTATAGAATTCTCCAAAATGAACATAAATAAATGTCATAAACATCCCTATGATGAAGAAGATAATGAAACCTATGTTTATGAAGACAACAACAATTTAACAATATATCTTAACCCAATCGAATCACCTCCCATAGAAATCATCAAACAAGGCAAAGCCGCAATAAAGGCTTGGTTTGCAGCCAATAAGAAAAAACTAAACGAAATAAAAGTTCTATTGGTGGGCGATGCGGAGGCAGGAAAGACATCCATTTGCAAACGGTTAAAAGACAACACCTTCGATAAGCACGAAAAACAAACCGACGGGATAAAGATAGAAAAGCTGGTATTTGGGGACTTGCCCACCTTTTCGGAGCAAACCCAATTGCATGGCTTGTCGGCTTACTTGTGGGATTTTGGCGGACAGGAAATCATGACGAGCACGCACCGTTTTTTTCTGACCAACCGTAGTGTATATATTCTGGTTCTCGAAGCCCGGAACGATAAATCGACCGAGACACAAATACGCAAATGGCTGGAAAACATTACCACACAGGGGGGCAATTCGCCGGTGATCATTGCCGTAAACAAAATAGATGTCAATCCGGCTTTCGATATCGATTTGTACAACCTGAAAAAGGAATTTCCACAAATTGCTGGAACCGTGCGTATTTCGTGCGAAAAAGGCGAAAACCTGCACGAACTGAAACGATTGCTGGAAACCGCCATACCGCAAGCCGAACTGTTCAACACAGAAATTGACGAACGGTGGTTGAAGATTAAAGAGGAATTGCAGGAAAAAACCAAAGCCAACTTTAAATTGAACGAAAGAGAATACTTAGATATCTGCACCCGACACGAATTGACCAACCTTGCCGAACAAAACCAGTGTGTGCGATTTTTGCACGATCTGGGCATTATCCTCCATTTCGACAAAATGGACCTGGGCGAATATTACATTCTCGACCCGCTTTGGGTCACCACCGGCGTTTACCGGATCATTACCTCCGAAAAAGCAGCAAACGCTTCTGGAGTTGTGCCTTACGAAGAATTGAAAGAATTGGCCAATACCCTGAAAAACGAAACCGAAACCGGAGAATACTGTAAAATAGCCTATTCCAACAACGAAAGCCGCTATCTGGCCGACATTATGGAAGAGTTCAAGCTCTGTTTTTTTGCCTCACAGAAAAAACACATGCTTATCCCCGATTTGTTCAAAAAAGAGACCCCGGCAGTGGAAGTCGAAAAAATAATCCACAGTGCCGAAAAGCTCGAATTCATTTACGATTATCCATTCCTGCACCATTCGGTCATTTCGCGGCTGATCGTTGCCATAAACGGCGAGATACAAATCTTTTGGCGTTCAGGCGTTATCACCACCAGCAAATCGCTGAACGCAACCTGTTTGGTGCGTGCCCTGAACGACCAAATCCAAATAACCGTAACCGGCGACAAAAAAGACAAACGGCAATACCTGTCGCAAATCCGTTATTTTGTCAACCAGATCAACGAAGAATTTAAACTGAAACCAACGTTGTTGATTCCTTTATCTGAAAATTCCTTTATCGAATACGATGAATTGGTGCAAATGGAGCGCGAAGGCGAAAAAACATACCGGAATTTTAAGCAGAAAATAACCTACCTAATCAGCCAACTACTGGAAGGGATAGAAAGCAACGAAGAAATCCAGCGACAAAGTACGTCAATCACAACTAATTACAATACGATTAATGTTAATGGAATGGATAATAAAGTAGTTCAAGCAGCTACTGACAGCAAATTTAATTTTATAGAAAATTCTTATCCAACCATTGAAAACAGTCCAGAGATTCAAGCCATTGATTTGTTGATAGATAAAAAAGTATTCCTTGAAAAGGAACTGATTACTACTTACGACAGCGAAAAGAAGTTTGCTTTGCAGGAACAGATTAAAGAATTGGAAAATAGGATTTTGGGATTGAAAAAATGAGGAATTATGGAAAAATTTGTATTTGAAAAAATAATCGAAGCAAAGAAAAAAAGATATAAATATTTGTTTCTTAAAGATTGCAATTTAAACGAATTTCCGATTGAAATTCTTAATTTAAAAGATTTAGAAGTATTGGATTTAAGCAGTAGTTCACTTTCTAATTATTATGATAACAGAAGGTTAAATGTTCTCATCAATGACCTTGGTTTTGAAAATGTTGAAATACAATGTAAGGAAAATGCTAATAATATTGTCAATATTCCAAAAGAAATTTACAAACTAAAAAAATTGAGAATTCTAAATATACGCAATAACAAAGTACGAAAACTACCAATTGAAATTTTAGAAATTCCGACTATAGAGGTTATTGATATAGATGAAAATCCACTTGAAAATCCACCATATGAAATCGCAACAAAAGGAATATCTGCAATAAAATCATGGTTTGCAGAGCAAAAGAAAACCAAATCAATTCCAAATCCTTATGTAAAACTAATCCTAACCGGAAATACAACCGTAGGCAAAACATCACTTATCAATTTTCTTGTAAATCAAACATTTAATGAAAATCAAAACTCTACACATGGAGTAAATCCACCAATGCAGTGGAAGGCAACTGATAATCTACAAGTAAACATCTGTGATTTTGGAGGGCAGGAATATTATCATTCCACACATCAACTGTTTTTCAGCAACAATGCCTTGTATTTGTTACTATTCGACAAACAGCACAATTGTAACGGCTGGCTACAAACCGAAATAGATTACCCCGACAAAGGGCGAGTTACTGAAGAATTGGAGCATTTCGATTATTTCTATTGGCTGCGAAACATCCGGAATTTATCCGATAAATCGAAAATCCTCATGGTGCAAAATAAAGTGGAAAATATCAGGGACCGGATTTTCCCTGAAAACCAGGTTTTTGATGAGAATTTGGAATACAAAGTCGAAGATTATCAGGCAACCAGCGTGCTGAATGCTTACAATTACTTCAAAGAAAACCAACATTTTTCGCATGATTTTGAAGAATTGCAAAAACTCATCATCGGCAAGCTCAACGAAGTAAAACGTGGCGAAATATTTGAATACTACCTGAAAGCCAAGGAATTGATTGAAACCGCCGCCCAAACAAAACCGGTTGTAAGCATTGACGAATTTATTGAAATCTGCAAACCTGCCAACGAAAACATCGCTAATATCATAACCGATTCAGACGGCAACAAAACCGAATACACCGCATGGAAACTGATGTGCGTTTACTTCCACGAAACAGGAGTATTGCTTTACTATCCCGACAGTCCGTCCCTCAAAGAGAAAATCTTCATCCGCCCAACCTTTGTTACCGATACCATTTACAAAGTGCTGAATTACAAAGTAAAACAAGCCTATGGCCGGTTCACTTTTCCCGAGGCCGTACAATCGTTGGACAACAAAACCGAACTGGCACACGACATTATCGAATTGATGTCGGCACCAAATTTCAAACTGATTTTCAATGAACCCGAAAAGCCGGATTGCTACGTGGCACCCCAATATTTGGATGATAAAAAGCCGGCTGAAAACGTTCTGAAACACATTACCAAGAACATGGAAATTGGTTTTTCATTGGAATTTACCAATTTTCTGCCCAAATACATCCTCACCGAGTTTATGATCAATTATGGCCGTTTCCAGAAAGACGACATTATCTGGAAATATGGAATCGTTTTTGAGAAATTTGAAACTACCGCCTTTGTGGAATGTTTGTTCCACGACCGCAAAATTGTTTACAAATCCGATACTGCAGGCGATTTTGAAATTCTTAAATATGAAGTTTTTGATACGTTACGAAACATAAACAGGAATGACAAAAATCTGAAAATAAGCCTTGATACAATTAGTTATTATCCTTGTGAAGTATCGTTATATGATAGCAAAAATCCAATGTTTCGTATATTTGGATTAGATTATGAAAATTACATACAAACCATTAAAAATAAAAAGAGTATGACATTACAAGAGAAATTGGACCAACTTATTTTGAACGACCAAACGGCTGAGGCGCTAAGTCTTTTATTGGAAAATTCCAAATCCGACAAAGAAATACACAATACGCTTATCCTTTTAAATTCGCGTTTTGTAAGTAATGAAAGTGATTTTAATAAAGGTATCGTTTCACGCGACGACTACAAACGAAGTAAAGCACAAGTAATTCATTCCCTTCAACAAACAATAGTAAGAATCCCTGTCAATTTTCTTTCTTCTAGAATTGAAGGACAAGCGTTTTCAAAATCGACCCCCATTTCACACAAAGAAAAGCAAGGAGCAAATGCATTACTTGATGCTCTTATAGAAAAGAGACTTTTCCTTGAAAACGAGTTGATTTTGACTTACGATGCGGAAAAGAAATTTGCATTGCAAAAGCAAATCAAAGACTTGGGTATTCAGATAGAGGAAATGAAACAAAAAATTTAAGCTTGATTATGATTTATAGCAAAGTATATAAATTTAAACAATCTATTGACTACTAGAGCAATAGTGTAATCCTTAAGAATTAAAAGTATGCGAATCTATATCAATGAGTCAAACAAATTATCCGACCTTTTTGCGTTAATCAAAGAGAAGATACTTTTTCTCGAAAAAGAATTAATTATTGCCTATGACTCCTCTGCAAAATTCAAGATATTGAAAGACATAGCCGAAGCAAAGAAAACACTTCATCGGCTCGAAAATGAAGAAGCCGCTACAAAAACCGACATGGTACAATGGTCGTTAAGAATCGACAATTCGATTGAGACGGATATCGAATCATTAATTAAAGAAATTACCAATTCATTAAGACGAATCATCAATGAGCCATATTTGGAATACTTAAGCCATAGCTCAGGCAGTATAATATTAAATTATCAAAGTTCCATAGATGGGTATGTAAAAATAAAGGAATTTGTAAGCAACCATACTCTTAGTGAACAATTGGGCTTCAATATTTTGAATTTATCAGAACCAGTTGGAGCCATCGTTTTTATCAAATCCAGAGAGATTCAATCTGGTTTGGAGCCAACCATTAATACTTTTTTCACTGATGATATTGAAGATATAGAAGATTTTAACAGTGAGATAGTTGCAAAGGGATTTTTGCCACTAGTCGGTAGTATTCACATTCCGGTAGATGATATTGTACATTTTGGTTTTTCACTTATTTGTCATCCCAATAATATGCCGGAGCAGAGCGAGGTAATTGAATTACAGGAAAAATTCAGGCAGTATTTTAATACCTTTGTTGTTGTTGAGGGGGATAATCTACATGCAAATCTATCTCCCTTTGAAGAATTTAGCGGATTGCCTGTTCCTTTACAAGGCACTTTATTAGGTAAAGATTTATTAGCACAGGATTTGGTATTGAAAGATTTTACAGCAAAACTTCTCTACCCTGAAGCACAAACAGGCAAACAGTTTTGGCAAGAAGTCGAACAGGCTGGTTGCTTCAATAAATTATCAGATTTTTGTTTCCGTGTATGGGTAGTGCCTGGGGATGAGGTTATAATTAATGAGGAAAGTGATGGCAAAACGATAAATGTAAAGTTGGAAAAATTCGGGGGGCTTAAAGTATTGTGCGAAACAGACTATATATCCCTACAAAAACTCTCCAATTCAAGTCAGGCTTTCATAGAAAAAGAACATAATCAGGTGCTTGATATTTTTAAACAAACAATTCTACCAAGAATAGAAAAAGAAGTAAAGTTCGGACCAAGTTTTGGCCTTTTGCGTCAAATCTTTTCAGTTTTGATTATGTCCACATGGCTAAAACGCGTTATTGGGAAAAATGCCCCCTTTTTCGTTGATAGCAATTCAACCGACAAATACAATTTAAAGGTACTTGGTGATGAGCATAAACAGATACAAAAAGAGTATCTAAAATCTTTAAAGGAAGGGGTTTGGCATTATGTGAAACATAAATCTACTGATGATTTTGAAATAAGGAAAAAGGTTCGTTTAATGATGGCAGGAGGAATAGAATTTAAAATAATTTAAATGAGAAACCAAGAATTGATCGGTTATCAGGAAAACCTGGAATTGTTGATCCGCAAGAAAAATTTCCTGCAAAAAGCATTAACTACAGCATATGATGCTGAAAAACAATTTGCGCTCACCTTGCAAATAGAAGATTTAGAGAAACAAATCGCTGGTTTAAAAGAGAGAGTGGATGAAACGGCCCGGCACATCACCCAAATTACCATTGGGAACAATTCGCATAATAACCTCATTATAAGTGGCGTTTCCCACAGTACTGTTACAGTTCAAAACAATCAGGTACAATTGGACAGTTTATCGCAAAAGCTTGATGTTTTAAGCACCGAGATTAATGAGATGCGGGTTGAAAACGCACAACATAAAACGGATATATTGCAAGGTCAAAAGGCAATGAACGATGATCTAATTTTGGCTATAAATGGTTTAACTGAATCACAAACATTGACTATCCTTGAAAATATGGCGGCGGTTTTTATAGAATTCGAAAAAGAGATGGACGAAAAACTGTTGGAACAGTACCAACAAATTAAAAGTACCTCAAGCTTAAAGACGAAATTGGAACTTTCCATTCCGTTTATTAAAATGTTGGGGATCAATTTTAAAACAGAATTTGATGTAGTCGGCTGGGCCAATAAGATGTACGAAAGACATGAGTTGAAAATATTCAAACTCTTTGGGGCAGTATAATTGTAATAAATTGAATAGCAATATGATATAATCGAATTTTAAAGCATGACCTGTAAAAAATGAAAAACCTTGTACGCTATAATGGGCAACTCTGCGGCTGCCCACGTACAAGGATTTACTTCCAATAGTGCGAAGCTACAGCTTTTTCATTTCCCGACCAAATTTCCCCCAAAACAATATTCGCTTATTGTATATTTACATGAATTTTGGTTAAAAAAATGCAAATTTAGAAACTATGAATATAGAACAATTGACCAGCCAAATAGCAGAAGTACACGATGTTTTGTACGAGAAAGCAACATCGGCAGTAAACGTTTCCCTAACGCTTCGCAATTGGTTTATAGGATATTACATTGTGGAGTATGAGCAAAAAGGAGAAGACAAGGCACAATATGGAGAGAGATTAATTCGCACACTTGCCTCTAAGCTGAAAAACAAAGCTACAGGAATGTCTTTTACGAATTTGAATATGTACCGTAGATTTTATCTGGTCTATCCTCAAATTATTCAGGCTGTGCCTGAACAATTGCACCATTTAATTATTCGGACAGCGTCCGAACAATTAAAAACTCAAATAATTCAGCCAGTGGCTGAACAATTCAACGGTCAAATAATTCAGCCAGTGGCTGAACAATTGCAAGAAGCAGATAATAAAATATTTAACAATGTTTCGACAAACAAAATTCAAAATTTCATCATTCCTCCTGAAAAAATTATAACAAGACTTTCATTTACCCACTTGGTTGAATTAATCCAAATTGAAAACCCTTTAAAACGTACATTTTACGAAGTTGAATGTATCAATGGGGTTTGGAGTAAACGAGAGTTGGAACGCCAAATAAATTCGTTGTACTACGAACGTATGGGTTTATCATTGAACAAGGAAAAATTGAGCGAACTTGCGAACCGCAATACTGAAACCATTCAACCCATAGATATTATCAAAAATCCGCTCACCTTTGAATTTCTCGGTTTGCCAGTAACAGCTTTGCTCGAAGAAGATCAACTCGAAAAAGCATTGATAGACAATTTAGAACAGTTTTTACTCGAATTGGGCAATGGATTCTGTTTTGAAGCCAGACAAAAACGAATCCTGATTGACGATGAATACTTTTACATAGATTTGGTATTTTATCACCGTATTCTGAAATGTCATGTTTTGGTGGACATTAAAACTGAAAAATTCACTCATGAAAACCTTGGACAACTCAATGTATATCTGCAATATTACAAAGACCAAATTATGCAAAAAACAGATAACCCACCTGTAGGCATTCTGCTCTGCACCAAAAGCAAACCCAATATGGTAAAATATGCCACAGCCGCCAACGAGCAACTTTTTGTTTCAGAATACCGCTTAAATTTACCTTCGGAAAAAGAAATTCAGGCATATATAGAATCAAAAATGAAAAAATCTTAATTTGAACATCATGGACATACAATCAAATAAATCTGAAATCATTCTATACCAAACCGAGGATGGAAAACGAAGATAGATGTGCGTTTAACTGTTGCAAATTTTGCAACAGTTAAAAATTAAGGAGAAGGGAATAAGGTTAGTACAGGGGCGTATTTATCTGGTTACTAAAGTTTTTCAGAAAATAAGGTTTTCAAAATCGCTGTTCCAATGTTATGGACCTTGTTTTAAACTCTTTAACCCTTTTAACTCAAAATACAGGACAGACCAAAAATACAATTGAATAGTTAAAAAAATGGAAAACAAAATCATACTCTATCAAAACGATAGCGGAAAAGTATCAATAAGTGTAATATTTCAGGACGAGAATTTCTAACTCACACAAAAAGCAATGTATGAATTGTTTGGAGTAGAGTTCGTACGATTAACGAACATTTACAGAACTTGTACAAAACCAATGAATTGGATTGAGAAGGAGCTACTTGAACAACAGCAGAATCCCCAGAAAAAACAGAAATTGGCAAATGAAGATAGCCGGGGCAAGGGGATTTTCGGTTTTGACTTTTTTCCATTTGACAAGGGTGTGGAAACATACTGCTAAAATGAACCATACCAGGTAGTTTAGAAGTGGGACAGAATCATGTTTCCAGTGCCACATATCGAAAAATGGGGCAATCTGCTCCAAAACAAGATCGTACAAAAGAATAAGCAATGAGGAAGAAAGGATTTTAAGGCTGTTCGGAAGTTTGAACCGTTCCATAATGGAAGCACTGCAATAAACAAGCATCACCCAGTAAATACCAATCATTGCAGGGGTAGCAAACAACTTAAATCCCAATCCTTCGCCAAAACTCAAATTTCCAAATATTTCGGTGGAACTTATACGGGTAACTTCGACCAAAAAACTAAGCAAGAAAATCAGAAAAAATACAAACCGGGTATTGGCACTGTTCAACGATTTATGGAACAGCAATATGGCGATGAAACTGATCAATAGCGCAATAGGGATCAAAAGAATAAAGAATTTCTCTGTCTGAGGTAGTTGCAAACCGGCAACCCCAACTGCATAAATCAGGACGAAAAACAAAATTGTTTTCCATCTTTGCCGCTCCAAATATCTCCGCATGATCTCCATTCCCGGTCTGTTGTTCTTTAAACGGTTAAAATTAGAATAAATTAAATCCGGAACAATAAATGAACTCAATTATTTGAGGCTTATCGGATGTTCAATATCGTTTTCCATGTGTTCGGGAAGCCTCCAGACCTGAGTGCCCATTTTATTGGTAAAATATAGCTGCGAACCGGAGATTTTATCGGCATCCCCATCTGCCCAGAAAGCATAGAACTCGTCATTGGCATTCAATGGACGGCGGGCATAGGAATGGTTATATTTGCTGTTCCGGGTAATATCTTTCACCTTATTCCATGTTTGCCCTTCATCCTGACTTTGCCACAATGCCATCTCGCCACCTGTCCCCCATTTTTGGGGTCCGGGTTCGGTTGGCCCTATTATCGTCCAAACTTTGTCATCTGTATAAAGCGATCCCATATCATAATTGTGGGTGGATTCACAAACTTTTCTAAAATTCCATTTTCCATCCTTCCAGTGAATAATTGTCCAAACACGTGGAAAACCTTTTGGCCCGGGTTGAAAGTTGGTACTGATGACCGCCAGTATAACCGGATTGCCCTGGGAATCAAAGTTCAGGTCATTGATATAAACGAGTTTTCCTTCCGATTGGTAATCCCTTACCAAAGCTTCATTTTGGGGATTGACCAAGGGAGGAGCCACAGTTTTTCCATCAACGGTCTTCCATGTTTTTCCAAAATCATCGGTTTGAAGAAGGTAAAGGTTGGTCCTTTTATCGACATCTCCCCCCGGATGGTAGTTGAACACTGAGACCAATTTCTTGCCATTGAAATTGCTCACCTGGTAATGGCCACCCATTCCTGCCAGTTTCTGATCGGGCAACCATGTTTTTCCGTCCAAACTTGTGGACCAGTACAATTCCCGTCCGTTGGTGTATTTTGTGAACATATACAAAAAGCCCTTACCGTTTTGCCACCACGGTTGGGGATAGGTCATCTCCTTTTGTAAAATATCCTCAAAACTTTCGATCGAATAGGGAGCCTTGCTTTTAAAGATGAAACCGGGACGCGCTTTTGCCCTCCCACTTACAAAAACCCATATAAATCCCTGATCATCGATCGATATTGAAGCATTGTCGTGCGGATCATCGACACCCATCTTGTCATAAACGATCACAGGCTTTGGAACTACTTTTTTCTGATGGTCGTAATAGGAGATCATGATCAGCAGGTGGCGTTCCTCCTTTTTTGTCGTACCCCCATAAACAAAAAAGGTTTTCTTTACCTCAGGGGCATAAATGGCAATCGGGATATGGTTTGCAGTATAGGTCCCCAATCCACCCGAGTATTTGTCCCCATATTCAGAAAACTGACCCAATGTAAACCAGATGCCTTTATATCCATCTGCTTTTGGATTTTGGGCAGAACTTGAAAAAGAAATGGATAGAAATAGGGAAAAAAATAGAAATAGGGGAAGGGAAATAGGTGGAAATAAGGAAATAGATTGAAATAGGGGTTTCTGAGTAGGATTCATATCAGTTCTTTTTTAGTGTGATGTCCGCAAAATCCATAAAGAAATTCCAATCTTTCAACAAAAGGTTGTGCTCACCGTCACGCACATGATAAGCCACCTTGTCGCTAATCACCGGCGTGTTCATTGGTGGCATATTTTCGGGCAGAGCACATGCAATTCCAAGTAAGTTGTATGCCGGTACAGAATGGTAAAGCGCAAGGTATTGACCGCGCGGATCGCCCCAAAGGTCTTTGTCGGCACTTGCGACATACAATGGTCGTGGCGCAATCAGGGCTATTAACATGTGGTTATCGAAAGGCATTGAATCTTCCTTGTTGTTGTACGCCCTGAAATTGGTACAAAACCAATGCGGAAAAGATTTGTTGATCCGTTCAATGGTTTCGCCATATTTTCTGTGGCTTAATGAAGAACCCCCACATCCCGCTTCGTTGCAAACGACCATGGCAATCCGTTTGTCTGAGGCACCAGCCCATAAGGCTGTTTTAGCCCCACGTGAATGCCCAACAACAGCAATTTTATCTGATGAAATTGCTTTATCAGTGACCAAATAATCTATACAACGGCTTGCTCCCCATGCCCATGCAGCGATTGTTCCCCAAGATTCGGCAGTACGTTCTTTATCAAGCAATCCATGTATCCCATCTTTAAATTGATCATCCACATCGGGATCGACATCTGCATTGTAAAAAGCAGCCACCGCATAACCACGCGCAATGACCTCTTCGGCGGGCCAAAATTCACTTTTCTTTTGTCGGGTAAAATCAATGTTGTCAGGAACACGGTTGCAGATCAGCAAAAAAGCAGGAACAGGTTGAATCGCCTTATTTGGTGTGAAAAGACCAAGATGGATTGTGATCGATTTTGAATTGGAAGAAATATCAATATCAACAAGCTTCAATGTTGCAAGTCCGTTCATCGCCCTGGGATCAACCTTCACAACCCGGATGCTTTTTTTATAGGGTGTTTCCGGCACACGTCCAAAAACCTGTGATGTAAACAGTTCCAAAAGTTCAGGTCTCCTGATCTTTATCCAGTCGTTCTGATCAATAATTTTTTTACCATTGTTTGAGGTCAGCAGTTCGGGCAACGTATAAACCGGCACCTTTGATTCTTCGTAATTGAAATCGGTTTGCCCTTGTGAAAGCTTATCTATGGTTTCACGCGATGCCTGCCAGCCTTCCATCACCTGCGCAACCAACGCAAATCTCGGAAATAATAGAATTAAAAGAATTACAAAAACACGAGACTGTATAAATTGCATATTTCAATGTATTACGAAATGAAGTGTAAATGTGCTTATTGGAAGTAGTATCAAAGTGAAATCTTTTCTGCTGAAATTGGCCTTCCAAAATACATTCCTGCACGTGATTTGAATATCTCATCCGATTCAGTTGTTAAAAATCGAATGGATGAGCCTTTTGAGCAATTTTGTTCAATCTCAGGGTGCCTCAAAAGGTAATCTTCGAGGCTATTTGCAACAATGGGTCCCTGGTCGATCAAGGTAACATGGGATGGAAGGTATTTGAGGATTGTTGGCAACAGCAACGGGTAATGGGTGCATCCTAAGATAACTGTATCTATATCAGCATCCTTACGAAAGAGGTTGTTGATGTTCTTTTGAACAAAGTAATCCGCAGCTGGATTTGATATTTCCTCATTTTCGACCAAAGGGACCCACATTGGACAGGCTTCCTGGGTCACGGTGATCTGGTTTCCCGAAATCTTGGCAATTTCCAATGGGTAGGAATCAGAGATGACTGTACCCATGGTTCCTAGGATCCCCACATGTCCGGTTTTCGTAAACAAGGGAATTTTTTCAACACTGGGCCTTATGACACCCAAAACCCTTCGGGAAGGGTCAAAACCGGGAAGATCATTTTGTTGGATTGATCTTAAGGCTTTTGCCGAAGCGGTATTGCAGGCAAGGATTACCAATTGGCATCCCATCGAAAAGAGTTTCATAACGGCTTGCCTCGTATATTCATAAACGACATCAAAAGACCTTGATCCATAAGGAGTTCTGGCGTTATCACCAAGATAGATATAATCGTATTGGGGAAGTTGGTCAACAATGGATTTCAGGATGGTCAGTCCACCATAACCTGAATCGAAGATACCGATAGGGTGATTATTTTCTTGCACCGTATTTTATTTTTTGTTGACCGAAACTTACAAAAAAAATGGCAAAAATAAAAGGGTACCGTTTAGGCACCCTTTTATGAAAAGTATTGTTTTTTATAACTTAATACCTAATTTCGTTTTAACGCTTTTCATCAGGTCAACAGACTGGTCGGAGAAATACAAAACACCATTGACTTCAAAAACATAGAGAAGGCCTTGTTCTTTTGCAACTTCATTGATGGCTTTACGAGCTTTCTCGATTACAGGCTGAAATTGTTTGGATTCTTCTTTTTGAAGACCTTCCTGAGCGGTTTGCTGGAAAGTTTGGATCCTTTCCTGAATGCTCTGGACTTCATCCTGTTTCGCTTTTACCAGTGCTTCGTTGGCATCTTTTGCCTGAGCCAAAGCAACGTACTCTTTGCCCTTTTCCTGATATTCCTTTTGCATGGAAGCCAGCTTTGTTTCGAGGTCAGTCTGCACTTTTTCAAGGGCTGTTTTTGCTGCTTCCCTCTCAGGCATTGATGCTAGTAAGGCCTGAAAATCAATATGGCCAAATTTTAATGTCTGGGCCGAAAGGCTGCCAGCGAACAAAAATGCACTAAACACTATAACTTTAAAAAAATTTCTCATTTTGATTTTAAATTTAAAATAGTTCGCAAATATAAATCTTTAATTCTTATATCCAAGCTTTTGGAGAATCTGGTCGCTTAAATCATATTTAGAATTGGTATAAATCATTGAAAGGCTTCCTGCTTTGTCAAAAATAATACCATATGATCCTTGTTCGGCTATTTCCTGGATCACTTTAAAAACATCGTCCTGAATCGGTTTGACCAATGCCTGCCGTTTTTGATACAGGTCTCCTTCAGGTCCAAAATACTGGCGCTGTAGCTTTTTGTACTCTTTTTCTTTTGTGATGATCACATCCTCCCGTTTCCTCTTCATATCGTCGGACAAAAGAACGACCTCAGCCTGAAAGTCCTTATAAATCTTGTCCAATTCGGCATGAAGGGTTTCGAGTTCCTTCTGGTACTGTTGGGAGAATTTGTCCAACTGTTCCTGGGCAGCTTTGTAGGATGGAATATTTCCCAGAATGTATTGTGTATCAACATATGCATATTTCTGGGCAAATCCAAAACCAATTGATCCGGTGATGAGTAAGAGCGCTAAAACAAATTTTTTCATATCCAATCGTGTTAATTTTCAAATATGCTTTCAAATATCAGACCAAAAAAACCAATTAAAACCATCTTTTTGTTAAATAATGTTAGAATTGCTGTCCCATGATAAAGTGGAACTGGCTTCCTCCTGTACCTTTTGTATAGCCATCATCGAAGCCGTAACCCCAGTCAAAGCCCATTAACCCGAACATCGGCAGGAATATACGAACACCAAGTCCTGCTGACCGTTTAATACTGAAAGGATTATAGTCACTGAAATCGTACCATGAATTACCTGCCTCAAGAAATCCCAGTCCATAAATGGTAGCAGATTGACTTAAAGTGATCGGATACCTTAACTCCATGGTAATCTTTTCATAAATATTACCACCATTGGCAGGTGTCAAAGAGTTGTTCTCATAACCCCTTAAACCAACGATATCGCTACCGTACATGCTATAACCCGACATTCCATCTCCACCTAAGCGGAAAGTTTCGAATGGTGAGCGTAGGTTTTTGTTGTAGTAACCAAGGAATCCTGTTTCGTATTTTGTACGCAACACCAATTTACGGTTATTATTCAAAGGAGTAAATACGTCACCCTTGAAAACCCATTTGTGAAACTCGATCAAACTGTAACGCTCCTCAGGGGTTAAGGTCGTGCTGCTGTAATCCTTTTTTGAAAACATCGAATAAGGAGGAGTAAACTGAACCATAAAGGAGAAGTTGGATCCGGTCTTCGTATATAATGGATTGTCTGTTGAATTACGCCCAAAAACGGTCTTGAAACTTAAGTTGTTTGACCGGCCATTTTGAAAGAAAAAGTATTTCCAGTTTTCAAGGACATACAACTGATAGGATAGCTCATGGTAAACAGTGAAGAAGTCATCTGGCCATTTCAAACGGTAACCTAAACCCACCGAAGCGCCAATTACACCCATTTTCTGGGTGATCTCATAATCGTAAGGATTGTAACTTCCGTAACTGGATCCATAACCAGAACCATAGCCCGAACCATAGCCACTTCCGTAACCACCATATCCGCTACCATAACCACCATAGTTCCCGGTATAATTGTACGACTGGTCGCCACTTGTCTGTTTCGAATAGTAAACAGAAAAAGTAAATGAATTTGGTTTTCTCCCACCTAACCATGGCTCAGTGAAAGAGAAGCTATATGATTGATAATAAGTACCATTTGTTTGGGCACGAAGGGAAAGAGCCTGTCCATCCCCTGTTGGAAGTGGTTTCCATGCTTTCCCATTCGGGATATTCCTGACCGAAAAATTGGAGAACTTCAAACCTACAGTTCCTACAAACATTCCTGCACCCCACCCCCCCGAAAGTTCGATCTGGTCGTTTGCACGTTCTTCAAGCTCGTAGTTGATATCGACTGTACCATCCTCGGGATGGGGAACAACATCTGGTTTGATGGTTTCTGGGTTGAAGTGGCCCATTTGAGAAAGTTCCCTTACAGATCGGATAATATTTTCTTTGCTGAACAACTGTCCTGGCCGGGTAAAAAGTTCACGGCGTGCCACATGTTCGTTTGTTTTTGTATTTCCTTTGATTCCAATTTCGTTGATGGTGGCCTGAGTCCCCTCTACCATCCTCATTTCAAAATCGATCGAGTCATTTTCTACGTTCACCTCTACAGGGTTCAGGTTATAAAACAGATATCCTGTATTCAGATATTCGTTGGAAACTGCGTCATCATCTTCAGTGAGCCTTTTGTCCAGAAGTTTCTGGTCGAAGATGTCACCTTTTTTAATCCCAAGTACCCTGTTCAACTGAAGATCGGTATATACAGTATTTCCAACCCATCGTATGTTCCTGAAATAATAGCGTTTACCTTCATCTATCCAATATTTTAAACTAACGGTATTCCTAATCGTATCCCTTTTGATCGAATCGGCAACAATAATTGCATCACGATAACCTTTTTCGTTGTACTTTTTTATCAGGTTGACCTTGTCTTCCTCAAATTTGTCCTCAAGGAATTTTTTGGATGCGAAGAAATTCCTTAGTTTTTTCGCTTTGGTTTTCTTCATTGCCTTCTCCGCGAGTTTTGTACTAATTGATTTGACCCCAACAAATTCAATGTTGCTGATCTTGACTTTGGTCTTTTTGTTCACGTTGATATCCAGAATGACCTGGTTCTCCTTAGCCGTATCATCGCGCTGAACAATATTTACTGTTGTATTGTAAAACCCTTTTGCAGTAAAAATGCCGAGGATTTGCCGTTCTGCGGTATTGATCAGGTTATCAGTGACCTGTCCGCCAATAAGCAACATTACTTTCTTCTCAATGTCCTCTTTTTCGCTTTTTGAAATGCCCTTATAATTTTTCTGGGAAAGACGTGGCCGTTCCTGTAGGTAAATGTCGAGCCAGATTTTCTTGTCAACAATTTTGGTAGCAGAGATCCTCACGTCCGAGAATAGTCCCTGCTTCCAATACTTCTTAAGAGCTGAAGTGATCTGGTCACCGGGAATTGTAATCTGGTCACCAATTGTGAATCCCGACAAATTCTTGAGTACCTCAGTATCCAGGAAACGGATACCACTCACCTCCAACCCTGCCAGGGTATATGTTTTCGCACTATCATAATAGATCGAAAAATTAGTACTATCGGCAACTACCTGGGAATAAAGGTTTAAACTTCCTACTAATGCCAGGAAAAAAATTATCAGTTTTTTGTACATTTTTAGCTTCTGATTTGTTCACTTGTTTTTCCAAATCTTCTCTCTCTACACTGGAAATCGGTTATGGCTTCAAACAGGTTCTCCTTGCGAAAATCCGGCCATAAAATTGGGGTAAAATAAAATTCACTATACGCTATTTGCCAAAGCAGGAAATTACTAATCCGGTATTCTCCACTTGTCCTGATTAATAACTCGGGATCGGGGATCCCTGCTGTTGAAAGGTGATCTGAAAATAGACATTCTGTAATTTGATTTTCTGTAATTTCTGAATTTTGTGATTTTCGCACGATTTGCCTGACCGCCTCGACAATTTCCCATCTACCCGAATAACTTAAAGCAAGGATAAGATTTAACCCCGTATTCTTTGATGTTCGTTGTACCGCCTCTTCGAGTTGGGATTGAACATCATTGGGTAAGGAGGCAAGATTGCCAATTGCGATCATTCGAACGTTTTTATCGTTTAGATTATCTGTTTCCTGAACAATTGCATTGACCAACAATGCCATTAGTGCATCGACTTCATCTTTGGGACGGTCCCAGTTCTCGGTGGAAAAAGCGTAAAGCGTAAGATGCTCAATTCCAAGTTCTCCAGCCCCTTCAACGACTGACCGGACTGCATCAACGCCCTGCTGATGCCCGAATATCCTGTTGCTTCCATGCATCGCAGCCCATCGCCCATTGCCGTCCATAATAATTGCAACATGCCGGGGAATCATATTTTTTTTCAGTTCATCAATGACCATTTCTTATTTTTTGTTCTTACCATAAATTGCACAATTCCCCTTACTACTCCAAAGCTGATAACATACCGAAATTGCAAGGATAGCGTAATAGTCATTGTTGTTCAATTGAAAATTTGAAACCTTCGCCGGGTATTCAAAAAGTGGGTTTACCGTTGCTGCGTCAAACTGAAACCTTTTAGGATCGTCGAGATTGTCAATGTTATCTGTAAAAGTCTTGCGAACAATCAATTCAACAAGGCCACCCAATCTTTTTGTGATATTGAATTTAAATCCGGCACCGACCGGGATCGTAAGCGATAGTGCATCGGAGTTATTCGTTTTATCCTGGTTTGCATTCAGATAAGGTTGATACAATCCGCTTCCGGGAAAAGTCTCGAATGGCTGTAAAATAAAAGTACCAACCCGGGATGCCCTTGAGTAAAAAGCCCCCAATCCAACGCAAACAAAAGGCGTGAACATCTCTTTTGAAGTACTTCCCAACTTATAATTGCGAAAATTAAATTCAAACAACGCTTCCACACTTTGAAAAGAACGGTTAAAGTTGTATAACTGGCTCAAATCCAAAGCGTACTCTTCAGGGATGGTCCTCACTCCAGATTGTGCCAAATTGGAATTACTGAATGTCCCTATCGCCTTAAGGTTGCCTGTAAACAATTGCCCCCTGACAGCTAACCTTTTGTTGAAATTCCAACGTCCCAGTACCCCAACAACCGGGGTGACAGACCTTGTATTATCTTGAGCCACAATATCCCCCCAATAAGTTGCAGCACCAACCAGAACTCCAATATCGGCTGTTTGCTGAGAACAAGCACAATAGCCTGAAAGGAGTAACATTATGAAGAAAGACAACTTTCTCATTTGGGGCAATATTCAAATTTTATACTCAAAATGGCGAACTATTAAATGCCGTGTTTTTACTAAAGGCTACAAAAGTAATAGATTAACCCTAATTTCCGTTTTTTACAACAAAATTTAACTGATAAAAATTGGAATAACGAATTAACCCAAAAAATTCATTCAATTTCGTTTGTCGATACCCCACATTAATTTATTCCTTAGGGTACCATAAAATGATTGATTATCAAATTGTACCACATTGATTGAAAAATCGGCTTTACGCAAACGGATCTCCAAATCCGGATTAAAGACAGTCGAACGGGAATCCAACGTGGCCATGTACCGTTCGCTCCTTCCTTCTACCCTTATTTTAATTTCTTCACTATCAGGTATTATAACGGGGCGTATGGCCAAATTGTGAGGGGCAATCGGAGCAATAACAAAATTTGCAGCAGTGGGTGTAATGATCGGCCCACCAACACTCAGTGCATATGCCGTTGATCCGGTAGGGGTCGCGATAATCAAACCATCCGACCAATAAGAATTCAGGTAATCATTGCCCACTATAACATTTATTGTGATCATTTGGGCAGTATCCTGCTTATGAACTGTAAATTCATTCAATGCGTAAGGAAAATCTGAAAATAACCCTATATCGTTTTCCAGCCTGATCAAAGAACGTGGTTGCAGATGGTATTTTACTGTGAAAAGGCTTTCTAATGCACTCTCCAGTTCGGTCTGAGCTACATCAGCCAGAAATCCAAGTCTTCCGCTATTGATCCCAACCATGGGAATCCTGGAATCCCTAACCAAAGAAATGGCCTCAAGAAACGTCCCATCACCTCCGATACTGAAAAAAAAATCGACATTTCTAAGCTCATGATGAATTGAAAAGTCGCTAATATATTCCGGTTCGAATCCGATTTCAGTCCGCATATAATCCAGAAAGGGTCGATATACGGTAACCTCCACATGGTGTAGATGCAAAATCCCGAACAAACGTCTCAAACTATCGTAAAAAACAGGATTAATATTTCGGCCAAAAATCGCAATTCGCATAATTAACTATTATTTAGACATTTATATATCTCATAAATTGATCGTACCGATCGTCATAAAGGCTTTTTATTTGTGAATGATCCATATATGTTTCTTTGATCAAATAATCGTAGCGCACAAATGTCTGAATAATTCCCGAAAGGTCAACAACATTTACCTTAATTGTAACATCAAGTTCTTTTGATGAGGGGGAAGGCTTATGGATGTAAAGGCTTAGTATCCGTGCATCATTGCCCTCAATGATCTGGGATATTTGGGAAAGCGAGTAGTTGAGTTCTGTCAATTCAAGGACAATGATGCCACCAGGCTCATTTGAAGAGAACAACTCACTGATTTTAATCGCCAGATCTGTCCTTGAAATTGAACCTACATAAGAATGGTCAGCTGCCAAAACAGGAACAATGGAGACCCCGCATCCCAATGCGACCCCAACAACTTCAAAAATATGCTGGTTCACATGCACATGTGGCTGAAGAAGTATCGGCTTAATGTATCTTTCGATCTTTTCTTCAAAGTTCTCGGCATCATAGATATCTTTGTCCGATACGACTCCCAAATATTCATGACCGACAACCACGGGAAGATGCGAAACGCGAAAAATTTCCATCAGCATTAATACTTTGGTGCCAATCTCGTCGAGAGTAACAGTGGGGATGGATTCCGTAATCAAATTTTCAGCTATCACGATTATTGCTTTATTTTGTTATCAAATTCAATTCAAAGTTGTAAATTGCACTCCAATTCATTATTTCAAAACTATGACGCGATTAAGTGTAAATATAAACAAAATTGCAACATTGCGTAATACCCGTGAGGGAAATACGCCAAATGTTAAACTTGCAGCCATAAACTGTGAGGAATTTGGTGCAGATGGGATTACCGTTCATCCTCGTCCAGATGAACGCCATATCCGATATTCAGACGTAAGGGACTTAAAACCAATCATAACCACTGAATTTAATATAGAAGGTTACCCTTCTCCTTCTTTTCTTGAGTTGGTACTTCAGGTTAAACCCGATCAGGTTACTTTGGTACCAGATTCACCCGAAGCAATCACTTCAAATGCTGGATGGGACACTATAAAGCACAAAGAGTTTCTTTCAGAAGTGGTTTCCGCACTCAAACGGGCAGGAATCCGTACCTCAATCTTTATCGGAGCCGATGGAAAAATAGCAGAAGGGGCAGCGATTGCAGGAGCTGACCGGGTAGAACTTTATACAGAACCCTATGCAACTGCATTCCCATATAATCCCGAAATTGCGATTGAACCATTTGTAAAGGTGGCGAAAATTGTTGCTGATTTAGGTCTCGGACTCAATGCTGGCCATGACCTAAACCTACAAAACCTGAAGTTTTTCAATCAATCTATCCCCAATCTTCGTGAAGTTTCGATTGGCCATGCCCTTATTTCGGACGCCTTATATCTTGGGCTTGAACTGACGATACTCAAATACAAGGAGTGCCTTAGGTAAGGCTTGGAGCGTGGGGCTTGGAGCGTGGGGCTTGGAGGCGGAAAAAGGGAGAATGGAAACGGGGTCTTCAGCTCTTTCACCGTGATAAATACAGAGAAGGCATTGCATCGTTGGTTTCTTCAAAATTTATGAAATGAAGGAATTATTTGTGATTGGTTTTAATCAGAACGGAAAAGCCAATTGGGCTTTAGCTGGAACAGGTGTAGGGTTTATTATTGTATATATATCATTATCAACTATTTATGTCTGTTAGGCTAAACTTTTGGAAATCGGGAAGCGGTCCTGCATTTGTGATCCTGCACGGATTGTATGGTGCTTCGGACAACTGGATTTCGATTGCCAAAAAGCTGGAAGACCAATTCACTGTTTATATTCCAGATCTTCGTAACCATGGCCATTCTCCGCATACCACGACCCATACTTTTCAGGATATGACGGACGATCTGTTCCGCTTTTTGAATGACCATTCCATTACAAATGCGACCATCCTTGGTCATAGCATGGGCGGCAAACTGGCAATGATGTTTTCAGCCGAATATCCCGAGTTGGTGAAATGTTTAATCGTTGCCGATATTGCCCCTAAGAGTTATAATTCACTTAATCAAATATTTAAGTCTGTATTGCAGCATGAATTGATCCTGGATTTGATGGAGGAACTTAATCTTGTTGCTGTGGATTCGCGCAAGGAGATTGATCATTTCTTGTCCGAAAAGCTTCAAGATACTTCTTTGCGGCAATTCCTGATCAAGAACATACATCGGAACAAGGAAGGCTATTTTGAGTGGAAAATTAATGTCCCTGTACTGAAATATGCTCTTCGTTCCATCACATCCGAAGTAAACAGTGAGTGGTTTTCCGATCGCCAACCCATTCTTAATTACCCTGTTACCTTTATTCGCGGATTGAATTCCGAATACATTATGGACAGTGATATCCCGGAAATAAAAATAATATACCCGGATGCCAAAATCATTGATATTCCTAATGCAGGTCATTGGCTACATGCCGAACAACCTGAAAAATTTATCGATGCCGTCCTATCTGCCGTATAATTCTGTCAACTCTTTTAACCACAGTGTCTTCTCATTTAAAAGATCCGCCGAGGCTAATTTCCATTTCCAATTTCCCTCTATCGTACCAGGAGTATTCATTCTCGCAGCCGAACCCAATCCAAGTATATCCTGAAGCGGGAAAATGGCCGTTCGTGCAACAGAACCCATAATTGCCCTGACCATTTTAGGTGCATCTGGTTTTGATGTCCCAAAATATTTTCGGATGTGGTCGCGCTCCTCCCCTTTTGCCGTTTTCAAAAAATTAACAGTAGTATCGTTATCATGGGTTCCGGTATATGCAACAAAATCGTGTTTGTAATTATGTGGAAGATGCTCATTTTCAGCATCCGATGCAAATGCAAACTGGAGAACCTTCATTCCAGGCAAGTTGTATTTTCTCCGAAGATGGTGTACCTCCTCGGTAATCGTCCCCAAATCTTCGGCAATAATGGGCAAATGACCGATCTGACCTTGTAAAAGTCCAAGTACTTCATCCCCATGGGCATGCATCCATTCACCATTTATGGCGGTTTTTTCACTGTAAGGTACAGCCCAAAATGATTCCAATCCCCTGAAATGATCGATCCTTACAAGATCGTACATTCGCAGGTTAAAGTGCAAACGGGCAATCCACCAATCATAATTCCGATGTGATAATTGATCCCAATCGTACAATGGATTTCCCCAAAGCTGTCCTGTAGCACTAAAATAATCGGGTGGAACGCCCCCAACTTTCACAGGTTTTCGCTTTTTATCAAGAAGGAACAGTTCCTGGTTTGTCCATACATCGACACTATCATAGGAAACATAGAGCGGGATATCGCCAAATATTTTGATCCCACGATCGTTCGCATATTTTTTCAGGGAAAAATACTGCCGAAAAAAGACAAATTGCAGGAAATGCTGGTATTCAATATCTTCCTGATATAGTCGGGAATAACGGTGCAATGCTTCATATGACCTTTTTATCAATGACTCCTCCCAATGGCTCCAATCTTTACCTTTCAGGTTTTTTCGGAAGGCATAAAACAACGACCATGATTCGAGCCACCATGCATTTTCAGTCCAAAATTGACGATAATCGTCCCAACCAAACCCACCGATTTCACGAAACCGGAGAAACGCCTTATGAAGATGCGGCTCCCGAAATTTCCTTACACCAACAAAATCGATGCATTCTAAAGGAAATTTAATTTTGGATGGTAATTCTACAACAGGTAATAATCCGATTTTCACAAGATCCTCTAAATCAATTAGATCCGAATTTCCGGCAAATGCCGAATAACACTGATAGGGAGAATAGTTGAAATCGGTAGGACCAAGCGGCAATATCTGCCAAGTCTTCTGTCCGGATTCGGAGAGCCAATCGATGAATTTTTTTGCTTCGTCACCAAGTGAACCGATCCCAAATTTTCCTGGAAGGGAAGTTGGGTGAAGGAGTATGCCGGAAGTACGTTGAGTCATATTATATAATGAAGGAATGAAGGAATGAAAGAATGAAGAAATTAAGGAATTAAGGAATTTATCGTCCTTATCTGTCTGATTTGATTTTTAATACTTTTAACCAGGAATTCATTTGTCACCTTTTGAAGATTTTAGAATGGAGGTTAAGATTACGATGATCTCGTTACAATCTATCATAAGTTGTTCTGAATGAGCATTTTGATATACATCGGCATCTTTGATTAAACGAAGCCAGTATTTTGTTTCCCTGGCTTCCTTAAACGCGATTTGGATTTTGGCAATAAATTCGGCTTTGGAAATCGCACCCTGTGACTCCTCAGTATTTGCACCAATACTTGTCCCACTTCTCAACAACTGTCGCGAAAGTACGTACTCATGCCTTTTCTCTTGTATTTCAAGAACATACTTGACAATTCCAACTGCAAACGAGTAAGTCTTATCAACAATCACATTCTCCTTCATGCTGGAATTCTTTAATTCTTAATTCCTTAATTCTTTCATTAATTTTTGAGCCATTTATCCAGCCACTGATAGAATACCCTTTGCCAGAGTATGCCGTTTTGCGCCTGTAATACCCAATGACTTTCGTCTGGGAAGAACAAGAACTCGGCAGGAATGCCTTTGAGAACTGCAGAATTAAATGCACCCATTCCCTGGGTGTAAGGGATGCGCAAATCTTTTTCGCCATGGATCACCAAAATCGGGGTATCCCAGTTCTGGACAAATTTATGAGGGGAGAAATTCTGATAAGTGTTCTGTGCCACCTTGTTGTTCAGGTCCCAATAGGCACCACCATTGTCCCAATTGACAAACCACATCTCTTCGGTAGTTGAATACATGGCTTCAAGGTTGAAGATGCCACAATGTGAAATAAAGGCTTTAAACCGTTTTTGATGATGCCCGGCCAGATAATAAACCGAGTAACCCCCATAACTTGCACCAACTGCCCCCAACCGATTTTTATCGATATAAGGTTCTTTGGCCAAAGTGTCGATCGCAGTCAAATAATCTTTCATATTCTGGCCACCATAATCTCCCGAAATCTGTTCGTTCCATGCTTGCCCAAAACCTGGGAGGCCACGACGGTTAGGAGCCACAATAATGTAATTGTTGGCAGCCATCATCTGGAAGTTCCAGCGGAAAGACCAAAACTGACTTACCGTACTTTGTGGGCCACCTTCGCAATAAAGCAATGCAGGATACTTTTTGGCAGGATCGAAATGGGGCGGATAGATCACCCAAACCAACATTTTTTGCTTGTCGGTAGTCGTAATCCAACGGCTTTCAACCTTCCCGAAAGTCAGTTGGTCCATAATTCCCTTAGTGACAGTTGTTATGGGTTCATCCTTCCCGGTTGTTGGATCGACACGGTAAATTTCAGCAGGTTGCGACATCGAAACTTTAGCTGCAACCAGTTGATTGCCTGCAATTAATACATTCTGATAATTGTGGACTCCACTCGTGACCCTTGTAAATTTTCCGTCTGCCAGATCCATCCTGAAAATTTCATCAGTTGCATGGATATCCGAAATAAAATAGATCGATTTACTGTCGGGACTCCAGGTTAGCCCTTGCACATTCTGGTCAAAGTTAGCAGAGCAGTCCTTTTTCTCGCCTGTTTTTAAGTCAGCTACGAATAGCCGGTTTTTGTCAGCTTCATAACCATCGCGGGCCATGCTCTCCCAGGCAATCTTTTGACCATCGGGAGAAAAAACGGGGTTGGTATCATATCCCATCATTCTCTGAGTAAAATTGGTCGTGGCACCAGTTTCAAGATTATAAAAATAAATATCAGAATTGGTAGAAAGTGCATATTCTTTACCTGCTTTCTTTTTACAAGTATAAGCTACAATCTTACCATCAGGACTCCAATTGACCTGCTCAATGCCTCCATTTGGTTTTAATGGCGTATCAAAACGTTCGCCAACCATGATGTCCCTATCTTCAGATAATCCTGAATCACTGTACTTTGCAATAAATACATGCTGATAGGTATAATCATGCCAACTGTCCCAATGACGGTACATCAGGTCCGTTTCGAGACGTGCATTTGCTTTTGGCAGATCGGGGTAAATATCGTGAATGTTTTTGTCGAGTTTGACCGATTTAATGTAGACGATATTCTTAAGGTCAGGGGAATAGTTAAAGCCCGAAATGCCATCAGCAATATTGGAAACCTGAACATTCCCTGTTCCGTCCGGGTTCATCTCCCACAATTGGGCACTCCCCGATTTTGAAGAGATGTAACCGATCTTCTTCCCATCGGGGCGCCACTGTTCCTCTGCCTCTTTTTCAGGCGTATCGGTCAGCTTTTTAGAAGTACCACCGGCAACAGGGACACAATAAATATCACGGTACGACTTATTTTCAGGAATATTAAAATAGGTAACACCATAAATAACCGATTTTCCATCAGGGGAAACCTGTGTCCCACCGATCCGTCCGAACGACCAAAGCACTTCCGGGGTCATGATATCTGAAGCCAGTTTAGGCGTTTCGGGTGTGAAATTGGCTTTCAAAGGAACAGTTTTTTCATCTTTCATACATGCTGAAAAAAGGGTAACGATCAAAAATAAAACATACAACTTCTTCATGGTCTCATTTTTAAATAGGTTACAAAAATAACCGGATTTGGGGATACTACAACAAAAAAATCCTCAACGAAAATCTGCGGGTGAAATTGAGGAAATTTCCCGCAGATTTTCGCAGAAGAACAATATTTTTAGAAAGCACATTATATTGCTGGGAACATTCATTTTATGAATGTTATTCAAAAAATAGGTTGGCCAACCGCTTTTGAAATGGGTTACCATTTTTTGAATATGCCGTCATCTTGTACAAATAACCAATGTACATCGCATTGGCAGCTTGTTCATAAAAATGATTGATCCCTGCTATACGTTCCGGGGTGATTGGACGGAAATATCCGGGTCCAGGATTGGCCATTTCGCGTAACTGACAGGCTTCAAAGGTTTTAATAGTAGTCTCAAGAAGTCTTTTTTCTTCTGCAGCACCTGGAACGCCGGATAGTTTCCGGTTAAATGCGGAAAGGATATTTAATTGTGCATATAGTTCTTCAGGCAAAATATTGATATACAAGCCCCTATTGGTAACCTTCGTAAGAATGGACGGTAATGAAGGATACTCCACAGTATTCTGTTCCACAGGCCATCCACCTTCGGTAGTGATGGTAATTTTAGAAACCGCAGGAAGACTATTGTAATTAAGATCCAATTCTCCTGCTTTTTTAACCGTCAATAAATTACCATTTAGTGAAACTGATTTTATATTTGGGCCGCCGTTCCGGCAAGTGAGAAATATTTTCTTTTGACCGAAGAGAATCGGTTCTTTCTGGACATAAGAGGTTATTGAACCAGGTATCCTTGGCCTAAGGATCAGACGATCTGAGCGGTAATCACAATCGAACAATCCACGGATTGTTGCTGCCGGGATTGCAAAATTGTCGATCATTACTGCCACTCCACCAACTTTGTGTTCTCCAGTATCCGACCATGGATTGCGGGTGTTACTCCCCCATTGTGACCAGGGTGCATCCATCCTGAAATCCTTTGCCCATTTCATTGCCCTTGTTGCAGAACGGCGAATATCACCGAATTTTCCAAGCCTGTAATACATCAGGATAGCCCTTCCTTCAACAGTGCCCCAAACTCCACCATTCACCCAGTCGCCATAGATCCAAAAACCCTTAATACCAGGTCCTGTCGGACTTCCCCAATTACCATATGTATCATCCAGTCCCGGTGCATTTGTAAGAAGGAAATCAAAAGGGCGGATTGCAGGATAAGCCGAAATCTTATTGTAGATCTTGGTCGAAATCGAATCGTCAACAACCCGCAATGCGACTGCATCAGCATTTGCAACACCTTCAAGGTATCCATATTGTTTTTGCCCTAATACCCCATGTTTAGTTCCGTCAGGCTCCATAGATTTAACAAAATACCCTTCCGGAGTGAGCAATTGTGGCAACGATTCCCTGGTTATTTTCTGTCGATGCTGATATTCAGCTAATTTATTCGGATCACCTTTGAGTTTATAGATTTCGACCATCCTGTCAAGAGCGGCCAGATAGGTGATCGACAAACCTGAAAGATAGCCCTTGCCGAAGGTCCCATCGGGTTGTTTGACACCACCATAGCTTGGAGCAAGAAGGTTACAGGCAGGGCCTACCAGAAAAAGGTTATTTTTAGGATCACGGGCCTTTTCAATAAATTCACAGGCCCGCTCCATTTTAGGAAGATATCGTGCTATCGCTTTGAGGTCATGGCCTACAAGCAAAATCTCGCATTGCATCACAATACCAGCTGCTGTTGCTTCATAAAACCAGTCATGGTTTTTGACATTACCGTCACCTTGTTTGTAAATAATTTTATTAGGTGCAGCAGCATCGCCCAAGCTTCCGTCTGGTGCAATCAGTTCCGAAAGTTGATTTGGTTTTCCGTCACCCCAAAGCCCTTTTCGTATGCCATCGCCCTGGTTGTCCCAGAAAAGGTCCCACGAATTCTGAAGGACCGTCTTCCAGGGTTCCTGAAGAAATGGTGTAGCGGCATAGGAAAACCCGTAACTGTTTTGAATCCACCATGCGTCCCATGCAGCACCTTCTGTAAATGTGTTCCAATCGGGTTTATAAACCATTGTCAGATTGGGTACAACAGGATTGGGATTGAAAAAAGCGAACGATTCATCAATTAATTGCAGGAAATCAGTATCACCTGTGCCGGAACAATACTTACCCACGTATTGGCCCAATTTGATGGAATCCTGCCCAAAAGGGTTTGAATTCAAGGAATTCTGCCCATATACGGCAATATCCAATAAAACGAAAAGAACAACTGATAGCTTTTTCATTGCTTCAAATTTATTAGTCGTTTCAGTAATCACAATGCGCTAATGGTCACGTAAAATATGTCCTAAGCATAATTAATTTACCAAATGAAAAACCGACCAGATCACAAGTTGTGCATTGTAAAATCAAGTTTATTGAACACCCCGATCATCCTTTTCACAATTCACTTAGATAGCTCCTGAACAACTTGTAATCAGGCTCTAAAATTACTGTATTTTTTGTCCCCTTCATAAAATCCTTCAACTTTTCGGGCATAGGAACATTTCCTGTACCAACGATTTCTTCAACCGTTCCTGTGAATTTGGCTGGATGGGCCGTTTCGAGAAAAATCCCTGTTTCATCATCTTTTAACAGTTCTTCAAGTGCCCGATAACCCACTGCACCGTGTGGATCTAAAAGATAACCTGTTGAATTATAAACAGATAAAAGAGTTTCCCTGATTTGTTCGTCACCATAGGTTGTTCCGACCATTGTATTTGTTATGGCTTCATGGCTGTTTCCATACAAATCGAAGATACGCGCAAAATTACTGGGATCTCCCACATCCATTGCATTGGCAATCGTCGAAACCGAGGGTCGAGGTTCGAAAATCCCAGTTTTGAGGTATTTGTAAACAATATCGTTCCGATTGTTGGCAGCGATAAACCGATGTACGGGAAGTCCCATTTTTTTGGCAAAAAGACCAGCTGTAAGGTTTCCAAAGTTCCCGCTTGGGACAGAAAAAACTATTTTTCTGCTTTTATTTTTCAATTTTGCATAAGCGTTGAAATAATAAAATGCTTGGGGAAGGAACCGTGCTACATTGATCGAATTGGCTGAAGTTATTGTAATCTGCTCTTTTAGTGAACTATCCATAAAAGCCGACTTCACAAGTGCCTGACAATCATCGAAAGAACCAGTGATCTCAAGTGCAGTAATGTTCCGGCCTAAAGTTGTAAACTGTTTTTCCTGGATTTCGCTCACCTTTCCGGCAGGATATAGGACATGCACATGGATTCCTTCAACACCCAAAAAACCATTCGCCACAGCACTTCCTGTGTCACCTGATGTCGCAACAAGAACATGTACCATCTTCTTTTCCTGACCAAGAAAATAGGATAGCAAACGTGCCATGAACCGGGCTCCCACATCTTTAAAAGCAGCGGTTGGCCCATGAAAAAGTTCTAACGAATAGATATTGTTTTTTACCGGAACCAGGGGGGTATCGAAACTTAGGGTATCAAAAACGATCTTTTTTAATATGGCCTCAGGAATATCCTCACAAAAGAATTTCTTTGCAACCTCAAAAGAGAGTTCCTGAAAAGACATCGAACCAATCTCATTAAAAAAAGTTCCATCCAATGGTTCAATCCGTTCGGGCATAAACAAACCACGGTCCGAAGCAAGACCCTGAACTACTGCATTTTCCAGATCCACCTCCAGAGCTTTATGGTTGGTACTGTAATATTTCATCCTATATTTATCTATCTATTTAATAATCAATTTATTAATTTCTCTCCCAATTCCGTTCTCCCTTTAACTTGCTGCATGCTCTTTGCTCCATGCTCCCTTTTCACTTTTTAAGCTTTTAAAAGCTCTTCCATCAATTGCTGACTTTTCAAAACACCATAATCCCCCTTTTTTGCAGATATTTCATCATAGCACTGAACTTCATCAGGTTGTATACCGGGATAATAGATCAGAAAAGGCACAGCATCGCGGGTATGGGTTTTCAATTTCCAAGGGGTCGGATGATCAGGAAGTACGGCAATAGCAACAGGTTCGTCCATCCTGGCAGTTTCATCCACAATAAACTTCACTATCCGGCTGTCAAGATATTCGATCGTCTTTAATTTAAGGTCGTAGTCCCCTTCATGGCCCGCCTCATCACTCGCCTCAACGTGCAGATAAACAAAGTCACGCGTTTTTAAAGCTTCGATTGCAGCTTTAGCTTTACCTTCATAGTTGGTATCGTACAAACCGGTAGCACCTTCCACCTTGATCACATCCAGACCGGCATAAACCCCAATACCCTGTATCAGATCGACAGCCGAAATAACTGCGCCGCTTTGAATTCCAAAAAGCTCCTTTAAAGTTTTCATTGAGGGTTTGTAACCCGGTGACCAAGGCCATATCGAATTGGCAATATCTTTCCCTTCAGACTTGCGTTTGATGTTGATGGGATGACTGGCTAGAAGTTGTCGCGATTTATCGATCAACCCGAGCAATAAATTTGCCGTTTCTTTGCCATCCCCGTTTGTTGCAGATGGAAGAACGTCAATTACAGGTGTGCCTGTAACATCATGGGGCGGAATACATTTCAATGATTTGCTTCCCCCTTTGATTACCAATAGGTGACGGTATGAGACGCCCGGATAGAATTTAACGTTTGCGCCACCCAAATTCTGATTCAGGAAATCAATGAGTACAATTGCCTCAGACGTTGAAATATGTCCTGAGGAATGGTTCTTGATCTTCTCGTCTGCAATGCATATCAGATTGCACCGCAATGCAAGGTCGCCATTTTCGAGCTGAACTCCCATGCTGGCAGCTTCGATTACTCCTCTTCCTTCGAAAACAGCCTCAACATCATACCCCAAAACTGCAAGGTTTGCAACTTCGCTCCCGGGATGGAGCCTTTCTGGAATTGTTTTTAAAAGGCCATTCCGTCCCAGTTTCGCCAGGTTGTCGATATTTGGTTTATGGGCTTCCATTAACGGGGTCAGACCCCCATGTTCTATTTCAGGCTGATCCGACATCCCATCACCAAGAATGATTATATACTTCATTTAAACCTCTTTTCCTTATTGTAATTACTTCATTTATAAATAGTTGACATCACCTAGCGACTTGCAATTTTGCTTTAACCAAATTCCGTTTTCCTTCTCCGGTCTCCCGTTTCCAGATAAGACAGACGCATTGCCTTAGACGCATGCCATAGACGCATTGCCTTAGACGCATGCCTTAGACGCATTGCCTTAGACGCATTGCCTTAGACGCATTGCCTTAGACGCATGCCATGCGTCTCTACACCCCATGCCCCGCGCTGCATGCACATTGCTCAGATGTTGGAGACCTTGATCAGATCGGCGAAAACACCGGCAGCGGTAACAGCAGCACCGGCACCATATCCTTTGATCAACATTGGATATTCGTTGTAACGCTCACTTGTCAATAGAATGATATTGTTGCTTCCTTCAAGGTCATAGAACGGATGTCCCGGATCAACGACTTGAAGCGAAACAGAGGCTTTTCCTTCTTCCATCGCCCCTACAAAACGCCATTTCTGTTTTGAAGCTTCAAGTATTAACCGCTGATTTTCAAAACTATCGTCCATTTCTCCAATTGTATGCCAAAATTCATCCATTGACGAATTAAAATATTTGGCAGGAATGAACGAATGATTGACCACATCCTCCTGTTCGATCCTGTAACCCGATTCGCGGGCTAGTATGACCAATTTCCGGATAACATCGATCCCACTGAGATCGATCCGTGGATCTGGTTCCGAATACCCTTTTTCCTTGGCCATTCTGATTGCCTTACTGAAAGGGATATCCTTACTTAATGTATTGAATATAAAATTCAATGTACCTGAAAGCACGGCTTCTATCCTTACGATCCGGTCCCCCGAACGCATAAGGTCGTTTATTGTAGAGATCAAAGGCAAGCCGGCACCTACATTGGTTTCAAACAAGAATTTGACCCCATGTTTCGCGGCCAGCTCTTTTAACTGACGGTAACGGCCAAATTCTGAAGAAGCTGCAACTTTATTGGCTGCAACAATCGAAATGAAGTTATTAAGCACATCTGCATAATGATCAGCAACTTTTGAATCGGCAGTACAATCGACAAATACAGAGTTGAACAGGTTCATCTGCACCATATTCTGGCAAAATAACGTCATATCAGACCTTACATTGGATTCTTCCAACATCGCTTTTAAGGCTGCCGGGTCTATTCCATCGCGGTTAAAAACCATCTTGCGCGAGTTCGCGACACCTGCCAGCTTCAACTTTAACCGGTGCTCTTTTTTCAATTTTTCCTGCTGTCCGCTGATCTGGCTCAACAAATCGCGCCCCACGGTTCCCACACCAACAAGGAAAACATTCAGCTCAATATAGGGAGAAAGGAAAAATGCCTCATGAACAACGTTCAAGGTTTTCCTAAGATCGGAATTCTTTACGACCCATGAAATATTCTGTTCGGATGCACCCTGGGCAATGGCGACCACATTGATCCCGTTTTTACCTATTGTATGAAATAGTTTACCTGCAATTCCTGCCGAATGTTTCATGTTCTCACCGACTATGGCGACAATAGAAAGGTCGATTTCAGCGAAGAGTTTGTTGATACGGCCTGAGGCGATTTCACGCTCAAACTCATCGGAGATCGATTTGTGGGCCAATTCGGTAAAATGCGAATCGATCGCAAAACTGATCGAATTTTCGGATGATGCTTGCGAAATGAGGATCACATTAACTTGCTCCTTTGCCAGGGCACCAAAAAGACGCATTGAAATCCCTGCAACACCTACCATTCCCAAACCTTGGATGGTGATGAGCGAAATCCCCGATATGGATGAAATCCCTTTGATCGGATGGTCTTTCCCAATCTGGTCCGATTGACCGATTATCGTCCCTGAACCATCTGGGTTCATCGTATTTTTAATATGGATCGGAATGCCCTTCTGATAAACAGGCAAGATGGTTGGTGGATAAATCACCTTTGCCCCAAAATGTGATAGCTCCATGGCTTCAGAAAAGGTGAGCGTTGGTATCGTGTAAGCTTTGCTGATCACACGAGGATCGGCAGTCATAAAACCATCTACATCTGTCCAGATTTCCAAACGTTCCGCATTGACTGCCGCTGCAAACAAGGCAGCCGTATAATCTGATCCTCCACGACCCAGGGTGGTCATTGAACCATCGGGAGCAGAGGAGATAAATCCAGGAGCCACGGCAAATTGCTCCACATCGGCACAAGCTTCGGCTATTAACTTATAAGTCAGCTCAAAATCGACATTTGCTTTTCCAAAATTCCGGTCAGTCCGTATAACAGAAATACTATCTATTAGTTGAACATTCAGATAACGACTGATCAATAATGAGGAAAGTCGTTCTCCAAAACCAAGGATCTTGTCCATTGTTTTGAGTGTAAGTTCTCCAATCAACGAGACTCCCTGAATGATTTTTTCAAGTTCATCGAAAAGAGGTTTTAGTGCCAGAATTGTTTCTCCAACATTCTCCTTCGCAAATAAACCATTGATCATCTGCTCATGACGGACCTGGATGGTCTCAAGCTGGCTACCGGTTTTTAATCCTGAAGCTGAGTTTTGGGCAATAGAAAGCAATTGATCTGTAATCCCACCCAAGGCCGAAACCACGACAATAATTTTGCCTTGCTGATTCAATACAATTTCACCGATCCGCTTCACATTTTCAACCGAACCAACCGAAGTTCCTCCAAATTTTAAAATTTTCATCACTATACTATATGAATTTGTAATCCTGTCACAATACACAAAAGTCCAAAAAAAATCTGAACCGTAATATTCCCGGTTCAGATTTCCATGAATATTTACAATTATTTATTTTTCAAGTGCAGGAGAATAATTTGCAAGTATTTTTGCTTCAAGCTCTTCCGCTAATTCAGGGTTATCTTTCAAGAGAGCTTTCACACCTTCACGACCCTGACCAAGTTTGGTATCCCCATAACTGAACCATGAACCGGCCTTCTTAATAATGTTAATTTCAACCCCAAGGTCAATGATTTCGCCTACCTTAGAGATTCCCTCACCATAAAGGATGTCAAATTCTGCCTTACGGAACGGTGGGGCAACTTTGTTTTTGACCACTTTAACTCGGGTATGGCTACCTTGAACATCGTCACCATCTTTTAGCTGTCCAATTTTCCGGATATCCAAACGGACAGAAGCATAAAATTTAAGCGCATTACCACCGGTCGTTGTTTCTGGATTGCCGAACATCACACCGATTTTATCGCGTAACTGATTGATAAATATGACACAGGTTTTGGTCTTGCTGATATTTCCTGTAAGTTTTCTTAGTGCCTGTGACATTAACCGAGCCTGAAGTCCCATTTTGGAATCACCCATTTCGCCTTCAATTTCAGCTTTGGGAGTCAAAGCCGCAACTGAGTCAATGACAATGATATCGATTGCTCCCGAACGGATCAGGCTATCGGTGATTTCAAGTGCCTGTTCCCCGTTATCGGGTTGGGAAATCAATAGTTCGTCAATATTTACGCCCAATTTCTGGGCATAGGTAGGATCAAAAGCATGTTCCGCATCAATGATTGCTGCAATACCACCTGCTTTTTGAGCTTCGGCAATTGCATGGATTGCCAATGTCGTTTTTCCTGAGGATTCAGGGCCAAAAATTTCGATCACCCGCCCTTTAGGATAACCCCCTATCCCCATCGCCAGATCAAGGGCAATTGATCCAGAATGAATAGCAGGTACATCATCAACTGGTTTATCCCCCATCCTCATGATAGATCCTTTCCCATAGCTCTTTTCAATTTTATCGATTGTAAGTTGCAGGGCTTTCAGCTTTTCACTGTTGATCTTCTGTAAATCTTCCTTTGCCATTTTTGAATTTGTGAAATTATTTAATTACTAAATCTTTAACTATTTGATTTGTATGTTCTTTCGTATCCACCTTTCTGAATATTTTCTCAATAATCCCCGATTCATCAATGACAACGGTTGTACGGATCACACCCATATAGGTTTTACCGTAATTTACTTTTTCACCCCAAACACCATAAGCCTGAAGAATCTCTTTGGAAGTATCGGAAATCAGGTTAAATTTAAGACCGTACTTTTGGATGAATTTCTGATGGGAGGTTTCACTATCGGGACTTACACCGACAACTTCATAACCTTTGGCTTTCCAGAAATCATAATTGTCGCTCAAATTACACGATTCAGCTGTACATCCCGGAGTGCTATCCTTCGGGTAAAAATAGAGGATCAACTTTTTTCCCTTGAAATCGGAAAGCGAAATGGTCTCCCCGTTCTGTATAACTCCTGAAAATTCAGGTGCTGCTATCCCTTCAACTAACTGTATCATATTCTATTTTCTTTAAAATTTATTTCAGAACAAATATCTGCCTGACTAAGTTTGCAATTTCTACAAATATAACAAAAAATTAGCTTTCGATTAGTAGAAACAGGGCAACGAAACAAGAAATTTAATGCAACGTGGTAAAATTCAGCTAAATTTTATATTTTTAGCTCCTTATTTTGATACTAATATTGCGTCATGAAAGTTTTTTATTTGCGGGTAGTCTATGTGGTCTTTTCAACCCTGTTCTTATTGTGCCCTTTTGTCTCAAAATCTCAGGATGTAAGTGATAATGAGCCAGTTGCCATTGAGTATTTTAAAGCTGGGAATTATGCTAAAGCATTGCCGATCTTTACGGTCCTTATCAATAAGTCGCCAGATAATGCGATGTACAATTACTATTTTGGTGTTTGTCTGATCAAAAACAATCACTTTGAAACTGCTGCCAAAGAGGCTTTGTTAAATGCAGTAGTGGATAAAACCCCCCAAAATTGCAATTTTTATTTGGGCAATTATTTTCAGGCCCTTGAAAATTGGGGAGAAGCGATCGATTTTTACAAGAGGTACAAAGGTAGTAAACAGGAACGTAAGGAACTTGAATTGGATAAATACCTTGACCTGTGTATGAAAAGGATCAATCCATTTAAGGTAATAAAATCGGACGAAAAAAAGATCTTTGTTGATACATCGAACGTTGTTATCCAACAACCTGACGAAAAGAATTTTCCGATTCCTGATTCGCTTAAATCGGAATGGTTCAATTTTCAGATCAACGATCAACTAACCTATCACAGCATTACTGATTTTAAAAGTCCGGCAGCTAAGGTACTTTTTATAAAAGGCTGGATAGCAACAAATAAGAACGATTCAATCGTTAAAAATACTGATTTGTTGAGAAAAGCCCATGAGGAGACCCACAATGTGACTGCACGGATTGGTCTGGTACAGCGAATAGTCGATTCGGAGCAACTTTCCTATAAGCTTTTGAATGATCGCGAGAAATATTTTGAACAGGTTAGAGTCAAAGAATCTATGTATTGGGAGAAAGCAGGAGCTGAAGCAACTTTGAATTTTGCCCACGAAATTGCAGATAGGGAGAAAACCAGGAACGATCAGATACTTCGCGAAACGAAAAAAACTGAGATTTTAGCCGCAACGGCAGCCGCAGAAAAAGTAGCAAACGACACTGCAAAGCCGGAAATAAAACCTGTTGAAGAAAAACCAAAGCCTGCCGATCTGGACATTTTAGTTTACAAAGTTCAAATTGGTTCATTTCCAAATGGCAGGTTAACGGGCGCCTTCAAAGTGATGCTTGCAAAACTTTCAAAGTTCAGAAAAATCGAAAAATACACCGATTCCAAAAAAAATGAAATCTATACCGTTGGTAATTTTACCGACTATAAAGATGCCTCTTTGTTAAAAAATCAATTGATCCTTGAAGGCGCTAAAGGTGCTTTCCTGGCTTCCTATAAAAATGGAGAAAGAATCCCGATTTCCCGAGCTGTAAAAAAACAACCAGGTAAATAAAAGGGATCCAGTAAAATAAAAAAAATAACCATATGAGTATCGAGAAGCAAAAAAAACGCGTTTCTCCTACAGACATTGATAAAGACCATATTTGTACGTTGGAGCTTTTCAACGACGACTATCACTCCTTTGACTATGTGATCGAATCGTTGATCGAGATATGCGAGCTCGATTCAATTCAGGCAATACAATGTACATATCTTGTTCATTATAAAGGAAAATGTGATGTTAAAAGGGGATCAAAGCCATATTTGTTGCCAATGCGGAGGGCACTTTCAAAACGTGACTTGAGGGCAGTAATTAAATAATTGCAATTGATTCACATATAGTGTTATTTCCTTTGCCAGCGCAATTTCTTTATAAATGGCTTAATTTGCTTCCATTTCGGAATAAGTGGATTTGTCGTTGACATATAGGTACGGTATTCGTCTCCAAAATGGCGGATCAGTTGCCTTTCTTCACGTTTCACCCGATGCATATAAAACGGGATACCCAAAATTAGAAAAGCCGGGCCGACGATCCAATTCTGCAACATAAAGATCTGTGCCACTGCGAATGCCAGGAATGCCGCATACATTGGGTGCCTGAACCATTGAAAAACCCCTGATGTCACCAATTGATGGCCTTCTTTGATTTCCAATCCGGGAGACCAAAAATGTCCCAGATCGGCATGAGCCCTAAAGAAAAGCCAAACCCCAAAACAATAAAGCAAAGTTGAAGGAAAACCAAACCATTTCGGAAGATTATAATCGAAAAATGAAAACCATGCTGTAAAAACATAAACCAACGGAAGCAATTGAAATCCAAGTGAAACTAGAAACAGGAACAATCGTTCTTTCTTATTGAAATAACTCTGTTGTTTTCCGCTCACATAATATTGGATGTAATAGAAATGAAGGATAACCTGCAAAACCAGTCCACACAAAAAAATTATTTCCAAATAAGCACGATCCATCATTTTTACTTTTGTGCAAAATAAACGCTTTTCCGGTTAGGATAAGGAATGAATGTCGGGAAATTTCATAGAAAAGGGAAAGTCGGAATTTATTTCTGTTGTGATATGGCAAATTCCAAAGTTTGAACAGATAAAAAACAGGTCTTTATCTCCAATAAAAATCAAAAAAAGCCATCCAAACTTGATTTTTTTGGATGGCTTCAATTTGATTAACGAATCAGTTAAATGATCTCCATTTCAATCTGCGGTCAAAGCATATTTCAACTTATTTCAACTTATTTCAACTTATTTCAATGTATTTCAATGTATTTCAATTTATTAACTTATCTACTGCAATTGGATCAAAACAACCGACTTAGCTGGTATCGAAGAAGTTACCTGACCGTTTGTAAGTTTAGCATTTTTGAAATCGGCAAGGACAACTTCATCCTTTTTACCAAAATCATTGTAAGCATTTATTTTAGAAGCTGTTACAATATTGCCGGATATTTTTGTTGCTTTGAGGCCTTGAATTTCAAAGCTGATATCCTGGGCATTGACCGGATCAAGATTGCAAAGCGTTATGCTGACGACGCCACCTTTTACAGAAGCAGAACAATTGATTGCGTCGAGCGATTTGTCCGCTGAATTGTATTTTCCACAATTGATTTCAATCGGGAGCACCTGTGCATCCTGATGGACATTGTACATTTTAAAAACATAATAGGTAGGAGTTAAAACAATCTCTTTATCCTTGGTCAGGATGACCGACTGTAATACATTGATCATCTGTGCGATATTGCTCATCCTTACCCGGTCGGCGTGGTTGTTGAAGATATTCAGGTTGATCCCTGCCACCAATGCATCGCGTAAGGTGTTTTGTTGATAAAGAAATCCAGGATTGGTTCCCGGTTCAACATCGTACCATGTTCCCCATTCGTCAACCAGGAGGCCCACTTTTTTGTTCGGGTCGTACTTGTCCATAACAGCAGAATGCTTTGTAACCAACTCTTCCATTTTCAATGTCTTCTCCATTGTATTGAACCAGGTCGCTTCGTCGAATTGGGTAGCAGACCCTTTCTTGTTCCAATCTTTTGGAACCGTATAATAATGGACAGAAATCCCGTTCATCATTCGCGATGCTTCGCGCATCAGAACTTCAGTCCAGTTGTAATCCGACCCATTGGCACCGCTCACTATTTTATACATTCCGGGAGCCCGCATATAAGAGGCATATTGACGGTAAAGATCCGCATAATACTCGGGACGCATATTGCCACCACAACCCCAGGTTTCATTTCCAGCAGACCAATATTTGACGTTCCAGGGTTTTTCACGCCCATTTTGTTTGCGCAATTTGGTCATCGGGCTTTCGTTGGCAGAGGTGACGTATTCGATCCATTCGGCAGCTTCACGGACTGTACCACTGCCCACGTTCAAACAGATATAAGGGTCTGCCCCAATCAATTCGCAGAAATCAAGAAACTCGTGTGTACCAAAACTATTGTCTTCAGTTACACCGCCCCAATGTACATTCACAATGGAGGCACGTTCCGATTTTGGACCGATCCCGTCTTTCCAATGGTAAGTATCGGCAAAACAGCCGCCTGGCCAACGGACCAATGGAACTTTTAAATCTTTCAATGCTTCAACAACATCGGTACGGAAACCCTTGATATTTGGGATATCCGATTTTTCACCCACATAGATCCCTCCATAAATGCAATGGCCAAGGTGTTCGGCAAAATGGCCATAAATGGCCTTATCGATCTTTGCTCCAGGCTGATCGGCATGGATGACGATCTTGTTCTGGGCAATCCCCGAAAAGGATAAATTCAACAAAAAGACTACGACAAGTAACCCAAGGCGATTCGTTTTTTTCATATTAGTTTGTTTTAAAAGTACTACAAAAGTAATAAATACTTTTTATTTAAAAGTCAGGGCAATTTTAATCCCTAGCAAAACAAGCAAACTGCCCAGGAACCGGTTGATCGGTTTCTCAAACCTTAGAAAAGCCTTTTGAACTTTTTGTTGGGTAAAAAAAATGGAAACTATTGTAAACCAAATAAATGCAGTCATAACCATAATAAATGAAAGAAACAGCACGATGTAGGTAGGTGTGGTGGGACTGATCACGAACGTAAACAAGCTCAAGAAGAACAGCGTGACTTTTGGATTAAGGATATTGGTAAAAAAGCCCATTTTAAATGCCTGCATAAATGTGAGGTCATCAACAGGTTTTTCTTCGGTAAGCTCCAATTTTGATTTTTTTGCAAGGATGGAACTCAAACCGATATAGATCAGATAACCTGCACCAAGGAACTTAATGATAGAAAACACAACGACAAATTTCGAAATGATAATTGCAATCCCAGCAGCACAATATGCGAGATGAACACAAAGCCCCAGTCCGATACCTATTGCGGTGAAAATCCCTGTTTTGCGCGAATAACAGAGTGAGTTTTTAACAATCATTACAAAATCTGGACCCGGACTTACCGCTGCCAAAAGGTTAAGGAGGGTAACTGTACCAATAAGTGGAAGATATTCTATCATTTAGCAACGATTTTTATTGCTGCCAAAAATAAACAAAATCCGTGAAATATCTTCTACCACTAATCGGCACATCGCGGTACTGAGAATTACCCAAATTCAGAAGTTAATCACAAGTTTTTTGCACCAAAATCTGGTTTGAAATGAGTTGCCAGCCGCCAATTGCCAGAAGCCAGCCGCCAGTTGCCAGTCGCTAGTTGCCAGCCTCAAACCTTCTTGTTCACGATCACAAAATCGAAAAACTGGACTTTCCGTTTGTCGGGAGCAATACGGTAAATCCAATTTAAAACGCTCTTATAGTTTAGGTTACCTTGAAAAGGGACATTTTCTTTGGTAAAAACAAAGATCAAATAATTGTGTTCACGTGCTGCATCGGTCGATAAAGAATAACCGACTTGTTTGGTTTTGGGATCCCCCATCAGCTTATTGACCGGAAAATGAATCCCAACATTTGGTTTGAAGAAGCGGTCGATGGTGTCATTAAGAAAAGGGTAATCGGTACTTGAAAAAGGGAAGACGACAAAGCTTTCGGAATCGTTCACATTAAAAATCTTAAGGTAACCTTCCGAATAGGGCAAAAAGGCAAAATTCATCAAATCGCCGTTTTCGTAATACTCCTTGACTCCCTCCACCTTGAAATCGAAGGAAACATCAGAACGTGATTCGTACTTTATCACATCCACATTGATCAAAACCTGCACAACAAGGTTGCCGAACTGGTTTGTGAAACTCTTTTTCTCAACGATCGAGTCGTTCAGTACAGCACCATTGATTTCGACTGAGACGAAAGAATTCATCTCCTCTTTGAAACCTTTTCCGGATTCACTGGATGTCATTATATCTGAAGAACTTACATTTTCCGTCACGCCAGCCTTTCTCAGAGCTTCCATCTTGGCTTCATTTACAGCCTTTTCAAAAGCAGCTTTTAAACTGATGTCGGCATTCGAATCAACTATGTATTCGCCTTTTATACCATTGAATGTCAGGATCTTCTGAGCCGATGCGATTCCCGTCTGAATAAAGAGAACGAGAATTAAACAAATTACGTTTCTCATGTCGATTGTTTTAAAGTTGTTAATCCTATTGTTTCCTCTTCTGGTCCTCCAGTCGATATTCTTTTTTCTCCTTTTCATCGTTCATCATATCCTTCACATTATCAATAGATGGGGCATTTTTGACCGCTTGCCAGTCAAACTTTTCATCCAAGGGGGAAAGGGCTTTTACCGGGTCAAAAATACGCAGGTCGCTACCAAGGGCATTGTAGGGCTCAAAATTGGGAACAGTTTTAAAACAATCCGAAAAATCGTTGGCTGCCGCATCATATTGATTGAGATAGGGCAGGCCCAGGATATTCCAGAAAGTTTTAAAAATACTTCCAAAGCTGTAATGGACTTTTGAAACATAGCCCTTTTTGGCATACGGCGAAATCACCATTAAGATACTCCTGTGTGCATCAACATGATCCACACCATTTTGGGCATCGTCTTCGGTGATCACTATGGCCATTTCTTTCCAGTAAGGTGTGTGCGAAAGGTATTCGACAATCCGGCCAATTGCGAGGTCATTATCAGCCATATAGCTCTCCCTGAATGGGTATCCTGCTTCAAGACGCTCGCCGGCACCGTGATCATTGGGAACAATTACCGTTATCAGGGATGGCATTTTAGCATTCCCTTTAATCCATTTGGCATCAAATTCATTGATAAACTGATGGATACGGTATTGGTCAGGAATGGCCATGTTGAATGTTGGAAACATTTTTGAAGTCCGGGTAAACAAGGGCAATGGGAACGGGAAATTCACAAAATGTTTTACTCCGGTATCCTTATAAGAATCTTCATAAATTGAGGGTTCAAACATGATACTAAACCCAAAGTTGTAAAAATCGATGTTGTTTCGGTCGAGATGCTCCCACATCGAGCCCGCCTCATTATAATCCTCCGGATAAATCGCACCGGAGGCACCGTTCATTCCCAGGCTTCCTGGCGCTTTCGATTTGGGCCGGTATTCACGGTTGCCACCATAACTGGCAGGAACAGATGTTTCTACCCATTCATTGGGATAGGTATTCACCAGCCAGCGATGGCCATCAGCAGATACATCAGCATCGACATAGAAATTGTCGGAGATCGAAAACTCAGAAGCCAATTTCAGGTGGTTGGGCATAACCGTAGCATTTTCAACCGATTGCGTTTTTTTTCGGTTCGAAAAACTCACTCCTTTCCCATATCTGGCGAGAGTGGGATCGCCATTCCCTTTTTTGACCTGTCCGAAAATCTCGTCATAAGTCCGGTTCTCTTTTGAAATAAAAACGAGGTGTTTGATGGGAGATTCCTTTTCTCCCCCATAGATTGGGATGGGGTTATTTTTCCTAGTTTTCCTAGTTTTATTGTAATCTTCTGTCCTATAATTATTTGCTAAAACAGTTTTTGTCATTGTTGGCAATGCCAGATCTGAAGGGACCGGCATGACCGAGACTGTCCCTTTCATTAGATTGCCAATATAGGACCCTGGCGGTCCTTCTTTAAATCCTGATCCACCATTTGGCCCGCTCCCAAACCCCTTTGCATTGCTCACAACCAAATTTTTTCCATCTGGGGTTACCTTTATCCTGGATGGAAACCAACCGGCTGGAATATGACCCAATATTTTAAGTGTTTGTATATCAATGACTCCTATGGCATTAATTCCCGATTCGGCTACATACAATCTTTTTTGATCAGGTGAAACCGTCAATCCAAAAGGAATCACTCCTCTGAAATGGCCAACGGTTTTATTGATGCTAAGTGGAATTTCCGATGCCAACGTGTCGTTAACGATATCGATAACCGAAAGATTATCGTTGTTCCCATTGCTTACAAACAGGTACCGATCGGTAACTGCCAATGAGTTGGGACTTGCCCCTCCAACTGCGGGAATCCCTTCGACAAGTTCACCAACCAAAACTCCGGTCTTGATTTTGGACAAAATTTCAGGATTTCGGGGATTTTTTATTGAATAGGACCAAACCGACAACGATTCCGGGACATTGGGATCACCTAAACCCGGAACATCAAGGTCGCCAATCCGTGTGCCATTTTTCATTTCATCGGAACCATAAGCGAACGGTGGAAAATCAAGGGCGTTTTTATGGCTTTTATCGGCTTCAATGTTGCCCAATTTACTGTATTCGAACATCCCGACATTTGCAACATAGACCTTTTCTTCGTTTGGCGTAAGGACAATTCCGAAAGGATAACGGCCTGTTTTGGGACTCGCGACGATCTTCTTTAGGTGAGTATCGATGACCAACATTCTAAACAACATTTGATCAACAGCATAGAGGTACCGGCCATCCTTGCTGAGGGTCATGTCGCCGATGTAGCCGTCATTTGTGGCTTCACCTTTTTCATTGACTGAACAATCGATCGAATCGAGTTTTGCTCTGGAATCAATTGAAAAGATATAGATCTTATTTTGCTGTCCACCTGCAACATAGACAATTTTGTTGTCGGGTGGAATGGCCAATCCCATAAACACGGAGGCGAGAATGCCCTTATCGGTCGACGGGCCGGGTGGAACCTGAAAAACCGTGGGATTTCCGGTCCTGAAATTTTTGATAATCGAAATTGAAATAGGGGAAGTGCCTGAATTTGCCGTTACGGCAACAGTCCCATCAGGGCTGAGTGCAAGACCAAACGGATGGGGGGCCACTGTGATGGAACTTCCATAGGGTGTCAGAAACCGTCCATTGGGGATCACCGTTTTTCCTGTCGGATCTATTTTCGTGATCCTATTTCCGGCTGGGGCAGACAAAGTGACCAAACCATTTTTGGTCGTACTACAGGAAAATAAACACAATATGCAGATTATCAATATCAAAGACCTGATAAAAACAATTTGTCGCTGAAGTCTTTGGCAACTTTTCTTTGAAAACTGAAAGAATTCTGCAAATAAGTCCATAAATATAGAATTTGCCCTAAAGTTAGAAAGAAAGTGAATAACCTGACAATTATTAAGATAAAAAGTTGGCAATGGTATCGCAGCAAGTTGGCTGGAAGTTCAAATTAAAACATCTAAAACCATTGCTTTAATCCTTTTAAAATTTAGATCTTTAGTTTGATCCTGATCCGGCCAAGCAAAGCGGTAATGCCGATGATGATCATGGCATAAACCATCGATTTGATCAAACCAATGATCCCTGTTTTAAGGAATTCAGGCAAAGTAAAAGCAAAAGTAGCCAAACTGTAATAAACATAGGGTATTAAATAGCAGGTCAATGTGCTGTTTCCAGCGGGTTTGATGAGATTGAACCAATTGTTCTTTCCCAGAATTTCAATGATATAATAAATAATGGCCAAAAACCCGAAAGCGATCCCATTGCACAGGAACACCCATGTTGGTGTGGCCTGGATCTTGGAGATAATAAAGAAATTGCGCAAAATAAAACCAAAAATTACCAGGATTGCGCCAAGTCCCAAATAAAGCAAAGGCAACTTACTGTGAGTTTTGAGTGATGTGGCTCGGTCGAACAACATGCTTGCGGCAATTCCTGCAAATGCAAAACCCTGAAAAGCACCTCCGCCAGGAATTGGGGTATGCAACCATCCGGCATGATCGGCAATGTTCAAAAGTGTAAATATTAACCAAAAGGCTAGCAACAATCTGTTTGATTTTCTGGCATATAAATAGATAGAAGCTGTGATCAGGTAAGTCCATCCAATCAGCCCAAGGATTCCCCACCATTGCGGCGTCATATGGGCATTCCCATCCTTTCCACCTTTAAAGAACCATGACAACAATATAAGTATCAATATACCTAATACTTGTAGGCCTATAAATAAATACTTTTTCCAATCTTCCGATTTTGGGTAAATGTTCCAGATCAGGAAAAATCCAATAACCATGACAATCTCAAATGCCTCCCTGCTAAATCCCGAGGCAGCCACATTGAGGGATGATGTATTGACCGTAAAAACGCCCATTACCAACAATGCGAGAGACCTTAATCCTATGTGGAACAATATTTTGGCATTTCCATCCCCTTTCGAAATCCGGTTACGGATGGCATAGGGTACAGCCATCCCAACGATAAACAGGAAACAAGGGAAAATGATATCCGAGAATCCCAGAAAATCCTGATCAGCACGGGCATGTTCAAGCCAGGCAGGGACACCTTTTAATGACCACAAGTCGTTCACAAAGATCATTAGCAACATCGTGGTTGCACGGAAAACATCAATGAAATAATGCCGGGTTGGAGTGTTTGTCATGGGTAACGGATTTTAATGTTCATTATTTATGCGGCTGGCAACTGGCGGCTTGCTGGACTGCACGTGCCAACCAAGGATTATCTGGCCCTAAAAGTAATAATTTTAATAACGTGGCTGGCGGCTAGTTGCTGGCGAGTGGCAGAACTGCACGTGCCAACCAGGGATTAATTGGTTCTAAAAGTAGCGTTTTAAATAATGCAGCTGGCAACTGGCGACTGGCGGCTGGCTAGGCTGCACGTGCCAACCAGCGAATCCGGTCCAGAATTTTCTTTGGAATAAGGTCATATTCGAAGCAGTTGCAGTTGAGCCAGCAGCCAGATGCCAGTAGCCAGTACCTATTCGAAGCAGTTGCAGTTGAGCCAGTTGCCAATAGCCAGTAGCAAAACTCATTCCTTCATTGCCTGTCCCTGCTTCTCAATCTCCCCAAACATCTCCCTGAAACATTGGGCCGTAGTATTTTGACCAGCTTTGGAATCAGTTTTCCGTCCGTAGAATTCATCCATAAACGATCCTGCACCTGCCCAAATGGTTTGGACCATCCCCTGGAAACGGGGTTTCATCTCGGGGGTTGCTGAAGCCCTGAACCGGTACATGTCCTGAACCTGTTTCACCGCATTTTTGGGATTGCGCCAGGGGCAGGTGACAACACTCAGACCTTTTGTCGCAAAATACACGGCACTCTGATCGGGACGTTCGTAATGCCAGTCACAAATCATCACATCTTTATTGATCAGGTCGATAGCACGATAAGTATTGTTCATACTTGCCTCCCACATCCCCATACCAGTCGTCTTGCCATCAATCAGCCGGTCGCCCCATATCCAAAGTTTCCGGTTTTTAAGCGCCAGATGATTACTGATCGTGTTTACCTCACCGGCAAACAGTTCGGCCTTGTCGCGACCTGAACAGCGGGGGCATTTGTCGTCACCGATATAAAACACCTCATCCATTCCAGCATGGAAAGCATCTGTTTCAAAGGCGTCACAAATTTCATCGATCAGGTCAAAAACGATTTTATGAACCTTCGGATGTAACGGGCAATAGCTTTTGCAGTACAGCCCATCGGCATTGGGCCATTTGTATTTTTCGGGCATTTTAACTGACGGTGTCTCGTCAAATTCAGGATAAACGCGCAACAGGTTATAGATCTTTCCAGCCCATGACTGGTGACCCAATAAATTGATTTGCGGCACAATCCTGATTTTGTTCTTTTTACAAACCTCCACAAGTTTTCCAACATCCGACTTTGTGAGAGCGGAGGAGTCGCGCAATTCGGGATGGATTTCAAATCGGTAATTAAAGTCAATGCGAAGGATCAAGGTGTTTACCTTCCTGGGAGCCAGTTCTTCTGCAATAAATTTGACAAATGCATCCACTTCCCGCGATTGGGGTGCAGCGATACAAAATCCCCTGATTGGCAAAGAATTATCCGTGACAGGTTGGGCAATGAGGGTTTTTCCCAACAAAATGGTACTGCAAACAAGGAGGAAGATAATTGGCCTTTTCATAACCACAGTAAATTTTAGGATTTAATTTCAGACAGTAAAACTGGTGAAAATTAGGAAGACTTACAAGATTTAATGTCTCATTAAAGAATAAACAGTTAGTATAAAAAAAAGGAACCCTTTGATTTGCAAAAAAAATGAAATAAACTTCAAGCAGACTAGTTGAAATTGGTTTTAAGAACATTATAATTAATTTTCGGCATTGAAATTTTATGTGAAAAAAAAATTGAAGCTTTGACTCTTCCAACTTTGGAAGATTTCAATTGCGGCAAGGGAGCTGAAAAAAAATCCATTGATAAATCGTTTACGATCATGATCAAAAGAAACAGATTTTTGTATATTATTGCTGTACTGATCGTTGTAATTTTGGGACTTGCTTCACGGAAATTGTCTGGCCATTTGCCCGAAATTGTCAATATGTACCTGGGCGATGCCTTGTGGGCTTTGATGATCTATTTTTACGTTGGGATCATTTTCAGGAAACTTCCGATAAACAGGTCGGCAATTTTTAGTCTATTATTTTGTTACCTTATTGAACTTAGCCAGCTTTACCATGCCCCTTGGATCGACCAGATCAGGAATACACGCCTTGGAGGATTGGTACTTGGGTTCGGGTTTCTTTGGAGCGACATCCTGGCATATACGCTTGGGGTGACCACCGGGGTACTGATTGAATTGACCATACAAAAATATCAGACAATCAAATAATTGAAAAGATGGGGCGTTGAATACCGGGGAATCCGGTCCAAACGATATACCTATGTCAGGAAGCTCACAGGTCCCAGGTTGCTATTTGATAACCAGACGGATCCTTTTCAACAAAATAACTTGGTTGGAAATTCCAAATTCTCAAAACTGGAGGCCTCCCTCAAAAAAGCTTTAAAACAAAGGTTGCTTGAAACCAAAGACGAGTTTTTGCCCGGGGAAACCTACATAAAAAATGGGGATATGTCGTGGATGAAAATGGGACGATACCGTATAAGAAGTAAAATATGAAATTACTTTCAGAATACTAAATATCGGATATATCCTCAAGCAATATATTATGTTGCTCAATTAACAGTTTTTCAGCTTGTTCATTCAATAGGAATTCTTTCATTCTCCCGGCAATTTTATTTAATGTTTCATCATCAAAATCTATTCGGTAAAATGCTTTGAACAATTCAACTTTCAAGCCGATCTCATTGAGTTCCGGGTTTTTCCTACGCAATTGATTTATAATTATACTTCTTGATAATTCAGTCATTTCGAACAATCCGCTAATCCGATCACTAAGGGATTTAGCGTTCATTATTTCAAACTGCTTTTGCAAAACATATCGTGGTGTATCATTCATGATCCAACAGATTATAAGTTTGTAAGCTAAGTTTATTGCACCATTTTAAAACCTGTGGAATGGTCAATAATGTTGAAATAAGTAACAAAGATAAGAATTTTTAATTGGTGACTAAAACGTGACTTATAGATTTTATTAGGCAATTAATTATACAGCGCCACAAAGTTTTAAGAGTTGGGAAATCTTCCAAACAAAATATCAATTAGCCACACACTCAAGACCTGTCATTGCGCGGAGTGCGGCACTGGCTAAATTTGAAAAACAATCAATTGCACTCCAAAGCAATCCCAAACTAAGAAGCACAGTCCCAAAAACAATATTTAACCTCGTGCCATAACTTCTAAGAGAGTTGTCATCCCCGTCCGAAGGTAGCTTTGGACTTTCCCGAACCTTCGATCGCGGACGGTTTTCGTTTTGCCAATTAACCCTTGGTGGCGCACGGATAGGCGATCCTGGAATCCTTATATCTTTAAAGGAGTTTTGCACGGGGCCGCTTACCCGGGGTAATTGCTGGGATTTATCTCTGGGGAATTGACCGTGGAAGAATTTTGAAACGTTTCCAAAGTCGATAAAGTTTCGGAAATCACAATATACTCGTTGTACTTAACCATACTTCGTAGGAGTTAAATTATTGTAGAATAAATGATCGTAACAAACGATTGACCATTAACCCCTCGTTAAAACGAGGGGTATCGGAAACGAGGGGGATTCGATCATTCTTTGTGATATTTTCCTGAGAATCAGTACAAATAATGATTTAGTGCTTTAGTGGCAAAAAATCAAAATGGCATTTTATATTACTTCTTAATCCTCAACACATTAACAGATTGTCCATCAAGGACCAACTGAATGGCTTTGCCTGTAACTTTTATGTCTTTAAGCTCAATCGCCACGTTCCCGGGATTTGAAAAACTATTAAAGGCTGTTAACTCATTGTTTTTCAGGACCTGCATTATGGTAGACTGACTTTTGACCGAACCACCTGTCAATGCCAACTTCAGCGATGCCTGCTTTTTGGAAACGTTCACAAATTTCAAAATCAATTCTTTCGAAGGTTCATCAATTGCAGCGGTGGCGTAAAGGCTATCTTTCCCTGAAATAAAGCCATTGTCCTTCAAAATCGAAACTGTGGAAGTCCCTCTGTTCGTGGCAAATAACTTCTGAACAAAATAGTTGGGTGTCGGGATGGCTTTGAAACTGTCGAACCAGATCAGGTCGGGGTTCCATTGCCACGCATCCTTGTTTGCCAGCAATGGGGCGTATGAACACATCTGGACCACGTCACAATTTCGTTCGAGACCTGTCATAAAAGCAGCTTCGGCAAGTGCGCTCTCCCAGTTGTTGCGCGAAATGGGATCGGCACTTCCTTTTGAATGGGCAGCATATTCTCCGGCAAAAACCTTTGGCCCTTTCCGGTTATAACCATCATACCTATTGGCATTTTTCAGGAACCAGGTTGGAGGCTGATAGTAATGCTCATCGACAAAATCGACATTCAACTGGTTCAGCTCTCCCCAGAGATAGGTGAACTGCTGACCCGAAGGACCGGGACCTGCACTTGTAATCAATTTAATTTCAGGATGTTTCGATTTCAATACAGAGTTGAAACTCTTTAACCTTTCGATGTACTGGATTCCCCATTGTTCGTTGCCGATCCCCATCATTTTCAGGTTGAACGGTTCGGGATGGCCCATCGAAGCCCTTAACTTTCCCCATTGTGTGGCAGTACTTCCGTTGGCAAACTCGATCAGGTCGAGCGCATCCTGGATAAACGGATAAAGGTTGTCCATTGAGGTTAGCTCCGAAGAGTTATACTGGCAGGCCATTCCACAGTTAAGGATGGGAAGCGGTTCGGCACCAATGTCCTCTGCCAACAGGAAATATTCATAAAATCCAAGACCGAACGATTGAAAATAATCGGGGGTCGACCTGTATGAAAATTCTGTGTTCCAACGATTGATGATCAGCTCACGGCTGTCGGGATCTCCAACGGTCTTTTTCCACTGGTAACGGTTCGCCAATGTACGCCCCTCTACAATGCAACCTCCAGGAAACCTGACGAACCCCGGTTTCATATCAGCCAACAATTGGACCAAGTCGCGGCGAAGACCGTTCTTCCTTCCTTTCCATGTATCGACCGGAAACAAGGAAACAGTTTCGATTTCGAGCGATCCTTTACCCTTGACCAGAATATTCAACCTGGCTTTTGATTCTGTACCTGATGGTTTTAGGATAACCTCAAACTTCTTCCAATATTTTGTGATGCCTGGGACTGTATTTTCTGCCAGCACCTTTCCTGTTGAATCGGCCAATGAGACAACCAAATTAGGAACCACGCTTGCATCGCCATTCCTGACCGTCACCGTTAAACGGTATTCGGCATCCTTCTGAACACCGATTCCGCGAAAGCCCTCATTTGATAGCCCAAACATACCATTTTCAGCAGTCGATTGTATCCTGACATACCGTTTGTTGGGCAAAAGCATATTTCCCGAATTGTAGAGACGGCACTCACCATTGCCCTCTCCCAATTTTTTCCATTCCCATCCCATCCAGGGATCGTTGAAATTGAAGGAACGGTTTTTGACCAGTTCGGCATAAATCCCGCCATCTGCTGCAAAGTTGATGTCTTCAAAAAAGATCCCCCACATCGTTGAAGGGACAGGGTTTAAAGGCTGTTTTAAATTGATCGAAATCTCACCGGGAGTCTGGGCTTCCAACCGACTGAAAGTGAGTGAAATAAAAACCACCATCAAAACTAAAAAATACGACTTTATCATAACTAATTGACTTACTTTATTTTACAATCCATTCATAAATTCCTGCCGAATTATCGGTTGGTAATTGGATCTCCAGTTTAAGGGAACCAGTTTCGACCGGATCAAACTTCACTTCGTTCATCTTGTCCTTTTCCACACCGTAACCATTAAGGTTTTTCACAGGTTCCCATTGGCCTGCATCTTTTTTGTAATAGATGACCCATGAGGCTGGGACCCTGCATCCGCCCGATGGTCCATCGTCATACCAATACACCTTTGAGGAGGAGACCTTTTCGCGCTTTGCGAAATCGTACTGGATCCATTGTTTGCTTGCTTTTTTGGGCCACCAATGAAAATAGGAACAGCGGTGGTCGTTTGAATTTTCAGGTTCCAACTGATCGTTCACTGCAGCCAAAGCCTTATTCTGAAGCGAACCGGTTACCTTGCTTTTCGATGCAATGCTTGGGAAAGGAAGTGGTTTTGAGGACGATTTCCCATCAGCAATCCAAACGGCCATCTCGCCTGAACCACGGTTGGACCAGGCATAGTAAGGAATGGCAGTAAAAGGTTGACTTGTCTCCTTAATCGTCTCATTTTCTAGCTTTTCGGCACTGTTTATGCTCGTTTTGATCACAGTTACGCCATTTAAAAGTTGGGGAAGATATTCGGTTGAATATTTATTGTTCGCGTTTAAAAACAGGTTAAGAACATGGCCATCCTTGTTATCGGGCCATTCGGCACAGTACATCAAAGGTCCACGCTGCAACGATACTTTTCCATTGTCATCTTTAATGTTCTGATTGGCAACAATTTCCCTGACAGGCATTGGCAGGTTGAGCGTAATCTGATCCCCCTTTTTCCATTCCCTTGTAACGATAGCGTACCCATCCTTCAGGTTGACCTTGCTGATCGACCCATTAATTTTTAGGCTCACTTTCTCAGGATCGACCGATTTAAACTTGTACAAATCAGTTGGAAGGGCCTTGTTGTCAGCCCATCCCGGGATCCGCATCATCACCGAAAACTTCCCAGGTTTTTCAGGGTTTACCTTGACCTCTATTTCCCCATTCCATGGATAGCCTGTAACTTGTTCTATATTAATATGTTCACTACCAAGTTCAACATGTGCAGAATTGTTCATGTAAAGATTAATATACAATGAATCGCCCCGTTGAGCATACACATACCCTGGCACTGAAGGGATAAACCGGCAGATGTTGCTTGGACAACAGGCACAACCAAACCATGCGCTTCGGGAATGTTGCCCATGCGATTCGAGGGGATTCGGATAGAAAAAATGGTCGGCACTTAAGGAAATACCAGAAAGTAGAGCATTGTATAAGGTGCGTTCCAGAATATCATAAAATTTGGAATCCCCTTCGAGCAGGAACATACGGTAGTTCCACATCACATTGCTGATGGAGGCACAGGTTTCACAATAGGCAGATCCGTTGGGCAATACATAAGGATCGTCAAAACCCTCGTTGTTCCCACCCGATCCGATACCACCTGTGACGTAATATTTGGTGCTTACAAGGTCCTTCCAGATTTTATCGATCGCATTTTTGTAGGAGTTATCACCTGTTAAAGCTGAAACATCAGCCATACCAGCATACATATAGGTTGCCCTAACTGCATGTCCGACAATTTTATCCTGCTGTACAACAGGTATATGTGCCTGATTGTATTCACTTCCCCCCTTGCGGCAGTCGAGAAAGAATTTGGCCAGCTTCAGATAACGTTCTTCACCGGTAATCCTGTAGAGTTTGGATAAACCCATCTCGATCACCTGATGTCCAGGATAGTAGGACAATTTGCCTGGACCAAAATCGTGGTCAACCAGATTGGCACTTTTTATTGCCACATCAAGTAGGGTGCGTTTCCCAGTTGCGAGAAAATGGGCATAGGCTGCTTCATAAAGGTGGCCCAGATTGTAAAGCTCGTGGCTCAGTTCAGGATCCTTCTCCCACCTTTTTTTACCAACCCATGGGTGCATGTGCAGCGAGTCGATAGTCCGGTTAGTGTATAAATAGCCATCTGGTTCCTGGGCACCAGCAATATAGGAGATCAATGTATCGATCCTTCCCTCCAGTTTCCTATCATAATTCGTTTGTAATGAATAACTTGCCCCTTCAATAATCTTGTATAGGTCCGAATCATCGAATGGATATTCCGATTGGAATTTCCCTTTGGTCAGTTTGGCGGCAATTTTAAAATTCTCGACCCTTCCTGTTTTATAACACTGGTCTATCGCAATTGGGATTGTCACTTTTTGGTTCAATTCGATGCGCGGGGCCCAGAAATGGTCGGTGAGTTTAACCTTGGTAAAGCTCACTGGTTGAATCGGATAATCCTTTCGCGGTTTTAACTGTGCAGATGAATTACCGGAAAATGCAAATAAAACGGAAAATGCTAATAACAAGATCATTAGTTTTTGTCTGATTTTCATAAGAAAAGAAATAAGTTGAAATACATAGAATTAATAGAAATATATAGTTAGTCGCCCAAAAGTTTGAATTCTGGCAATAAAAGTAGTAATTACTTTATATATTCGGATCAAAGAACGGATTTTTTTGATCCTATCGAACAAACTTCCGAATTTCACAGCTTTCATTAAAGAATTTTAAATAGATGTATTACAAAAGATCATTTCAATAAAAACGAGTGCAACAAACTAGCACATATTTTTGGTCGAGTTAAATTAAGACAAAATCCAAACTATATATCACATATACATCTGAATTCTAATAATATAAATGATTATTTAAACATATATTTGAATATTTAATTTTATCGGTTAAATAGAATTATTCTATTTAATTGAAAAAAAATAAAAGATGTAATACAACATACAAATCAATTATCTACTTTTAGTGAAAATTTGTAAACCTTTATTAATATTTGTAATGACCTGCAAATAGGAGATGAGTTCAGCAGATTTCAATGTGCAATGAAATATAAATTTCTAAAACAAAAATTCAAATGAAATGAAAAAAATCTTGCTATTATTGTTGACAGGAATAGGGATCTTCACATCCCAATTCTTATTCGCCCAGACAGCTACAATTACAGGCCGGGTTTCGGATGCCTCAACGAATGAATCCCTGCCAGGAGTCGTAGTGATTGTAAAGGGTACTACAACCGGAGCTGTTACAGATGCAGCAGGTAATTATTCAATCAAGGCAACACCCAAGCAGGTACTGGTCATCTCTTCCATGGGCTTCAAGCCACAGGAAATCGCCGTTGGCACTTCCACTGTGATCAACGTTAAACTTGAAGTGGCCAATATCGTTTTGGAAGAAGCCCTTGTAACTGCTGAGTTTGGTATCAAGAGGCCCACCCGTGCGATTGGTGCTTCCACCCAAACGGTTAAGGGTGCAGATATTGCCGAATCGGGCCGTGAAAACTTCGTCAATTCGCTCCAGGGCCGTGTTGCAGGTATCCAGATTTCCAATTCAGGAGGTACCCCAGGGTCTTCAAGTTCCATTATTATACGTGGCGCAACCTCAATTTCTGGTAATAATCAGCCACTGATGGTTATTGATGGGATTCCGGTGAGCAACACCACTTTTAACCCGATCGGAGGTCTTGCATCCAAAGCAGGTGCAGATCCAGTTGTAGGTACAGCCCAGCTTGACTTTGCCAACCGTGCTTCGGATTTTAACTCCGAGGACATCGAAAGCATGACAGTCCTGAAGGGTGCAGCAGCCGCAGCCCTTTATGGTAGCGATGCTTCAAACGGGGCGATCATTATCACGACCAAAAAAGGGAAATCCGGAAGGGGCGTTGTAAGATACAGTAATTCAATCAGTTTGGATCAGGCTTATCAATACCCCGAGATCCAGACAAAGTATGACAACGGGATGTATGGCAATACCAATTATTATACCTCAAGGCACTTTGGGGCAGCTTATCCGGCTGGCACAAAACTCTACGACAACCTTGGGAACATGTTCCAAACGGGGGTCAGTCAAAAGCACAACTTGTCTTTTGAAGCTGGAAATGAGGCAATGACCTTTCGTGCATCCGCAAGCACAACACGGCAGACAGGGGTCGTTGCGACGACCAACTATAATCGTGACAATCTTTCGGCAGCAGGAACAGCAAAGCTCTCAAATTGGATGAACATTGAGGCATCCTTAACTTATGCCAATGTTTCCAATACAAAGGTTGACAGGGGCACAGGAGGTGTTTTGTACCGTGCGATGAACTGGCCTTTGACCGACGATATGAGGGTATATCTTAAAGCCGATGGAAATATCAGATATCCAGACAGATATGCGGATGTGGATATTTTAAATCCCTATTTTGATTTGTACAAAAACAAAAATCAGGATGAGACCCAGCGTTTCATTTCGAATATGGTCGTCAATCTGACCCCTGTTAAGGATTTGCTTATCCGTGCACAGGTGGGTTACGACGTAAGCTCCACAACTATGGTAATTGTGCGCCACCCACAATGGTCTTCAACAGCTACCGGAACAGGGTCATATGACCAGGCAAAAGTCAACGAATCGAATCCTACGATCAACGTTATTTCTACCTATAAAAAGGAATTTGGCAAGTTTAATGCGTCGGCCCAGATTGGTTATCACCAGCTTGAACAGGGATCAAAAACTTTGGCTGTTCATGGTGAAAAATTTATGGTTCCTGATTTTCAGTCAATTAACAACTGCGACATCACTACTTTGATCAATAGCACGAGGACACAAATGAGGCGCCTCCAGGCTATTTCCGGTTCGTTTGAATTTTCGTACAACAACCTTGCATTCCTTACACTTCGTGGACGTAACGACTGGTCTTCCACTTTGCCTGTAAACAACAACAGCTATTTTTACCCTGCAGTTGATGCAAGTTTCATCTTAACTGAACTCCCATTCTTTAAAGCCCATTCCGAGACATTCAGCTACATCAAGCTGAGGGGTTCAGTTACCCAGGTTGGTAAAGATGCACCCCCACTCTCAATCTATCCAGCCCTTGAAGCTGCAGCGACATCCTATGGCGGATACCGTTATGGTTTTACAGGACCGAACCCGAACCTTCGTCCAGAAATGAACACATCATGGGAAACCGGGGTTGAGGCAAGGCTTTTCAGGAACAGGCTGAATGTCGATTTCGCCTATTACAATACATTTTCAAAAGATCAGATCATAACAGGTTTCCGCATGAGTTATGCTACCGGCTTTGTTTTGAACAATATGAACGTTGGCTCGTTTAAAACCAGCGGTGTTGAGTTACGGTTGGATGGTGATATCATCAAAAACCGGAAATGGGTTGTAAACGCAGGAATTAATTTAACCAAAAACTGGAGCAACGTTGAATCACTTCCTAAAAACGTAACGGAATACTACAACGCTTATACATGGGTCTCAGGTAATATCAGGAATGGAATTACCGTTGGGTCACCGATTACCGCATTAACTGGTTTGGATTACCAAAGAAACAATGAGGGCAAGGTATTGATCGATCCTTCAACCGGGTTGCCGTTGGCATCTGGTACATGGAGTTACCTGGCCGATCGTGAACCTAAATTGTTGTTTGGTTTCAATGCTTCTGTAAAATACAAAGATATTTCGTTGACAGCATTGCTTGATGGCCGTTTGGGTGCAACCGTTGTGAACGGGACTAAGCGTTACATGCAACAATACGGATACAGCCAGGAGTCAGTCGTACAAAGAGAAGCTGGACCTGTTGTTTTTGACGGTGTACTTAAAGATACCTATGAGAATACGGCTACACCGACTGTCAATTCAATCGGTGTAAAAATGGGTGACCTTCAATATGGTTATTCAGGTCAGGATCCTGATTGGATTGAACAGGATATCAAATACCTGAAACTGGCCGAACTAAGGCTTTCGTATTCCCTGAATCGGGATTGGCTGGCCAAGATTACAAACAAGACAGTTTCAGCTGTAACCCTATTTACAGCTGGTAGCGACTTATTTGTGTGGACCAACTATTCAGGAATTGATGTTGTAGGCAACTCCAACTCGGCAGCACTTGGTGGAACTGGTGGTACCGGTTTTGATATGATGTCCATAGCAGCTCCCAGAAGAGTATCATTTGGCTTAAGTGTAACCTTTTAATTAATTAAAGAGATGAGAAAATTAACAATATCCTTAGTCCTACTTCTGGTAATCGGTTTTAGTTCTTGTACAAAAACCTGGCTGGATGTTAATAAGAATGTCGATTCTCCCGACTGGGTTAACCCGATCCTCCGTTTGGGACCGGTCCTTGCCTCCTACGAGGGAATAGCCTATGACCTTAGGGCAGTAGCCCCAATGGTTGAATACTTTAGCGGTAACTCGACCTATGTTTCTACATATGGAGTTTCACACAGTTATTTTGCTGGCAGTGATGCTGGTGGCGAGTGCTGGAGGATGTCGTACTGGCTCCAGGGAATGAACCTCGAAAACATCATCAACGATGGCCGGAGCCTGGGACAGTTTAAACTGGCAGGAATTGGTTTGACCATAAAAGCATACTCATGGCATATTTTGGCCTCCTTACATGGTGACCTTCCTGTTAAAGATGCTTATGTTGCCGGCCTTCTTTCCCATAACTATGATACTCAGGATTATGCATTTTCCATGGTCCGTACCTGGGCAAGGCAGGCAATTGTTGAACTGGAAAAAACAGACAATACAGTCTATCCGACATCGATTGCGACAGCAGACCTGGTTTATAAAGGGGACGGGGCAAAATGGAAGAAATTTGCCTATGCAGTTCTTGCAAGGAACTATATCGCGATGTCGAAGAAAAACGTAGCCTACCTCGATTCTGCCGTTATATGCGCCGACAAATCGTTCGTAAGTGCCGCCGATGATCCATCCTTGACATTCCAGGCAACCGGTGTTTCGACAACCTCCAATTTCTATGGGGTATTAAGGGCCAACCTTGCAAATTCTTTTACCCAATCGGATTACATTACCCAGGTATTGACAGGGACGATTCCAAATTACAACAGTTCAGGTGCAGTTGAAGGTTTAAGTGCTTATCAGAATGTCACCGATGCAGCAACACTCGATCCAAGGGCTATCCTTTTATTGGGCACTGCCGATACCATGCAGGTAACTCCAGCCAATATTAAATTGGGAACCTATAAATTTGTTGGGACTAAAATGTCGAATGCACCAGCCTGCAATTTATGGGGATTAACCTCATCCCCAACTGTCACCACATCAGGAACAGGTAGGTGGCTTTACAAAGACGATGCCCCATGGCCGCTTTCGAGCTTTGCTGAAATTCAGTTTATTAAAGCGGAAGCACTGTTTTTGAAAGGTCTGAAAGCCGAATCATTAGCAGCGTTCAAAATTGCAGTGGCAGGCCATATGGATTTTGTCAAAAGGATGATTGTTCCTGCAACATTGGTAAAAAACAGTACGAACAAGCAAACATCGGTAATAGGCGACAAGATCACTTCGGCAAGGTTCACAGAATTGGCTACTGACTATCTGAACAGTAAGTTTGTCAACGCGATGCCACTCGCCGACTTTACCCTATCACATATCATGATGCAGAAGTATGTGGCCCTATTCCCATGGAGCCTTGATACCTGGAACGATATGCGTCGTTACCATTATGATCTTGTTCTTGGTACAGGCGGTGTGCCAGTTACAGGAACATCCTGGACCACAGAAGTGGTTTACCATAAGGCCGATTCTAACCCTGACAGGGTTTACAAGGGATTCTTCCTACCGGCGGCTGATGTCATAGACAGAAGGACAAAGTTCGCCACAACCAATCTAGGGTCGCCTTGCTACCGCCTTCGCCCACGTTACAATTCAGAGTACATGTGGAACCTTCCATCCTTAAAGAAACTGCTTCCAATTGCAGGTGATGCTGAAAACTATCAATGCTCAATGCCTTGGTTTACGACACCCGGTAATTAATACTTAATTTTAAATAACTGATAATGAAAACAATACTCGCATTAGTATCCATTTTGATGGTTTTTCTGCTTGCATCGTGCAAAACGAATGTGATTACTTTTGGAAGTACCGATATCGACCCGGCACAATCAGCAGAAGTACGTTTGGTTTATGACCTTCCGCTCGTTTCAAGTACTGCGCTAAACATCACACGGCTCAAATACAACGATGTTATGGTATCCGAGGTATCAACAACATTGGGTAGTATCTTCCCAAACAGTGCCGCAAAATATCATGTCGTGCCACAAGGGACTGTCAAAGTCAGCACCTTTACAGGAACAACAAAAGACGTTGCCCAATACAGCAACAGCTTTACGGTCGCCAGCGGAAAATATTCTGTTTTTGTCCACAGTTTGACAGATGCTCCGTATGTACTTAAGGATGTGGATATTTTTCCATCAAGCGATGCATGGTTGGACACTGTAGCAAACATTCAATTTGTGAACCTGCTTTACAAAACAGATGGGGTGACACCCTATGGTAAGCTTACTCTGAAAGGAAGACGTGGCGCCGGCACGACTGCAAGCCCTTATGTCTATATCAATATCGCCACCTGCGACTTTAAAACAGCCTCGGCACTTGTTCCATATAAATTAGTTAAGGGATCACCTCCCTGGTCAGGGACTGAGACCGGGATGGTATTTGTGGTTTATGATGATGCAGGGAACCTTCTCAAATACTATCCGACTTCAACGGGTGCCTTGACAGATTGGACCGCAACTGCATTTTCGCTCGGAAAAGGGAGAAATTACATCTTTCACATGAACGGAAAAGTTGGGACAAATTATGCCACACAAGCCATCAGGTTAAGTACTGTGGCTCTAAATTAGTTAAGAATGAGGAAGTTAATATTACTTTTAGGGATATTTTTTGCCCTGACGGCGGTTTGCGTTGCACAGAATAAGAAAGCTGAAAAAGAAGCTGCAGCCAAGGCGCAATTTGATAAGGCTGTTGCAGCTATTGATGCAAAGGACTTTGTCATTGTGGTTGATACATACGAAGATCCCAAGGACAACACCCTTCAGACAAATACAGACATGGGGATTTTCGCGTCGTATGAAAAGGACTTTGCCTTCCTGCAAGGTACTTTCCTGACTGGCGATAACTCCACACACCGGATGAACGTGTCGGATTATAAACAGACTGTCGATAAAAAAGAGAATGTCAAGATCGAAATGCAGCTCAAAGGTTCGCTTCTTACAGCCAAGGTTGAGATTTTCCTGAAAAAAGGGGGCAACTATGCCGATGTGATTATCACTCCGGTTAAAGGGCCAGCAAAACGTTTTTCGGGTGAAGTGATACCAAGGACCGAATCGAAGTACATCAAGCGGCCTGGCATGGTTTAAAACGATAAGATTCGAAGGATTAAATAAGGGCTGTCAATGAAATGATGGCCTTTATTTTGACCTAAGTTGCAAGACTAATTTTTATATAATTAAATATCAATACTTTAGAAATGAACCCACCCAATGTTTTCAGGATGCCGGTACGATCAGTTGTATTCAGGGTAATTTTACTGTTCATTGGTTCATTGTATTTTTCAAATTCGTCAGCCCAAAAAGACAGTATTTCCATAAAAAAGCAGGAGGTCCCCATTCCCGGAATATCCAAAGGGCTATTGCCCTATCTGAAGTATGGTCCGGGAACAGACAGGCTCGGTGGGGCAAAAATGACCTACCTGGATACGGCTATAGTGATGCAAGTTGTTGACAGCCTGAAAGATGATTATATCGTACAACTTTCAGCGAATCACAAGGCATTTATTCCCAAGGAAAATATCGCATTTATAAAAGATTATAGAAAACCAAACTACGATCTTACCTCCTCATGGAAAGTTTCAGGTGATGAGAAATTTGATTACGTCAACATCTATCTTGATGAACGACTTCCCTTTAAAAGTGTCCAATTAATCAATCCAGCCAAATTAGTGGTCGATATTTTTGGGGCAACGGGAAATACCAACTGGATAACCCAGCTTAAATCGGCAAGAGAGGTCAAAAATGTTTATCACGAGCAAACTGAAGATGATGTTTTCCGGGTGACAATTGAACTGAATCATCAGCAACATTGGGGATATTCTATTTACTATAAGAATAAGACCCTGGTTATCAAAATAAAGCAGCAACCAAAACAGCTTGATCTCCGACATTTGAAAATAGCTGTTGATGCTGGTCACGGCGGATCGAACAGCGGTGCAGCAGGACTTAAAACAAATGTAAACGAGAAGGATTGTAACCTCCAAATTGCCAAACAGTTGGAAAAACGCTTAAAACTAAGGGGCGCAGATGTTTTCATGACCCGTAAGGCTGATGAGGAACTCTCAATGGTAGACCGCACATTGATGTTGCATGCTGAAAGTCCTGACCTCTTGATCAGCATTCACAACAATGCCTCTGATAACCTGACTGTTGGTGGTACAAGTACTTATTACCGCTACATTGGTTTCAAACCTCTTACGGTATCGATCCTGAACCGTTTGTTAGAACTTGGGCTCAAGGAATTTGGCGATGTGGGGAGTTTTAATTTTGCTTTGAACGGTCCAACCGATTATCCAAACTGTCTGGTTGAGGTTGCCTTCCTAAGCAATGTGGAAGATGAAAAAAAGATCATTGATCCACACTTCCAAAAATTGGTAGCCAAAAAGATCCGCAAAGGGATCCTTGACTGGATAAGGGCGGTAAGGTAAGGCCGTCGTTTATTCCAACGAATGGGTTGTTCCGAATCGCCATCTCGTAACTTGATGGAAAATTTAAGTATTTTTGATTACAAACTAGTGAAAATTAACCAAATGGACGAATTATTCGGCAAAATACGTATTAGTCAAACACTTAGCCAAAAAATAGAACGCAAGATAGAGGAAGCGATCCGTCAGAAGAAATTGGTCGCCGGTGCAAAACTTCCTTCAGAGAAAGAGTTGTGCGAGAGCTTTGCCGTTAGCCGGACTGCCTTAAGGGAAGCCTTGCGCAGATTAAGTGCCCGTGGATTGATCGTAATCCGTAAAGGGAGCGGGATGATCGTCTCCGAAATAAAGATCGAAGATGCCATCAATTCGCTCAACCTTTATTATGACCTAAAGTTTGATTCGAACCTGATCCAGCAGATCATTGAAGTCAGGAGATTGTTCGAGCCTGAAATTGCACGACTTGCTTCGCGCAACCGCACCGATGAAGACCTTAAATTACTGAAAGAGAACCTTGTTGATCTGGTCAAATGCGATCCCGACAATACCCAGTTGGAAGTCGATATGATCAACCGTTTCCACATGAACCTATCCAAAGCTACTGGGAATCCGATTATCATTATCAGCATGGAGCCTATTTATTCGTTGCTTCCACGAATGCGAAACCTGATCTATGCCAATGTGGAAGGTGAGAAGGAATATACGCTCCGTTTGCAACAAGCTATCTATGATGCTGTTGAAGCCCAGGACAACCAGAAGGCTTATCAATTTTCGGTGGAGCTCCTTGAACGGAACATGGAGGTTTATGAGAAGTATTTCAAGAGTTTCTTGTAATCTGGATGACTTTCCCAAATCCTAAATTAATTTGGATAAAGATAGTAAAAATTAATTATCAATAGATTGTATAATCGACTCAACTTGATCAATAGTCAGGATTGATAATTTTGCTATTGTGGGAATGGATAATCCTTCTTTGTAACAATTTACCACAAACTCTTTTGTTTTTTGTTCCATTGCCATACCAACAGCCTCACCAACAGCCTTTTTTACAGCTTTTTCTACCGCCCGTTTTGTTTTTGAACTTTCATCGGCTTTTCGCATCGAAGCATAATCGTAAGCCATTAATTCTTCCTTCGTCCAATTGTATTTTTCAGCACCTTGGTAAGCAAGTTTTAAACCTTCATCATTAATATTTTCTGGTATAACATCAAGGTTAGGTGATTTTTTGATGAAGTAAACCCATTTTTCAATCAGAGTTTCGATTTCGTTCAGTTCCTTGTTAAATTTAAGCAGTTCGATGAAATTGAATTCAATGTCCTTTAATTCCTGAAGACCTGTTTTCGTATTGATGATCTGATGATTGGTCAAATAATCAGTTCCTTCAAAAAAATCAAAATTCAAGATACCGATAAAAATTACCTGGTTTAATTTTGGGTAATCTTCACCAATGTCGATCTGCGATGAATACTGTTTGGAAGTGTAAAACTGGACCCGTTTGTCGAAACCATCGGGTTCTTCTACCTGCATCTCAACAATGTACGATATTCCCCGTTCATCCATAACCCGAACGTCAAGGATTGAACTTTTTAAGCCATGTATTTCAGGTAATTGAAAAGGATTTTTTATTTCTGTTCGATTAATCCGTTTGCCTTCCGGTAATTCAAGCACTGCATTCAGAAAGGAGATCAGTATCTCCTTCTTGTTTTCGTTCCCAAAAATCTTTCGGAAAGCGATATCGTTCTTTATATCAACAAATTTCATATCAAACCAATTAACATTGCAAAGTTATGACATTTTGGTGGAAATTGATTCAACCAAAATAAAGGATTGGAATAACATAAATTCACCTTTTTCGACACATGCTAATGTTTTGCCCTTATTGATTTTGCTAAATTGCTCATAGTAAAACGTCTAAATAATCCTTTAAAGCTTTTTCAACTCTTAGTAGTTTTGCGTATTGGATCAATTTCTCAAGATTTCGGTCTTTACGTTTCAAATATTCATTTAATACTTCATTTAAGATATCCTTACCAACTTTGTTCCTAAATTTAACAGCATCGCAGACCGATTTCTCCAGATCATATATATCGACCAGGCTATTTTCCATTTCAATGGTTGACTTACCAATTGGCAAAATTGATTTGGACCAATAATAAAGCTTGATCGGTGGAAAATCCGGTAATCTGATTTTTGATTTTTTCTCAATCGCTATATGGAATTCGTGTGGTATATAAGTTGTCAGTCCATAATAATTCCAAGCCGAATAAAGGCAAATAATGCCAGATGGAACATATTTTTTATTCTCCACATAATCATTTAATTGACAATTAATTAGCTTATAAAAGCCATGATGGATTCTTTCAACCTCCCCTATTTCTATTAGCTTTAGCAGATGGTATTTATTTATCCCCAGTTTTGTGACCTCATTGAGTTTTACAATACCTCCTTTCTGCCCAAATATTTTTAATATTTCTGATCGTTTTGTCAATTATAACTTATATTACGGATATTAATACTATTAGCCGTAAATATAGTCAAACTATTTGATATTGATCTGGATTTTTATAAAGATTTGATATTTCTGATTGCAGAACATAAACTTGACTTTAAATCGGCAAATTCCGGCTTATGGTTAGTACCTTCAAGTTACACTATTTCTGATTACCATGATAGGTTAACTGGGAAAAGCTTCATATTTTTGTGGTTGTAGCAGAACCTGGTTTGGTTTTTGGTTTTGCTGGGGTGAAAAACCATTTAGCAATCAACAGAAAGCTATACCACTTTTTAAAAGGAGGGTATAGCTTAAATTCATGATTACAGAATATTTTATAACAACCAATTAATGTACGTGTTATGATTTTACGGTGAATGCAATTCCATAAATACTAAGAGACCAAATAAGTAAGCCCAAAAAGAGACAGACAAAATGTCCAATGCTCCATTTATGATATTTGGGCTTCGGTTCAATTGATTGATTCAGAATATTAATATACTTCTGTACAGACTCCAGAATTAAAAATGTAAACATTGAAAGTAATCCGCCAATAATATTTATAAAAACATCATTAGACCGGCTTAATATCGATCCCAAAACGTTAAGCACTACCCAAACAGTTGCCAATGGTTCTGCCGAATAATAGTCTGCGAAGAAAGTTGTATTTGTCAAACTATCTTGAATAATTTTAAAAAGTTTGTGGATGAAAAAAATCCCAAAAACACTCAGCCAGAATGGTTTAATGTCCATTTTGTCCCTTTCTTTTATATATTTCCAGTTTTTGTACATCCAATAAGCTTGATATAGACCACCGGTTAGGATACTCATGATCACTAATCGGCTAATTGGAATGTAAAGGAATTGGCAATCCTTTGAAGCGGATGAATGTTCTTCTAAGTTCATAGGTTTAACTTCTTATTTTTTTTTGAATCCTTTATTTAAATACTTAATTAATAAGTATGTAGCTAAAATTAAAGAGAAGAAGATCAAAATATGAGCTCCTGAGATCACATTTAATACAAATAGTGTTTTCATGACTAAATTGATTAATTTTTGTCCTACTCATTAGGCTTTTCGGTTTCGCCCCGTTTTTGAAGTGGTTTCTGGTCTCCACCGATATTTTGATGGTATTTCATTCATATTCAATCCGTCAATAAACTCAGCATATTCCGGTCTGATTTTAATTTTCTGATTTTTGGACACAAAAAAACAGCGTGGTCAAATTGCCACTGCTGTTGAGGTCCGTCCAAGAACCCTGCAAACAAGTAAAGCAACGACCACGCTTTCACGTGGCGTTTTTGCTTATTCCTGTTTGCATAAAATTTTTGGACGGTTTCAACAACAGATTTCTGCTAAACGCTATATTTAATATTTCTTACTACAATTTCTTGTTAATCACCCATAAAGTTGTATTTAATTTTTTCGAATTGGATTTTTGTTCATTAATAAACAAAGTAGGGAAAAGGAATTATTAATTGCAAGTTTTTTATGAAAAATTTACGGTAGTTCAAGAACTTTTTTAAAATCAGGATGGTAAGGTATAAAATGGAAACACTAATACTATTGGTTATGAAGTGATTATAGTAAATTAATTTCAGAAGAAAGTTCATTTAGGGGCAATCTTGGTCAATTTGAAGGTGTGCATTCTTGATAACCGATTTTATCCTTATATTTGTGATTAATAAATGTTCACATATTGTGAACTAATTACGAGTTTAAACCTATCTTTGTATGAAAATTCATCTAGTAAAGAAACTAAATATCGAAAGGTATTTTGCCGAAAATCCAAGGAGTCGAAGTTCACTCCTTACTTGGTTAACTAAAGTAAAGTTTGTTGATTGGAATCAGCCTTCTGACATAAAAAAGACCTTCGGTTCTGCGGATTTTTTGGGGAATGGAACGAACAGAATAGTGTTTGATATCGGAGGGAATAATTACAGGATGATATGCAAATATTATTTTGGCAACAGACTTGTTCATTTATTCGTTTGTTGGATCGGAATCCATAAAGAATATGATGAACTATGCGGGAAAAATCATCAATACACCATCAATATTTATTAAGGATAAAGTTATGGAAACATTGAAATATAAGATTATTAAGTCGGAAAACCAGTATCTGGAATATTGCGCAAGGTTGGAAGAGGCTCTGAATAATACCGAACAAGATAAAATTGAGCTTCTTACCTTTTTGATTGAGAAATGGGATGAAGAACATAACTCATTTGAAGATGTAAATCCTATAGAATTGCTCCATTCGTTACTGATTGACCATAAACTGAAATCAAAAGACTTGGCCGAAATCTTAGGTGTGAGCAAAGGATTGGTTTCTGACATATTGAATTACAAAAAAGGATTATCCAAAGAAATTATCCGAACCCTTTCTTCCTACTTTTGCTTATCCCAGGAATCATTCAACCGACCCTATGAATTAAAAACAGATCTTTCAGTTTCACAACACAAAGTCGCCAAACAACATGCTGAAATTAGTCATTAAGTATTTAGTCCTAATTTGAATGTACTCTATTGGTTTTAGGTACTGTAAAAACCTTTCAAAATCAAAATAATAGATTAACTTACTGAATTATAAAGTGATACGTTATCGTCCCCCTCTGGAACGCCGCAGCTTTGCTGTCGGCATTGAATTTTGCTAAGAGGGCTGCTTTTCTGGCCGCTTCGAGCAGGTCTGGATCGACGGTATTCGACCCTTTTATCCCAGGGGAGGCTTTGGTGACCTTCCCATTTTTATCGACTGTTACTTCAACGACAACTGTTCCCGATTCGTTCCCCGGAAATGAGGGTTTGGGCAATGATAGTTTTGTACGTCCTGACAGACTGAATGATATACCGTTATCCCCATTACCACCACCATCGCCATACCGGTTCACTCCAGGCTGTCCGTTGGGGCTTCCCTGGTTGCCATCCCCATAGGTATTTCCCTGACTTGTACTTAGTGAACCATTGTCGGTTTTGCCTCCACCAAAAGCGTTTTTAACCCGCGAGTTGATATCGCCGATCTTTTTGTCCTTAAGGACCTGTACCCTTTTTTCTTCCGCTTCCTGCTGTTGCTTTGCGATTAATTCTTTCCTTAGGCGCTTATCCTCAAGTTCTTTTACTCTCCGTTCATTGTCAAGTTTGATCTTTTTTTCATCGATTGCTTTTTTCCTGGCGGCTGTGACAATGGCAACTGATTTTTCCATGTCCTGTGTCACAAGGTCTTCATCCGCAGAAGCATCAACCCCTTTTTTTACCTTTGGTTTACTGACCGGTTCAATGGCTGGTTCAGCGATCTTTTTGACGGCAGCAGCTTCCCCCTGGACAGCAGTTGGCTCTTCCTCTCCAAGTCCGGTCAGAGAATTCCCGAAATCAACAAGCAACCCTTCCTCCTGTGGTGTTATACTTGGGGCGACAATTCCCATGAATAGCAACAAAAGCAATATGGCCGTATGAAACAATACAGTCAACAATAATCCTGTTCTCTGGCTATCGGTCAATGTCATAACAAAATAATTGTGAATCCTTTGCGGTCTTGGCGTGCTTTGCGCGAGGATTTTGTTTTTTATGTCTCGCAAAGTTCGCAAGGTTACGCAAAGTCTTGTTTATTAAAACCTTTGCGGTCTTGGCGGGCTTTGCGAGAAAATTTGTTTTTTTTGTCTTACAAAGTTCGCAAAGTTACGCAAAGTCTTGTTTACGAAAACCTTTGCGTACTTGGCGGGCTTTGCGAGAAAATTTTGTTTTTTATGTCTCGCAAAGTTCGCAAGGTTACGCAAAGTCTTGTTTACGAAAACCTTTGCGTACTTGGCGGGCTTTGCGCGAAACCTTTTTTTATATGTCCCGCAAAGTCAAAATGTCGACTGCAAAAATAGACAAATCAAGCGGAAATCCATCATGATTGGTTTACTGTACATTTTGTTGCTTTAGGGAATCCTGTCTTAAAGGGATATTCCTCGTAGCTTTTTTCGTACGATAGTGGCTAAAAAGCTCACCCAGAGTGTCAAACTCCTCCCTATAGGAAAGTCCGATACCTTGTTTGTATAAGGAAGTATCGTAAATAAGGTCGTCGTTGGCACGATTGTAGGCTTTCAATTGCAATTTGCCCGATTTATTGAGCTTTATAAACAACTCAACTTCCCCAACAACCGGATTGTTGGTGTTTTTCTGTAAATTGCTGTTGTTCCCAATGTTGCCGTTGATCGTTACACGGTCATTGAGGATCTGGGTACTCAATGCAAGTTCCATCTGGTTGGTATTCACCTGGTCACCCGGACGATAATTAAAGCCGATATCGAAATCGTTGCTGATCTGCGAAAGCCAGTTGGAAAGTTGGTTTGAGAGGATATCTGACGTTGTCGATCCGACAAGATTTCCTGCATTGGTCTGAAAATCCTGCCGTCCGCACATATATTCTGGCGTGAAGAATTGGCCCATGACGAGCAAGGAAACCATTTGCCGGTTTATATCATCCTGTGTACTAATAAATTGCTGCAATTCATCTTTTGTCCGCTCATCGGCTGTAGGGAAATTGATGTCAAATTTGACAGCCGGGTTCAACAATTTTTTTGAAAGTATGATCTTACACTCCACAGGCAACCTGCGTGAATTGTCATTTTGATTGCTATTCAACAGCAGGTAATTAACAGGTGCTTTGATGGTATAAACCGCATTGAGGTCCACAATTGCACCATATGGATCCCCATTCCACGAAATAAGCCCTCCCTGCTCAATGTGGAACTTCCTGACCAATACGTTTTGAAGTGTAAACATATAATCCCCTTTATCAATAATATAATCACCATAAATAAAGAAATTCCCCTCCTTGTCATAGATAAATTTCAGGTCTCCAGATCCATATCCGTAAATTGCATCGCCCACAGTGGAGTTAAAGATCAATTGTACTTTGGCATCAGGTGTGGCCGTAACGTCAAGGTTCATTTCAAACCCATCTGAATTGTCTATTCTCTCAACGATCCGGGGTTTTTGATTTAAAGTATCAGGGTTTACAAACCGGATAAAGTCGTATTCGCTGACCGATTCGGGATTTTCGAGAGGTACGTTTATCTGCGTCCCGGGTTTGGTTGTTAGCGATAAGTCCAATTTAATATCCGCAACTTTTCCAGAAATCTTAATGATGCCACCTGCATGGGCAAGTCCGTAAAACAGGTTATTGTCGTTATTTGTTGTGTTCAAGGCAATTAAGTTGTTCGTCGTGGCAATCAGGTTATAGGTCATGTGGCTGAACAGGTTTTGCGTAATGGTCCCATTGAATTTTGCCTTGTTGTTTTCAATATCGGTTACAGTAATGTTTTTAAAATTTATCGAGTCGCCTGAAAACCTTACCGTATCGTTTAATGCATACACAACCTTTGTATAATCAATTCCTACTTTAACATTGGAGACAGCCACATTGCCGTTGAATTTTGGTTCGGATAATTTCCCGGTAATGCTCACCTGACCATTTCCCTGACCTTCCACTTTATTTGCAAAGCTGCTTAGAATGGGAAGCAACGATTTGAGGGGATAATCCCTGAATGAGGTCTTGTAATCAAGGCTGTCGCTTCTGGGATCGTAATAACCTTTCAGCTCAAATCCAACTTTTGTATCTTTTACAAGTTGCAAAGTTGTATTCAAACGGCCTTTCGCCTGATCCCAAAAGTTGTCGAGTAAAATATCCCCAAAGTTCTCGTCAAGATAGGTGAAGTCAGATAGTTTCAATTGACTTGTCAGATAGAAAGAATGGTAGGGATCTGCCAATGAGGCAGTTCCATTCAGTTCACCATCAATGCCAATGTCTTCGCCTAGCAACAAATCGAGAATGTTCACTTGTACGCCTTGAAAAGCAACGTTTATTTTGTCGGATGTGTTGTCGGTAACTTTACCAAAAATGCTGAATTGCTCTTTATTATGATGGATCTTGAAATTGTCGATCGAAATAGAGGTTGAGTCGAGGTGCAGATGGCTCCTTTCGATTTGCCACAAAGAGTCGGATACCCAAATCTTCGATGGGTTAAGATAAAAATCAGCAAGATTATTGCCCGCATTGTCCATCGAGAAAACACCCAGCAAGTCAACCTTACCACAATACGTAGGAACTCTAGTATTGTTCCAGGTGATAGCAGTGTTGAGACTATCGTTTGCCAGGGTATTGTTCAGTGAAAAGTTTTCAACCTGAAGACTCCCTCCCATCAGGGCATTTTGAATACCGATCCTGAAAGACCATTTATTTCCAACATTCCTGGAATTCAAACTCAGCCCTGAAATCGTGTTCTTATTTATATTTATCTCATTTACATTACCTTCCAGCGTTAAAATCTTTTTGTCCGAATCGATCGTTCCCGAAAGTACAACAGGTGATTTGATCACCAATCCAGGCACAAAAAATCTTCCCAACTCTTCCGCCTTTTTAATACGGATATCATATTGAAAAGCATTTTTGCCAGTCGATTCACGGTCAGAAAAAGGCAACTTCGCGGAAGGAAGAAAATAATGCAGGTAATCCCTGAATGTAAGGTCAAATTCACCGAAGACATATTTTCCGTAAATGGTAGCGTCGGCTACATCCGACCTTAGGGTGATGTTGTTTTTTTCAGTACTGTTGAATGTATTTAACTTCAAATTCTTGATAACCAACAAATTAGTGTCCCTCTTAAAACTGAAGTCCTTAAGGTCTATTTGCCCGTTTACATTGTCTATATGGTCACCCGTAAAATCGGCACTTAATTTTAGGGCAACTTCTGAAACTTTTTTATCCTTTTCAAGTCCGAGTATAACCAGATTTGCCTTTTCAATTTCTGATGTAAAGTTAAATTCAGGGATATCGCTTTCAAAATCAGCTTTACCTGCAAAACTCATTTTAAGGTTTTCATCTTTCACTTTCAGTTCACCTTCAAAACTGCGGTCACGTGCCTTGCCATCCACATAGATCGAATCAATACGGTAATTGTTGAAATAGATACTATCAATTTTCCCTGAAATCAAAGCATCGAATTTATTGTTCCCGGAGCGGGACCCATTTATTTTTATGTCGAGTGATACTGGTCCGATTGGATCATAATCCAATAATTTCCCGGCCTGAAAAGAAAGGGCTTTAACATTACCTTTAAAATCGATTACCCCCTTGCCTTTCGGACGGATGGCAATATCAGTTGACAATTTACCGAGATTGCCACCCAAGGTTCCATAAGCGACAAAGTCCGACGGAAAACCTGTAAGATTTCCCTGATAGGTCAGCTTAACATCGTTGAGCAACTTATCAGGAATTTTCAGATACCGCTTTGGTGAAGTGTCGGGCAGACGGATCGCCGCAAGGTCGTTAAAATTAAAGGTATTGTTCGACAACTTGAGGAAGATAAACGTGTTGTTCCAATCAGGCAACCCTTTTAACTCAAGGTCTGCATTAAACTGTGTCTCTTTCCCGATTTTAAAATTGACTTTCCTGAATTTCAAATTGCTCAACGATCCTTGTACTCCTCCCGAAAACATAATTGGTTCGTTCATCCCCCACAATTCGGGAATAACATAAGCCAGATCGGTCAGGGAGAACATCGATTCATTAAAATCACAGTCCAGAACATAACGATCCGATAAAGTAAGGCTCTTTTTAGAATAAAGTGAATCAATCCCGAAAAGCCTGTTTTCTGATATTTTCACATTTCTTGCCTCAATGTGTGAATGGTTCGATACAATTGTTAGGCCTGAAAGCCCAAACCCAGTCCGGTCGATCCTGGCTGCAAACCGTAAATCCCCAATTGCGAAACCAGATTTTTCATAAATCGAAGCATTGTCAAGGAAGAAGGTGGTCACCGAATCGGTTATATGGGCATTAACAACCGAAAGGTTAAGTTTGGTTATTTCGATATCATTAAAATTTATTCCATTGAAAAACGTGTTTTGCGCAAGCAAATCCTTGTATTTAATCCTCGAATCAAGGATGGAAAAATTTTTAAATGTTATTTTCCAATGGTTTACAGTTTCAGGTCCGGCGTATGTAGTTTCATCTCCAGTTGACTTTGCCAATAAAAAACTAAAATTAAAACCTGTGGAGTCATTCAGTATATTGATCCGGGAACCGTTCAGCCCAATGTCGCCGAAATGTACTTTTTTTTCCAAAAGGTTCAAACTATCGATGTGAAGTTTGACCTCATCCACATAAACCATGGTATCCTGATTCAGGTCTTCGATCAACATTTTTTCAAGGACAATACTATTGAACAAAGAAATATTGACCCCACCAATGCTGACCTTTGTCTTATAACTGTCAGACAACTGTTTCATAACCCATTGTGTAAGAAACGTTTGAACAGAAGGGGAACGAAAGAACAAATACCCTACCAGAAGCAACGAGAAAAACACGACGAAGAAAACCGATACTATTTTAAGCCTTTTTTTGATACTTTTGGACTTTAATTAATCCAAGCCGGTTATCCGGTTTGAATGCAATTTTTGAATTCTTAAAAATAATACTTTTTGCTGGCTCCCAAAAGAGGAATTTGCAGAAATAGAACAAATCAGAATAAAGGGTAATAATGGAAACCAACAAAAATATAATTATTCTTGGAATTGAATCTTCCTGCGATGACACTTCAGCTGCAATAATATGCAACGATTTGATATTGAGCAATGAAGTTTCAGGTCAATCGGTTCACGAAGCGTATGGGGGTGTTGTTCCAGAACTTGCATCACGGGCTCATCAGCAAAATATTATTCCAGTGGTTGACCTTGCAATTAAAAAAGCTGGCATTTCCATGGATGAGATCTCTGCTGTTGCCTTTGCGCGAGGCCCGGGATTGCTCGGGTCCTTGTTGGTAGGGACTTCGTTTGCGAAAGGTTTTGCACTGGCCAAACAAATCCCGCTTATTGAGGTCAATCATCTTCATGGGCATGTTTTGGCCCATTTTATAAAAGACCCTAACATTGAATTAAAATCACCGGAGTTTCCATTTTTATGTCTTTTGGTATCGGGTGGCAATTCACAGATTATCATCGTCAGGGACCACCTCGAACTGGAGGTGATCGGACAGACCATTGACGATGCCGCAGGGGAAGCTTTTGATAAATGTGCCAAAGTGATGGGTTTGCCTTATCCCGGTGGCCCACTGATCGACAAGCTCGCCAAAACAGGCAATGCTTCAGCTTATCTATTCTCAAAGCCAAAAATTCCGGGACTTGATTATAGTTTTAGCGGACTGAAAACTTCCTTCCTCTATTTTATCCGTGACAGAATTGCTGAAAACCCACATTTTATTGAAGAAAACAAGGCAGATATTTGTGCATCACTCCAGGACACGATCATCAAGGTGCTGATGTCCAAATTAATAAAGGCTGCCAAGGAGACCGGGATCCGGACAATTGCCGTAGCCGGAGGGGTCTCTGCCAATTCTGGATTAAGGGAAGCTCTGATTGAAGCAGCCACATTGCGCCATTGGAAGATGCACATTCCACCATTCAAATATACGACCGATAATGCGGCAATGATTGCAATTACAGGCTATTACAAATACCTGAAAGGTGAATTTGCTGGCCACAACGTGGTTCCCTATTCAAGGGTTTCGATAAGATAGTTAACGTAAACTGGACTTAGAGATTTGAAGAAAACCATATTCCTGCCCTAAATCAGTCATATTACTTATTTGCCTTGTTGGGGGCTTTTTTCTTTTTATTTAGCTGGAACAGATAACCAAGCGTCACCTGAGCGCCATTGCTTTGGGAAACTTTAAATGGGTAGTTATCAGGATTAAAAAGATTTGGAAGGCTATAATAGGCACGTCCCTCAAATACCAAGGCGCTTCCCCCTTTCATATGGTATTCCATTCCAAGACCTGCAGTAAAAAGAAAATCAACTTTTGTATCGGTGGGTTTGCCATAATAGTCGCGGTAACCTGATTCGCCAGAAACCACTGCCGGACCATTGAAACCCTGTTCGTCCGAGATCCTGAAAGCGGCCTCCGGCCCAAGGTTGAGAGTAACCCTGAAGGCTTTATCCCCAAGGTTTACGTGGGTCATGATCGGGATAGTTACATAGTTTAACCGATGGAAATATTTAGTAGAATCTTCGTTCCAACCTTTTTGTGTGTAGTTGACTTCAACCTGAAACCCGATGTGCGGTTCAGAAATCAACCGGAACACGATGCCTCCGGTATTGCCCTGAAGGAACGATTCGACGATACTCGGATAAAACCGCACCTTGGAAAACGTCATACCCCCTTTTGCACCAATATAAAGTTCAGTTTTAAAATCTTTTGGTTGTGCTTTTGCTGCTATGGTAAATAAGGAAATTATTAGTAAAACAAGGAATTTCTTCATGCAATAAGTTTTGAAATCAAACCAATTTTGTCCGTGTGCAAAGGTATAAAAAATAGCATGGACAGTTCATTTCAGTTTCAAATACAATCTTCAAATCATCTTTTGGATTAAATGGTGAAATCAGATGGTTTTTTATAAATTTGGTGAAATTTCAGAAAAATGACAACCGAAAGTAATTTAAATAAGGTCAGATCTTCGTTACCAGTTGGTGTTAAGCTTATTGCAGTATCCAAGACAAAAAATAGTGAGTCTATTTTGGAAGCATACGGGGCTGGACAAAGGCGGTTTGGCGAAAATAAAGTTCAGGAATTGGTCACAAAATGGGAAACCCTGCCCAAAGATATCGAGTGGCATTTTATTGGCCACCTCCAATCGAATAAAGTCCGGTTTATTGCCCCTTTTATCTCAATGATCCATGCAATCGACAGTTTTAAAATCCTTAAAGCTGTTGATGAGGAGGCAAAACGTGCAGGAAGAATAATACCTTGCCTGATTCAGGTACACATTGCCATGGAAGAGACAAAATTTGGCTTTTCACCTGAAGAGGTGGTTGAACTATTTCACAATAAAGAAGTTTCAGAGCTAAAAAATATCATCATTGCCGGTGTGATGGGCATGGCAACTTATACCGACGATGAGGAGCTGATCTCACAAGAATTTTCTTCCCTAAATTCTCTTTTTCAGACCATTAAGGAAGATTTCTTTAAAAATAATCCTGCCTTTTGTGAATTATCCATGGGGATGTCGCAGGATTATCATTTGGCCATCGAAAACGGGAGTACGATGGTAAGGGTTGGAAGCAGTATTTTTGGGGAACGATGATAGAAGAATGAAGGAATGAAGGAATGAAAAAATGAAGGAATGAAAGAGTGAAGATATGAAAGAATAAATGAAGGATTGAAAGAGTGAAGGCATAAGAGGAAATAAATAACCAACAAAGCTATTTAATTGTCAATCAAAATATTCGCATTTGTAATTTTACTATTTTTCTTTTTTGAAACGAAAGGGGCAGATCCTTTTGTTATCAAGTTGAATAATCCTAACCCTGTTCAATTTTGTATTGATCCGGTTTTGGTGGCTGCGCAATTGACGATTGAAGGGGCACCCAGTATTCAGGGGATGAAGATTTCGATCAGTGGTTTCATTCAGGGTGAAGACGAATTGCTCTATTCGGGAATCCTGACATCCAGTTGGTCTGCTTCAAAAGGGGAACTCGAACTGATAGGATCCACAAAAACCGAAGATTATGTAGATGCAATACGGAGTATCGTGTATCGGAACAATAAAAATATTCCGACCCGCGGATTGCGAAAGATCACAATATCCCTCAACGATGTTGATTATCTTCCTGCAACACAGCATTTTTATCGATATCAGTCAAAACCTGGCGGAAGATGGTCCGCAGCAAAGGCCGAATCGGAAGCAACGACCTATTACGGACTGAAGGGATATCTTGCAACCATAACAAGTAAAATAGAGAATGATTTTATTCATATAAAAACTCAGGGGGTTGGTTATATAGGAGCTTCAGATGCCGCGGTTGAGGGTGAATGGCGTTGGGTAACCGGACCGGAAGGTCTGGAAAATGGTGGTAAAGGGCGGTTATTTTGGAGAGGGACTGGATTACAAGCTCAATCAAACCCGGCAATCTATGGACCGGTCAATGGGGAATACAACAATTGGGACCGACTGGAACCGAACAATGCGCTCCAGGGAGGTGTCAATTATGAGAATTATGGACACATCACTGTTTTCCCGAACGACCCAGCCAATTCGTACAAATGGAACGATGTTGAAGACAAAGGCGGTTCAGGTGACTGGTATCCCATGGGTTACATCATCGAATTTGGGGGAATGCCCGGAGATCCCATTGTCAACCTGATCGCAACCGTTGATCTGCAGGTGAACACAGTGCTTTTGAGCACTGCCGCCGTGCCGCCAATTTGCGAGGGGTCGGGCGTGGCGCTGAACCAGAAAGATACCACCGCTACTTTTGTCTGGACTCCTTCAACTTCGCTCTCCTCCCCCACCGTTTCAAATCCTGTGGCCAGTCCGGCGATAACTACGGACTATACCGTGGTCGGGACCCATGGGACCTGCACTGCCACAAAAACTTACACGGTCGTTGTCAACCCTTTGCCTATTTCCCTGCTAAAACCCGAAGAAAACATCTGCACCGGGAACACCATTACCCTCGACCCGGGCATTCACCAAACCTACCTTTGGGGCAACAATGCCTCTACGCGCAATATAACTGTTGGAACTGCTGGTGTTTACAAGGTGAAGCTCACATCTTCGCAGGGGTGCAGCCGGACCGATTCCACAAAGGTGGTGGTCCACCAATTTCCCACGATCGACCTTTCGGCCCTGCAAACCCTGACCTGCGGCGATGCCAAAGCAACGGTTGTGAACGTTTCCACCAATGCCCCGACCTATTCGCTCGAAAGCACCGACCTCAAAGCAACCGTGGACATCCTGAACGTAACCGTTCCGGATTTTGGGGCTTATCCGATGAGGTTTACCGCAAAACACACCTATTGCCCTGTTTCAACGGATTTTACCCTTGCATTCCACCCAAACCCCATTGTCAGCCTTGGGAACGACAGCACCATCTGCAACCCCGAAAATATCGTGTTGAATGCCGGGCCAATGTTCCAAAGCTATCTTTGGTCAACAGGGGCGACCACCCCAACGGTCACGATTAAAACGCCCGGCAATTACAGCGTGGACATCGTTGACAACAACGGGTGCAAAGCTGCCGATGCGGTCAATATCGCGTTTACCAACAGGCCCAAAATTGACCTTTCGAAGCTCGAGACGCTCATCTGCGGAAAGTTCGCCTCCACCCTTGCCGTTTCGTCCGACAAAAATGTGGCCTGGTCGGTCCAAAGCGCAGATCCCAAAGTGGCCATCGACAAGCTTTCCGTTTCGGTCAACCCTGCCGACTTTGGCAATTATCCACTGACCCTTACGGCCAGGGACCAGTTTTCGTGCGCCACCGACACGGTTGTCAATATCGCGTTCTACAAAATACCCAAGGTCGGCTTCACGATCGACGAACAAAAATGCTACGGATACAATCTCGACGCGACCTATGTCGGGGACGCAGATATTGCCAGGGCCAGGTTTACATGGGTCTTCGGTGGCGACACCATTGTGGACGGCGTGGGGCTCAACAAGCAAAAGATCCCGCTCGGGGTAAACCAGTCCAAACGCGACCTCGTCCTTTCTGTCGGGCTGGACGGCTGTTCCGCGTCGCATACGATCAGCGATATCAGGGTCATCCCAACCTTGGGACTTTCGGTAAAAGATTCCATATTGTGCCAGCCCGACTTTTTTGAGTTCCTCGCCACAAACACCGAGACCGGCGTGAAGTACGTCTGGGACTTTGGCGACAGCACCACAGGGACCGGCACCGCCCCAAAGCACAACTATTCCACTGATGGAAGGTACGACATCGGGCTGACGGTAACGACCGACAAGAACTGCTCAAACTCGGTCCTGGTCAAAAACATGGTCCATGTCGCACCGGTGCCCACGGCCGGGTTCGACATGTCGCCCGGCATTTGCCTCGCGCCGGACGCCCACGAAATTTCGTACAAGGGTTCCGGAAATACAAGGGACCAATACTTTTGGGACCTCACCGGGCTCGACCCTGCGGAGGTCGTCAGGGACCCTCTCAAAACACAGGGGCCATTGGCTTTTGACCTGAAAAACAAACCATCATCTGCGATCGGGCTAAAGGTCGTGTCGGAATTCGGCTGCAAGAGCCAACAGGCGACAATCGGCATCAAGCGGCAGCCCGTCATATCGTTCGGCATACCTTCTGCTGCTGGGTGCGTCCCTTTTGCGGCAACATTCTCGGGAACGGTAGGCGACAACGTTGACAAGGTGGTGTTCGACTGGGATTTTGGCGACGCCACGACCGCAAGGGGCGCAAGTGCCGCGCATACCTACACACAACCGGGCAAAACCTATTCTGTCGCCCTTACTGCCGTTTCTTCGGTAACCGGATGCGCCGTGACTTTGAACAAAAAGGACACAATAAGGACTTACCCAAAACCGGTGGCAGCATTTGGCATGGACAACAAGGTGGTTTACAACGACAAGCCAGATGTGCGTTTTACAGACAACAGCACCGGTGCCACCTCCTATCTTTGGGATTTTGGCGACGGGGCGACCTCTTCGGCCCAAAACCCGTCGCACCATTTTGTCAGGACGGGGCACCTGAAAATTTTCCTCGAAGTTTCGAACCAGGAACAGTGCACAGATACCGTGTCGCACCAACTGCTGGTGGCCTTCGACCGGCTTTTCACCCCAAATGCCTTTTCGCCAAATGCCCCAAACAGCAAGGACAGGGAATACCTCCTGAACTCGGACGGGATCGCACCGCAGGGGTACCATTTCACAGTGATGAGCCGTTGGAACGACATCGTCTTTGAAACAAAGGACGAAATCAAGGGTTGGGACGGGCGAATGCCCAATGGCAATTTCGCACCACCGGGGAGCTACCTCTGGGTGCTCAACTATATCGATTTCCTCGGAAGGGCACACCGGCAGACAGGAACTGTGGTGCTGCTTTTTTAAGG